>Ga0207416_1000047_pt1 | contig 220860 bp, 214 predicted proteins | sample PaiPotPPM11metaG_FD_184107 | JGI IMG/M metagenome (GOLD analysis project Ga0207416, IMG submission 184107) | Iron sulfur acid spring bacterial and archeal communities from Banff, Canada, to study Microbial Dark Matter (Phase II) - Paint Pots PPM... ... | reverse complement strand
TATCGAGGAGCTTCATGATCCCAGCGACGCCATTCGCGTCGCCGAGCGCATTCAGCGACGACTAGCCATTCCTTTCGACTCCAACAATCAGCAGATTGTGCTTTCCGTCAGCATTGGCATTGCTTTCAGTAGCGGTGGTGCGGCAGAGGCTCAGGACGTTCTTCGCGACGCTGAGATTGCTATGTATCGCGCCAAGAGAACTGGTAAGGCGCGCTATGAGGTGTTCGACCATGCCATGCACGCCGGCGCCATAAAACGTTTGCAGCTTGAAACCGACTTGCGTAAAGCTCTTGAGTTAAAACAATTCCGTGTTTACTACCAACCGATAGTGTCTTTACGCGACGAGCACATTGTAGGGTTCGAGACCCTCAGCCGCTGGCAGCGTCCTGAAGGTTTGATCATGCCTGGAGATTTCATTGCGGTTGCGGATGAGACTGGCATTATCTTACCCATCAATCAGCAACTTCTTTATGAGGCCTGTCGGCAGCTCTGTTCCTGGCACGCGCTTTTTCCGTCAGATCCTCCCCTCACCCTTAATGTCAATATCACCCCCAAGCAGTTCGCGCAGGCCGACCTGGCATCTCAAATCGGTAAGACCCTACAAGAGACAGGACTGGATCCGAGTGCCGTCAACTTGGAAATTACCGAGACAATCGCCATGGCCGACGCCGACAGGTCAGCTGTCGTGCTGTCTGAGTTGAAGTCTCTTGGCGTCCGTCTGGACATCGACGACTTCGGCACTGGCTACTCATCGCTAAGCCGGCTGCAACATTTTCCAGTCGATCGGTTAAAGATTGATCGGTCTTTCATCGCGGGCATGGATACGGATGTCGAGACGCGCGAAATCATTCGCGTCATTATTATGCTCGCCCATGGTCTTGGCTTGAAGGTCGTCGCAGAGGGTGTAGAAACACAAGTGCAGGCGGATATGCTGAAGGATTTTGACTGCGAACTGGCCCAAGGCTACCTGTATTCCAGACCCGTTCCGAGCGATACAATCGACAAGCTTCTAAGTAGCCGTCGGGCGTCAGAGCTTCCCGGCAGGCTAAGTAAAGCAGTTAGTTCGACATCCGCATGAAATCGAAGGGGGGGCATCATGTCCGTTGCGTAGATCAGTGCGACTATCAGGTCAACTTGTGTCAGGCAAAGTATTGTGCGCCAGCTGCTCTTCAGCCGCTTACACGTGATATCACGATTGACGATGACCAATTTGTCCGTCTGACCCACTCAAGTATAAAGATGGTGCCTTACATTAGTAATGCAGCTGTGATTTAAATCACAACAATGTGAGGGATGAGCTTTATGATGGGTCTAAGGCTCTTTCCCTGTTGACCCGCCAAAGCTCTGGATGGGCTAGGTCATTTTGGGCTAGGTCATTTTATGAGGGGCGTCACCTTAAACGCTTTCAATTTGTCTCTGAGCAGTCATATGTCTCGGTATTCTCTCATTTTGCGTGCTTTGCGGATTGGAATCATTGCGTTTTCTGTGACGGCGGTTTATGAGATCTTTAAGCTGATATCGTTCCCTAAGCTTTCCCTGGCGAAATCTAACATCATTACGACGTTCTTTGCAGGCTGTGTCGGATTCTGCATCACCTTCATCATTCGTCGGCACGAAGAAGCGACCCAACAAGAATTACTGCGGCTAGCAGCCATCGTGCAACAATCGGATGACGCCATCATCAGCACAGATTTGGAAGGCGTGGTGACGAGCTGGAATCGCGGAGCTGAGCAGATATACGGCTATTCGGCGGTCGAGGTCCTGGGTCGGCAGATTTCGTTTTGTTATCCGCCCGAGAAGCATTTGAAGCTTCACGCTCTTTTGCAGAGAATTGCCAACGGCGAAGTTATAGAGCGGTTTGACACGCAGCGTCTCAGAAAGAACGGCTCGTTCATAGACGTATCTCTCTCGGTTTCTGCAATCAAAGATGGAGCCGGGAGAGTCGTGGGGGCTTCCGGAATTGCACGAGATATATCTGTTCAGAGGCGCACAGAAGAACAACTGGGCCTGCAATTAGCCGCTTTAGAAGCGGCCGCCAATGCGATCGTCATCACAGATCATCAAGGCAGCGCCGTGTGGGCAAATCGGGCGTTCACGACAATGACCGGCTACAGCACGGAAGAGGTATTAGGCAAGAGCCTTCGCTTGTTGAAATCGGGTGAACAGCCCGATAGTTATTATGCCAATCTTTGGACAACGATCTTGTCCGGTAAGGTCTGGCAAGGGGAGATTGTTAACAGGCGAAAAGATGGAACAACCTACAACGAAGAGATGACGATCACACCGGTAAATCAGGACATCGTCAATCCTCCTAATAGATACTTCATTGCGATTAAGCAAGACATCACTCAGCGCAAGGCGACTGAGAAACGAGTTCGCTTCTTAGCCTACTACGATGACTTGACGGGACTACCCAATCGGACTCTTCTTCAGGATCGGTTGACCAAGGCAATCGCCGATGCCCGCCGGCAAAAATACAAAATCGCACTTCTGTTCCTCGACCTCGACAGGTTCAAAGACATCAACGACTCGCTGGGCCACTCGGTCGGCGACCTTCTTTTACAAGAGGTTGCAGCGCGGCTTAAGAAATGGGGGCGTGAGCAAGACACTGTCTCTCGTCTAGGCGGTGACGAATTCCTGATCACGTTGACTCACGTAAAGGATGTAGCCGACGCAGCAGTAGCCGCTGAGCGATTGATGGATGTAATGACCGCTGAATTCCTTGTTCAAGGGCACTCACTCAGTATTGGCTGTAGCGTCGGCATCAGCATCTTTCCAGAACACGGTTCGGACAGCGAAACCTTGATCAAGAATGCCGATTCCGCTATGTACAACTCTAAAGAGAGTGGACGTAACAACTTTCGGTTTTTTACAGAGGACATGAATGCTCAGGTCGTAGAGCGGTTGACCTTGGAGCACAGTTTGCGACTAGCGCTTCCCAAGAAACAGCTCTTCGTCGTTTATCAGCCGCAGATGGATATTGCCACCGGAAGGATCACGGGCCTGGAAGCACTTCTCCGCTGGCAACACCCAGAATTGGGTCTTGTACCACCCGATAAATTCATAAAGATCGCTGAAAACTGCGGTCTCATCGTGCCAATTGGTGAGTGGGTGCTGAGGACTGCCTGTTCTCAAGCCCGCAAATGGCAAGACGAAGGTCTTCCTCCGGTGACAGTGGCAGTAAATGTATCAGCGATTCAGTTTCGTCAGGAAGGCTTCTGCGATCTCGTCCGAAGAGTGCTCCATGAGACTGGGCTCTCCCCTCAGTATCTCGAACTGGAGCTAACAGAAAGTCTTTTGTTGGCCAATGCAGACGTGACCCTCTCCGTTGTTCATGAATTAAGGGTCATGGGGTTGACGCTCGCGATTGACGACTTTGGGACTGGTTATTCCAGCTTTAGCTACTTGAAGCAGTATCGGGTCAGCAAGCTCAAAATCGATCGCTTATTCATACGGGATGTCGCTGTGAAGCCTGATGACGCTGCGATTACTGCCGCAATTATTAACATGTCAAAAAGCCTGAATCTCAAGGTGATTGCCGAAGGTGTAGAAGACGAGGAGCAAATGAAGTTCCTGCGGGCGCATCAGTGTGACGAAATTCAGGGCTATTATTTCAGCAAGCCATTAGCAGCTGAAAAAGTTGCCGACAAGCTGCGAGGCGAAAGTTCGGAACTTGAATTTCGAGCCCGCACGACCGGGGGACAATCATGACAGGCGACCGAATTAGGAGGTCACTTTATTATGGCAGTTGGACTCGCACTATTGGTATCCGCTGATCCCATGGCAATTCAACAATTCGGTCATGCCTTAGAAGAATTGTCAATTTCTCCCAATATTTGCCGAGATCTTCCAGCGGCGATCGGCCTACTGAGCCAGCGAAAGTTCGATGCCATTTTCGTTGATCTCCAACTGGGAGACCAGTCCGGAGCAATCCTCGACGAGGTGCACCGATCCTCATCGAACAGGACGGCGGTCACCTTTGGCATCGGCCACAGTGATGCACCCATTACGACAGGGTTCCGTAAGAAGCTGCAGTTTGTCATCGAGAGGCCTCTTTCCGCGCAGTCAATCCACAATACTTTAAAGCCTGCATATGGGCTCATTCTGAGAGAACGGCGGCGCTACTTTCGTTGTCCGGAATCCATTCCTGTCATTATCCAGCGGGAAAGCAGGCAGGAAGTGCGATGCATGAGCATCAATATCAGCGGAGGGGGAATGGCTCTGAGCACTCAAGTTCCGCTGGTCCCGGGAGAAAGGGTTCGCGTTCAGTTCACTCTGCCAGATCATCAAGCAGCCCTTTTGGCAGAATCGATGGTCTGCTGGTCGAAACCGGGACACCTGGGACTTCGTTTCGAATCCATTTCGAACGAGCACAAGTCCGAACTACAGGTCTGGCTGTCACAGAAATTGGAACAGATACTCCCGGATTTCGTTGCCGAACAATTTCGAAGAGCAGAAATCGCTTACAAATAGGCAGTTGAGTCGGAACGTCGAATGACAATTCGAGTGAACGGAAGTTCAAATTTCGACGCAATCGTGCCGAGAGCTACTGCCCGCAAGAATGCAATCTCGACGGCATCTGGCAGAGAAACTTGGGGCAGAATACGAAACTGCTGATCGCCAGAACGGTCGCCGCACTTGCCCTCTTCGTGCTGGCTTCGGAGGTCTTGTACGCTCAGGAATACAACTTCCGAACCTTGGGGACGGCGGAAGGCCTCAGCAATCTAGCGGTCCAGAAAATCTACCAGGACGGCGTGGGTTTCATTTGGGTCAGCACGGAAAACGGCATCTTCCGGTACGACGGAGAACGCTTTGAGGCTTTTGGACCACAGCAGGGGATTCCGTCTTCTTCCGGCGCCGCCTTTGGCGACGCTCCCGACGGCTCTCTCTTAGTGGGGGGAGACTTCGGTCTCTACAAGCTGTCCGGCAACCGTTTCGAAAGGCTTCCAGGCAGTCTCGGGACGGTCAGCTGGGCCCAAGGCATCCAGTCGGACGGTAAAGGGCACACGTTCATTGGCACGGAATCCGGTCTGGTGGAGCTCTATTCCGAGCCCGGGCGGAGTGGATTCGCGATGCGGGAGTTTCCCCAAGTGCCCGGAACATCGGGGCCGGGTGCTTACGGCATTTTAGCGGACGGCGATAGCCTATGGTATGGGTGTGGAAACGAACTTTGCCGCATGGACCGGGACGGGACAACCGTCTTCGGGCGAAGAAGTGGACTTCCGGATCGTGTTCTGCTAGCCATCCAGAAAGACCCCGACGGTAACCTTTGGGTACGAGCGAGGAATGCGGGTGTGTTCATGTTGCCGGCGGGCTGTGCCAAATTTCGAAGGCCTGACGCGCCCATTCCGGGCGGTGCGATGGGACATCTCGCTACCGATGCTGATGGGCGGCTTCTAATAATGTCACACGATGGGCTGTTGATCCGAGATGAAAAAGGCTGGCAGAAGATCGACCGGTCCGTCGGCTTGCGCGGAGTTGTCTACGCCGCGTTCGAAGACCGACAGCGCTCGCTGTGGATTGGGTTAGCGGGCCGGGGACTCGTAGAGTGGCGAGGGTACCGGGAGTGGGAGAGTTACTCGCCCGCAAGCGGGCTGGCAAGCGATATTGTGTACGAAATCCTGCCGCGGGCTGACGGTTCGCTTCTAGCGGGCACCGAAGGAGGGCTGTTTCGCGGAACACGGCGGCAGTACGGCATCTCTTGGAAGAAAGTTGCAGGACTGGATGGTTTCCCAGTGCACAGTCTCCAGCTAGCTCCCAGCGGCGATCTGTGGATCGGTACGGAGACGCGCGGCGCCGCCCGCATGGATACACGAAGCGGCAAGGTGCAGTGGTTTGGTCAGGAGCAAGGTCTTTCGGGCAAGGCAGCGTACACCCTGCGCTTCGATCGCGAACACAGGCTCTGGGCCGCCACCGAGGCGGGTCTATTTGTGGCCAGAGCGCCCTACCGAAAGTTTTTGCGAATCACCGAATTGCCATCCGCACGCATTTGGGCAATTGCCGAGGGAAGCGACGGCACGATCTGGGCAGCCGGTGTTGGCGGACTTTTCGGTTACTCCGACGGGCGATGGAAGAATTGGACACAAGGCGATGGCTTGAGTAATCAAGAAGTGCTTTCGTTGGGCGCCGGTGCAGACGGAGTCATCTGGACGGGTTATCGCCACGGAGGTGGTATCGACCGTATCCATCCCGGTCCTGGCGGCATCGCTATCGAGAAAGGCGTCCAAAGACCTGGCAGCGACGGACTTGTATATTTCCTGGAATTTGATGCATCCGGGCGGCTGTGGGTGGGAACAGAACGGGGCGTGGACACGTGGGACGGTTTGCACTGGAACCACTACGATAGTCGGGACGGTCTAGCCTGGGATGACTGCAACCTGAATGCGTTCGCCGAGGAACCCGATGGCACGGTCTGGATTGGAACCAGCGGTGGACTGTCGCGTTTCAAGCCGCGTCCCCAAGGCGAACACAACGCACCACTCGCGGTCATTTTCACCAAGCTGGTAATCGGCGGAACGGATGTTTCCGGGAGGCCCAACCCATCAGTTGGGTTTCATGCGAGCTCTCTCATCGCGAGATACGCCGCACCGAATGCTGCTCGTGAAAACGGAGTTGTTTTTCGTTACCGGTTGGAAGGCGCGAATTCAACCTGGACCGAGACGGATCAAAGAGAGTTGCGGTTTGCGGAATTGGCGTCGGGATCATATCGGCTGAAGATAGAAGCCCGAGACAACGATGGAGTGTGGAGTGATCACGCTGCTGAGTTTGCCTTTGAAGTCTTGCCCCCGTGGTATCGGACGTGGTGGTTTGTGGGCACGTGCGCGCTTACCTCCGGCGTGGTGGTTTTTTTTGTCGTTCGATTGCGGATGCGAGCAGCCCAAAGACGGGAACAGGAGCTGCAAAGGATCGTGCATGAGAAAACGGCCGATCTGCAGCGGGTGAATGAGGAGTTGTCACGGCTATCGTCAGTCGATTCGCTGACTGGGCTGGCGAACCGCCGCGTCTTCGACCAAACACTCAGAATGGAATGCGCTCGCCTTCAGAGAACCGGTTCCGCATTCTCGCTCCTGATTCTCGATATCGATCACTTTAAGGCGCTTAACGATTCCGCGGGGCACCAGCGAGGCGATGAGTACCTTAGGTTGCTGGGAGCGGAACTGAAACGGATAGCCAGGCGACAGATTGACTTAGCCGCGCGCTACGGAGGTGAGGAGTTCGCCCTTATTCTTCCGGAAACCAGCGCCGACGGGGCGGCTCATTTTGCGGAGTCGGTGCGGCGGGCAGTCGCGAGTCTTGAATTGCCGCATCCTGCATCGCCGGTCGCCCCTTTCCTGACGGTCAGCGTGGGCGTCGCGACCGCCATGCTGGAAAGGTGCAGTTCCCCCGCAGAATTGTTAGCCGCTGCGGACCAAGCGCTGTATGCCGCGAAAAGGAATGGACGGAATCGAGTGAACGTGGCCCAACGGCAACATGCCTACCCTGATGTCAGCCTGTAACCACCTTGTGCGAGAATCGAGAAGTCGCAAGCGAATGTGTTAAGCGTCCGCATACCGTGACGAAAATAACCATCCTGCTGTCGCCGCCGCCCGTCCTTGCCTGAAAGCCCTTCGAAAACATTTCGGAAGGTTTTTCGCGAAGCTAATCTGACATAATGCCTTGGCGTGGTCGCCAATTATGGCACGCCCTGACTGATACCCACAAATGACTCGCCGGCTGCCCGAATTTGGATTAACGGGCCTGTGGAACGTCCCAGCGCTTCAGCTACCATGTTCGCCGAGGGAATACCGGTCCTCTGGAAAGACTTCTCGCAATCGGCGGTCGACGGCCCTCGCATGTTGCCCTCCATAAAGGCCAAGCCAGGGCAGCGCGTGCACGTTCCAACGTGGGCGCAAGTCGAACAGGTCGGAAGATCTTTGGCACGTATCGAGCGAACCTCATTCAACTGGCGAGAATGCCGCCAAATGTCCAGGAATTTCTCCCGTCGCACATTGCCACTGGGAAGAGGAAATTGCACACAGGGAAACACATCGCCGTAGGGAGAGATATAGCAGGAAGTATGACCGGCGCTACAAGGAAAACCTTCCATGATGTCTTCGCCGGGTGCCGGCGGAGGAGCGCAGAACTCTTCCACGTTGCCCACCAGTTCCGGGTTCATGAAAATCTGCTTGAGCTCAGACCCGGAGATTCGTAACGCGAGAGTGGATGTGTCTCTGTCCATTTTTGGCGTGATGGTGGGATCGAGCGTATAGAGAACTTCTAACTCTTTCGCCAACGCAACCACCCCAGCCTGGTCGGAGAAATTGGCAGCCATCAGAACATTCGCTATAGTGACCTTTAGCCCCTGCGACTTCAAAAACCGAATCGCCCTTATCGTTCGCTTCAATGATCCCGGGAGCTTTGTGATGGCGTCGTGAATTTCTGGCCGATGAGAGTAAACGCTGATTTGCACCTGGTCGACGCCGAGCTGGCGAAGTTTCGCAGCTTCCTTGTCGTGGATCATGACTCCATTGGTTTTAACCTTTACATTAAACTGCAATTGCCGTGCCCGTTCCACGATTTCAAAAAAGTCACGGCGCATGAGAACTTCGCCCCCGCTGAGGGTTAGGAAAAAGACACCGGCGTCGGCGAGCTGCTCGAGTACATCGGTGATGTCTGCCGTCGTCATCTCGCCATGATCGTCGTGATCGAGGTAGCAATGCACGCAGCGCTCATTGCAGCGGTAAGTTACATCGAGGTGAACGCTGATAGGCAGACCTAATTCCAGCGCCTTTTCATTCATCTCCGCCAGAAGACTCATCGCCTCACCAGTGTCGGGCAAAACTCCGTAAGTGGTATATCCGAGACCAGCAAAATGCCGTGTCGGGCAAGTTCGTCGACGAAGTGCTCTGCGTCGCGCTGTGCTTGGTCCTGATTGACATCGAATTCTTGGCAGATCTTGCCGGCGATGATTTCTGATAGCGGCGTGTGTCCATCCGCTGCCTGCCAAATCGCAGAAGCGACTTCATTGAGGGTGAAAAAAGTCGAATCGGCGGTCGACATGATCATCATTTCGGTCCCCAGCGGACGGGCCGCAATTGCCGAGCTTCGTGCAATATATTTTTCGGCCAATATCTTTCCCCATAACTAACGTATTATGTCCCAAACCCTATGATCAGGGATGAATATTAAGCGATGGATGGGAACCAAGCTAGCAAACTCGCACGCGGCCTGAAAGACCAGTTCCACAAGCGCAGGATCGTCGGCGAAGAACAGGATGTTTCTCAGTAGTCGCTGCACAGCGTCGGTGGCGCCTATCGGTTCGATCCTGTTCTCGAGGCCTTGCTCGAGCAGAAAGAGTGCGCTAAGCGGAGCCGATTGGTTTTCCCCAACTCGTGCCAATTCTCCCGCAAAAGGCGTTCCGCAGGCTATATAGCAGTTGCCTTCGCGTCGCACGTAGGAGATTTCATCGGTGAGCAGGGTCGCATCGGGTGGCGCAAGGCGGGAGATCGTGGTCTTGCCCGCGCCGGAAACACCGGAAAACAGAAAAGCTTTCCCATCGCGAATCGCACTGGCGGCATGAACCAGGAAGCCTCCTTGCCTGGCCAGGATGAGGCTGTGAACGATACGTAAGACGCAATCGATAGCGTAGGGACTGCAGTATTGACGGACATGACCATGGCTGGTGTTCGGATTCCAGCGTGCGTAGAAGTCCCCCCTCTTCAGCAACCATTCGCCAGCTTCAATCTTCACCTCCAGGCCATGATCGACTGCGGAGAACTCCGATGGCTCGAGAAGGTCGATATCGAACTCAAAGTTCGACTCGAGCGAATTCCCAACGAAACCCGCGTAGCGATTCTCGATGAGTCGGCGAAATGAGGAGTCACGCGTGCGCAGGGCAATCGTCATACCGCCGATCTCGATGGAAACGGCCTCGGTCGCGGCCATCGGGGTGGCAGTGGTCATTTATGAGAAATATGAGAAGTAGGAAAAGTAGAAGTGTCAGAAGTTATGGGCAATCGACCGAACCCACCCCAGAAAAACTGTCCGGCGCGCGCCGCGCTTGCCCGCAAGCTCGCCGCGTGAATATTCAACGCGAGATTGCGGAATCGGTCCCAGTGACACAACATCCACGCCAGAGTACATTGAAGAAATGAGACTCGGCGTTTCGGAACAAAACTGCGATTTCCACGGCGAATAAGGGTCACTCGACCCAGCAACTGGGAAGCAGCAGCGGGAGGATCGTTGCGGGGCATAGCGTCGCCCCTCATAATCAACAAAAGGCAATCCTGAATTAGTCGCCTTTCGACCAACCGGTGAACAAAGAACCGGTTATCACGCAGAACCAGCACGATGTCTCCCGGAACAACCTCGTCGCCAGCTACGCTTTCAATCGTGATCAGATCGCCCGGCCAGACCGCGGGAAGCATGCTCACTCCCCCGACCTTGAGGCGAAGGGTGCCACGGCCGCGAAGCACTTCCGCCGCAAGACCAAGTTTGGTGTCCCCAGGCGCTTCCAGCATGTGGGTATCAGCAAACCAAGAACTATGAACTATGCCGGTTGAATCTACACTGAAATTCGATAGCGTTGACTTTGCCGCAGGATAGCGCCATAGTCTCGAAAACACGCTCGTACCGGAATGCGGGTTCTTGATATTCCTTTTTCGCCGGGCGCAGGCTCTGCCCTGCGTTGTTATCGTCGGCTTGGTCCTTGTCAGTCATAGGGAATAAAGACGAGCGACGGCGAATCACAGACATGCCATCTCTCGGGCTGACACTGCAGGCGCAATACTACAACAAATCGGCCGGAGTTGTGGTTTGTATTTTAGGCACCCCGTTCTTCGGGCGGTGCACCAGGAGATGCTGGGGATCGAGTCAGTCGGATCGGCGAGGACGCGGACAAACTAGCGCAGAACTCTCGGCCGGGAGCTTTAATTGCCGTACGGGCCCCCGCTGGGGCGCGTGAAGCTCGGCAGCCCTAGGTGGGGCACCGGAAGCTTCCTGAGTTTCACAAGCGCCTGGTGGTAGTAACCGGGAGGCCCTTTCCGGAACGAATCAGTGGCCAGACCGCGCCATAACTAAATTCTCATTCGCATAGCGGCTGTTTCGGTGTCTATGCCGAGCGTTTTCGTCTTTGATCCGCAGCATCGCCCTGCGGCTGTTTATTCTGTCTTTCCTCGTGCGGGCTATTTGGAAACAACTTCAAGAGATCGGCGGTTTCTTCGTCAGTGCAACCATTGCGGTCTAGCACGAGCTTCTTTGCTTGCTCTGGGGTTAATTTTATTAGGGTGGGAGGAGAGTATGGCTTTTTCTTCTGCTTACGAGAATTCGATAACATGTTTTTTCCTGCGCTGCAGATCGGCAGTTTGTCACAGTTTTTAGTCGCGCCAATCCCATCCCTTGTTTTGTTACGAAATCCGAACACTGGCCGTATTCAGCAATAATATCTTAAACATCCCATAGACAAATTTCCCGGCCCTGTACGAATCAGACGGTGACTGTCCGCTCAGAAAATCGCATCCGCTTCGCAGACTCGCACTCCGGCAACTGGCCGGGAAGCGTACAGCGGGGGGGAAACGACCCTATGCGCAGTAAAATGGCAAGAGAACGAACCCCTACAAGTTTACGGCGCTTGCTAAAGAGTTACCCAACTCCAGCACGGGAAATCTTAAGAACCACACAACGCTGATCGTAATATCTAAGCCTTTTCGCGTCGCGAGAACTACTTTTTGGATCCCGTTCGTTTCATGCGATTCGAGTCCGAAGACTCAACCCCCAGCCTAGCAGCGCGTGGTGCAAGTGGCGTTTTCAATGTCACGCAATTGACCTGTTCATCAGTCGGCACCGATGGTGTTGGAGGATCCGTCTGACTCCCCATTGGCGTGATTGTGTTGCACACGAGACTCCACAGCTTACTGAGCACGAAGCGCGGCCAAACGGCCTTGGCGACCGCGGAGCGTACCGATCCCGAAAAGCGTCCGCATCCAGACCCCCAGCTGAAGGCGCTCGCATGCACGAGTAGCCGTTTGAGCACGTTTTGGTGGCCGCACACGTGCCCGTGCCGGAATCCTCCGGTCTCGTAGACATGCGCGCATGGTCGCTCCTGCTGTTCGCTGGGTTTCCGCAGGAGGCGTTGCCCGCTGTCGCCGCGAAGTCGATTTGCGTAGACGGCGTCGCGTTCCGCCTCTAGATCGATCCACGATTGTGGCCCGCGATCGGGTTCGCTGAAGTGGATGCGGGTTTCCAGCGTCTCCAGATCATGCACCGTCGTTCGGCTGTGGTAGCCCTTATACGCGACGACCGCCTCGATCACCGCCACTACCTCATCCGTGGCGGCGGTGATCGCTCGAGTTGCTATGCGGCTTCGGACAGCGTTTCTTGGATGGTCGTCGTGTCGCCCACGTCCACGCCCTGCACCGTGACACCGACGATCGCGACGGTCTGCAGACGACGGCGTGCTCGGCTTTATGGGCCAAATGCGTCCTTCGTCCTTCATCTTCGTGATCCTCGCGCGGATGCGTCCAGTCGTCGTTCGAGCCCTTGTTCTCGCGTCTCCGATCGATTCCGTGATCCCGGTCCTCACCGTGATGAGCTTTCACCACGGGCTGTTTAGGCACCGGTTAATGGGATATTTCAACAATAACTGACGGTTCATTGCTATACTTGCTGCCCCTAGTAGAGGCGTTTTCCACTTCCTTTCCAATGCGAAAGGGCGTCACTTGCGGAATTGCTATCACAATCTATGGGGTCCCTTTCGGAACGACTGAAAACCGCCACTGGAGCAGCTAGTTGTCTCTGGCGATTTTTCTCCTCGTGTTCTGAGCGACTTCCGAAGCGCGGTCGACAGTATCCGCCAAACCGCATGGGCTGTTCAACAATGGGTTGAACTCCAACAACAGCATCGCGATCCATATACGGTCCTAGAAATACTACCGGCGGAGCGTGTCCGTCGTGCCACGCAGATCGCCAAGGACCTGACTGTCGATCTGGAGTCATTGGAACTGGGATTGGAAACCGCTGGGATTACGGAGCTCTTTCATGCCGTCCTAGGTCTACACGAGCGGCTGACGCCACTATTCAAGAAAAAATGACTATTATTGAACCGACGACGTGCTCTCACGCCTTGGGGAAGCCCGCTCAGCGATCATTGTGGGGTTTCAAACAGCACAGGCGCCCCGTACCCAAGTCGACTTGGATTTCTTCCGTCTTGCACGACATCTCTCGATAACGAATTGCCTTCCATTTCATTACTTTGGTACTGCGGTAGATCGTACCGAATCGCGTTAAGCTTGATATCCATCAATAGAAATGTACAAGCAAACGGAAAGCGTATTGGCGCGCGTCGGCCAGCAGCTGTCCCACATCGAAAGGCGTGATTGGGAGCTGTGGTTGATCGTGTCCCTCACCAGTGTCCTGGTTGCGACTGGACTGGCAGCGATTCTCTTTCCGGCAGCTTTCTTGAAGCATGACAACGTGCACTTCGAAGTCACAGCCTCTAGACCTTTGGCTGTAGGCCTGATTGTTCTCTTGGCGCTGCTTAACACCTATCTGGTCTCAAAACGCTTTGAAATTCGTCGACTACGCGAAAAACTCATTTCGAGCGTAATCCAGCAGGAACTGGTCCGACAGCAGTCGTTCATGGATCCTTTGACCGAGATTTACAACCGTCGTTCGTTGGAGGATGTTGCAGGGCGATACATTAGCCATGCCCGACGTTTGAAAAACTCGCTCTCGCTTTTAATGATCGACGTTGATCGCTTCAAAGATGTGAACAGCACGTTCGGTCACCTGACTGGCGACGTCGTGCTGGCAGATACGGCAGCTCTGCTGAAGAGTTCCGTTCGCGGCTCAGATGCGGTCTTTCGATACGGGGGTGACGAGTTCCTCATCATTTTGGCAGACACGTCACGCTCCGGCGCTGCCAAAGTTGTCGAAAGAATTAGGGCCTACCTCATTGATTGGAACCACGCAACAATACTAGAAAAGTTTCAGTTGAGCTTGAGCATTGGTGTTGCAGAATGGACCGACGGTATGACTCTGGACGAATTACTTGACCAAGCGGACCGCGAAATGTACATGGCCAAGGCTAAATCACACGGTGAGCGGATCCTAATTTAGCCTGGCTAAAGCTGCGGACTAATAATTAGTCGTGGAGAACGATGTTTAGAAGCGAACTGTGAATTTTAAGCCCCCCGTTGTAGCGAACGAAACCCAATTTTCGAAACCTGTTCATGAAAAAGTTCACTCGCGAGCGGGTTGTGCCCACCATCTCTGCCAGAGTCTCCTGACTGATCTTGGGGATCGCAACCTCGGGCTTCCCGTCCTTCCCGAAACGAGCAAGCAGGAGGAGAACACGAGCCAATCGCTTCTCACTTGAATTGAAAAGCTGATCAACCAGATCCTCTTCGTAGCGCACGGTCCGGGTCAGCAAATACGCCACGAACATGTCGGAAAATGCCCGGTGCCGGTGGATCACTTCCCTCATGGAATTCTTTTCGATACGCATCACCGTGCAATCGGTCATTGCGGTTGCGCAGCACATCCGGAGAGGTTGTCCTGTAAGGCAACCTTCTCCGAAGAAGTCGCCCTCATTCAGAATGCCTATAGTGGCTTCTTTCCCGCCTTTTGCCACAACGCTGAGCTTTACCTTTCCCTTCCGTATATAAAAAACAGAATCGGCGGAGTCGCCCTGAGCAAAAACTATTTGCTTCTTGCGAACGGCCGCGATTGTCCTGCCACCGGCAATGGTCGAAAGGAAGGCTTGAAGATTGAATCTGCGGCGTTTATTGGCCGCTGCCACGGGTCTCATGGTTACCGCTCTCAATATCTTAAAAGATGCCCAAGAACTCAGTTTTTGAGCCGATTATCTTATTCCAGGTTCATCATCTCAACATCCGGATTTGTTCGCTGTTACAAAAATGGGACAAACTGGCGGACAGGGACAACACCCCATGAGGTCGTTTTGCGGGGGGCTGGCAAACCCTCCTTAGCTCGCCAACTTCGGCTACGCCGCAGTCACTACGACAAGACCCGAACCGGATTCACATCCGCCGTCTGTGCTGGCACGTCGGCGGCGAAATCGTAAGTGTTGTCGCCTAGTGGCACAGTGACCGCGCTGGCCGCAAGTGCGTCTTGCAGCCCGTGAAGCTTTTGGCTGTCTTCCCGACCGTGATTTTGGCGTGCCGCTCAGTCCCCCAAATTGGCTCAACTTGCTGGGTCATGGTCGTCATCCTCCTTCATTTTCATGAGAACCGCACCGCAATGCCGGGGCCTCTGCCAAGCTGGGACGCAGCAGTGCTGCGTCCCTACAGGGCCTACCGGCTACCGCAAGCCGTACTGGAAGACGATGGTTGAGCCGTCGTTCAGGGTGATGGTGTAGATGTAGGTGTTACCGGCGGCCAGGTTCCCAGTCGTGATGTTGAAGATCCACTCCTGACCATCCCAGCGGAAAGCCGTATCCGGGTTGTTGCTGTCCACGACATCCTCGACCGATGTTGTGGTCGTGCCCGACATAATGGTCGTGAGCAAGAAGCTCGACACCACTCCAGGGGTTCCGATCGCCACTCCATTGGCGTCGTACACATCGAATTTTGCCGGAACTGTCCGTCCTTGTTTGTAGACGCTGCTGCCGTCGGCGTTAATCGGGGGCTGAATGACGTGGCCGATTGCAGTGGCGTAGAGAATCTTCAGCGTGCCAGCAACATATGTGAACGTGTAATTAGCGGCGGCCGCGCCATAGCAAGTAATCGGATAAGTTCCCACGGGACTTGCCGTCGTGGCCGTGGCCGAGCATGTCGGATTCGCCGTTAGAGCGCTCGCGTTCTCGCCGCTCACAAATCCCATTGGCATCCACGGCAGCGGCGAAGGATTAGGCGCATCGAGGATCTTCGTGGCATTGCCTGCGGTGATGGTCAGAAGCGCAGGACTTACAGTCAACGCGCCGTTCACGTAGGTGATGTTGTAGTTGCCGAGCCCCGCGCCGACTGCTGCGCTCGGTGTAATGGGATACGGCGAGCCTGCGACTGAAGCCGAAGCCGCTGCTCCTGCGCTGGTGAGCGCCACGCTAGCCACGTTGTCGGCATTCACCAAACCGCTCGTGGTGAACTCCGTCCCGGCCAACGTCACCGTTTGTCCGTATGTCTTGCTTCGGTTGCTGGCCGTGATCGTCAACGGGGCGCGTGCGACCGTGAGCGTGCCGCTGGCACTGGAACCCAGGAGACTTCCTTGCGCGGCGAAGTTTGCGGCGAGTAAGTGATTGCCCGCGCCCAATACGCCGAGATTGAACGACGCCGAGCCGCCCGAGAGTGCCATCGTTATGGCGGCGCCGCCGTCGACGCTTACCGTCACGTTGCCAGCCACGTCCCCACTCGTCGGGCTTACGGTCACCATTGCTGTGGCCGCTGTCCCGTAAGGGATGGTAGTAGCGGGAGTCAAGCTGATCGATGTAGATGTGGCCGTCGCACCGGGACTCGTCGGCTCCTCAATAGCGAAAGGCGAGAGAGAAGACGTCGTGCCGCAGATCGTTGGAGGTGTGAACGAGGCGTCAGTTATATCCACGGGGCTTCCGCCAACGAAGTGCACGAGTCGAGAGGTAAAGGTGACGCCTTGCGAAGTGATGCAAACCTGGATCATGCTGCCTGCAGGATAGGTCGCCGTAGTAAAAATGTCGTAGTACACGGAAGGGTTGCTAAGCTGGAAGTTCGGCTGCAGGCTGGGCCCGGTGGTGCTGATCACTGCGCCGGTGAAACCCGCTTGCGTAATGCCTGATTGGAAGTTCACCGTCACCGGAACGTTGCTGAGGGGAATCCTTTCCGTAGCGGGAGAAGCAGGAGTGTTGGGTGCAGGCGTCGGAGCGACCGCGAGGCCCTGGGCATACGCCCCAACGAGAGGTATTGACGCGACCTGACTGTCATTGGCTGGGTTGAAACTCACGACGCCGGCCCCGCAATTGGCGGGCGCTATGCCACAAACGAACTCCACTGCCGGAGGCTGCGAATAGCCAGAGCCTGGATTGGTCACCGTGACCGACACGACGCCGCCGTTCAAAACGGTGGCGGACCCCAGGGCCGGGGTAAAGTTCTGTCGAATAAAAACCACCAGCGGGGAATTTATATAACCGGAACCGCCATTGGTCACGGTGACGGAAGAGATGCTGCCGTTTGAAATGGTTGCAACAGCTGTCGCCGGGATGACATTTGCGCACTGGCCGGGGTAGTCCTTGCAAACAAACTGCACCGCCGGCGGTTGCAGGTAGCCGGAACCGATTTGGTCTACACTGACCCAAGGAACACTTCCAAGCGGATTACCTTGGCCGTGGCCCGTTTGTGTAGAGCCTATTGCATTCGTGTCTCTCGAAATAAACTCGACCGCGGGCGGTCCTGTGGTATACCCGGAGCCTGGACTTGTTACGTTCACTTGAACAACCGAGTTGCCGTTCATCACGGCTGTAGCGGACGCACTGCTGATAGAAGTTGAGCCAAGAATTCCGCTAACATAGCCGCGTGACCCATCGCTCGCCATTGCGATCTGACCGAGATCGAAAGGTGAAACGAGGTTCAAGCCAAATGTGTTGGCGATCCCATAGGTGCTAGTGGTGCTGCTGCCTAGGGTCACATCGTAAACGCCACCGCACTCGCTATCCAACATAAAAGCTCGTCCAACACTGGGCATAAATGCGACCGGTCCAGCGGTGCACTGCACAAAAAACTGAAAGTTGTTCCCAATAGTCAACCCGGCTCCGCCGGTGACCCAAGGAGTATTTCCAGGGTCGACGGAGACGATGCCCCCTTGCGACAAGAAACCTATCTGATTGGTTGCCGTATTTATGACTACGATAGGATTGCCGTCGACGTACAGCGTACTGCCGTCTGGGCTAAGCACTACTCCTCCCGCGGCTGGCACGTTTCCTGAGGTCGGGTCCGGGGGGATTTGGATAGTCGACACATTGTTCGTCGCCACGTCGATAACCGAAACCGATCCTGGGCTGTTGCTGACATATGCCTTAACCCCGTTGGCGGTTGTCCCCACGGCAACGCCGGTTGGGCAATTCCCGACAGGAATGCTGGGTATTAACACGACGTTGTTCGCCAAGTCGAGCACCGTCACCGTACCGGCGACATTATTTGCCTTGTCAGCCGCACTGCAAACATTCGCCACGTAAGCGAACTGGCCGTCCGGCGTGACGGCGATCGCACCCGGGCTGAAAGGAGTAGGAATGGTTTTTGCGACACTGTCATGCGACGGGTCAATTACTGAAACGAGGTTTGCGTCCGGCGAGGTCGCGTACACCCATTGGGCTGCCGCGGGCCGCGCGAACAACGGTGCAATCGCGGTGGCCACAATCGAAATTAGTGCAATTCGCTTCGTTGTCATCTTGCTCCTCCACCAGTTGCTGTCCACCTTCTCGAATTCCGTTTCCTGAGACCGTTCTTTACCCTCTAATTCGGAAAAAGCGGCCAAACTGGCTCACACCAAAGATCAATCGTTACCCGGCCCCGCAAAGCAGACCTGCCCGCTGTAGCGGAAAACGGTTCTGCCCGAGCCTAGGTCAGCGGCGCCAATGTTGTTGAAGTCGCCCGTCGCGTTGGCAAATCTGCCGGTGCCGCCTTTAATGTGCACCGGGTAATCGAGAATGCCGTATAGCCCGGAGCCTGCCACGACCTCTTTGGTCGTCGCGGTAGCCTGATCAACTAAGATCGTGTCGCCCGCCTGCGTCACGAAATGATGTTGCACCGTGAAAATCGTCGTCCCATTAGAACCCGGCGCCACATTGAGAATCGTGGCCGCGACCGCTCCCTTCAGGTCCCCGTCTACGACACCAAGCGTTGTGGACTGGTCCACGACGCCAAGATTGGTCATCACGGTTCCGCCAATCGGCTCGCAGTGCGATTCGGAAGGCCTTCCACCCGCGTAAGCCACCGAGTTCTGCTGGAATCCTCGCTGACCGACAACAAACGCCAGAACCAAAATTGCAACCGAGACAAGCAACGCTATGCGTTTGATATTTCGCCTTGTCATTTTTCCTCCTTTGCGTTCCAGGGAAAATCCCACTTTTGACGAGCCGTCACTGTTTCCCTTCCTACTGAGAAGAAGCGCAAACGAGGCGTCAACTCCCTCACGGAAAAGAAAATAATTTCTTGAGGAGCAGAAATCCTGGGCAGATCCTCTGGTTTCATGGAGTTGATTTAGGTCCGAAATTGGGATATGGTCGCGACATTCTGCGAGTTCGGGTCCCGCAGACTGGGGGCCGTGTTTGCCGGGCACCACATCCAATCAGGTTACCGAGCTACTCCGAAGATGGAGAGGAGGCGACCACGCAGCTCTGGACTCGTTGATGCCGTTGGTCTACGACGAGCTTCGCCGGGTAGCACACAACTACTTGCAGCGAGAGCGTTTGGATCACACGCTGCAAAGCACCGCGGTCGTACATGAAGCCTATCTCCGGCTGGTTGGAGGTGCGGTTGAGTTTCAGAATCGGGAACACTTCTTCGCCGTGGCAGCGCAGCTGATGCGGCAAATCTTGGTGGACTATGCCCGAAGACATCGTTCCCTCAAGCGCGATGCCGGCTACAAACTCGCGCTCGACGAGGCATTGAAACTTCCGTCGAAGGAGGTTGACCTGGTCGACCTCGACGATGCCCTCAAGGAACTTGCCCGCATGGATGCGCGGCAAGGTCGTATCGTGGAACTGCGCTTCTTTGGCGGCCTGTCGATCGAGGAAACAGCTGACGTTCTGTCGATCTCCGCAGCCACGGTGGAACGCTCTTGGGCTTCGGCTCGCGCATGGCTGTATCGGCAGTTAAACAGGAACGCTGCATCATGACGGGGGAACGCTGGCAGGAAATCAGAACCGTCCTGGAAGCTGCGCTGGCGATGGATTCTGAGAAGCGCCGCGCTTATCTAGATCAAGTCTGCTCATCAGACCAGTCCCTTCGCCGGGAAGTGGAGTCGCTGCTGGCCGCCGACCAACAGGCACAGACGGGTTTCCTGGAATCGCCACCACTGGCCAGGAAGCTCGAAAAAGGTACGCGGCTGGGGGAGTACGAAATCGTTTCTCTGCTTGGCTCGGGTGGCATGGGAGAGGTGTATTGCGCTCGCGATCTGCGCCTGGGTCGAGATGTGGCCATCAAGGTTCTGCCCGCCGATCTTTGTTACGATGCAGATCGTCTGCGACGTTTCGAGTTGGAGGCGCGCACCGCTGCGGCGTTGAATCACCCAAACATCCTAGCTATTCATCAATTGGGCAGCTACCGTGGGTCGCCGTATCTTGTTTCCGAATTGCTGCATGGCGAGACATTGCGGGAGAAACTGAAGTTTGGTGCCTTATCGGAGCAACAAGCGATTGAGTATAGTGTGCAGATTGCCCGTGGCCTTGCGGCGGCACACGACAAGGGCATCGTTCATCGCGACCTAAAGCCAGACAACCTGTTTGTCACCAAAGACGGACGCGTCAAGATCCTCGATTTTGGTCTGGCGAAACTGACGCAGCGCGAGCGAGAACTCGCTGACACCGTTACGATTCGCGAAAAGGCAACCCAGCCCGGGATGGTACTGGGGACCGTCGGCTACATGTCACCAGAGCAGGTGCGAGGGCTGAATGCCGACCACCGGGCTGACATCTTTGCGTTTGGAGCGACCTTATACGAGGTGCTAACCGGGCGCAGGGTGTTTCACAAGGCCACCTCAGCAGATACGATGAGTGCTATCCTTCAGGAAGACCCGCCCAGGATTTCGCAAATCTGTCCCGGCATTGTGTTCGGTCTGCAGCGGGTCGTCCATCGATGCTTGGAGAAGGATCCGGAGCGACGCTTCCAGTCAGCGCACGATCTGGCGTTTGCGTTGGAAGCATTGTCCGAGTCGGCCATCTCCGGGCAAGGCCGCTTATCGTCGCAAGCCGTAAAGGCAGAACGTTTATCGTGAGTCTTGCAGTTGTTCTGGTAGGTCTTGCCCTCGCGGCTGTGGGTTTGTGGCGTGTGCGCAGCTATCGGATACCGCTTACGCGTTTTGAGCTTGTGCCGATCACCACCTATCCTGGTCAAGAAATCCAGCCTTCGCTTTCTCCTGATGGAACGCAAGTAGCATTTGCATGGAATGGGACTATAAAGCACAAGTTTCACATCTTCGTCAAAGCGATTGGGTCTGGACCTCCGCTTCAACTTACTCGTGCAAACGCGGACGACACTGCTCCCGCGTGGTCCCCGGATGGCAGCTCCATTGCATTCCTCAGAGAGCACGGCAGTGGCCGATTTGCAGTGCTTGTGATTCCCGCCTTGGGCGGCTCCGAGCGGCAGCTAACCGAAATTTCTATTCCAGAAATTATCTTGATGCCCGGACCCTATCTGAGTTGGACTCCCGACAGTCGATCGCTGGCGTTTCCCGACCATCCAGCACCGGACAAACCTACTGCGATTTTCCTGTCTTCCATCCAGATTGGGGAGAAACGGCAGATGACATTCCCTCCGGCTGGCACTCTTGGAGACAGTTGTGTGGCGCTCTCGCCCGATGCTCATGGTTTGGCATTTTGCCGGAGTTCTTCCATGGGCGCGTTTACAACCGATGTCTATGCCGTCACGCTTGATTCTCAACTACGGCCGATTACAGATCCCCAGGCGGTAGTTCCCGGGCACCCTCTCCAAGTGAACGGTCTCACCTGGAATCGCACCGGCACGGAGATCGTCTTTGGAGCAACCCGACGGGATATCGCCGGCGACGCAGGCCTTTTTAGAGTACCCGCGCCGAACGCGAATGTGGTCCGAGCGTTGGAGATCGAGGTAGGTATTGCGAAGTGGCCCACCGCAGCTCGACTGTCTTCGCGTTTGGCATTCGGTCGTGAAATGGGTGGGGGTCTTAACATCTGGCGCTTGCCGATCACTGACGCCGGCAAGGCACATGGTCCACCCAGACTCCTGATTGGATCCACCAGGCAAGAGTTCGCAGCTCGATACTCGCCTGATGGTCAGAGAATCGCATTCGAGTCTGACCGCACGGGAAACCTGGAGATTTGGACCTGCAACAGCGAAGGTCAAGACTGCCAACAGATAACAGCCATTGGCTCGGCATTTACTGGGTATCCGAGTTGGTCCCCTGACGGCAAACGGATCGCGTTCTACTCACGAATCAACGATAAGTCTCACATCTTTGTGGTCAGAGCAGACGGAGCTGGACTACGGCAATTGACTTTTGGTGACTCCAACCAGTTCGTGCCCATGTGGTCGCGGGACGGCGAATGGATTTACTTTTCTTCTAGCGTAACTCAACCTGTGCAGATATGGAAGCTTTCCCCGCAAGGTGGGACTCCCGTCCAAGTAACTCGAAACGGAGGCTTCGCCTCCTTCGAATCTCGCGATGGGAAATGGCTCTACTATACGAAAAGCCAAGCACCCGACACCAGCTTGTGGAAGGTTGCGGTCACAGGCGGAGAAGAGATCCAAGTGCTGCCCTCCGTACACATCAGCAGTGTCGACTTGGTTCCAGACGGAATCTATTTTCGGGAGGGTCCTACTATGCTAAAGTTCCGTGATAATGCGGCGCGGGTCAGCACAGTCGCGACGTTGCCGCCCGGCTATGTAGGGCTTAGCGTTTCGCCGGATCGGAAGTGGATCGTATTTAGTGCGGCCAAACCCCAAACGAGCGAGCTAGTCATGATTGACAATTTCCAGTAGTCCTAGACACCCCTAGTGCGAACGGAGAAGCCGAGGTCCTGTCGATCTCCGCAGCGACGGTGGAACGCTCGTGGGCTTCGGCTCGAGTATGGCTGTATCGGCAGTTAAACAGGAACGCTGCATCATGACGGGGGAACGCTGGCAGGAAATCAGAACCGTCCTGGAGGCCGCCCTGCCGATGGATTCTGAGAAGCGCAGTGGTTATCTGGACCAGGCCTGTGCCTCCGATCCGTCCTTGCCGCGCGAAGCCACGCCGGCTGCTGATTCAATCTGTCAACCGTGTGTTTCCTCTGACACTTACCCTTCAATCAGCTTGGGAAGATATCCAGTTCGCTCTTGGTCGCTAAGGGAAACGTAGTTGAGTTCTTTACTCTTTTTGACCTTCTCCAACCAGCCTTCGACGATATCGGCCGTGCAACAACGCAATATCGCGGCCACTCTCCTTTTGCATGCGGGCAGCAGGTTTGCGAGTCAGCATTTTCTCGCGGACGAGATCAGCGAGCGTGCGGACCTCAAACGGTTTCACGAGGATTTCGTCCGCCTCCAAAAGAATAACGGACATCGCGCTCTGCACGTCGGGGTATCCGCTGACCAACAAGGTAAGGGCACTGGGTTGGGAGTAGCGCATCGCACTGACGACGGTTAAGACCGTCGATGGGATTCGCATGTGAAGGTCAGAACATCAAAGGTCTGTGTGGTGATGAGTTTCAGTGCTTCCGTCACGTTGGCTGCAGAGACTACTTCGAATCCCTTGACTTCAACGGTCATCGTCATCACGTCTCAGCTTCAGTTATGGTAAACATATCCAACCGGGATCAGTGCAGCAAAGGGCTTACCCTCGCTGAGGCTTCGCTGGTTGTGCGAGATCAGCGTGGGCTGCTGGCTTCTTCAGGGCCACTAGCTGTTTAGCGGCGCATTCGTAACTCTTCCAGTTGTTGGGTGCGCACACTCTGTACCTTTCGCCAGTCGGAAGGAGAATCGTCTTGGCGTCCACGCACATTGCGCACGTGTCGGAATCGGGGTTGCGCTCATCGCTCATAATAAATATCTTCTCGCATCTTGGCACATGCCAGTAATGGTGGTGCCGGGAATCAAATGTTCTTGGCAGACCGCCTTGTCGTCAGTACTGCGCTCGATGCTGGTTCGCCACTGTTCTTCGGCTCGCAAAGTCCGCAAGACACCCGGATATTCGGCGCAGGCAGCATCTCCTGTGTGTCCGGATAATTCGGGAAGATCGCATGGAGCAAAGCCGCGCCTTCCTCGACACTAAATGCGTCATCGATCATTCTTTCACCGTGGGCAGGCGCTTTCAGTGGCCGCGTCGTTTTTTGACTGGGGTGGAACGCCGCAACAAATGTGATTCGAACTGTCTCGCGATTATGTCGTAATGCGCCCCAGCAGGAAATTCGACGCTTAAGTGGCAATCGATACACGACACAAAGCGATCGGCGGCGGACATTAGGATGCCGGTGCGATGGGGACGAGGAGGTGTAAGCGCAACACTGCTGGCTGACATTGCATATTTCAACTCTCTTACGTGCAAGATCATCATACGCTTCTATTCTCACCATGTTGTCAATAAGAACTACGCCGAAAAAAAGCCGAACCCTTGGGGGATTCGGCCCAAAAGCTACATCGACACAACAGGTCACGTGAAGCGGCTTGAGGGTCGAACGGCAGATGCTCGCCACTAACAATGACCGCATTTGTGAGTTTCAACTCCACCAAGATACCTAGTAACAATCTCAATAACTGTTCAATTGTGAACATCTTTACAAAATGAGCCTAAGTCACACTGTCAGGAGTCGTTAATGGGGGTAGCGCCGCCATGACTCCAACCGAACGACCCATAGTTCCATTTCCAAGTATGGTTCCGACCGAACGACCTGTCGTGCATAAAGTCCTGCTTGTGGATGACGATGATGCCGTTCGCGACATGATGACTGCCACTCTTGAACACAAGGGATTTGGTGTTGTCGCTGCTTCCAACGTCACCGAAGCCCTGAAGCTAATTACGACCGAGACCTTTGATGTTCTTATTACGGATTTGCACATGCCGAATCCCGGCGATGGATTTACGGTGGTAACCGCGATGCGCCACTCCCAACCCAGTGCCCTTATCCTGCTGGTCAGCGGCTACCCCGACGTGCAGAGCGCCATGGCCGCTATCCTTCTGGAAGCGGACGAAATCATCGTGAAGCCGTTTGAGGCCGGAAGGCTTGCGGAACTCGTCCAAGAAAAGATGCTTACCCGCAAACCTGTTGTTCGAGTGGAAAAGCAGAGGGTGGCCGCGATACTGGACCGCTGCATTGCCAGTGTTGTCGCAGACTGGTTAGCGCGGGCAAAAGAGAGCAGTGAACTCAGCCAATTATCGCTCAGCGACGACGAACGTACCGGACATCTGCCGAAGCTGGTTCGAGACTTGGTGGTCCGCCTAAGCAAGCCCAGTGCCACCACGAAGGACAGCGATGCAGCGTTCTCCGAGGCCGCCGTCGCCCATGGCAAGCTGCGATATCAGCAAGGCTACACTCCGGCAATGTTGGTGCACGAATCACGCATTCTCCAAGTGACGCTGTTCGGGACGTTGCAGAGCAACCTGAGTCTATTAGATTTCAGCTTGCTGCTTCCCGATGTGATGACCATCGCGGACGAAGTGGATGCGCAGTTAACACAGTCAATGGACAGCTACATGAACGCCATGCGGAAGGCAGCAGCGGCGTAGTTACCCCAGCACCCCAAGGGGCAGCTCGGTCGTGGCTATGTGTCCCATCCGTGATCCATGATCGGCCAGAGACAGTCTGGCGGCCACTGGATAGTAGCCTTCGCCCTGGTAACAAGGCGTTCAAGCAAGTTGGAGTCGGCAGGGCTTTTGTCTGGATCAGGCGACAGATCGCACAGCGGCCTTCGTTTATCGTTCATCATGCGCGACTTCCCCCAAAAAAGCGTGGCGCAGCGATTCGCTTGGCTGCGCCACTTGAGGACGAGCGGGCGATGGGGGGAGAGCCGCTTCAATTCCTTCACGCCTACCTGTTCGGGTCAATTTGCACATTCACTGATTTCCTGTCTATTCAAAATTGCACACTCTTGAAAGAGTCCTGACGCAGCCTCACGTCTGGTTCAGCGAACATTGGCATCGCCATTTCAACGGCCACCGTATGGGACTGAAGAGGGTGTGGCTTGCGCGGTTTGTTTCCGTCTTCCACTCGGAGTATGATCGGGCGATTCGAATGCTAGCCAACAACGATGCGCCGAGGAAGAGTTTGGTGAACTTGGTCAGCATTGTTCTCATTGTCGCCTTCTGCACACTGCCCTCCGGAATGAGTGCCGCTCAAAATGCCTTGTATTCCGAGAAGTGCGCTCGTTGTCATGCAGGGGACGGCAGCGGCCACTCGGCTGCGGCCACCAAGGTGACAGTACCGGATTTGCGGTCAAAGCGAGTACGGCAGATGAGCGATGACGACCTCTACGCCGCGACCGCTCATGGTAAGGGACATAAGTCCTACCCACATGCTTTCCTGCACACGGGGCTGACGGAACCGCAGATTCGTGGTGTGATCAAATACATCCGAACATTCAGCGCCAGTCAGAATTGAAGTCCCAGCCTCGGCACATCAGACAACGGGCCGCTACGCCGCTCCTCTCGCCTCCCACTGCTCGTAAGGCTTCCGACACGCGTTCGGTGCAACACTTCTCTTAAACCGAGGTAACTGGAAAGTGATGGAGATCACAACGGGGTAGAAAAGGCAACGGGTATGCTCGGCCTGATGTATACGATCAACACCGTTCCCAAGAGCAGTATGGGCGTAACCCTCACCTGCAACGAGTGCTCGCACGCCCTGAGAGTCAATGACTTTGATGACAGAATCGGTAGCCGTCGCACGCAGGACGCCCGGGCCATGTTGAAGCATGTACGCAATGAGCACGGCAAAGAGCCTATCGGAAAGCCTCTGCCACAGACCAAGGAACGATGGTATTGAGCTAGTGCAGTGGAATGACTGTTCTCTCGACGCCCGATTGACCCTGAGATTTGCCGAGGAGGACGTTAGTAATGGCGGGACAAACAATTGCTGAACGCTTTTGCCAGACGACAAACTCAAGCGCACGCCACATGCTGCAAGACGCGGCCGCGATGTTTGGCGCTCAATTTGTGGTCAGCGAACAACTCGAAGAGAAGCTAACCAGTGCGGAGGCGAAGCATATCATGCTGAGTATAGAGCGGCCCGCTTGTCCCAAGTCTGACTTGGCTGTGGACTCTTGCATATTCAGGATTCAGAATAGAAGGTAAGCTTCGGACGTGACTCAGGGGTCGGCGTCTTTCCGGAGTGCAAGCCTACACCACCGCTGCCGATATTCGCTCCGCTGACTGCTTCGCCGGAGCCAGCGCGATCAGCGTTACGCCGATGACAACAAGAACAGGCGACTGCTTGACAAACACCATCAAGGGATAGACGCCCGGCGAAAACAGCAGTCCCAACAACACCAACACAACCTTCAGCGCCCGTTCCCGATTCATGGTACTCCTTCTCGTTACTCCACGCCTCTAATAGCCCAGATGTCGCCTCCCTGCGGGCGAAAGCGATCAAACATGACCCACTTGCCGTCCGGCGACCAGACTGGGTAGTCGATCCTCACGTCCGGGTCGGGGAATTCGTAGACCTTCTCCGGCTTTCCTCCGTTGACTGGCGAAACCCAGAGTACCTTGTGCCCTACGACATCCATGATGCGGGTGCGATCCGATGAGAAAGACATGTGCGAGCCGCCCATCATCGTTTCCGCAAAGGGTTGGGGTTCGCCTCCACTGAGAAACACCTTCATCGATGCAGGCTTTCCGCTGCAAGTGCAGCGGAAGACAATGCCCAATCCGTCGGCAGCCCAACGCATGAAATGCCCCATCACGCCAACATTCGTCAAGCGACGCGGGTTGCTACCATCTGCGTTCATGACCCAGACCTCAAGCCGACCACTCTGGTCGGACTGGTAGGCGATCAGTTTTCCGTCCGGCGAGTAGAACGGATTGACGTTCACCCCGGAGTTCGATGTTAGACGCCTCAAAGTTCCGCTGGCGATCTGCACCTCCCATATGTTCGGGTTTCCCGAACGGGAAGAGAAGAAAGCAATCTTTTTCTCGTCCGGCGACCAATTCGGTTGGAAGTCGCCTCCATTTCCTGTGGTAAGTTGCCGCGTGGTTGAGTCGGCGAACGTGTACAGCCAGATGTTCATGTCTCCAGCACGGTCGGAGTTGAAGGCAATTATTTTGCTGTCAGGTGACCATGAACCTCTGCTGTCTTCTCGTGTCGTGCTGATCACCGCCTCCGGTGTCCCGTTTGTGAGTCCGGTTTGCGGCGAGACTGGAAGCCTCCAAATGTCGGCGTTCTGGCGCAGCGTCGCGTAGGCGAGGCGCTCGCTGTCGGGCGAAACGGCGACTTCAACGTCCTGCCCGGCTCCGGTGGTCACCTGTTGCAATGAACCGCTTAGTGTTCCATTCTTGTTCACTCGTGCCCGCCAGATGTTTATGCCGCCGCTTCGGTACGAGGAGAAATAGATGAACCTGCCTGACCGTGACCATGACGGGCGGATGTTGGTGAGGGAGTCGTTGGTGATCCAGTTCATCTGCTTCGAGTCGAGGTTCACAGTCCGAATGTCGAACTTCGTCCGCACAAGATTCTGGAAGACAATCTTCGTGCCATCAGGAGACCAAGCAGGTGCGATATGGGCGACCTCCTCACTGGTATCTGTCGTGACCTGCTGAGGGTTGTGCCCTTGGCGGTCGAGTACCCAGATACGACGCGGGCCAGCCCAAGATGCATCCACTGCTATGTGCTGTCCATCAGGCGAGTAAGCCGGATTGAAGGCGTTCTCAACAAGTTTGGTTTCTTCGCCGGACGCGAGATCGAGCACCCATACATCCCCATCTTGGAACTGTCCAAAAACGTCGCCGGGTTGTAGCTTTACGCCGGGTTGGCGGGCACGCACAAATGCAACCTGCTTGCCATCGGGTGACCAAGCGGACTGGAGTTCGTCGGAGTCCCCACGAGTTAGTTGCGAGTCCTGACCGGACGCCAAATCCTTGCGGAAAATTTTTCGGATTTTGCCGATTTCCCCAGTGTAGAGGAGCGCCTTGCCATCAGGCGACCACGCCGGATACTCCTCGACTCCCTCGGCAAATGTCACCTGCGAGAGCGTTGTGCGCAGGGGCGTCCCAGAGCCTTTCCACCTCGCGCCGACCACGAGCAGAATGACGACGACGGCGACCCCGCACGCTGCGGCAAGGACTCGCCAACGCAACCATCGTTTCGGCCGCACGGTCGGCTGCGTCAGCGTCAATCGCGCCGATTCCGAATCTCGTTTGAGCCGTTGCAGGTCGGTGCGCACCTCCGAAGCATGCTGGTAGCGGCGGTCTCTATCTTTCTCAAGACATTTTGTAACGACATCTTCGAGCCGAGAAGGCAGTTGGGGATTCAGTCGTCTAGGCGCAACGGGAGCACGGTTTAGAACTGCGTCGAACACCAGACCAGAGGTGTTAGCGCCAAACGGCAAAGCTCCAGTTGCCATCTCATACAAGACAGAGCCGAAGGAGAACAAATCAGTGCGCGGATCGAGTTCCTTACCCCTTACCTGCTCAGGCGACATGTAGGCGATTGTTCCGAGCGTCGAACCGGGATTGGTGAGATGCTCGTCGGTAATTTCCAACGTAGGAGCGCCCTCGGTCACTGATTGTGCCTTGAGCGAGAGCTTCGCAAGACCGAAATCAAGAACCTTGGCGTGTCCTCGCTTCGTGACGAAGATGTTCGCAGGCTTGATGTCCCGGTGAATAATGCCAGCCGCGTGCGCGGCGTCCAAAGCATCGGCGATCTCAATGGCAAGGGAGAGTGTGGTTTCCACGTCCAATGGCTTCCCCGCGATCCGAGCCTTCAAAGTCATGCCATCCAAGAACTCCATGACGATGAAGGGTTGACCGTTTTGCTCGCCGATCTCGTGTATGGTGCAGATGTTTGGATGGTTAAGCGCAGAGGCTGCCTGTGCCTCGCGCTGGAATCGGGCTAGAGCTTGGGTATCCTTGGCTACCTCGTCAGGCAGAAACTTCAAAGCGACAAACCGATGCAGCTTCACGTCCTCAGCCTTGTAGACGACACCCATCCCGCCGCCGCCGAGCTTTTCGAGGACACGGTAGTGGGAAACCGTTTGCCCCACAAGTTGGGACGGGGTGGCCATTCGCGGGAATGGTATGACGCAATCGTGCGCGGGTCAATTAAAGACGTAAGCGAAAGAAGTTATTGCAGCTTCGGTACTCGGATTTGGCTTGCTCGAGGATGGGGATGTCGGGGTCGGCGCCTTTCGAGAGGGTGAGGAAATCCTAGGAGGCGGCGAGCGCCAATACGCGGGCGGCATCGGCGCCGCAAAAGTACTCCCACCAAACGGGGGGGCGCGCGCGGTGCCTGTCAACAGGGATAAATACAGTATCTGAAGGCGTAGCTCGTCAACTCGCCTCGGCCGCAGTAAACTCCGTACCGCCTGCCTGAACGGCAACCATTCCCTCCTTAGAAGAGAGAACGCGATCCAGCGCGTCAGCAAGAACAACGGGAAAATCCGAGGTCAACAGATTCGTATCTACGAGCAGCGCGCGATCCGAATAAAATCGATAGATCTTCATGGAGCCGCGCAAATGATCGGTGGACGTGACTAACTCCAGCGTAAGATGCCAAGCTGCCCACCCGTTCTGGAACTTCGCAGACTCCGGCTTTTCGAAATGAAAAATCTTTCCCGATCTTCCCGTCAGGTGTGTGTCGCCACCGAACGGGGACTGGTCCTCATGGGCCTCGACACTCATTTCGAAGCCATCAAAATCGTTGGAGAGAAAAGCGGACTCCAGGATACGACACACCTGATCGTAATCGCTGGCGAGTTTCAACTTTTCGATAGCCCGTCGAATTGCCAGATTGTTGACAAATATGCTTCTTTGTTCGAAGGTGCGCTGTGCAACACGACGGATTTCCCCAAATTCTAGGTACCCCAAATGCTGAATGCCAAACCAGATTCCCACACCGATAACGACTAGGACCAAGCCGACGGTGTGCCGTTCGGGCAACAACAAGAACAAACTGAGCAGGGCGAACACAGCCGACACGGCATAGAGCGCAATAACAACTTGCCGGGGCGACATACCTCGTTGCAGCAATTTGTGATGAATGTGCTCACGATCCGCAGTGAAGACTGGCCGGCCGCCAATCAAGCGCCGCAACACGGACAGGGTCGTCTCCAGAATAGGGAGGCCGAAAGAGACGACCGGGATCGCTACAGCAATAACCGTGGTCGCCTTCTCGGAGCCAGCCAGTGCCAAGGCACTCAGCATAAATCCGATGAACAAACTTCCGCAGTCCCCAAGAAAGATGGTCGCTGGATTGAAGTTAAAACGCAAAAATCCCAAGATGGCACCAGCCAGAGCAATCGTCAGCAGTGACATGGACGACGCACCGCTGGAAACTGCGACCACGAAGACAACGAAGGTTGAGAATAGCGCGGAACCGGCAGCCAGCCCGTCCAGCCCATCGATCAGATTAAACGCGTTCGTAAGGCCAATGACCCACAGAACGGTTATGGGGAGAGCGACGTACCAAGCTAAATGCCGCGATCCAAACAACAATGGCAGATCGTGAATCCCCAAGCCGCCGGCGAACAGCAAGATAGCCGCAACCCCTTGAACCGCAAACTTCGGGTATGGACCGATGGCACGAATATCGTCGTAGAGACCAAGCAGAAAAATGAGAGAGGCAGGCGCAAGAACAGTCAGAAAAGTCCGAGCCGAGAGGCCGGCAGCCAATACCGGGAAATGCAAACTCGCTAATAACGCAACGCCAATAGCGATAAGAAACGATAAGAATATAGGAACTCCACCCAAGCGAGGCAATGGATTTTCGTGCAGGTCTCGTTCCTGCATCGGGGGTGCCACCCAGCCACGGCCCATTGCAACATTGCGAACGCACCAAGTGAGCACGAACGAAAGCAGCAGGGATATTCCGAAAGTGATCAAATAGAACGGTGTCAACTAAGATCTCCGCTGATCCAGGCTAGAGGGCAACAGATATGTGAACATTTCGCCGAAGCAAACTGCTTATTGAGTCCGACTTCTCAAATATTTCGTCGAAGAACTATAACAATTGTGAATCCAGAGTTGCAATCCCCCCTTTCAAAAGTCTGTTGAAAAAATCCGCTTGTCGCCCTGTAGACGCCGGGAGTCAGCGCAACACTGAGCGTGGGCGTCGCCAATCAACCGTCCAGAATTGTCGGATCCGCTGCAATCCGCTGCGCAGGCATGATTACGCGCACGGGAGAGAGTTTCGGGTGCGAACCTTTCGCGTTTAGTTCAAACCAGCTTGGGTCACCTTTATTGCACAGCCAACGCCGACGGTTACGCCACAAGGGACGCCCGCGGTGCTGTTTCCTTGGCTTGAAAAATAGAGGCTCGAGGACTGCGGGAACAATGTGGTATTTGCATCATTGTCAACAATGATTCCGCTAGGGCCGCCGATTTCCGCGATTGAATTTGCAATGGCCAGGGTTGCCGGAGTTCCGGTAACGTTCACCGACATGACGCAGCCGGCCCCACCGCAGTTCGTTCCGCTTCCGGACTTTTGAACTCCGAAAAAAATCTGGTCCGCGGATGCCGCCGGAGCGTTTGCATTGTACAACTCCGTTATCGGAGAGCATTCCGCACTGGCCGAGGCGACGGTGAGGGTTGCAACATCCACGGTGGCATTCATCGTTCCGACGGGATTTGCAAAAGGACTGGGAGGGATTCTACCTGAATTGGTAAAGCCGATGCGCTGGATGGTGGGGGCGCTGGTGGCCGACGATCCGCACATGTACAGCGATCCGGCGCTACCGTTGCCCGTCATATAGGTATTATCAAAGGCGCCAGAGTGGAGATGGTGGCCCGTCCCCGTCCCCAGGCTGACGGTGACAGAGGCGCTCAATGTGACATCGGATTGAATCACGACTGCATTCGTTCCGTTGTTGCCGAGAAATACGAAGACCTTTCCGGTGTTCGAGTCTACTATGGGGGCGTCCGCAATCACATGGACGGCAGGATTGATGCTGGTCGAGCCGAGACATGGCGGGGCTCCGGCAGCGCAGGTTCCCGTCGTGCTGAATGCCTCGCGAATGTAGCTAAGACGCCCGCCGGAATCTCCGGTAAAGAGATTCCCCGATACAGAGTCCAGAGTGGGAGAGGTTAGAATTCTTCCGGCATCCACGGTGAGCGGCCAATTGCCCGTAGTCAGTTCGCTGGGGGTCGCTCCGGCAACACCAAACGCGTTGATGATCTTGTGGAGCACACCGTTGTCATCGCCAACATAGATAGCGTCGCGCCCGTAATCGTAGAAGGGAGATGATGCGCTGTCGGCCTGAGCACCATTGAGCACAATGCTAATCATGCACGCGCCCGCGACAGGGCAATGCCCAGCAAGGCCATCCGCAGTCCAGGCCGTGGCGGTCGTCGGCGCTGCGGCGCTGTTAATCGCGCCGCCATCGAGAGCGTGCCACTTCAGAAGATGAAGAATGGCCCCTCCGTTGGCGGCCGTCCTGGTCTCGACAAACGCTACTTTTGTGCCATCCAGCGAGATGACGGGAGATGTTTGCACCGTGCCATTGGTGGCCGTGCCTACATGGTCGAAATTGGTGTTATACGACCAATACACCGTTGGGTTAGCTACACCGCAAAACGAGCTGCCAGCTCCCGCGTACAGGTTCCTATAGGCAATCACGCTGGCTTGCCCAGCCGTCGCACCCACCAAATTTGTAGGGAAAATTACATAGTCTTGGCCGCAGTTCGGACTGGCATTGATGTCAAAAGAATATTTTGCGGGCGCCACCGGATACCAGGTCACACCGGACAGGGGGGCGCCCGTTGAGCCATTGGCCCCTAATGACTGTCCCCAGTCCCTGTGAAACGCCTTCCTGGATTTTTTCTGGCCCCGCTCAAATTGGTTTGAATCGTTTCGTTGGTCTTCAGATTCGTCAATCCGTTCGAGGCTTCTTGCCTTGCGTCTTAGGGCTTGCAACCCATAACGGGGTTCCGAAAGAAGTCTCCACGCACTCTCAAAAGAATCGGGATGGGAAAAAACCACGTGCCGGTCGCTCCAATCGGAAACGATCGAAATCCCTTGCCCCGAGCTTTGCGCCTTTGCACCTTGAGCCATTGCGAAAACGATAAGCGCCGCCGCTGCGACGTCAAGCATCTGCTTACCACTCCATGATGTCGTTAGTTTCATAGAATCGTGTGTCCTGCCCTTCTCTAGGCGACTATTTTCCGTTTCTTCGTGAAGTAGTCTACGGAGCGAGATTTCCTCTTTAACTTCGGAAATTGCAAGATTACACTCGGTTTTCTTTCCTGCAAATTGTCGAACCATATTACAGACCGGCGAGCCAGGTGGAGTGTCCGTTTTGGCTGGGATCGCAGGCGGCGCGGAACATGGCGGTTAGAACAAGAGCCACAGAGGCCCGCAGTTCGACTATCTCATCACCATTTGGCCGACCTTAAGAATGGTTTTTAGTCGCTTACTCTTCTGCCCTCAGGCAGCAGGTCGGGCCATATTCGGCAGGACTCGTATTTGCACGAGGTTGATGCCAGCGCGTTTCTTCTCCAGCATGTTGGCGGATGGCACGCCGGTTCTGGCAAAAGATTTCTCGCAATCTTGCGATGATGGGCCACGCATGTTCCCTTCCATGTACGCAAGACCTGGACAGCGCGTGCAGCTCGAGACGTGTGTGCACGAGGTGCAGGTCGTCAAGTCCTTCACTCGGATCGAGCGTACCTCCCTCATCTGAATCGAATATCGCCAAATGTCTACGAAGCGTTGTCGGCGCACGTTTCCAGTCGGAAGGGGAAACTGGACACAAGGAAAAACTTCGCCGTAAGGTGAAACGTAGCAGGCAGTGTGGCCGGCGCTGCATGGAGTGGATTCAAGCTCGTTCTCACTCGGCTTTGCGGGGATCGCACAAAACTCGTTGACGTCGCCCACCAGCGATGCATCACGGAAAACTTGACGGAGCGCGCTTTGATCCACCCCCAGATTCACGGTAAAGCGGTTTCCGTCCATCATGGGTGTGACGGTTGGATCGAGAGTGCACTCGACTCCGAGTTCCTCGGCAAGGGCGCGAACCCCAGGATAGTCTTGCATGTTCTGGGTCATCAAAACATTTGCGATGATGACTTTGAGCCCTTGAGACTTGAGGAAACGGATTGCGTTAAGTGAGCGCTGCAGAGATCCTGGAATCAGGGTAATGGCATCGTGCACTTCGGGACGGTGCGAGTAAATACTGACCTGGATCGATTCCACCGCCAGATCGCGCAGGCGAGCCGCCTCGCGCTCGCGTATCAGGACGGCGTTAGTCTTCAGTTTGACGCAAAACATCAGGCGTCGGGCATGTTCGAGAAGCTCGAAGAAATCCTTGCGCAGAAAAATCTCACCGCCGCTCAGGGTGAGAATGAAGACTCCCGCATCAGCCATCTCATCGAGCAGGTGCTTGATTTCCGTGGTAGTCATCTCGCCATGATCGTCATGATCGAGATAACAGTGAACGCAGCGCTCGTTACAGCGGTAGGTCAGGTCGAGCTGGACGCTGAGGGGAATATTCAGCTTTAGCGCCTTCGCGGACACCTCCTCGAGCAGTGAGCTCATCGGGGCTCTCCGGCCACGGGATTCCGCGGCAGGATCGGTTCTTCCGAAAGTTGCAGGATCTCGCGGCTGGCCAGTTCACGCGCCAGAGTTTCGGCGTCTTGCAAAGCCTCCGCTGGTTCTACGTCGAATCTGGAGCAAATGCGTCGCTCGACGATTTGGTCAAGCGGAGTGGCGCCGTCCGCGAACTGCCAGAGAACTGTGGCGGTCTTGTTCAAAGTAAAAAGAGTGGAATCTCGTCCGGACATAATCATCATTTCGCCATCCAGACTGCGCGCCGCGACCCGAGGATTGCGTGCAAGGTAAAGACTGCTCATCCGATCAGCTCCCACACCCGGGTGTCCGGCGCGAACGTAAGACGGGAAACCGGGACCCGACTTACAAACTCGAAGGCGGAATGAAAAGTCGACTGCACCAGTTTCTCATCCTCCGCGAAAAACAACAGATTGCAAAGAAGCGTTCGGGCCGCCTCTCCGGACGGGATGGGCTCGATGTGATTCTCTGCGCCCTTGCCGAGAAAGTATAGCGCAGCAATGGGCGCCGAAACATTTTCACCCAGCTTGGCGAGTTCGCCGGTAAAGGGAGTGCCGTAAGCGAAGTAAGCGGAATCCCGCTTGCGGACGTAGGAAACCTCGTCCGTCAAGAGGGTGACATCTGGAGGGGCCAAGCGAGAGATGGTCGTCTTACCGGCCTCGGAAACGCCGGCAAACAAGAAAGCCTTACCGTTGCGAATAGCACTCGCGGAGTGCAGAAGGAAGCCTCCCTCTCGGGCCAACACGAGCGTGTGCACAATCCGTAGCACGGCATCGATCGAATAGGGATTTGCGGTCTGGCGAATCCAGCCACTCCGCGAAGAAGGTTCCCACTGGGCTCGAAAGTCTCCGCGTTCGAGGCTCCACCGCCCCAGGCGGTGAATCACGCGCACATCGGCATTCGGATCCGTAGTATGCGGCGGCGTGAGGTCGACATCGAATTCAATCTCAGCTCTCGCCGAAGATGTTACGAATCCGGCGTATCGGTCGTGCAGCATGCCGAGGAAGACCGGGTCGGTAGTGTTTACACGTACAGGCATGCCCCCGATTTCAATCACGAGCGCGAGTCGACCAACTTCGGTGGTTAGCGCAGGCAAGGACAGCTCGATCCTATGTGGTTTTAATCCGTAACGTTTGAGTCGGCGATTCAACCTGTGGGGTCTGGAACATGCCATGAAGTCGAAGAACAATCCGCGCAACCAGGTCCGAGCGTTGAATCATGGCGGCAACGGCGCGTTGAGGCAAGCGCAGACTCTTGCGCGGCCTGATACGTTTATCTTTCCGCAGAATGAAAGAAACTTTTCCAAGCAGATCACTTTCCCGAAGGGGCGGATCTGGCGAGGACATCGCATCTCCGCGGGTCAGGATTCCAGCTGTGGCAGGCGTGCTGCGACGGCTTATGAGGCGATGAACAAAAAGGCGCCGATCGCGACCGAATAGAACGATTTCTCCGTCAGAAACGGCAGCACGCTGGATTCGCTCGATGATGAGTGTGTCGCCCGGCCATATTGTAGGCAACATGCTCCTTCCCGTGACCTGGAGCCGAAGTGCGCCGGACGATCGCAACACTTCAGCTGCAAGCTCGCACTTGGCGGCATCCCGTTCGTCGAAGATCATCGATGGATTCACGAAACCTTTGGATTAAGATTGCATTGAAAGCTCGAGTTGGGCGTTTTTCCGCATGAAAGAGCGGTGGTCACAAAAACTGTTTCGGATCGGAAGGACGGTTTTTCGTATGGCTCTTTCTTGATTGTCGCGACCTGAGGGGTGTCATTGGACGTATCATTTGTATCCATGCGAAGAAGAACCTCGTCGGTCTGTTTAATTCAATGCCGGTTGGGATGCCTGCACAGCACATCCGCCGGTGCCACCGGAAGTTGTGCAGAGCTGGTTGCCAAGTGTCGAGAAGTATACCTGAGAGTTCCCCCCGCCACCCACAAGATTGTCGATGATAATTCCACTCGATCCGCCGGAGGAGGCGAGCGACGCGGTCGGAAGAGAACCAGCATTGGTCCAGGTGACCGTGCCGTCTGTTGTTGTTAAACCTGGGGTTGTGTTCCACGAAGGCGCCGACGCACCGGATGTTCCGCCTGTAGTAACGACTTGAACGTTGCCGTTAGAGTCGCGAATTCGGGCATGAACTGCCCAGAGACGGTGGCTCCAGACGGGGAGCGGTGCCGCGATCAGCACAGATTGATTTATCCAATGTACGGAACCATCGATTGTGGCGCCACCCGCTAACGCTGGCCAACTGGGCCCCGTCGATCCTGAAGTTCCCGCGGTTGTTACCGTCTCGATATTAAAATGGCTGTCTAGGATTTCCTGGCCCACTTGATAGCTGGTCGATGCCTGCCAGGGAGTATCGATGAAATTCAGAACGCAGCCCCCGCCCCCACAGTTGGTCGCAACCCCATTGTTTTGCACACTGACGTAGAGCCGCTCCTCTGAACCAGCCGCAAGGCTAGGATTAAGAACATCGGTGACGGGAGAGCATGCAGGGTTAGGACCTGCTGACACGAGCGTTACAAGCGATACGCCTTGCGAAGGTAGAGCGCCTGCGGTAATTGGGATTTGGTAGACGGCGGGATTTTGGGCTGTATTGCCACAAACGTAAAGGTTGCCTGTAGGCGGGGTGGAATTGTAATAGGCACTATCAAAAGCACCGAGGAACATGGGATTGGGCGTTCCTCCCAAAGCGACACTTGGCCCCGCAGTAGCCTCTGTCCCAACGTCCCCTGATGAAAATGCAGGAGTAAGCTGGTAAACCGCTGAGCAGGCACTGGTTCCCCCACTGCAATTTGCACTTCCGTCGCTCGAGGCAAACACATACACGAATCCGTCTGACGAGTCTACGATGGGACCTTCCACGATTCCAACGCCTGAATCCAACTGGCCGGACTGCGTGACGGCGCCCGTCGTAGCGTTTACCCGGTACAGGAAACCACCAGAAGTGCCGGTAATGGGGGCAAGATCGCCGACAAAGACGTTCTGCGACGAGCCGTCGTAAACCGGGCTGGAAAGCGCACTGCTTGAGACCGAGACTGGGAACCCGCCGGTGCTGACTTCTGTGGGTGTGCCCTTGAATACGCCCGTTATCTGGTGGAGCAATCCACTCGCATCGCCAACCCATCCGATGTCATTCGTGTAATCGTAGAAGACCGACGAGGTCGTATCATCAGCCCCACCATTCAAGGGGAGCTCTGTCATGCAAGGTGCGCTGCAGCTTGAGTATGTCGCAGCAGGTGTGACGGTTAGTGTTCTGGGAGAGCCCACAGTTCCATCTGATGCCAGCCACTTCAGTAAGACCAAGATTCCGGAGCCGCCGCTACTTTCGACAAAAGCAACTTGGGTCCCGTCCAGAGAAATTAACGGAGAGGTTAGAACGGTTCCGCCCGTGTTGTAGGCCCAGTAGACGGAAGGTATCGTTCCGCCGCATCCGGAGTACAGATTGTCGAAGGCCACGATGCTGGCTTGCCCTGAAGATCCTGGCAACCCGGTGCTGTAGACCACGTAATCCGGCTGTGCCGCTCCGCCGCAGTTCGCGGTTGTGCTGTTGAACGAGAACTTCGCGGGATAGTTGCCCCCGCCAACGCTGGCTCCGCTGCCCAGATCTTCGGCCCAAAAACCATTACCCGCCTTGTGTTTTTTCCCGCGAGTCGCGGAGGAAAGAGCAACCGCTCGCAAATCCGGCACGTTTGCTGGCAGTTCGAGCGCCTCACCCTGGCGGTGGAGTTGCTGCTGATAACGCGGATCTCTGCTCACACGAGCGAGCTGCTCCGCCGAACTCGGTCGAGAGAAAATAAGATGACGGTGACTCCAGTCAGTCGGCAACGGAATTCCCTGCTTCGCGGGTTTGGCGGCTTGGCCCGTCAATACCCAGCCCAATATCATCAATCCGGACAAACCGACAGCCAACCGAAGGAAGCGTGCACCACTAGATTTCATTGTGTGACTCCATACGATTCCACGAGATGCAAAGGCCCACTGGAGGACATCCAGTTGTTACCAGTTCTAGCTCAAGAAACACAGGTGGGCTATCCTGGTTGGGGTTGCAAGGGAGCGAATTTTCCGAGCCTCGACCTTTAACCGCCAATAAAATCGAGCTGTTCCACGAGTGTTACTGGATTGGGATTGATTTTACTCCTGGCTCAAGACGTAAGCAAACCAGCGTTTTTTCACTGTCGTTAGATGCGGACGGCAGCCAGCCGAAGCCATTTAATCCGCAACTGCTAATGCATCATAAGCTTCCACACTGCGAACCCATATCGCCGGAGCAGCCAAATCGGCCGGACAAAAATGTATAAAAACGACAGCTTCGGAGGGAGTGGCACAAAGCGCTCTTCTTCGCCTGAATACTGTGTGCCTTGCAAGAAGACGTAGCGAATCTTATCGCGGAGACGTTCTTTCAGTCTCAGATTGAAGATCTGACTGCTGATTGTGTCCACATCTTGAGGTTCCTGTATCCGCCGCCGAACATCCTCGGCGAGATATGTCACCTGACGATCCGCTCGTACCTGAGAGGCGACGCTTGCTGGCACTTCGGCTTCTAGCAACTCCGCCGCCAGATAGATCCCAAGCCGACACGTTCGCCCCGCACCCAAGGCCTCAGCCCGTTTGAAAAGTTGAGTCCAATCGAACTCGGGATTCGATCGAAGGAACTCGGCGAGATCGCACACCCATTTTAGCGACGACCAATTATGTTTTGCCCCGTGAGCGGCCAGAAACAAGAACATGTCTTGCGCGGAAAATGACCACACTTCCCTTCCCAAGATTACGCGTGTTTCTATGCCTTTCCAAACATCTTCGGCCACGATAGTAGGCACAAATCTCCGCGGCGAAAACTGCCAGTGAAGCTCGACCGAAATTCCCGTCGCGGCTGATCGCAATTCGTCAACGTTGACATCTCGAGTGACAATCGTGCTTGCCGCGTTCGAGCGATAGCCTTGGTTCGATAGAATCTCCCTGGCTGTCGGAACGTCTCGCTCTCGAATCAGGATGTCCAAATCTGTGAATTCGCGTAGCGCAAGATCGCCGTACGAAACAGCAGCTAACACCGGTCCTTTGAACGGCAAGGCGAGAATGTGCTCGGATTCAAAGAGCTGAAGGAGGTGAAGCAGTTCGCCGGCCAACAATCGATTCTTAGTCGAATTTGCGGAATAAAACTGGCTCAGTTCTTGTCTCGCCGCCTCGGGCAGGGCTTCCCAGCAAATTGCATGCAAACTCTGGTGGACCAGCGGCCTTACGCCATGGAGTGCGACCAGTTGAAGAAACGCTTGCCAATCCAATCCCTGAGTTGCTATCTCCTTGATTCGAAACTTCGTTTGGGGCGTGATGAAGGTCCGGGCACAGCACAGCATGAGGTCGAATTCCGGAATCGGATGAATCATTTATTCCCGTCTTTGAACGCGTGGCGGGCAGGGATTTCCTTGGACAATTCTGGCGAGCCCGCCGGCGTTAATCCGCCGCAGCGGAAACCATAGGCGATACATCGGCCCTGGAGCGAATCTGGTCTGCGATCCACTCAAAGGTAGAGGTCAGTCCTCGCTCCAGAGGGACGGACGGTTCCCATCCCAGTACTTCGCGCAGGCGGGTATTGTTGCTATTTCGACCGCGCACTCCTTGAGGTCCTCGAAGGTTGTGGCGTTTCGTGATTCGCTTGCCGGCAATCCGTGTCACCAAGTCCACCAATTCATCGATGGTTACCAATTCCTCGGTCCCCAGATTGAGCGGTTCGTGGTAGTCAGACGCCATGATGCGGATTAACCCTTCCAAGCAATCATCGATGTACATGAAAGAGCGCGTCTGCTGCCCATCCCCCCACACTTCAATCTCACCGCCATCTTCCGCCAGAGCCACCTTGCGACAAATCGCGGCCGGTGCTTTTTCCTTTCCGCCTTCGTAGGTGCCGAGGGGCCCGTAAACATTGTGAAAGCGAACGATACGCGTTTCAAAGCCGTAATCTTTGTAGTAGTAACGGCAAAGCTCCTCGGTAAAAAGCTTTTCCCAGCCGTAGCCCGGTTCCGGATCGGCAGGATGGGCATCTTCTTCACGCAGAGCAGTGACGGCCGCGTCCTGCTGCTTGCTCTGGTTGTAAACACAGGCGGAGGAGGAGAACAGGAAACGCTGGACCCCGTTTTGACGACTGGCCTCAAGCATATGGGCATTGATCAGAATGTTATTGCAGCTGATGTCCGCGAGATAGGCAGTAATGTAGCCGATACCGCCCATGTCGGCAGCGAGGTTGTATACCTCATCAATTCCGCCGCGCGTAGCCAGCAGGCAGTTCTCCGCCTTGCGCAAATCCAGGGTCTGAAACTCATCGCTCCCTGATACTTCGAACTCCGGGTACTTGATGTCAACTCCGCGGACCCAGTACCCCTCCGATTTGAGGCGCTTCACTAAATGGTGCCCAATGAAGCCTCCAGCGCCCGTCACCAAGACTCGTTTCTGGTCTCCCATTTGCCAGACTCTCCCTGAGATTTCAAAATTCTAGTCGCTAAGCGTCGAACGATGGTGTGAACGCTCAGCGCACAGAGTGCGAAAACCGAAATCCCAGCTCAGGAACCCAAGTTAGTAGCCTTTTGAGGTAGCACGTGATGTGTCGAGAGTAGATGGTTGGCATCGAGCAAATTTCGTCCCAATGAATACCATTTTTGATCGTTTCTGTCCAGCAGAGGGTGCCGTGAACACGGCGAAAGAATTTCCCTGCTAACAAGGAAAAATACAGGGAACCCGCTTATTCTGAAACCAAAATCACGGAGCGATTGTTTTATATAACGTTCACTCCGCTGGATTTTAAGTGGTTTAGTTAGCCCTTATCTAGAACGAGTGAAATGGACTGTCCCAATTCCGTCCTATAGATCCTTGTCGGCGATAAACAGTAAGTTGACGCCTTCCAACGGAGCGTGCGATTCTATTACGGAACGTCCTCTCACGAAGCCGCTCAAGCGTCGGTTGGTTGCTGTCGATGAAGGCTAGCACCTTCGCTACATGTCTGTTTGCAGAATCATCAAATAAAAGATACCCATCGTCCGTCAGTAGACGTGCGCAGAAGTACGCATCCACGAAGACATCCTCGAAGAGATGCGACCCATCCACGTAGATAACGCCAAACCGTCGCCCCTCGGAAAGGAGACGCGGCAAAACGAGGCATGAGGGTTCTTCGAACAGCTCGATGAATGTCTGTAGACCCGCAGCCTCAAGACACTGCATGCCGACACCATCCCACACCGTACTCTGATAAGGGTCAATCGCGGTGTGCCGATAACTTCCGGCACATACAGTTCGCCCAACATCCGCAAATATTAGGGACGAACCGCCGAAAGCCATTCCGATCTCCAAGGTGTTTTCAGGACGACTGCGACGAAGGATTTTCACAATTTCGTCGAGATTCCGAGTCGTTGATAGTGCCGGTCTCGATCCGAATACCTTTCCACTCTTGCCTACGATTGGCGAGGTTGAATAGAGTTTTTCGAGCACGCTTCGAGTTGCGGGACCAGTTTGTTGCTGAACGGAGATCATTGCGTCGGATTGCCACGTTGTGGCCATATTGCACTCACAAGAACAGATGTCTTCTTAGACCCTTTCTTAAATGCAATCCTGGGTTCCGGGATTGAAGGGTAGCCCCTTGGCCTCGTCCAAATATGCTACGGCCGAAGGCCGTAGATGTTTCCGGCGAAGAAGAAGAGGAACGCGCGAAAGCCAAATCGTCGGAGAGTTGTCAAAATTGTGCCAACGCTCGGGCATCTCTTGTTCGCCACGCGACCAGCAATAATGATTCGATCGCTCCGCCGTGGCAACGGGTGGAATACCTCGGCGCCAAAGCGCGCAATGTCAAACCGCGAAGCCCCCATAGACATCATCTCGATGGCGCCGCGCAAACGTTGTGGGCCAGATCGAACTCCTACGCAGCCAGTTGACCGCGGATTCGAGAGTGTGAGCACCATTCCCTCAGGCGTGGGATTGCCGTAGGTGACGACTTCGACGGTCTTGCCCTGCTCAACGTCAACGTACGGTCCAAAGTTCAGTTCGCGGGACATGACTCTATTTTAAACTACCGGCGACATAGACAGACATGCTGAGCGAGACGCTGCCGGCGGAAACACCAACTCTTTTTTCCACGGCAAAACGACCCTCGACAATCCAATTTCTTCCGTTAAGCTATCGGTAACTTCCCCCCGGCATTGGGGCCGCTTGAAAATATTGTGACCGTATGCCGCCGCAGCGCGGAAGAAGGTTACGGGAGCTTCTGGCTCCCGGGAGGATTCTTCATGCCCGTCGTACGGTTTAACACCATACCGCGTCTCTTAACCCGCCTCAAGTTGGCTACTTCTTCTTTCGTCGCCTCTAGCAATTAGGCGATCGAAGGGGTACTATTGCCTCTTCTTTGTGGATTCGGGTCTTTACTTTAGGCGAGTATTTCATTGGAAGTTTTCCTCTGTTTTGGAGTCGCAACATGGTTTCCTGGGGTCTGCGCGATGCTGAGCGACAAGCATGCTGCCGCTCCTATTTTCTATGTTCTCGGGAGTGTCTGGTTTTTTGGCGGTGGCTAATAGAGCGCCCAACTCCTAAGCGCGTAAGAACAAAGCCCGACTGGACGCAAAAGCAGATGAAGCAACTCTATAAACGCTGTATGGGAAGATTGATTCCTATTGTAATAACCGGAATCATGTGCCTTTTGACCACGCATTGACTCTAAACCGAGACTCTTGGGATCGCGTGCTCCGGCAAGGAGTGGCACTTCTGACCCGGTTCTGCCGGGACGATCGTGTCCGAGCTTGGCAGTTTCCGCAGCCACATAGGAGACGACTCCAAGGAAAACCTCATCTTCTTGCCAACGTCGTCGCAAAACGATCCAATGACAGTCCACGACTCCCCGCCGTAGACACTACCGTGAACGCTTCGAAAGCGCCTAGGCCGGGGCACAGCGCGTCGTGTGCGAGCCCTGGAGCATCTCTCTGACTAGCCAAGCAGTTTGCGGCGCGCCACCCCGGCCAGTCCAATTAAGCCCGATCCGAATAACATCAGCGTGCCAGGCTCAGGGACTTCTGACGTCGAGAAATTTATGGGTGTGCCGGATCCATTGAAGCAAGGACTCGTCTGGTTACATTCGAAATAGCTGGCCGTACCCGGGTTGTAGTAGATATTGAAAGCCGTGCTCCCGTTGGACAGAACGAATGCAAGACCACCGAGCGTCAGGAACGGGCTGGACGAGAAAATATCATTGTTGTTGCCCGCGTAGGCGCCAGGGGCCACGAGAGTCATGGCGAAGCCGTTTTGCGTTCCAGAAATCGAGTTCACAAGAAACTCGTCTCCCGATACTAGGGTAGCTGTAAACATTCCACTGGCTGAGATGCCAGTCCCGCTAAAAGAAAAATCAAAGCTTGCTGAGTCCGCGAACACATTTTGAGTGCCCGCCAGCAACAACAAGAGAACAGGTAAAGAAGCAAAGATCCTCGACGATATGCGCATTTTGAAATCCCCGTGTTTGCAGGTTCCGATTGGAACCGATTCCGAGACAGCAGAAGTCCATCTGCGTCCCCCGGCCAATTCCCAAGCAATCCAGCTGCCAATTCATATTACACAGAAAACAAAGGCTTAGGTAGAAGGTCTCGCCAGAAACGCACCTATCGTCTTACCACTTGGCTGCAACAGTCTGCGCACGACTTCGTGGCCACTGCTCAAGTCAATCGAAGAATCTCACACCACTGATTCCCTCTTAAGATGCTCTCGGATCGGGGTCTTCTTGCCTGATTTGCTTGCGAACTCATTTACGTCAATCCGCGGCGAGAGAGACCGAGGCGGACATAGAATCCTTTAAGCGCACTTGAGCCGCAATCCAGTCAAAGGTTACGGCCAACCCTTGTTCCAGAGGAACGGACGGTTCCCACCCCAGTACTTCGCGCAGGCGGGTATTGTTGCTATTTCGACCGCGCACTCCTTGAGGTCCTCGAAGGTTGTGGCGTTTCGTGATTCGCTTGCCGGCAATCCGTGTCACCAAGTCCACCAATTCATCGATGGTTACCAATTCCTCGGTCCCCAGATTGAGCGGTTCGTGGTAGTCAGACGCCATGATGCGGATTAACCCTTCAACGCAATCGTCGATGTACATGAAGGAGCGAGTCTGCTGCCCATCCCCCCACACTTCGATCTCACCGCCATCTTCCGCCAGAGCCACCTTGCGACAAATGGCGGCAGGCGCTTTTTCCTTTCCGCCTTCGTAGGTGCCGAGGGGCCCGTAAACATTGTGAAAGCGAACGATACGCGTTTCAAAGCCGTAATCTTTGTAGTAGTAACGGCAAAGCTCCTCGGCAAAAAGCTTCTCCCAGCCGTAGCCCGGTTCCGGATCGGCGGGGCGGGCATCTTCTTCGCGCAGAGCAGTGACGTCCGGGTCTTGCTGCTTGCTCTGGTTGTAAACACAAGCGGAGGAGGAGAACAAAAAACGCCGTACGTCATTTTGACGGCTCGCCTCGAGCATATGAGCATTGATCAGAATGTTGTTGCGGCTGATGTCGGCCAGATACGCGGTGATGTAGCCGATACCGCCCATGTCGGCAGCGAGGTTGTATACCTCATCAATTCCGCCGCGCGTAGCCAGCAAGCAGTTCTCCGCCTTGCGCAAATCCAGGATCTGAAACTCATCGCTCTCTGATACTTCGAACTCCGGGTACTTGATGTCAACCCCGCGGACCCAGTGCCCATTCGATTTCAGCCGCTTCAGCAAATGGTGCCCAACAAAGCCTCCGGCGCCCGTTATCAAAATACGCTTTTGCTTCCCCATCGTTCCGACTCTCCTGAGGTTTCAAAAAATTGTAGTTGCTGATTTCCCACCGCGGGTGGCAGGTTCAGCGTGTAGAATTTGAAACCGAACCCATTCCCCAGCCTAGTAACCCAAGTTAATAAACTTGGCTGCTCTTTGCAATATCATTGGTTGCGCCTTGAAACAATAGAATCGTATCCCGTACGCTCCCGTACAAAAAATTCGGTCTGTGGTTGTGTGCGCACGCGATAGCGCATTAGAATCGCCTTATCCATGCAGCGAGTCCCGAGTCTCCTCTTCCGCATATTGTGCCTGGCTGTGGCAGCCGCGATTTTTGGTTTCGCACAGATAGCCATTTCGCAACAAGGCGGCTCGTTGCCGCCCCTTGGCCAGCACGAAGACGCTGCGCACCCCCAAGACACCACGAGGAATCCTTTGGCGCCCGTTCAGCCGCAAGCCTCCACAGAAAAAGCAAGTAGGAGCGAAGCGGCTCCGGCAGCACTGGTTCTAGGCCCAGGCGATGAATTAGAGGTTACCGTCTATGGGGCGCCAGATCTTTCGGGGCGTACCCGGGTTAGCAACGACGGAAACATCTCGATACCGCTAATCGGTTACATTCGAGTGGCGGGCCTCAGCAGTAGTGAAGCGGAAGCGACCATTGAGGCCCAGTTGCGCAAGAATAACATACTTAACGACCCGCATGTTTCGGTGTACGCCAAGGAATATACCAGTAGCGGTATATCGGTGGCCGGCGAAGTAAGCAAACCTGGGTTCTATACCATTCTTGGTCCGCACCGGTTGTTTGACGTGCTGCAGGCCGCCGGCGGACCCACCGATCGAGCTGCGAATAAGGTCGTCATTACACATCGCGGCCAAACGGACTCCACTACACTTTCCTTTTCCAAGGATCCTGCACAAATGGCTGCCAGCAACGTTGACCTGCTGCCAGGCGACACTGTGGTGGTCCCAAGAGCGGGTATCGTCTACGTGCTGGGAGAAGTAACTCGGCCGGGTGGGTATATACTGAACTCCACGGGCGGAGTAACGGTCCTGCAGGTCGTTGCTGTAGCCGGAGGCGCGACCCATCTCGCCTCCGCCGGGAAAACAAGGCTGCTCCATCGGACTGAGAATGGATTTCAAGAGGAACGGATTGACTTGAAAAAATTGCTGCGTGGCAAGACTCGTGATATCGCTGTCAAAGATCAGGACATATTGTTCGTGCCAACCAGTGGAGTCAAGAGCGCGCTGAACACGAGTGCGCTCGTCGCCACCGCTACGACCGTCGCTATCTATCGGGTCCCCTGATTTGAGCCTACGATTTCTTCTTCAGAACTCCTTCACGCAGCGACGGTCTCGTCACCTCGTATTCCAAGCACTCGCTCAATGGCGCTGATCATCTGAGGAAGAAGCCACTCTTTTGAAAATGTTTTTTCTACTTGAAGCCTGTACGGGGAATCAAGAGCGCTATGCTTCATCGCGCGCCGGATATTTGCCACAACTCCGTCCACGTCACCGTGGGACGAAACATAGGCATCAGACTCTCCGATGATGTCAGTTACGTGACTCTCATTTGGCCCGATGTAGAGGAATGGTTTTTTCACGGCGAGCACGTTGTAGATTTTGCATGGATGGACAATTCCCACGTATGGATCCCCCATCACGACTACGTGGAGATCGGCAGCCGACAGCGATCCCGATAGCTTTTCGATCGGCTGGTAAGGAAGGCACAGCACATTACGCAGGCCGCGATTCTGAGCCCGTTGCTTTACCGTGGCAAATTCGCTACCCCCTCCCACGAAACAGAAAGCAATCTCGTCATTCGATGCCAGCCGCTCGGCCGCTTGCAGAAGTGTCTCCAAGGGATGGCAAGGGCTGTGGTTTCCGGAATACATCACGACGAACTTTTTCGACAGTTCGTGCTTGCGCCGAAACTCTTCCCTGCCCGCGGCATCAAACCGCACGCTCTCATCTTGCGACCAAGGCGGCACCACGATTACTTTTTCCGCTGCGACGCCCTTGGCTTGAATTCGATATCTCATGAAGCGATCGAGCGCTACGATGCAGTCCGCGCGTTGCATGCTGTGCAACGACATGCCGGAAAGTAGACGTGCGACTTTCGATTCGGGTCGTAGCCATCCGGCAGCAATCGCCTCGTCAGGGTTGAGATCCATGGACCAGAAAACCAGGCTGCGAGCCTTCTTTGGCACGGCCAGAGTCGCGAGAAAAGAAATCAGAGGCGGCGAGGTCATGGCAACGATCACGTCGAAGTTGCCCGATAACCATAGACGTAAAGCGCAAGAGGCCATGAAAGTCCCGAAATCGGACGCACGCCGCCATTTGGAAGTTTTGCCGAACGAGGTCGATCGTACGCGAACAATCTTGATCCCGTTCCAGGTTTCCTGCGAGGGAAAGCGCAGCTTGCGATCGTCGTAGCCTCTGGAATTGCAGATTACAGTTACTTCGTGACCTGCCTCCGTCAAACCCCGCGCCAAGTCGGCGGCATGCTGAGCAGTCGAAACAACATCGGGATAGAAGGCTTGGTTAAGGAGCAAAATGTTCATTGGGGGAGTAAAGCACGGGCTCAACCTCTCTGGAGCTCTGCAAAGGATGCGCGATTCTCACTGAGATCTGCGTTTTCCCTTTTATGTAATAGGAACCCACCGATCGACAGTACGTCGATCCGGGTTCGCAGAAAGCAATCGATCGCTTGCGCCGGAGTTTGAACGATGGGCTCATTTTCGTTAAACGATGTGTTCAACAGTACGGGTACACCGGTCAATTCATCGAACTTCCGAATTAATTTCCAGTACAGCGGATTCACTTCGCGGTCTACCGTCTGCAGCCTGCCTGTGCCGTCGCCATGCGTAACCGCCGGTATCACTTCGCATTGCTTTGGCTTGATCTTGTACGCCACCACCATAAACGGTGACGGATAATCCGTCTCGAAATAGTCGCTCACACGTTCCGCCAAAATTGACGGGCAGAATGGACGGAAAGGCTCGCGGTATTTAATCCGGCTGTTGAGAATCTCTTTCATATCCTTGCTGCGCGGGTCCGCCAGAATACTTCTGTTCCCTAACGCGCGCGGCCCAAACTCCATGCGGCCTTGGAACCAACCGACGATCTTGCCCTGGGCAATCGCCTCCACAGCGCCGTCAATCAATTCGTTCTCCGCGAGCTTCCGGTACTTGCATCCGGCGGCCTCCAGGGCGCGTAAGACCTCGCTGTCCGAATACTCCTGACCGTAGTAAACGTGACGCATTTCAAAGCACCGCGGTAGCTTCAGTTCCTGATGCTGCACGTACAAGGCTGCGCCAATCGACGTCCCTGCGTCGTGTGCCGCGGGCTGGACATAGACGTCACGGAAGTTCGTACGCTCGAAAATCATTCCGTTGGCCACGCAGTTCAGCGCGACGCCACCCGCGAGGCAGACCGCGGTCTTGCCGGTTTGCTCCTGCACAAAATTCAAAAGCGCGAAGTAATTCTCTTCCAAGACGAGTTGCACGGAAGCGGCAAGATCCATGTCCTTTTGCCGAATCTCGGATCGCGGGACGCGCGGATCGCCGAACTCCTCAGCCATTCGGTTCGAGAATATCGAACCCAGAACCGGCTCTCCGCCGTACCAGGTCATCTCCACGCCTTTGCTATGGTGGGTAAAGTAGTCAAGATTAAGCCGGCATTGATCTCCTTCGGTGCGGACGATGCGGCGCACTTGCTCGGCAAAGCGAGGCTCTCCGTAGGCGGAAAGGCCCATCATCTTGTACTCGTCGCCGAACTTAGGAAATCCGAGGAATTGAGTGAATGCGGTGTAGAAAATGCCGAGCGAATGCGGGAAAGAGACGGAGCCCCGAACTTCGATCTGATTCGCTTTTCCCAACCCCCACATCACGCTGCTGAAATCACCGAAGCCGTCGATAGAAACAACCGCGGCCTCCTCAAAAGGAGACGCGAAAAAAGCGCTGGCCAAGTGCGCCCGATGGTGCTCGACGAAGTGCACCGGCCGCTTCGGCTGCGATACGATCCCTTCTGCCGCCAGTAAGTCGCCTACCTGCGCGATGCGTACACTGTTCACGGCGCGGGAGCTGAGATTCAACCAACGATGCGGCCGCAAGGCCGCTCTCATCAGTTTGTCCCTCAGGTGAGCCTTGGGATTGCGCGAAATTGCGATATAGTCTGGTTCTGCGCCCTCCAGACATGCTTTCGCTGCGCCTGTGGGCAACCCAGCCCAGTGCTTGATGCGATTTAGCCGCTCCTCTTCCAAAGCTGCCACAAGCTGTCCGTCGCGCATCAACGCTGCTGAGGAATCGCCGTGGAACGCGTTAAGTCCGAGAATTCTCATTTCTGTTTCAGTTTCCCGCTGGTTTCCGGGCAATCAGGATCATACTCTTCCATATATACGGCACACGCCCGGCACCAACGAATCGTATTTCTGTAAACCCTTTTTCTGTGAGCAATCGTGACAGTGTCTCGCGCGACCAGAACTTGATATGGCCGCCGTCCCAAAACGCCGTGAAATGATTGTCCATCTTCCCGCTGATCGCCAGCACGACGTTCTTCAACCAGCCGTGGTACGGAGTGGTGACGATGAAGTGCCCAGAAGGCTTCAACAACCGGATGGCGTTCTGGACCAACCGCCGCGGGCGATAGAGATGCTCCACCACCTCGGTGCTCACGATAATGTCAAAACTTTCAGCGTGAAACAGATCAGGCGACAGATCCTCCTCCACGTCACCCAGCGAGAATCGAACTTGGGGGAAAGCTTCCCGCGCGATTTGAATTCCAGAGTCGGATCGGTCAATGCCATAGACTTCAAAACCCAGTTTCGACAGCTCGTGACTCAACGATCCGTTCCCGCATCCCAGATCCAATACTTTGCCCTTGTTTCCAAGATTCTGGACCAATTTTTTTATGGCAGGCAAGAGATAAGCATGCGCACAACTGGCGGCGGAGACTCGATAAGGATATTCAGATTTGGCTACGGACGCTTCCTGGATGTCTTTCATGGTTGCACTGGCTTATCGCCCGACAGGTTCCTGATTTCATCGAGGTTAATATCCACGAGCAACCGATACCAATAGGCTTGCAGGAAGTGGAAGATGAATCCTTCCTTCCCATCCAGGAACCCGGCTCGCAAAAAGTAGCGGTAGATAAAATATAAGCTCGGCCTTATAAACAAGGGTAATCGCGACCACAACCGCTTGAGCCAAATCACTCGCTGATCCGGACCTCCGAACAACGAGGGGGCGATCGGGGACTCGTCACCACCTCGTTGCTCGTCCGCTGCCATCAGCTTGGCGTAGCGGTTGTGCTTTTCGATCCAAAAAGAAATACTGTCTTCCTTGTGGTTGGCCTCGATCAGATCATACCGGAGTTTGCCGCAAGACCCGCGAACATAGAAATGATGATCGACCGAGTCTCCGCCATGCAAATATACTTTCTCGCGCCGGAATAATTTGAGAAGGTACTTTGGGTAATACCCTCCGTGTCTGATCCATCGTCCCCGAAATACTTGCCGCCGTTTGACGTACAAGCCGTCGAACATCGATGTTCCTAACTGCGTCTCGATCTCCGCTGCCAGTTCGGAAGTAATTGCCTGGTCGGCATCCAACGCTATCACCCACTCAGTCTCGAGCGGAACATTCTTGAGCGCCCAATCCCACTGCTGCGTATGAGTCGTAAATGGATGCTGCAGGATGATCGCGCCGAACTCATCGGCAATCTCGAGAGTACGGTCGGTGCTGCCTGAATCGATCACAAAAATTGGACACCCCAGTAGCCTCAGACTGCGCAGACAAGCCGGAAGATTCTGCTCCTCGTTGTAGGTCAGAATAATAGCGGAAAGAATCGGCTGCGAACCATTATCCACGGTCGCTGATTTCCTGCCCACACGTTGGTACACCTCGATCAGCTTCTCACTGACCACCTCGGGCGAAAACTTCTTCGCCAGGAGCAGGGCATTCCGCGACATCTGACGCCGCTCCTCGCCATCGCTAAGCATCCGCACGACTGCGTCACTTACCTCATTCGCGTTGCACCTCACTACCAGCCCCGCCTTCGCTTCGGCAACCTCGCAATGAATTCCTACTTGATCGGAAACAATGACAGGCAGTCCGCTCGCCATAGCTTCTACCACAGCTACCCCAAAGTTCTCCGAATAGGAAGGAAGTACGAAGACATCCGCTGTGGCGAATGCCGCGCGCTTTTCCTCCCCATCCAAAAAACCTGTCCAAATGACATCCCGCTGAACTCCCAACCGCTGCACCTGCTCGCGCAGTCGGGCGGCAAAACCTTCGTCTCCGTTTCCTGCCACCAGAAGCACTGCATCCGGACGCGCGGCCCGAATTTTGGCAAATCCGTCCAGTAACAAGTCGAGACCTTTAATCGGATCCACCCGCGAGAGGAATAGGACTACTCTTCTCCCGGCGAGCTCCGGATACCTTGATAGGAGCGCTTCGGCTCTCAGTTTGTGATCGACGGTTAGAGTCGCCACTGGGTTGGGAACGACAACACTTCGGATACCGGGCGCTACGAGTTCCGCTTCGCCTTTTTCCCGTTCGCTCGTGAAATGCACTGCCGCAGCATTCGCCAGGATTCGACGGTCGATGCAGCGGAGTGAGAATCGTTTGAGAAACGGACGCCGGTTCCGAATGCCCCACGTGTTCAGCGCGCCGAGCGGACGCACCAGATACGGTACACCCCGGCGAGTCGCCCAAAACGCCCCGGCAGTTGTCGCAAACGAGAAGAGCGCGTGAATATGGACCAAATCGTAATCGCCGATGTGCGCGGCAAGCCACCGCCAGAGCGGCCAGGAAAAAGTATAAAAGCGGATCTGGCGGCGGAAATACCAATAGGTGACGCCGTTTTCAACGACCGGCCGCGCAAGAAGAACGTCAAGCTTCTCGCTCCCATTGTCATCCGTTGTGGCGATGTCTACGGGCAGCCCACGATTTACTAGCCCCTCCGCGATCGTCCGGGCGACAACGCTAGGCCCGCCTCGAAGCGGACCGACCGAAGGAATTATATGCAGTACCTTCAAGCCAGGGCGCAATGTCTCAATAGGCAGCCGCCTGACATACTAAAACGTCTGACGCCGCCCAAGGCGTCGCCACCGCCGCGGCGCTGTATTGCGCAAGCGTAGCGCTGGTGGTCGAGGTTGCGGTCTGTTTCGTAACGAACACGAAGCTCGATTGCGTGGTAATATCGTCGCAATGCACGGCCCATCCGTTCACCGCTCTAGGCAGGCGGATTACCCCACTGGTCGCCGTTCCGCCGGTGCCAACATTGATCGTAAATACTGCGGTCCCATTGCTGTGAACAATAGATGGGTTCGCGCCAAACCCAGAGGCAATCGCGGGGGCGGTGGCCGATATGTACGTCGTCGCCAGATTGAGTGCGGGGAGAGTGACTGGGGACGTGAAGGTTGGCGGCGCATTTACGATCAAACTCTCACCATTGATCGTTGTGATCGCTGAATCGTAGTAGTTCGGGAAGGAATAATTGAAACTGCTGCTCGCTCTTCCGGTGGTGATGTTCGTCGTTGCAGTAGCTCCGGAGCCAGGATCGGCTACATTCGCGACCAACAACCCCTGACTCGGGTTCGATGGATTGACCAGCACCACGTCGTAACTGACTGCCGCGGTCACGCGCGGCCAGGTTGTGGTAATGAAATTTGAAACAGTCAAGGTTGAAGCTGCGGGGAGTCCGTAACAATTGCGCTGATAGGTCGTCAACCCGGCGCGATTCCCTGCTGCGTCTTTCGGAAAGACTTCGACATTCCACTGCGTAGTTCCGCGAGTCCCTGTGTAGGTGCAGGTAATAGACTGCATCGGAATCGGCCACATGCCCTTAAGAGTGATGTTCTGGTCCCCTATATACATCACGTCATGACCGATGGATAGCGTCCCCGGAACGTGTCCATCTTCTAAGGATTGAGCGTTGAAGCCATAGCCCGGCAATTCTGCGCCGAACTGCGTAAAGAAACCATAACCGATGTCCTCGGTGCCATAGTTGGCTCCGTTGCCCATCCTAAGGCGACCGCCATTAAAGAAGCTGTATGTGCCGCCGAAGCTTTTCCCGTTAGGCAGAATGAAACCAGCATTGCCACTCGACGTAGCGTTGTTACCGAATCCAAACTGAGTACCGATCAAAGTGAGGTTACTGCTCTTCGTAGCGCACAGTGGAAAGGCCCCGGCGGGCGGAGTGTCGATGCCATCGCCTAACAGCAAAAAGCTTCCGGCATTTGCATTTGTAAGATCGTAGCCGCATAGGCCCGATGAGTTACTGCCATTCCATCCTTCATGGCTCGCGGTGATGGTCACAGGATAGTTGGGAGCGCCGTGGGTAGTGAACTGTTGCGAACTCTCTGAAGTAATTTCCTCGATCAGAGTCGGGTCCGACCCAGGACCGATTACCAAATCCCCGCTGTTTCCCCAAGAGTCCATCCCACGTAATAGCATTCCGGCATTTCCTTGATAAATAGCGCCTCCAGGACACTGGACGATCTGGGTGTGCTGAAAATCCTCCATCTTGGCATTAAAACTTGGTCCTAAATCAACCCCAATAGATCCTTTACCCCCCCCGCATCCGATCAGCGAGTGATAGAAGCGGATGTCTTCAGTGTTCGATGCTGAAACTGGAGCAATATTGATTCCGACCCAACTCGCGATGCTCACGGCGGGTGAAACTTGCACACGATCAAACAGGCCGTCCGTGGTTGTGTAGCCGCCACTTCTGTCGTTATCTACAACGACGCCAGCAGAGGTATTGTTACTGCATCCCGCCCCTCCGGTTGTGATGTTGACGCCTTTGATTGTCCAGCCGCCCGATCGTTCGATCTTCAACACCGAGTCTCGCCCTGAAGGGCCGCAATACCGGATCAGCGGCTTACCCGCCAGAATTCCAACACCCTCAATTTCCCAGCCCTGGTTGCCGTAGATTTGCCATTGATCTGTGGTCAGCTTAATGATGCAGCCGTTGGGAATGCTAATTCGTTGGCCAATGATTCCGTCCTGAACATTGGTGTGAGAATTCAAGATTGCGGCTGAGTCTTTTGTGCCGGTGCAGTCGACCCCCCAATCTCGCACATCAATGGCGGGCTTGTCTCGGTACACGCCCGGCTGGCCGGTACTATTCGAAAACACTGCGCGATCTCCTGGTGCTGCGGATACGTTTCCGTGTGCAACTTGCGGCACGCCTTCCGCGTTTTGGGTCTGGTCGACCTGCATTTGAGCCTCCATTGAGGCTACGAAGAGCAGGATCAGAGTTGCAGCGAAGATGGTCGATTGATGAGAACCCACCTGGAAGCCTCCGGGGCATTCCCGATGAGATCTCAAAAATAAGTCCTTGATGAAACGCTGGACTACGCTCGGACTTCGCGAGGACATCAGTGGTTAGCCAACACACCTGCAAGCTTTTCTGTTGATGCCGCACTCGAAGCACCGGGCGATCGTTTGTCGTGGGCTTGATAGAAAACGATAGTGGCAGCGAAAGCAAGTTGCAGGATTCCCCCCAGATATTGAACCAGTTGAGACTCGATGGACAAAAACCCCGGCAGCATTGCCAGCCCCACCGCAATTGCAGTCATGCTCGATCCGGCAGAAAAAAAGGCGAGTTCATAAATGCCAACAGCAAATCCGACTAGCAATCCAACCGGTACGATGCCCGCCCAGCCGAAATTCATGTAGCCCTCTGCTTCAAAACCGCAGGCGATGGAAACTGTGGAGAGATTTTGCTTCTCTGTCAGACCATATTCAACCTGGAAAAACTGGTTGGCGAGGTTTACCGTCGGCTTGCCGGGCCAAAACACCCGCGGAATCAGGTTTTTGATCAGGAGCGGATAGTCGGCCCCGAGTTGGTAGGGCACCGATTCAGGCGTTTGCTCCAGGATGACTCCTGTCATGGTCAGCAGCGAGGAGCGTGAACTGGTCGCGCTGAGTTGCTCATCCAAAGGAGCCCGGCCTGCGAAGACGTCCGCCCACCCGGAAAATGAAAGATCAACCCATCTCACGACAGCATCCGTCATACCTCCCCCAACCTCTCCACGCTCCATTTCGTGCCGCATTATCCCTTTGCCGGGCTGTAGGAAAAGGATGAGGCCAGAAACGACCGTCATCATTCGCCAGGGAAGCTTCCGCTTCAGGGACACGTCGGCCACGCCCATCAGCAATAGGGGGATGACAACCGTGCCCAGAGATGCGCCAAATCTTGCCCCCGAGAGCAGGCGCGTTCCAAGAAATGCGATGCCGAGGCAGAAGTCGAGCTGAGAGAGCCTTCGAAAGCGCCTCACTAAAACCAGCCAAAGAAACGCCGCGAGAGGCAAAGCGCCAAAGGCAATGACGCTGATGTTCCAGACCACGCTCCCGTAGAAAGGGATGCCAAAGAGATTCGTGACTGTCCCGATTAATAGCAGTACTTGCACCTGGGCTGGGGTAGGACTGGTAGTTTCAAGGAAGGGCAGCCGAAAAGTCTTACGACCGACAAGACGCATGGCCGCTCTTCTTCCCGCTCCCATGGACAGAAGTCCGACAATTCCGACCAGCATCGCCATGGTGAGTATCGAATCGGACAGATGGCGGCCATGGTCGAATAAGCTAGGCGACATTCGGAGTGCGCCGAAGATCGCCACGCCGAAGAAGACAAAATGAGCCGCGCACACCAGAGGCCAGACGGGGACTCTGATATCACGTGTCCGGCTCCAGGAAATATAAGATTGAATTAATATGGCCAGCAGTGCACCCGCGCAAACGAATTGGGCAGCAGTTATGTTCTGGTTGCTGATTGCTGAAAGCGTTACCAGCAAGACCGCTCCCGCCGGCCAAAGAAGAAAGCGCCTGGCATTGGTCCGAGCCCCACTCCGAAATGCGGTTGCTTGGGCTAGCGACTGCATTTCGCTGTCCTGCCGTAGGATACTGGCTGGCGACCTGTCACCGGGACCCAAGGGGGATGGCCGCCCCACTGCGCCAGAGCCGCCTCGAAAATGTTTGTTCATTCTTCCTCTTCCAGCATCCGCTGAACTCATTCAAACCGCTCACAGCCAAAACGCTCCGTCACACATCGTCTGGCGTTGCCTACGAGACGCTGCCGCAGTTGGGCGTCCTCGATCAGCCGGCACATTGCGTGCGCCAGTTCCGCAGGCCTCCGCGCCTCCACCAAAAGCCCTCTCACCTCGTGTTCTACGTTTTCTGCCAAGCCACGAGTGGCGATTACAAGAAGACCTAAGAAACCTGCCTCGATCGCGCTCGTCGGAAGTTCAGCCAGCAGGCGGTCGTGTCCATACATTCGTGGTCCTAGCCAAGAAATCGGTGAACTTGTCCACCTGTTTCTCAAGATTGAAGTGTCTACTTATATGGTCGCGAGCCCGCCCACCCATTGCGATCCTGAGATCGCCATCATTACCGAGCCGAGCCATTGCACTGCCAAGTGCAGATGGATCCTGTTTCCGGACAAGGATGCCGGTTTCATTGTCCACCACGACCTCTACAGCCCCACCGCTTCGCGTCGTAATGACCGGGATTCCTCGTTCGCCCGCCTCGGCGACAACAAGTCCAAACCCCTCGTCGTGTCGCGACGCCAGTATCAACACATCGATGCCTCCGTAAAATTCTGAGGCATGTGGGAGCCAGCCACAGAATCCAACTAAGTCAGTCAATCCTAGGAGATCTGCCTTACGCTTTAGCTCCGCGACGAAGATCTCTTCACCTTTGCCACCTACGACAAAACGAAACCGGGCATTTTCTCTTACTGCTTCCGCTGCAGCGAGCAGAAACTCGTAATGTCCTTTGTTGACATTTATCTGTCCAGTAATCCCGAAAATCACAACTTCATCCGGCCAGTTGAATTGCTCCCGGAACCGATTTGTTCTCTGCCGCGGCCAGTCTAATTGGCCAATCCTGACTCCGTTGTGAATTACGGCGTCGCCGGGCTTAAGCCGTCCAAGCTTCGCCATTCGTCGGCGGACACTCTCTGAAACGAATAGGAATCTTCCAATCGTCCGGCGCCAAATGAAAAAGCTAAACCTTTGAAATCGGATCGGAGGAGGTGGATCATGCATGTGACAAACGACACGCCGACGCAGCCAGAATAATATAGGCGACAAAAGAATCGCCTCGTGATGATTTGCCAAGTAGATCACATCAGGGCGGAAAGAACTCCATTGCCGCAGAAGGTCTCGCCATGCGATGGGCAACTTTCGTAGGCTCTCTAGCGTCATGCGAAGGTTTCGCGAATCGACCTTCCGGGAAAACATACCGAGCCACGTCGCCGAGTGTGGAATGCCGAGGCCATCAAGCCGCCTGTCGAATTCCCCATCGGTCCAGCGAGTTCCAAGAAAATGTGAATTGATGTCGGGTGGCAATTGTGCAAAGAACGCCAGTGTCAGATCTTGGAGGCCAAAGCAGAAACCGCTTGGCACGATAGCAAGTATCCTTAGTGATCGCCTCGGCGCGGCGCCGTCTCCCAGTATCCGCTCGGTGCCAGCCACAGTTACCAAAGACATAGCCTCAACGGTGCGCGATCTTTACAAATTGCGCGCAAACTATGCAACTGATCGCCGAGCCCCGTCTGCCAGATAGTTTGGTGAACACGCAATCCAAAAGATCTGGGGATATTCTGCCAAACTCATATCTACCGGGGAAGACCTGAATGTCGGCCTACCAAAGTAGCGTTGACCTATCTTGTGGAGTACCGTACTCTCGCGTCGGATGTACGCCACAGCACTGGGGTAGTATTCCAAAATCAGTCGCACCACCTGAGCAACGCCGTCTGGCTCCAATTGAAACTGCGGATGCACTTCTACAAACAAATTGGGTTGATGCCGCGAAATTAGATTTCGTGCCCCGCGCAACACTTCGAGCTCGTAGCCCTCGACGTCGATCTTAATAAACCCAATTGCACGATCAGCCAAGGTATCGAGAGCCAGCGTCCTTACTCTTACTTCGCCGTGCCCCGGCGGAACTACGTGACCGTTTATTCCACGCAACAGTTCGGCAGATCCATCCTCAGCGGCGGCCGCAGCCGCAAGAACAGTAACATTAGTAAGGTGATTAGCTTCAATGTTTCTGCGAAGTTCAATTAGATTCGCCGGCTCCGGCTCTATGCAAATCACTTCGCTCCCAGAGCCGAGTTGGTTTGCCAACATCAAAGCGTAATAACCAATGTTTGCGCCAACGTCGACAGCCCCGAGTCCCGGCCGCACGAGGCTCCTGACAATGCTACGCTCCTCTATAAAGCGCTCTCCCTCTAGATACAAGAGGCGTTGAGGATTCCCCCTCTTGGTATCGACATATAGCGTTCTTCCGCAGAAGTCTCGTGACGCAACGTCCGCGGAAACATTTGAAAAGACGCGGGATGCGATTCGCAAAGTGTTAAAGCGATAGAGAGCACAACCGATTTGCGTCGCCTTAAGAAATCCATTAGCCAGTCTGGTCATGACACCAAATCCCTTCAGTATTCCAAAACATCGCCTTTGAGGTTGCTTTGTATCCCATTGAATGCCGCACGATACCACGGAAATGCCATGGGATCGGAGGTCTCAGTGCCGGCATTTACTTGTTCGTGCCAACGGTTATACAACGATTTCGAATCCTGAATCATGGACCTTACTTCCTCGAATGATCGCACAGATCTTCGGCAATTGCAGCGGGAGTTGGAATCGTTAAATCAGAGTAGGCTCGAACGATGGAGGAGACGCTTTCCGACATCGTAGGAGGCGCGACAATCTCACAGCCCTCCTGCGCGAGCCGGACTAATTTCGCGGAGAGCATGTCGATGTCGCCGGGAGCAAATGTATCGCAGATCGAAAGGTCTTCGGCGCATCCGCACGCCTGACTTACGAGACACGGCAAACCGCTAGCCAACGCTTCGTTCACCACCAGTCCCCACGTCTCCCGATAGTCGCTGGGCAGAACCAGGCAATCAGCCGCAACGTATGCCCGGGATATCTCGCTCTGATTCAGGAAGCCGGCAAAGGAAGCTGGCGGACGCACAGACGCATGATCCGCCTGTTCGCTTTGCGAAACTGTTTGGCCCACTCCGGTATCAGACACGACGTGGCACACTCGGCGGAGTTCTGGTTCCAATACCCCCGACCCGACGAACAGAAGATGTAGCTTCGACAACGCTCTTTTTTCCAGGACAACTCGCACCGCCGCAACCAGTTCCAATGGCCGTTTCTTGGGAATAAATTTCCCGCAGAATAGAATGCAGAACGCGTCCTGAGGAATGCCCCACTGCTCCCGAAGTGCATCCCGGCCAGGCCGAAGAGCCGCGGCCTGCGTCGCAAATCGTTCGTTGTCCACGGCATAAGGAGCCGCATACAGCTTCTCGCTTGAAACTCCGGATTCGACATAGAGTCGGCGATTTGCACTGCCGATGTAAAAGAACTTATCTACTCTCCGGAACAGCCATCCGTTTCGTGCTCGTTTCAGCGTCCGCTTCCACGTCGGCTGCGGAGCAAGGTCGTTACTCTCGCCACGCAACCAAACCTCAACACCCGCTGCCCGCGCTTCCCGAACAGCCTGCCAATAGGCCGCAACTTGCCATCCTTGAATCCAAAGGGCGCTAGCGTGGCTGGCTCGCAGCCGGTCCCGCAGCCGCTCGCGCAAGCGGCATTTCCAGAAACTCGCTGGAGTTGCCCGCCGATCCACGTCAAGGAAACGATGGGTGTAACCCGACAGCGTGTCAATATCCCAGGCGAAGGTCTGGCCGAATTCGCGATCCCTGCTGCGCCGGGTTCCGTGGTCGGTCAAATACCAAACCTCAAAAGGCACGCGACCGTCGCGCGCCAGCGCTTGCCACAAGGGGACCTGATATTGAATCGGATGCGTGGTGAGAATCGCCAGCATTAGGGGACGCTACGGAGCATGCGGGTCAAACGATTGAGTCGCTTAAACAACTCCTAAACTGACACTGAACGATTTTGCGCCAGAGTTTGCGCCGGCACACCGGCTACTACACTGCCCGGCGCAACGCTCTTAGTCACGACGGCGCCGGCCCCAACAACGCACCCGTCTCCGAGTTCCACATCCTTCAGGATCACAACCTTTGCTCCGATCCAACAGCGGTTCCCGATCTTGACTTTGCCCGCATCCATCGGCTGCTCATTCGGCGCCAGGCCGATACCGAATCGGTGGTTTGAATCGGTGATGTAGATATCTGGCCCAAACATGTTGTGATCGCCAATCTCAACTAACCCGCAGGCGTCAATCATGAGGTTGCGGTTAAAGTAATTCCAATCGCCAATCCTGATGCGAACGCCCTGGTAGCTCTCATTGTTAGGCCAGAGCCAGCAACCCTGAGTAAAGGAGTTGTAGGAACCGATTTCGATTTGTGAGCAGCGGCGAACTCTTCCGAGACCCTCCATTCGGTTGCGCACACCAGTTTTCATTCCGAGAAAGCGATATAAAGCCAGCCGCAGCCGGCTCGCTGCACCGCGGCTCGCCGTCAACAGTAGATATTCGAGAGCGCTTCTCATCTAGGTTTGCGGGACCGGCGAATGAACTCCACGAACGCTTGAGCGTGCACCGGCTCGCGGCTGCTCCAGACCTCACGCGCGTGGCGAAAGAAAAGCCCAAAACCTGCGAGACAAGACTTCAGCAGGCGATTGGCCGCCGCGAACCGGAGGTGGTTGATCACCTTGACGGGTATGATAGCGAGCACAAGGGGAAAGGGACAGCGTCGGGCAGCAAAAGACAAATCATTGCATACCCCGGAACGGTGCTGGGCCTGAATGTCCCGCGCGACCTTGGTTTTATCGTGCCAAACGTTTACGCCCGGAAAGAAATCGATCCCCCAATTCCGGTCGAGCAAACGAATGCAGAGGTCAATTTCTTCCGATCCATATTGACCCGGGCCGGGCACATAGAATCCACATTCGCGAACCGCCGAGGTTCGAAGCATGTGCCCGCAACCGATAACCAAATGAGTTGGCCGAGGCTCGGACCTTGGACTCGGTTTGTCACGGTCTGGGCTAAGGATGTCGAATGCAACCGCCGCTACCCTTGGATTCGCTTCCATGTGCTCCACGGCAATGCCGATCTCATCGCCGTTTAGAAACCATGCATCATCGTCCAAGCTAAGGTAGAAGTCCGCATTGCTTTCCAGCATCAAGTAATTTCGCGCCTCTAAATACCCTCGCGACCGTTCCCACCGGATCCAACGAACGGATGGATACTGGGAACAGAGTTGCGGCGTATCGTCCTCGGACCCGTCGTCCAGAACCGCAACCTGAACCCGCGGATACGTCTGGCGTAACGCTGATTCAATAGCCTTCGGTAGGACTTCATGACGATTGCGAGTCACGATTCCAACCAGCACTTCACCCCAGTCCGGGGTGGCCGTGGGATTACTCGTGGAGGTTAAGGCCGTAATCGTCGTCTCATCAGAATAGACCATGTCGCTTTAGCCCTGCCGCGCAGCGTGGGAACGAATACCGCTCTGCCCGACGGAACTTGGAGTATGGATGCGAGCGAAAACATCTCGAACAGAAAAAGCTTGAAGTAGTCAGAAATCTGGCTTCGCCCGAGCACTTTCGTCATTACATAGTGGCGGTTGGTTAACTGCATTTCAGCAATGAGGTTCGGATCCCCCTTGTGACTTCCGGGCTGCGAATCATGATAGATCCGCGCCGTGCGGGCATTGGCAAGCTTCCAATGCCGGCCCACCGTGAGAGACAGAGTTACATCTTCCATCAGTGAATAGCCCTGGAAGTGTTCGGGGAACGGTGGATCAGGCAGCGCTTCGCGCCGATATAGCGTGCAAGTGGTGTTCAGCCATTCTACGGGCACAACTTCAGGAAGGTCCTCGCGATCTTCCGGCAACAGGTTAACCGCAGGGCCCAGAACCCTTCCGGCATAGGACGACTCGGCGTGGCCGTCCATGAGGCGAAAAACGAATCGGCTGATCCGGCCCGGCGATTGATAACGCTGGTTGGTTATCATCGCATTCACCCCTCCCATCCGATCGTCGGAATTCAACGCCCGCCATAGACGCGCGAAGCAGTCGGGCTCCAACAGGACATCATCATCCATGAAGCCGATCATGGACTGGGAGGCCGCACGAACGCCTTGATTGCGCTGGCTGGCAGCGCCAGCCACGTCGGCCTGGCACCAGGACACCGCCGACCGCAACTTTGGAATTGACTCTTCCTCACACAGCGAACGCGTGCTTCCATCGGTCGAGGCGTCCACGATCCTCAATTCAGCCGGCTGGGAAGATTGTTCCGCCAGGCTTTCAAAAGTCCGCCGCAGCGCCGCAGCACGGTCTCGAGTCGGGATCACGACTGTAACCGGCAAGAGTTCAGCGGCCATCCGAGAGGCCCAGCGTTCGAAACCAAACTTTCACAATTGGAGATTCATGCTGCGCGGCCTTTCACCCAGCTTTGGTAAATCTCCGCGAAGATCTCGTCCAGCGATTTGCTGATATCCCAACTTGGATAGTGAGCCTTCATTTTGGATAAGTCACTGATATAGCAGATGTGATCACCCTCGCGGTTTTGATCCACATGTTCGTACCGCATTTTTTCCCCACTAAGATTCTCGATTCGTTGAAATGCTTCAAGAATCGAGCAACTGTTGGCGCGCCCACCACCGATGTTGTAGACCTCCGCGCAGCGAGGGTTCTCAAAAAAAGCTTGGATAAACCGGGCGACGTCCAGCGAGTGAATGTTGTCGCGCACTTGTTTGCCCTTGTAGCCGTAGATTTTGTAGAACCGGCCCTCAAGGTTGCACTTGATCAGGTAGCTGAGGAATCCATGCAGCTCGACACCGCTGTGATTCGGACCGGTGAGGCAACCGCCGCGCAGGCAGCAGCAGCGCAGTCCGAAGTATCGCCCATATTCCTGAACCATAACATCGCTGGCGACTTTTGAAGCGCCGAAGAGACTGTGCTTGCTCTGATCGATCGAAAAATCTTCACGAATACCCTTGGCGAACGCAGGATCGTCATAATCCCAACGGGTGGGAAGCTCCCGTAGTTTGATCGTATTCGGGCGATCACCGTACACCTTGTTGGTGCTCATGTGGACAAAAACGGCTTGAGGCGCGTGGCGGCGAACGGCTTCGAGGAGATTGAGAGTTCCACCAGCGTTGACGTCAAAATCATCGAACGGACGTGAGGCGGCCAAGTCATGGCTGGGCTGGGCAGCGGCGTGTACCACTAACATCGGCCGCAACTCGCTCACGCACTTCAGAATCTGTTCACGATCACGAATATCCAGGTCATGATGTTTGAATGCGGGATACGTAGCGATGAGCCGGCGCCGGTTCCAGTTCGTATCGCCGGCGGGGCCGAAGAAATCCGCGCGCTGGTTGTTGTCGATGCCATGAACGGCCCAGCCCTGGCTGGCAAAATGCCCAACTACTTCCGAGCCGATCAACCCCGATGATCCGGTGACCAAAAGTGTGTTCATAGCCGAATCATTTTCCGATCAAGCCATTCCTATTTCACGAAACAGCTGCTCAAACCGGCGAACCCACGTGTGGTCGCGCCGAGCCCGTTGATATCCCTTTTCGCGCAGTTGCTCGGCCGCCTGCGCGTGAGACAGATAGAACCGAACCTTATCTACGAGTTCTTCCTTGTTGTTGTACGTATCGATCTCCTTGCCAATCTCATAGAACTCTGTGATTTCATCTGTATGTCCGGTCAGAAAGCAAGTACGGCACATGGGAGCTTCAAAATCGCGGAGCCTGACGTGCGGAATCAGCTTCGAACCGGGCCGGCCATCTGCCCAGACATTACTAAAATTCAGGATGACTTCATGGGAAGAAAACACCTCGCAGATTCGGGTGAACGGGATGGGACCTTTGGCCAGCGGACGGAACATGGGAAAAAGTCGATGGGTTTGCTGGCGATGGTCATATTGCCTCCAGGTTCGCGCCAATCCATCGACCAAACCATGCTTTGAGAAGTTGCGGCGAATTTCTACAAGATAGCTCTTCGCCTGCGACGTTGACGAATCTGTCGGCGTCTTGTCGGATGTGATTTCGGACGAGGGATCCTGGCCCCAACCAGGTCCATAAATGTCGACGGGAACGTTGGCGCGAACCAAAGCAGCCATCCAGCGATCGCGGTCTGCATAACGCAGGCCGACAAACGCCGCGTTGGGCAACCGATTGGCTCCTTCAAATGGTCTGTAAACCTGCGGATCAGCCGCCATCTGCACCCAGACCGGATTTGCGCCGACCGCTTTGTATGAGGAGCGCGCGTGCTTCTCTGCGTGCCAGGAGTAGTTCACCTTGGCAGCGATCTCCGCGACCAATTCGAACTGGTGGATGCTGTTGCAGTAATAATTGACCGTGGGGATTCCCCAGGCGTGTATCTGAGCGAACCCGGCTGGATCAAAATGCGAGATGTAAAAGTAGCTGAGGAACAAATCGATCGGCTTTTCGGCGTGCGCCTTTTTTACTTCGTGAAGAATCTGCTGAGTGGTGTTCGCGCGAATGTTCGACTGTTCGGACGTGAAATCCTTCGCGGTCGTCATGAACTCGCTCGTGGGAGCTAAATCGACTCGCGATTCCACGAGTTCATGACCCAGTTCGCGCAAGGCAGGATAGAAGTTCCCACTCCAGAGCGCGCCGTAGAAACGCTTGGGATCATTGGAATGTCGAACGGCGCAGAAAATGCGCATCTGATTTCCCGATACAGATTAGTGAAGACGGATGATGTCGTGCTTAACCGCAAGGTTCCAATGAGGTGCGTTGTCCCTAATGTATTGGCTTAGCTCTGCCAAAGTGGGGTAAGAGTTGCTACCATCAAAGCACCTTGCGTCATCGATCAGCACCACAGAATTGGGACGCAGAGCAAGAATCGTCTCCAATTCCTGAATGATCGGGCTGTCGACGGCTCCTCGGGCCGTGGAACCGCCCGAGTAGTGAGCATCCAGCCAGAACAGCGCGGTTCGGTTCAGAGCTAACAGAATCTCTCTAAGAACGGTGCCGCTGTCCCCGAGTAGCAAGTGCACTCTCGGATCATCGTCAAACTTCTGCTTCGCAGATTTATGGAATTCCGGCGAAAGTTCGATCGAGTAAATTTCGGCGAATTGGTTCCTTGTTGCGGCGATCGTGTCGCCCGAGTATGTCCCCGTCTCAACCAGCACGCTTAAGCCGAATCTTTTGGCATAATCCTTGATTGTCGCGTGCTTAACCTCCGGAGGTGGTGGCACGGGACACCCAAGGCATCGCCATTTCAAGCGTCTCAGATCGGCCCGAAGGGAATTCAACGGGTGATACAGGGGAGTCTTCTTTATAATTTGCCGCAATTTTGACATGGATTTGGTCAGTTTACCCCACAGGAGATCAGTTACCTAATAAACAGTGCCCATCCAGAACTGAGGTTAGAATTGATATCCATGCTCAAGCAATTACAAGAACAAAGTCGGTGGTTGTCGCGGCACGCCTCAAACGTCACATCGCAGTGTGGCGAGGACGGCATAATTGCCAAAGCGTTGAGCCTGCTCCCTCAGCGGACGTCCTGGTGCGTTGAGTTTGGCGCCTGGGACGGAAAGCGTTTCAGCAATACTTACGATCTCATCTCCTCCCAGAATTACCGTGCGGTGTTGATCGAGGCGAATCCGGTCAGGTTCTCTGATTTGGAGCGTACGCACGGAGCTTCCGATCGTAATGTCCTTCTGAATGCGTTTGTTGGCTTCTCGCCAGCCGATTCCCTCGATGCCCTGCTCGCCCGTTGTGAGATTCCGAAACAGTTCGACCTGCTGTCCATCGACATAGACGGAAACGACTATTACGTCTGGGAGTCAGTGCAGGAGTATCGCCCGCAGTTGGTAATCATCGAGTACAACCCAACGTTGTCGAATTCGGCGTTGTTCGTGCAGAAAAAGGAGCCTGGAAGAAGGCAGGGAGCAAGCCCAGCGTCGCTCGTTGAATTGGGCAGACGCAAAGGCTATGAATTGATTGCGGCCACGGAACTCAATCTTCTGTTTGTGACATCGGATCACTTTGGAGCCTTCGGAATCACGGACAATTCACTGGCACTTATACGCGACGACTCGAACATACCTCACATTTTTGTCGGTTACGACGGCCATGTGTTTCTGTCGCAATCGAACGTCATGGGTGCGATCGCCGTTCCATGGCACGGACTTGAACTGAGAGAGAACGACATCCAACTCATTCCCAAGCGTCTTCAAAAGTATCCAGACGAATACACACGAGCCGATAAATGCCTATTCAGGTGGAAGTTTGGTTTCAAACGCCCAAAGCGGGTTTTGCGAAGACTGTTGCATCCATGGCACCGCGACGAGCAGACAACAACTTGATCATTTGAGCGGCTGATTCGCGGTCCCGTTGCTCGATCCAGTTATGCGACGACCCTTGATTATTCCGGTGACGCGCAGTTTGTTCCTTAAGCCTAGAAGATTCGACAGCGTCCGGTGCGCGAACGTACCTGAATGGCCCTTCAGTCCCATTTGGCGTGCTCGCGACAGCGCAACGTAGCCTATATCGTCGACACCGCTGGCGAAAGCCTCATAAGCTATCCGATAAAAGATTCGAGCAAAATCCTTCTGCGTCCCGCTTTGACCCTCCTGCTGTGCGAGCGCCCATAAGCTTTCAAAAGATGACAGTAGAGACGCTAATACGTCGCGACCTGCGCGTTTCGAAACACCACGTCGGTGCTCCACATAGACGCCGAGGCCACGCTGAGCAACTCCGACGCGAGCGCCCTTCAACAGACCTCTTACGGTTACCTCTCCATCCTGATTGCGCAACACTCCCGGGTCCCAGCCGCCAATTGCGCTTAGGAAGGACCGTCGCCACAGCACAGAGCAAGAAGGTATGAACTGTCCCTGCAGCCACTGGCGAACCATGGAATGGCCGTTCGCCACTGGACTGGGCGCCTTAATGAAAGTTCGGCCTTGGGCCGTCTCGTAGGCGGAGGGGCCGAATACCAGGTCTACATCAGAGCCTTGTGCAACCCATTCGGCTAAAGAATCCGGTTCGATATAGTCATCCGCATCGAGAAAGAGGATGAAGTCGCCGCTGGCCAACTCCAGCCCGCAATTCCGCGCCCGGCAGGCTCCCAGGTTAGGACCAGTTTTCCACCTGACCCGGTCGCCGAATGTTTTGATAATTTCGAGGCTATTGTCTGCGGAACCATCGTCAATCACGATGATCTCCACCGTCACGTGATGCTGGTCGAGAACACTTTGGATACTACGCGCGATCCATTTTTCAGCGTTGTAACAAGGAATAACTACAGAAACGGACCGACTGTCGTGGTGCTCGGGCGGAAGGGTCTGCGATTGCGAATCGGTCGGCGAAATGTTGAGCTTCTCAGTCACCGAGACAATGTGCTTGGCCGTTAATACCAGTTTCGGTTTAGGCGAAAGGCGCGGGAGTTACAACCCCGAAACGCTCCGCCAACGACGCCCGAGCCTCGGGTGCCACGAGTAGGAGTGGGTCGATGTGGAGCGCATCAACCAACTGACGGTGCACCACGCCGGCATGTGGGATAAACAGCAACTGCCCCAAGCCCAGCGAGCGGCGCAACAACAGGCCGCGTTCTTCCAGCCAGTGGTCCATCTGGGCGTAGCGACGGGGAATGTTAATGTCGTGCCGACGCATAGTGATCGGTCTGATCCGGCCAGTGCGATCGACGGCCTCCAGATGGCACGGGGCCCGCTCATAGAGATAGGGCACTCGGGCCGCGTCAGCCGCTGTATGAAATAGTGTGTACGTGTTCAGCGTTACTCCGAACATTAAGACGCTGGCATCTCGCAAGACCAGCTTTTCATAAGGTGTGCCGGCGCCGCACGGCGTGTCGCAGAATTCGTGTCCAGCACACAATTCGACGGCTCCGGCGCCCAAACACGCCAGCGAGTGCGTTGGATGCAGGCTGCGCACCACCTTCGGCTGGCGCCAGAATGCATTCGTGATCTCTCCGATTAGACTCGGTGTGAACGCCGGATTGAATTGCGGCCCCCGGCCATCCTTGTCGGGATAACAATACGTGTGGGTTGGCATCACCAGATCACGCTCCCCGACCCACGTCCGCAACACTTCGATCACAGCCGACGGGCCCCCGCGAATATAGCCGCAAGCGGAGAGTGAACTGTGCACCATCAGCCTTTCCGTAGGAAACGGCCCGAACGACCGCAACGCTTCCAACACTTTCGCCTGGGTCAGTGGGTGCAACCAGTGATTGACGCCCCGTATTTCGCGCTTAATTCTGCCCCGTATTCCCATGATCGATTCTTCCGCCGTCAATGCCAGCTTCTCGGCGATAAATAGCTCCTAGTCGCTCTTGATACCGCAGGTCACTGAACCCAGCAATGATCGCCTCGCGAACCTTCACGAACTCATCCTCGTGGTATTCGTAATTGTTAGTTCTGTCTGTGATAGCGGCGGCAAGTGCCAGACTATCGTTTGGTGTGACCCACGTTACGTTTTCATCAAGGATCACGCCTGCGTAAGTCTCGAGTCTGTTACAAATGACTGCCCGTTGACAGGCTGCCGCCTCGAGCAAAGTCACCGGAAAGCTGTCGCGCTGCGGGAAATTAATCACGACATCCGTAGCAGCGTACAAGGATGGCAGCGCAGTGTGTGGCATCTCGTCAATAAATCGAACCCGATCAGAGATTCCGTATTCACGAGTCTTGCATTGGAGCATTTCGCAGTAGTCCTGATGAGCGTTAAAGCCTTTGAAAAGAAGGTAGGCTTTCCTCCGCAATTGAGGAATACAGGAGGCGAAGGCACCTAGTATCAAGTCGTGATTGTACGGCGGAGTGAGTTGCCGCATCGAAGAAAGCAGGACGTCATCATCGGAAATCCTAAGCTGCGCCCGTAGTTCGGCCCTCTCTCGGCGTAAGCCACCTCGGAATTGGTCGGTATCCACTCCCAGATGAAGCATCTCTGAAGGTACTGGTCGACCTGCGAGGCTTACGCAGCGCGCTATCATACCGGGAGCATCAACGATCGTGAGCGAAGCACCGGATAAAGCTTCTATGACATAAGCCCGGAACACTGGATCAGCTCCTGCTTCAAGATTCACGTTGACGTCGCTACCCCACGCCGAAAGAATTAGCGGAGTCATTCCAGCTCTGGCGCACAACGCTGCTCGAAAGTCGATCCAGCATACATGGACAACGTCAGGCGCCACTCGTTTCCAAAGGTGTCTCAACCGCCGAACAAGAATTTGATCCCTGAACCATCTTGCAGTTTGATCTGGCAAAACTCTGCGCCAGGAGTTGTAACCCGATCGAGGGAGCGGGATGAAGGTGTAAGGCAGGGATTCTTCGAGTTGGGGGTGGTTGACATCAACGAATGTCGTATCGAAGCCAGTCCTCACAGCTGCGCGCAGGGCATTTCCACTATGAATCCAACCACCGGGCGCCAGCAGTAACAACCTCGGACGAGTGCGTCTGGAACTCAATTTTGTCAGGTGAAACAGCCCCTCTAGAGCCTTGCTGCCCGAAAGTCAGAGCTCAACTCACACCGATGTCTTACGCAAGGAGTTTCTTAAGTACGCGCGCCGGAACTCCGCCAGCCGTAGTCCAGGGTTCAAGAGACTTTGTGACGACAGCGCCTGTAGCGATCGTAGAATTGTCCCCTATCGAGACACCTGGCAGAATGTAACATCCGTGGCCGATCCAGATCCCCGAGCCGACACGTATCGGTGCGAAAGTTGGCAGTTGATCCCAAACAAGTTTGCCCGTCATCGGCACGTGATTGTGCGTGTAGAAGGCACAATTCGGACCCGTATGGACGCAATCGCCGACAGTTACGTCAGCGCACAAGTCGATCCATGTGTGGCTGTGAAGATGAGATTTTGCTCCGACCACCAGCGATCCCTGACCGCCATCTTCGCGAGGACCAACAAATGACTCCGATCCGAGCGAACTCTCATCCCCCAGTGAAATACCCCGCTCGCCGACGAGGTGGCACCTCGCGCCTAGTCGCGAGTTCCGTCCGAGACGAATACGTTGTCCTTTTCGTACCTGCAACGTCGAATGTTCTCCAATGTAGGACCCAGCACCAACTTCGACAACCGCGTCTTCCTCCACTCTGAACTGTACGCCCGACTCAATTGTTACTCGATCTCCAAGGAGAACCTCCCCCTCGCCAAAAAAGGTCACATCGTATCCGACTTTGACACCCGTTCCGGTTTGGAGCCGTCTCTGTTGGTATGCCGAACGGACGATACGGCCGCCGGCTTTTACAAAAGCGATGCCTATCATAGTGATAGGCCTGATTAAGCCATACCTTTTCATAAGCTAGGTTTGCATGCGCGTTTGAATCAGCGATCGATAAGTCTGAGTTAACCGAGAGATTTCTTTTTTGAAATCACCCTTCTCGCAAACCGTCTTCAAAGCTTCTTCCCGAATGCGCCTTGCAAAGTTTGAATCCGATAAAATGCGCGTTAGAGCGCTCGTAAGCGCGATCGTGTCGGTAGGTTCAACCGTCAGACAATTCACGGCATCGACGACCACACCATCATAGCTTCTATCGTTCGACACAATAAGCGGACACCCACATGCCATTGCCTCGAAGATGGTCGCAGGGAATCCATCCTCAAGCGGGATTGACACCGCGGCACGACATAATCGGAAGAGTTGGCACAGATGAGCATAGGGCAGGTGATCGAGCCGGATTATTCGGTCCCAAACGTTCAATCGTTTCGCCTCGTCGCGGATTTGCTTCTCGTAGTCGCTGGAGTCGTCATAATTGTCGACATGGTGATGTTTGAGAATGATCTGCAAATCTGGAAACATTCTTACTATAGGAGGCAGCGCGCGAATCAGAGTCATTTGATTGTAGACCGGCCGAATTGACCGCGGGCTTATGATGTACAAGCCCTCAGGGTTCAGTCCGTATTGGTCCACTATCGATTGGTCCGGTTCGCCGGGAGAAAACATTCCTGGGTCAGCCGCGAAGCGCACTATCTCTTGCCGGGCACGCGGGGCAAAACGCGCGATTTCTTCGAGAACATCCGGCGCGTCGGATGTCACTAGATCGGTTTCCGCAAGGCCTTTTTGGAAATTCCGAGCATTCGCAATCGCCGAATTGTGCCCCCAATTTGTGTAGGCTCTCAGCACGTTGGGTGGACAGACGAAACTTAGCCAGCGCGGAATCCTCGCATCATCTTGGACGTGAATAATATCCGGGCGGAAGTCACGGATAGCGTTCCGAAGGTACAGCAAACATCCGAGCGTTGCAGTGTGCGGGATGCCAAAAATCCGCATGTTCTTCTCCACGTGGTAGACGCGCACGTTCGGATGGGACTTTGCTGGCCCAATGTATAAAGCCGCAACATCCATTCCCTGTCTCTGTAGTTCTTCGGCAAATCGAATAGTGTGAATGGAGGTGAAGCGACCGATTACTAGAACACGCATCGGAGAATTGGGACTGTGGTTCATCGATTTTTAAACCTTATTAACCGGCGTCCCAATCACGTCGCACACCTTATATATGTCCTTCTCGGCCATGGTGGGATATAGCGGCAGCGTGATTGCTTTGCTCACAAATTCGCGCGTGATCGGCAGCGGTTGATTGGTCTGCTTCGCGAAGGCCCCGAAGTCCGCGATGCAAGGATAGTGCAGGCTTGACTGAACCGCCGCGCTCCGCAAGCGATCCACCGCCTCCTGGCGCGCCGTCGAGTTGGGTGCAACCGCGACCATGAGATGTCCGGCAGAAGCTCCAATGGATTCGCCGAATGGCATGATCCATCCAGGCATTGAATCGATCGCGTTCTTGTAGCCATAGAGTAATTTTCGGCGACGTTCATTATTGCCCAATAGTTTCTTGAGTTGCACGCGACCGAGTGCGGCGTGGAGTTCGTCAAGGCGGTAATTGTAGCCGTGAGATACGACCCCATAACTGCTGGCGTGACCTCGATGACGGTCCCACGTCAGAGAAGTCATGCCGTGCGACCGAAACAGTCGCGCCTTGGCCGCGAGATCGTCGTGATTCGTAACAACCATGCCGCCTTCACCCGTGACGAGGTTCTTGTTGGCAAAAAACGAAAACGTCCCAATCTCTCCAATCGTTCCGGCCATTGTTCCATGCGGTGGCCGCCCACGCGGATCCTGGTAGCGAGCGCCGAGGGCATGGCAGGCGTCTTCAATGAGAGCTATATTTCGTTCCCGGCGTAACGTCGGCAATTCAGCCATTCGGCACAGATTTCCACCGTAATGCATGACCACGACGGCCTTGGTTCGCGGGGTGATCAAACGTGCCACGTCAGCAGGATCGATGGTCGGCTCGGCGAGACTAATAATGTCGGCAAAAATGGGAGTAGCCCCACAGGCGACAGTCATGTTCGCCGCGGCAATGAAGTTCAGGGCGGGCTGGATGACTTCGTCGCCGGGTCCAATCTCGGCCGCTAAGTAAGCGAGATGAAGTCCGGCAGTCGCACTGGAAACCGCCAGCGCGTATTTCGCACCCTGCATGGCGGCGAATTCCGCTTCGAAGCTTTCAACTTCCGGCCCCATTGAAAGCCATTTGCTTCGCAGTACGCGCGCGACCGCGTCCATTTCTTCCTGGCCGTAATCCAGATCGCTTAGCGGAATATTCCAGGTCGGCAACTAAATCTCCTCCGGCTCTTCGTTGAGAAACACTTTCGGTTTGTCGGCGAAAAGTTGCTGGGCCTCGGCATAATCGTGCGTACGTCCGATATCGAGCCAAAGCCCCGCAAAAGGCCAGGCACAGACTTTTTCCCCCGCGCGAACCAACTTCAGCACAAGATCAGGAAAGTCGAGATACTTCTTTGGCTCGATAAAGCGCAGCACTCTCGGTTCGTAAACGTAAACGCCCATACTGACGTCGTGGCGATATTCCGGTTTTTCGCGATAACCGGTCACGCGATGATCCTCTCCAAAATCCAGCAGGCCAAAATCAATTTTGACGATTCGCCGGTGCGTTGCAATGGTAAGCGCTGCCTTCTCGCGCCGATGAAACGAAACCAGTTCGTCAAAATTCAAATCTGTGAGCACGTCGCCGTTCATGACCAGAAACGTATCTGTCAGATCAGGGACAAGCGCCAGCGATCCCGCGGTCCCGGTGGGTTCGTCCTCTTCCACGAAATGCAATGTCAGCTGACGAGACAATTCCTGGCGATGGTGAAAATAGGCTTTGATCAGGCCGGCAAGATGACCGAGCGTCAAAGTGACGTCGGTCAGTCCGAATGTGATAAGCCGCCGAATCAGCACTTCAATAATAGGGATGTCACCCAGCGGAACCAGAGGTTTGGGAAAGTTGATGGTGAAGGGTTGAAGGCGCACTCCCTTTCCGCCCGCCAGTATGACGGTGCGCAGGCCGTGGGCGGCGCGAGAGTTGCTCGGCGTTGCTGCGGATTCCTCTCTCATATGGAATAGTCGCGCGGCCGATACTGCGAAAGGCGAGGGCGAATGTAATCTGCCGTCAACTTTATCCCGCTTTCCAGGGAAACTTGGGCAGTCCATCCCAGCAGCGCCTGTGCTCTCGCCGAATCGCAGAGGAGCAATCCCACTTCGCTTTTTTCTGGTCGCAATCGCCGCTTGGACGTAATGATTTTGGCTTGGCTGCCGGTGATCTTCAGGCACAGGGCCGCGATTTCGCGGATTGAGAACGCCTCACCTCGGCCGAACTGGATCGTTTGGCCCTCGATGTCGGCAGCAGTCAGCGCGAGCAAGAATGCGCGCGCCGTGTCGGTCACGAAGGTGAGATCGCGCGTAGCTTCCAAATTGCCCAGTTCGATTTCACGCGCACCGCCTAAGGCCTGTATCAGGATCGTGGGAATGACTGCCCGCGCCGACTGCCGGGGACCGAACGTATTGAATGGCCGTAAAGTCGCCACCGGAACGTCAAAGCTGCGAAAGTAAGATTCAGCCAGCTTGTCGGCGGCAATTTTGCTCGCCGAATACGGCGACTGGCCCTGCAGGGGATGCTTCTCATCGATGGGAGTGTAGACGGCCGTTCCGTAAACTTCGCTCGTAGAAGTAACGATGACGCGCCGTACCTTGGCCTGCCGGCAGGCCTCCAGAACGTTGAGCGTACCGCTCACGTTGGTTGCGACATAGGAGGCCGGAGCGACGTAGGAATAAGGAATGCCGATGAGAGCTGCGAGGTGCAGGACGCTCTCGCAATCGTCGACCAGATCACGCATCAGAAACGGATCGGTCACATCTCCCAGTCGAATGTCGAGACGATCGAGCAATTCTGCGGGCAGAGAGTTTAGATGTCCGATGTCGCCTCGGCCGTTATAACGAGCCAGCGCTCGCACCTGGTGGCCTTCGCGCAACAGCAACTCGGTCACGTGGCTTCCGATGAAACCGCCTGCACCGGTGACGAGAACTTTCATGCGCCTGATTGCTTAATTGGATCGAGCGGGCAAACAAACATTGAAATTGAACAATGCTATCGTTTACGCGCCACCAATTGGATCGCGTCACCGAGTTCCATCTCTTCGAGAAATACACGCAGTTCCGGTATTAGTCCGAAGATCTCCTTCAGGCGCATCAGTACCGGATCACACCCCTCAGCCCAGATGTTTCCGCATTCCCAATGAATAATTTCCCAACCAAACTCATCCATCCAGGCGCGAAGGCTCGAGCATGTGACTTGGTCTACACCATGATGGGAATAGTCCGAGTATCCTTCCCAGTCTTTTGCAAAAAGTCGATGCGTTAGCGAATCGCTATTGCTTGTGTGCAGAAAAAGCAGAGCTCCCTTTCGCGCCCGTGAGGAAACTTTCGCCAATACGGCTTGTGGAGCAGCGAAATGCTCGATTACGTCTGACATCCAAATTGTGTCGAAATATCCTTCAAAAGGTATGTCGTCGGCGTCGAGGTCTGCGCGCCTGACTCGATTCGCGCCCACCAATAGACTCGCCTGTTCAATGGCGAATTCCGAAATGTCTGTGCCACATACATCTAGCCCAGCATCGAGAAATGCCTTTGCAAATATTCCTAGAGCGCAACCGATGTCCAGGAGCCGCCCATGGGCCGCGTATCGTTTTAGAAGAGCCAGACCGCCCGAAGGAGAGGTTTTCCCATAGTCGACATAGTCATCGCCGAAGTAGTAATCTTGGCCAATTTTCTTGTCGTCATAGGGAAGATAGTGCGTGCACAGGCGACTATATCGCCGACCTTCAAAGTTCTGCTGAATCTCCGAAACAAATTTTCGGGTCGTGATATGCCGCGCTTCCTGTGGCTGCAATCGCAAACCATTCAGGGAGAGAGATGGCTCCAACACATTTACCGTAAGAACGTCGCCTCGTTCTATGGCGGGAAGATTGCAGGCTAGCAGAAGGTCGCCGGCGCCAAGGGTGCCATTAGTAAAGGACATAGTGTGAAGCCGAAACGACAGGTCTAGCCCTGGTAGTAGAGCGGTGAAATCGATCAGGCCTTCCGGACTCGCGCGATAGGAGTAACGAAGAGGCAAGAGTTCTCCGCTATCCCCTTCCAGAGATCTCGGCCATTTCGTGGTCCCTATGAAACGGCTGCTACCAAGGCTGGACGCCACGTCAACTAACGCACGGGCCGTTCGCCGCCCCACCCTCCTAACAGTGGAGCGCATTCCAACCAGTTCCTTGTTCATGAGACGAAAATTCCCAATTCAGTGCTTGCAAGCTGTTGCAAAACAGTGCCCAGAGAAATAGCCCGATCGCCAAAAAAGACGTGCCAACTTTGGACTGCGGTGCCAGAGGGAGCGCCAAACTTCAAAATCGACCCCTGCGCGCAAAGCTCTCACATCGAGCTTCTCGAATAACGGCTTGACATCGCCTACATCGACAAGCAGGGCCGTTACTGAAGAGCAGTGTTGCAAGGATTCCTTTCGAATCGTTGACGAACTCAGCTCCCGAAAGGTCTGCAGGATATTCGTCGCGCGATCCCGCAATTTGGCGGTGCTACTTGTTGCGAACAGAAACCGTCGCAAACACAATGTGCGCCATCGGAGCGGAGCCAAATCCCACCAGACAATCATGCCACCAGGCCTCAGCACGCGGATCATTTCAGCACACATCGCACGTTGCACGTCATGGGTCAAAGCGTGCATGACGCAAGTAAATTGCAAAACCAAGTCGAATAATGAATCAGAGAATGGCAGCGCCACTGCGTCAGCGAGAGAAAAGCTTACTTCGGGATAACTTTCACTGGCTCGTTTAAGGCGAGGAAGCAAGAAGTCGACTCCCGTCAAACTCTCCCAGGCAACTCCGACGCGGCGAAGTTTCGCCAACTCATGTCCGTAGCCTGTGCCGACTTCTAACGCGCGGATATTGCCTACCTGTTTCCCGAACTTGTTATTGATGGCGTCGAACACAAGCTGGTCGCGCATGCCCCAGTATTCCGCCGCGACAGAGTTACCGTAGCCCCACTGCCGCTCATACCGATCTTCGAGATCAGCTCGTTCGTAAAATTCTTTCAGTTCACGCTGATGATTCACGCTAGGGCCCCACTCATGTAGCCGTCGGCGCAACAGAGAACTCAACGTCTGAATAGACACAGCCCCATTGATGGTCAACTTGACAGGTTCCGTAAAGGGGCGTCTGTGCGAGCTCGAACGCGATCGAGTTCTCTGCCATCGCGTGTATGTGCCCTTGGGGATTCATTACCCAAAAGCTGGCCGTATAAGACCCCGGGAGGAAGACCGTCTCGCGAATTCGTACGCATACCGTAGCGTCTCCTGCGGCCAGCTGGGGAAAAGGAGTTCCGAGTTCAACGGTGTTGATCGAAGTCATGAGGACGCCGAACTCGTTGAATATGCTTATGCCACAAGCCGACTGTCTGATGTCCTCTTTAACCCGCAAGTTTATTCGAAATAACATGTCCTCCTTAGTGGTAAGAGGCAGGTTAGCGTTGCTATTTGGGTTGGAGACCGAATATGAAACCAATTCGACTCGCCCATCACCCGTAACGGCATGACGCGAAAAAATACCGGATTGGAGTTTGTCGTGAACACTTACGGTATAGGCTTCGACAACTTCATCAATCGGGCCCGTCTTCCGAATCTCGCCGCTTTGAAGCCAAATCCCACGGCGACATAGTTGTTTGATCGCCATCATATTGTGGCTGACAAAGAGAATTGAGCGGCCCTCCGTCTTGGCGACCCCTTTCATCTTTCCCATACATTTTTCCTGAAATGCGGCATCTCCCACGGCCAGCACTTCGTCCACGATCAAAATCTCCGGCTCTAAATGTGCCGCCACCGAGAATGCCAATCGCACATGCATGCCGGAGGAATAGCGTTTTACCGGAGTGTCCAAAAATCGCTCCACCTCGGCGAATGCGACAATCTCATCGAATTTGCGCCTTATCTCGGCGCGCGCCATCCCGAGGATTGCACCGTTAAGATAGATGTTCTCGCGACCGGTCAGTTCTGGGTGAAAACCTGTTCCCACTTCCAGCAGGCTTGCCACTCGACCCTTGATTGAAACTCGTCCCTCGCTCGGTTCGGTAATGCGGGAGAGTACTTTCAGCAGAGTGCTCTTACCCGCACCATTTCGGCCAATTATGCCGACTACCTCTCCACGCTTTATTTCGAAATCAATCTCCTTGAGAGCCCAAAACTCCTCTACTTCGTGGCCTCTGCCCATCGTCGCCCGGAAGCGATTCGCACCCATGCGAGCGAGTCGCCTCACCTTTCGAGTAATCACCTCGCGCAGCGTTGTGTAACGCTCACGCTGAACGTCGTGGCCGACTAAGTACTTCTTCCCGAGGGCTTCAGCCCGGATCACAACATCACTCTTCATATCGCAACCGGCGCGCTTGTCCCAACGCTCCTTATCTTTAGAACTATGCTACTTACGCCATACAAAGCAATAGTCTTTAAACCCGCCGCCGATCCGATTTGGGTCGTCGAATCGATAACGCAGTTCCGCCGCGAGTTTCCCCATCGTAAGAGCCCACTTGTCCGGGACTACGCGGCTGGGAAGACGCTCCAGGTTGCGTTCTAGATATCCCGTGTACCGCCGGAGGACGCCGGTCTCAACCAATGCGAAACCTGCTTGTTGGAATGGGCCCACAAAGACTTCGGGTTTCGAATTAACCCATATCTCGATCTGGACCACTCTGCCTGAGAGCTTTAAGATCCGGTACATTTCCCGAGCAATATGCGCGTAGGCGGTGCCCTCATTATCAATAAATAGATTCGCTTGCTCACTACTTGAAGAACTACCGCCCGCCTTGACAATCTGCGGGCAGTTATGAAGACACCGGGACCCAGCTGGGAATAAACTGTACTTAAGAACGGTGCAAGCCCAAATCAGGTCGATGGACTCGTCCGCAAGAGGGATGGATACGCCGTCCGTTTGAAATATTAAAGAGTGCTCGGGGAGGCCCAATCGCACCGCCGCTTGCAGCATCTCAAATGATATCTCGCTGCCAAGTACTTTCCATCCCTGATTCCCAAGTATTCGACTCATTCGGCCGTTCCCGCAACCAAAATCCAAAAGCAACGACGTTGGCATCTTCTGCTTGAATTTTTGCGCTCGCGCCGCAGCGCTCAAGGACACAGAATGTAATAGCAGGTTCTGCCGATGTGTACCGCCTGCGTAAAGAACGGCGTCCAACTCGGCGAGCTTAGCGCGCTCTGCCCATAGCGTCGGCAAGCGGGAGGTTTTCACTTGCTGCTTGGAGTCCTCCAGTCGCTTCCGGGAGAGCACCGTCGACTTGATAAAGGATGAAAGTCGCCGTTTGATGCGTGCCGCGTAAGCAAACACAGGAGAATGCCAGTGGAAGACCCAGTCAAACTTCTCCTGAGCTCCGAACGAGCGCTTAAACTCAGCCAAAGGAAACCTGACGCCGTTCCCAGCGTTACCGAGGTTGAGGCAATCAGCCCGCACAGAGAGTGCCCACTTTATTCCGGCGTCGACAAGGGAGCACGAAGCAAAGAGGTCCGACCTCGACCGATCAGTCGCTGCATGACAGTACACTACAGATTGGTCATCCCTTACGAATAGCGCCCCGCCGACGATCCGCCCATCCTGTTCGGCAACGAGGAACCGCACGCGTTCCGGATATCTCAATAGGTGCAAGGTAAATTCCAAAGGATAGACAAAGCCCCAATTCTTCTGCCGAGCAAGGTTGCTGTATATCTCCTGATATGCACTTAGATCCTGCACGCTACAGGTTTCGCGAATCAGCAAACCACGGCGTTTAGCCTTTCGGATCTCATTACGGCGTGAATCGTTGTATTGCGCAAATATCGCTTCGTAGCCGCACTCCAAAGGAAGAACGTAAGTCGTCACCCGATAGGAATCTAGAGCGAAGGATGAAAGAGCGTCGGCGAGGACTCCATGGTCGAACCTGACCCGCCATTTGAAGCTATTGGTAGGAAACCGCTTGAGTTGGCGAAGCATTTCCCTTACGGTTGAACGCTCCAGCGCCCCATTCCATCCTGGGCTCCAGCAAAAATCATCGCTATGGCCGGATGACAAATACCTCCGCCCGAGTCTAAGCGGAGTTTCGACCGCCCAGACGGTACGCGGCGGACCAGAACCCGAGACCGCTATCGCGAAAGGTGCGTCGCGCTCAGGAAATGCCTGCACCCAGGCGCTGACGTATTCTTTGCTGGAGAAGAACGTCTGATGCGGCATTTCGATTGGCACGTTGAGCATGGTTGGAACTTGGCTAGAAACTAAACGCACGTCTCACGTACCGGAGTGTTCGCCAGAGAGGGTTTTGCCAAGAGAAGTACCAGCAGCACTGCGGTTCGGCGCCAAATGCGGATTTGAATCGTTCTAATGAGGCGATCCCGACGGAGCCCCCGAAATTGAATACGGTCCTTCCCTCTTCATGAGCCATTCGAATTGCATAAGCCTGGATCGCGTAGCTGGGATAATATCGTGAATACTCACGATCCATTGCTCCGTGCCAATACAGCATCGTCCTTCCATCGCGGAAAAACCACGCCCCACCAGCGATCTTTTTTTGCACCTCCGCCACGACAAAAACGACATCCTTGTCGAGCTTCACCAACTCATCGAACATTGCCTTAGGGTATATTGAGCGGTAATTGCCTTTCGCCGCTGCCAGCCTTGTATGGACTTCGTAATACGCCCTTATATCGTCCGCATCGTGCGCGCAACGAACCACAACTCCATCGCTTTGAGCGCGGCGCACGTGTCTTCGGGCCGTTGAGCTAAATTTGGCAAAACTCGTTTCGTAATCACCATTGAGGGGCAAAACATGTGTAGCGGGTCGAGAAAATGGTAGACCTCTCCTTGCGAGCGCTTCCGCAAGCTCCGCATGATCAAAACGAACGCTCCAATGAAATGTCGCTGTCGATAAGGTCTTGAGTTCTCTGAGAATGTCTGTCAGCGCAGCATCTAGATCACCGGGCCCTGAGGGATGAGCATAGAGGTCAAAGGGAGCGAGCGCTACGCTTCGCCTTCCGTACGAGTGGACTGTTTCCACTCCAAAAATGCTCGATCGGCAAGTCTCTGATCGCAGCTCGATTGAGCGACAAGAATTACCCATAGCTTGAACAATGGCATTCACAAATCGAGCCTGCGAAAAAAGAGTGCCCGCGCTGTCTGGCTCGGTTTGACGCGAAACCCTTAATGGCTCTGTGTTAATTTCCACTCTGATGCAAGGAAGTACTTTCCCCACGTGGGATCCAACAGCAGGTCTCCGTGCGGGCCTGGCGCCGGAATGATATTCAACTCGGCACACATGCGAGGAAAATCCACATCACGGCTGGCGGTCGAATTACATATCCAGGGGCTCAGAAAATAACGACCTGGATATAGGTTGAGTTTCGGAATAACACCGTCGACGACGATATTTCCATCGACCTTTCCTAACCGCATACCTTGATGAACCGTGTGAACATTCGCCAGCGGCACTCCAGTGGTGTCATGGATCATCAAGCCAAAGCTGGGATCAGCAAAAGGTTCTTTGAACGTTGCGTGAATGCGGAACCGAAAATCCTGGCCGAACGTTATACGGTTGCCAGCGGCATCGTCGCCCACTTCCAGCTTCGTTATCCTCGCCTCTCCGGTTGTATTCCTATCCGCCCAGTCGACCAGGGAAACCCTGCTTTCTTGACGAACATCCGACAGGTAAGTAGCAACAATCGAAGCCGTTCCTCCGCTGGCCGTAATGCGGCCAGCTCGTATCAACGCAGCACGCGAGCAAAGGTGCTGAACCACGGACATATTGTGGCTTACGAAAAGAACCGTTCGTCCGTCGGACTTTGCGACCGCATTCATCTTCCCTATACATTTTTCCTGAAATGCGGCATCTCCCACGGCCAGCACTTCGTCCACGATCAAAATCTCCGGCTCTAAATGTGCCGCCACCGAGAATGCCAATCGCACATGCATGCCGGAGGAATAGCGTTTTACCGGAGTGTCCAAAAATCGCTCCACCTCGGCGAATGCGACAATCTCATCGAATTTGCGCCTTATCTCGGCGCGCGCCATCCCGAGGATTGCACCGTTAAGATAGATGTTCTCGCGACCGGTCAGTTCTGGGTGAAAACCTGTTCCCACTTCCAGCAGGCTTGCCACTCGACCCTTGATTGAAACTCGTCCCTCGCTCGGTTCGGTAATGCGGGAGAGTACTTTCAGCAGAGTGCTCTTACCCGCACCATTTCGGCCAATTATGCCGACTACCTCTCCACGCTTTATTTCGAAATCAATCTCCTTGAGAGCCCAAAACTCCTCTACTTCGTGGCCTCTGCCCATCGTCGCCCGGAAGCGATTCGCACCCATGCGAGCGAGTCGCCTCACCTTTCGAGTAATCACCTCGCGCAGCGTTGTGTAACGCTCACGCTGAACGTCGTGGCCGACTAAGTACTTCTTCCCGAGGGCTTCAGCCCGGATCACAACGTCGCCCGTCATATCACAAGAGGTCCGCAAACGTGCGCTCGGTCTTGCGAAAATACCAAATGCCCAGCCATAGCCACACGACGACCGCGGCAATACTTAAAAAGAAGCCCGGCCAATAGAACTGGCTTTCGCCACGCAACAGGCACCAACGAAAACCGTCAATTACGCCCACCACCGGGTTGAGACTGTAAAGCAGGCGCCATTTTTGGGGGACCACGGTGCTCGAAAAGCCTACTGGCGATACATAAAGGCCAAATTGAAGGATGAACGGAATGATGTAGCGGAAGTCACGATACTTCACGTTCAGCGCCGTGATGTAAAGTGCCGGACCCAGACTTGCCAGGATCGCAAGCACCAGAAAAAACGGCATGAAAATCAACCGCCAATCGGGAAAGAAACGATACCAGGCCATCATCAAAATAAGCAGGGCAAACGTGATCGCGAAGTCTGCCAGAGCGACCAGGATCGTAGCTGAGGGCACAATGAGCCGCGGAAAATAGACCTTGCTGATCAGATTGGAATTGTTTACTAAACTGATCGACGCGTCGGCCAAGATGGTTGAGAACAGAAACCACGGCAGCATTCCAGCAAACACCATCACCGAGTAGGGGGCATGCCCAACACTGGGCAATTTGGCGACCCGGTTGAATAGCACGGTGAAAACCAGCATGGACAAAATCGGTCGGATCAGTGCCCACGCTACACCCATCGCCGTTTGCTTATAGCGAACCGCAAGGTCGCGCCAGGCGAGGATCGCGAACAACTCGCGGTAGGTCCACAGATCTCTCCAGTAGTGCCGTTCGGCGCGTCCCGCTTCCAGCACGAGCACGCGCTCGTGCTCGTGAATTCCGTTCGGCTTGTCCGGCAGCGCGAGTGGACCGTCGACAACCGCAGGACTTGCTTGCTTGAGGCGGTTGATCATTACTTTGAAGATGGCGCGAGCTACATTGACAGAAGAGCGGAGAGTGCCAGTTTCAGCTGGCCTCGATCAGTCGATTCAAGACTGCCCGAACGCCCGCCGCGAATTGCGGCCGCCCAAAACGAGCACGCGTTGCCGTGGCGAGAGCTAGCGGGTCTGGCTTCGGCGTAGCAAGAAGACGCACGATCGCAGCCGGAAGCTCGGCCTCAGGTACGATTGTTCCCAGTTCTCCGTCTGCCAGAGCGTCGATGGTGCCAGCAACGCTAAGGCCAAGCGTGGGGACGCCACTAACCATCGCCTCCAGGAATGCAATCCCAAATCCCTCGCCCGTCGACGGCATGACAAACAGGTCGGCCTTGCGGTAAACGTCGCGAAGAACTTTCAAGTCTACGCCGCCCAGGAAGTGCACGTGCTCGCTTACGCCAACCTCACGCGCCAGCAATTCAAGGCGGCGGCGGTCGTCACCCTCGCCGACGACAATATATTCCACGTCGTAGCCGTGCGAGAACACAAAAGGCAGGGCAGAAATTACACGATCTTGGCCTTTGTACTGCTGGCTGGGGTCCATGCGTGCGACCGTCAAAAGTGTGTGTTTCTTCCCGTTTGCTGGCGATGTTTGCGGCCTCAAACCGTTTGTCGGCGTGAACGTTTCCTTGAAAGTATTCGGCAGGACCATCACCCGCTCAGGCGCAATTGCCGCCCAGGAGAGCACAGAGGCCCGCGTATAACGCGAAACGCACAACAAAAGATCAGCCGATTCCACCGCTTCGCGCTGCATCCGTGAAGGCCGCGGCCAAGCCTCGATTCCGTGGGTTTGAATGATGAGCTTCGCGGCCTTCAGCCGCGCAATGAGTGCGGCTAAGGGAGCCATAAAGATGTGCCCGCAGAAGACAAAATCCACCGACTGCGCGAGCGCCCGTTGCACAGCACCCAACGAATAGGCGAGCCTTCCGCGCCGCGCGGGTGCTTGTTCGATCGTTGGCTGCAGGACAGGCGGGTCTGGCGCGAGCCGCGGCAGCACCGTAATCGATGACAGGGCTCGCGTTTCGGCCAAGGCGCCCAGAAAATCCCGGTTGTACTGCGCAATGCCACCGCGCCCACCGAACGCGTCGGTTACTAAAGCAAGCATTGCCGGAGACGACTTCATGCTGCTTGCACTTGTTGCGCGGCCTTCGCCGGCACCATGCCTTTTAGAACTGCGCGCGACCAGCGTCGAGAGATCAGGCCCTTGGCCGCGGATGGACGAACTCTCGGTTCCGAGCCGCCAACCGCCGCACTTATCCAGTTCCCAGTGGGAACGTTGAAGCCTGTCTTCGCACGATTCACGACGTCGTTTGGCAGAGCTTTGACCGGCGCTTTGGCAAGAGCCGCCTTCCCTGACCCGGCGCCGAGCGCAGAGATCACGGGCGCAAGCGTTCGAAGCAGGACAAAGTCCACCAACGGCACACGAATCTCCAGGCTATGCGCCATCCCAACCCAGTCGGCATCGCGGAGAAGCTGATTGCGCATGTATTGTGTCGACTCAAGCACGCAGACCCGCGCGGCGTCAGATCCAGGGTCGGGGACCAGGCTGGCCGCGAGGCGCGGCAACGGCTTTAGCCGGCGCAGACCCTCGCGCACGATTTCGGCGTCCATCACAGTGGATAGCTCGTTGGGCAGGAACAAGCCGCGGCGCAGAAGATACGTGCCAGCCCAGGTTCCCGAGTGCTCAAGAACACCGAGCAGCTTAGGCCGTTCCCGCGAGAGACCAGGGGCAACTCCGCCAATGACTTTGCGCGCCGCCAACCCCAAGCCAGGAACCGCTGCCAATGGGCCAAACCAGTGTCGCCAACGGGGTAGATCCAGGAAGCTAGGATAGCCACCAAGAAGTTCATCGCCACCCAGACCCGATATTGCAACCTTCAATCCAGCTTCTTTGGCCGCCTTGGAGACGAACCAGGAATTCACCCCGTCGATCGACGGCTGGTCCATGGCTTCAAGTATTGCGGGAAGGTCGTCGCGGAATTCCTTCTCACTAACGGATCGTACGATGTGGCGCGCACCATAATATTCGCACACGCGCGCGGCCAATGGCGCCTCGTCTTCCAATGTACCTTGGAACTCGGAAAACACCAGGGTGATGGCGCGAATGTCTTTTTGCCCCGCATCGCGCATGAGGCCCAGCAAAGCACCGGAGTCGACACCTGCCGACAGAAAGATACCGACTTCGACGTCTGCCAACAAATGGGCCCGTACGCTGTCTAAGACCCCAGCGCGCACGCGTTCACAAAGGTCATCTTTGGGGACGGGGGTCGCCGTGCCTTCAGCCAGGGCTGCAGCGACATTCGAATAAGGCCGTGGCTCCTTCGGGCCGGTTCCGTCGATCCACTGTGTGTGCCCGGCAGGTAGAGAACGAATTTCCCGATAGAGTGAAAATGGCTCAGGCACGCTGCCAAAAAGATGAAAGCCAACCAGACCTGCCGGTTCCGGGTCGCGCGAGATATTCCCCCCCGCCAGAAGGGCCTTGACCTGCGAGGCGAAGCGAAATGTCCAACCGTCATTGGCCGTGTACAGAGGTTTGATACCGTAGGGATCGCGCGCAAGAAAAAGGCGCCGTTGCTTCTCGTCCCAGATTGCGAAAGCAAACATTCCGCGCAGCCGATGTACCATTTCCGCGCCGTCCCGCTCATAGAGATGCAACAGCGCTTCCGTGTCGGAAGTCGTGCGGAACCGGACGCCGTCTCCTTCGAGTTCAGCGCGAATCTGAGGATAGTTGTAGATCTCACCGTTAAATACGACGACCGAGCGACCATCGGCACTAACCATCGGCTGGGAAGCTCGGTCGGAAAGATCGATGATCGAAAGCCTTCGATGGCCCAAACCACAATGCCGGTTTGTGCTCCACCAGGTCCCCGATCCATCGGGACCTCGTGCTCGCATTGCCTCTCTGGTTCTAAGGAGTTCGGCTTCCTGCGGCGCGCTCGAAGCCGAATGGTATGCGAAGATGCCGTTTATACCGCACATACCGGTCTTAGGTCTGGATACGGCGAGATATTGTCACCGCAGAAGCAGGAAAACCGCAACAAGGAGTGTCGACCCCGATGTCCTGTAGCTCATTGGACAAGCTACCGCCCCTTCCCGCACAGTTCGCGTTGGGAATTACAGAGATTACCCTTAAGCGGCGCGTGTGTCAACGCCTCCGGTCAGGCTGCCCCCAAGTTCAACCCGGATTTCGGAACGGGGTTGCGGTTGGAAGCAAGTTTTGCCAGCCTCGCCGTTTCGTCTCAAGCGCATCGCCTTTCGGTCACCCTCGCCGATCCTTCGGGGGTTAAATTTTGCCGGTTGAACGCCGGGGCTTCGGCGCAGTTGGGGAATCAGAACATTACCAGAGATAATAATTGGTGCTCCTCACGCCGTCAAAGCTCACATAGATTTTCCGATGCCTTGCACGGACCCAATGCTTCGGCGCGCGGACCTAGCCATCAACCCTCGGGAAATGCAGGTGGCCATGACAACCAGCGCACAGGGTAATTAGGTTCTCCTCTGAATCATGGCCAGATTGGCTGCGAAACTGTTTGTGGTGGACTTCTAGGTTTGACATCGCACCACACGCTTGACAGCGCCAGCCATCGCGCCGCAGGATTTGCTGTCGCAGTCTCTCGTACGATATCGGATCGAGCCGCAACGATGTCGGTTTTGGGGCAATGGAACTCATAAGACGTTTTCGCTAAGGCCATTAAGGAATGCCTGTCGCTGCCCTTCCGGGAGCAATTTAAAGAATCTCCTCATGGAGAACAACAGCGTCCCCGGATCACTGTTGTCCAGATTAGCGCCCGCCAAGAAGTCGGCGCAGATCATCTCCAAACAATAGCCGCGAGACTTGTCTGATCCGAGCATGAGGGTTGCTGTCTCGATTGCCTTCTCAATGACCGGCATTTGGCTCTGGTATAGTTTGAAGTAAATAATTTCCCAAGGCTCTGTCTCTCTCCCCGTCAGTTCCCTCTCGACCTCCTTCTTGAAATCCTCCGTCGGCATCTGATGCGCTTTGTGCAACCAGATTGCACAATCGAATTTCTGCCGATCCCGCCTGGCCAGTTTGGCTAGTTCGATTCCCTTCGCCCATCCCAAGTCCTTCAGCTCCTTTCTAGCCTGCGGTGGCAGGTGTTCGTGAATCGACATCAGGTAGTAGGCCTTCCGCCGCGATTCCGGAAAACGTCTCTCCAGAAACTCGTCAAAACACTTCAAGCTTTCCAGCCTCCAGTATTGTCCCGCCCGAACCTCGCATAGATAGCGCCCCAGTTCGACGAACTTGATGTCGCGCTCCGTTTCCTTCCGCTGCTCCCACGCCAGAATCTCGTCAATCTTGCCCAATACGAACACAGCGCGTCGGCGATTGAACTTCGGCGGCATGGGCGGATTACTAGTAATCAAGTTCGTCAAGCCAACCAAGATTGTCTGCTCCCGGACGCCGCACGAGAGCGGCGTCGGCCAAGGCTTGCTTTCCCAAACAAAGCCCCACATAAGGACAGCTGCTGCACGGATTCTGCGGGAAACGGATGCCACTGTGCGGCAGAAAATCTGCGGACTCTATCCGTCGGATTGTGCTTTCTACCAAATTGCCGAACTCCTGACGCTGTTCCTCGGTGATGGTCGTGCGTAAGTACTGAACCTCAGCTAAGCGCCTGCGAACGAATACAACTTGAGCGACTTCTGAAATTCCTGTTATCCAGGAGTAGCAGACGAGTTGGGGATCCAGAGCAAGCAGGCCCACAGGCTCTTCCGGGTATCGACTCGAAGAAGTCTTCCACTCAAGTAAGCAGCGTTTGCCATCCAGTTTGCCGATCGCATCGATATACGCGACGAAGTCGTTGTTACCGGCGATCGGTCGGGTGAACTTGATTTGCAGATTTCGCCTGGGTTGTTGCACTTGGACCCGACCGTCCTGGCAGAAGCGGGTCAACAACATAATTCCCTTCCGTAGCATGCGATCCCAAGAGTCTCCGTTCGAATAGTGCAACTCCTGGCTTTGGCACGCGGACCACTCTGCAAACAGAACCGCTCCGGGATCTTCCCGCCGAAAAAGTGCCCCCAATGCTTGTTCGAAAGCACGACCGAACAGCATCGCCGCCCGGGTATCTTTTTCCTTCCAGGAATCCAGATAGCGATACCGATACCGCCGCGGGCAAGTGAGGTATTGGCTGATTTGCGTGTAGCTATAGGTCATTCAGGCCACCTGTGGGTCGTCCAGGTTTGCTGGTGAAAGCTCTTCCCAACGACCGGCGGGTGCGAATCCGTCGAGTCGGAACAAAGAAGCACCGTTGACTACGATTGGGCTGACCTTGACCACACCCGTAAGCCCCACCAACTGACGCTCATCTACCTCGTCGCGACCGAGCAGTTCGCTGTCATAGCCGAAGTCCCGCAGAAACCAGTTCAACTTCCACAGGGCTTTCCGGGTGCAATAAAGGCGGCTTGAGATCCCTTGCCCTTTGAAACGCACTGGCTCAAGAATCGACAAAGTGAGCGTGTAATAAGGCTTCTGGGCCTGCCTGTGAAACCTGGCTCGTTGCACTCGGACGAGAAAGACTCCGTCGGGAATCTGACCCACGGCACAGCGATCTGCATCGCGCAGGCCCGCGATCTGGCGTTTCATGCGGCGCCTTCTTTCTGGGCGGGATAGCTGTTGAGTTGACAGAGCAGCGCATCACGATCTTTTTCAGCCCAATCCGCAAGGTGCACGACGAAGTTTTCCACTTGCTCGCGAGTGGCGTCGCGGAGGCTCTTCACGCCGCAAAAGTCGGTTGCATACGCCTTGACGAGCATTGCGTTCAGTTGGTGCTGCCGAATCAGCTGGCAAAGACGGTCGCGAACTCTTGGGCTGCCGTTGTTTCCGTTGGCAGGTTGCGGCGGGAGCTTCTTCGACTCTGCAGAGGTTTGCGCTGGTTCGGCGAATGATCCGATTTCCTCAACCGAGCAGATGCCAATGCCATAGGCCTTGCGGAGGGCGCGGTTGACGGCGCGGGTTTCCGCAACGCGCATTTCGGCGCCGTGGACGAGGAAAGAGACATTCGATGGGTCGGCGTCGCCGTAGCCGACAAAGCCCCGACAACTCTTGCTCTTGTAGACCGTAGCCTCGAACGCCCAACGTTGTGATGAAGGCTCGCAAAACTTGGATACGGGCCGCACATGGATGCCGGCGCACCGGTTTCGACGCGCCAGCCCTATCAAGCCTGTGTGCGTAACGTACCAACCGTTATTTAGGTAGATCACGTCACCGGCGTCCACTGAGAATTCGTGTTGAGTTGCTATCGCCCGCAGCCTCAGGAGGGCTTGCCGGGAGAGATTCCTCCAAGTCTTCCGAGCCACGCGGATGCTCGTGTCAACTGACGTATTTCTGGGCATAAGACCTCCTTAAACCCCTTAATACTTAGGCGTCTATGTACATCTTATACATAGCCGCCTAAGTATATGTCAAGAACTTTATTGTTGATTTCACCTAGGCAGAAGACTACTTTCTAAATCATCAATGACCAAGAAAAAGAACCCGAATGCCGTCGCGCTGGGAAAACTGGGCGGGTCGAAGGGCGGCAAGATTCGAGCGGCCAAGTTGACCCCGGAAGAGAGAAGCAAGATTGCGCGCAATGCCGTACTCGCAAGGTGGGCCAAAGTTAGGGAAAGGGGCCAGCGCAAAGACCTGCGAGACAAGACCTAATCAGAGCGATATTCCTGGCCAAGAGTGACTCGAGTTCAACTCTTGTGAGAACTCATCTGGGCTTCATAGGTCCACCTTATGTTTCGACGTTGACGACGGCGGGGTCGGTGTCTTTGCAGGTGGTCGAGCATTATAGGAACGCAACAAGGTCTTGCCCGGAGGGGGCCTTGGGCGCCGCAAAAGAGGCTACGGGGCCTTCTTCACGAGATGCAACCGGGAGCGGTGCTCTTTTTTCGAACTGGGCGCTCCTTCTCCTGAGATTCGTTTTTCCGTCGATCAAATGGGCGTATACTCGACTGCACTTTTCTCATGCTGCGAGGATCCATTCCGTCTCTTGATGGCCTGAGGGCTATCTCCATCGCGATGGTTATCCTCGGCCATGCATATTTGCCGACTACTTTATGGGGGCGGCTGTTTCTTTCCCACGCATTCCTCGGAGTGCGGATCTTCTTTGTAATTTCTGGTTACCTGATCACCAACCTGTTGCTTGAGGAAATAAAACAGTTCGGCAATGTGTCGCTTCCGCTCTTCTATGCCCGGCGCGCATTGAGGATCTTGCCCGCATTTCTTTTATTTGTGGCGGCGCTGGTTATTCTTAATCATTTTGCCATCATCAGGCTGCCGCCTGGCGACTTGCTTTTTGTGCTTACTTATACCGAGAATTTCAACCCTCGGAGTGTCTGGTACTCTGGGCATCTTTGGTCCCTCTCAGTGGAGGAGCAGTTTTATTTTCTATGGCCTCTGGCGCTCCGCTTTTTGTCGCCGCGGAGTTGGACGGGGATTGCATTGCTGGCATTCTTTTCAAATATCAGCTTCGGAGTATTTCACCGACTGTTCGGCGTTCGATTATTCGGGCTGAATCCAGCTGAGCAAATCTTCGCTTTCCCGTTCGTCTGCGGCCCGATAGCAGTCGGGTGCCTGCTGGCCATCTGGGAGGAACCGATCCGGCGGATTGGTGGCCGGCTATGGGTTCATGCTGCGGGGATCTCGCTAATTCCGCTTATTTTGATTGCCGATACATTTTCAAAAGAGCCGATGAGCTCGGCGGCACTGGATTTGTTACTCACGTTATTCGTCGCAAGATGCGTATTCAATCCGGAAGACATCGTTGGTCGCTTCCTGAATCTGTCACCGACGAAGTTCATTGGTAAGTTAAGTTATTCTCTGTACTTGTGGCAGGAGTTGTTCTTTCACTTCAGCTTCATGCCGATGTTTCCTCTGAATGTAATGGGTACGGCCGGACTCGCAAGCGCGTCGTACTTTTTGTTAGAAAAGCCCTTTCTAAGACTCCGCTCAGGCTTGCGCAGGAAAGCCCCCCAACCCCAAAACGTGGAGTGCCACAGCGGTGCGTAGTCGGAAATAATGAGGCTGCACTCCTAAGTCCAATACAAACTGCCCTGTGGAAAACCGCGCCATCGACCCCGGGGTCGAAATCTAAGTTGCGATTGTAAGGCACATCCAAGCTGTTCCCATCGTTGGAGTTAGCGGAGAGAGCATAATTCGTAACGAGAGAATTTGCCTCAACCCGGCATCTAATCCTTTAGCATCCTCAACCCAACAATTGGGGTGTCCTAGGGGTCGTACTCAATGCCCAAAAAACTCGCTCATGTCTCTGCCCAGAAAATCCTCGGCCAACCGCCAAAACGCTCTGAAATCCACGGGCCAAGACCTATAGAGGCAAAGCGAACAATCGGACGAACGCTTTGAAGAATGGGCTGGTTAGCAAGAAACGGTTGATAGAAGACGACGTCGGTCGGGGAAGAGAAGAAAGAACTGCGGCGACTGGTTTGCCGCGGATATATCCACAGTAGGAACTTCGAGAAGAGTCAGAGCAATATAACAGCCCTAGCACTTGTATGTTTGGCCTAGAGCCGAGCCTACGCTCCCTGAAATCTTAGACACCCTGCACCTACCCTGCCTAACACATGCGCGCCGAGGTCACATACTCACTGCGCCACCGAAGTGAGGCCCCAAAAGTCCTCTGCTGGCATCTAACGAGTAGAAACGTTACCGAGCATTTCCGAAATTTCGGCGGGAGTGGACAAATATCAAGAGGCCCTTTCAGTTTTAGCCGACTGGAGATGAACGAGCAACAAATCACGGCCACCAAGAAGAAGGGGGACGGAATAGCCTACGGGCATAGGGGAGCTTATGACCAGTGATAAGAAAATAGCTGCAAATCGGATCAATGGGCGAAAGTCTAACGGCCCAACCAATACGATCTCAACACGGTTTAATGCAACGCGGCATGGTTTGCTCGCAGCGGGAATCACCGAACTTGATGACGCCGAGGGCTATAGGGCTCTCCTCAATGACTTTCGCGAGGAAAAAGCGCCTGTTGGAATTGTGGAAACGATGCACGTCGAATCCATAGCTCTAGACATGATCAGGTTGCGGCGTGCCCGGCGGCTCGAGGCGGAATACATTACCAGCGAACTAAATCCGCCGATCCATGAACCAAGCTTCGACGAACTGGATCTGTTTAAAGGTGCGCTGCTCGATCCTGGACTGCCAGCTGCACTTAGTTTTGATGGTGCTCAGCGGCTGGTCACCATTTACCAACGTTACGAAACGAATATTTCACTTCGATTGTCTCGGCATTTCAACGAGCTGGAAAGACTACAACGTATGAGGAAAGGTGAGAAATTGCCAGCCCCTCGCGTCCTGGACCTTAGAGTTCACGCTTCGGAGTCAAGTCTTCCTGAGCCTGTTGAAACTCCACTGATAGCGTCGGAGCCGGTTCCGATTGAAGAGCAGTCGAAATGCCTGTCGGGTGGGGGCGATATTATCGAGGCCGATACTGAAATCGTAGATTCTGTTGGTGAGGGTTTGGAGCGATCGAGAAATTCTCCGAGCGAGGAGGAATGAACGCCACTCCCCATTACGAAACGAACCCAAATTTAGATGCGTGGGGGCATGGCGGTCCGTTTCGGGCGCCCGGTCTCCTATTACTAAACGAACCAGCATGTTTTTAACCGCGGCATAAAACACATGCCGTTCGTGTTTGCCATAACGTGCTCCATTGATCGGGGGTGGGGCGGAACAAGAAACGTGATCGGCTCGCCTCGGAGCTCTGTTCACACCGAGCAGTGGGTATTGAAACCTAATGCGCTATCTCCAGATTCGGTCGTCCAGAGGGAACATGGGCTACGGAGCAGAAAACTTATTGAGAGCCACAATGAGCTAAAGCAACGGTACAATTTATCATCGAATGGACGAACAGCGGGACTAACCAGGAGGATGTCATGGCGTCCCCGTCACCAAAACTGGCGGAGTCGCTCGAACTCTTGCACGGTCTTCAGGCTTCGCAAGCGATCAGACTGAAGTGCCTTCCTGAAGAGCAGTTCTGACCTTAAAACTGCACACTCCCGAAGTCGTTCCCGACCCTCAATCAAGTGGCAAATGAAGGAGTTTCTCATACATGAGACGTTTTGTTTTTCCTCTGTCTGTTCTATGCCTTTACGCTACCCTAAGTCTCACCGCACAAACCTGTATACCGACCGGATTCGTCCGCGACGGCATTAACATGACCGCCGCCGTGATTAACCCCGCAAACTCTGTCACTGGGACAGTGAACGCTACGGGCTGCAACATTGGGGTCTACATCGACGGTGTCGACGCCACAATCGACACGGCCGACATATACGGTGCGAACTATTTTGGGATAGTTGTCAACGGCGATAGCGGGAACTCTTCGGCGGCAGTCATCAATAACAACATCCATGACATCGGTGAGACGCCGCTGAACGGCGCCCAACATGGTATCGGGATCTACTTCCGTTCCTTTTTCCTTAATGGCAGCGCCACAGGAATGGTTTCGAACAACACGCTCAGCCTTTACCAGAAGGGCGGGATCGTTGCCATCGGCCAAGGTGTCAACGTGACGATTACAGATAACAGCGTAACTGGCCAAGGACCGGTCAATTATATCGCCCAAAATGGGATCGAGATCGGCTACGGGGCCCGTGCCTCCGTCATGCGCAACACAGTAACTGGACACGCCTACATCGGGACGAATGATGCCGCTGCGGGAGGGATTATCGTTGTTGGCGGGGATGCATATGGAACTTGTCCTGATGGAAATCCCTGCCCCTATACGGTCGACACAAGAATCGTCCAGAACATCGTGAGAGAAAGCGATGTGGGGGTTTGGCTCGCAAATGCGCAGGGCGATGCAGCGTTCAGTCCACCGACGTCGACGACCAACATCAAAGTGGTGAACAATGTGCTTAGCAACAGTGCGTTCAGCAATGTTTCCGGCTGTGGTTCAGTGGGTTACCAGGCCGGCGTCTCGGACGAAGGAAACAATGACAAAATCGTCGCTAACTCAATCTCCGGGCCGGGATACGCTGACAATAACGCTTCGGGCTGCGGCACGTTTAGCATCGACGCGACCTTTGCTGCCCGAGCAAAAGTCCACGCTAACAGTACCGTGCCCTGAGAGAGACCTATTCACGTGCAGTGCGAAATTGCTTGTGGAGGGAGACTGGGATGGGCGATCTCCCTCGAATGACTTCGGTGTTTCTGTGAACTTCCTGCACAATCATCACGCCAGCGTCGCCTCACGGGAGTTTTTTGCCCGCGGTTGCATGCCCATGCGAGCCAATGTTGGAGATCCTCATGCCAAGCCTGAAAAAGAGGAAGGTAGAGCCGCGAACTGAACGACCGCGAATACCCGGCTACGGTATTAGCAAAAGCAAAAGCGGGATGTTGCCTTGGGAATGGGCCGTGAAGACTCTGACGGATTCTCGCGAGTACTGGATCGTCACCGTGCGTTCCGATGGTCGACCGCATGCCATGATCATTTGGGGCCTGTGGTTCGACGGCGCGTTTTGGTTCGGCACAGGGAGCAAGACCCAAAAGGCACGCAACCTGGCCAAAAATCCAAACTGTATTGTGGGCACTCAGAATGCTGCTGAAGCGGTGATTCTGGAGGGTGTCGCCGAACTGATCACAGACCCAGCTATTGGGAAGAAGTTAGAACCAGCATCGCTCAGCAAATATGGAATGAGCGGCGGCGGCTCTGAGCCCCTCTACCGCGTGCGCCCGAGCCGTGTATTTGGCCTTATAGAAAAGACATTCCCGAAAACTGCGACGCGCTGGACATTCGATTGAGGTCAGCTATGTAGATCAATTTTGGTTGCGTTCTGAAAGAAATCTGTCCTGGCAAGCTTTGGCTTCGAACAACAATTTCCGAAACTCGCTAGTCTGTCTCGATTTCGTCAATAGCGGGTCGTTCTGCAGCGCTTCGAACGCACAGTAGTTTTTTTGGATCGCGCCCTCGATCATGCGCCAACCAATTTTCGGTTGACGGCAAAAAACCAGGTCCGCTCCCGAGTAGTAACGTGGCTCAGGATCTGGGATCGCCAACAGAGTGCCTTCTACCTCCTCGGAGAGGCGATCAAAGTCGCTGCCCGAACTGCCTTGCAAGCACGCCCCAAGAAAATAGCGCTCATAAAAAGGATTATCGGAGAGACGCTGCACTGTCTCAAGCGCCTCGGCCAGCTTGCCATCGCGCATCAATAGGGTGGCGGTCATGTAGTTCCCCCAGTCCGATCCGGCATCGAGGTTCAAAAAAGTGCGTGCACGCTCAGTTTTTCCCAACAGGAGGAATGGAATCGCACAGGCGCGGAGTTGGTAGTTTCCCGGATCTAGGCGCAGTGCGAGATCGCATTCTTGCATAGCTTCCGTAAGCAATCCGCCGTAGCGCAGGACGTAGGCCATCGTGAAATGCGCATGGGCGGAGTCCGGGCGACGCTTCAGTATTGCCTGAGCCTGCCGATAAGCTCCCTTGAGGTCCCCGGAGTCCGCCCGAGCAGTAGCTAGTTGGCCTGCCGCCAATATTAAGTTCGGATCGAGTGCCAGAGCTCGCTCGAAAGCCGACTCCGAACGCTCATACATCTCGCTCCCGCCAGCCGTATATTGCGCATCGTAGTAGTACCGGAGACCCAGATTTGCCCAGGCCGGCGCGTAGCTGGGATCTTTCCCCACGGCTCGCTCCAAGCTGGCGATTGCCTCTTTGTTGGCACTGCCGTCATGAGACATGGCCAGACTACGCAAATACAAGTCATAAGCCTCTTCGTCTTTGGGACGAGTTTCCGCGCTGGTCGACTCCATTGCGCCGCCGAGCGCCGGGACAAGCCCCTGCCGAACTTTGGCCGTAATCTGTGCGCGCATGTTGACCATGTCGCTGACCCCGGCGCTCAGATTGTCGTGCCAGATAACTCGATCGTTTTCGATGTCCACCGCCTCCAGCGCGATCTGTAGCTCATTGCCTTCTTTCACGAAGTGGCCGGTAACGACATCCCTCACGTGCATCTCGCGTGCCGCCTGTTGCAAATCGAGAGTCGGACTTGTGTACTTGCTGGCGGTGGCGAAGGGACGAATGGACAAGGCGCGTACGTAGCTTAGGCTGGTCGCAATCTCGTCAGGCAATGCCATGCGCAGGAAATCAATATCCTTGTCCGAGCCAAGATTCTGGAATGGCAAAACTGCAACCGTAGTCTGTTTAGCGGGGCTTGGGGGCGCAACCGCGCGATTGAAATACCAGACCAGAACGGCGATCAGGACTGTGGCAAAAACCACGGCGGTCAGAGTAGATGGCTTGAGACTACGTCTTCCTGAAGCCGTAGTTTCCTTGGAGTACAGCGGGGAAATGAGTCCGGATCCCGAGCTGGAATCACGCTTGGCGCGGATCAGATCGGCCTTCATCTCGCAGGCATGCTGGTAGCGGACGTTGCGGTCCCTTTCCAGCGCCTTGCATATGAGTCTTTCCAGTTCCACCGGCATATCCGGAACGAGCCGAGAGGGCGCAACGGGAGGCCTATGCAGAATTGAGTCGAATATCGCCGCGGAGGTTTCTCCCCGGAAGGGCGGAGAGCCAGTGGCCATTTCGTAGAGCACTGCGCCAAAGGAAAACAGATCCGTGCGAGCATCCAATTCCTTACCGAGAGCCTGCTCCGGCGACATATAAGCCACGGTACCCAGAGCCGTGCCCGGGCTCGTCAAGTCCTGACGGCTGGCCTCGATGGTCGCCTGTGAGGCGCTCGCCTGCACCGTCTTCGTTCCCACCTTGGCAAGGCCGAAGTCGAGAATTTTGGCCTGACCCCGCTTGGTGACAAAGATGTTGGCAGGCTTGATGTCGCGGTGCACGATCCCTTCCGTGTGAGCGGCGTCCAGCCCGTCGGCGATCGCAATCGAAACCGCGAACAGCGTGTCGAGGTCCATGGGTCGGTTCCCGATCAGATGTTTCAGAGTCGCTCCATCCAAAAACTCCATTGCGATGAAAGTCCGACCGTCGGCCTCGCCGATGTCGTAAATAGTACAGATGTTGGGGTGGTTCAGCGCCGATGCCGCTTCTGCCTCGCGCTGGAAGCGGGCCAATACCTGGGCATCTCCAGCCAGATCTTCGGGAAGAAACTTGAGCGCAATAAAGCGATGGAGGCGCGTATCCTCCGCTTTATAAACCACTCCCATCCCGCCGCCGCCGAGCTTCTCGATGATGCGGTAGTGAGAGACGATCTGGCCGACTGGTTGGGATGGTTTGGCCATTGTCGAGGCATCTTAGGACGCAACCTGAGGGCCGGTCAACGACTCTTGTTCCGAGAAGTTCAGAGATGGCGATTTGTCGCGCGTGGATCGTCGGCAACCCTACTTGGGATTACTTCCGGCTTGCCCGTAATCCGCTATTTGATCCCGGATTGAAAGTCCAATCGTACCTCCGGCAGCATGCGAGATCTGGCGCGGTAGATGCTTCTGTTGTCGCTATCTAGGAGATCGCCGACGTCATTGGTGGGCTGGCATTACACCGCGACGATCAGCTTTCCCCTGTTCCTGCCATCAAAGAGCATGTTCATTGCCGCAGGCGCATTCCGCAGGCCGTCGACCACATGCACGCGGTATTTGACTTTGCCTTCCTGATGCCACTTGCCCAAGGCAGCGAACGCTTCGCTCGCGCGATCTAAGTAGTCAAGGCACACAAAGCCCTCCATGCGAACGCGCTTGAGGATTATCTCAGCGACGTTCCGCACACAATATGTTCCATGTCCTTTGGGATCAGTCTCGTTGTAGCCCGCTATCGCGCCGCACATGACCACACGGCCTTTCAAGTTCATCAGTTGAAGTACTGCCTCAAGCGTTTCGCCTCCGACATTCTCCCAATAGACGTCGATGCCTTGCGGACAATGATTCGTGAGCGCCGTCACCAGTTGCTTTTCGACCCTGTAGTTAATCGCCGCATCGAAACCGAGTTCTCGTGTAAGCCAATGACATTTCTCGTTGCTGCCTGCAATTCCAATTACACGACAACCTCTAACTTTTCCAATTTGTCCGACCAGCGATCCCACCGCGCCTGCCGCCCCGGATATTACGAGGGTCTCGCCCTCCTTTACTTCCCCGATGTGGAGCAAGCCGAAGTAGGCAGTCAGCCCGATGTGGCCAAACAGTCCAAGATGCATCGTCAACGGGATGTTAGGATCGTCGGGTAGCGGCACGACCATGTCTTTTGGGCCGACGACAGCATAGTCTTGCCAACCAAACATTCCGTAAACCGGGGTGCCTACAGCTAGCGCCGCGTAACTGGAGTCGACGACGACGCCCACACCGATACCACGCATGACGTCTCCCAAGTTCTGGTGCGGGAGATACGTGTCGCGGTCCCATAGCCAGACTCGGTTGGTTGGATCGAGAGATAAAAACTTGTGTTGCACGAGCGCCTGGCCGGGACCGGGTCGCGGGGCTGGTGATTCCGTCCATTCGAAGTCCGTCTCTTTTGCCAGTCCTTTAGGCCAGCACGCGATCCGCCACTGGCGATTTAGGGTGCTTCGCATGTCGTAACTCTCCACAAACTATATCTGGCACATTTTCTCAAACCCGTAAGCTTTAGATTAGCGGTCTGTGCCAGATCACTGACCATACCACCGGATCACGACCCCTGAGTTCAGTTAACTCCTCGGCGCGGTCGGCGAACTAGAAAATGACGGTTCATGCCCATGACTTCCGCATTGCGCGCGATCCAGGAGTTTCTGGAATCGATCCACACAAGCCGACTTCCCGTTACTAACTTTCGGATAACGGGAATGGACTATTACAGAACTGTCTAGAGTTCGCGCCAAAGAATTGACAGGCTTCTGCCGCGTCACTAGACTTCTTCAAATTTGTGAGTCTCGGTTCCGCTTTCGGTTTCGCCTGAGGTCGCCTATGGATCGTCGTCAGATCGCTCTAAGGATTGCCTGCCTTCTTCTATTACTCCTCGCCACTTCAGCGTACTCACAATCGGGCGAGAAGAAGAAAGTTAACAGTCAAGCCGACCTACCCCGCTTCAGCTATCCGATGGCGGTTCCAGCCTCTGAGTTGGTGCAAGCGGACGACGCGACCTTCAATGCTTTTGCGGCCAAAGTGCGCGCCGACCTCGACACAATCTTTCGCGATTACGCTATCGACGACAAAGCTACGCTGCGAACTCTGCTTTCGGTCAAGCTCGATTTACAGCAACTGGCCGGCGAAGACCAGGCAGCACTGCAGACAATAGATAGCCTCCGCTCTTTGCAGGAGAAGCCCGCGGCCAAGCTCTTCGCCTTCCGTTACCCGCAAGCGATGTTGCAAGCCGCCATCGAGACCCACACCACCCGCGGACCTGTTTACGAGGAGGCTTTCACCAAGCATTACAGCGAGGCGATTGACTCACTGCCATGGGACGTCGTGCAGGATAACGCGAAAGAAGCTTATGCCGGATCCCGGCTCTACACGAAACCAGTTGCGGTTGCCTATCTGATCACTGACTTGGACCCTGCAGTGCGGAAGTCAGGTGCACTGGATAATGGGGAAGCGTGGGAATTGATCTCCACGCGAAATGACCTGCAAACGTCGATTCCATTGTTTCCCGCCCGGGCCCAGGTTCTGAAGCAGTACATCAGAGCTCACAACATGGTTAAGCCGGATATTTGGGCCGCCCGTGAAGTTACGCTTACCAAGGATCAAAATCTCCCTTCCGTGTTGGTCGCGATTTGGGACTCCGGAATCGACGTTTCGATCTTCCCCGATCAGTTGTTCACCGATCCAAAACCAACCGCTAGCGGCACGCACGGCCTTGCATTTGACGACCGTGGACGCCCATCCACATCCTGGCTGTATCCGCTTACCCCTGAGCAGCAAAGAGAGTATCCGGAATTCCAAGAACTTCGACAAGGGCGTTTGGACATTGAAAATGGGATCGACTCGCCCGCTGCGGATGCGGCGCAGAAAAGGTTCAATACGCTAAGTCCGGAGCAGATTCATCAACTTTTCGAGTTGGATAAATGGCTGGGATTCTACATTCACGGGACGCACTGTGCCGGAATCGCGGTGCGTGGCAATGCCGCCGCGCGCCTCGTAGTCGCCCGGTTTAATGATGAGTTGCCCGAGTTGCCGTTTGCTCCGACAGCCGAATGGGCTCATCAGCTTGGCGCTGACTTCCAGCAGATGTCGGACTACTTCCGTAACCGCAATGTACGCGTCGTGAACATGAGCTGGGGAGATGAGCCGCAGGAGTTCGAGACCTGGATTTCCAAGACTGGTGGTGGCGCCGACCCCAACGAACGTAAGAAGCGGGCTGCCGAACTTTACTCGATTTGGCGCGCCGCCATCGAGACTGCAATCAAGAACGCACCGAACACGCTTTTTGTCACCGCTGCGGGCAATAGCGACAGCGATAGCGGCTTCATCGACGACGTCCCGGCCTCGCTGCATCTTCCTAACCTGATTGCGGTCGGCGCGGTGAATCAGGCTGGCGATGAGACTTCATTCACCAGCTATGGAGCCACAGTGCTTGTCGACGCCAACGGTTATAACGTCGAAAGCTATGTTCCCGGCGGCGCAAAGCTAAGGTTGTCCGGTACTTCGATGGCTTCTCCGAACGTGGTGAATCTCGCGGCCAAATTATTTGCCCTTGACCCAGCGCTCACACCAGCGCAGGTCATCGAACTGATTAGGCGAGGCGCAACTACCAGTGAGGATGGCCGCCGCCACCTGATCGACGAAAAACGGTCCGTCGCTCTCCTCCCGGCAAGAACGTGAGTGCAGTGCCCGACCTAGGTTCGCGCGTGGCGCTTGCCGAACTTTGCACGACGAGGTCGACTGCGCTTCAACATTAGGTTTGCCTTAACTCAGGCTTATGTGAGTATGATCGGCAACCCGTCGCTAGCGAGAAGCCGACTTCCCGTTATTCATCCAATCTGGAAGGGTGGCGAGTGTAAGAATCCCAATAAGCTTTAGGAAATGTAGGGGCCGAAGCTGGCCGTCACTGTGTCGCTTTCATCAGCGTTTGAAAGGATGTGCACGGCGAAGGTCTCCCCGCCGGCTTCTACGCGGATAACGATGTGTCCGGCACGCGACTTGAGGTCGTCGGTCTTTTTATTGGCGATGCGATTCTCCTGCTTGACCGAGGTTGCGAAAACGTCGCGGTTCCCGGAGTAGATGGCTTTGGAGTAGAGCGTGTTCAGCACATTGACGGTCGGGTGCGCGGAGTCCCAGGTCGGGATGACAAAGACCTGCGGTTGCAGTGCGCGAACATACCGGTCGCCATTGGCATTGAAGTAGCCATGGTGGTTCGCGACGGCGACGCTCACCGGGCCGCATACTTCGGCGGCGGGAGATTCGGAGTCGCGCCAACGATCGCGGCCGTAGTTGGTGTCGTTAGTGAGATCGCCGCCAGTGTAGTAGCCGAACTTCCCATAGCGGAGACGAATGGCGCAGGAGCAGGGATTCTCCGCGGGGTAGTCGGCAGGCGTGAGAGTTGATACTTCTGGGAAGAGCTTTTTTGTCTGCTCGCCCTTGCCGGTCCAGACCTCGCCGTTGGCAATCAGGTTGCGTATCTCAACGCTGGGGTAGTCGGCCGATTTGCGCTGCAGGGCAAACTGGTCTTTGGAGCCGGGGCGAAAACGCTCGACTCTTTTGCCAGTCTTGATTTGCGCTTGAAGGAATGCGCGATAGTTCTTCTGGAAATCGATATCAGCAGGCACTGGATAGGTGTAGTCCGGCCAGGCGCGATCAACGAACCTCTGGATCGGGACGATGGCGGCCACGTCGGAAACGCCTGTAAGACGGTAAGTGCCGTCGGATGAGAGCGGGCCGTCCGGTGGCAGATAACCCACGTGATCGCCGTGGAGATGCGTCGCAAGGAAGATGTCGATGGCCGTGAGTCCGCTGGCCTCGATACGCCGCTTTGCATAGCGGCCGATCCACTCGCCGGGACGGTGCTGGCCTGAAGGAAGCGGATCGCTGAGGTATGGCGTGGTGCCGTAAATGGCACCGGCATCGACCATCATGGTGGTGCCGTCGGGCAGGATCATCAACGCACTGTTGCCGCGATTGGTGGCGATCTGGTGGATTTCAAGTATGCCTCGCTTCCATGCGGGGAGGGCTTTGAAAACGGGTGCCGCAGCGCGGAGAAGCTTTGCCGGAAGGCTTTCAAACGCGGCAAGAGCAAGCGAGTTGAGTAGAAAGCGGCGACGCGGAAGCATGTGAAATAGCTTAACGCCGTTTCGGTTCTTTCATTCGTAAGTCCCTATAAACGGGCTTGTGTTGACGATCCGATCAACTCCCAGCTTTCGGCAATTGGGAAGTCAACTTCTTGTTTGCTCGTCACCCGGCAAGTGGTTGGGTCATTTGATCCCATGATCGAAGTCGACGACGGCCAAACCTTTTGCCGCAGCTCTTCACGTGCAACGATCTTGCCAGGTCGCTCCATGAGAATCGGAGGTTCCTGCAGCGGCCTGCTTGAAGTTTGAACCTTTAATCTTGCGTCCACCAGAGCGCAGCTCGGCCGATCGATCAAGTTCAAACTCGCCGAAGCGAAACCCAAGCTTTTGTGGAGGGCTCGTGTTTCATTTCTTTCTTCCGTCCCGGGTCGACGGACGGGCTTCCCCAAGCTACGCCTTTTCCTCTGGTGTAAGCTTGACCTGGATTTCACGCGCAATGGATCCGTTCGTAGCTCGGCCCATTTGCGTGTATTCTCTTACCGTCGAGTCGGTACTAGTTTATAATTGCTGGGTTTTGTGGGTTCCTGGGGGACAGTTTGAATGGCGACTTCCTTGTCGGGACGTGGTTGGTCCAACCCAAGCTGAACACCGTCTCGATGAACGGCAATACCGTTCGACTCGAACCGAAGGTGATGGAAGTTCTGGTGTGTCTTGCCTCGAGGGCAGGTGAGCCCGTTTCCAAACAAGAAATTCTGAATACCGTTTGGGCGGATGCCTTCGTTACAGAAGACGTACTCGCCCGCTCGATATTCGAATTGCGGCGAGCATTCAAAGACAATCCTCGGCAGCCTAAATTTGTCGAAACCATCCCCAAGCGAGGGTATCGCCTGGTAGCGTCTCTGGAGCCGACGACCGGCAAGGTTCCTGACGCAACTGTCGTCGTCCAGCGTCCCGTGAACGGAAGACTTTTCTCGGCCTCGGCTGCGACAGCCACTCTTCTCGTGTTTTGCGTGGTGATCTTTAGGGGGAACTTAGCGACAGATTCATCCGTGAGAGTAGCAAAGGCATCGAGTTTCGCGGTTCAGAGTGACGCGAATGTGCGGGACGTTCCAACTGACGTGGGCAAGGATCGATCACCGGATCTTGCGCCGATCGCTGTTAAGAAAGCGACGCTGAAGGTTTCGCATGCAGATCCACTTCTAAAGAAGCCGGCCGTGACCGTCGTCAACATATTGAACAATACGAACATCTCACAGAGCGGGGACGTCGGGGTTCAAGGTGCAGCGGAAAAAGTCCCGTTTCGGTCCGAAGCCCTCTTTCAAAATATTGCGCCAGATGTAGTGCGAACCCGAGTGAAACGCGCAATTCTGCCAATATATCCCGCACCAGCACTTCAGGCTCACGTCACAGGCACGGTCGAAATCGGGATGGCGGTTTCGCCTAGAGGTGACGTCTACAATGCCCGAATACTTATAGGCCATCCCATGCTCGTCGCACCCGCGCTCGAGGCCATGCGTCAATGGAGCTTTGAGCCGAACCAAGTCCAGGGCGTACTGACATGGTCCCGCATTCGTGCGTTGGTCCGATTCCTTCCCGACGGCACGACCGCAGTCGCGTTCGGACCGCCGATACTCGCCGATTCCTTTGGCGATCCTGGTTCCCAACGCGATGAACTCCGGGATGCCGCAATCGCACCCATCGTCCCCGATCCCCACTAAGCCGAGTTTGGAGTCCTCCTAGGAAACTGAAGATGGAAGTCGCCGCGTGTGCCCCGCAATACTGGGTTTGATTAGAACTGCGTGTCCCGCAAATCTGGACCCCCGTCCCGAAGCAAAAGATCAGCGGAACATCAGGCATCCCTCAGGATTTCTAACGCCCCAATCTCGTAAGAAACCGCTAGCAGGGCGCTTGGGCAATCAACTCCCTTCAAATTGCTCCAAGGCCGCTGACACCTACAACTAGAGAGGCTCTTATGAACCGCAAACTCACAGCCGCAAGGATGTTTTTCGTCGCGACAGCGCTGCTGACCCTGGCCACGCCGGTCTTCGCTCAAAGCCGCACCTGTTCCAATGCCACTGGGTCGGGGGACTGGGCATACAGCTACAACGGAAGCATAATTCTGCCCACCGGCTCGGTACCCGTCGCCTCCGCTGGCAGGTTCACTGCCCTAGCCAACGGCACTCTCACCGGCAGCCAGACCCGGAGCAACGGCGGTGATGTGTCCACGGAAACGATCGCTGGGACATTCAGCGTTAAAGCGGATTGCACGGAATCGTTCACAGTCAACGTTTATCAATCGGGCGTTTTGGTCCGGTCGGCCACCTTCGCTGTCGTCCTGAGTAATAACGGCCGTGCAGCGTATGGGATTTTTACTTCGCTCATCCTCAGCGATGGGACGGTCCTGCCCGCCGTAATCACAATCGAAGCGCAGAAAGTGTTCAACGTGGACTAGATCAACGAAGCTACCCGCTCAGGACCACGCGCCGAGGAAAGGACACCATGAATAGCCAAAACACGCGTCCCAAAAGAGAGATGCTCATATTGTTTGCCCTGTCGCTTGTGCTCCTAGTCGCCATCCCGGATTACGGGTATGCACAAGGAGTGGTCTTCTCAAACCAGAACTCACAGCAAGTTGCTACGCTGCACTGGTATGCTGCCAACCAGACCACGCAGTTTTCAACCGGAAAGTATCCTTGCGGAGTAGCCTTCGACGGCGCCAACATTTGGGTCGTGAATCACGGAGACAATTCCGTCACTAAATTGCGAGCGAATGACGGAACGAATCTGGGTACATTTCCCGCCGGAAGCGATCCTTATGCAATCGCTTACGATGGCGCCAACATCTGGATTACCGATGCCGGCGGCAGCGCTGTAACCAAGCTGCAGGCAAGCAATGGGGTAAACCTGGGCAGCTTCACGGTCGGAGCCATCCCGTCTGCCTTGCGTTCGACGGCGTCAACATCTGGGTGGCTAATTCGGGGAGTAATACTCTTACCAAACTGCGAGCGAGCGACGGGTCCGTACTCGGCACTTTTGCCGTAGGCAACAATTCCCAAGGCCTGGCATTCGATGGCAGGAACATTTGGATCGCCAATAGCGGAACGACGGGCTCGCTCGGAACCAGCATTAGCAAAGTGTCCAGCACCGGAAAGGTCTTAGGCACTTTCGCTGTGGGGAGCAATCCCCTAGCGATGGCATTTGACGGCGCCAACGTCTGGGTCGCAAACAACGCTAGCAATACGGTGAGCAAAGTCCGAGCCACGGATGGAGTCGATCTTGGTGACTTTGCCGTTGGCGGCCTGCCAAACGGAATCGCATTTGATGGCGCAAACATCTGGGTTGCAAATTCCTCCAGCAATACTGTGAGCAAGGTCAGGGCAGTAGACGGCAAGGTTGTCGACGCCTTCGCTGTGGGAGCATTCCCGGTGAATGGAGTCGCATTTGATGGAGCAAGTATCTGGGTCACGAACTTCTTCAGCAACACGGTATCGAAGCTGTGACGCGAACGATTCAACTTCAACCATGCACGCCTTTTTTCTTCCGGATTGAACGTTGTGATCGAAGGGGATTTGCGGGAGGCGACCATGCACCAACTGGCCCGAATTGGGCAACTCATGTGCCACAAGAATGTCCAAACTTCAAGAAGGTATCTAGCTGGGGTGGCACAACTCTGCGCCACACTCGCGAAAGCGCAGTCGCCGGATCCAGAGGAGAGCCATGAAGAAACTAATCGTCACAACGTTGTTTGCCGTGCTGCAGTTTGCCGACTCCACGATTGCCGCCCAGGTCTCGTTCAAGCCAGCGCAGGGCTATCCCGTCGGGACCGCCCCGGCCTCGGTTGCTGTAGGGGACCTAAACGGAGATGGGATTCCTGATCTCGTCGTCGCCAATCAGGGATCCAACAACGTCAGCGTGCTTCTCGGGAAAGGCGATGGAACTTTCCAGCCGGCGGTCAATTTCGACGTGGGAGTTTCCCCGTATCACATCGTCGCCGCAGACATCAATGGCGACGGCAAGCTGGATATCGCGGTGCCGGTGGATGTGGACACGGCGACTTCCTCCCCCGGTTCAGTGTCATTCCTGATAGGAAATGGGGACGGCACCTTCCAGCCGCCGATTGTGCTCAGGCTCACCCTTGAGCAGAATCCTTTTACCCTGGCCGATGTGAACGGAGATAAGAAGGCCGATCTGATCGTCAACCTGTTCGACTCTAACGGCAACCCCGCGGGTGTCAGCGTCGCTCTGGGCGATGGCGACGGCACGTTTCAAGCCCCAAAGACCGTAACGAACGCACACAGTGTTTCGCTGGTGGCGGACTTTAATGGCGATGGCAAGCCGGATCTCGCTGTGAATCAGGACACCGTTTTCCAATTCATGTTTGGCAACGGGGACGGCACTTTCTCGGCGGGGCCGCAGGTCAGTCCTTCGGACGGCGGAGGGTTCGGCCGCATATGGGCAGTCGATCTGAACAGCGACGGTAAACTCGATCCCATCCTGGAGTCGGGATACATAACCAGTAAGAACGCGGAATGTTCTTTCCACCAGGATATAGGTGTATTTCTAAGTAATGGCGGCACGTTCGGGAGCGAGACAACATTTCTCAGCGGGGAGTGCTACAAAGCAAACCCATTCGCGACGGAGATTGATGATCTCATCACTGACATTGCGATAGGTGATTTTAATGGCGATGGGAATGTTGATGTCGCCAATCGCGCCTTCAGGGTTAACACTTCGAACCCGCCGTTCGCGGTGAACCTCGGCGACGGAGCTGGGAACTTCACCGCGGTTGCCCTTCCTGACCCCGGGCCTCTCGCGGCTGCCGCCGATCTCAACGGAGATCAACTCACCGACCTTGTCGTTCTCGATACTGCAAACAATAACGTCGCTGTGCTAGTCAACTCCACTCCAGTTTTTTCAATAGCGACGGCAACGAGCACGTTAACGGTGAGCGCAGGGCAGCAGGTGACCGACACGCTCACGCTCGCCAGCATCAATGGATTTTCGTCCCCCGTTCAGCTTTCGTGTCAGGTGATTGGACCCTCGCCGCTGCCCACGTGCGGCTTGTCTCCCTCGAACGTCACGCCAGGAACCGCGCCAACCAATACCACGCTCACAATTGCGCCGGGGAGTTCCGCGAGTCTGAGATCGCCCGTCAACCGATGGCTCTTGCAGTCTTTGTATGCGCTAGCACTGCCGCTCGCACTTGCGGGCCTAGGTTCTAGACGCAGGCGCCCTGGGAGCACTCGTTCGCTGATGATCACTCTTCTGGGCGCGGCGTCACTTCTTTGCACAGCTTGTGGTCAAGGAAGCAATACCCAGTCAGTTTCAAACCTAAAGTCTTATACGGTGCAGGTGACAGCGGCATCGGGAGCTCTTACGAAGAACTTGCACATTTCGCTGACGGTTCAATGAAACATCTCGACCACAACAGGGATCAGCGTGAGATGAATTTCGATTGCAGCAAGCGAATGCGACCGAACTCAGGCTTGGTTTCTTGGCTGGTCCTGTTACTAATCGCTCTAGAGTGTGCCTGTGGAGTAGGAACGCAGACGTCACCGCCTCCACCCCCACCCAAGTCAGCTGTTCCGACTCCTACCGTTCTCCGCACTCTGTACCGTGTGGTGAATGGCACAGACCGTATGACAACCGTTGGTCCTAACGAGAGGAACTGGTATCCTCTGGAAGCACAGACGTACTACGTGCCCGACCAAGGCGCTGGTGGGCAAACCACTTTGAACCGCGTGGTCAATTCGAGCAATACCGATCACGCCGACACAACCACAACTCTGAGTGGCTATTCGCAAGACATGGAGTTGGGATTTCCATGGAGCAGCAGTTCTGTTCCTGGAGTCGCCCAGTTAGCCGAGTCTTTCAACAGCACGACCGGAGACCATGCTCTGCTTGCGCCCACTGAGACCATAGCGGGGTATGCTTCGGCGCCGCTGGCCGCCTATGGTTATCCGCGATACGGGAATTCGTCGGAAGTGCTACTTAGTTTGTCGGCGGGCGGTGTAACAGTGCAGTCCAACGCAGTCGCGGGAGGCGCGACGTGGCGGTGGTATTGGAACGGCACGCAGTTCGTCAATCACGGAGATTACGGGCGGGAAATTCAAGGCGCGTTTTATTTTGAAACGACTCCGCTGAACCCGACTGAGGCCGGCGACTTCATGACCATGGGCACTCTGGATCAGTCTTTGAAACATGGATCTCCGATTCTGCGATTTGAGAATCAAGGCGATACACAGATCACTCGTGCGATCCCTCTCGAATGGGACCCGACTCAGCATGGCGGCGACCAGGATCACCCTGTCATTTGGGACACCTTAGTTCTCGGGAAGGACCTGACCCTGAATTACCAGAATCTCGGTCCCGTCGCTCAATACACCACTCATCTGGTGCTGCCGGCTGCAACGAAAGGCACGCTGGCCGACCCGGCAGGTTATTTGCCATCCAACTTTGATCGCTTTTGGACCTATGACGCGAAGTCGAAGAGCTTGACGGAAGTGACGGCTGCGATGCCCAACGGCTGCACACCTGCTTCCAGTGGTTATGCGTTCAATGTGGACTTTGGCGGGATCATCATGTCGGATGCGTCTGGCGCCAATGCGATGGGAGTATACGGAGTAAATCTTTCAAACGGCGGATCAACTACCTATTTCGCGATGTGGAAGTTCGACTGCTGGGGAGATGGCGCATCCGAGACCGCCTCAGACAACACAGCTTGGAGTGCTGTTTACGGGAACGGAACCGATGTTGTGTTCCCGGCTGGGGAGAGCACCTATAACGTCTACCTCATCACCGACACCGTCCAAAACGTGACCGCCAGAATGGATGATCTCTTTCAAATCGGCGTGCGATAACAAATCAAAATCAGAGTAACCTCTGGGCCGAAGTTTTATTGGTCGCAATTTTTCCAAGATGCTTTTTAGCTCCCGTGAATTTTGGGTTACATGTGGGCTCGCTCGATTACCAGTTTCAGTATTGGACGTTACACGTGCGGTGCATACCAAGAATGAGCATCTGCAAGATATCCCCCTCCGCCCGTTCCTTCCGCGGGGTACAGCGAGGAACAGTGGTCTGAAAGAGAGGTTTCCCCAATGAGTATCGCGGGAAGAGGATTAATCTTTCTCGGGCTGGCGTACTTGGTGGGCTTGATCGGCTTTCGCAGCAGCCCACAAGCAATGCCGGAGAGCGAACCTGTCGTAACACGTGCAATCCAAATCGACCTTCCCTCAGGAGGTACTTGGCCCGTGGCGGTCGGCGCCGATCATGCGGTTTTCTATGTTCCAGTCGTAGGAAAGGGAGAAATGCTGGGAGTAATTCCAGTTTCCAAGGCGCGCTTTGTGGGTATTCGCGTTATTCCCAGCATGCGCGACGATAACGATTCCGTGAACATTCAAGTATCTGCCCTAGTAACGGCCAAAAAGGCAATATCCGACGCAAACAGCAGTGAGGTCCGATCCTGGCAGAGCGAAGAGGCGGGTTCGTATGTGGCGAAGAAAGATGAATTCCTAGTGTTGTCGGGTCTAGGCCGGCTTGGTCTTCCTGTATTGAAAGCGAGAGTTATCGAGAGCTCTGGCCTTAGACCTCCTTGTGGCGGTGTTAGATCTCCTTGTGGCGGGGGTCGCATATTCTGTGGGTGCGAATCAACACGAGACGAGCTAAATGACTATTTAGGGATTGTCGGAGCTCCGGAAGCAGGAAAGTGCCAAGCAATTGGCAAGTGCTCTCAATGCTGCAGGGCTTTAGTGCCTTAAAGACTAGATTCTAATGAGTAGGTCAGACATGAAGCCATGGCGGTGACAATGTTGCAACTCAAAGTGCGAACTCTGATGTTGCTGGGGCTGGCAGCAGTATGCGTGGCTCCGCCGACCGTCTGTCAGGAATCTGGTGCCGGCGAAGAGCGGGTAATCAGGATTCCAAGCGCGAGCGGAGAACCAGCTCTCGTGCTCCAGATTTCGACGGAGCGAGACCTGGGCCTTGTGTCGGTGAGGGATGAAAGAGGAATTGAAATACAGAAATTAACCTGCCTCTTATTACGAGACAATGCTGCTGCCGCTCCGAATGAATTGGCCGCCGTGCGGGAGCAATTCTTAACACAATTTGTCGTGCGTGACTTAGATTTTGACGGGCACCCAGACTTGGCGGGAATTCGCGAGTTCGGGGCGAAATGGGCACGCTATTGCGTATGGCTTTACGACCCGAAGCAGCATCTCTTAGCTAAGGAGTTTCTGGCCGAGCAGATGGAACTGATGACCAACCTAGAACCCCTGGCCGGAGGCAGGATTTCGACCTCTCAAATTGGACCTGAGAATATGTGGCGAGCGGTGTACCAAATTACCGAGGCGGAAGGAAGTCGACCAGAGCGACAGCTGATTCCCGTTTATTCCTGTCTAGTGACCAAGCCTGGCGGCGCGAAGCCGCAAACAGTGGTGATAGCGCAGTATGAAAGTGGACAAGCGGTTGTGCAGAGGTACGACGCCCGAAAAACGGATATCAGAACAGCTCTCGGTAAATGTGACGTATCGAGAAAATGGTGACGCTTTCTCCCCTGGCGAGGTTTTTCCGTACGTCGCCAACCCCTAAATGATCTGTAATACGGCAGGGCGTGCTGGTCAGAGTGCAATATTCGAAAGAATCTCGGATAACCGATGTATGGTCGGCAATTGGGAAGTTGGTTTCTGGTTAGGTTGTCTTTCACTCAGTGAATAGGGCCATGATAATGCCGCTCTACTGGCCAGAAACCAGCGGAGCAGCATTATCTGCCTCTGATTTCCCACCCAGGATCTAACGCCCAGCGTTCTCACCGGCAACAGGAATCAACAGATAACCGCGATACTGGCCAGTGCTCTTCTCCACGGCCAGGCCCGTAATCTCCCCGCGGGAATTGATTCCGCATGCGGTTTCCAGCTGCAGGGGAGAGTCGGCCGGTATCAGAGTGTTGAGATCGGTCGGCGCTTCGTCCACAACCACAAAAGCACGCAGAGTTGTAAAAGTCCCGTCGATTGAGGTGCCAACCACCACGCCCGCGTCGTTGATACCCAAGGCGACGTTGTAGGTGTCCCCTTCCAGCGGAGGGATTTCTTTCATTCCGGTGCTTTGGCTCCAGACAAAGCCGTGAAAAACAGCATCGCCGGCCAAGTCTGAGGCTCCGACCACCTGGCCCCGGTTATTCATTCCATGGGCCTGATTCCCGAAGTTCCCGCCTAGGCTGCCGAGATTGAAGACTCTGTCACGGTCCCAAAACAAAGCGTGGACCGGTGAAAAATAGAGACCGATGATCGGATCGTTAATCGAACAAGTTCCTGACCCACCCGCCACCTGGCCGTGGTTGTTGATCGCTATGGCGTATCCGTCTGGATCTCCGCCGTAAGTGGGAAGCTCTTTGATATGGCCGTTTCTCCAAACCACAGGCTTGTCCTCCAGCACCTGGTATTGGCCCAGTGCGCGATCGTACGGTGGACAGGTCGAATCTGCCTTCGCCGTTTCCGCATTGCCAGCGACCTGGCCGTAGTCGTTGATCGCGCTGGCCGCGCTGTTGGAGCCACCGAGTGTTGAGAGCGGAGTCATCGAGCCGTTTTGCCACAAGAAGCCCCGACATTCTTGCCCGGAAAACGGTGCTCCTGAACCAAAGAATCCGCAGAAGTCTTCACCGTTCGGGTCTGGGTCAGAGGTTTCAGCCTGGCCCACAATTTGGCCGGTTGCATTCGGTGAGCCAAAAACCGAGCTGTTCAAACCCCCGAGCGTGCCGAGATCCCTCTTGAACCGGCCTTGATAAAGGATCGCGTGCCAGCTTCCGTCAGCCAGGGCTGCCTCGCCGCTGGCCACACCCTTGTTGGTCACATAGAACGTCTGGCTGTATGTCCCGCCCAACGTGCCGAGCTCAACAAGCCTGTAACGTGGTTGAGAATTGTCCTGAGCAGTCAATCCTGCTGGAAGCGCCAGCAAGCCGAGCATACCTAGCGAAATAGCGAGTGATCTGGATTTCATGTTGCCTCCTTAGTCTGTTGCGCCTTGCCCCATCTAGACATGGGCTTTGGCCGCCGATTTCTGTTGCTCACCTAAATAGGCGCAATCGGCCAGACGGAACTATCATGGCGGGGGAGCTTTTCTTGAAGCGACACGTACGCCGGGCTATGATTCCGTCAGTGTGGGGCTAATGGGGAAGCTAAAGCCACCGAGTAACACCGAGTTGAAAGCATCATCTCGCGAGGACGTGAGCAGCCTTCTCCGGGCCTGGACTGATGGAGACCAGCACGCACTCGAGAAACTGACGCCAATCGTGTACGAGGAACTGCACCGTCTGGCCCGCTATTACATGAACGGAGAGCGTAGCGGGCATAGTCTGCAGACGACCGCCCTGGTCAATGAGGCCTACCTTCGGCTCACAGACTATAAGAGGATGCGTTGGGAGAATCGTGCGCACTTCTTTGCGGTTTCAGCACAGCTGATGCGGCGGATTCTGGTGGATCATGCCCGTCGGCACAACCTAAAGCGGGGAGCGGGTGTCCAGCATGTCTCGCTGGAGGACACTGCCGTAGTGAGGGAGCGCGATGATGATTTGGTCGCGCTCGACGAAGCCCTGCAGGCTCTAGCCCGTTTTGACCGCCGTAAGGCGGAAGTCGTGGAACTTAGATTTTTCGGGGGACTCAGCGTGGACGAAACCGCCGAGGTCTTGGGGATTTCTCCCATCACCGTGATGCGGGATTGGAACACGGCGAAGGCGTGGCTCTATCGCGAGTTGAGCGGCCAAAAATCCGATGGACTCCGATCGCTGGAAACAGATCGATAGCATTCTGCAGGCTGCACTGGAACGCCCACCGGGCGAGCGAGACGAATTCTTGCGTCACGCTTGCCTCGGCGACACCGACTTGGAACGGGAAGTACGATCGCTGCTGGCTTCTCAAGAAGAAGCCGGCAGCTTTCTCGAAAGCCCGGCCATCGAAATGGCCGCTGCAGCCGTCGCTCAAAGGCAAAACCGGGAAGGCTCCGCTGTCTCCGGCTCCCTCGCCGGCCGGTTGATCTCGCATTACCAGATCCTGGAAAGGCTGGGCGGCGGTGGAATGGGTGTGGTCTATAAGGCCAAAGACACCGAGCTTGGGCGCTTTGTTGCGTTGAAGTTCCTGCCGGAAAATCTGGCTCGGGATCCGCAATCGCTGGAGCGCTTCCGCCGCGAAGCCCGCGCAGCTTCTGCTTTGAACCATCCCAATATCTGCACCATTCATGAGATAGGAAATCACCAGGGTCATTCCTTCATCGTCATGGAATTTCTTGATGGCATCACGCTGAAACACAAGATCGCGGGTCGGCCCCTGGGCACTGAACTAATTCTTTCGTTAGCCATCGACATTGCCGACGCGCTGGAGGCAGCCCATGCCGCAGGCGTTGTTCACCGCGACATTAAACCAGCGAACATTTTTGTAACCAAGCGAGAGCACGCGAAGATCCTGGATTTTGGGCTGGCGAAAGTAACGACTGTTCTGAGTGACATGGGAAAAGGCGGCACGGCGCAATCGACAGTGACGCTGGAAGAACATTTGACCAGTCCCGGCACGGCCGTGGGAACCGTCGCGTACATGTCGCCGGAACAATCGCTCGGCAAGGATCTGGATGCTCGCACCGATCTGTTTTCGTTTGGTGCGGTTCTCTACGAAATGGCGACGGGCAAGCTTCCGTTCCACGGAGAGACGCCGGCAGCCATCTTCAATGCAATTCTGAACAAGACGCCGGCATCTTCAGCAAGTATCAATCCGATAATTCCGTCAAAACTCGAAGACATCATCAATCGCGCATTGGAGAAGGACCGCGAGTTCCGGTATCAGAGCGCTGCGGAAATGCGCTCGGAACTGAAGCGGTTGAAGCGCGACACGGATTCCGGCCGTTCGGGCGGCGCAAGTCCCGAAAGCATCTCAGAACCGGCAACGCTTGCGGGCTCCAGCACGTCATCGAGCGCTGCAATCTTGCTGAGAGAAGCAAGAAAGCACAAAGGACTGCTCGCGTTGGTATCTACCGGAGTTTTGCTCTGCATAGCGGTTCTCGCGGCTTATTTGTATCTGCGAGCTCCGAAAACCGCCCTGGTGAGTGAACAGAAATGGGAACAACTCACTTTCTTTACCGATGCGGCGGTCTACCCGGCACTATCGCTGGACGAACGACTGATAACGTTCATTCGGGGGAATAACGCTTTTCTAACGGTGGGCGACGTGTACGTCAAGATACTGCCCTCGGGTGATCCAGTCCAACTGACGCACGACAAGTTGGAGAAGCTGGCTCCGGCATTTTCACCAGACGGGACCAGGATCGCGTATGGGACGGTGGACCCATGGAATACGTGGGAAGTACCCGTGCTGGGAGGGGAACCGCGCCTGATGTTGCGCAATGCGTCGTCGCTGACGTGGATTGCGGATGGAAAGCGGCTTCTGTTCTCGGAGATCAAAAACGGGTTGCACATGGGAATCGTGACGACGGATGAAGGGCGAGGCCAGAGCCGCGATGTGTATCTGCCTATCGGAGAGCGGAGCATGGCGCACCATTCGTACCTGTCGCCAAATGGGAAATGGGTGTTGGTAGTGCAAATGGACGAGAAAGGGGAAATCGCACAATGTGGCGTAGTCCCATTCGAGGGCAACGGTGGGCAGCAGTTGGTCGGGCCTGCAGGCGCGAAGTGTACTTCGGGGGCCTGGTCGCCAGATGGGAACTGGGTCTACCTGAGCACCAACCGGGGTGGACGTTTTCACATCTGGAAGCAACGCTTTCCTCAGGGACAGGCGGAACAGGTGACGTCGGGGCCAACAGAGGAAGAAGGGATCGCGATGGCGCGGGATGGCAAGTCGTTTCTAACTTCGGTGGGGACCCAGGATCTGACGATCTGGATTCACGATGCAAAAGGCGAGCACCAGATGTCGTCGGAGGGAGACACGTTCTCCGCAATATTCTCAAGGGATGGAACGAAATTGTATTACTTGAAGCGGGCTGGGCAGAACGATGTAGCCGAATTGTGGAGCTTGGACCTGACGAGCGGAAGCAACGATCGGGTCATTCCGGGATATGAGATCGAGGAAGTTCTTGGGGGATACTGGGGGAGCTACGCTGTGACGCAGGATGGAAACCGACTGGCCTTTGTGAAGAGGGACGAAAAAGGAATTTCGCACTTGTGGCTTGGCTCGACCGATCATCGGACTTCGCCTCAGCAGCTGGTGTCAGCGGAGAATGAGGACGAGCCGATGTTTCTGCCGAATGGGGAACTCGTCTATCGGGCCGCCGAAAGCGGAAAGAATTACATCTACATCCGGCAGCCGGACGGATCGGGGCGGAAAAAGCTGCTGCAAGGACCGATTCTGGATCTGACCGCGGTCTCGCCAGATGGACGATGGATAGCTGTTCTCGAGAAGGATGACGCGGATAAAGACCACCCTTATCGAACGCTAGCCTATCCAACTGGCGCGGGAAAACCAGTTACACTCTGCGCGTTATGCTATCTGTGGTGGAGCGTTGACGGGAAGTACCTGGCCGTGCAATTCCACCCGCCGCTTCATTCCGTGGAAACGTACTTGTTGCCGGTGAGCGCTGCACGCGGACTGCCCGATCTGCCGCCGGAGGGACTGAGCGGCCCTGAGGATGCAAGGAAAGCGAATCGTGTCACCGTGCTGCCAAAAGGAGCGGATTCGGCATTTGGGCCGGAGAAATACTCGTATACCGTCACCAACATTCGGAGGAATATTTACCGAATCCCCATTCCATGAAGCACTGAGCCCCACAACCCGGGAATCGGCGCACCAGTGGGCGGATGGTCGGCAATTGGGAAGTTGACTTCCGGCTTGCCCGTGATCCGGGAAGTTCAAGAAATTCGATGAGTGTCGGTGTCGTGCAGTTTGCAGCTTGAGTACTATTGGGGCTGAACTCTGCGCTGGCCACCAGTCCGTTGAATCGTGCGCGGTACGCGTGCAGGTTTCGCGGGCAAGGAGTAGCATTTCTGCCATGAAAAGCGTCGCACGCCGTAATTTCTTAAAGGTGGCGGTAGCGCTGCCTTTTGCCCCGCCTTTGAGATCGTTCGCTGAAGTTGCAAGCCCGTTGGGAAAGCCAGTGTTTGTCGCTGCGGACGCGGACGCGACTGGGACAGAGCATCATGGGCCGCGCGCAGGCACGCACCTGGATTTCAAAGTCCTTACCAGAGACACCCAAGACGGTTTCTTTCTGATAGAGCATCGCAATGTTCCGCAAGGCGGGCCGGTGCGCCATCTGCACTATGCACAAGAAGAATGGTTCTATCTCATTGATGGCAACAAGGTGGTGATCGAGGTAGGCGACGAGCGCTTCACGCTTCGTCCCGGCGATTCCATACTCGCGCCACGGAATGTGCCCCATGTGTGGGCCTACGTCGGTGAGAAGCCGGGACGGATGCTGATGGGGTTCACGCCGGCTGGCCAGATGGAAGATTTCTTTACCCTCTCTAGCAAGCAGCGAGTGGATGCGAAAATCGCAGAGGCGCACGGCATGAAGTGGCTGGGGCCCCCGCTCGACGTGTCGAAGCTCGTTTGATGACTTCCGTATCGATCGTTATCCAGAAAATAGCTGGTGACCGATTCTCATGTCATCGGGCGCCTCCTGTTCGGGAAAGATCCTCGGCAGGCGGGCTGCTGGGAAAGGAGAAGGCGTCCCACTCCTTCCTCTTTCCCTTGCGCCCGTCCTTGCCATCGTTTCTCGCCCTTTCCTAGTTAGAAGTTGAACTGGTCGATATTGTCCTTCGTGAATCGGAACGGATCCCCCAACACGATCACGTTCTTCAGTGTGAGCGGCCCCTTGGCCGTGATGTCGTTGAGCGATACGACTGCGTCGCGCGTGCCCAATCGTCCTGCCGGCACCTTGACTTGCGTCGCATTGTCCCCGAGGGTGCCCGCCAGGCTGGCCTGAGCCGCGTAGACGGCCAGGTAGCCCAAGTCGACCGGATTCCAGAGCACGACGGTCTTCACCGTGCCCCGCTTGACGAACTCCCTTATTTGGTTGGGCGTGGACATCCCGGTGACGACAATCTTGCCCGTGAGCCCCGCCTGCTCCACCGCCTCAGCCGCCTTGGGAAGCGCGACCACCGAAGGAACGACGATTGCGTCGAGTTGATCCCGGAACTTGTTAATCAAGTCCTGGGCTGCGTTGAACGAATCCGTGGGTTTGTTCTGCCCATACCCTATGTCAACCAGCTGCATCTTGGGGTACTTCGCCTGCATCTGCGCCTTCATGGCGGCGATCCAGGAGTCCTGGCTGAACGCTCCGGGAGACGTGCTCACGACGGCGAAGCGCGCGCCTGCCCCGGCTTGTTCGGCCACCACGTCGACGAGCGCTGCCCCTGCCTCTGTGAAGGTTCCCTGGTTAACAAACCACTGACGCGCGGTGGGATCGGCTACGTCGCCGTCATAAGTGATGACCTTGATCCCGGAGTCCTTAGCCTTCTTGGCCACCGGCACCAGCTTGTCGGCATCGCTGGCTGCGATAATGATCGCATCCGGCTTCTGCGCCACCAGGTCATCGATTATGCTGACTTCTTCGTCGGTATTCGCGACGCTCGGTCCTGTGTAAAGAAAGTCGATGGCCACGCCCTTCTCCTTCAGCTCGGCCACCGCTTCTTTGGCGCCTTTCTCGGTCGCGGCGAAGTAGGCCGTGCCGGTGAACTTGGGGACCATAACGATCTTGAGAGCCTTCTGCGCCTGGCTGGGCCGGGCGTTCTGCGTCTGGCTGGAACCGGCGATTGCCATAATCGGGGCGCCGACCAATACCAGAGCCGCTGCCCGCTCGTATCTCATCCTTGGTATGTTCATTTTCTTATCTCCTCTTCTGTTTTTTGAATGCACTTGGTTCATAGATAAATTCAGGTCACCTGGCCTGACTTCGTAATTCGCGAACTGTGGCCTGCTTTGCGAGCGTCTGTCTGTGTTCGTCAAATTGTGCCTCCAGCGGCGCGGATGATTTCTCCGGTAACCCAGCGCGCCTCATCGGAGGCGAGAAAGACAGCCAGAGGCGCGATGTCCTCCGCCTGGCCCAGCCGCTTGAACACGGACTCGTTTGCGAGCGTTGGTGCTACGTCACCGGCGAACATGGCCGATGTGCCTTCCGTCACCGTGTGTCCCGGAGCGATGGCGTTCACACGAATGTTTCTGCGGCCGAGCTCCAGAGCCAGGCCCCGCGTCAGGTTCTCCACCGCGCTTTTGGCGGACGAATAGATCGAGATCATCGGCCGGGGGTGTGAAGCCACAATCGAGCTGATGTTGATGATGCTTCCGCCCTTGTCGCCGAAGTATTTGATCGCCTCAAGTGTGGTCAGGACAGGGCCAAGCACGTTGATGTTGTAATGCCAGTGAAATGTATCCTCGGTAGTTTCGACAAACGGTCCGGGCCGGAATACGCCCGCGTTATTCACCAGAACGTTTGGCGTGCCGAATGCCTTCTTCGTCTCAGCAAACAGGCGGGCGACGTCGTCCGCTTTCGAAACATCCCCCTGGATAACGACTGCCTTACCTCCCGCCGCAACGATCTCGTCGGTGACTTTCCTGGCTGCGGGCTCGCTCAAACTGTAGTTAACGACCACGGCCGCGCCTTCGCGGCCCATGGCCAACGCGATACCAGCGCCGATTCCTTTCGATGCGCCGGTGACAATAGCAACCTTTCCGCTCAATCTTCCGGTTTTCATGATCTCTCCTTTATCTGCTATAGCGGCGGTCCGGTGTGAAGTCATTTCCGGGTTCAATCGCCGTGCACAATATGAGATTTTTTTCGAGCTGAGACGATCCGTCGTATGTTTCAATCACATTGATAGGAAAAGGCGATCAATATGGAATTGCGTCATCTTCGATATTTCACAGCAGTTGTGCAATGGAAGAGCTATCGCGAAGCCTCGCGGCGAATTCACGTTGCCCAGCCCGCGATCAGCCAGACGGTACTAGATCTCGAGGGAGAACTTGGGCTGAAATTGTTTTCGCGTGCGAAACGCATGGCGCAGCTCACGCCCGAGGGCGAGGTGTTTTACACCGAAGCCGAACGCACGCTCGCACAAGCCGAATTGGCCATTGAGACTGCGCGGAGAGCTGCAAAGGGTGAGATCGGAAGGCTCTCAATTGGATTCCTCGGCTCTGCGACATCGGCATTTCTTCCAGAGCTTGTGCGCAAGTTCAAAGCGACATATCCAGGTGTAAAACTGACACTGCAAGAGCTCACTCCGGTTCAGCAGGACCCTGCATTCGAGAAAGGGGAAATCGACATCGGATTCACTCGGACCCTCACCGCAGAACAGAACAGGACCTTCTCATCGCGGGTTTTGTACCGCGATCCGTTGATGGCTGTGCTGCCGCGTTCACGGCCAGTGAAGACCAAGCGCGTGCGTATTGCAGATTTGGCAAACGAGACCTTCGTTTTGTTCCACCGTGAGGGCTACCCAGGTGTGTTCGATACGACCACAGCCATATGTCAGAAGGCAGGCTTTTACCCGCGTGTTGAAAATCAGCCGAATATGTTGCAGACGGTGTTGTCGCTGGTTGAAGCAGAACAGGGCGTTTCCATTGTGCCTGCCTGTGCTAGAAACCTACGTTCAAATGGTATCCGGTTCCACCGTTTGCAACCCGATGATGTCCGGATCGAGCTTGTCGCCGCATGGAAAAAAGCGAACCCGTCCGTTGTCCTTCGCGCCTTTTTGGAGTTGATTGATACAAACGCGGCACAGATTCGCAGCAAGGCGGAGCTTCACTAACATCGATTAGTTCGTGGATTGTCGGCAAAGCGGACACTGAGCGGCTGGTTCAGCCCGGTGGCTCTATTCCGATTTGGTCGTTGACGGCACCTTGAATCCGCTGTTTGCAACCGAGGTATCGTTCCGTTGTCTGAATCGAAATGTGACCGAGCAGAAACTGGATCTGCTCCAGTTCGCCGCCCGCGGCGTGGCAAAGCCGTGCACAGGTCCGGCGCAGGTCGTGCGGCGCTAACTTGTCGATACCGGCTTTCGCGGCATACTCCCGAACCACGTGCCACACAGACTTTTCCGTCAGCCTCTCTCCCCACGTTTTCCCCATCGTGTGCACGCGACGAAACAACTTGCCCGATGTAATGTTCGCTGCCTGAAGCCACTGATCGAGGACATTCTTCACCCATGCTGGCATCGGGATGGTGCGGATGTGGCCTGCCTTTCCCTTCAGATCGATAATGGCCCAGTGTTCTTCACGCTGCTGAATGTGGCCGAAGTTTAGCTCAACGGCCTCATGGCGTCGTAGGCCACAGGCAAGCAAGATGGCCAGAAGTGCACGATCACGTTTTTCTTTCAAGCGCTCGCCGCCGGGAGCCTGCCACAATCTCTGCGATTGTTCGGCGGTGAGCCAGTTTCCTAGCCTCACCCCGATCTTCTTGACGCCCTTTACTCGTCGGATGCCTGCAGCCAGATCAGGACTAAGGAGCCCACAGTCGGCGGCCTCATAGGCCAAGCGTCGCACAGCTCCCAAGCGAAGATTGACTGTCCCGGGAGCGAGCCTGCGGCCTTCGAGATGAATTCGATAACGAAGCACAACAGTCTCGTTGAAAGAGAGCCTAGGCTCTGAGCAGTACCATTCCACGAATTCATCAATTGCGTGTCGGCACCCACGTTGGGCATCGGCCGAGGTCAAGCTGTTCAGAACGGCAGATTTTGCCTGGTCCAAATCAGGTAAGCGAAGAACTGCTTTGGGCTTAGGGCGAGTTCGTTTCGAAGTAGACTTGCGAGACATCGTTTGCGGTCCTCCTTAAACCGCTCAACGATGGTCTGCCTACATCAGCCACTTTACGATTTGCTCGTTACTCGCCCTGAATCCGCGCGGAATGCCCACAATGCGGCTGCAAGCGCCAAGAGGTGCGTTCCGCGAGTGCCAATCTCAGATGGCGAGATCGTCTCGCCGTTCATCGAAAGCAACTGCGTACAGGCTGGGCCCAGCTATCTAAGGTAGGTCTTCACCATGTCGATCACCTCATCGGCCGCGAGCGTCTGCTCCGAATTCGGTTTTCGCTTCGGGTCAAGCACATGATGCCGGATGTGGCCTTCCAGGAGTTCAGTCATTAGGCTGTTGACTGCGCCTCTTGCCGCACTGATGATCTGTAACACCTCGGAGCAATCGCGTCCCTCGTCGAGGATTCGCTCAAAAGCCTCAAACTGCCCCCGGATGCGCTTGCTGCGCAGAATCAGCTTTTGCTTGTTTTTGATCGTATGACTCATTCGCGAACGAATGATATCATGCCAGAGCTTGCACTATACCTATGGGGGTATGTATGATGAGCCATTCTTTGACGCGAGTTCATCATGTGGCAGCGCATGGCCTTCGTCATAACGGTTGTGCTTCTGGGAGTCAGTGGAGGCATCATCGCCCTTTTTGTTCGTGGCATACACGCTGAACGGGGCGCGGGAGCAGGTTTCTGTGTTGTTTCTGCGCTGGCTGTCGTGCAGAGCTGGATGGTTGCCTCTGAAATCGCCAAGGCCCGCCCGCTGTCCGGCGATATTCGAAATGCGTGTTATCGAGGAGCTCAAGCGAAATTTCGCGCGGTTTCCCTCGTTGGACTGTGTGCAATCGTGGGCGTTCTTCCAATGGCATGGATTGGGGCAAATTCGGGAGCACAAGGCCGATTCGCTACTGTCATGCTAGGTGGTGTGGTGTTTTCCACACTTGCAGCGTTGACCGTGCTGCCTGTCCTCGTTGCGCGGATCGCTGAGTGAGATCCGTTTTATTGCTCCGGGTCCGTTCCAGCGACGCATCTCTTGAGGGCACAGTTTTGTGCAAGGTGGCCATGAAGTGATCGAGATCGAAACGGTCGAGTCTTACCTCGAACATCGCTTTCGTACCACGGAGGGAATCTGTCTATGAGTTCTTCGCCCATCATCGAAAAGTCTCCGGCCACCCCTCCGCATCTCAGCCAGACTCGGAATTCCCCAGAACGGAACGAACCTGACCCTGGCGCTGAGCACGAACAGCACGGGCACGGAGTGGAGTGGGCTGAGCTCGCCCGCATTGCTTTTGTGGCCTTGGCTGCAGCTGCGGTGTGGTTTCGGCTATGGGAGCCATTCCCGCACATCAGTGTGATCGGCATCGCGGCTACCCTGATCGGCGGATATCCCATTTTCAAAGAAGCTTTCGAGAACATCGTCGAACGAAAAATGACGATGGAACTGTCGATGACCATCGCGTTGCTCTCGGCTTTGGTGATTGGAGAGTTCTTCACAGCTCTGGTCATCACTGGCTTCGTCCTGGCCGCTGAGGTTTTGGAAGGTCTCACAGTTGGGAGAGGCCGACGGGCCATCCAGAGTCTTCTCGGTTTTCTCCCCAGAACCGTCGTAGTCCGCCGTGATGGTCAGGTGATTGAAGTACCGTCCGATCAAGTTCAAGTTGACGAAACGGTGATCGTAAAGCCGGGCGGGCACATCCCGGTGGATGGAATTGTGCTTAGTGGCCGCTCGTTCGTGGAACAAGCGGCGATCACCGGCGAAGCCATGCCGGTCGAGAAAGCGCAGGGAGATACGGTTTACGCCGGGACCATTAATCAGTCGGGCGCCCTGGAAATCGGCGCCCAGAAACTCGGCCGTGACACGACGTTCGGAAGAATCATTGAAGCCGTCGAACGCGCCGAGAAGTCACGGGCTCCCATCCAGAAGACTGCGGATCGCCTGGCGGGATACCTTGTCTATTTTGCCTTGGGGGCGGCGATTCTGACCTTCATCATCACGCACAATGTCAGGTCAACCATCTCGGTCGTAATCGTTGCAGGAGCGTGCGGCATTGCGGCTGGGACTCCTCTTGCAATCCTCGGAGCCATCGGTCGCGCGGCGCATCAGGGAGCCATCATTAAAGGGGGGCTCTACCTGGAAGCGCTGGCCGCCGTGGACACCGTGCTCTTGGACAAGACGGGCACGCTAACGTTCGGTACCCCGCAGATCCGGGAGGTCGTTTCCCCCAATGGCTTCGGGGAACAGCAGATCATCGCCGCTGCCAGCATCGCGGAGCGCAAATCCGAACATCCTCTTGCCAAGGCAGTGGTGGCGCGGGCAACAGAACTCGCCATTCCACTCGTCGATCCCGATGAATTCTCGTACACGCCCGGGAGAGGAGTCAGGGTGAGGTATCGCGGCGAGGAAATCGTGGTCGGGAGTCTGGCGCTTCTCGTGGAGGAAGGCATGACCAGGGGCTTGCCGGCAGATAGTCACAGTCCCGACGGGGCATCGGAAGTCTACGTCGCCCGAGCAGGGCAAGTTCTAGGGAGCATCCGGATTGCGGATGTCTTGCGGCCGGAAGCCAAAAGTGCGATCGCGGCAATGCGGCAAATGGGGTTGAAAACGATCCTCTTGAGCGGAGATACACAGGCTGCAACTTCATCGGTGGGCCGCGGTCTCGGAGTGGACGAAGCCGTGGGAGGGCTCCTGCCAGAGCAAAAAGCAAAGTGGGTGACTGAGCTGCGTAGCAAGGGTCGTAACGTCGCGATGGTCGGCGACGGAATCAATGACGCTCCAGCCCTCGTGGAGGCCAATGTCGGTATCGCCATGGGATCGGGAACGGATGTAGCTCGGGAGAGTGCGGATGTGATCTTAATTGGAAGCGATCTATCGAAATTGGTCGAGACTCTGCGGGTTGCTCGACGCTGCCGCGGCATCATCATGCAGAACTTTGTCGGCACACTATTGGTGGACAGCGTAGGAGTAGGAATGGCAGCCTTCGGTTTACTCAATCCGCTTCTGGCCGCTTTTATTCATGTGACCTCAGAGTTGGCGTTCATCCTCAATTCCACGAGATTGTTGCCCCGAAGTTCTGAAGCCGGGCAATGAGATCGAGGACTTGTAGCAAACGAAGCCGCCGGTATGCGCCTTTCTACTGAGATCCAGATTCGGAAAAGGCGGGCTTGGGCAATCCTAGTGGCCCTAGCGATCGTGGGGATCTTGATCGTCACGCTCGATTGGTTGTCCAGCAGATTCAATCTGGAAGATCTCAACGGAATTCTTGATTAGGTGGCGTTCAAACCGAGGGCGGATCAGGCTTTGTGAGAGACGATCGAGATTGTCCGCTGAAAACGAAGCGCCTTGTGATCGGGCAAATTACGATCTGCCGAGGGTGTTGTTGCGGCAATGTAGAGCGCGGTTTGCCCGAAGTTCCCGTGGAATGGCTGAAGAGCGAATGGCGGAAACGGGGACTGTTGAAGCGCGTTCAGCTGACGATCAGTGGTTGCGTCGGGCAGTGTGATGTGCCGAACGTGGTCGTGATTACGAGCTCAGCGGGTGAGGCATGGCTGGGAAACATTGTTAAGTTCGACCAGTACCGCAGCCTCCTTGAGTGGGCTGTGCGGTGTCGGGATGCAGGCGAGATGTTGTCCCTGCCTCGTGAATTCCTTGAATGTAGGATAAGCCCCTTTTGCTCGTAGAGTTTGGGGGAACTTTTGAAGAGTTTTCAATGCAAGGAGAGTGCCCTGAACGCTCAGAACGGCGTGGCCAACGGTGTGGCATCCACACAGATCAAGGCTTCTGTGGATTTGGGCACTGGTGTTTGATGTGGAGGCAGTACGTGATGGTGTCATTCTTCATGAAGAGTCAGAGTCGGAGCAAGAGAGCCAGCCGTACGGAGGGGATAATTCGACTGCTATTGATCATTCTGTGGGCAGCGGTCGTCGTCGTGTTGGGTTTTTACTCGGGTCTTGCCTTTCATCACCACTAGCGCTGGCGAACAGTAAACACAAAACAATTGGTTAGCTATACAACCCGGAGAGATCGCTTGGTACGACCAACGGAATCAGCCAAGAATCTGCGGTATACGAGCCTCGCATTCTCGTGAAGCATTGGCGCTGCAAAGAGTCCCTTATACATACCTGGTTAGGTATTCTCTGGTTGCGTTTGATCGTCGTCTTCGTATAGATTCGATAAAAGCTCCCTGGAGTAGCCGTCATGCGGTCGATATCGAAGCGGATCGCGTTCCTATGTCTGTTGCTGACTTTGTGGTCAGCGATAGCATTCGCCGTGCATCAACATTCGAACGCTACTGAAGCGGCAAAGTGTACGGTCTGTATAGCCGCCTATTCCGCTTCTCCCAATGCTACTTCCGCTCCGCTGAAGGCGAGGTTCGTTGCGGTATCCACCTTTCGGGCGGAACCAGTTGCAGCTAAGCAATTCCTCATAGCCTTCGCTCTGTGTGTCCGCCCGCCTCCTAGTGTCTAACGATCAGATTATTAGTCCGACATAGGTCCGCTCGTGTTCAGGGCCGTGTTTTGATCGCGTAGACCCACAGTCCTCTGGAGGAATTCATGTTGGCTTCTTACGAGAAGTCGCTTCATGCGGCTTTCATAGTGTTTTTCTGTTTGGCAGTGGGCTTTCACGCTTCGGCGCAATCTGTTGGAAATTCTGGTTCGATCAACGGCACCGTAGTAGATCCTACGGGTGCAGTCGTCGCTAAAGCGACGGTCGAAATCCGCAATCCTGTGAGCGGATTTGATCGCTCTACCACTACAGACGCTTCTGGGAAGTTCGAGTTCACAAATATCCCCTTCAATCCTTACCACTTGGTGGTCAGGGCGGAAGGCTTTGCCGCCACCGTGCAGGACGTAGAGCCCCGGTCGGCTGTGCCGGTCAGCGTTGCCATCAAACTGAAAGTGTCGGGGGCAACCACACAGGTAACGGTCGAGGCGGAAGGCGGGGATCTGATCGAGAACGACCCAACCTTTCACACTGACGTGGACAAGAATCTGTTCGACAAACTCCCACTGGAGAGTCAATCGTCGTCACTCAGTAATTTGGTAACGCTGGCCACTCCTGGCATTTCGGCGGACTCGAATGGATTATTCCACGGTTTGGGAGAGCACGCGGAAGCCTCGTTTTCGGTTGACGGTCAACCCATCACGGACCAGCAGAGCAAGATTTTTTCCAATCAGATTCCGCTGGACTCGATCCAATCGATGGAGGTGATCGCGGGGGCTCCCCCTGCAGAATATGGGGACAAGACCAGCGTCGTTATCAATGTGACCACGCGCTCAGGGCAGGGTGTGACGACGCCGCATGGCAGCTTCACCGCGTCATATGGTTCTTTCGGAACTTCCACCGGAGCTTTCGATCTCTCTTACGGCGGCCAGAACTGGGGAAACTTCATCTCGGTCAGCGGTTTGAACAGCGGGCGATTTTTGGATCCACCCGAGTTCGTCGTGTTGCACGACAAGGGCAATGAAGAGAATGTGTTTGACCGCGTGGACTACCAGATCAGTTCCGCGGATTCAATCCATTTGAACTTCGGCTACACGCGCTCCTGGTTCCGGACGCCGAATACCTTCGATTCCCAGAACGCGACGCCCTGGAATGGTGTCGTCGTGGCCAATGGCGGCTTGGACCCCAACGGTAACGTCGTGGGGCCGGCGGACCAGCGCTCCCAAATCAAAACCTTCAACATCGCGCCATCCTGGACGCGGCTGCTCAGCTCTACCGCCGTGTTTACCCTGGGCGCCTTTGTTCGCCGGGACCAATTCAACTACTACCCCAGCGGCAATCCTTTTGCCGACCTCGGCCCCATCAACCTTCAGAGGGAAAGTATCGGACAGAATCGGAAGCTGACCAACGCTGGACTACGGTCGGATCTGTCATATGTGAAAGGAATTCACAACATAAAGGTCGGGGCGGTCTATGAACAGACGTTCCTGGATGAGCAAGACCGTCTCGGCGTCGTCGATCCGACGTTCCTTCCCTCCCTCACAGATGCAAATGGAGCCCCTTGCTACAACGCTACAACTCACCAGGCCATCGATTCACCGTGTACCGATTTGTTTCCGTACGATCTCACGCAGCCGGGCGGAGGCAGTTTTTACACCTTCAATGGTCACACCGACGTGAAGGAGTTGTCTTTGTATGTGCGCGACAACATCACCAAGGGAAACTGGTCCTTGAACCTGGGCCTGCGCGGCGATTTCTACAATGGCCTTGTCACCCATAAGGAGATTGAGCCTCGCCTCGGAGTCGCATACAACGTCAAGAAGACGAATACCGTACTTCGCGTATCTTATGCACGACTGCTGGAAACTCCCTTTAACGAAAATCTAGTGCTCTCCAGTACTGGGTGCGCCAGTGCCGTATTGAATCCGCTTCTTGGCTGTACAGTGCCAGGTGTAACGCCGTTCAATCCGGGCTTTCGTAATGAGTTCCACGCCGGAATTCAGCAAGCTTTCGGGCGTTATCTCGTCTTCTCGGGCGAATACATCTGGAAATACACTCACAACGGTTACGACTTCAGTATCCTGGGTAACACTCCGATCACGTTTCCGGTGGAATGGGAGCGAGCGAAGATTCCCGGATATGCCGGCCGCGTGAGCGTGCCGAACTACCATGGATTCTCGGCACTGGCGGTCTTCTCCAGCGTGGCGGCACGATTCTTTACGCCCCAGATTGGCGGAGCGGGGGCAGTTCCTTCCGTAGCACTGGCGGGCGGATCGACTCCGTTTCGGATTGATCACGACGAGAAATTCAATCTGACTACCCACCTGCAGTACCAGCCGTGGAAACTCGGTCCGTGGTTCGGGTTTAACTGGCGCTATGACAGCGGCCTGGTTGCTGGCCAGACACCTTGCTATGGCGGCAATTGCGCGCAAACGACAGTTGATTCAACTGGGGCTCCCGCGGTTGCGCTGACGGACTCGTTCGGAGTTCCGCTAACTGCGGATCAGGAATTCGAATCTGGCCTGTTTTGTGGCTCTCAGCACGCCACTCCAACGGTTGCTCTGCCCAACCCTTGCCCTCTGTCGCAATACGGATCCACTCTGTTAAATGTGCCTAAGCCGAACACGGAGAATGACGACAAGAACCCTCCGCGTATCGCGGCGCGAAGCCTGTTTGACGTTTCCATCGGACATGACAACCTGTTCCGCGGCGATAAGTACAAGGTGAGTCTCCAACTCACGGCTATCAACATCACAAACAAGTACGCTCTGTACAACTTTCTTTCCACCTTTAGCGGCACGCACTACGTCACCCCGCGTGCACTGACGGCGGAGATCGGATTCCACTTCTAGCAGATGCTCCCCCGTCGGTGAGGGCAGTATGGTCGACACTACTGCCCTCATTTTGTAAACCTCACCGTGGCAGCGGAAGCATCAGGTGGTAGCCACGGTGAAAGGCGACAGACCCCGATGAAGCGAAATGGACAACTGACATTCTTGTTTGGCCTGTGTCTGGTAGCGGCGGAGGTAGCACGATAACTCCTGGTTTGTCGGCAATCCTTCCCTTACTTCGCCCGTAATGCGGGAGGAATCCGAACAGAGCTTCTCAGGACTATAAGAGCCCTGCGCGGATCCGCCCTACTGCTCCACGACCTTCATCTGTTCTTCGTTCATGCGACCGCCATGCACCTTGAACTCGGCCAGAGCTCTGTCGATCTCTTTCATGTCTTCTGCGGTCAGTACAAGTTTGGTGGATTCGATGTTCTCCTGGAGGTGCTTGACCTTGCTTGTTCCCGGGATCGGGACGATGAACGGCTTCTGGGTCAGGAGCCATGCGAGCGACAGCTGCGCTGTCGTCACGTTCTTCCTTTTCGCAAGCTCCGTTATGCGATCGACGAAGGGCTTGTTGGCAGCAATGCTCGCCGGCTGGAAGCGGTCGAACCCAGAACGAAGATCCGATTTCGGATCAAACCTTGTCTGCGGATCCAGATTCTGGGTGAGATAGCCCATGCCAATTGGACCCCACGGCACGAAGCCGATTCCCAACTCCGCACAGGTGTCTAGCAATCCGTTCTTTTCCGGGTCCCGGTTCATAAGTGAATACTCCGTCTGAAGAGCGGCGATGTGCTGAACCGCATGTGCTTTGCGTATCGTGTTGGGGCTTGCTTCCGAAAGCCCGAAATGCAGTACTTTCCCCTCCGCAATGAGTTCCTTGACCGCACCCGCAACGTCCTCGATCGGCACATGGGGGTCAACCCGGTGTTGATAGAAGAGGTCGATATGGTCAGTCCGCAGACGCTTCAGGCATCCTTCCGCAGCCTTCTTGATGTGCTCAGGTCGACTATTCAGACCGAAGTTGTCACCGAGGTCGAAGCCAAACTTCGTGGCTATCTTTACCTCGTTGCGGAACGGTTCGAGTGCTCCGCCGACGATCGTCTCACTTGTATATGGTCCGTACACTTCCGCCGTATCGAAGAATGTAACGCCCTTGCTATGGGCCTCACGGATGACCTTGATGGCTTCGTCGATCGGCGCTGCCGGGCCGTAATTCGACGCCAGGTTCATGCATCCAAATCCGAGCTCCGATACTTCCAGCGTTCCTAGCTTTCGTTTCTTCATGTATTCACCTCCAGCTCAAGGTTAGGCGGATGAGCTCGTTTGCCGGTAGCCTGATCGACTGAAATCATTGCCTATTTGTCCGAGGCACGTCACAAATCTGTAGAATAGCGGCGCAGCTGCCTTATTCTGAGAAGGTCGAGGAAAAACAGTATGGCGGCTCGGAAATCAGGACGCTCTGAGGGTTCTGGTGTTTCGCAGGTGCTCAAAGAGCTGGCCGACACAATTGGCAAAGCGATAGGGCGCTCCGCAGAACTGTCAAATGTAGTTCCCGGACTTGCGCTCTACCAAAACACGACTCCGACCGCGCCGAATCCTTGTACTTATGAGCCGAGCCTGCTGATCGTTCCGCAAGGAAAGAAGCACGTTGACCTGGGCAAACAAAGTTATGTCTTCGGCGAATCAACCTTCCTCCTCACGTCAATCGACCTTCCGATCGTCAGCCGAGTATGCGTCGCCAGTGTGGAGAAGCCGTACCTTGCCTTCTTCCTCAAGCTTGATATGGGCATCGTCCGCGACGTCCTCCACACCGAAGAGGTGCGGATTTCTGCACTGCCTGTTGGCACACGCGGCATGGTTCTGGGAGAAGTGACAGTAGAACTGCTAACGCCATGCTCACGCATGGTTCAGCTTTTGGATACTCCGCAGGATATCCCCTTCTTTGGCAAGCTGCTCCAGCGAGAAATCATCTACCGGCTTCTGCAAGGACCCCAAGGAGGTCGCCTGCGTTCAGTTGCAACGAAGGAGGACCAAAGCTATCTAACGGCTAAGGCGGTCACTTGGCTGCGTGAAAACTTCGAGAAGGCGCTGAATGTGGATGAGCTTGCATCGATGGCAGGTATGAGCAGATCAACTCTGCATCATCACTTCCGTGGTCTCACGGCGATGAGTCCTCTTCAGTTTCAAAAACAGCTTCGGCTCCATACAGCACGGCAGAAGATGCTCACCGAGGAACTCGATGCTGCGAGTGCAGCCTTCGCGGTGGGATATGAAAGTCCAAGCCAGTTCAATCGGGAGTACAAGCGCTTCTTCGGAAAACCCCCGATGCGCGATGTACAAGCATTGCGGGCGTCCCTGTGATCGTCGACCTGGGCATCCCGAGTGGATCGTCGGCAATTGGGAAATTGACTTCTGGTTTGCCCGTCACTCGCCAGGAGTCGAAGTAGGAGCATAAATCCGTTGCAAGAGTAGGATCCATGGGGTATCCGCCAAGGGAGCGGTCGGGATATGGAAGTCGATACCGCGATGACGCAGGTCCGCCGTGAAAATTGTCATGATCTGATCAAGAGTTAAATTGTCAGGCCTCGCATCTCCGTTCCGCACTTCGGCTTTCCAGAGAACGGACAAACGAATCGCACGACTTAGGTAAGTTGCCCGAACCTCCCCGTGCTCAAGAATGGTCCAGTTGCCATCGCCATCCGGTTGGATCGTTGCAGAGGCTGAGATCTGTGGCAATTCAGCGCCATCATTTCCAATAGCACCGATACGGTGATACACGCGATCAGTATCCGCACACAGAGCGACATTTCCAAATGGCGCCTGCTCGGTCCGCATTGGACTATCGAGCCCCTCTGGCCAGTAATCGAAGCTACCGCCCGGACCTTCGTAAAACCAGCAGAGTGTGCTGGCGCGAACGACGCGCCAAGAGTCGAATAGACCAGAAAAGCCCATCACTCTTAGAAATGGCAATGGATAATCCCCGCGCGTCGCACCGTAGAACGATGGGTTGTCCATGTGGACTCTGCCAGCGGGCGAGGGACCATTAATATTGACGGCTACGAATTCAGGATTCACGAACGATGTGCCGAACGAGGCCTTCGCAGCCTCGACAAACTTCCTGTTGTGCAGGATGAGTTCGGCACCCTCGACGAGGGGCTTTCCATCCAGAGCCCAATCTCCTCGGAACCACGGAAGAAGCGGCTTCTTGGCTTCTTCGCGGGTTTCGTCTCTGATCCCTTCAGGAGCGTAAGCTGCGAGCGCCCGATAGGGAGCATTCCGTATAAACATGGCACGGATTTGTTCGCGGTCCGCAAATGCGGGCTCGATGCGAATAGGCTTAGGATTGTGATTCATGCTTTCTCCACTAGCACCTTAGGGTTTGTTTCCGGGTCCACGTCAGTCCCTGCTAATCGTTCTTCAGCAGGCGAGAGTCGCTTGGGCAGAACAAAGGCCAAGCTCGCAGAGACGAGGAAAGAAATTCCGGCGCAGATCAGGCCGGGGTAAAAGCTGCCCGTCCTTTGGCGAATGAGTCCCACAGTAAAAGGTCCAGCAAAACCGCCGAGGTTGGACACCGAAGTCACCAACGCAATGCCTGCAGCGGCCGAGCAGCCGGTGAGGAATTCGCCGGGCAACGAGAAAAAGATGGGCAAGAAGCTGTAGTTTCCGACTGCAACAGCCGAAAAAAGAACAACCGAGAACACGGGCGAGCGAGGTACTCCGAGTAGCAAGAAGGCAATTCCAGCCAAAACGCTCAAGATTGCTAGATGATATCGGCGCTCCTGCGTGCGGTCGGAGTGTCGGGACGCGACCACCATTGCGATGAGCGCCAGGAGACTGGGGATCATGACCGCGATGCCGACTCGTGTGTTGGACTCCCCGCCAAACACTGACTTCATCACCTGGGGTAACCAGAAGCTAAAGGTGTAGCTGGCAAAGCCGTGACAAAAACCGAGACAGGCCACATGCCAGACTTTGGGGTTCAGCAGAGTCTGTGTCACGGAAAGCGATGACTTTTTTGCAGCGAGCTTTAGCCGGTCTTCTCGCTCCAATTTCTCGGCTATCCATGCCTTTTCATCTGCGGTCAGAAACTTCGCCTCTTCCGGTTTGCTCGGCAAGAGGAAAGGCACGAGAAATGCGAGTATTGCTGCTGGCAAACCTTCGAGAATGAGTAGCCATCTCCAACTGCTGAGGCCGAGCCAGCGGGCGTGATCCAGAATAAAACCTGAAATGGGGCCACCCACTATGTTGGCTAAGGGTATGCCTATCAGAATCAACGCGATCGCCTGCGCCTTTTCTCTTTGCCGGAACCAATAGCCCAAGTACAGAACGATGCCGGGAAAGTATCCTGACTCCGCGATACCGAGCGCAAAACGGGCGATATAGAGCTGATGGACGGAGTGCACAAACCCGGTCAGCGTGGCAATCGCGCCCCACGTGATCAGGATGCGAGAGATCCAGATACGCGCGCCGATCTTGTGAAGGATGAGGTTGCTGGGAACCTCGAACAGGAAGTAGCCCCAAAAGAAAATTCCTGCCGCGAATCCGAACTGCTGGCTGGTAATGGCGAACTCGCGATTCATTGTCAGCGCAGCAAAGCCCAGGTTGATTCTGTCGATAAAGGCAAGGACAAAAAGTACAAACAAGAATGGCAGCAGCCTGATCTTGAGCTTGCTTGTCGCCTTGATCGCGTCCATCTAAGCTCTCCTGGATGCTTGGTACTGGGGCTACTCTGTAGAGTAGCCCCAGCCTTCTTACGTCCCTAAACAATCGTTCTCGCCAGCGCAGGCAGCAGAAGCAGCAACAACTGCACCGGCGAAATGCCGCTTTCGGCCCTGTGGCTTGCGGGCATGCAGGGGCCGTTCGGAAAGGCATATGCGCTGCCCGTTCCAAACGCCAGGCTAACCATGAATATCCCCATCAACAGTGCTCGTTTCATTTACTGCCCCGTGTTTGTCGATTTCGTACATTTTCCGTCGGACGATAGCTAGATTAACCGTGACTGACGACAGGACAATGGTCTGCACCTGACCAAAATGTTGACAGCCAAATGACCGAAAGTAAGAATGTTCCAATGTCGTCGAGCGTGCGCTTCGGAGCCTTCGAAGTCGATCTGGAGGGTCGCCGCCTGCTGAAGAGCGGCAAGCCCGTTACCCTCCGCGAGCAGTCGTTTCAGGTGCTCGCGGCTCTCATGGAGCGACCGGGCGAGATTGTTACTCGCGAAGAGTTGCGCCGACGGCTCTGGTCGTCGGACACGTTCGTCGATTTCGAGGTTGCGCTGAATTCTGCAGTCAGCCGATTGCGCGACGCGCTCGGCGACTCCGCCAATTCTCCCAGCGTAATCGAGACGATCCCCAAGCGGGGCTACCGCTTTGTCGTTCCCATTCCCAAGCGCCCTGCCATTGCGGTGATGCCCTTCGTGAACCAGACCGGAGATGCCAAGGATGAATATTTCAGTGATGGTTTGACGGACGAATTGATTCGTGCTTTTTCGCGCATCCAAGGTCTGCGGGTCACGGCGGGCAGCGTCGTATTTCGTTTCAAAGGCCAGCGTTGGGATGCCAGGCAAATCGGCACCGAGCTGGGGGTGGAAGCTGTGCTGGAGGGGGCAGTCTGGAGGACCGGAGATCGCATCCGCATCAGCGTCAGCCTCGTCGGGACAAGAGATGGCTTCAACGTGTGGGCACAACGCTTCGATAGCAATTTAGGCGACGTCTTTACGATCCAAGATGAAGTTTGTACGGCAGTAGCCGAAGCCATGCACATCCGCCCGACCTCCCAGCCCCCCAAAGCGCACCCCAGCAATGCCACCGCCTACATGCTGTACTTGAAGGGCGCCTACATTCTTAAGAAACGGCGCCCGCAAAGCATCCAGCGCGCATTCCAGTACCAGCAGGAAGCAATCCGGCTCGAGCCCAATTGGGCCGAACCTTATTCCAGCGCGGCCATGTCTTACATCGTGAGGGCAATTTACGGAGAGATGCCGCCCACTACTGCCCTGCCTGAGGCGGAAACCTTGGTCTCGAAGGGGCTGGCGCTCGACGAGAATTCAGCAGTTCTCCACAGCACATTGGGGATGCTCCGAATGATGCAGTGGCGATGGGGCGACTCGGAAAAGGCGCACCGGCGGGCGCTCAGTCTGGAGCCGGGAAACGCGTTTCCGCACCAGACCTACACCATTTTTTGCAGCTTCGTGGGACGGCACGATGAAGCCATTTCTCACGCCGCCAAGTCAGTCGAACTCGACCCGTTGGACTTGATGACCAACTTTCGCGTTGTCCAGGCCAATTGTTATGCGCGCCGCTATGATGAGGCGGTGCACGCCGGGCGCATCGCGATCGAGCTGACCCCAGACTCGCCTTACACCTTTTTCTATCTGGCCTTGTCTTTGACGGCATTGGGATCAAAAGAAGAAGCTTGGGAAGTGGCCGGCATGGGTAGAAAGCTTGCTGGCGGAATGCCGCTTGGCGAGGGCTATTTCGCGTATCTTGCCGGAGTGCTGGGACACGCGGCCGAAGCCCGCGAAGTCGTCGAGAAGTTGCAGACTGGCCGCGAGAAAGGCTATGTCTCGGCCTTACCCATTGTCTGGACTTACCTCGGCTTAGGTGAAACAACAGAAGTTCTGAAGTGGTTGGATATAGCGTTCGCTGAACGAGACCCGTTCCTGGGATCGCTAACCGTGCATCCCGCCTACGATTGCATACGAGACCAGCCAGAATTCAGGCGGCTGGCTCATGAACTGAAACTCTCGGCCGAGTAAAATCCCGTACACGAATAGGTGTGTTCGCGCTGTTGGCGGAGCACTCGAACCCCAACTGATGTCAGTGGGCGCATCGTCGGCAATTGGGAGTTAACATCTGGTTAGCCCGTCACTGGGCCGCAAGGCTGGTCCCCGGCTTGAGAAGGGCCGATGATCCGAGATTCATCCAGTTCTCGGTTACTTGTTCAAGCCCGCACTAAAATTCATCACCTCCCGGAACCGCTATTTCTTTCGTGCGATCGAGGCATCTTCCAGACTGGTCTTTTTGTTCCACCCGTGGAAAGGCGATAAGTCACCCGCGTTCCAGGCCTCGCGCAGTCCTGGGCGACTAAGATCCCAGTCTGGGCGAATTTCGCTCGACACGGCGCGCAGGTCGTGCCAAAGATCGATGACCGACGGACGTCCCCAGAACCAGTAGCCATTGTAGATGCTATAAATCACGAGGCCCGGCTTGAGCACGAGCGTATGCGGGATCATCGGGTTGTGCTCGGGGTCGGTGTACTCCTGGATGTCGAGATCCTTCTGAACTTTTCGCTCGGTGTCCGAAAGGAATGTCCACTGGGCTCCGACTGACGCCCGGAATTCCTGCAGAGTATGGTGATCGTCGGTGGCGATCGTAGCGATCTGAGTGTACGACACGGCAATCTTCGGGTAGAAGGCGGCGAGTTCCAAATGCTGGTGGTGCTCCTTCGGGCAATAGTGCCCCCGCGCAAGCGTGAGGATTAGCGGATCATCGCCCTGCAGTTCGCTCAGCTTGCGCAACGTTTCAGTGTGATCGGGCAGTTCGTAGTCGGGGAAAATGCCTCCGGGGGCAATGTCAGGACGCATGTTCGAGCTCCTGCGATGGAATCGCGCGCATCGGTTATTTTGACGGCTCCGTTATTTTGTCAGTTTCATGCCGTGCTACTGCCCTGGCAGGTATCGGGCGTACCTGTCGGGGCAGTTCCAGCTTCATGGTGAACGCGCGCCCCGCGATTGAGGATATCCGTACGCGTTTGAATCCGCATCCCATCCGGACCGAGCCTTAACCGTAGGTGAGGGTAGTGCTCTGTCCGACTTCGATGATATAACCGTCAGGATCGCGGATGTAGCAGCGAATCTCGCCGTACTTGGGGATCGGTTCGGTGATGAAATCGGCTCCTCGGCTTTTCCATAATTTGTAGCACGCTTGAATATCCGCAACGCGGAAGTTCATAAAGCTGTTGATGTGATTTGGGTCTGGGACGCTGAGGGTTACCGTCGGCTTATCCGGGGTCGGCCCGCCTCCAACGTTCAGAATCATCCAGATATTCGCAAGCTGAAGGTACGGAGGCGCGTTGCCGTCACCCATGGTCAGAATGCGAGCGCCGAAGACCTTTTCGTAGTAGCGAGCCGATCGCTCGACGTCGGCGACGGTGAGAAAATACGCGATGCTGATCCCTTCTTTCGGGGGCATCTCATAGCTCTTCTGGTCAATTTGTACGCTGCTCATTTGACGTCTCCATTTCCGATAGACATCCGCTGATTCCGGTTCTTACGTGTTCAAACCTGCTGCCGATTAAGCCTGACGAGGAAAGGAGAAAACAACTGGACCAAGGTATCGGAGAACTCCCGTCTGCCGCCCAGTTTTTTCCGAGTTTTCCCGGCCGTCGCCGACCCTCATGCCGCTGAAACCACCTTCTTCTTCTCACTGAGTGCCGGTAGAAGAAGTTTCAGAAGCGCTTCATCAGAGAACGGGTTCTGACCTGAGATCAGCTCGCGATCTTGAAGCACGTAGCTCTGCCATGGAGCGGCCACGCTCACGTCACCGCCCGCCGTACGCAAGGCGAAGTCCGGGTAGAAAAGAACCTTACCACCAATCTCAAGCGGCTCCCGCTGCTGCTCTTCCGCTGTCGAAAAGATAGTCATCTTATATCCGGAATAGATCCAACCCTGAGCTTTTGCGTGCGCTCCAGCGGTATCGCCCGCGCTCAACGCCGCGACGAACTCCTTCGAATTCGGAAGAGCCGAGAGAAGTGAAATCGGGCCATGGCAGAGCACTGCGGTCGGCTTGGATGTTTTGTGAAAGTGTCTCAGCACTGTGCCAGCGTCGGGATCGTCGAGAAGATCCATCATCGGGCCATGGCCGCCGGGGACGAAAACAGCGTCATATTGATCCAGGCCGGACGCGATGACATCCGCGATGCGGGCTGGATCTCTGAGGCCAGTCAGGCCGTCGCGGAATATCATATAGTCCTGCAGCTTGGGCGCGTCCCCACCGAAGAAATCGGCGACCTCTGAATGCACATCCACTTGCGGCGTGTTGCCTTTCGGGTTGGCAAAAGTGATTTCGTAGCCCTCCTTCATCAGGGCGCGAATCGGAACCGTTAGCTCGTTGAGGTAGTAGCCAGCGCCGGTATAAACCTTGCCATCCTTCAATGGCAAACCGCGACCGCTCGATACCAGTACTAAGACTTTTCCTTTAGTTGTCATTGTTGTTCTCCTTTTTGAAATTGAATCTGTTCTTGTGAAATATGAGCTAGCTCATCGTCCGCGCGGTTTTCTGCAGGCGATCGAAGTCCTCGAGATTACGTATCCATCGGTTCGCGCCATTGAACCCGCGATGCGGGAGCCGCGAATGGATCCGCAAAGTACTGGGTTTCGTGCGCAACCTTGTCACCCAGGAACTCCATGATGCTCACGGTGTAGGACGGCTTGCCGTCATAAAGTCAGGATGAATTCGGTGACCCACAGATCGCCCCACCAAGGATTCGTTGGACAGTAAACCGCTTTTTGCTTGGCTGACTAGCGCGCTGGTTCTGTATATTGCAACGACCGCGGAATCGCTCGCCTGACTGCGGGTATTCCAGCACCGCGTCCACTTGATAGATGAGGTGCTCGGTTTCAAAATCTCTGGCATCGGAAGCCGTCCAATGCTGATCCAGTGCCGCGCGGATTACTTGATCTCGCGCTGAAGAAGACTGCTCCTTCTTTTGTTCAACGTTCTCTTGCCGATTATTCTTTTGACGATCGTTCATCTGCATCTTGAGCTTTCAAATTTGACAAGAATATAAATGCATTGTCTTCCCGCTACCAACGACGAGCCGGAGCGGCACCATCCACATGGAGTATCTCTCCGCTCACATGACCTGCTTTTACCAGGTAAAGAACGGCATCGACAATATCCTTTACTGTCGCCCTTTTGATAGCCGGCTGCAAAGAAGAGCTGTTTGATTCATTTCGGTGCATTGGCGTATCCACCTCGCCGGGAGCCACGGCATTGAAGCGGATGCCATCTTTTGCATACTCGATTGCGAGATTCTGCGTTGCTGAATTCAAGCCACCCTTCGTAATCATCGAAACCGAACCATTTTCGCCGGCGATCGGCCGATCGGCAAGCGCTGCGGTGATGCTCACAATGCATCCCGATTTTTGTTTCAACATCTCTTTCACGGTGCGCTGGGTCATGTAGAAGAATCCGAGCAGGTTCGTGGAGACAAGAGCATCGAAGTCCTCGATGGTGAAGTCGGTGAAAGGTTTGTTTAGGAAGATGCCGGCGTTATTCACCAAAACATCGATGGTTCCAAAGGTTTTGATTGCTGCTTCGACAGCATCGGCAGTAGTTTGCTGCTTGCCGATATCGCCATCGATGCGAACCAGGCTGCCGGAGGCTGTCAACTTCTGATTGGTGTGACGAGATGTCGCGACGACGTTATAACCTTCCTCCAGAAAGCCCGCGACTAAACCTGCGCCAATACCGCCTGATGCTCCGGTGATGATTGCCGTTTTCTTGCCCGACATGAATAACCCTTCGTTTTATCGGTTGGAGCCTACAGATGTGCCTCACCGGCTGCTCTCAAGCGGCTTTATCCCGCCCGGCGCTGCGTGAAGCCCTCGCGTGAAGAACCGACGAAACCTTCCACCAACGCGGCGATTTCATCAGCAGCCGTATCCAGCGCGAAATGGCCACCATCGACAATGTGGACTTCGGCATTGGGCACATCTCGCCGGTAGGATTCCGGCTCCGACGAGTCAAACGATGACTCATATTTGCCCCAGATCACCAGCAGGCGCGGTTGGTTCTGGCGCATCCACGCTTGCCATTTCGGATAGGCGTCGACATTGGTGCGATAGTCGTAGAACAGATCGCTTTGAATCTCGGCCTGGCCCGGCTGATTCAGAAAATAGAATTCGTCCGTCCACAGATCCGGGTCATGGCGTTCGACGTCAGGATCGTTTCCGGCATGGCGTAAACGCGTGGTCTCCAGCGACAAGAGATTGGTGCGTAGTGCGTCCTCATTGGCAGTGCGATGCGCCCAAAACTCGCGGCGCGTCTTCCAGTTTGCCCCCAGGCCTTCGTTATGGGCAACTGCATCTTGAACAATCAGAGCTTCTACGCGCTCGGGGTGCGCCAGGACCATTCGGAAACCCACCGGCCCGCCATAATCCTGCATGTAAAGTGTGTAGCGCGAGAGCCCGAGCGTTTCGGTAAACCGATTCATGATGTCGGCGTAGTGATCGAATGTGTAAGCGAATTGTTTGGGATCCGGCCAATCGCTGTGTCCGAAGCCAGGGTAGTCAGGAGCGACCATGCGATAGCGATCGGAGAGGCGGGCGAAAAGCGGCTCGAACATTCGCGAAGACGACGGCAGACCGTGCAGGAGCAGGAGTGTTGGCGCGTCTCTCGGACCAGCCTCCCGGTAGAAAATTGAAAGCCCATCAATCTGTGCGGTGCGATAAGAAGTGGGGTATTTCATGCGATGTTCCTTTCCGTTGTGCTTCTGCTCAGAGTCATTGAGTTCTGAGAGTGATTTCTGGATTCCTTTTCTTTCGCATGCATTTCCGATTGCCTATGTGAGATCCAGGACGTACTGAAGTGGGCCAAATGCCGAACTTCGGCGAAGACGAGTCCTGTTTGGCATCTCCCCCAATTCCCACCCCGACTTTCGGGGCTCCATCTAGTCGGCGACCAATTCCAGATTCGTTCATCTAAGTTTTACTAGTGACTGTTTGCGCATCGTGCGAGGAGATAAATCATGAAAGCAGTTGTTGTCCATCAATACGGCGGTCCAGAAGTATTGAAGTTCGAGGATTACCCTGACCCGGTCCCGGGTCCGGGAGAGGTACTGGTGCGCGTCGCCGCCACGAGCGTGAATCCGATCGACTACAAGCGGCGTGCCGGGTTAACGAAGGACTTCTATCCCCTCACTTTTCCGGGCCTGATTGGAGTCGACCTTGCTGGAACCATATTGAAGGGTGGGCCTGGAGTGGAAGGTTTTTCCGTCGGCGACAAGGTGTTCGCCATGGCCGACAACACTTACGCCGAGCTTTGTGTGGTGAAAGCCGCGATGCTGGCGAAAGTTCCCATGGGGCTCGATTTGGTCCAGGCGGCGGCACTGCCCCTCGTGACAATTACCGGCAACCAGCTCATGTCCGCTACGCGAATCAAAGCGGGCCAGACGGTTATGGTCGTGGGAGCGGTAGGAAATGTCGGGCGTTCGGCGGTATTCACGGCGAAGCAACGCGGGGCGACCGTGATCGCCGGCGTTTTGAAGAGGCAGATAGATGAGGCGAAGACTGTCGGCGCGGATCAGGTGGTCCCAACTGACGACGACACCGCGATTGCAAGTCTTTCGCCGCTCGATGCGATTGCCGATACAGTCGGCGGAAGAACCGCCGAGAAACTGATCGCCAAGGTCAAGGCGGGAGGGGTGTACGCATCGGTTGTCGAAGCACCGCAGAACGCCGCAAAGTACCCATCTGTAAGAATGGCGCACGTATTCTCGAAATTTGATAGGAAAACGCTCGAGTCAATGGCCGAGGCGGTGAGGGATGGCAAGCTGGTAATCCCAATCAGCCAGAAACTGCCACTCAATGAAGCGGCCGAGGCTCAAGCAGAGGCTGAAAAGGGTGGTGTCGGGAAGATCTTGCTGGTGGCTTGAACTCGTTGCTGTAGATGCAACGTTTAAGGAAACTGAAAATGAAGAAAGATCATAGCGGGATTAATCCCGCTTCGAAACCAAGTGGCGACGGGTGTGTGGAATGCCTGGCGTCTCCGAGAGGTTGATGGCTTCATCTCCGCCGTTGTGCGGAGTGTGGGCACATCGGATGCTGTGACAGTTCTCCCAGTCAGCATGCATCAAAGCATGGGGCTTCAACAGGGCATCCGATCATTGCCAGCTTCGAGCCGGGTGAGGACTGGTTCTTCGATTACGAGAAGCAAGGAATGATCAAAGGTATGGAGTTACTTCCGCCACACGCGCATCCAAAAAATCAGCCTGGTTCTGGACCCGCAGGCAGGGTGCCAGCCAACTGGGAATCGCTTCTAAACTAGCTGCCCGCTATAGATTTTGCTTTCGCGGTCGTCTTTTAGCTTCGGATGAATCGGCTTTCGAGCAACTTCAAAGGTGAGGAGGAATAGCCGTGAAGGCAGCCAGAATTCATAGCTTCGGACCGCCCGACGTCGTGGTGGTCGAGGATGTGCCGATGCCGTCGCCGGGCCCAGACGAAGTTCTGGTGCGCGTGATGGCCGCGGGCGTCGCTCCCTGGGACGCGATCATCCGTGATGGCAAGAGCAAGGTCAGCCCGCAACCTCCGCTCACCCTCGGTTCTGACTTCTCCGGTGTCGTCGAGAAGGTCGGCCCCGGCGTTACGGACTTCGCGCCGGCCGACCAAATCTATGGCGTCACCAACCCGCAGTTCTGTGGCGCCCAGGCCGAGTTCGCCGTGGCCACGGCCGGGATGGTCGCCCGGAAACCGCAATCGCTGAATCACGTAGAAGCAGCATCGGCTCCCGTCATTGCCGTAACCGCCTGGCAAATGCTGTTCCAGTATGCACGGGCGATGCGCGGCCAAACGGTAATGGTCGTCGGAGCCGCCGGGAACGTCGGGGCCTACGCCGTGCAGATGGCCGTGGACGCCGGGATCCACGTCGTTGCCATCGCCCACCTCGACGACGAAGACCTGCTCCGAACACTTGGAGTGAAATCCATCATCGACTCGAGCAAGCCGGCATTCGAGCAGGACCTCCCGCAGGTGGACGCCATCCTCGACACAGTCGGGGGCAGTACGTTTCAACGCTGCATCTCTGCGTTGAAGCCCGGAGGCAAACTCGTCACCTCGGTCTCCACGCAGCCGCTCCCAGCAGGCGCCGTTTTCTTCTACGCTGAGGTAACCAACGCGCGCCTGCAGACACTCACAACATTGTTTGACGCGGGCAGAATCACACCACGTGTGGGCTCAATCCTGCCGCTTTCGGAGGCACGCCATGCGCAACGCATGCTTGCGGGCGCACCACACAAGCCCGGCAAGATCGTACTGCAGATCGGAAACCCGCAGCAGTAGCAGCACGCACAGAGATACAACCGATTCCATCGTCCAATTGTTCAAAGCCCACCCTTTTGTTTCTATTACGTGATGCTGCAGATTCAACCAGAGTTTGCATCCCAGAAGTGTTTATGAAAATAACTCTGCAGCCTTTCGGAGGAAAATTATGTCAAGCCACACAGCAGAGATCCCCATCGAAGCACGCTCACATCGAGTCCTCTGGATGCAATCCCAGACGAAATACCGTTCGCTGTGCCCTATGGGCGCCCGATATCACTAGAGCGAGCCCAGGCGGTCATTCACGCGGTGGGTAGTCGGCGATCCTTACCTTACAGGATTAGGGAAGAGTTGCGCGTGACTCGAGCGAAATATGCGGCTGTTTGGCCATTCTCTTATTTGCCGTCGACAGAGAAGGCAAGTAAGACATTTCCCGGCATGCCGCCGAGACGTGGGTAACCGGAGTTAACGTAGAGCATGCCATCCACGACTACCGGACCTGCGCCATCTAGTGAACCACCTCTAGCAGGAACTCCGTTGACCGAGTGGTAGTCCCTCACGGTGTCAATGTCCCAAAGGAGGCGGCCGTTCTCCGTCGAAAACGCTCGGAGATGTCCGTCAACAGAGCCGGAGAATACGGCACCCTGTATGGAAGTCAACGCGGCTGACTGAGCGGGGCTGCAGCCCGGTCGTGGTGGAGTGCACGGGTAACTGGGTGCAAACCAAGCCTTGCTGCCGTCTTTCAGGTGCAACGCAGTGAGGCCACCTCCCTGGATCGCATCGAAATCTGCCCCACCGACCTTGGCAGCCGTGACCAGTTGATTTTTGACCGCATCCGAGACGGAGGCATAGATGTTTTTCTCATCGCTCGTCATACCCCATTGGACACCGCCATTGTCTCCTCCTTTACCGACGCGCGCCTGCCAAAGAATCTTTCCCTTCTGATCTGGGTCAAACGCGTAGACGAGTCCAGACTTTTGGCCGGCGGCGAGGATCTCCCGCCCGCCTGCGCTTACCAAGAGGGCCGAAGAACCAAAATCAAAATCAGGTCCACCCTCGAACGAACAATTCGGGCCATGGACCGCGCAGGAAGTATTCCAGGCGTCACCCGACGTGGTTTGTTGCGACCATAGGATCTGACCGGTTTTCAGTTGGAGGGCAACAACGGCATCGCTGTTGGCTGTTGCCGGGAGGGAATAGTTGTCACCGGTGGTCACGTAAAGCGCTCCCCGCTTTTCGTCCACCGTTGGAGTGGACCAAACCGGGGCACCAGAAGGTCCGAAAGTGGGCTTGCCTGCTGGCGTAACGCCGGTCTTCCTCGGGGTATCAACCAGATATGTCTTCCAAATCGGCGAACCATCTGAGGCACGGAGGGCAGTGATACTCCCGCGAAAGGTACAACAAGGGTAGTCGGGAGAAATGGAGCGAGTCTCTTCCCATGAGGCGGCGGGCACAAACACAACACCATTAAGGAAGGCGGGAGAACCGGTCAGCCGGGTAGCCTCGTGGTCGTCGATTCGTTGCTTCCATAAGAGTTTTCCAGCCCTCGCATCAAGCGCATAGAACCAGCCGGTTTGGTCACCAAAGAGGAGGGAATATCCAGTTCCCTTCTCCACGATAAGGGGAGCGGATCGAACGGGCCCGTTGGCTTGGAACGTCCAGTACAGGCAACCTGATTTCGCGTTCATCGCATAGATGGTTCCACTGGCGCTGCCTGTAAACAGGGTGCCGCTCCGGATGGTGAGGGCACCGAACGCAATAATGTCGCCCCGAAAGCCGAACGCCCACTTCAACTTAAGGTTTGGAACCTGAGCAGCAGTGAGGCCAGCATCCTGCGGCGATTGAGAGCGAGTATTCGAAAAGGTTGGGCTCCAGCCTATCCAGTTTGCGGAAAGCGTGGAGAGGGACGGACTCTGTTCAGAACAATACGCACTTGCCAGGAAAGGTGCATCCTCACCTCGCGTCCCAAGAAAGTTTGCAATGGCTTCGCGCTCTTGCCGGCGAAGTGGATAGGCGATACGCATCATAGCGCCGAAGTCCAAAGTTCGGAGAATCCGGCTTGCGGACATCTTCTGCAGCGCACTTCGTGGAGGAATCGGGGGACTGATCCGGTCATGGCAGGCGGCACAGTGCTGCTTATAGAGAGTTAAGCCGCCCTGCGCCGACAAAAAGGACGCACAAATCAAGACAGCACAACAACTCATGGCAGACCGCATCAGAAATGTCATGGTGAGCAATCCTTGGGAGTGACGGTCAATAGATCGGCCTGATGGCGGAGTCTATCAGTAGCTAATCTCCAGGTCACTGAATTTGTGCGGCTGCATTTTCTACGGCATAGGCAAGGTGGCTCTTGTTCACGCTTGGCCTCCACTCGCGATCAAGGATCGGAGTAGGCAGTCTTAAAGGCAACTTGGATTTTGCCGCCGCTCGATCGGCGGTGGCTGCGATAACTCTCGGTTGGTCGGCAGCCCTTCCCTTACCGGGTTAGGTAAGAGTAGCCCGTCACTCGACTACAGACGGGATCACTAGCGCAGACCGACAAGACCTCGCACGGAATCAATCAGTTTTGTTGAATCGTAACCAACGCCATCCTTGAAGACGATTTCGACATTCTCGATATCAGTTATTTTCGCAGATGGATCCCCGTAAACCACGATCAAGTCGGCCTGCTTACCGACGGCTATCGTTCCAATGCTATCCAACTCGCCGAGGAATTGTGCGCCGTTCGATGTAGCGATGTGGATTGCTTCGAGCGGCGTGAAGCCTGCCTCCACGAGAATTTCGACTTGCCGCTGATCCCCGAAGCCTGCGACCGTTCCACCGATGCCGGTTGGATCCGGCCCAGCCAGCAGAAATCCACCTGCCTCGAAAAAGGCAAGCTCCAGTTCCATCTCCTTCTTCAAGAGGTCGGGTTGCGGAGTGAATTCCAGTCGCCGCGCCAGATATCCGGCCTGTGCTTGTGGCGACATGACATCGAGGACGCGCTGCCGCAAGACCGGATGATCGGTCATATAACTCTCCATACCCGCAAGGGTTGAAGTAACGGCAACGTGATGCTGAATCAACGTCCGAAAGAGATCCTTCACCGGAGCGCTCTCGGGATCGAGGGTCCGAAATACGGCAAACTTTTCCTCATAGGAGGGGCAAACATCGGGTTTCTTCGTCGGAACTAAGCTGGTGTCGATAACGAAACCGTGTTCGACGTTATCGATGCCCAACTCGGCGGCTTCACGAAAACTAATCGAGCAAAGATGACCGGTGACCTTTAATCCGCGCTTATGCGCTGCATCGATTGCCGCGGCAAGCTCGGCACGGGTGATGTGCATGAATGCTTTGAAGGATGTGACGCCCTGGTCCGCCCAGAATTCCACCTGTTTGCGCGCGTCGTCAGGACCGGTGAGCTCGTGGACGGGCAGTCGATAGTTTCCCTTGCCTTCCAGATAGGAACCGGTGACATGAATCTTTGGCCCTGGGATTCTGCCGGCATCAATCCAGGCTTTCAGATTGACATCTGCATAAGGCTCAACGCTGGCAGTGGTTCGAATGCTCGTAACCCCCGCAGCCAGATAGAGCCGTGGAAAGCTGAAGCTCGACTGCTGCTCGAATTGAAGCTGCCCTCCAACTCGGCGTCCCGCAAGGTTGATGGGCTGAGGGAAGTACAAGTGATCGTGCATACCCACCAGGCCAGGCATAACGCTGTAGCCGGGAAGATCGAGAACCTTCGCACCTTTAGGTACCGCGGTTGACACTGCGCTGCCCACGGCTTCGATCCTGCGATTGCGAAGGATGATGGTTTGGTCGGCTCGCGCGGCCGCTCCGGTGCCGTCAATCACCCGCACGTGGGTTAAGGCGATGATCTCGTCATCGATCTTCACGTATTCCCTTACGACTGGCGATAGCATCGCGGCAGGGGCAATTGCGCACTGGCAATAGCGGCGAGCAGAAAAACCGTACTAATCAGTCTATAAGCGAGCGATGCTTTTCCAGGCACCGTTGTCATGGTGTTTCCTCCAGTCGCAGGATTGTAAGTCAAGCAGGAAAGGAATTCTGAGAAGATTCAACAGCTCCGGATCGGTTGATTACGTGCGATAGGTCGCGTCTGGTCGGGCAAGTCGGACTTTGGTGCCTCAGTTAGGAGGCTCAATGCCGATCTTGTCATTCACGGCACCTTGAATCCGCTGTTTGCAACCGAGATATCGTTCGGTTGTCTGAATCGAAACGTGACCGAGCAAAAATTGAATTTGTTCGAGTTCACCTCCGGCAGCATGGCAAAGCCGAGCACAGGTTCTACGGAGGTCATGCGGCGCTAACTTCTCGATGTTCGATTTCGCAGCGTACTCGCGAACCACGTGCCAAACCGCCTTCTCGGTAAGTCTCTCTGCCCAGGCTTTTCCCATCTTGTGGACACGACGAAATAACTTGCCAGAGTCAATGTCCGCTGCCTGAAGCCACTGGTCTAGGACCTGCTTCACCCATGCTGGCATTGGGATGGTGCGCGTGTGCCCTGCCTTTCCCTTGAGATCGACGATGGCCCAGTGCTCCTCACGCTGTTGAAGGTGGCTGAAGTTTAGCCCAACGGCTTCGTGCCACCGTAGGCCACATGCAAGTAACATGGCTAGAAGTGCTCGATCACGTTTTTCCTTCAAGCGCTCGCCGCCGGGAGCCTGCCAAAGTCTCTGCGACTGTTCAGCGGTCAGCCAGTTTCCTAGTCTTACGCCAATCTTTTTAACACCCTTGACTCGCCGGATGCCGGCAGCCAGGTCGGGGCTTAGGAGGCCACGATCGGCGGCCTCATAAGCCAAGCGCCGGACAGCTCCTCAACGAAGATTGATCGTTCCAGGAGCGAGATTTCGCGATTCGAGATGAATTCGATAGCGGAGCACGACGGTCCTGCTGAACGATAGCCTCGGCTCCGAGCAGTACCACTCCACGAATTCATCAATCCCGTGCCGGTAAACCGCGCGCGCATCTGCAGAGGTCAGGCTACTCGGAACGGCGGATTTTGCCTGATCCAAATCAGGTAAGCGAAGAACTGCTTTGGGCTTTGGGCGAGTTCGTTTAGAGGTTGGCTTCCGAGACATCGTCGCGGTCCTCCTTGACCGCGCTACGATGGTCTGCATACCTCATCTACTTACGGATGGCCCGTGATCCGGGAAGTTCAAGAAATTCGATGAGTGGCGGTGTCGTGCAATTTGCAGCGTGAGTCCTATTCGGGCTAGGCTCTGCGCTGGCCAGCAGTCCGTTAAATTGTGCGCGGTACGCGTGCAGGTCTCGCGCGTAAGGAGTAGCATTTCTGCCATGAAAAGCGTCGAACGCCGTAATTTCCTAAAGGTAGCGGTGGCGCTGCCTTTTGCCCCGCCGACATCGTTCGCTGAAGTTGCAAGCCCATTGGGAAAGCCAGTGTTTGTCGCCGCGGGCGCGGACGCGACAAGGTGGTGATCGAGGTAGGCGACGAGCGCTTCACGCTCCGGCCGGGCGATTCCATACTAGCGCCACGAAATGTGCCCCACGTGTGGGCCTACGTCGGTGAGAAGCCGGGACGGACGCTGATGGGGTTCACGCCGGCTGGCCAGATGGAAGATTTCTTTACCCTCTCTAGCAAGCAGCCAGTTGATGCGAAAATCGCGGAGGCGCACGGCATGAAGTGGCTGGGGCCCCCGCTCGACGTGTCGAAGCTCGTTTGATGACTTCCGTATCGCCCGTAACTCATCCAGAGTCGCACACGCTGATGCGGCTTGCGACCTCCAATCGCGTGACTGATAAACTGTGAGGCGGGTTTCCTGGCAGTGCATGTTAAGCCCAAGGACCAGGTTATAGAATGCACGCTATGTACGAATGAAGTCGAAGGTTTTTTGAGATCCGACGATGTGCTGGCGACAGTTGGTATTCGGGAAGATCGGGCGATTGCTGATCATTTCTTTCGGTTTAGCACTATGGACGAATGCGCAGAATCCGCCTGTGGCTTTTGTTGATGTCACAGTCGTTCCCATGGACAAAGATCAGATTGTGACCCACCAAACCGTCGTAGTAATGAAGGGACGGATTGCTCAAGTGGGGCCCTCGACATCCGTGAAAGTACCTCGTGGGGCATTGAAAATCGAGGGCAAGAGCAGGTTTCTTATGCCGGGTCTGGCCGACATGCATGTGCATTTCATAAGGTCAGCCATCACAGTGAAATCTCAGACTTCCCCATCTAACGGATCTTCGTTTCATTCTCTCGTTCCAGCCTCTGCCTCAGATGACCACGAGCGCGAAAATCAAGCCTTAGGACTGCTGTTCATCGCGAACGGAGTCACTACAGTACGAAATATGTGGGGCGATCCCGCTATCAACGCCTTTGCAAATAGGGCTGATTCGGGCCGGGTTCTCGGACCTCATATCTACTCCACTGGGCCCGTTACCGATGGAAATCCGCCCGTCTTTGAGGGAAGCCGGGTGGTGGAAACAAAGTCGCAAGCCGAAGCGGCGGTGAAACAGGACAAAGAAGCAGGCTACGTTGCTTTGAAGGTGCTCCCTCTGCTCTCCTCCGATAGTTATGGCTGGCTGGTTTCTTCCGCACGGGCGCAAGGGTTGCCGGTTGTGGGACATGTGCCTAAGACTGTCGGACTTCGCGGAGCAATCGCCGTCCGCCAGGATTCGATCGAGCACCTCGACGGTTTTTGGGAAGCCTTGCAACCCGACCCTGTCGCGGCTGCGAGTGCGTCGACGCGCATTTTGTTGGAAAAAGCTGATCTCAGCAAGCTCCCCGCGCTTATCGAATCGGTTCGAGCCGCGGGTATTTGGAACTGCCCCACGCTGGACCTGAACCAAGTGCTCCCCGACGATCCGGAATGGCAGCGGAGAACCGCGTTGATTCCTCCTGCAATCGCAGAGAGATATCACAAGATGTACTCGCACTGGAACGCTGACCAGGTACTCACCCGCCGGGCATATCAACTAAATCTCTCAATTACGCGAGCACTCCATGAGGGTGGAGCCCGCCTGCTTCTTGGAACCGATGCTACGAAGCCGACTGTTCTTCCGGGCTTCTCGCTTCACGAGGAGCTTCAACACTTTGTAGAGGCTGGTATGACGCCCTACGAAGCTATTCGCGCCGGCACAATCGACGCCGCGATATTCCTTCACAAGGAGAAAGAGTTCGGGGTGGTCGCAACTGGTCGGAGGGCGGATTTGCTGCTGCTAGAAGCAAATCCTCTCGAAGACGTCAAGAACGTGTCCAAACGCATCGGCGTGATGCACAATGGTCACTGGTTCACCGAAGAAGAACTTCAGCAGCGGCTCGCAACTCTGAGAAGCGGTAATCAACATTGACCACGCTGGTTTGGTCTGCAACAACCCGCCGCCATTCACGATCCTGGATGAGTCGTCGGCAAAGCGGACACTGAGCGGCTGGTTCAGCCCGGTGGCTCTATTCCGATTTGGTCGTTGACGGCACCTTGAATCCGCTGTTTGCAACCGAGGTATCGTTCCGTTGTCTGAATCGAAATGTGACCGAGCAGAAACTGGATCTGCTCCAGTTCGCCGCCCGCGGCGTGGCAAAGCCGTGCACAGGTCCGGCGCAGGTCGTGCGGCGCTAACTTGTCGATACCGGCTTTCGCGGCATACTCCCGAACCACGTGCCACACAGACTTTTCCGTCAGCCTCTCTCCCCACGTTTTCCCCATCGTGTGCACGCGACGAAACAACTTGCCCGATGTAATGTTCGCTGCCTGAAGCCACTGATCGAGGACATTCTTCACCCATGCTGGCATCGGGATGGTGCGGATGTGGCCTGCCTTTCCCTTCAGATCGATAATGGCCCAGTGTTCTTCACGCTGCTGAATGTGGCCGAAGTTTAGCTCAACGGCCTCATGGCGTCGTAGGCCACAGGCAAGCAAGATGGCCAGAAGTGCACGATCACGTTTTTCTTTCAAGCGCTCGCCGCCGGGAGCCTGCCACAATCTCTGCGATTGTTCGGCGGTGAGCCAGTTTCCTAGCCTCACCCCGATCTTCTTGACGCCCTTTACTCGTCGGATGCCTGCAGCCAGATCAGGACTAAGGAGCCCACAGTCGGCGGCCTCATAGGCCAAGCGTCGCACAGCTCCCAAGCGAAGATTGACTGTCCCGGGAGCGAGCCTGCGGCCTTCGAGATGAATTCGATAACGAAGCACAACAGTCTCGTTGAAAGAGAGCCTAGGCTCTGAGCAGTACCATTCCACGAATTCATCAATTGCGTGTCGGTACCCACGTTGGGCATCGGCCGAGGTCAAGCTGTTCAGAACGGCAGATTTTGCCTGGTCCAAATCAGGTAAGCCAAGAACTGCTTTGGGCTTGGGGCGAGTTCGTTTCGAAGTAGACTTGCGAGACATCGTTTGCGGTCCTCCTTAAACCGCTCAACGATGGTCTGCCTACATCAGCCACTTTACGATTTGCTCGTGATCCAGGCACAACCACGTGTGACCAAGCCGCACTGCAGCTCTCCGCAACGACTTGTCATACGGGTCGTTTCGGTACTGAGTTGGATAAGATGTACAATCCCGCCTGCCGAAAATTCCAGAATGGAAGGCCCGTTGTGAAATGTTCTGTGAGTCGCTTTTTCAGAGGGGCTTCTTTTTGCCGCAAGATGCAGGAGAGCATTGAACGGGTAGGAATGTCGTGGGTTCGATGGACAGCCACTCACATAAGACTGGGGACTCTGGCTACGCTGTCACTGGTTGCCCTCTCTTCGGTGCGGCTTGATGCCTTTGAGTCAAAAGGGATCGGTGGGGTAGTGGTTGCAACCGCGTCCGGGCCTGTGCTGGGAGAGACGGAGAAAAGCGCTCAAGTTTTTCGTGGGATTCGGTTTGCGGCACCGCCCGTGGGTCCGTTGCGATTCCGCCCCGCAGTTCCTCCAACTCCCTGGACGGAGGTGAGGCCGGCGCTGGACTTCGCGCCCGCCTGTCCTCAGCTTGTCGATATAGACCCGACCGAGAACAACAACTCCGTGATGGCAGAGGACTGTCTGGCGGTGAACATTTGGACGCCACAGGCGGACGCGAAGAAGCGCCCAGTGATGGTGTGGATTCACGGCGGCGGGTTCATTGAAGGGAGTGCGCGAAACACCTGGTACGACGGTGCAACGCTGTCGGCACGGGGCGACGTTGTGGTAGTGACGGTGCAATACCGGGTGGGCGCGTGGGGATTCCTAGCGCTATCTGAGATCGGAGGACGGGACTATGCAGAGAGCGGGAATCTGGGTCTTCTGGATCAAATTGCGGCACTCAAATGGGTCAAGCAGAATATCGCGGCCTTCGGTGGAGATCCTGACAATGTGACCCTATTTGGGCAATCGGCAGGGGGAGGCAGTGCGGGAATGTTGATGACTGCGCCCCTTGCACGGGGTCTCTTTCACAAGGCGATCCTCGAGAGTGGGACTCCGAAAGAAGTGAGCGACAAGGCGCGAGCGATCGAGGTGTCGCGAGCTTACATGAAGATCGCTGGTGTCAGCAGCATAGAGGGACTTCAAAGGTTGAGTATGATCCAGATGCGAGACGCGCAAAAGAAGCTATTTGAGACACCCTATGGCTACTCCGCATTCCGTCCCATCATCGACGGCATTGTGCTCAAGGACTCTCCGATGCAAGCGATGGCGGCAGGCTACGCAGCCTACGTCCCCCTTCTCCTCGGGACAAATTGGGACGAAATTCGCTTATGGTCCGCGGCTTATGATCTACCCGTAGATAAGAAGCCACTGGCCATTCTTGAAAAGCAGCTTGGAAACATTTTTGGCACCAGGGCACACCAAGCGATTGAGACCTACCGCAAGGCTGATGCGGACTATGGCGATGCCGTCGTCCATTTGCTCGGGGACCTTCTGATGCGAATGCCCTCGATTCGTTTGGCAGAATCAAACAGCCGCTGGCAGCCGACGTATATGTACCTGTTCACCTACCGCTCGACGTCGGACTACAAGGAGTTCGATTCCGCACATGGGATGGAAGTTCCGTTTGTGTTTGGCGTCATTGACGATCTGGATGTCATCGCCTTCACAGGGAGGGACCCCAGCCGACAATCTGTGGCGAAGCAGGTTCAGCAGGCGTGGGTTAACTTCGCGCGTACAGGAGATCCTAGCGAGCCGAGTCTCTCTTGGCCGAAATACGATGTGAATACACGCGCGACAATGCAGCTTGGCATAACCTGCAAGGTGGTGAACGATCCGAATTCTGCTGAGCGCACTGTGTGGAACGGTCTGCCATTCGATGGCGTCACGCCTAATACGGTTAGCATTTGGGGGCTCGTCTGGGCAAATGAGGCCCCTTAGAATGTCCGATCTCGCGGTTCATTGGCGAGTAACGACTCAGATACCGGACGAGTGGTCGGCGAACCAGAAACTGACAGTTCATGTCCATGACTTCCGCATTGCTTTACTCATCTGGTTGGTCCGATAAACGGGCTGGGTGTTTGGGGTCGGTGAATTCGAGCAGTTCGATGGGCGCGCCGTTTTCGATGATGAACGCGACGCGGACACCGTGCGATGGGCTGTTCGGGGGAATCAGGGTTTCGCGGCCAGCAAGCTCGGAGGAGAGGTTGGTCACTTCAAACGCGACATGCGGCACTCGCCGGACGAGTTCCGGAACCGCCGCGTCCGCTTCGAAGCGCATCCATTCCACGCCGAATTCGCTTCTCTGGTGACTGACGACAAAGACTTTCAGGTCTTTCAAGTGGGTCTACCCAGGCTTCGATTCGGTCGTGGGAATCCCAATGTGGTGATAACGGCGCATTTTTTCTCTCTCCGGGAGAGTTGGCACAGGATTTTATTGTATTCGTTACCGCGTTTGAATCGAGCCCAGTGACGAGGAGGCGAGTGCATTCGCGTGACCAACCAACTGGTAGAGGCGGCGACCCGCACTACGCTCTGGACCAACACATCGCAGGTGTCTTCCAGAGACGTTTTCGCTCTTCGTGCATTCACCAATGTTTCCGGCTGTGGTTCAGCGGGTTACCAGGCCGACGTCTCGGACGAAGGAAACAACGACAAAATCGTCAACAACTCAATCTCTGGGCCGGGATACGCTGACAATAACGCTTCGGGCTGCGGCACGTTTAGCATCGACGCGACCTTTGCTGCTCGAGCAAAAATCCACGCCCACAATACCGGGCCCTGGGAGAGACGTATTGACGTGCACTTCGAAATTGGCTTGCGGAGGGAGACTGTGATGGGTGACATCTCCCTCGAATGACTTCGGTGTTTCTGTGAACTTCCTCCGCAATCATCACACCCGTCGCTTCACGGGAATGGTTTGCCCGCGGTTGTATTCCGATGCGAGCCCATATCGGAGGTCCTCATGCCAAACCTGAAAAAGAGGAAAGTAGAGCCGCGAACTGAACGACCGCGAATACCCGGCTACGGTTTGCCACAAACTGCGTTAAGCATCGCGGGATTACGGAGAGAAACGCGATTAAACTTAGATTAAACAGGCTTTTCGCTGTCTGTGATTCTGGTCACACCTCATTGTGACAACACACATCGAGCTCCATCGTCTTGAAAGTCAGGATGAGACATACTCCGAGTGCGGCGGCCATGTGGTAAGCACGTTTTGTGATGCTGGAGCCTTTATATGTCTCGTGTTTTGTCATACTCTGTGTCCACCGTCGTTCCGCGTGATCGTGTCTGGGAATTCTTTGCCGACATCGAAAACTGGATCAAGGTTTCTGACGTATATGAAGATTTAAGGTGGTCAGGATTTCCTTGGACACTACATAGTTGCATCATCGGAAAAATTCATTATCCAAAGCCATTGCCTTTGCGGTACGTGATAGAGAAATGCGAGCCCGGTTCGTTCGTCAGCTATCTGGCCCACACTACCGACGGCGGCTTCGCTACGCACAGAAGCATAAGGTTTGAACGGCGTCAAGGGCGCACATGGATTCACGTCGATTCCTATGCGGCAGGTGAGCCTAGGTTTGCGATTGCTGGCGGCAGCTACGGCTTCCTAAAGCTGCTAACCGAGCGTTGGTTCCCAGACTTTGCCAAGTTCTGTGACAATCACCTAGACGACCCTGGCGAAGCGCATGGCCACTCCTTCGGAATGTCTCAGCTCGACGAGCCGGGTCAATCCAAATCACATTACTGACTCCCCTTGGATTTGGTCGAGGGTACTTCCGCGCGATGGCTTCGTTCAATTGAGTGGTTGTTGAAAACTCCATCGCCGAAATTCGCCAACAAGATTGCGCCAGGATGCCCTACAAACGACTTTGTCAGTTTTCTAGACATTTGTATCCCTCAAATTTTGGCTGTTTGGGAGGAAACTGGATTTTTCAATACCGACGCCCGGTTTTGACCGTTACAGCCTCCAAGGTGGCCGTAATCTGCCGCATGCGGCCACGCCGAAATGACTGTTTCGTACTGTGCTAGGGAATCGTGGGACGTTCTCTCAGGGTCGCACGAATCTGGCGGCGTTGGTCCGCGCTCAACGCCGTGAACTGGAATCCGTACTCTGTTCCCAGCGAACGAACAACTTTTGCAGGAATCAGCTGTTTGTCCCAGCCCGGCAGGGGGATTTCGAGCGTGACGCACTCTCCCATTACCAGCGGCTCGGCAACGAACGCCCCAATACCACTTTCGCTGAGATTGCGAACCCAGCCCTGCAGGCTAAGTTTCGTGCTGTCGCGCTGGAGAAGAATCTGGATCCTTATCTCGAACGCATGCCTCGGCGAAATCCTGCCGGCCGAACCCTTTGCGTCGTCGGACGAAGAAGTTTTCATCCATCAACCCGCTATGTCTCTCAGAAAATAGTATTCGTCAAGCACTTCGAGAGAGACACAAGGCGGCTCGATCTTCGAGTCCAGTGTCTGAGCGTTCGTAGGAGATAATGCAGGGTTGTCGTCGAGAAGTTGTTGTATGCGTTCTTCAATCTGTCGCCGATCCTCATCGGTCAGAGAGTTTCTGAACTGAGCCCGATCCGCATTCGCTGGCCGCTGTTTTCCTCTGGCCCACTCCCGCGTTGCCCGATCATTGTGTTTGCGATCCGCGTTGATTCCAGCCTGCTGACTCTTCATCCGTTCTCGTGCTTCATCGAGTTTCGTTCTTAGAGCCTCATCCATATTGTTGCCTTTTCCCGGTCGTTCGATTTGATGCGGCACATCGGAGACCCTGCTAACCATCACTCATCTTCTCGACTCTTCACACTCATGCACGTCGAACTTGTGACCCAGGTACTCCTCCGCCCCCACAGCGTCATGCGCGAAGGTTGATGATGGGACGAAGAACTTGCGCTGGCATCTCGCACATGAAGCCATTACGGGAACTATGCCCACATGTCGGACGATGACGAAACCGCGATCACTGCGCCCGCCGGGAATGGAAGCCAGGGAAAGGCACAAATGAGATTCGAACTGCTTCGCAAGTGCGGCGTATGGTACGCCGTTTGGAAATTCAAAGCTTAATTTGCAGTCTCTGCACACCAAGAAACGGCCCGTTGGGGACATCAGGATAGTGATGCGATGAGGAGAAGGCTGCGGAGAACCGTTGGCTGGCATTGCATATTCCAACTCTCCACGGACCAGACAATCATACGCTTTTTCTCGGGGAGCGCCGTACACGATCGCACGCTCAGAATGCTAGGGGGCTAAGGTTGTTATCGTACAGCACTACGTGACCCGGATGGCCCACAAAGCGAAGGCGGCGAGTCCCCGATTGTAAAGCCTATAGCCTACAGCACAAATCATCCTCAGGTTCCGGAGCCGAGCACAGGCTCACGCGTCCAAGCAGCCACTGAATCTTTATCGCGTCGAGCCTCAGACGAACAATGCCATGTTCTTCGCTTGACGGTCCGTGGACGCTGCGGAAACTTTGACTAGCTTGGTCACCGCGAGGCTCAGCCAGGAGCTTTGCGCTGAAGATCGCGCTCTTCGGCTCGAAGTTAGCTTCAATATTGCTTGGGACACGAAGAAGTGCTAAGCTCTATAGCGAATAACAAGCGAATATATTTGCGGAGCGCTGCATGACCATCTCCCAAGCCCTGGCCCCTCGATCCAACGCAACTATCGATACCGTTCAGGAGATTCTAGGGACGCTGGTTGCACGGTACCACAGAGACGAAGTCCTAACCGCAGTGCGCCAGATTCCGGCCCGAGAAGCTAAGTTTCGTCCCGTGCCAGGATGGGTGGCAAGTACTTTGTCTGAGGCTTATGGGGCCAAGGGAATCCGAGAACTGTATTCACACCAGGCCGCCACAGCCGAGTTGGTACATGAGGGGAGAAACGTCATTGTAGTGACGCCCACAGCATCGGGCAAGACGCTTTGCTACAACCTTCCGGTACTGAACGCGGTGCTGGAGAATCCCGACACCCGAGCTCTTTATCTCTTTCCCACCAAAGCTCTGGCCCAGGACCAGTTGGCTGAATTGGATGATTTGGCCACCCGCCTCAATGACTCCTTTGGAGTGTTCACCTATGACGGCGATACGCCAAATGACGCGCGTAAAGCAATCCGGGAGCGCGGGCACATCGTCCTGACAGCTACCGAAATGTCATCAGCTGAAATTTGAGCAGTGACCTGCTGGGCATTCACAAACGTGGTTTGCCGGGCGCTCCCGCTCCATTGTACGGCTGCGCCCGAGACAAAATTCGATCCGTTAACCGTTAATGTAAATAACGGCCCTCCACGCGTCGCAGTGCTCGGAGAGATACTTGAAATAGCAGGAACGGGATTAGGCGTCGAGGAGCTACCGCTACCACAACCAAAGGTGACAGCAACAAACATGGCAACTGGGATAATCCCGAGCGTTGACCGAGGTGTGAGGACCATGTAGAAACCTCAGTGGTTTGAGTGTCGCATCAATTTCTCTCGCGCCTTTGCTCAGCTTCAACTGGCATTTTCGTATCAGTCATGCGCACCGTCAATCACCGTGACATTGTTGCTGCCGGAATTCGCTACGTAAATCTTGTTGGTGGTTGGGTTCACAGCAACCGCGACTGGATTCTTCGCGTTCGAGTCCGTCAGAGTTTGCATGGCGTTCGTCTTGCCGTTAATCACGATAATGTTGCCCGGATTGCCGCTCTGCGCGTTACCCGCGTTCGCGACGTAGATGAAGTTCGTTTGCGAATCCACGTCCACGCCAGAAGGCGCCGTCCCAACCGGGATCGTCGCCGTAACCGAGTCGGTGGCACTGTCAATCACGGTAACGTTGTTGCTTTGCGAGTTCGCCACGTAGATCGTGTTCGTCGTGGGATTCACCGCGACTGCAACGGGAAGAACTGCGTTTGGATCTGTGATCGTCGCGACCACCGAGTTGCTAGCGCCGTCAATGACGCTGATGTCGTTGCTGCCGGTATTCGCAACATATAGCTTGTTCGTTGTCGTGTTGACGGCGACACCGGCGGGCTTCGTCCCGACCGAGATAGTGGTCACACCTATGTCATCAACGATGCCGACGTTCTGGCCAGAAACAAACCCTTCATGCGTGACGTAGGTGCTGCCGGTTGTCTGGTTGACGTCGATGCCTGCTACGCCTGCAACACCACTGTCAAGCCATAGGGAGATGAACCCGTTGAGGGCGAACGTTGAGCTGTCGATTGCCAGGACTCGATCGATCATGTGGACACAGCCCTTACCGGTCCAATTTACCCCCCATTCCCTAACGACGACGTCGATGGTGTGGTTAGAGGGATTCAGAGCCACGGCGATTGGATTGGTTTGCCCAGGCACGAAGCCAAACGGAACTGAGGTAGAGGTAGTGGACCCCGTGACCCCGTCAATAACCGCTATATCCGCCCCTGTCGGCGAGCAAAACTGGGTGCCCGAGACTGCGGGCTGCGTACCAAAATCTGCGACGTAGATTTTGTTTGCGGTGGAGTCGGCCGCGATTGCGCTGGGCGCAGTACCGACTTTGATCGTGGTGCTGACGGAAGCGGTCACGGGGCCTCTCCCGCCGCCGCCGTTGCTGGTCCTTGTGCTCGTGCTCCCACCGCCACATCCGGCCGCGATGACCAGTGAGAGAACGATCCCCAACAGTGATGCGCAGTTGTTTGGTTTCATATGATCTTCCTTCAGCTTCGGTGGCATTCGCCATCGCGCCATCGACCGTTGTGTGAGCTGCCATGTACCGGGCCACACCCCAAGAACTATTGCTTCCTCCCTTCAACGGTGGCGACGACGGGGACCTGCGTGCCGTCCGGCAGTATCAAAGATTGCTGAACCATCCGAACCTGTTTTCCGTTGTCATCGAAAACGATGCTGAGTACGCCGGTTCGCACCAATTGCCCTGACTTGTAAGCACTGACGGTTGCCGTGCCAGTACAGTCCGCTTTTATAGTCCAGCTCCCGGTTAAGGTCTCATCACCAAAGCCGCCACCAACGTTCCGGGCTTCTGTACCGGCAACATTTCCGCTTATGTCCGCGGTGCCTCTGATGATGCCGGCGATGGAAACTGGGCCTGTTGGAAGAATTAGGATTCCGTTGAGAGTGAAGGCCCAATCGCCTGCCGCTATCGCCGTTGAGCAAGTGGCTGCACGTGCTGCTGGCGCTAGACCGGCCAGAAGCGTGATGGAGAAAACAATCGCCGAAGTTGTAGGTGCGATGGTTCGTTTCATAGGTATCCTCCTTATTGAGATGTGTCGAGCTGGACAATCTCGAAGCTGGACCGCTGTTCCTTGTACGCCGCCACAACGTTCCGGGCTTCAGCACGGGCAACATTTCCGCTTATGTCCGCGGTGCCTTTCTGTTGACGATCAGTTCCGCAGCTTTTCCCCCCGACGGGTCACGACGGCGAATGGGTCCGTTTCCGCGGTGACGAACCGCTGCCCGCGACCAGTCACGACGATCGCGTCGTGGACCACTAGCCCCAAACTGGTGTGAATGGTGAACGTGCCGCTGCAATCGCTATTCACGACGTAAGTTCCTGTCTCGGTGGCGGGCACTGCGGCGCCGCCGAAGTTCTGCGTTGAACTCGCGGAAAAGTTCCCCTCACCGTCAAAAACGATAGTCCCAACCTGACCGAATACGTATGGTGGCGGGGGGAGGCTGGGGGCCAGTTGGGCAAGAATTGTGCCCTCTCCCTGCCAGCCATACGTTCCCTTGAGACTGGCGACAGAGCAAGGTCCTTCATTCGCATGCACGACGGAAGGGGCAAGGGTCGCGAATCTCGCTGGTACTGGCTTTCCTGCAGTCAACATCGTGATGATCGCAACCAGCAAAACGGCGATTGGAGTCATGTGTCCAATTGCTTTCATAATCTCTACTCCTTAATTGTCCGGAATTGTCCGGATCTTCGCCTACCGTGAAACGTCGTTTGCAGTTCGTAGTCGGTAGAATTCCCGCGTTCCGAGTCGACTGGCCAATGCTGTGGACCCATCTACGGACTGAGGATCTTTTAGCGCACGTGAGCAGTAAAGTCGTGATGGAGAAGTGAAATTGAAGCGATGATTTGGTGAGGGGAGATGCTCGTATTTTTGACAAGCCGGTTATAATCCTGCTACTTAGCTCGTGTGGGTGGTGTCGTGAGTGGTGACTTCCGACTAGAGTCCTGGTTGGTCAAACCCAGCCTAAACGTCATCTCCGCTAAGTCGACCACTATTCGTCTGGAGCCGAAGGTGATGGAAGTGCTAGTATGCCTAGCACGTCACGCAGGCGAAGCCCTCTCCAAGGAAAACCTTGTGCAGGCGGTGTGGCCGGACACATTTGTCTCCGACGACGCTCTGAAGCGCTGTATCTCCGAGTTGCGGCGAGTCTTTGAAGACGACGCCCGAGAGCCTCGCATAATCCAGACCATCCCTAAACGTGGCTATCGTCTAATGGTGCCAGTGAACGGACTGACCGGTGATGTCCGCATCGATGCAGCCGCAAGCCTCGCCCATAACTCGATCGCGGTGCTTCCGTTCATCAACATGAGCCCCGACCCGGAGAACGAGTTTTTTGCGGACGGGATTACCGAAGAGATCATAAATGCGTTGGCGCAAATCAAAAACCTCCATATCGTGGCGCGCAGTTCCGCGTTCTCTTTTAAAGGGAAGCACATGGATCCGCGAGTCGTCGGCGAACAGTTAAACGTGCGAACGGTTCTGGAGGGAAGCGTCCGCAAAGCTGGAGATCATCTCCGAATCACTGCCCAGCTGATCAACACTGCCAACGGATATCACATGTGGTCGGAACGTTACGATCGCGAGATGAAAGATATTTTTGCGATTCAAGACGACATCGCCAGTTCCATCGCGCAGCGCCTCACGGTAACGTTCGAGCGAAGCGGCCAGGAATTTCTGGTTAGGGCAGGCACAAGAAATGTGGAGGCGTACCGGCTTTACCTGAAACGACGATATTACTGGAATAAGTGGTCCGAAGAAGGATTCAACAAGGGACTTACATACTTCAGAAAGGCGGTGGAGCTAGACCCGACCTATACGCTAGCTTATTGTGGCTTGGCAGACTCGTATGGGCTGATGGTTGTAAACAGTTTCTTGCCCCAGTCAGTGGCAATGCCCAAAGTAAAAAAGGCTGCGATGCGCGCGCTGCAACTCCATCCCGAGCTTGCGGAACCGCATGTGTCCTGGGCTATCCATCTGTGGTTTCAGGATTGGCAGTTGGCGGAGGCCGAAAAGGAATGGAAGCAAGCTCTTGAGCTCAATCCAAACTACGTCACCGCATACCACGGGTACGAAGAATGCCTCACGATAATGCGGCGACATGATGAGGCCATAGCCATCGTTCGTCGTAGTCTTGAAATCGACCCCTTTTCGCTGATTCTCAATACCGCTTTTGGATGGGCTCTGTACTTTGCACGACGGTACGAGCACGCTATCGAGCAACTACACAAAACCGTGGATCTGGACGCCAATTATCCGCTGACGCATTTGATACTCTGCCTCGCCCATCGCGAGCGCCAACAGTTCGCCGAAGCTATTTCGGAGGGCCAGAAGGCCGTCGATTTAACCGGTGGCGCTCCTTGGATGCGCACGGCGCTCGGATGCGCCTACGCTGTCGCAGGGGATAGGGACTCAGCAGTCCAGCAATTGAGCTTGCTAACCGAGTATGCTACGCATAAGTATGTGAATCCTTATTTCTTCGCCCAGATCTATTTTGCGCTGGGCGATCTCGACACCGCCTGGCCCTGGTTGCAGAATGCATACACTGAACGCTCATTCTGGCTGTTGTATCTCAATTCGGAACCGGGACATGAGCGCTGGCGTGAGGATCCACGTGTGGAGAATTTGCTACGAGATATGGGTATTGAGCAGCCGCCGGATATACGGTAGCTGTTGTTAAAGGCGTCCGTACTGATCCGGTCCTGGTGTGCCACAACTGTGCCGCGCACTTAGATTTTGGGTCCTACTACTCGTGTCTTTTCAACGGCTCGACGTTGTGCTTCCGTGCGGGCATGTTTAGCGACAAGCTGTTGATCTCTCAGACTATTAGAAGCTCAAAGCGCCTGAAGGTGTCTGACGGCCGATCAGCCATCCTTTATTCGATCAAGCTAAATATCCGTGCTTTCATGCCGCATCAGTGCGTCAGTTGTGTGCCTCAGTTGCGAGCCAAGGAGGAAACTCTATGGCTCGGAAAGTCGGCCAAATCATCGCACGAGGTGACGGCAGATGGCTCATCAGGGTCTACCTAGGCCGCGATCACGAAACCAAAAAACGCAACTACCACAACCGAACGATCGACGGTCCCATGCGGGAAGCGCAAGCATATTTGACGAAGAAGTTGCGCGAACGTGACTTGGGTCGTGACTTGGAGGGGGCGAAGATCACGCTCAACGAATATCTTGATCGCTGGATCGAGACAGCAGTGAAACCCAGAGTACGAGAAAAGACTTGCCAGGATTACGACGGCATGCTGCGACGGTATGTCCGGCCCATGCTCGGTGAAAAAGTACTGGCGGGGGTGCGTCCTTTGGACCTACAAACGACGTACCAACAGATGATAGAGCGCGGCCTGTCTGCTCAGACCATTCGCTACACCCACGCAGTTGTAGGGTCTGCGCTGCGACAGGCCGTGCGCTGGCGATTATTGCTCGAAAACCCAGCTGATGGCCTTAAACTGCCGCAACCGGCCAAAGGAGAAATCCGGGTGCTAACTTTGGAGCAGGCGCGGATCTTCCTGCGGTCAACCTTTGCCACCCCATATGGCGCAGTGCTCGCGGTTGCTCTGACCACGGGGATGCGTCCAAGTGAGTACTTGGGGTTGAAATGGCAGGACCTCGACTGGACGCGACAAACGGTGAGCGTTGTTCGGAGTCTGCGACGACTGAACGGGCGGTGGTGCTTCGCTGATACGAAGCGCTCGCAGAGTCGCCGAATAATCAAACTGCAGAACTGGATTGTCGCAATGCTTGGGGATTTGCGTTCTTTACCAGTGAACAACTCCGGCCCTGAAGCCATTGACCTGGTGTTCAAAACGGTGTCGGGACACCCAATCAATTCCGACTCTATTGCGAAGCAGTTCAAGAGCATTCTTGAATTAGCCCGCTTGCCACGGATCAGACTGTATGGTCTGCGTCACACGGCCGCCACTTTGGCATTGGCTGCCGGGGTGCCTCCAAAGGTGGTGTCGGAGCAATTGGGACATGCCAGCGCAGCCTTTACGCTCGACACCTATGCTCATGTGCTCCCGCACATGCAGGATGAGGCCGCTGCGAAGGTGGAAGCAATGCTCCTTGCGCAAGGGAATGTTGCCGCTTGAGTCCCTGCGCTCGGCACTCCATCTACACACCGAACTCGGGAATGAGTGCCGAGCCTTTTCACCAGCACAACTCTCGATGCGGGCAGTTGTCTCGCGTTGGGCGTTTACAGCAAATGCAACTGGCTGCACCAGAAGCAGGCTGAGGGAGAGAAGGCTCCCACTGTATCTCTCGTTCGCTCGAACATGGCATTTGCACGAGACTTCGCACCTGTAACAATGTTGCAATAACCGACCCACGGCGTAACCAAGCAGGCACAGAACCGCAGGTCGTTCCGGAAGACATGGCGCTACACTCCGTGCGTCATTTCGAAAACGGTGATCTCAGGACGGGCGCCCAGCCGGATGGGAAAGCCAGTGGTGCCGATGCCCGGTTGACATAGCGCTGGCAGCCGTCCCTTTTGGTACCTACGATGGGGCATGGGCATTATTCAAAGTGCAGCTTGACGGCGATTGCCTATGGCCTATATCTCGGACGCGGCACGACTAGGCCGTATCACCTGCGATAACCAAGTTCCGCTCCACCGCTCACAGGCAGAATACAGCCGGTAATGAATCGAGCCTTGTCAGAAAGGAGAAACACGGAGGTGTCGGCGATGACGTCTCCTCGGGGACAGTAGCCTAGCAGGTGGATATCGTCGAGGTACTTGCCGATCCCGGCGGGATCCTTTTGCTCGCTGCACCACTGCTCCAGCATCGGAGTCCAGACGCCCGCTGGACAGATTGCGTTCACACGGATGGAATAGCGTGCATAATCGGCCGCCATCGCCTTGGTGAGCGAAATCATGCCGCCCTTTGTAGCAACGTAGGCAGCATGGTCCTGCTGCCCGATCAGCCCGACCATGCTGGCCGTATTTAGAATCGTTCCCTTGCTATCGCGAAGCGCCTCGAAGGCATAGCGCGTTGTCCAGTAGACAGACTTCAGGTTGATACGCTGCAGCTTGTCCCACTCTTCCTCATCCGTTTCGTGGAGCGGCTTGGACGGGGTTGCGATGCCGGCGTTGTTGTGTACTGCGTCAATGCGCCCGACAGTCTTAAGCACTGAGCTGATTGCGGACTCCACCGAGGGGCCACTCGAAACATCCGCGTGAAATGCTATGCCCAAACTGCCGAGTTCTTCGGCAGTGCGCCGGGCTGCGGTGAGGTTCACATCCAGTATCGCAACCGTCGCCTTGGCGCGAGCGTAAGCTAGTGCGCACTCGCGTCCTATGCCATCACCGCCTCCGGTGAGCACCACGACCTTGCCTTCGAGAGCGCTTGCCACCGTGCTGTTCTCCATCAAATTTCCGACACAAACAAGAAATGTCCGTCCGCGCTGGGCTGACAATGAATGTGAGGTATCCACCCGAGCGAGGAGTGATACTATAGCTCCCGCTTTGGCGCAGTCAATCGACCTTCGAGTGCTTGCAAGGTTCTGCCGCGAGATGTACGGCTCGTGATCGTTTTCGGAAGGGCAAATCAAATCCGGGGGAACTCATGGAACCACAGCCCAAACCACAGGCCATGTCCTCGTCGAAACCCGCTGTCGGTTGTCACCGGCGAGAGTTTCTAAAATTTGGCGGCGCCGTCTGTACGTTGCCTCTGCTTAAGACGTTCGCATGGTCATTGATCTTTTCCGACGAGCGTACGGCATGGTATCGCAATGCCAAATTCGGAATGTTCATCCACTGGGGACCTTACTCGCTGGCGAGCGTGGAAGCCTCCTGGCCGATTATGGTTCCGAAGCCCGGGGGGATTACGCAGACGGAGTATACGAAACTCTGGAAGCGTTTCAATCCGGCAAAATTCGATGCGCATGCACTCGTGGATCTCGCACGCTCGGCTGGCCAGCAATACATGGTGTTTACGACCAAACATCACGACGGGTTTTGCATGTTCGACAGTGCCTACACGGACTACAAAATCACCAACACGCCGTACGGAAAAGATATCGTTCGTCAACTCGCTGACGCTGCACTCGACGCCGGCATGCCTCTGGGCTTCTACTATTCGCCGCCTGACATGCATCACCCTGCGTTTCGAGATACTTCCAAGCTCGCCTCTGCGAACTGGCGGGGAGAGCCGATGCGCCCTGAGTGGCCGTTGTATCTCGATTACATGCAGTTGCAGCTGTCGGAATTGCTGACCAGGTATGGCCCAGTCGCGCTCATCTGGTTCGACGGTCTTTCCGATCAAGAAAAATACGACGGACCCAGGTTCGTCGACCTCATCCACCGGCTGCAACCGTGCACGCTTTTCAACGATCGCCTCGGTGTACCTGGGGATTACCAGACTCCCGAACAATTCATCCCCAGCGGAATTCCGACTAAAGGAATTCGTTTCAACGCGGTAGATACCAGCGTCCAGCAGAAGCTGAGCTCTGCACTTCCCAAAGAAGAGGAGTTCCAGTTGTGGGAGACCTGCATGACGATCAATAACACCTGGGCCTACAACGCCAATGATCACGAGTTCAAATCTGCGCAATTCCTAATTCGTTCTCTAGTGGAAGTGGCAAGCCGCGGCGGAAACTTTCTGCTCAACGTAGGTCCTCGGCCTGACGGGCAGATCCAACTGGAATTCCAGGAGCGTTTGCGTGCGATTGGCGAATGGCTTTCCGTGAACGGTGATTCAATTTACGGCACAACGTATGGCCCGATTCAAGGATTAGCCGGGATACGTACCACCGGCAAGGCAAACAGGATATTCATTCATGTGTTCGACTGGCCAAACTCGGCGCTGGAGGTGGGCGACGTGAAAGTAAAAGTTCTCTCGGCGCGGTTGCTCGCGACCGGGCAACGATTGAACGTGGCTCAGACCGAAGACAAGTTGAAGATCGAATTGCCGCAACACGCGCCTGATCCGAACGTGACTACAATCGGTCTGGTGACTTTTTGACTGAACGACATTCCGTCAGTTCAGTCGAAGTGAAAAACCTCTTCCATGCTGGCCCACCATTCGCCTTTCGCCCGAGACTCGAGTGGAAGCTGCATGGGCCCAACCAACTTCCACCACTCCTGAGTTTTTGGGTCAGCAGCCATTTTGGCCATGTCAGCCTCGAAATCGGAGCCGTGATATTCGAAGTAACCGAACAGCAAATCGTCCTTCAGGTAGATGGAATAGTTCCTGATATTGCAGTGCCGGATCGTGTCCAAAACCTCAGGCCAAACCTCTTCATGTCGTTTCTTGTACTCCTCAACTGCCTCAGGCCTGACGCCGATTACTGAGGCGTAGCGCTTCATCGAAACTGTCTCCTGGTTCGTAGTTTGCAGCAAGGGAACGGCTGAACTAAACTCTAGCCTCGCCGCCGCGTTCGCGCGGACACGGGGAAGCTGGTTCTGCCTTTTCCGAACTGGACAACGCGATTTATTCATGATATCTGAACGCATCGTTTCGCTCGAAACTCGCGACGTCCGGTTTCCCCTCGAAAGTGGCGCGGGTACTGACGCGGTCCATTCCGGTTCCGAGTATGCCTTTGCGACAACTCTGCTTGCAACGCCGAACGGAATGTTTGGCACCGGACTCGCACTTACTCTCGGCCGAGGTAACGAGTTAGTTTGCGAGGCTGCCGCAATGCTCGGTACCAGCCTCATCGGGCGCGAGATCGAAGAACTGATGGCGGATTTCGGAGCGGTTTCTCGTCAGCTTGCCCAGGACCCGCAACTCCGCTGGCTTGGACCCCACAAAGGTGTTGTGCATCTGGCGTTGGCTTCTCTCACCAACGCGTGCTTCGACCTTTGGGCCAAGACACGTGGGCTTCCTTTGTGGCGTCTTCTTCTTGATCTCACTCCACGGCAGGTTGTCAATCTGCTTGATGTGAGCTACTTGGAGCACGTCCTTCCACCGGAAGAAGCACTCAAGATCCTTCAGGAACACTCTGGGGAACGATCCGCACGAGAGGCAGTTTTGCAGGAAGGCTATCCCGGATACGACACCTCGGTGGGATGGTTCAATTACGAAGATGCGCGCGTGAAGGACCTCGCGAGTCGCGCGTTGCAACAGGGATTTCGCGCGTTCAAATTGAAGGTCGGTTCACATGAGCCGGCGCGTGACGTGCGCAGGGCGACCATGCTGCGCCAGGTCGTCGGCCCCGATCCTCTCATCATGCTCGATGCCAATCAGCAATGGACTTTGCCGACCGCCCTCAACATATGCCAGGAACTCAACTCCATCTCCCCCTACTTTATTGAAGAGCCTACTCACCCGGACGACATTGCTGCTCACAGACAACTCGCGGAAGTCATTGCCCCGACCCGCATTGCACTGGGCGAGCACGTCGCCAATCGCATTCTATTTCACAATTTCATGCAAGCCGGGGCAGTACATGTCGTTCAACCGGATTGCACCCGCCTCGCCGGAGTTTCAGAATTCATTACTGTCAGTCTGCTCGCCCGTAAACTCGGCTTCCCGGTGGTACCCCACGTCGGCGACATGGGCCAGATCCATCAGCACCTGGTCTTGTTCAACCACATTGCGCTTGGCCACGAGACTTTGTTCCTTGAATACATTCCTCATCTGCGGCAGCATTTTGTGACTCCAGCACGAGTTGAACGCGGTGTATATGTGACCCCCCGGGCTGCAGGCTCGTCATCCGATCTTGAGGGTGTGGCTCCCAAGACACCCCACCACATGCGCATGGTGTGAAGGTTAATGCTTCTGCCTGGCGGGTGGCACAGCACACTGGGAAGATTGCCGACCCGCAATAGCAACGCCTTGTTATTTCCACCTGTCCTGCGGGGCGGTGCGCGATGGAGATCACTCGCCAAGACGGTAACACCCGTGTCGCGCAACGGGGACGAGATCGTGGAATATTCATCAGATGAGAACAATCGCGAAATCGCCGACGAAATAGCCTGTTGCCATAGGGAACGCTCAGACCTCACATCCCCCCGTCGCTGCGGTTCATCGTCTTCGGCTGCGGGATTGGCAGCCGTCCGTCAGCGCCTTTGGTCAGTTCGAGGAATTCCGGATCGCGCATCAGAGTCGCGAACACGGCATCCACACGAGCGTCCATCATCTCTTTGGCGCGCACAGATTCGGAGCGCTCGTATTGGAAGAAAAGTCGCTTCAGAAGAGACAAGGCTTTGTCCCGCTGACCCAGCTGCGCGTAAATCGTTGCCAGATTGTAGGAAGCTGGCAGCGTTCCTTACTTCTCGTGGGCGATCTTTAGCGCTTCCTCGCCGCGACCGTTGGTAGCCATGAATCCTGCAGCGAATACAGGTTGTAGGCATCGTGAGAGGTTCCAACTCGAGCGCTTTGTGCACGTAGTCTTTTGTCTTGACTCCATCGCCCTCAGAGTTCCAATAGACCGCCAGGTCGCGATACCGCGAGAGCTGTGGGAAAAGTTGCGACCGACTGTTCCATCAACGCGAGGCCCTTCTTAAACTCGCCTTCATGAATCGTCGTCTTGCCGTTTCCATGCAGGGTGATGGCGCGATCATCTGGCATCGCCCGAATTGCATCGAACGCCGCACGTGCCCCGGCCCAATCGCCAATCAAGTGCCCGTAGACTTCGCCCAGATATCGCAGAGGCGTTGGATCTGCCGGATTCATACGGTGAGCCAGCGCATATAGACCCTCTGCTTCACCATAGTGAGCGGAGTTCTCCGCGCGCAATCCCTGCTTCATGATGTGTTCAATTTTTGCTCCGATGACTCGATCGAAAATGGGAGGCGAAAAGTCCGGGGCGTCGGCGAGATCGGCCGCCTCCGCCACAGCCAGCTTCTTCAGGGCCTTTGCCGCATCCTTGGCTTTTCTCGGGAAGAGGCACTTCTGTTCAAGCACCGCCTTGGAGAACGGAATCGCTCCGGCATTGTCGTGGGATTTGACATGTCCCTTCGCGTCCTTTGGTTGCGAGTCAACCAGATTCTCCCACAGCTTGTATTTCCTCATCAACTAGTTTCTCGGCCTCGTATACGCGCAGAGACCCATCTTGTTTTCAGCTTTGCCGATGAGGGTTCTGTCGGGCGTCGGCAGCACTGCGATCGGGAGCTTGGCACCGGGAACCAACTTCTGCCCTAGAGGCGTCACAGCATAGACGATCTCCATCGCAACGCATTGAGATGCGTAAAGGGAGGGTGTGCGCGAGATTCGCAGGCCGGATCTCTGTACTTCTTGAACCGAGGACCGGAACCAATACACCACCAGGCCTTCGGTGACTGGGGGCGTCCCCAGGCACGCGAACGCGCCGCGGCACGTTGTACACCGGCTCTCCCATTATGCCCGCCCCCGGCCCATCGGGCCGATACCACCCATGCCTCCCGTGTCGCCACCTCCGCCTCCCCCCAAGTTGCCCAATCTTGTGAAAAAGAACCAGAGATTACGAGCATTAGCACGACAACACGAACCGAGAGAGTCTTCATGCCGAGGAGTGTACTTTGGAAACGCGGCGAGGATTCTGTCTTTGCTAATTTTTGACAATTCTTGTTCGGGCGATCACGTGGACAGCAGGACGGTCCAATCTTCCTGCGTGCATTCCGAAACTAGACGGCTTCTCAAAGTTGTGCAATAGCGATAGAAAGGTCGCGACACGAAATCCAGAGGTATAAATTGAAGGGAAAAGCTCTGGGACAGCTGTGTCGCTATTCGGCGCATGCCCGCGACTGGGCCCGCCGACGCAGAACCTGCGGGCGCCGTCGGAAGGCCGTCGACTAGGCCCGCTTACGGAGGGGATATACCTTCACAACTTGTGATTGGAGGAAGAGAGAGTGATGTTCAAGCGATTCTTGTCCGCCGTAACCGTTTCTCTTTTTTTGCTGCCGAGTTCAGAGAAGCTTCTCACGCAGACTACAGTCACAAACTCGCGTGACCATAAGTCTGCTGCAGAGCGATACCGCAACATACAGGTACTGACGGACGTTCCCGAGGATGAGCTAATCCCAGCCATGCAGTTCATGACCTACGCGCTGGGCGTAGAGTGTAGTTATTGCCACATGGAAGGCGCTCTGGAGAAGGACGATAAGAAAACCAAGCTGATTGCGCGGAAGATGATGCGGATGATGCTCGCAATTAATCGGGACAACTTTGATTCGAAGCAGATGGTGACCTGCAATTCTTGTCATCGCGGAGCTCCACGTCCAGTCTCGATTCCCATGATTGTCGAATCCGGAGCAAAACCAAGTTTCGAAACTCCTCCAGAAGCCGAAGCAACTGCCAATGCTCCGTCGCCTGAGGATGTGATCGGGAAGTATCTGGATGCGATTGGTGGAGCGGCTTCACTGTCCAAAGTGAAAACGCGGCAGGAAAAGGGAACGATCACTATTAGCGGACGAAATCTACCCGTTGAGATCATCACGAGCACGGGTGGGAAGCAACTTACACTCGTGCATTTATCCAACGGTGACAGTATTACGGCTTACGACGGGAAGTCTGGCTGGAGTTCAGCGCCAAATCGTCCCGCACATCCAATTCCGTCCATTGAATCCATTTCAGCTCGAACCGAGACGGACCTGCAGTTGCCGATGCACATGAAGCAGTTGTTTGATCAAGTCAAGAGTATGCCTCCAGAGAATATCGGGGATCGTCAGACCTACGTTGTGGCCGGCTTTAACACGGGAGAGATTGCTGCAAAATTCTATTTCGACAAGGACTCGGGATATCTGTTGCGGATCTTGCGCTATACAAAGACTCCCCTTGGGCAGAGCCCTACTCAGATCGATAATGATGATTACCGCGATCAGGACGGACTGAAGGTTCCTTTCCTCAGGACAATTTTCCGTCCGAACTCGCGCATTGCAATCCGGATTGATGAGGTAAAGTTCAACGTGCCCGTAGATGATGCACGATTCGCGATTCCAGCCGGATCTCGGTAAACCAGCAGTCTTAATGTCAGTACAAACCCGGTAGAGATAAAGAAAACTTATCTCTTTGGCGATGAGTAAGGCTGTCTGCGCACAATACCTTCACCTTCTTCGATCGTCACGATCTGATTTGCTGCGACGGAGCCGATATTTTCGATTTTTCCGTCGAGCCACCGGATCGATACCTCTGCGGTGGAGGCACGGCCCAACCCGAAGTGCAAGCGGAAATCATTCTGCGAGATGTAAGAGCCACCGCTGCGCACTTCATCAATCTGTTTGTGTCCGCTAGCACTGACTGTGACGCGTGCCCCGATTGCGTCTCGCTGGGCTGTGATCGCCCGTATGGTCAGTGAATCACCGCTGTTTGCGAAATTCCTCAGTAATGAGGGTGGCTCGCTCATATTGACGATCACGATCTCTTCCTTGCCGTCATTATCCAGATCGGCTACCGCCAGACCTCGGGAAGAATGAGCCTCGGGAATACCGGGCCCGGCTTGCGATGACAGATCAAAAAAACTGGCCATCGCCACGATTCCAGTAAAGAAGACGCGGCTGTTTGTATGTCTCCGAGGTGTGTCCCGAGTCAACTTCCGGATATACGTGCCCGTTCGCGACAATCAAATCCTTCCGTCCGTCATTGTCGATGTCGAGAAATGCGGTCCCCCATCCCAGGAATTTTGTGTTTACCGCTAGGCCCGATCCGATCGTGTCGTCCTCAAAGTTGTTCTTGCTGAGATTTTTGTACATTGTATGTGTCGTCGGCGAAGTTGGTCTTGAAGATATCAAGCAAACCATCGCCGTCGAAATCAGCCGCAGCCGTTCCCATCCCGGCTTGTTCACGCCCATCTTCGTTGTAGGCAACGCCAGCCCCGACTCCGATTTCCTCGAACATCTTTCCGCCCACATTGTGGTAATACAGGTTCGCGGTGGAATCGCATGTGACAAAAATATCCGGCCAACCGTCATTGTCGAAATCTCCGGTCAGAGCGGTGAAGCCGTAACAATTTCGGGGGCCTGCGATATGGACCTGGCCTGAAACGTCGTTGAAATGTCCGTGGCCGTCATTTTGATAGAACGAGAGCGTTTCCGGAGGCAAGCCATGTGGGCCACACATGACCGGCTTTCCCTTCCACTGGCACTGGCTGGTTTCACCGGGATGAGGTGTGTGGGCCGGATCGAAATCAATGTAGTGCACTACGACAAGATCCAGAAACCCATCGCGATTGAAATCGATGAAGGCGCAACCCGTGCTCCAGCGCGGCTTGGACGAAAGCAGTCCCCGTTCTTTGGTTTCATCCTGGAACGTGCCGTTACCCAGATTTCGATAGAGAACATTCTGCCCCCATTGGGTAATGAACAGGTCCGGGTACCCATGATTGTCGACGTCTCCGACGCATACTCCCTGTCCCCATCCGGTTTGCCCGATTCCTGCTTTGTCCGTGACGTCTTCGAACTTGAGGCCGCCAAGATTGTGATAAAGAAAATGTTTTGGCTGAGCAGAGTCCTTTTCCAACCGTCCCGCGTTGACCAGAAGAATGTCCGGGAGTCCGTCATTGTCGTAGTCGAAGATTGCGACGCCATTGCCGGTTGTCTCCACGATGTACTGTTTTGACGTTTTCGGTCCAGAGACGTTCACACCGACGAGTCCGGCTGGAGTGGCGATGTCTCGATAATCAACCGCTGGTGGTTTCATGCCCGGAGGAAGAGGCCTCTCTGGAACGGCTGTCCCTCCAGTGGCTGAGCCCTGTCCGAGGGCGATGTGAACGCCGACGATAGAAATGACGATAGGAATAAGGATCCAGCCGGAAGGTGAGGAAGTTTGCTTGAAATAGCTGGAGCTAATCGTAGCATCCGCACGAACATATTTCTGCGATCATAGCACTGGCACCGGAGGCCGCTGCGTTTGTTTGATACGATTGACGCGAAAGCCCGGGATGGGAATCGGATTTTTTGGACGATGCGTGGCTGGGCTCAGATCGGTCTTTGCTCGTGGCTTCTAGCCGTTCCGAGCACGGTTGCGCTCGCCGAAGCCCCTTCTGATTGCAAAGGACCAGTCGAGTTGGAGCGAGTGCTTGCAACTCATCCGTCGGCCGGCGCCTATGATGCCATGGGCGCCTACTTTGGCCAGCGGCAACAATTAGGGTGTGCCATCGCCGCATTTGAAGCCGCAGTGCATCAGGATCCGAATTCGTGGGAAGCACGCTTCAACCTTTCACTCGCGCTTCTGCAAAAACATGAACCTGCAAGGGCCGTTCGTGAACTGAGAGTTGCGGTACGCCTCAAGCCGGACAATGTGTTGGGGCATATTGCGCTTGGCGAAGCCCTCGGTGAATTGGAGCAGAACGACGCTGCAGTTGAGCAATTTAAACTTGCGTTAAACGCTGATCCCAAATCAGTGCGCGCCTTGGACGGTTTGGCGAAAGCCTTGATTGCGCAGAGGCGCTATTCGGCGGCCATTGCATACTTGAAAGACGCGCCGGCTGATCCCATGCTGCAAGATGACCTCGCCGTGGCTTACTCCGGTAGCGGTGATGTTTCCGAGGCCGTGAAGTTGCTCACCGCATTGGTGCGACAGGAGCCGACCTCGGCCGACCGGCATGCCAGGCTTGGCATCGCATACACGCAGCAGTCTCAGTACCGGCAGGCCGCTGACGAGTTCCGCGAGGCGTTGCGCCTGGATCCGTCCAACGACATTACCAGGCTGTCCTATGTGAAGGCGTTGATCATCCTCGCGGAGTTCCAAACTGCATTGCCTGAAATTCAGAGCTACTATCGCCGTAAGCCGGGCGACTTTGATGGCCTGTATCTGATGGGAGTGGTTGACCGGGGTCTCGGAAACTATGCTGCTGCAGAACCTTTACTACAGAAGGCCATAGCCCTCAAGCCGAATCATTACGAGGCGCGCTACAACCTGGGCTTTGTGCTCGCCAAGCTCGGTAAGCCAAGAGAAGCTCTGCCGCATCTTCAAAAAGCCCTGCAGTTGAATTCCCAATCAAGCGAAACTCGATTTCAATTAGCTGCAGTGCTGCGAATTTTAGGCCAGGAGCAGCAGGCTCGAGAGGAATTGGAGAAGTTCCAACAAAAGAAGCAGGAGAGCGTAAAGCAAAATGTCGCGGGCACGAGGGTCAACCAGGCCAACGAATTTTTCGAACAGGGCGATTATCAGCGTGCCGTTGACTATTATCGACAAGCTCTGGCAGAGGACCCGGGAAATGCGAAGACACTTTACGATCTTGCCCTGGCGCTCGATCGCTTGGGAAAAATCGCTGAGGAGCGCGAGGCCCTAATAAAGGCTATCGAACTCGATTCCTCACTTGCTCGGGCGCACAACCAACTGGGGTTCCTATGTATGCAAGCCGATCAGGAATCAGAAGCTGAAAAGGAATTAAAGGCAGCTGTGACCTTAGATCCGGATTATGCAGAGGCGGAGAACAACCTGGGTGTTTTGTATGGTCAACAAGGAAAGAATAAAGAGGCGGAAGACCTTTTCCGCCGGGCCACGGAGAACAACCCGCAGTACACGCAGGCTTTCGTCAATTTAGGGTTGATACTCGCTGGGGAATCGCGTTTCAAAGAGGCAGAACCGATCATTCGCACGGCCCTGAAAACCAGTCCAGATAATTCCCAAGCCCTTACTGCGCTGGCAATGGTACTAGCGCGCACGCAGAAGACCGAAGAGGCAATCGGCTACTTCAAGAAGGTCATGGACCTCGACCCCAAGTCTTCTGGCACGCATCTGAATCTCGGAATTGCGTACGCGGACGCTTTCAACCTCGAGGGTGCTCTAGCCGAGTTCTCGGAAGTGCTAAAACTCGATCCCGATTCCGCACCCGCGCATTACAACAAGGGACGTGTGTTGCTCGATTTGCGCCGATATCCGGAAGCGCAGCCAGAGCTTGAGACCGCGGTGCGTTTGGACCCACAGAACGGAGAAGCGTGGTACCTGTTGGGCTTGATTCATAAAACCGCCGGAAATGCCAAGGAGGCCGTTCAAGTCCTCGAGAAGTCGGCAGAACTTGATCCCAGGAACGCCGACACACTTTTCGTGCTTGGACAAGAGCTTCTGCACGCGGGAGATCGCGTCGGGGCTGTTGCCGAATGGCGAAAGGTCATACAACTCAACCCAGAGCATGGTGAAGCCCTTTACAACCTTTCGCGTCAACTGGCACATTCCGAACCCGAAGAAGCCAAACGCATGCAAGCCCGCTTTGAGGCTCTGCAGGCGGAAAAACAGATCATGGATCGCGCTCAGACCTTGGGAAATTTCGCGCTGGCATCCGCCGCCGCCCATGATTTGCCGCAGGCTATTTCACAACTGAAGGAAGGGATTCAGGTTTGTGGCGGCTGCACTGCTCTTGGCCAATTGCATAAGGACCTGGGGCTTATTTATTTACACTCTGGCGATATTCAGGAGGGACTTCAGGAGCTTCAGGAAGCGAAGAAGCTTATACCTGCTGATCCAGATATTGACAGAGCCATCCGGATCGCGCAGTCCGTTCATAAGTGAGTTGGTGTAAAGTGTAAGCCCATGTTGCGGCCGCTAGGTCTGATTACTTTGCTTCTGTGGTCGCTTACCCGCCTGGCAGGCCAAGATCTCGATTCGGTACCTTCTCTTCAGAATCGCAGTCCTGTACATCTAGCCGACCAGATTGCAGATCATTCCGAGCGATCTGCCTTTCTGCAACTATTCGCGCCCACATCTTCACAGGTCATGCGGACGCGAGCCGACACGTTCGTGGCGCAGTTTCCGCAGTCCGCTTTTCTCGCGCAGGCATACGAGGTCGCAGCCCGCAGTTCCTTCGATCTCGGAGACTACGACCGCGGCCTTACATACGGTCGACAATCGCTGGCGCTACTTCCGGAAAATCCACTGTTGCTGGTTTCGGTGGCCGATGTGGAGGCTCGACAGCGTTTAAATTCGGCAGCGATTGCGGACGCTGATGGTGCGCTCGAAGATCTTGACCGATTTGCCGGACCTTCAGCGGTTCGGGAAGAGGATTGGCCCGACCTAAGACGGCGGCTCAAGTCAACTGCCAGTTTTGCCAAAGGTCGCGCTCTGCTGCAACAGGCGCTTGGGGAACCAGCCGGCGAAAGACGAGGCTCGCTATTGAAAAGCTCCGAGTCGTCGCTGGTCGAGGCATTGCATTCCAACGTTGGTGATACGGAGATTGCTTACGTGTTGGGACTTGCACAACTCACAAACGGGGAGGCCCTTGCCGCGAGTGGCAACTTCGCAGCTGTCTATCGAGAAGGCGGGGAACGTGCCAGCCAAGCGCTGGACAATCTTCGCGCCATCTATCGCTTGCTCGGTCCGAATTCGGTTCCATTCGAGACTTTCCTGCAGCAATCAATGGATCGCTGGAAAGCCTCTGCCCAGAATCGGAATGAAGAGGGGAACAAGGAAGATCACAAAGCTACACCCGCGAGCTATTTCGGTTCCGCGTCGTGTCGCTCCTGCCATTCCGAGATTTATAGAGGCTGGTCGAGCAGCGGCATGTCGAAAATGCTTCGGCCATACGCTCCGCAAAACGTTATTGGAGATTTTGAGAAGCAAAACGAATTCTATCTTGGCGACGGCGCCGACTATCGCTCCGGAAACTTCGAAATGAAGTCAGGTCGGGAACGGAGACCGTTTGCCAGGATGGTAACGCGTGGAGACCATCATTACTTCGACATACTCCAGTCGGATGGGAAGTGGCGCAGCTATCGTGTCGACTACACCATTGGATCAAAGTTCGAGCAGGCGTATGCCACGAAGCTGCCGAGTGGCGAAATACATGTATTTCCGATCCAATACAACTTGCGTTATAGGCAATGGGTCAACTTCTGGAAAGTGATTGATGGACCCGGAAGCGAGCGCGCGGACCCGCGCAACTGGGAAAGACTAGATGCCTCAACCAGCTACCAAGCCAACTGCGCGGTATGCCACACCAGTCAACTACGAAATACCCAAGGCGGGGGTTTTGCGGTCAATGGTTTAGAGTTCAATGAGCCGGGGATTAATTGTGAGGCGTGCCACGGACCGTCCGAACAGCACGTTTTGGAAATGAACGAGGCGGGCTACACATCGAAAGATCCTCTAGCCCCGCCTGTAGATTTCCACGCAATCGACAGCCAAACATCCGTTGCAATTTGCGCGCAGTGTCACATGCAGTCGGCGATTCGCACTCCGGGGCCCAATGGGGAATTGAACTATACCTCTTCCCGAGAGTTCTTTGGCAACCGTTTGCGCCAGCCATACGGGGAGTTCTCACGAAGAGGTTTTTACAAGGACGGACGGTTTCGGCAAACGACGTTCCTGGTGGAAGCGCTGGAGCGTTCGCAATGTTTCAAGAAGGGCGGCATCAGCTGTGTCGCCTGCCACGATCCACACAGCCACGATTCTGCTTCCAACTCCACGTCTGTAAAGTTCCCCGATCAGCCTAACCTGCTGTGCACGGGATGCCACAAACAGTTTCAAGATGCGGTCGCTGTTGCACGGCATTCCCATCACGCGGCGGACTCTGAAGCCAGCCGCTGCGTTTCCTGCCACATGCCTCGGATTATGGATGCCCTGTTGTTTCGGGCGCGCTATCACCAGATAGATGACATCCCGAATCCCGAGATGACAAAGCGCTTCGGGCAAGAAGAAAGCCCAAATGCCTGCCTGATATGCCACACGAAGAAAGATGCGGATTGGGTGCAGGCGCAGTTATCGTCGTGGAAGGTGCTCCAAGGGGACAGGCGATAACAATTGCCTGCTTCGTACCGGAGCAAGCACTCGCATCGATTGGCGATTCGTTGTTACCGTGAGGGCTCCTTCACCGTCAATATCTGGTTGGCGGCGACGGATTCGAGGCGCTGCACGATTCCACTCGGCCATGTGATCTCGACGACCTGCGCCTTCTTCGAGGGCCCTAACCCGAAGTGCGCACGCTTGTCGCTGGCTGAAATGTAACTTCCTGCGGTGCTCACAAAGGCGGTCTGCTCTTTGTCATCGTCGGTCACCAGACGAATCTTCGATCCAATACCGTCGCGATTGCTTTTGGTTCCGATGAGGTTCAGTGTGAGCCAGTGGTTTTGATCATTACCCAGGTTACGCAAAATGAGCGCGGCCCCGTCGTTGCAATTGATCGCGACATCAATAAAACCGTCGTTGTCCAGGTCGCCGAATGCCGCGCCGCGAGCCGCCATGGGCACATTGAAAACCTGACCGGCATGCATCGAAACGTTGCGAAATCCAGTCGGATCATTCTTCAGCAACAGAGGAGGCTCACGATAGCGCAGTCTGGGTTCGGTGAGTTCGATGTTGTCCATGACGTGCCCTTGCGCCACAAAGAGATCGAGTCGGCCATCGTTATCGAAATCGATCCATTTCGCTCCCCAACCGGAATGCGAAATAGTAGATGCTCCCAGGCCGAGCGAATCGGTCACATCGTCGAACTTGCCCTTCTTGTTACGAAATAACTTGTATTTCTGATTCGCGAGGGCATTTACGAACACCGACGGCCATCCGCTGTTCTCATAATCCCCGAAATCGGCTCCCATGCCGGCAAAGACATGTCCATTCTGGTCATAGGCAAGGCCCGAAGTGAGCGCAACTTCCTCGAACGTTCCATCGTGCTTGTTGCGGAATAGTTGCTCCGCCACTGAATCATTAGCGACAAAGACGTCCGGCCAGCCGTCGCCGTCGAAATCATTGATCGCGATACCAAGGCCCTTTCCCGGCGAGCTCCCGATTCCGCACTTCTTGGAAACGTCAGTAAACGTGCCATCGCCATTGTTGTGGAAGACCAGGTGAGAAATCGGATTGAACTGATCCGGGTGGCAATAAGAACGGTAGCCGGTCTCGTGTCCGCCGCAGAAAACGTTCGCGCTAAAGTCCCACTCAACATACCGACTCACGACCAGGTCAAGGCGCCCATCGCGGTCGTAATCAACGAAACCTGCTCCGGTACACCATCCGCTGCCCCCCACTCCGGCCTTGGCAGTGACGTCGGTGAACGTGCCATCGCCATTGTTGTGGTAGAGAAGGTTGCCGCCAAGGTTGGTGACGAGCAGATCCATGTTGCCGTCGTTGTCGTAATCGCCGGTGGCCACACCCATTCCGTACATGCGGCCCTGAATGCCGGCCTTCTCCGTCACATCAGTGAAGGTTCCATCGTGGTTGTTCTTGTAAAGGCGGTTCCAGTAGCGAGGGTCGGATTTGTCTGGCGCAGCTCCAGGCGGCATGGGATCGAGAAGCTTGGCTCCATTTACAAAAAACAAGTCGAGCCAGCCATCTTTGTCGTAGTCGAACATGGCGACTCCGCCGACCATCGATTCGGGAAGGTACTTCTGGCTGGTGTGGCTGGCTTCTTGCTTGAACCTCAAGCCGGATTTTGCGGTTACGTTCGCAAAAATCGGCCGGGGGTCGGGTGGCGTGAGGGTGGCGCGGAACAGCTTGGCCGCGGGTGTTATGGTCAGCGCGCTTAGCAGAAAAGATCGGCGGTCCATTTTCGAAGGCAAGCTACCGTGACTCCCCACGCACCGGTGGCGGAGTCTCGCGGGTCAGATCTGTGTATTTCTTCGCTGAGGCTTTGTCACCCAGTCGGGTGTAAACCTGACTCAAGAGGCTGTATATCTGCAGATCAATGATGCCGCCATCTTGTGTGCAAGCGGCGGCTTTTTCGCCGTCCACACGTGCCTGCCCATAATTTTGCATGCGCACGTCGAGCCTGGCTCGCTCGTACCATACGGCCCGAACCAGAGGAGCCAGTTCCACGGCGCGATCGAGATGTTGTTTGCTCGCAACCAGATCATTTCGCTTCGCCAAGAAACGCCCGTAGTTGTAATCAAGAAAGGCATCGTGATATCGGCCAGTTTGGTTCACCTCGAGTCCTTTGCGATAAGCCTGATCGGCACCGTCCAAGTCTCCCAAAGGTTCAAGGTTTAAACCCAGGTAATCCCACGCTCTAGCATCGCGAGGATTCAGTTTCACGGCGGCGCGAAAGCGTTCGACCGCCTTCGGAGCGGACTTGACCTTGTCATAAATCGCGCCAAGCTGAAATTGCGCTTCCGGATCGTCGGCATCAAGCTGAACGGCTTTCTCCAGCAACCTTTGCCCTTCGGATTGCTGACCTTTCATGACGAGAATCTGGCCGCGCAGGGCCAGAGCTGTTGGGTCTTCCGGGTTCCTCTCCACCGCTGCTGCCGAAAGCGCATCCGCTCGCATATAGTCGTGCTGTTCGAGAAAGAAGTGCCCGAAGTAAGCGAGCCCTTTGGGGTCGTTCGGATCGGCGTCGGTATACCGGTAGTAGAGATCGGCTGCGGCATTGGGATTTCCTTCTGCCTGGGCGAGACGCGCCTGCTGCAGCACGATTTGCTGACAATCCGGATACGCACGACTCAGTGCGTCCAGTACAGGCTTGACCCCATCCAGAGAATTGAGCGTGAGTTGCCGGGAGATTTGCGCCAGTTGGTTGTCGGCGCCGGAGCACGGTCCGGCCAGCGCGGGAGACGCACCAAGGGTCGCGAAGAACAGGTATCGAAGGGCGGCGCGCATAATCTATTCCTCCGTCACCGTGAGCACCTGATCAGCCTTGACGTAATGCAATCGCTGCACCGTTCCGCTCGGCCACCGCAGTTCAATTTCCTGGATGAGCTTATCGGAGCCGAGTCCGAAGTGTACGCGAGGATCATTCGAGCTGGCGTAACTCCCAGCGGTGGTTACGTGGTTGTATTGCACCAACCCAGATGCGCCAGTGACTTTGATCCGCGTCCCGATGCCATCTCGGTTGCTCTTTACGCCCACGGTGCGGATAAGAATCCAGTGATTATTGCCCGTGGAGGTGTTGTACAGCAATTCTGCCGGACTGCCAATCGCCGAAACCACAATGTCGATTTTGCCGTCGTTATTCAGGTCACCGAAAGCGCACCCACGATGCGCGGCGCGAAGCTGCAACGCGGCACCAGCTTCATTGCTGACGTCGTGAAATGTGCCATCATGCATGTTGCGGAAAACAGCGTTGGGCTGGAGATAGTGTTGCTTCCCGTCAATGTCGGCATTCTCGCTCACGTGGGAATTTGCTGTAAACAAGTCCTTGTAGCCGTCGTTGTCTAAATCCTGAATGCCGGCACCCCAGCCACTCATCTGGAAAGTGCCGAACCCGACGCCGGCTTTGTAACTGTCATCGCTGAACAGCCCGTTCCCTTCATTGTGAAACAAGGGGAACGTTTCGCCTCCCAGGGCGGTCACTAGAATGCTGGGCCTGCCGTTGTTGTCCCAATCGCGAAAGTCCACCCCCATGCTTGAGACTGGAATACCGTTGTCTGTGTAAGCGACGAAAGACTCGACGCCCACTTCGTCGAATCCTTTCCCGCCTCGATTCCTGAACAGGAAATTTCGCTCGTTGTCGTTGGCCACGAAAATGTCGATCCAACCATCGTCGTTGTAGTCTGCGATCGCGATCCCCATGCCCTTGCCGACGTGCTTTGAGATTCCCATTGATTCAGAAACATCGGTGAACGTTCCGTCGCCATTGTTGTGGTAGAGAGTACTCGGCTGGCCTTTATAGAGAGTAGGCGAGCAGGAGAGACGTTTATCGGGCGGACCACATACCCGCGACGTGGCGAAGGACCAATCCAGATAGTTGGTCACGAACAGATCGAGTTTGCCGTCATTGTCGTAATCCACCCAGGCGGCCGCGATTCCCCACAGCTTCTTGCCCAACGAGACCCCGGTGACGCCAGCCTTTTCGGTCACGTCAGTGAACGTTCCGTCGCCGTTGTTGTGATAGAGAAAATTGCGATTGTAACCGGCTAAGTAGAGATCGACGTGCCCATCGTTGTCATAGTCCGCTGCGGCTGCCCCGACGCTGTATCCCTCACCGCGCAGTCCGGCTCGATCAGTCACGTCGGTAAAGGTGCCATCGTGGTTGTTCCGGTAGAGGTGGTTGGCGTACTTGTCGTTGTCCTTCACCAGCCCGGGAAGATGCGCGCCGTTGGTAAAGAAAATATCCAGATATCCGTCGCCGTCGTAATCGAACAATGCAACGCCCCCGGGAATGCCGTCAATCATGGGCTTGTCGGGAAGAGTGCCGTTGTCGAGCACAAAAGTGACACCCGATCCTAGTTGCCGGTTTTCGAATTGGATGCGCGACGTCGCGCGCTCCCCCGGGGCCCCGAACAAGGGAGCTGCCAGCGCCAACGCCAGGAGTTTCCTCAGGTGTCCCGAAGCACTGGTCATTTCGCTTTTCCAATGGCTTCTGCGCGGCGCTCCATCTCCCGCATAAATGAATCCGCCGGGAACCGCTCAACGTAATCTTCCATTTGCTTCCGCGCCGTCGCGTAATCCTTAGTCTGGATCAACTGCACGATCAGTTGCTTCCGCAAGGCAGCATTGAAGGGATCCAGTTCCGTTGCTTTTTGCAGCGAGGTAACTGCCTCGTTGCTGCGACCCAGCTTGAGCAGAGCCTCGGCGAAATCGGTGTACAAAACCGTCGTCGTCGCACCGCCATCCATAGCGCGCTGCAGATGCGCAACAGCCTCAGAATAGTGGCCAGCCTGAAGCTCGCGGTTTCCGAGCGCAGCCTGAACGAGGGGATTGTTTGCATCGCTACGCTCCAGTTCCTGCAGTACCGCAGAATAGGGGGCGAGGTACTCGGGATGCTTCTCTACTAACTCGCCATACGCCTGCAGAAGCGTCAGTGCGGGAAGGGGCATACCTTTCTTTGCAGGCGGGGCATTCAGATGAATCAAGTCGGGCAAGGCGGAAGTGGTCTGCCGAAAAGCGATATCAGGGAATGACTCTTCAGGGCGAGCGAGAATGCGATGGTTCGTAATAGTTGAATGAGAAATCTCACGAACGTCGCGCTTCTTCATGTGGCAGCCCGCGCAATCATCAGCGGGTGGCTGTCGCTCGCGGGCCGGGAGTGGCACGGTGCAGCTTTTCTCAGTGTGGCATGTCAAGCACTTCTTGCGGAAATAAGCGGGAGCCTCCACGCTGGACGGCTCCACATGCGGGTCGTGGCACGAAATACAACTCAGGCGTTGCCCGCTGCCGCGATAGCATTTGCTCAGAGTCATCGAGTAGTGGTGTTCAAGCAGGTCCTGCTGAGGTGGAGACTCGCGGTTTGGAGGCACCAGGAGGATTGACATCGTGTCATCCAGTGCAGTCCCAGGGCGAAAGCTTTGAAAGTCCTTGCCAGGTTTCAGAACTCGCACATCTCCGACTTGGTGACAAGACATGCAAATGTCGTTGGCCAGAGCCGGTGTGAGCGAGGCAGGGTTCACGATCGAGCCATCGTTCCCTTCATACTCTCCCTGGCCCAACTGCGCCGCCATTACATGAGCCAAACCAGGACCGTGGCAGTTCTCGCATCCGATCGCGAGCTCAGAAAAGGGTTGAGTCGCGAAATGCCCATTACCGTCAGGCAAAATATTGGGACGGCCGCTGTGGCAAGAAATACAGCCGGGCAGAATTGGGCGATTGAAGCCCGGGTTGACAAGCTCATATCCGGGTGACAGTTCCCAGCGTTGTGCTTTCGAGTAGAACGATAGGGGCGCCTGAAACAGATAGTCCCCTTTTCGCACCAGGCCCCCGAAGCCGTTTTCGCCTGCCCCTATGATCCAGGATATCTCGCGACTCTCGCGAAGAATCTGCTGCCCACTCGCCAGTTCGTGTTGCGACTGGAGCAGCCTCCCTTCGGCAACGGAGACCTCAAATTTTGAATTGCTGTTCTTGTCCTCGACCGAGCCTGACGTTTGGTGACTTGTTACCCATTCGGGGGTGATGCTGGACATTGACCGTCCCATGCCCGTCCGCTTGTAGGAGTTGTAAATCTCCTGGTGACATCGGGCGCATTCCAAGGAGCCGATGTAGTCCGAGCGTGCAGAGGCCGATGGTTTTTGCGCCGGCGAAATCTGTGACGATTGGTCTGCGCATAGTCCCGCAGTCAACAGCCCATGAAGCAGCAAGCGGACGGGAACCCGAGACCGACCAGTTGTCCAGAAACCCAGCCACAACACGCTAAAAAGACTTCTGTTCATGAAGATGTTCGGTGAGCTGGTCTATGGCAGATAGCTACTGGGGCGACCTAGCCAGTTGCGGCAAAACCCACCTGTCCCGGCGAGCGCCTAGAATTGTGGCACGCAACCGGAGATGGTTCAAGTTATCGTCAAACGACGGGAGTAACAGGGTTAGCGATAAACAAGAACTCATCGAAAAAGCTCTTGACAATCCCTAGTATTTCTATACTAGAATGCCACACTTCGCTAAAGTTAACGATTACTGGGGCTCGGTTTAAAAATCAAGCTAAGTGGATAGGTCGGAGGAATCCATGACCGATTCGCGCGCACCTGTATTCCGCTTCCTGTTATTGATCGCCGCTCTCGCTTTCTCAAGCAGCGCGGTTCAAGCGCAACTTTCGGCCGCATCCCTCAATGGCGTGGTTCGTGATCCTCAAGGCGCCATCATTACCAAGGCGACAGTTCTACTGCGCAATGGGGATACCGGTTTCGAGCGCGCCACCACCACCAATGATTCTGGCGCCTTTGTCTTTCCCGATATCAATCCCGGGCGATACACCCTGAAGGTGAGTGCGTCAGGCTTTTCGACGAAAGAAGTTACGGCTTTCCAGCTCGCCGTAAACCAGACGGCCACGATCGACGTCTCGCTGGCGGTCGGCGCGGCGTCGGAAGTCGTCAGCGTGGAGGCGACAGCAGAGCAGCTGCAAGCATCCTCAGCGGAGCTGGGAACGGTTATTGCGACCAAGGAAGTCAACGATCTTCCGCTAAACGGCCGCAACTTTACACAACTCCTTTCTCTTACGCCCGGTGTCGTGCCTATTAGCGTGGGCCAGAACGCCATGGGCGGCCGAACCGGCGGATTCGCTGCTCCGATCGCCGAAGGAGCTTCCTTCTCATTTCCTTCCATCAATGGTGCGACTAACCGGAGCAACTACTTTCTGACCGATGGTATGAACAACTTCGCGGCGTTCCTCAGCACCTACGCCGTGCCTCCGATCATTGATGCAATTCAGGAGTTCAAGGTGGTTTCGCACACCGACTCCTCGGAGTTCGGATCGGTGCTCGGCGGAGTGGTAAACGTCGTGACCAAGTCGGGAACCAACCAGTTCCGCGGTACGCTGTGGGAGTACATGCGCAACAGTGCGTTCGATTCGCGGCCACAGTTCTTACCTGTGACCCAGCGCAAGGCTTTGTTCCATCAGAACCAGTTCGGCGCCTCTTTCGGCGGTCCCATTCCTCTGTACGCACTGAAGCAAAACACCTTCTTCTACTTTGCCTACCAAGGCTTCCGCTACTCTCAGCCGATTGGCGCAAACATCCTTGTGCCCACAGCGGCGCAGTTGGGCGGCGACTTCAGTGGACTATGCACGGCTGGCTTCAACAGCACCGGTGTTTGCAACAATCCGAAACAGCAACTCTACAACCCGTTTACAACCACTCCTTCGGGGTCAACGTTCACACGGCAGCCCTTCGCGGGCAATATCATCCCGTCCAACCTCATTAAACCGGGGCTGGTCGGATTTGTTCAGACGGTATATCCCAAGGCTGGCCCGTACAACGCTGCCACCAATAGCAACGCCTTCGATAGCGATCCGAATACACAACACCAGACCGAGTTCAACGGCCGACTTGATCATACTTTCAGCGAGAAGGACTTGGCCTGGTTCCGCTGGGGTCAAATCGACAGTACAACCATGACGCCCAACGGCAACTTGCCGGGGTTCCTGAAGAACGACTCAATTCCGGGTCTCAACTGGGGCGCAAACTGGGTTCATGTTTTTAGCCCCACCCTGCAATTGCAGGCGCTCTTTTCGCGCACGAAAGTTTCGGATAATGCCCTCACAAAACTGAAGAGGGTGAACGCCGACACTGTCATTTCCGCCGCAGGATTCGAGCCCAGTTTTGCGTGTAATTTCTCAGGAACCAAGGGTTGCTTAATACCTTCCCTAGGTCTTGCTGATGGTTTTACCAACGCCGGAGAGATTCTTCAGAATACGCCTCAAGCCACGGACAATTGGCAGGGTTCGGTCACGATAAGTAAGCTCATGGGAACCCACACGTTCTCCGTTGGCTCGAACTATATCAGCAGCGTGTTCTCCAGTCCGATCGCGTACGACCAGCTTGGGTTCGCGGACACGGAGACAGGCAATCCTGCGACCGGTACCGGCGGATATAGCCTGGCATCCTACCTGCTGGGTGTTGTTAACAACGCGAATCGCCGCGACGTGAACGAGAAAACCCGTCGTGGCGGTCTGTTCAGCGCGTTCTTCCAGGATTCGTGGAAGGCGACCAACAAACTCACCGTCAACTATGGCGTTCGCTACGACCTCACGTTGATTCCGCCTTACGGAACCCGAGATACGATCGGTCAACAGGGTGGCATCGAAACCGGTGACTTCGATTTCTCGAACGGCACTTATGTGTTACAGTTCCCGCCGCCGCCATGCACCGTTCGCGGAGCAGCTCCTTGTATTCCCAGCATCATGCTAGACGCCCAAGGGAATGCGGTCTCTTGTGATCCGTCAACCCAGACGTGCTTGCCTCCGGGCACCCTTCCGCCGCATGTGGTGATCGATCCGCGCGGCCGCATCTCGCATAACACCTACACGAATTTTGGGCCACACCTTGGATTCGCGTATCGAGCGACTCCCTCCACCGTGGTTCGAGGCGGGGCTGGAGTTGTGTATGACAACTGGGCTGCGGTTAGCCAGATGTCACAGAACATTGAAGGTGACTGGCCCGGGATTGGACAGTTGATTGCCAACAACCTGAACCAGCCGGGCGGCTCCACTACCAACTCTCAAGGCCAGCCGACGGTCTCAGCGCTAAATCCGTTTGCGGGAAGCGGCGCTGCAGGTCTGCCCGCCCCTACTCCGTTTTTCTCGGGTGGTGTGAACTGGCACTATGACCCACACATCAAGAATGCGTATGCGTACCAGTTCAACTTCGGCGTTCAGCACCAGCTCAACAGCACAACTACAATTACCGGCAGCTACGTTGGTTCGATGACGCACCGCGCTAATATTGGTGGCATGTACAACACGGCTCTACAACCGAGCCCACTACCCAATCCGCAGTCACGCTCCATGTATCCGTACATGATTTCCACCTTCTACGATCGCAGTGTGGGTTTTGCTGATTACCACGCCTTCCAGTTGTCCGTGAACAAGCGTTACTCGAATGGGCTCGCTTACCAGGTTGCTTACACCTACTCGAAGGCACTTGACGAGAACGATGGATGGTTTGGCGCTGAGGGCAAGAATGTAGCGGATCCTTATAACCCCAGGGCCAGCTTAAGTCCTGCAGGCTTCGATATTCCACACCTCCTTACAGTGAATGCCAACTACGAACTTCCTATTGGTCGAGGCAAGCAAGTCTCAAGCGGTAATCACGCGATTGATTACCTCATTGGCAATTGGCAGGTCAACGGGATCCTTTCAGTTCGTTCCGGCCAGCGTTACAGCGTGACCGATAACAATGGAGATCCCGCCAACACCGGAAACGTAGGGTGGGCCGGATACGAACAGGCAAATCTTGTCGGCGATCCTAACTCGGGCGGTTGTCCGAATGGAGCGCATGTGCACACTCAGACCTGCTGGATCAATACCAGCGCATTCCAAGCTCCAACGATTGGCACCTTCGGCAATCTGCGCCCCGACCCGTTCAATTCGCAGCGCTATTGGAACCTGGATTTCTCCATATTCCGTGGCTTCCCGATCGCTGGAGAGGGACGAAAGCTCGAATTCCGCGCCGAGACGTTTAATCTGTTCAATACGGTAATTTTTGGCCAGCCGGGTGGTGACGTGAGCAATGCCGGGGGCTTTGGCAAAGTCACAGACACTGCCAATACCCAACGCATTATGCAGTTCGGCTTGAGGTTCATGTTCTGAGCTTCTACGAAAAGGTTTGTGAATCCCCGCTTCTGAGCAGAACGGAAGCGGGCACTTTTCCGTTCAGCGCGTCCGGCGAAAGCGGTGGCGAGAACCCCTTACGGTGGGCCTGCGGACATCTAGCATCGTACGCACTACTGAGTCGATTACGATTACGGTGTTGAAACTAGGGTATGCGTTCTGTTTCTTGCTGCTGCTCGCGCTGGACAGTCATCGCTGCCGGCCACCGCACCGAGTTCCGTTGCTTCACGCCCGGAGAATTCACCGGCATTTGTCGGAGACCAAGCGTGTCGCTCGTGCCATCAACCGGAGACAAGTACATACTTCGAGACGGCTCATCATTTGACCTCACGAATGGGGGACGGGAATGCGATCTTAGGAAAGTTCAGCGACGGCGCCAATATTCTCAGAACGTCAACTCCCACGATTTACTAGTAAATGACCGCCAACAACGATGGATATTTCGAGAGTCGGGAGAAGGGCTTACGCCTTTCCAAAAGGTCTCTCACACCGAGCGCATCGATATTGTGTTTGGTTCCGTCCGCAGAGGGCAGACTCATCTGTTCTGGAAGGGCGACCAGTTGTTAGAACTGCCGGTCAGCTATTGGACCGAGTTGGACGGCTGGATCAACAGTCCACGATTTCCGGACGGCTCTCCACGCTTCGACAAACCGGTGTTGCCGCGGTGTCTGGAATGCCATAGCGGACGATTCGAACCGCTGCCGCAGTCGGAGAATTCTTACGACCCAGGCAGCCTGGTCTTAGGCATCCCATGCGAAAGGTGTCACGGTCCCGGCCGCGAGCACGTGCTTTTTCCCACCTCAAAGATCGCCCTAAGGTCTGGAATGGAAGATCCGATCGTGAATCCTGCGTTTACTTTCCCCCGACCGGCAAATCGATATTTGTGCTTTCTGTCTCGGGCCCTGGCAAGCCTCTCGCTCCTGCTCTATCCTTTACCCCGGGAGACGCGTTGGAGGATTATGTGCACATTCCGTATAGGCCAGACGCTGCTATTGATGTTCATGGCAACCAGACCCAACTGCTGGTCAGGAGCCGCTGTTTTCAGGGCAGCACCATGACATGTACGACTTGCCATGATGTTCACAGACGGCAGCGCGATGCGGCGGCATTCTCACCCCATTGCCTAAGCTGTCACAAAGCCAAGGACTGCACGAAATTTCGCAAGCTGGGTGCAACAATTGCCAGCATTTGCGTCGATTGCCACATGCCCTTGCAGGAATCGGAGGTGCTCATTTCCCATACAAGTAGTCGAAAGCTGAAGCATCGGGTGCGTAATCACCGGATTGGAGTCTATTCCGAAGCCCAACTCACCTCGCGGGTTCTCGATGCCGTAGTTCAAATGAAGCTGCAAGATGTTTACGTCTAAGGCCAATGTTGCAAATACGATTGCTGGAGCGCGCATGTTCAATCAAGGTAGATTCGTCGTCGTGCTGATCCTCGTCGGCTGTGTTGCTCGCATTGCTGTACCGCTCTGGGCTCAGGGAACGCAGGCCCCGGCGCATTACGAACCCACGCTCGAGTCCCTGAATCGTCACCCACTGCCAGAATGGTATGCAGACGCAAAGCTGGGGATCTTCATTCACTGGGGGTTGTACTCCGTGCCAGGCTGGGCGCCGCTCGCACATCCTGAACACGATTTCACTTCGCAGGACTACATTCACCACAATCCTTATGCGGAGTGGTACTTGAACAGCATGCGGCTAGATGGATCGCCGACGCAGGAGTATCACCGCGTGCACTACGGCGCCAGTTACGACTACTACAATTTTGCAGCGGTATTCAATAAGGACATTCAAAAATGGAATCCGGATACCTGGGCGAAAGTTTTCAGGGATGCCGGCGCGAAATACGTCGTGCTCACGACCAAGCATCACGACGGGTTCACCCTATGGCCAAGTGCAACGCCCAATCCGAGCCTCCCGGCAGACCGCCAGCATGCCTCGCGTGACCTTGTGGGCGAATTGACGAATGCGGTGCGCGCCCAGGGCTTGCGTATGGGCCTCTATTACTCGGGCGGGTATGACTGGACGTTCGTCCCGGGCCCGATCGCCAAAGCCGCCGATTATCAGGCAGTGAAGCCGCAAAGCGAAGCCTATGGCAAATATGCAGACACACAACTCCGGGAGTTGATCAGCCGCTATCGTCCCGCCGTGCTATGGAATGACATTGACTATCCCAAGTCGGGGCATCCGCTGGAGATCATGGCGGAGTACTACAACACGGTTCCTGACGGAGTAATTGACGACCGCTTCGGTGTGAAGCATTCCGACTTCAAATCGCCCGAATACCAGACGCTCGATAAGATCAGTCCAACCAAGTGGGAAGAATGTCGCGGTCTGGGTCGCTCGTTCGGATACAACCGTGCTGAGGGTGAGGCCGAAACAATCGCCCCGGAGAAGCTGATTTATTTGCTTGTCGATATTGTAAGCAAGAACGGAAACCTCCTGCTCGACGTTGGGCCCGAAGCCGACGGAACAATTCCTGCTGTCCAGATGAGCCGGTTGGAAGCATTGGGCGCATGGCTCAAACAGAACGGTGAAGCGATTTACGCCACGCGCCCGTGGATCCGGGCCGAGGGGGAGACCGTCGACCACATTCCTACTCGCTTCACTCAGAAAGATTCTTTTCTTTATGTGACTCTCCTGGGCGAGCCTAAGACGGGCCGTGTAACGCTGAAGAACCTTGCACCCAAGGCCGGCTCGTCAATTTCCTTGCTAGGAGAGAATGAAGCCCTTGAATGGGTTCAACGTGGCGAGGACGTCGAAATCAAATTACCTTCCCATTTTGCCGGGCGTTACGCCTATGTGCTGAAGATGAGCAATCCAAAATCGTAACCTTCGAGTTGCCAGATTCAGTCGATTGTTAAGGACAAAAGACTATTCTCGGCGTCGACGCGCCGTCGACGCGCGCGCGACTAATTCTGGCTGCAGCACGACAGTCTCAGGCTTTGGAGGTACTTTGAATTTCAATATATTCAGGACTAAACGGGCCGTTTCTTCTCCAATCCGACGACTGTGCTGGTTGATGCTGGAAAGAGGTATGCGGAGCGAGTCATCGTACTGGAGATTGCCGCAGCCGATTATGGCGATGTCCTCGGGTATTCGCAGGCCCTGATTCAGGGCTTCATTGATCGCTCCTATGGCTAAGGGATCGTTGAAGCAGAAGACGCCATCGGGTTTTGGGGTACGACTTAACAGTTGGTTCATGGCTTCCTCGCCATGCTGTCTCGTCCCGACATCGCCTTTCCGTTCGGTGATGACATATTCATCAACCATGTTCCTCCCGTTTTGCGCCAATACTCGCTCGTATCCCTCGAACCGCTGAAGACCAGGGCTTGTTTTCGGGCCGCGAATGTGGGCAATCCGCTTGCAGCCGATGTCAATCAGGTGCTGCGTGGCGAGCATTCCCACTGCTACATCGTCAACCCCGACAAAGTTAGCAGCCAGCGCGGGAAAGCTTCTGTCAATCAATACATACGGCGTCTTGTGTTTCTCGATTCGGAAAAAGACCTCCACTGTTGACCTGCAAGAAGCGATGATCAGCGTGTCGAGTCGGCGCGCCAGAAGCTGACGAACTTCCTGTTCTTCGAGCTCAGGGTCTTCCTCGGAGGAGGAGATGATTAAGTAGTAGCCGTTCTCCCGAAGAATCTCGGAGAGGGACTTTGCGATTTCGGCAAAAAAGGAGTGGAGCAAACTGGGGACGATCAATCCGACTAAATACGTGCGTCCGGTGACGAGACTGCGTGCGGCAAGGTTCGGTCGATAATCCAGTTCCTTTATCCGGGCGAGAACGCGCTCGCGCATCTCCTCTCCCACGTCCGGGTGATTCCGCAAGACCTTCGAGATGGTTACGATCGACACGCCAAGATCTTTGGCTATGTCCTTCATTCGAACGCTCATATGTACCAAAATTCAGTATTCGCAATTACGGCCGGCGGCTGTTAACTTTAAAGTGAACCAAGGTTCTTTAACTGCAGCGCCGGAGTAGGTCAACTGGGGTTGCCCAAATCTTAACTAGCACACCCACCGCCGGAATCGGTAAAACAGGGTTGACCCTGCGATCCCGTTTACTTTATCGTTTACCCTACGCCTAGTGTCAAGTGGATCTGAGAGCTAGCTCTCTTCCAAACGAGCAACCTTACTGTTTGCAACCTAAGGGTTTCTAGGTGGATACGGATGCCAGAAGGCTTTCGTCCTAATGGGTTGCGTTGGTGTGGCTCGGGTGCCCAAGAACTGTTGCTCTTGCCACATGCCCGGGCGTGGCTCGGAATCTACTAGTGTAGATCATGCCCGGACAGCCAAGTCGCAGCGGACGAGGAGGAGCCTGTTTGCATGAAGCTGATTCGTTTTGGTGAACCAGGGAAAGAACAGCCCGGACTCCTGCTCAATGACGGCACGTTCATCGACACTTCTGGATTTCGCCCCACCGGTGTGTTCGATTATGACGAGGAGTTCTTCGACGGCGATGGCCTCGCGCAACTGCGCGAGTGGACCCATCATCGAGGGCACGGCAGCACGCGTGTCGCCCTCGGTTCGCCGGGGCCCACCCATCGGCAGGCCGAGTAAGATCGTGTGCATAGGTCTCAACTTCAGGGATCACGCAGCCGAGAGCAAGATGGAACTTCCGAAGGAGCCAGTCATCTTCTTCAAATCAACAACATCTCTGGTGGGCCCGAATGATCCCCTCGTGATTCCAAGAGGCGCCACCAAGGTTGACTGGGAGGTCGAAGTTGCCGTGGTAATTGGCAAAAAGGCCCTTTATGTCTCGCGTGAAGATGCGCTTGACTTTGTGGCGGGTTATGTTTTGCACAACGACTATTCCGAGCGCAGCTTTCAGTTGGAGCGAGGCGGCCAATGGGTGAAAGGAAAGAGTGCAGACACTTTCGCTCCTCTGGGCCCCTTCCTCGCAACACCCGATGAGATCTCGGACGTCGGTCGACTTGCGATGTGGCTCAAAGTCAACGGCGAGACTCGGCAAAATAGCTCCACGGCCAACATGATCTTTGATGTCGCACGCTGGTTGGGTACGTCAGCCAGTTCATGACGCTCCTTCCCGGAGATGTCATCAGCACGGGAACGCCGGCTGGCGTGGGTCTTGGGATGAATCCTCCGCGATATCTCAAGGCTGGCGCCACGAAGTACGAGGTTGTACGGTTTGGCCTGCAGAACAAGGGTACCATTCAGCCCAGCCGCATTTCGGATGCGGGATTAAATGCCCCGCACAACGTTCATCCCAGTTGGGTACCTGGGTACAGTCCACACTCGTTCACGGGAGGACCCTTTGCTGGCGCATGGCGCATTCTGCCGGGCAAAGGCTTCCTTATTCACGAAGGAGCAAACGAAGCCTTGGGGCAGGTGGGCGGATCGCTGGGATGCATCGAGGTGTTGGGAGGAAAGTGGCCAGATTTTCTCAACGAACTCAAAAATACCTGTGGAGTGGACTGGCCGTTAATTGGCAATCGAGCGCTGATGAACCTGACGATTGAAGCCGCACACTTTCCAACTGCGACGCTGGTCTGAGTTTTCCCTAGCGGACTGGCGGTAATGCTGTTTCACTTATTCAGCCGCAGTAATACGAGCATTCGCAAATCAAGCGAAATTGCGGACACGTTTTCAAAAGACCGAAAAACAGGGAAGTTACCAGAACTCCTGCGCGAATTAGGTGATGTTTACAAACACGGGGCGGATAAGTCCGGACGTTGAACACCTACTTTTCTGCCCGCAAGGCGGTTAGCTATTGCAGAATCACCGTACACTCATCAATGGGTTTGCCCGTGAGAAACGTTCCGCCTCTCGGGTGCACTAATCCTTCGAGCCTCACGCGCGCGGAATTAGGCGGGGTTCGGGCTTGATTTAGGTTTAATCTCTTTCTGGTTTCGGAGGTGGATCATGAAGCCCAAGGCGATTGGCAAGCCCACCGTGAGACGCGGTAAGGATGGACTCTTGCGACTGGAGATGGTCGATACCGGCCGCGAGTTCATTCTGGATCCTATGGCTGAACTCATCTGGGAGCTTTCTGACGGCTCACGCAACCTCGAAGCGCTGGCTCAGGCTGCCAGCCGAGCCTTTGACCGAGTTGTGCATAACGAAGAAGTTTTTTCCGCTCTCGATTTTCTTGCTGATATCGGCCTTATTGAGGAACGCGTAGCTCCGCCAGCTGCGGAGGGCAACGTTTCCCGACGCTCGCTGCTAGCGCGCATTGCGCCGGTTGTCAGCGCCGCGGCCTGGATCTTGTCAGGGGGCTCCGCCAGGGCAGGCGGTTTGTTCCAGTACAACGAGTCCGACAGCAAGGAGAGCAGCAACAAGGAGTACAACCGCAAGGCGGATAATCGCGAGGCCAGCAACAAGGAGTACAACACGAAAGCTGGCAATCACGAGGCCAGCGACAAGGAGAGTAACACGAAGGCGGGTAATCGCGAAGCGAGCGACAAAGAGCGCGCCCGCAAGACGGATGACAAGCAGGACTGGAACCGGCAGCAGGACGCGGAAAAACGCCGCAAGAGCGAATTCAAAAGGACAATCGATCAAATCAACGAATCGGAGCGCAAACATGCCGTTGTTAGAGAGCAGGTGACGCGGAAGATGCAGGCCTCATGGCCGAAGCTCTATGACATTGTCGGGCACAAATTGTCGGAGATTCCAGAATTACGCAAGGTTTGGGAAAGGGCAAGCATCGGCGCCACACCGAACCTGCGGGCTGACAACTACGCGGATCTATTCCAAAAAACGCAGCATTTATTTTTTGGACTGACACTGAGGTTTTCTGGCCCCGCCATGACCCGGTATGCTAATGCGGGCTTCGAGGTACCCGTCTTCGATCTTAGCACCCCACCCTTGCTACCCGGCGATTCTCAAAAAAAGACACACCTTGTGTTGGAATATGTAACGAGCCCCGCTATTGGTGACAACTGGCGCTATGCCCTTAGCTCCGACAATCTGCATCTGGAGTTTTATGATCCGGAAGCTGCGTACCAGTTTCTAAGCAGTCGGCGGTCCGCCAACACGCAGACACAGAAGTAAGTCCACAATTTTGTGCTTACATTGAGCTTCTCTGATATGCCCAAGTTCTATTTTGTCAACGCCAATGTGCCCGCAGAGACGGTGCGGCTTCTTCGTGAATCTTGTGATCAACGAGATATTGAATTTGTGGAAGTCGATGCCAGCACTTTCGACTACGAACCTGGCCGCCGTGCGAGCAGGGGCGACATGCTGTATTGCGCCGGCACTTCCGCCGCAGCCGGCTTTGTCGAGGAGCATTTGTATAACGAGGGTGTGGCTACTTTCTATTCGAGTGCAGACGGCCCTCTGACACGAAAAGCGAGCCCGTTGCTCGTTTTTCAACGGGCGGGTATTCCGGTACCACGTTGGGTGCACGTTACAACACCTGATCGCCGCTTACTGCGCCACTACGTGGAGCGGATGGGTGGATTTCCCGTGATCCTTAAGTTCTCTGGATTCTCTCGCGGCATGGGCGTGACTCGCGTCGATTCTCTTCCCAGCCTTTTCTCGGTCGTCGACTATGTGCTGGCTAGCGGAAGCTGTCCGGTACTCTGTTCCTATGTGCACCCCGCCACGCATTGGCGTGCCATCGTTGTGGGAAATCGCGTGGTGTCGCACTACCGCAATGTCACCAACATAGACGACTTCCGTACGTCTGGCAGCGATGCAGAGGAGGATTACCGTGCCCTCGCCCCACCCGCTCTGGAGGAAGTCGCCGTCGCTGCTGTTCGCGCGCTCGGGCATGAATTCGGTGGAGTCGACATTTTGGAGCATCCAACCGGACGTTTATATCTCCTGGAATCCAATAAGCCCTGCTATTTCGCCTCGCCACAATTGATAATTGGCACAGACATCTCTGGTGGGATGGTCGAATACCTTCTTCAGAAAGCAAAGACGCTAGCCGATGGCGGGCAGGCCGGCCCGTGTAAAGACTGCAAAGTCCTCGAAAATACATGAATTTCATCGGTTGACAGCGTTTCAGGTTAGGAACACAATTTCGCTATTCCTCCCAGGCCAAGCTCCGTGTGGCCTCATGAAGTTCCGCATTGAGCAGGAGCGTGTCCGATGGGCAACGATCCGAAAGATTCCTTCAAAACTCCGCGTAACCGAGTGCTCGCGCATCCCGATTCACCGGCCGGTGGGTCGGGTCCAGGCGTCGCCCGAACTCCGGGGCCAATGTGCGAGGTGGGGAGTCCAGAAGCTCCTCAACTTGGATCTCCTGCAAGCCGGTACTTCCCATGGCAGATCAAACCGCCGCCTGGCACAGACGCCGACATGTCATTCCAATTTTCCGCGACCCGCTCAGAAGGGCTGACGCCGAAGGAAACTCTGGCGTCTTGATTTTTCCCAACGGAACAGCCTATGCGCTTGTCAGTGGAAAACACGGCGGACCGCATGGAGGAACGCAGGACGGTTCTATTCCCCGCGGGCCAGGCAGTGGCATCACTCGCTTCAACGTGACTCACATCGAAGGACATTCCTCGGCGATTATGTACCGAGTTGCAAGCAAAGGTATACAGGTAGAAAAAGTGGCTGAAGCCGCGCTATTGATTCCAAAGGAGCCTTGCGGGGCTTGCGATCCAAACATTCCTAAGACCCTGCCACCAGGAACACGTTTATTCGTCGTCGACCCTGAATCGACTACGATCTACCGTTCCACCGAAGGCATATCGCTTGAGGGCATGAAATTCTCACGACCGCCTGAATTACAGTTTAGCGTTCCGCGAGGCATGGTCCGCCTGCGCGCACTTGGTGCTTCCGCCGGTCCGGCAGTTGCCTCGGCCGCACTAAATATCTTGAGCGCATGGCTGCGCGGCAAGCTTGACCAGTCCATCATTGAAAACCGAATTCGAATGATGGAACCCGAGATCCGAAAAGCGCTTCAAGACAAAGCCGACGAGGCGCTGGAGCTGATTGGAAAGAAGCAAAAAGCTTATGCGAATGTGACCATCGACATTCACACGATTACGAACATTGAGCCGGAATTCGGAGGACATGTGGTATATAAGACATCGCCCGCTGTGTTTTTGAAATCCGTAGATGTAAGCACCGAAAACATCAATGAGGTAGGAGAGGAGCAACATAAGCAACTTGTGGGGCAAATCGTGAATGACACACCGTTCACATTTTCCTTTGAGGTGGGCCTTCAGCCTTGAATTGCAGCCCGATGCAAATGAACTGATACCAGTGATACCGTTTTACGCGGAACTCCAGTGAATAAGGGAAACTATAGAAACTGTCATGCCCAGGGCTTCATGGGGTCTTTCGTGATTGAATTCCTCGAGGAAGGCGTCGAACTTGGCTTGCTGCTGCAGGATGTTGGCGCCCGCCGGACGAGTGGCTTCTTTCTTCAGGGTCAGATGCATGCGTTCATGCCGGCCGTTCTGCTGCGGATGACCGGGCCGGATCCGCTCAATGGAGATTCCTAACCGCAGCCACCATACCGAGAGCTTGGAGAGCTGAAACAGGCCATGAGGAGAGGCGAAGGGAACCCCGTTGTCAGAGCGGATGGCCCGTGGCAAACCGCGTTCGTGAAACAGGCGATCAAAGGCTGGAAACGCGAGGTCTTCTCGGTTGGATTCCAGCGCTTCACACAGGAGCAGGTAGCGTGACGAATAGTCGGTGACGGTCAGCGGATAACAATAGCGTTTATCGCTCAGCTGAAACTCGCCCTTGTAGTCGGTGCACCAGAGATCGTTGGCATGAAGGCCCTGGGTCAAAGGCGTTCCTTCGGCTCGACTGCGGCGACGGGCCATCGACGTGACCAGACCGTGGCGATCGAGCACGGCGTGAATGGTAGAAGCAGCGGGAATCTTGATGGCATGCGGCAGTCGCCGCAGCAGACGCTCCCGGATCTTGCGTGCGCCCCAGTGCGGTTTCTCCCACTTGGCGCTCACGATGGCCGCTTCCACCTGCTCGGGTAACTGGTTGGCGTAGCGGAACGGCCGGCGTGTTCGGTCACTTAATCCTTCTAGTCCGCATTGCTCGTAACGTTCAAAAATCTTATAGCCCGTCTTGCGCGAGATACCGAACTCCCGGCACAGCGAAGCCATCGCCTCGCCCTCCTTGAGCCGGATCACAAACCGCATTCGCTCGTCCATCACACAACGCTCCTTCCATGGCATCACCTCTCCGCCCCCTTCGGGCCGAAAAGTGTAACCTATGTCTCCGGAACGTTCTGTTACCTATGTCTCGGAACGGACATTCAAGCACATGAACGCTGGTTCTGGTTTTCCGTCTACATCGATGGTGTCGAAATTGTAGACGGTGCCTGCATCGCTGATGTCCAAACTGGATTTCCAGTGAGAGTCCCACAGTGACTTGTCAGAAGGATTGCCAGTAGTCTTTCTGCTAAGACTCTGCACGAAATTGCGAACGGGTTCTCCACAGCGATTCTCTAACGAACATTCAGCCGTAGCCGACTGACGGCCGATCTGTCGGAGTGAGAGGCCACGCCCGCTTGTGACTCGGATATATGAGTAACGCAGGAGCCCGCGCAAATTAGAAAAGCTCCACGGGTGCGGCATGGCCTGAAGCGGACGCGAGTCGAGCATCTCTCGTAACGATCGCGGCCCCGAGTTTCTCGGCAAGCACGATGTAGGCGGCGTCATATGCAGAAAAATTGTGACGGAGTTGCCAGATGCGGGGAAGGAGCACCAGGTGGGGATATCGAGTAATACGGAGATCCAGCAGATCGCGGACTGCCTCGTCAGCACGATGTTCGGAGACCACTCCTTGCAATGCTAGGCGCCGCAATACCTGCGTGACCTCAAGATCTATGAGGTGAGGCGCGTGCAGGGTTTCGTTACGCGAGCAAAGACGCTTCTCGATGTGCTGCCCCGCAGGCGTTTGAAGAAGCCAGTCAATTGCGGCAGACGCGTCCAGGACAATCATCGCGCCTCGCGCTCTTCTCGAACCAGGCGAGCGGTATCGATCTGCGTCGACACTGGCTTACGTTTATGCAACCGTTCCCGCAATTCCGCAAGCGTCGGCCGCTCTGCGATTTCCTTGATCTCGGCCAACAAATAGTCCGAGAGCGACATGCCTGCCATGGCAGCGCGAGCCTTGAGGCCGCGGTGCAGGGCATCGGGTACATTACGAAGCTGAATCATTTTTGTCATGCTACAAGCATAGTTTCATGTTCTTCACATGTCAACAGAGCTGCACAAAATCCCGCGTTTACATGAGAATCCTCATGTTCACGAGTAAGGGCGGGGTAGGCAAGACCAGCCTGGCCGCCGCCACCGGCATCAAACTCGCCGGGCTCAACTACCGGACATTAGTCATGAGCATCGACCCGGCCCATAGCCTGGGAGACTCCTTCGATTTGGAGACGGATCTCTTTCATTTCCAAACATCTGACCCGGCTCTGGATCCAGGAGCTCAATATTCAGAAGGAGATCAAACGTCATTGGCAGGAAATCTCGTCTTACGTGACCTCCGTACTGCGCACGACTGGAATCAGCGGCGCGGAGGCTGAGGAAGTGACGACAAATGCGCTGCCGGGGCTAGCGGTGTCGAGCGATCCAAATTTGCCGGGCGTCGAAGGCAAGATTCAGAGCGCAGATGATCACCCCTGCAACCATGAGGATGGCTGCTGAGATGTCCGGATAGACCAACTTATCCAGATAGTGGAGCAGGAACCCGCCCTGGTATGGCTCGACTCCGGCTTTGCCTTCCAGCCAGTTCTCGAGCAGGGTTAGGGGACATGGCCACGGAAGCAGTTCCGTAAGGATTCCCCAGATGAGCGAAGCGACATGCAGACCGCGGAGAACCGGTCATGAGCGCGTCAGCAGAGCGCCGAAAATAACCCAGAGTACGAACAAGGCGTGCAGGAGGAGAACGGAAATTGCCAGTGCAGAATAGAAGTTCGGAGCAGACCCCGCCGCGTGCATGTCTAGAATTTACCCTAGCGACTGTGGCGATTCGCGCGAAAACACAGGGAACCCCCATAGATCTTCATTCAAGTCAAATTGCCTGTGACTAGACGAGAAAGATGAACGCAGCAATTCCCCCGCCCGGCAAAGAATGTTCCAGTTGAGAGCGGAAAATGCAGAGAACGTTGGGGGCCGCGTTGCTGTGGTCCTCATTTCAGGCCGCGCGAAGCAAGCGATTCAGGCCGCGGCTCCTGGAGAGTGCCTCAATTCTCATCGGCGTTCGCCCAGAAGAACAGTGACCATGATTACCTCCCGGGAAGCAGATGCGCGGGCAGCGGGCCTTTGCCTCGAAGCCAGCCGCTTGGGAAGTAAACCGGGAGTTGCAACTCAAACACCAGCGACTGGCGGATCGAGGGCGACCCAGACGCAATGAAGATGTGGGGGCGCGAGCACGAGAAAGGCTGGGCGCCTGAGGTCGAAAGGCCGGCGAGTCGTCTGGCTCGTGCTGCGGAAGGACAAGTCTCAGCGCAGACGTAAAGCGACTAATTCTGTGTCGACTGGCACTCCGCGGGCGACCTTCACACGCAGAAGAGCCTCAAAGGGCTTTATGTAGTTAGCGGAACCGGGAATCTCCTGCAGCATTTTTGCAACTGAATCCGGGCGGGAGACAAACTCTACTGCGCCCTGCGTGCCGAAAGTTGTTGTACCCGCCAGAATCATCACGACTCGCGGGGGCGTCGCTCCCGGCACTAACACCACGACAGCATAATCCTCAGTGAATGGACTGCCGGATGGGCTGGCCACATAGCTAGCAGCTTCACCCGGCTTTGGATGTTTGCTGACGATCTCAAGATCACCTTTGCGCCCGCCGGAGGGCACTCGTTGAAAAACAAATTCCTGCGAGGTGGAAATATCGAGTAACGATAGATTTTCTGACGGCGACCCTACAAAAATTAGATTCGTGTCGCGGATATCGTCCAACGAAAACAGGCTACCGCGTTTCACTCGAATGTGACGGCCAAGCCCGCCAAAGACTTCATCGAGCGAGTGAACGGCGAGTACCTCCCCGACGCCAGTGTAAAGATCGTAAACCGGGCGCTTGGAATCTTCCCGGGCATTGAAGTATCGCATGCCGGTCTCGGGGCGTCCGACGAAGGCTGCGTTGCTGAAGATCACCCACGGTTCTTCGGTGGCGGCGGTGAACGGCCGCCAGAACTCGGCAAGCGGGCCATTCACGTTTGCCGCTTCGTGGACAGTTCCAGTTGAAGCAGCAGCTTGCTTATGGCCCCAAAGTAAACTTCCCATCAGAACCAGAGACACGAGCAGGCAGGTGAGCAAGGCGATGAGCGCAAACCGCCAAAGCATGGGAACTTCGGCAGGCGGCTTCGCAGTGAGCAGCTCGATTGCGGGCTTCGAATCTGACTGTCTGTTCTCAAATACCAGGTGGTAACTGCCCTTGGGAATCGTCACTAGAAGTGGATCTTTTGCGCCCTCGCTGGCGTAGTACTCGGCAATCTTGAGGCGCAGGCGTTTCGCTTGAACGCGAACACAGGAGTCGGACTGTGGATCAAAATCTGCGCCGCGTCCGTATACCTCTCTCGCGATTTGATATTCCTTAAGCAATTCGTCCGGGTGCTCGAGAGATTGTTTCGCACAATACTGCAACAGCCTGGCGAGGGATTCCGAACCACGCAGGCTATGGCTTTTCATAATACGCTCTATTTGTTGGGAGAATTGGTGCGAAGCGATACGGGACATATTGGTCACAGCCACTCAACAGAGAGGTAACAGCCGAAAGTATCGTCTTGGAAACACGTATTTTACTCCTGTAACGGAATAAAAACTTAGAGAAACGTCCTATTCTCGGGGTTTGACTGGCAAAGTGCAGGCATGAAGGCTTCGCGCAGGGACTCCGTGCGTCTCAGCAAGAGCTACCTCCGCACGTGGTTCTTGGCGAACGGCAATCGTAACATCCGGTGAAGGGTTATCGAAGTAGCACGAGCGCGCAGATACGAGGCGCCAGCGAAATTTGGAGGAAACATGAAGAACAAAGTCCTAGTCCTGCTGATTGTGATGTTCGGCCTAAGTGTCGTCGCCTCGGCACAGACGGATACTGGGAGGCTTGTGGGAACTGTCACCGATCCTAGCGGAGCTGTGATCAGTGACGCGACTGTTACCGTGACCAACAAGGGCACCGCGCGAATGATCACTGCCCAGACCAATGCTACGGGGGCATACGTCGTGAATGCCCTGCCGGCCGGCAGCTATCACGTTGAGATCAAAAAGCAGGACTTCAAGACGGCGAGCGCGGATTTCACGCTGCAAGTTTCGCAGGTGCAGGAACTCAATCTGAAACTGGAACCCGGCAACGTTTCCGTCACAGTCGACGTGACCTCGGGCGTGCCGCTGGTGGACACCTCCACATCGAGCACCGGTGAAGTCATTCAAGGACGACAGGTGACGGAACTTCCGCTGAATGGCCGGAACTTCACGCAACTGGCGCTGCTTGCGCCTGGGGTGACGCGCGGTGCCTATGGCGACGAGGCATCGGGTGGTAACAATAACGGAACGGCGTCGGAAACTTTCCGGAACTCCGAGACCGGCGGCGCGGCGCTGTCTGCGAACGGGTTGCGACCGCAAGCTGATAACTTCATCCTCGACGGCGTGGATAACAACGACGGCTTGGTCAATACGATCATTTTCTTCCCGCCAGCGGAGGCGATTCAGGAATTCCGCGTGAACACCAGCGTCGCCCCGGCTGAGTTCGGGCGCGGCGGCGGCGCCATCGTTCAAACCTCAATCAAGTCTGGAACCAACCAACTCCACGGAACCGGCTTTTTCTTCCGCCGTAGCGGTGAGTTCGATGCCCACCCTTACGGGTCAACTGGGCCGATTATCTTCCGCCAAGGTCAGTTCGGAGGCACTCTGGGCGGGGCCGTCTGGAAGAATAAACTTTTTGCCTTTGGCGACTACCAGGGGCGCCGTCAGGATCAACCCCTGAACGTGGAGTTCGCATCCGTCCCGACAGTCAAGATGCGCAATGGCGACTTTTCCGAACTTCTCGGCTTAACTACGCCGACTGTTCCCTTCTGCGCGTATTCCGGACCGTTAGCAAACCCGGCTTACTTCAGTGGCTTCGACAAAAACGGCAACCCGATTTCGAAAGGCTACATTTTTGATCCGGTGGCTCAAGGCGCCGTTCCCGCTTGCGCGCCCTTCGGTTGGAATGGAACGACCGGGACCAATATTGTTCCGAACGGGAATCCTGTGGGATTGAAGTACTTGCAGGGATATCCGCAGCCGAACTTTCCCTCAGCCACTGCGAACTTCCAGCAAAATTTTCGCGCGCAACGCCAAAGCGTGCGTAATTTCGACGATTTCGATATTCGGGCTGACTTCAACGCCAGTTCAAAGGACCAGATTTTCTTCCGCTATAGTTACGGGCAGGACAATTTCACCGTAACAAACCGTTTGGGGCCGAACAATCCCTCGGGGTTCGGGTCGGGCAATAACATAGATCATCCTCGTGGTCTTGCGGCAGGATATACGCACACCTTTACACCGACTCTTCTCAATGAGTTTCGCTTTGGCTACTTCAGCGCAGTTTATGGCTACAATCCGCCAAACATCGGCCAGAAGCTGGCAGCAGGGATTGGCATTCCGGGAGCGAATCCAACCGCACTGTTAGGCGGACAGGCGCTCATCGGTGGCAATAATAGTGAGATCGAGTACCAGGGTGACGGCGGTCCGTATAACGTGCCGCAAAAGTTTTTTCAGTTCGCGGACTCGCTGTCGTACATCCGCGGCCGCCACGTCTTTAAATATGGCGCAACCGTCGGCAAACGTAACCTCGACTTCGTTCAGGGCAACGATGCCAAGGGCTACTTTGTAATCGGCGGGCTGGATTATCCGGGCACGGGCCGATTTACTGGCTATGAAATGTCCGAATTGCTGGCGGGATTCACCGACTACCAGATCGGGGAATTCAATGGACTTTACCAAACACGCAACTGGGAGACCGGTTACTTTGCTCAAGACGATTGGCGCGTGACCAACCGGCTGACCTTGAACCTCGGCCTCCGTTATGACTACTACACCTGGCCGTACGAGGTGAACAACCGGCAGTCCAACTGGCTGCCGACGAACCCGGCGGACCCGACCGACGGAATGCTGATTACGCCCGGCAGTTCGGGAGCAGCGGGGCTGCCGAGAAGCCTGGTCAACAATGACAAGAACGACTGGGCGCCACGAGTAGGGTTTGCCTATGATCTGCGCGGGGATGGCAAGACGGTGCTCCGCGGGGGATACGGCATTTTCTACTTCCTTGATCGCGGCGGCGTTGAAAATCAGCTCAGCAACAATCCGGATTTCAACGGCGTCTCCAGCTATCAGGCTTGTCCCACCAGTGACAAGACTTGTTCGGTAGAATTTCCCACCGATGCCAGCGGAAACCCGCTTTACAGCCGCATTACACTGAGCGGACAAATCAACACTACGGCGAATCCCAACAGCAACGATTGGACTCTGGCGACCAATCCGCTTCCGCCCTCAGTCAACAAGGTCAACGCTGCTGATCCCAAGAACGTAAGCGTGATCTATTGGCCGACCAACAGCAAGAACTCGAGGGTACAGCAGTGGAACGTTCAGATTGAGCGTCAACTGGGAACCAGTATGGCCTTGGACGTGGCATACGTCGGCACGAAGATGAGCAATCTGGCCACGGGGTTCAATGCGAATGAAAACCCACTCTGCTTCGGCGGACCACCCTGCTCGGCGGCGCGCTGGTCCGGCTTGGGTGGAAATGTGTCCGAGTACGCCTTCATCGGCAGCGGCAACTACAACGGTCTGCAGACGAGCCTGAAGCGACGCCTTTCGAGGGGATTGACCTTCACGGCGGCGTATACGTGGTCCCACACGATCGACGACTCGAATGGAGCATTTAGTACAACCGGTGGTGGTGGCCGGATCTTCGTGGACAACAACGGGAACCCGTTGCTGAATTTGAACCGCGGAAACGCCGACCAGGACATCCGGCACTCGTTTGTGCTCTCCTCCATGTACGAGATTCCGTTTGGGAAGGGTAAGCAGTTCGGGTCAAGTCTTCCGAGAGGCATTGACTACGTAGTAGGAGGCTGGCAGTGGAATAACATCATCACCCTGCAAACCGGCACTCCCTACGATCTCGTCGTCAATGGCAGCAATCCGGGCAATCGCCCCGATGTTAATGGCCCGATTTCTGTCAAGCTCGACCACGCCACAGCCCAAAGCTTCATCACGGGAAACTTCACCGCTCCGCCAGCCGATCCTAAGACTGGAGACTTTCTCCGTCCCGGCTCACTTGGCCGCGGTTTTCTGTATGGACCCGGCTATCACACCTGGGATACGGGCATGATGAAGGACGTCAAGGTCAAGGAACGCCTCACGCTTGAGGTGCGTGCCGATGTGTTCAACCTGCTGAACCATCCGCAATTCCAGAATGGCAGTTTTAACACCAACATCAACAATGGGACGACCACGGGCGGGATCACGACAATGACGGGGAACTTGTCGACCCGCTTCTCGTCAGAACGGCAAATGCAATTTGCTTTTCGCTTCATGTTCTGATCGATGGGAATGGAAAGCGGGGAACGAACATTCGTTCCCCGCTTTCCAAATGGTTCGCATGGATGAACTCTGTTAGTGTCTTGTCGACTGCTTCGCTGTCCAAACCACGCTTTTAGCTATTGTCATGACAAACAAGCGCAGCCTTACGGTGTTCCTGATCCTAGTATGCCTGCTCGCATTGCCTGTGTGGCCGCAGACGGCCGGCAGTGCCCCGGTTGCGCCCGTGATTCGCAAGATCGAGCCACCCAACTGGTGGACCAACCTCACTCCGGAACTCACTTTGCTACTGACTGGCGAAAACTTCACGGGCGCACAGGTGGAAAGCACAAACGACGGCGCGACTGTGTTGGACTCACAAGCTTCTTCAAATGGGCATTATCTTTTTGTTCACCTGCGATTAAGTCCTGATCTACCAGCTGCTAACACAAGCCTGCGAGTTAGAACCGGCGCAAGATCGGCAACGGTGCAATTGCTGCTATTCGCGCGGGGGGACACCAGAGGGCGATTCGAGGGTTTTTCTCGCAACGATGTAATCTATCTGATCATGCCCGATCGTTTTGCCGATGGCGATCCCAGCAACGATCAACCGTCTCAGTCCACGGGCACCTACGATCGGAAAAATCCGATGGCCTATCATGGCGGCGATCTGCGGGGCATCCGCCAACATCTCGGATATCTGCACGATCTCGGCGTTACCACGGTCTGGCTGACGCCGGTGTGGAAGAACACCGACTCTGATTACCACGGCTATCATGTGGTTGACTTCTACGCGCTCGACGATCACATGGGATCCATGCGCGACTACCAGGATCTGGTCAGCGACGCTCACAAGCTCGGCATGAAGGTGCTGATTGATTTTGTGGCGAACCATACAGGTCCGCGACATCCCTGGGCGAATGATCCTCCGACGCCGAGCTGGTTCCATGGCACGCGGACGCATCATCTCGAACCGGCGTACACGTTCTCAGGGCTGGTGGATCCGCATGCGTCACCGCGCCAATATCGCAGAACCATCGAGGGCTGGTTTGCAGGCAGGCTGCCTGACCTGAACCCAGATGATCCTCTTCTCAGCACATATCTGGAGCAGAATGCAATCTGGTGGACCGAAATTGCGCAACTCGATGGCTTCCGTATAGACACGTTCCCTTACTCGTCACGCCAATTCTGGAGCCAATGGAATGAGCGCGTGCGCGAAGTGTATCCGCGCATCAACAGCGTCGGAGAAGTTGCCGACGCCGATCCAACCATAACGTCTTTTTTTGAGGGTGGGCGCAAGCAGTTCGACGGAGTGGATTCGGGCTTGCCCACAGTCTTTGATTTCCCGATGGAAAAGGTCCTGCGCGAAGTGGTGATTGGGGGAGCGCCGATGCAGAAGCTCATCGATGTGCTGCAGCGCGACGACCTTTATCCGCATCCCGAAACGCTAGTGACATTTTTTGGAAACCACGACCACACGCGCTTCACCAGCGAGAAGGGCAGCGACCCGGCCAAATTGAAGGCAGCATTTTCTCTGCTGCTCACTCTGCGGGGAATTCCGCAAATTTATTCTGGCGATGAAATTGGCATGCCGGGCGGAGCAGACCCCGACAACCGGCGCGACTTCCCTGGCGGCTTCCGCGGCGACCCGCACAACGCGTTTACGGCTGGTGGCCGGACGCCGGAGCAACAGGACATTTTTGCCCATGTGCAGTCTCTGTTGGCGCTGCGGCGAGCGCATCCCGCGCTGTGCACGGGACAGCAATGGCACATCAGCTGGGACGAAAGCTACTACGCCTTTTTGCGTGAGTCGTCGGAAGAGAAATTGCTCGTGGTTTACAACAATTCTGGTGCTTCCCGCGATTTGACAATCCCGCTCGCGGATACGCCCCTGCAGGGTTCCCAACATCTTCAATTGCTGTTTGGCAGTGCAGCCGCTGGTCTCGCCAGCAACGAAGTACAACTGACCCTGGCATCTCGTGCGCTCGCGGTTTTTACTGTGCGCTAGATACCTGATCATATGCGCTTGCGAGTGGCGGCACGGGGTGGATTTGGCGCGGGTGAGATGTGATTGCCGTAGGACGTTTGCAGGCTGGGCAGATTTCTCCGGTTTCCGACGTCTTCCATTCATGGTCAGTGGTTATCACGGATTGGGACATGCCGGACATCGGCGGTCTGGAACTAGGCAAGCGCATACGCCACGAGTTCCAAGGCTCGGGTCCTCATCTCATCCTGCTTTCAGGTAACACTGACAAAGAACACGTAGGAGAAGGACTAGCTGCTGGGGCTGATGATTACCTGACGAAGCCTTTCCACGCGGGCGAGCTTGTGGCACGCGTCGAGGTGGGCTGCCGGATCGTTGAGCTTCATCGCCAAATCCAAGCAAAGAATCGTTTGTTGGAAGAGATGGCTTTGACCTGGTGGAAATTTCTGGACATTTAACGCGCTCAGTTAAGTTCGGCGGTGGCCTATTGGGGCATTTGGACGCAGGCGGACACTTTTATGTGAAACAGGAAGAGGTTCAGCCCGGTAACTGGGAATTGGCCGTTCTGGAAGTGGAAATGAAGGGTAGAGCCCTTTTCTTCAAAACCGTCGGAGTGCAGGAAGAAATGAAGCGCAGCATGTTCCAGAGAGTGCGGGATGATCTAACTGCCGCGCAGGGTGCCAATCTGCTTTATCAACAAGTGCGGACAACTAGCAAGATCAGCGTTGAGACTGAAACGGCAGTCACCAGCGATTTGCCGACGAGATGGCCGCTCGGGCAGGTACGACCCTTCACCTCGACCTTTGGGCCGGAACAGCAAATCTTTCTCAATCGTCAACCATGCTCATTCATTGCAATTGCCCGAAGAAGGCTGGTAAGGTGGGGCGGCAGCCTCATCAACAACGAAGAAACTACTTCTTGGCAGTCTTGACCTTCGCCCATCTCGCACGCTGAGCAGCGGCGATCCTCTTGCGGGTGGCGGCTGACATCGTCCGCTTCGGAGCAGCGCTTCCATTTCGGCTCTGATTCTTACTCGCTCTCACTTTCGCCCAACGCGCTCTTTGGGCAGCCGCTATTCGTGCCCGTGCAGCCGCTGATAGTCTTGACGGTTTCCGTATGTCTTGCCAAATGCAGCGAGCGCAGCGCTAATACGTTGAAGTTCCCTGGTCAAACGAACCTGTTCCTTTTTTAACATCTGGACAACATCAGCCAAGCTTGCCATTGTATTCTCCCTTATGTGGCATTGTACCAAGCTGACCTCAGCTCGCTCGGTCAATGGTTGCCTCCTAGATAGTGCATTTGGACAGAGGGCTTCTCCTCCTCCCGACGCTATTCGACAATTGAGCCATGGCAAAGACCATCCCTTCCCAGTGGCACGGACAGCGGAAGATTGAGCAACTGCTCATAAAGCTCTCTAAAGTGAAACCTATCTCCGCTAAACCAGCCCCGATTGTCCAAGGAATGTGTGCAATTCGATCCAGCTTCACTGCGCACTCACGGGTGTTTTTCTCGACATACTTTCAGCAGAAAAAAGCAAAGGCCCAAGCCGCAGGGCGGATCATTTGGGCCTTTACCCCCCTCAAAGCTGTCGTCCCGAGCGAGAGAAGTCTACATCGAAATCGGCAGAATGCAAGAGGATGAGGGAGGCTAACAACAGAAAAGCGACCCAAGAGGGTTGAGGGATAACTTTACTTTTTGAATAGTTTGTGGGATTCGACGGCCTCAAGGTGTCCAAAGGTCACACTCTTGGTACCGCCCATTTTCGGCTTCGAAGGTTACATCCACGTGAGTCCAAGTGGTCACTTCAATTACCGTCCATCGACGCTGGTGAATCTGTTCTCAATCCGAATCTCCCGAAACAGCTATTCAGCTCCGGTTATTGAAATCTCAACTTTGTCCGGTTCGTCAGGAAAGACGGATTTCACAACTTTATTGACGACTGCGGCTAGTGTCTGCACAAGGTCTATTTTTTTTGCCACACGAGCATGGGATGCCGCTTGAACCGTCGCTCCTCTTTACGCGCAATGAAAAGACGGTTGACGTTCCCGAAGAACGACGGACAGAACGACTCTCACGCGCCCATGCATTCCCGCCGCCTAGATGACCGCATACGGAAGTTATGTGCCAGGCTCGTCGCATCAACCGAACATCACGATGTCGATCACATCCTTTCCGAAGTAAGGCCGGCCCTTCACGAAAGCATCGAGCGACTCAGAATGCGGGTCGCCGTCGCTCTGAGTGGTTGCCGCGATTTCCAGGACAAAGGCAAAGCCTCCTGAACCCTAAGCGTTCGGATTTCGTAACACAGTTGTATGGGTCAGTTTGCCCGAGTGGCGGACGTAACAGAATTCGGCTCTGTAGGGTGCGAAACAATGGAGGTCGTAAATTTGAGATGAAGCAAAAGAAGCCGTACTCGCAGCCCGCTCTGACCGAACTAACCCAAGAGCAAGCTATGAAGCTGGTCGCCGAACGCAAGAACCGCAGCGACGAATATGCCGCCGAATTCTTGCAGGCCCTCCGTGAGACAGCCCCGTGACCGAGCTATGGGAAGGATCAAAGCGGCGTCACCGTCGAATTGCATTGGAGGTCGAAGTTCTAATTGTTACCAGCGGTGTAACTTTACCAGGACGGACCCAGGACATCAGCGAATCAGGGATGGCGGCGATCCTACCTGTTGAATTACATGAGGGCGCTGAAGTCGAATTACAAATCAAGCTTCCGGCCGGCACTCAGGCTGTCAATGCGATTGTGCGACATCGCAATGTCTATCGTCATGGCTTTGAGTTCACGCACTCGTTGGTCGGGATTTTCAGGAACGATGCCGCGACAGGTGATCTCTACCTAGAGCAAGGAAAATAAAGAATTGCAGAGGTGAATCTTTGTTACGAATACGGAACACACGGAATCCAAAACTTGCAGGTTGAAGACTCGTTGTTACGGTATTTCTGTGCACCAGTGGACTGAACGCAGTGCTTATGGTGCAGCCTTTGGTCGCCGCATTCGGAGTTGGTATGCGTAATGACTGAAATGAAGGAACACGCACAGGATTAGGGTTAGCGCGTGTACACTCAGACTCACCGATACCTAATAAGCTCGGCGGAAGCATGTTGCAGTCGTTTCGCTAAGATCGTTGCTAGGGAGTGAAAAAATCGGGCAGCAAATCCGGGAAAGGTCTCTATGAGCAGCCGTAAATCGCTTACATAAATTGCATCCGCGACGACTTCCATGTCCTTAGCGACGACCGTTGCGGAAGCGATGCCTTTCCGAAGAAACGCCATCTCATCGCAAACTTCACCTTGTCCCAGCGCGGCGAGAACAATGGGTGAATGCGGCGTGCCCAGTTCCACCGATGCCGAGCCATGAAGAATGATATACACGACCTCAATCGGAGTACCTTGTGTAATAATCTCCTGCCCCAATCTAAACGCCACGCGCTCTGCTTTCGTTGCGATCAGCGCCCAGTCACTCGCTGTCAGGTACTCTAGGGTGCTTTCCAATACTCACTCCAAGGATTCTTGACCAGACACGTCGATGTCCCTATTGCCGTCAAGAACGTTTTGAATAGTGGTGAGCAACGAATCTTTGGTGAAGGGCTTTTCGATGAACATCACATCAGGGGGTATCGGCGGTCTACTCTGGGTCTTGACCAGACTGGCAAAAGAGACCGGGGATTGGGATTGGACTAATCGAGTTTATTTCCTGCACCGCGAATGAAGGTAATCCTCTTCCTGATATCCTGAATGATGTTTTTTGGGAACGATTCGAAGAGGGAATATGAGTATTCCTCAAAATTCGACATGGAAGACACGATTGGTGGAGGGGGAGTTCCCGGATCGTTCGTTCGACATTGAGTTTTGGCAGGAGCAAGGAGATGAAGCCATCTTTGCTGCAGCATGGGAGATGGTGGAGCTAGCTGAGGAAGTAAGCCATGGCAGAAAGCCCAGACTACAAAGATTGTTACAACTCTTAAACGAATTTGAGGTTGAAATACTTAATTGTTGGTGGATTCGCGGTTATGAAATATGGCGAGCCGCGCTACACCAAAGACCTGGATGTGTGGGTTTCCAATTCAGCTCAAAATTCGCTTCGCGTGATCGGCGCGCTCAAGAAGTTCGGTGCTCTCCTCGACCATGATGGGGTCAACGCGGAAACATTTACCGAAAAGCAAGTGGTCTACCAAATCGGAGTTGCTCCAGTGCGCGTTGACATCCTGACCGAGATCACAGGCGTCCAATTTACCGAAGCGTGGAAAAAGAGGGTCGCGAGCACTTTCTTCGGTGTTCCGGTGAGCTTCATTTCCCTCGACGACCTCGCGGCCAACAAACAGGCCTTAGGCCGGAGCAGTGACTTGAAGGACCTGAAACGATCCAAAGAGCACTGACTCGAAGAGATGAGTCGTCGAGGGACAAGCTGGCTTCGAACTCCTGTCGGGACGATTTATGCATCTGTCGAATTCATGCAATACATTCCACTTATAGGACGTAATCAGCAACCCAGAGTTGGCAAAGCGCCTGTCGAAAAAAATAGCGCTGACTGGAGCTTGTCAGAAACAATTCTTACGAAACGAAAGATCCGACAAGGCGCGCTCCCAAAAGGACCGGGGCGAATCGCCCGGGACGTGCGACGGCGAAGCGGGGCCTGATCGTCTAGCGCCAGTCGTCCGGCGAGGTGTAACCAAAGTCGTCAACCACACTCTTAGTGCGCCAACGCACGAAAGCGGTATTATGAACAAAGTTCTCCTGGCGTAGCTACCGCCGACGCCAGGTGCGAAGCACCGAGGCGTGACCGACGTTGTTGGGGGGCTCACCCAGAGCCTCGTCCCCAGGTCACGCTCTGCACCCTCCCAGCAATACTTCCGACTAAGAGGAAACGAATGGAAGTAGCCTACGGCGCCGTCGCCATTATGACTCGGGCGGCTGACATGCGCAGGGTCCCGAAGCATCAAGCGGGCCCGCTGGAGGTGCTCGTTTAATCTCGCTGAGGTAACGAAACGCATTCGGAAATTCGAATATAACTTCTCACAACTCAGACTGGATCGGCCCTTCACTCCGGAAATTGAGGTGCACGCCGAGACAAGCATTTGGCTTGCGCGACTGCAAGGCCTGGCTCAAGACGCCCATCGGATTAAGCAAAAAGCAGAAGCTGTGGGGGATGATCGAACAGCGTTGACTGCGATAAGTGAGCTACGCCGAATCGTGGAGTTGTCGGCAAAATTGAACGGCCAACTGGAAGAAAAGAGCCCGATGAATATTGTTCACGTTGAGCTGAATCCTGAGACGGCGGAACGAATTGTTCAAACGTATTTGGCCCGCAACCGCACCGTGAGGCATCGGAATGAAGAATGATCCGACCAAACTGTTGTCCTTAGCTCGAGACGATTTTGCGTGCTATGCCGTTGCCCTATGGCCAAGCTTTGAACTGGCTGCGCACCACCTCATCATCGTGGACAGGCTTGAGGCCGTGGAGCGCGGCGAGATTCGTCGACAGATGATTTGCATGCCGCCGCAGCACGGAAAAAGTCTGCTCGCGACGCAACTTTTCGTCGCTTGGTACCTGGGCCGTCACCCCGATCGGGCCGTCATAACGGCGTGTTACGGCCAAGAACTCGCTGACGATTTTGGGCGCAGAGTTCGGGATTTCGTTAGCGATCCGATCCACCGCGCCATCTTTCCCGACTTTCGTCTTAAGGATTACTCCGCGAGCATGCGACGGTTTAACACGACGCGCGGGGGTTCCTATTACGCGGTCGGAAGGGGCGGACCTATTACTGGACGCGGTGCGGCACTCCTCGTGATCGATGATCCGATCAAAGATCGCGAGGAGGCACTAAGTGAAACGGTGCGCCGCGGCCTTTATGAGTGGTATCAAACGGTTGCATATACCCGCCTCCGACCCACCGCAGCTATTGTGCTAATCCAAACGCGCTGGCACCAAGACGATCTCGCAGGACGGTTGCAGCGCGAGCCTTCCGAAACTTGGGACACTCTGGCCTTAGCTGCCATCGCGGAAACGGACGAGGGCTTTCGTCGCGCCGGGGAGGCCTTGTGGCCAGCGAGATACTCTCTCGAGTGCCTGCAGCGTATCCGCGCTGTGATCGGCGGTGCCGCTTTTGTCTCTTTGTACCAACAGAGACCTGCAGCCGCGGAGGGCACCATATTCCGAAGGGAGTGGTGGCGTTTCTACCGGGAGGTGCCGAGGTGCTGGCGGATTTTGCAGTCGTGGGACACTGGGTTTAAAAGCGGCTCGGACAATGATTTTACCTTTTGCTCGACCTGGGGCGTTAGTGCGGCCGGATATTTCTTGCTGTCATTGTGGCGTGGCCGAGTTGAATTTCCCGAACTGAAGAAAAAGGTGCTCGAGTTGGCAGCGGCGTGGAAGCCGAGCGCGATCCTAATCGAGGACCGAGCGAGCGGCCAAAGTCTCGTGCAGGAGCTGCGCTATGGCACCAATTTGCCGATAGTTCCCGTAAAGGCGGACACCGACAAGGTGGCCCGAGCACTAGCGGTGACACCGCTGATTGAGGCCGGCAAGGTTTTTCTGCCTGAGTCCGCTCCATTGTTGCCTGAATACCTTGATGAGCTGGCGAGCTTCCCGACGGGGACGCACGACGATGCAGTGGATTCCACGAATCAGGCTCTGCATTATCTCCGCCACCAGCAGCAGCACTCTGTGGCGATCACAACGGTGTATCTGTGACAGAAGGAACGAACTTCACTGTGCATAAGGTTGACGACCAGCCCCACTGTTCCAGGCACTTACAGCACGCAACGGCCGGAAGAATCTTCTCGTTGTCGGTGCCTACTTTGTCAGAGAGCCCACTGGTTGGAGAAACGCAGAACCAGATCCTACCGGAGCCTGTCAAGAAATTCATACATTACCTAGATAAAGGAAGGCGTCATGCAACGATGCAACGGTAAGACCAAAAGAGGCGCTCCGTGCGGCGCGCCAGCGGGCCCCGACGGACTATGTTTCTTTCACAAGCATCCGGACAAAGCTCGTACCCTGGGCCAGATTGGTGGCAGCAAAAATCGGGCTCAAACGCCTGAGCCGCCGGCGGCTGGTTCTCTGAATATCGGGAATCTTCGCGACATTCTTGCCGAGACGATTTATGACGTACGAGCGAAGAAAATCAGCCCACGTATCGCCGGTGCAATCGCCCAGTTGTCCAATGCGGCGCATCGTGTTCTCCAGACCGCTGATCTCGAAGCCCGCCTGGCAAGGCTAGAGCAGAAACTGGCAGAGCAGGAAGCTCGAACGCTCGCCACGGATGCAACCAACCCACACAGCCAAGAAGAAGGTCACAATGAAACGAATGCGCAGCCGGACAATGCGCATACGCCGGAAGACGCGGGGGATGGTAGTGACGGTTCCAAAAGCGAGTAGGCTTAGCACACGCGCCAACAAGCTCAAAAGCGCGGATTTTATAGCTTCGGGTGGCTTAAGCTATGAAACTTATGAAAGGCATCCAAGCCACCCAGCGAGACAGGTATCGATTCTTGGGCCGAACGCCCTGGCGGCACTGGAATTCGAGAAGAGCGGGGCAGGGGTGGCAAAAAATTGTGATTTGTCGGGAAAACCCGGCATGTTCTTGATCGGCGGATAGACGCTCCGCCCCTCAAGGGAGCAAAATGTTGGAGCTACATGCTGTTCAAAGTTGTGCCTGAAAACTGGAAGGAAGATGTTAAAATTCGGCTGTTCTTAAGGCACGTCGCTCTGGAGAGCGCGAGAACACCGCGAGCGGAATTCCCTGGGGACAATTAATGGACTTTCAGTCAAAAAACAACGGCTCCGACGGCTCGGACGGTTTAGAACCGGTCGAACTTCCCGTTATTGAGAAACTTCACCATGTTCCATACTCCCATCTTGTTGCAGAAGAAAGCCCTCTGCTGCACTACTGGCGGATCTTAAAGAAGCGCCGATGGGCCGTCGTGGCCACACTCGCCATCATTTTCGCATTGACCGTAATTTTCACCCTTAAGACAACCCCGCTATATCAGGCAACTTCGAAGATCGCGATTTTTCCAGAAACGCCGAATGTTTTGGGATTCAAGGACGGCGAGAACGGCTCTCCTGATTACGATTATGAGTCGACCCTAGAGACCCAAGCTGCGATTCTCCGAAGCGATGCCCTGGCCGTGAAAGTGATCGAGGCTATGCGCCTTGACCAAAACCCCAAGTTTGCGCCGAGTGCGACACAGCGAAACGGGGACGCCCTTCAAGTTTCGAGCCCGCAGCCTGATCCGGCGGCGGCAACGGGCCTGCTCGGGCGATTTCGCGGTGGACTCACGGTCCAGTTAGTTACCAACTCCCGGCTGGTGCAGATCAGCTACACGCATCCGGACCCTCGGCTGGCAACCGAAATCGTCAATGCATTGGTACGAACGTTCACTGAGGAAAACTTCAAAACCAAATACGAGGCCGTCACCCAAACCTCGGACTGGCTTTCGACTGAGCTTGCCGATCTTCAGATGAAAGTCCAAACCTCCGAGGAGAAACTGGTCCGCTACCAGAAAGACCACAGCATTCTGGGAGTGGACGAGAAGCAAAACATCGTAACGGCCAAACTGGACGAACTGAACCGAGAGCTCACGGCGGCCCAGACTGATCGTATTCAGAAAGAATCCAATTACCGGCTCGCTGCGGAGGGAGATCCTGCCGCATTCTCGAAAACCTCCCGTGAAGGCCCGAGCGGTATGCTGGAGAAATTGCGAGACAAGGAAGCTGACCTCAATACTCAACTCGCGCAGGTTACCACTCAATTCGGTACTGGGTACCCGAAGGTCGCCGAGCTCAGCAATCAGCTCAAACAGGTGCGTAAAGAACTCGCGGACGAAGAAGTGAGAATGCAGCAGCAGATTCGCGATGAATACCTGGCCGCTCTTCAACGGGAAACCCTGCTCACAACCGCATTCAATCAGCAGAAACAGGAAGCAAATCAACTCAACGAAAGCGCGATTGAGTACTCGGTGCTGAAGCGCGATGCGGAAGCGAACCGGCAGTTGTACCAGGATCTTCTGCAGCGGCTCAAGGAAGCAGGGGTTAGCGCGGGCTTGCGATCAAGCAATATCCGTGTCGTCGACGTAGCACGGATTCCGACCAGTCCTGTCAAACCGAACGTGCCGCGAAACCTCGAGCTCGGCCTCATCCTCGGATTGGCCTGCGGTATTGGACTTGCATTCACGCTGGAGAGTCTGGACACCAGCGTCAGAAGCATCGAAGAGATTAAAGCGATTTCGGCTCTGCCAGCGCTGGGAACGATTCCCTTACAGTTTGCGAACAACCCCATTTTGCGAAACCGTTTGAAAGCTGTTTCCGTTCAGACCAGCGACGCTGATTTGCCTGCTCTGGTCACATTCGCACGACCCAGATCAGAAGCCGCCGAAGCCTACCGCTCGCTGCGTACTTCGATTCTTCTCTCCTCATTTGGCGCTCCGCCCAAAGTAATCCTTGTCACGAGCGCCCTGCCGCAGGAGGGCAAAACTACCATCAGCGCAAATTCAGCGTTGGTCCTAGCGCAGCGTGGAGGGCGCGTCCTTTTAATAGATGCCGACCTCCGTCGGCCCGGCATTAATAAGCTGTTCGGCTTTCACTCCCGGGGAGGCCTCAGCACTCTTCTTAGCGGGGTCGACAAGGTCGAAGATGTCATGATCCGGTCTACGGAAGTGCCGAACTTGTGGATTTTGCCCGGCGGCCCGGTTCCCCCACATCCTGCCGAGTTGCTCGGCTCGACTGTCATGAAGGAACATCTCGCGTGTTGGCGGCATGAGTTTGACCACATCATCATTGACAGTCCTCCATGCTTGACCGTGACCGATTCGGTGGTGTTGTCGCCGGAAGTGGACCGAATCATACTCGTCGCTCGGGCGAAGAAGACGACAAAACTAGCGCTGCGGCAAGCTTGCGAGCTACTGGTGCAGGTCAATGCCAGAGTAATGGGCATCGTCCTGAACGCGCTCACTTGGGATTCGGCGGAATCGTACTACTATTACGGCGGTCGTTATTCCGACCACTATTACCATGAGGGATCCGGGAAAGATAACCCAGAGGATACCGTCAGCAAAGTTTCCTAACTAACCGGACACCTGCGAGAACTTGGTCTACGTGCAGAATCCAAACCGATTGCGCAGTATGGTGTACCACGCTACCCTGACCCTTCGTTCGGCCCAAAAAAAAAGACATTCAAGCTAAAGTTTTTCTCAGTGGTGCCGACATAGCCTCCAAGGAGGCAACATGGCTGGTCATCTTCCCGCACATCACGCTCGGCTAATTCGGAACCGTCCGGCGCTAGGAACCACGAACACCAGCAACCAAGAATCCCGGAAGTCACACAAAATTTTGAATTTGGAGATGGCTAAGCGATTTAGGAGGTGGCTGGTTGCTCAGCACTATGCACCTTCAACCCAGGATCGCTACTACAACGTCGCCCGAAAACTTTGTCATCACATCGGAAGAAAAGCCCTTTCCTCGGTGACCCCGATGGACATCGGTGATTTCTTAACCAACACACTCCCTGATCGGTGGGCAGACAGCTACATCTCCGACCACCTCGGGCCACTCCGATCCTTTTTCGACTTTCTCTATCTCGGCGGCGTCGTCGACAGCGTGGCCCCGAGGTTCCTCAAGGCTCGCGCACGAACCAAACCACTCCCCCGCACACTTACCGAAGCTCAGGTCAAGAAGTTGATTCGCGCGGCCTCGCATCCCCGCGATCGTGCGTTGATCGAACTTCTTTACGCGACGGGCTGTCGAATCGGAGAGCTCCGCCTCGCCCGAGTCGAAGACATCGACTTCAAAGGGCGTAGGTTGCGAGTCCGTGGGAAACGCAAAGAGCGAGTTGTCTACTTCGGATCGCAGGCGGCGAAGAGCCTGCGCTCCTACCTCAAAGGAAGAAAGACAGGGTACGTGTTCCAAGACAAAATCGACCCGCAGAAAGGTTACATCACCTACGCCCAGAAAGCATGGATCGGAAACTGGAAGGACTACCGCACGGCAACGAAGGGCGGAGAAAAACATAGCAAGTGGTTGGGTAATCCGACGACAGTGTCACGCGCCGAGGCAAAGAAGAGATTCAGAACGTTCCTAAAAAAAGAGAAAATTGACCTGGTGCGCTACAGGGCTGATCGTCCGCTGAATCGAAGCGCGTTGAGCTTTGTCGTACGAGAGACCGCACGGCGAGCCGGGATTGGCAAGGCCAGCCCTCACACGCTGCGTCACAGCTTCGCCACTCATCTCTTAGAGCGAGGAGCTGACATTCGTGCGATACAGGAATTACTCGGGCACACCTATCTGACTTCCACACAAATCTATACACGGATCAGCAACAACGCCGTGAGGTCAACCTTCCACAAATTTCACCCCAGAGGGTAAATGAAAATGACAAAAGACGACAAACAGATTCTGGATGACATTTTTCTGCAGCCTTGGTTCCTGTCACGAGAGACCGCATTCGCCATCAGGAGAATCTTGCCGCCTGAGCATCGGCACCGGATGAAATTTTATTTTGACGACTACGGATGCATGAAATGCAGCAAAAAGAACGTGCCTTACGGCTCTAACGCCTTGTGCAAGCTTTGCATGCAGCAGGTCAAACTTAAGCTTTTCTTTGCCATCAAGAGGCGCTGGACAGCGGCCAGCCCAGAAAATCTACCTCGAACGTTCAAGAGAATGGCCGATGCCCAGCGATTACTGAGAGACCTGCTTGACTCGTCATCGCGGCTGAAGAGAAGAACTGAACGTTCAAAATAAAACGTCCGGAACGGACCCGAGGTTCTCCCTCTTGCAAACAGTTTCACGAATACGCTTAGCAATTTTTTGTGCCGATTCCAAGATTCCCGACAAGTGCTTAGCCGCTTCAGCACCTCGCGGAAAGCAATCTGCCAGCAACTCGCAGTGGCCGATCACCGCGCCGAGGTAATTGTTTAGATCGTGCGCTAGCATACATTGTGGCGCACTCACGACTGGTTGGCCGACAGCCCAGTCAAGGATTCGCACACGGAAGGTTCCCGGCTTCGTGGTAACCGAGTGCCGAACCCTGCTCAACTCTGCGTACAGTAGAGCACGTAGTTGTTTTAAGTCGTTTTGTCGCCTGAAATAATTGGCTCGGTCCGCAGTGGTAGCCGTTCCGTTCAGATAATAAGTGCGATCGATTGCTGCGATTGCAGCCAATTGAGCCGCGTAGCGGGTGCAAATCTTGGTCTTCGCGTCCATTTTGAAAACTTATTTCAATTGCCTGGGGAAAGTATGTGACATATGTCACAAGAACCCAAAAGTAGCATGTGGAAATCTAGTCGCGTCTCCTGAAAGGAGGGCTCTGCCATGTCAGTCACACCAACTCCCGCCGCCGTATACCTGAGAATGTCCACGGAGGACCAACAGTATTCGATTGCCAATCAAAGACTTCGAATTCAGGAGTACGCCCAAAACCACGGCTTCAACATCGTTAAGACATACGAAGACCCCGGTAAGAGCGGCGTCATCATTAAACACCGCAAGGGCCTCAGTGCCCTGCTGAAAGATGTTGTTAGCGGTGCAGCGGAGTTTAAGGCGATTCTTGTTTACGACGTTAGTCGGTGGGGTAGATTTCAAAACCCCGACGAAGCAGCTCATTACGAGTTCCTGTGCGCGAGCTCGGGAGTTCCTCTTCAATATTGTGCTGAGCAATTCAGCAACGATGGCACGGCGTCGAGCTCGCTTCTCAAGGCTTTAAAACGGAGTATGGCTGCCGAATTTAGCCGCGAGTTGGGAGAAAAGGTATTTCAGGGAAAGACGCGAATCGTTCAGTTGGGCTTCTGGGTGGGTGGACCTCCCGGCTTCGGTTATCGACGACGCATGGTCTCCGCAGAAGGAAAGCTCAAACAGATTTTAAAAGCCGGGCAGCAAAAGAGTATCAAAACCGACCGAACCACTTTAATCCTGGGGCCTCGTAAGGAGGTCGAAGGCGTACGGTTGATCTTTTCGATGGCCGCCGAAGGGAAAACCTGCACCGACATCGCTCGTGAAGTCAATTGCAGAGACATCTTGCTCCATGGGAAGCTGACCCAGCCCCCGAAAAGTGGACCACGTAGAATGTGAGTTCTCCCAAACCCATGAGAGGAGAACCGCAATGAAGGGCACGCGACACAGCGAAGAGCAGATCATCGCAATCCTGAAGCAAGGTGAGG
>Ga0207416_1000046_pt1 | contig 223256 bp, 217 predicted proteins | sample PaiPotPPM11metaG_FD_184107 | JGI IMG/M metagenome (GOLD analysis project Ga0207416, IMG submission 184107) | Iron sulfur acid spring bacterial and archeal communities from Banff, Canada, to study Microbial Dark Matter (Phase II) - Paint Pots PPM... ... | reverse complement strand
CGCTGCGCCCGGAGCGGACCAGTTCCAGGACTTTATGCCGGAACTCCGGAGGGTAGATGCGCTTCTTCGCCATAGTGAACTCCTTCGACGTAAGTCAGAAAGTGTCCACGAAACCGGATCAGCTCCAAACCATGAAAGCTGCGATCCATTGGGCCGGGCATCGCGGTCAACTCGCAATTGGGGAGCGCGCTATGCCTGCTTTGCAGGACGGAGAAGTTCTCTTGCGCGTGCGAGCGTGCGGCGTCTGCCGAACGGATCTCCATATCGTCGATGAGGAACTCGCGCCGAAGCTGCCCAGCGTCGTTCCCGGGCACCAAATCGTTGGTGAAGTCGTCGATGCGTGCGGCGTGCGTGAACCGCAAATCGGCGATCGCGTCGGCGTTTCATGGCTTGGCGGCACCGACGGCACGTGCCGCTACTGCCGCTCGGATCGTGAGAATCTTTGCGATCGCCCGACCTTCACAGGTTACGATCGCGACGGCGGCTACGCGGAGTACGCAGCTGCGCGCGCAGATTTTACTTTTGCGCTTCCAAGCGCGCTGGCCGCCGAAGCCGCGGCGCCGCTGCTCTGTGCCGGCATCATCGGGTTTCGCGCGTTGCGCATCGCGGAAGTGCAGCAGGGAGAATCCGTCGGCCTTTACGGCTTCGGCGCATCGGCGCATCTTGCGCTGCAAGTGCTGCGTCACTGGGGCTGCAAAGTGTATGTTGCAACGCGCGGTTCACAGCATCGGCGGCTCGCGGAGCGCCTGAGCGCGGAGTGGGTGGGCGATGCGCTCGCGCGGCCGCCAAGAGAGCTCGATCGCGCGATTACGTTTGCGCCTTCCGGTGAAGTCGTCGTCTCGGCGCTTGCGGCGCTCCGCAAAGGAGGGGTCGTTGCAATCAATGCAATTCACTTGGATCGCATGCCGCCCTTCGATTATGACAGCTTGCTGTGGGGTGAACGGCAAATACGCAGCGTCACCAACATGACGCGGCGCGATGCGCGTGACTTTCTGGATGTTGCGGTGCAGGCAGCGATTCAAGCGGATCGGACGACGTTTACGCTTCAAGAGGCTTCAAGAGTGCTGGATGCGTTGCGCGAAGATCGCATCGAGGGCGCTGCCGTCCTTGTGGCGTAAGAGCCGGCCCATGGCCGAATTCGACGCCGCCGAAGCGCTCACTCAAGCTAAAGAGCGCAACGAACAAATCGTGGAGGGGTCGCGCATCATTCCCGTTGCGGCTGCCGTTGCAGCGGTCCTTGCCGCCGTGGCGACGCTCTTCGCAAATCACAGCTCGATTTCAGGACTGGCACAAAAAAACGAGGCCATTCTCTATCAGTCGAAGGCCGCGGACCAATACAACTACTACGAATCCAAAAGGATCAAAGTGCACGTGTACGAGGCATTGCTCCTTGCCGGCACCTCCGCGCCATCGGCAAAGAAGAACATGCAGAGCATCATCAATAAAGAGAACGCAGATGCTCAGCGCATCGGTAAGAAGGCGCACACGTATGAAGCGCAATCCGTCGAGTACTCCGACGCGTCGGAGCGGTTCATGCGATCGTACGAGGCGCACGAGATCGCAGCGACGCTTTTCTCGGTGTCGGTCGTCCTGATCTCCGTCACAGCGCTGATGCGCACACGCGTTCTGCTCGGCGTTGCAGCCGTGACCGGGCTCGTCGGCGTCAGTTTCTTCTTTACCGGTTTGCTGCGCTAAAGATCATCAGTTCGGCCGGCTCGCGGGGCGAGGGAAAGACGCGATCGAACCGTACGCTCAGCCGGCGTTCCAGGGCGCTTCGCACGTCCAACGATTTGGAGTATGGGATCCCGCCGCTCTCACGCGCGCGCGGATTGATGACCAGCGCGACGTATCCGTGACGGCCGGCGGATTCCCGGACGATGCGATCGGCAGCCTTGGAGGCAAAGAAGGGATCGAACCATGCCGAAGCGTTCGCATTGTAGAGTTCCGCATGGTTCCAAGTACCAACCGCGTGTATCGCTTCACCTCGCGGCCGCAAGACGTAGTAGCCGAGCGTCCAGCCCATCCAATCCGGCGCTGCAACGATCAATCGATTATCGCGCGGCAAGGCCGCAAGAACGGCAGCGATGTCGCGAACTCCCGAAAGCGGTTGACGAATGGACGCATACGCTCCGGGATACGTGAGAAAACCGCCCCCGATGACCCAAAGAACGGCCATCGAAGCGAAGACTCGGGACAAGAGTGCGGGCGTACCGGGTTGCCGATCGTAATTGCGAACCCAAGAAACAAACCGCTCCAGCAGCATCGCCATCGCAACCCACGCAGGCACCGCGAGCGCGACGAGGTGACGTTCGAGCGAAACGCCGGCCATCGACTCGATCGTGAAGCCGGCAATCGCGAGAAACGCAAAGAGGCCGAGATGCCAGTCCATTTTGCCGAGGTGCCGTTTGACGATCGCGGCGGCAATTGCGATGAGAGTGCCGACTTCGACGAGCATGTCGAACTGAGCGCGCATCTTCGGAAAGGGCGAGAAATAGTTCAGCCTTTCTTGGAACCACTGGATCGAACCGATCGGCGCACTCGAATAACGCGGTAAACGCCGCAGGTCGCTCATGAGGATCGGAAACCATACGGCGGCTCCGATGAATCCTGCAAGCGAAGCGATAGCCGCGACGGTCGCGTCGTGTGAGCGGACGAGCAGCGCTCGAAAGCCGGCTGCGAACGCCAGCAAGCCCAAAACGAGCGTTCCGGTGAAATGCGTCGCCCCTAAAAGAGCCGCCATGATGACGAAAATGACGGCCCAACGCCGCTCTCCCGATCGTTCGCACTGCACAAATGCGAAAAGTGCTGCTGCCGTGAGAAAGAGCACCAAACAGTACGGCCTTGCTTCACTTCCCACATCCAGCGCGAGCGGTGCGACTGCGGAGATGCATCCGGCAAATATGCCCGTGAGCCGGTTGCCGACGCTGCGGCCTAGGAAGTACATGGTCACTGCCGCAAGCGTTCCGAAGATCAGTGAAGGCGCGTGCATGGCAACCTCGCCGAAACCGAATGCCGAAGTCCACGCTCGTTCGATCAAGAAATAGAGCGGCGGACCTTGCTCGTTGTGCCGGACCATGGCAAGCGCATCCGGCAAGCGCTTTTGCACAATGTCGAAGTACGTCTCCGCTTCGTCGCGCCAAAGCCCCCGGTTCAGTAATGGAACGCGTAGAGCAAGCGCAAGCGCACCGGCCCCTGTCGCGAACAAAAGATCGGCCGGCGCACGTTGAAGCCGGAGGCGGCTAGAGCTTTGGACCGATATCTCGCTCCGATAGTTTGCCGAGCGCCTGAATGACGAAGATCGCGATCAGCGTTATGATGATGGCGTAGAGAAGCTCAGCGAAGATTCCGTTTCCGGGCTTGAGAAAAAGCGCGATCAGGTCCTGAATGAACTTGTTCCAAGCCAGAGCGGCGACTAACCCGAAAGCTGCCGTAGCCAAGGCGATCATCGTGCCCAGATACGAGGGTTTCAGTTCCACTTTGCTTCTCCTGAAGGTCGAGCGATTTAAACTGCTTCTGCGATTGGTGTTTCAGCGGAGGCCCGCAGCTTCACTGCGAGCTCGTTCAATGCGTGAAGCGGATCGCTTCCCTTGAGAATTGCCGGTCCCGCAAAACCGGTGCTTGCATAGTTATGATCGATTTCCGGAAGACTGTGCCGTGTCGATGCTATACGTTTTCATGATCGATCCAGGCACGAACACCTTTTGGTCCATCCGATCGACGAGCCTTGCGCCGCTTGCCTGATCCGCCACGAGGATGCCCAGCGTGCTGTGCGCGTACATCCGTTTGGACATCACCGAATTGACCGTCTGGGTACTATTCTGCGGCTCACCTCCCGCAGTCGAACACCCCGCGAGCGCTACAACGATACTGCCAATGCGCAAAACACTCGATGCAATATGCATCGCCAATCCTTTCCACAGCGCAGCGTGAGCCTTAGCCTACGGCATCAACGCGATTGCGAATTCGACCTTCACGTCGTCCTTTACGGTCACCAAGCCGCCCGCAATCCGGATGGGCGTAATCCCGAATTGGCTTTGGCGGACGATGGTCGAGCCCCTAAAGTGGTTGCCGTCGACTTTCGTGGCTTGAACGACGATTGGATGAGTCTGTCCATGCAGGGAGAGGTCGCCGTCGATGGTGAGATGGCTGCTTCCGGAATCGCTCATGCTGGTTGAACGAAACGAGATCGTCGGATACTTGGAAACGTCGAGCACTTGCGGTCCCATCATATTCGCTTGCACCTTTGCGCGCCGGTCAGGCGAAAGCGTCGGATCGAGCGCGCGCATCCTGGTCGCATCGACGGTCAGCTGGAGCGATCGTCCGGCTTGGTCGAATTGACCCGAAACGATTGGCGCATCGACATCGTGATTGTCGCCCGCGAACGCGAAGAGACCCTGCTTGTAGACGTAGATGGAGAGGCGTGAATGTTGCACGTCGATGGAGCGGGGCTTGGCGGCTCCGAACTGCACGCTGGTCAGCGCCAGAATCACGGGAGCCATCATTAGGGTTCGCAAGATCATAGCGGTCCTATTATTCCCTTCAATTCTTAGCAAAGTATGAATCGGAACCCCTGCCGGCAAGATTACCCGCCCGCTATAGCGCCGATGATGAGCAAGGGCTCGCTCCCGCGCGCAACGGCTTCCGGCAACGGGGCGTCGGGAAGCTCGTGCGAGAGGTCCTTGCCACCCGCGAAAAACCGTATGAACGGCCGGCGCGCATGGGTGGCGTGATCGCGGATTGTGCCGCGCAGCGCAGGATAGCGTCTCTCCAACGCATCGAGCAGCGAACGCTGCGTCGCGAGGCCGTTCACGTCCAGGTCGACATCGCCGTTGATACGAGCCAGATTCTTCAAATGTGCGGTGAGCACCACCCGGATCACGCGAGCGTCTGCACCTCCACCGAAAGCACGGCAGGCAGGTCGCGAACGATCGGCTCCCAGGTATCACCGGCATCGCGCGATGCGTATACTTGGCCGCCCGTCGTCCCAAAGTAGACGCCGCAAGCATCGAGCGAGTCCACGCTCATCGCATCGCGCAGGACGTTGACGTAGCAATTGGTTTGGGGCAGCCCTTTTGTGAGCGCTTCCCATTCGTTTCCGCCCGTGCGGCTGCGGTAGACGCACAGTTTTCCATCGAGCGGGTAGTGCTGCTCGTCGCTCTTTATCGGAACGACATAGATCGTATCCGGCTCGTGTGCGTGCACCTCGATAGGAAAGCCAAAGTCGGTGGGCAAGTTCCCGCTGACTTCTTGCCAGGAATCGCCGGCGTCATCGCTGCGCATGACGTCCCAGTGCTTCTGCATGAAGAGAACGTCCGGACGCGACGGATGCATGGCGATGCGATGCACGCAGTGCCCGACTTCGGCGTTCGGGTCGGGGATGTACTGCGAATGCAACCCGCGATTGATCGGTTTCCAGCTCTGACCAGCGTCCTCGCTGCGAAAGGCGCCCGCCGCCGAAATCGCGATGAAGATACGCTGCGGGTTCTTTGTATCCTGAATGATCGTGTGCAGGCACATCCCGCCGGCGCCGGGCTGCCATGATGGCCCCGATTTGTGATTGCGCAGCGCAGGTAGCTCTTGCCAACTCTTTGCGCCGTCGGTTGAGCGGAATATGGCTGCGTCTTCAACGCCGGCGTAGACGGTGTCCGGATCGCTCAGCGATGGTTCGACATGCCAGACGCGCGTGAACTTCCAAGGCTTGAGCGTACCGTCGTACCACTGATGCGTGCCGGTCTGGCCATCGTAGACGAACTCATTGCCGACCGGCTCCCAAGTCCTCCCGCCGTCGTCCGATCGCTGAATCACTTGTCCGAACCAGGCGCTAGTTTGGGAGGCGTACAGCCGATTCGGATCGACCGGCGATCCCTTCACGTGGTAGATCTCCCAGCCGCCGAAGTGCGGCCCATCGACGTTCCACTGTTTGCGTTTTCCGTCCGACGTTAGAACGAACGCGCCCTTGCGCGTGCCGACCAATACGCGTACGCTGCTCAAGCTTCTCTCCTTGTTTCGTAGACGGCTGTGGGACTACGCCGAAGCACCATTTTCTCCCGTAAGCGGATGTCGCTCTCGATTTCATTGGTCCTGGGCCAGGCAATCGAGTTGTGAGCCGCATCGCCAAATACTGCGGATAGAGTTGGCGAAGCAGCGCGGCCGCGAGCGGATCCATGCGTTCACGAAGTTTTTGATTTGCGTCGAGCGCGACGTTGGGCCCGAGATACCAATGCTCGCGAATTCCTTTAGCGCTTAAGTAAGCATTGAGCTTCGGCCTCACGTTCGTGTGATAGAGCACGTCGTCGATGTAGCGATCCAGCATAAAGGCGGCGTGGGCAAGCGGCGAATACGTACGATTGCGCATCCCTGCGCCTGCCGCGATCGCTTCGGAGAGCGCGATGCCGGTGCTGTTGGCGTCGGTGTTCCACGCCGAGTATGCATCGAGTTTGCTCGCGATGCCGCTTTCGAACGGCGGAAAAGGGTAGCCGACAAAGACGAAGAGACCCGGCAGAAACCGGGCCTCTTGCTTTGTCGGACGATGAGCGGATTAGTTACACCCCAACTAGGGCCGTCGCGATGAACGTTCCGGCGGCGTCGAAGTAACCGCGGATCGTTATGGTGCGGCCGACGGGCAGCCGGCCTGAGAGCGACGTCATGTCGACGCGCACCATGCGCCCGTTGTTCGCTCGGAACGAGGCGAAGCGCCCACTCTCACCGACTACCGTACCGGTCATCGCCGTAGTGGGACGGAGTCCCCGGAGTACGCTGGTTGCGATGAAGGTACCGGCACCATTCCAATAACCGCGAAGGGTGATCGTTTCACCGATCGGCAGTCGCATGCCAAGCGCCGTCGTGTCGATGCGAAAGACGTGTCCGTCGCTACCGCGGCCCGTCTCGAAGACGCCGTTGACGCCGAGAATCGTCACAGTAACTGCGCTGCTGCGGCGGTATCCGCGAACGACGGATGTTGCTATGAACGTTCCGGTGCCTTCCGGAACACCGTTGAAGTAACCACGGAACGTCACCGTCTCCCCAATCGGCACGCGGAAGCCGAGTGCGCTCGTGTCGACGCGCACAATGCGACCGTTATCGGCGCGAGCCATTTCGAAAACGCCGCTAACACTGAGAATCGTCATCGTCATGGCAGTGACATGGCGATATCCTCTACTGATACGCTGCGCGACGAAGACTCCGCCCTGGAAGTAGCCGTAAAGCGTTATCGTTTCGCCCATAGGCAAAGGTCCAATGGCTGACGAGTTGACCGTAAAGACACGTCCATTGCTTCCGCGGACGCTCGCGCTTGTTCCATTGACGTTGAGCACGGTAACGGTCACGCTACTGCCTTTAAGAATCTGCGCCAGCGCGACGTTTGCGTTGCCGTTCAGGATCGTGGATTTTCCAGGGTGCTGCGCGCTGTACGCCAGCATCCCGAAGGTGGCTGTCGCCCCAAAGATTGCTGCGAGGAGCGCGCTATAGAGTTTTTGCATAGTATTTGGTCCTCACTTGAGCTCCAAGAAGATTGCTGTAAATGCTATACCCGCGTCGCCGAAGGGTCTTGCGTTGTACCGCCTAAGCAAGAAAGCCTCAGCTGGGTCTCCGCTCGGTTCCCTGCGGTCGCAGCATGGTAGCACATAGTCTTGAACGCACGGGGAGCCGCGGTGATTTCATGCCGGCCTGGCCTCGAGCGTGGTTGCTTACAGCCCGACGACGAAAAAGGGAAAATCGAAGACGAACGGCTTGACGAAGGAAGCGGGGAACAGGGAGCGGTCAAGGCGGAGTCGGGGCAGCGAAGGGCCGGCGGTACTGCATCTCGCGGCGGTGTAACGCCGGGGGGGGCGCCGTTCCGCGTCGGCCAAGAGAGCATCGAAACTGCCCGCCGCCTTGCGATCCATTCCAGGGAGCACGTGTGCGTAGCGTCCACCGGTGGACGATGGCGCGACGGGACCGCGATACGCTGTCCTCGTGGACGGCGGGATCGGCTGCCCATGGCGCTTTGCGCCCAAGACGATCGTGAATTGGTGAAAGGATCGCTATGAAATATATCTTTCATCCCTTATCCGCGCTGGCCATTGTCTTAAGCATGGGCGTCGCCGCAGCTGACCCCACGCCAATTCCCGGCGGCTCAAATCAAGCGATAGGCGTTACCGGAACAATTGGTTCCACGCTCTTCAACGGTGAAGTCAGACTTAAGCCGACAGAGCTGCGTGATGCAACGCCCGCGGACGGCATGGTGACATCCTCTGACAAAAAGTGGCTCGTGTTTACGGCGACGGCGAGCAACGGCATGCATCGGACTCTCAATATGGTGCAATTCATCGCCTCAATTTCCGACGCCGACGGAAATACGCTCCAAGCGCAGGGGGATAAAGTACATCCAACGGGCGGTATCTTCGGCACGCCACCGGGCGGGGCTTGGAAAGAACAAGTCTTCTTCGACGTGCCGGCGCAGTTCACGCCAGCCAAGATCGTGCTCGCGCCCTACGATGGAAAGCACCCCGTTTTCCGGATCACGATCCGCCCGCAAGACTACCACAGATCCTGATCAGAATCGGCGGCTGAAGGCTCTTCGTCCCGTACCCCTTCACGCAACCCAAGAAGGCGCTTTCGCTGCTGGCGTACCTGCTTGTGCACCCGGACAACGCGACAGAGCGCATGTACCTTGCGGAGCTCTTTTGGCCCGACGACGAGGAGAACGTTGCGCGCGCGACGTCCGGCGCTATTTGCACCGCATCACGAGTGCGCTGCCGCCGAACGCGCACCCGTGGCTTCTCGTTGAGAAGCTCACGGTAGTCTGGAATCCCGAAGCGCGCGCGTGGCTGGACGTAGCGGAGTTTCAGCGAGCTGCAAGCGACGAACGGCAGCTCGAGAGCGCGATTGCGCTTTACCGCGGAGAGTTTCTCGAGGGCTTCTACGACGAGTGGGTCCTTGCAGAACGGGAACGCCTGCGTCAGCTTTATGTAGGGAGCTTGTCACGCGTGATAGACGCTCGCGTGCGCTCCTTCGACTATCAAGGCGCGATCCAAATGTTGCAGTGGCTTTTGCAGTGCGATCCTTGGCATGAAGATGCGGCGCGTCAATTGATGAGTTTGCGATTCGAGACCGGCGATCGCTCGGGGGCGCTCTCGGAATTCGAAGCCTTTACGAAAAAGCTGCGCGCGGAGCTGGACACCGATCCGATGCCCGAGACGCGTGCGGTATACGAAGCGATTCGGCGCAACGAGCCGCTGGCGCGTTGGTCGGTGGCCGGTGAAGCGGAAAGGCCGAACGGGAAGGCGGCGCTGCCGTTCGTTGGACGCGATCAGCCACTGGCCACCGCGCGGCGGGCATGGGAGCGAGCGGCGACAGGTTCCGGCCGAACGCTTATTGTCAGCGGCGAGGCCGGCATCGGAAAATCCCGGCTCATCCACGAGTTGCTCGTCTCGGCGGAGTCTCAAGGCGCTCGCATCGCCTTCGGAACAACAGCGGCGATTGAATCCGAACCGTATCAGCCGGTCGTCGAAGCTTTGCGCAGCGTCTTGCCGCTGATAGCCGTGGACAAAATCGAGCCGGTCGCCGCCGCCGCGCTAAGCAAACTCGTTCCTCAACTGCGCGAGCGTGCACCCGAGCTTGAGGATTCCGCTGAGTTGCCGGCGGACCGTGACCGTGGCCGGCTCTTTGATGCGATAGGTCGGTCAAGCGTTCGAGGAGCTCGCACGGACGCGGCCCGCAATTCTCGTCCTGGAGGATCTGCAGTGGACGAGTCCGTCGACGATTGAACTCGTCCAGTTCCTGGTTCGCCGGCTGCTCGATAGCCCGATACTGGTGGTTGCGTCCTCTCGTGAAGACGAACCCCAAAAACATCAAGCCTTGTATACCCTGCTGCGTGCGCACGTGGGCCAGCGCCAGCGATCGCGCGCTCAAAACCGAGGTCGCATCGATCAGCGATGCAGCGATGCTCGACAAAGTCGCGGCCCTGCCGATCTCCACATGGAGTTACCTCTCCGAGCGCGGCGTGCGCCACGTCGGCCCGATGGCGCAGGATTTCTACGCAGCCTTCGGCGTCGGCGAAGATAATAAGCACATCACCTCGATCGGCGAAGACGGCGTCGCCCTGGCGGCGATCAAAGCGCTGCACGCGCAGCTCGCGCGTACGACCGCGCGACTCACGCAAAAAGGTGCCGCACTGCATGCGCTGCAGCTCCAGATGGCAGCACTAAGCGCGCGAATGCAAGTGTGGGCGGCCAAAGGCCGTTTGCTAGGGTAGCTGCGTGCCTTCTCAGACGTCAATCCCTAGCGTCAACCCAACACCGCTACTTTGCCGCGGTCCGTTCTTGCGGTCCCGGCAACACTTGGAGGAAGACAATGCCCATTCGTAGTTTCGCGCAGTTAGCGCTCGCCTTCGTTTTCATCTCCGCATCAGCGGGGTGCAGTAACAGCGGCACAACAACTACTCCGCCTCCCCCGCCTGGCCCAATGACATGGACCGCCAACGCCGGAGGCTCGACGACTGACGGAGCATTGGAAGGCCTGAACTTTTATCCCTCAAACATGACGATCGATGTCGGCGACACGATCGCGTGGACCATTGCGAGCGCCGACCCACATACGGTCACGCTCTTTCCGGTAGGTCAAGGGCCGAAGCCCGGTCCGCCGGACCTCGCTCCGCACGGCGGCTCAACCTACGACGGCACGACCCTGACGAGCTCCGGCTTGGCGTTCAAGGGAACCGTTTACCAGCTGACTTTCACGAAAGCTGGTACCTACAAGGTGTATTGCTTGATTCACCTACCCGAAATGATCGGCACGATTACCGTACAGGCTGCGGGCACGCCGTATCCGACAACGCAAGGGCAATACCAAGCACAGGGTGCCGCGGCAACAGCGGCAGATCTTGCAAATGCATTGGCATCGCTGCTTCAATTCCCGTTTCCGGTCGGCGGCACGCAGGTCGCGGCCGGCATGGCGCCGGGCCTCGTTGGCGCAACCCCCTCGCATTCAACCGTTCTGCGCTTCATCAACGGTAAGTCGGTGACGGACACGACGGTGAGGGTCCCGGTTGGCGGCACGATCACTTGGTACAATGAATCCAACAACGAACCTCACACCGTTACGTTCGGAATTGCCGGTAAACCGTTTCCAAAGCTGAATCCCTTCGGGCCGAAAATCGGCGGATCGACTTACGACGGCACCGCGATCACGAGCTCCGGCGTGATACCTCCGGTTCCCGGAATCAACAGCTACTCGCTGACCTTCACCAAGGCAGGGACGTACCCGTATATTTGCCTGATTCACGACGAGACTTCAGGCATGATGATCGGCACGGTCATCGTTCAATAGCCGCAGCGGCAACGCGTCGGTCGTCGCGCGAAGTGTGCGACGGCCGATGCTGCGCCGTTTATTTGCATCAATCCGATTGGTGGAGATGGCGGGACTCGAACCCGCGACCCTTACATGCGAAGAAAGAAAGCGCGAAAACCCGCTCCTCGCACAAAACGGAAGAAATTGCGGAGCTTCGAGGGTACCGCGCTAACGCTTCCTACGTTGCATCGGGCAGTAACCCTTTCGTCCGAAGCTCGCACGGTGGCTGGGAACCATTTCAGATAGTTCCGAATAAGTTTCGGAGCGATCTTCTTTTTGCGTTACGAGGACCGGCGCTGGCAGCTCGCCTTGAAGGTCGGAGTGGCTCCCGTCGGGCCGTAACCCGTGGAGGTAAAGTGATCCCGGTCGGCCCGGAGCTTCTGACCGTGCCCGAGCTTGCCGTCGCTGATTGCCAAATCGGTCCACTCTTCCGTGTTGCCCGTCCAGGTGGGCGCTGACGATACTTCCCAGAAGCCGAAGCTATCTTGCTGCGTTTGAACGTAATGGCCTTTGCCGTCGTACGAAATCGCCATGCTTACGGAAATCGGCGTTTTGATGTCGCCCTGCACTGGAACCGAAACGAGTTCGCGCAACACGCCGCCATCCATCGTGGCCGTGAACGAAACGTTCTGCGCCGGCGGCCGGCTGGTCGGCCCGCCGGCGCATGTCCACGCTCCGACGTAATAGTCGAAGGCACTCATGCCGGCTGCCGGCTGTGCGCCCGCCGGTATGGCCGTCGCGATCGCGGCGAACGCAGAGAATGCAAGAATCTTTCTCATTGCAAATTCCTCCCCTTTTTGTCTTCCTCACTTGCGATTCGGTGACCGCAATCAGCGTATCCTGCGATCTCCCATCACATCCTTTTTGATCTGGATGTTGATTCTTGATGGAGCGTGATAATACCCAGCCCGCACTGTGGCCGCTAATAAGCGGGCGGATGACACAGTGGATGACACATAAGAATACGCTTTTAGCGTGGTGGAGATGGCGGGGCTCGAACCAGGACCCCTTAGATGCTAAGTGGGGCGCCGCGGCTTTCCGATTTCAAGAGGCCGAGCGGCGCAATTCCGGCCAGATGGCTTCCTGCGCGGCTCGACGCGTCCTCTGCGGATAGGAACCGTTCGGATGCGCCGCGTTGAAGTCCTGAGCAACCACGGCGAGGTACTCGAACGCTTCCCAAGTCGTGGGAGATTCCATGGCGACTCTGATGTTCGCGACGAGCGGCGCCATCATATGCCACAGGGGACGGATCACCCGGCCCCAGAGTTGGCACGCAAGATCTGGATCGATCATGCCCCGCATGACGAAACCGCCGAACGTTTCGAAGAGATTTCCTAACGATGATGAACGAGTCCAGTTCGTCAAACTCACGTAAATTGTCCGCGTTCGCCAGCCGCCGACGAAACTCAGGGCTCTCAATAAGCGCCGGCACGTGTACTTGAATGTGCTTGATGGCCGTTTGGAATCGTTCTGACTCGAGCGCCTGGCGGAAGTCATTGATCGCGACGAGCTCGTTGCTGCTCTTGATGTGGCGCAACTGAATCAGTGCCGCCACCGCCGATGCACCGATGACAAAGAACGTCAGTAAGGAAGAAATCGCTGCGATCCACTCTGGGGTCACCTGTGGTCACCTCGCTGAGAGCTGAAATTAAACGCGTAGCGCGGGTTTAGGAATTGAACCCTGACGGGGTTACACGGTCTGGGCGGACTTCCCCGGGGGTCGCAGTTCGCAAACCATAGCCCTCTGCGGAAGATGAACGCGGAGCCATGGTGGAGGAGGCGATCGATGACCGGAGTAGCAGCCATCTCGTCGGCGAAGATCTTGGTCCATCGCTCGAACGGCAAGTCGGTCGTAAGGGGGAGCTCCGCCATTTCAAGTCCGATTACCACGACCCGCTGCGCGAACTCTACCATTTGAACGATGCCGTGGCGGCGGAGGACTGCAATGATCTGCGCCTCAGAGAAGCGACTCTTGCGCATCGGTGGACCTCCTTCGTAGCCGTTTTTATGGAAATCCACAGTTATCCCCGGCTCCCGATTCTGGACCGACGCTAAATCTTTTGAGTTTTCCTCATGTTCCTTTTGCGAGATCATCGTAAATCAATCGCGGAATTCAGTGCTCGCCGCAGGGCCCGTCCCGGTGCGTTCCGAAGGCGCAGACCGTATGCTGTAGCGGGGAGCTTCACGTGAAATCGCGCTTGATCGTCCCTCTCATATTTGCGCTGGCTGGTGCTTCGCCGGGCCTCGCTGGGACATCGCACACGACGCACGCGGCGCAATGTCCACCTACCCCAATTTCAGCGGTTAAACCGATCGGGATGGAGTGCGCGATCCTTGCACGCACGCAGTTTACTAGACTTCCGAAACCCCCGGTCGTTTTTCGCCTGGAAACGTTCAGCACGCTTCAATCTGCTCGTACTTCGCAAACTGCTGCGGGCGCCATTGTTCGGGCCGCCGGAAAGATTTGGGTGGTTAGCGTTGCGACGCGTGGGCAAAGTTCCAACACCGGCGTTTTGGTCAGCCAGATCGGCCCTCTTTCGATCGCTCCGGCGCGAAAATACCAACTTACCGTCGCGGAAGGTAACTTCGGTCCGGACGCCTTCAACGCGCCGCATACGCATCACGGTCCTGAGGGGTGGTACTTGCTAACCGGAGCACAGTGCATCGAGTTTGACGGAGGGCGTATCATCAAGGTATCGGCGGGCCAAAGCGCATTCGTTCCGGGGGACACGCCGATGAGTTTGACGTTTCTACGCCGCCGAGACGCGCTTTTTATGGTCATTGGCAATGCCGCGCGTCCGTGGAACTCGCTTTCATCGTGGAAACCGCGCGGCCTCTGTAAAGGAACAGCACGATAATAGGCGCGTCGTTCTTCAGACACACCGAAACTGTAGCGTGCAGACATGGATAGACTTCGGTGACAGTGCAGCTCGATAGTACCGCCACACCGACGTCTGTTACCGGCTCATATCAATAAGGAGGACCATTCCATTCGGGACCCACGTCGGTTGCGCTTGCTCTTTCGTTTCGCACTCGTCCTCGTGATGTTGCCCCGGTAAACCGGGCCATTTAAAACCGAGGGTTTCCGGGCCTTGAGCCTCACCCGGTTAGTAACCTATCGCCCTGGTCGGGTGCGCCCGGCGACTTTGCGCGGGCGCCCACCTTTGGCACCGTTAATGCGCGCGGCTTTCGCCTTAGCTTTGGACCGAGCCGCGCCGGCATGACGCGCCAGCTCCGACATCCACTTATTTCCGCCGTAGACGCCATGGAGCAGTGACATGATCGTGAAGTCTGCGTCGAGATCAGGCCAGCTTACAGACGTCCCACGACCCGAGACGCAGGCGTTTCGGAGCCGAGATGGTGAAGCGTCTTCTAGGCCCTGGAGCAGCTGCCTTGGGATGACGAGAGAAGCCCCATTGTTCATTTCGATGACGATGCTGTTGCGTGTCGGAATGTAACGAACCGAGATCGCAAGTGGCTCGGTCGACAGGCGCCGATCGCGACGCCGAAAGGCGGCATCGATCTCCGCGTTCGTAAGAGGGCGACGTCTTGTAGTGTTCATCAGCAGTATGTCTCCCAGAGCTCCTCAAGTTCTCTAAAGTGTTCGGTTACTAGCTCCCCGGCTTCGCGAACTTGAGCCCGCGTAAGTTGCCGATCGGCCTCGCGAAGCGTTATTGTCCCATCCAAGTTGAGCCGAAACACGGCTTCCGCCGCGCCTGCAATGCCGTGCCGGGCATGGACGTGCCTTGGCTCATGGTCACCTGGAATCACGACGAGTCGCCAGCCCCGCGCACGTATCGAGGGCATGCGTTACTATAACCCAACTGTTGGGTTCTGTCCAGGGCCCGTATTAGTCAATCTTCTAGGGGAATCGGCGGCTCGGCCGGCGTTTTAGCGTGGGCGTCTTAGGCTGTAATTGTCGCGGGCGCTTCGGCCTTGGCCAGTCCGGTCGGTGGCTGCGCGCGAATGTAGTCGAAAAGCCGATCGGGGTCTTGGATTTCGCAGTCGATCAGAGTCGCTGGATCGACCTCGTACATTCGAATGTATTGGGGCCAGCCGTGCTTATCGACGTTGCTCGCTAGTTCGGATAATTCAGTGAGGTGTGCCTCGAGTGCAAACCGCGCCGGACCGTGATAACACAACTTGTCGGCGGTAACATCGTATGTGAAATGAGCCGGCGGCGGGCACCGGTCGGTCAGTTCCCACGCTTCTCTTAAGCGGGTTGGAGTTCCGACTGCGGTAGCGATCAAAAATCCCGTTACGAGACCGCCAGCATGTGCGGCCATCGAAATGTTCGGCACCGAAAACGTGAACAGAAGATTGATCGCGATAAGCGCGCCGGTTGCCAGAAGCATAGCTTTGGCGGCTTTGCGATGCCCTTCTCTCAGCGCGCCGAGCCCGAAATAGAAGGCGGCGCCCATGAGCCCATAGATCGCTCCACTGGCGCCCAGCGTGTGCTCTTGACCGGCAGCCACGACGGTGAGACCACCGCCGAGCGCGGCGCCGAAGTAGATTGCCAAGAATCTCGCGGTTCCCACGTTGCTCTCGATTTGACGGCCTAAAATCCAAAGGGCGAGCATATTCATATAGAGATGCGTCGAGTTGGCATGTAGGAAGGCAGAGGTCACGAGGCGCCACCACTCGTGATGTTGCAGCACGCCGATCCGTCCGACGGTACCTTCTTCGATGTACCAATGATGCGGTATGGCCCACCCTACGATTGTGGCGACGGTGCAAAGAATGAGGAGCGCGATTACGGCAGGCGTGTGGGGCGGTGTGTATTCGCCGACGCGGAGCCGCATGGGTACTGGCTCTTCCTTCAGCCCGCGACGCACGACCGTCACGAGGCCGAAACTAAAGACCCCGACAAGAAGTGCGCCGCCGAGGGCCTGCACGAAATGACCATGGCGCCCTTGGTAAACCGCAACGGCGACGAAGATCGCGATGAAGAAAACCTGCCCCGCGACGTTGCCGAGCTGCGAGCCAATCGCCCGAGAGAGGCGCTTCATGACCCCATCTTCGTGACGTGCGCCTCGCAGCCGGCAGCTGATCTCGCGGCGGCCGCGTAGCCTAGCACTGAGATCGAAGTCACCGTAGTACTCTTCGTACCGCTTTCCGCGAGTCTTACCTGTCCGGCGAGCACATTGGAAGAGGCTTTGCGCGCTTTAGACCGGAGCAACAGGAGATGGCGTTGGAATAGATCGAGAGTCTCAGCGACTACCGTCAACGCCAGACGGACGAGTCGCCTAAACGGCTTCGTTGCGCTTCAAACTGTCGTACAACCGTTGTAAATACGGCACGTCGCCGCGCGCAAAAAGGCGTTCGGAGCCCTTGTCAAATCGGCGTTTCAGATGGTGGACTCGTATCGTGATCACTTACGTGGAACGTAAATTCGCCCGATCGTCGTGCACGCCCGAGAGGCAAAAACGCAAGGGTCCTTACGGAATCGGGCGTTTTCGATGGTGGAGATGGGGGGACTCGAACCCCCGACCCCTTACATGCGAAGCAAGTGCTCTACCAGCTGAGCTACATCCCCACGTACAGCGAACGATTATAACACGACGGCGAAGCGTGTGCCGTCATGGATTCTGTGCATCACCATGACGGGGGTGACCCTTCGATAACATCAGACTGACAATGCTCGATGAGTGCGACGGACGAGCGTGAACGCCCGTTTCCTCCAAATTTGAGAATGATTCTGCGAACCGTTCGCAAATAGCGAAAAATGCGAACTCGGTATGCGACGCGGCCGCGGGAGCACATTTCGACCGTCCTGCGGCGGGAGCGGCGCTATCTTTCCGCGGCTGAAATCCATGCGCTGCTGAAGCGCAGGCGCGCGAAGGTTTCGCTTTCCACCGTCTACCGGACCCTGGATCTCCTTGAAACGAAAGGCGAGGCGAGCTCCCGCGTGGACGAGCGCGGCGAGACGACGTACGTGCTCTGCGAGCCCACGCACCATCACCACGCGATCTGCACGCGGTGCGGCAAGGTGGAAGAGGTGGATTGCGACGCCTCCCAGCGCGTGGCCGATACGCTGCGATCGTATCATCAGTTCGAACTCGACGGACACGCGATGGAGTTTTTCGGTCGATGCGCTGCTTGTCATTGATCGCTGCGGCGCTTGTCGCCGCGCTTCTCGCATTTGCCGCGTGCTCGAACGCAACGCAGCAGGCGAATCTCAACGTGCCGATCGCGGTCGTCACGACGTTCTCTACGCTCAATTCGTTCGTCGAGGCGGTCGGCGGCAATCGTGTGCGCGTGCACAACCTCGTGCCGGTCGGCGCGTCGCCCGAGGAGTACCTTCCCTCGCCGCAAGACGTGGCGGCGCTGGCCGATGCGCAGCTTCTCGTCGAGAATGGCGCGGGCATCGAAACGTGGCTGCAGCGCACGATTCAAAACGCCGGCAACGCCAAGCTGCGCGTGGTCGTGCTCTCGCAAGGCCTGCGCCACATCGACGCCAATCCGCACTTGTGGATGGACCCGGTGCTGGCGCGCGCCTACACGAATAAAGTGCGCGAGGCGTTGGCATCGCTCGATCCGGCGCACGGTGCCGAGTATGTGCGGAATACTGATGCATACAAAAGGCAACTCGAAACGCTGCAGCGGGATATCGCCAGAGAGATCGCGACGATTCCACCACGGCAGCGCACGATGATCGTCTTCCACAATGCGTGGCAGTACTACAACGATCGCTTCGGCATTCGCACGGTCGGCGTCATCGAGCTCTCGCCGGGGCAAGAGCCCAATCCGAAGTACATCGGCGATCTGGTCGATCTGGCGCGCAAGTACAACGTGCGCGCGGTCTTCGCCGAGCCGGAATACAGTCCGAAACTGGCTCAGACGCTGGCCAAGAGCGCCGGCATCCGCACCGTAACGAACCTCTACGACGATTCAACCGGAAACGACCCGCGCGTGCGCGACTACATCAGCATGCTGCGCTACGACACCGGCGTCATCGTCCGGGCGCTGCGATGAGTGAAGCGGTCGTCGTTCGCGAGCTGGTCGTGCGATATGAAGATTTCCTCGCGCTCGACCACACCTCAGTCAACGTGCATTTCGGCGAAGCGCTTGGTATCGTCGGGCCAAACGGCTCGGGAAAGTCCACGCTGCTCAAAACTATCGCGGGTCTGCTGAGGCCGACATCCGGAAGAGTGGAAGTGCTCGGCAAATCGCCGCGCGCCCTGCCGCCCGGCACGATCGCGTACGTGCCGCAGATTGAAGCCGTAGATTGGTCGTTTCCCGCCACGGTGCGCGACATTGTCGCGATGGGGCGCTTTCCTCGGTTGGGAATGTTTCGACCCTTTGCGGCGCGCGATCGCGCGGCGGTGTCTCACGCGCTGCACCTACTGCGCATGGAGGCGTTGGCGAACCGGCGCATTTCGGATCTCTCGGGAGGACAGCAGCAGCGCGCCTTTGTGGCGCGCGCGGTCGCGCAGGAGCCGCGCGTCTTGCTGCTCGACGAACCGACCACCGGCGTCGATTTCGAAACAGAAGAAGCGCTGCGCCTCGTCGTGCGCGAGCTTGTCGCGGGTGGGATGCCGGTGCTAATGGCAACGCACGATTTGGAGCGCGCCTCGGAATGGTTCGATCGATTGATCGTGCTCGATCGCAAGGTGCTGGACATTGGAACGCCCGACGCAGTGCTCGCCTCCGGGGTCTACGCCGCCATTCGCGAGCACGTGCACACGCACGGGCATCTGCGCACGGATCACGAAGCGCATGCGGCTCATGCCGCGCATCCCGAACACGCGCGCGGGCAGGTTGAGCCGTGATCGAGCGTCTCGTCGAGCCGTTCCACTACGCGTTCATGCAGCGCGCCTTCATCACAGCGCTGCTCGTCGGCGTGCTCTGCTCGACGATGGGAACCTACGTCATTTTGCGGCGCCTGTCGTTCATCGGCGACGGCATCGCGCACGCATCATTCGCGGGCATCGTGATCGCATATCTCAAAGGCGCGAACTACTATTTGGGCGCGGGAATCGTCGCGGTCGTGACCGCCCTCAGCATCGGCTTCGTGCATCGCAAGGGACGTATCTCGCTCGACACGACGATCGGCGTGCTCTTTACAGCCGCCTTCGCGCTCGGAATCTTCTTGATGAGCCGCCAGCGCTCGTACTCGGTCGATTTGCAGAGTTTTCTGTTCGGCGACATCCTTTCGGTCGGCGCGCGCGACGTGCTGATGATCGTCGCGCTCGGGCTCTTTGTCGCCCTTGCGATCGGGTTGCTGTATCGCGCGTTGCTCTACACGTCTTTTGATCCGGTTGTGGCGCAAGCCAGCGGCATTAACGCGCCGCTGATTGAGTATGCGCTGCTCGTGATGCTGGCGCTGACGATCATGATCTCGCTGCAGGCCGTCGGCATCGTGCTCGTCGCGGCGCTGCTCGTGACGCCGGCCGCCGCTGCGTACCAGTTGACGACGCGCTTCGCGAGGATGATGGCGCTTTCGGCGCTCTTCGGCGCACTCTGCGCGATTGGCGGACTCTATCTCTCGTACTATTTGGCGAGCTCGAGCGGTGCGACGATTGTGCTGATGGCGACGCTGCTGTTCTTCGCCTCGATTGGCGTGAAGCAAGTGAGGGCGGCGGCCTTACGCCGGGTGTGAGCCTTCGATCGGTGAGCGAACAACTTCCCACGTCTCCGAATCAATTGGGCGCAAAAAGCCCGCATCGCTGAGTGCCTGCAGCGCCTCGCCCATCGCGGCGCGTTCGTTCTTGTTCGGCATGCCCGCCCAGCGCATCGCCGCATCGCCGAGTTCGATTCGGTCACCCGATCGCAGCAATGTCGCCAAGAAACTGGAAGGAAGCTTGATCCGCTCCAAGCGCCGCGCCATCGGTGCAAGCGCGCGATCGAAATCGGTTTCTTGCGCATTCACCTCGGCGGTCTCGCTTTGGGGAAGCGCCTCCGCCTGCGTGAGGCCTTCAGCTTGCGGCGCTTTCGGCTTAGCGACGATGCTTCCCATCGCACGGTCCGCGAGGCGCGGAAACATCTCGCCGAGCGCAGTGCCAATCGCCTGAAAGGGAACGGCATGGAAGGTTGCGGGGCGCTTGCCTACGGCACGCATAATGCGACGTGCGACGCGGTCGGGTTGAGCCAGCAGCCACCGCGGCGCGACGTCTTCTAGACCGGAAGCGCCGGCAAACTCCGTTTCGACCGATCCCGGATCGACGTACGTGATGGCGATGCCGGTACCGCGCAATTCGCGCCGCAGTTGCGTTGCGGCCGCGCGAACCGCCGCCTTGGCTGCAGAGTACGCCCCATAGTTGGGGAGAGGTACGCGGGCGACGCCGGAGCCGATGAAGATCACTTGTCCCCGCCTTCGAAGCAGCTCGGGAAGCGCTTCACGGGTGATACGCAGCGGAACGGATACGTGCAAGGTCCACTGTGCGTCCAGTGCCGCATCGCTCTGCTCGAGCAGCGGCCCCGCTGAAGCCATGCCGGCGTTGTTGACGACGACGTCGATCCGTCCGTAGCGCGCGAGCGCCGTCTGCACGATCCGCTGCGGCGCGCCGGGGGAACGGATGTCAAGCGGCAGGATCGCGCAGCTCGTTGTGCCGAGTTCGCTTTCGAGCTCGCGCAAACGCTCGGCCCGGCGCGCAACGGCAAGTACGGCGAAATCATCACGCGCGGCGGCGCGAACCAGCTCGCGCCCAATCCCGGAACTCGCGCCGGTCACGATCATGACGCGCGCCTCAGTCATGCGTTTCAACGTACGCGCGATAGCTTCGTTCAACGCCGCCAGGGAGCGAGCCGAACCACTCGTCCTCACTTTCGACGATCGGCGAAGGAGGCGCTACCGTGTGCCGGCCTTCGGCGGAAAATTGCCGTAGAACGGCGGCGACCGGTTTTTCGCTTCCGTCGCTGCGGATGATGCCGAAACGCATTTCATGCGGCGAGCGATCGAAGGGCGCCGTTTGCGCGAGCGACTGCGCATAATCCGCCCAGCACCACCAGAAGCCGCCCAGTGCGCCTCGCCGCTGCAGGCGATCCAACACCTCATGACAGTACTGCGCCATTTCGTCCTCGTTCAGACATGCAAAGGGCGCAGCGTTTTTCGGCAATGAGCTCGCCTGCCGCAGCGTTTCGCCGGGTAGCGGAACGCGATCGTACGGCGACACCGTTCCGGGAGGGCACGTTGGGTTGCCGAACTCGTTGAAGAGCACCGCTTTCCCGGAGAGCGACTGCATCACTTGGCATAAGAACGGGACGACATTCGGATCGAGCCGGCTGCGCGCGAATGCGGAGTAAACGGAATAGCCGTGCATGACCGAGCAAACCAGCGGTTCGCAAAAGGACCGAAACCGAAAATGGCGATCCTGAGTGAGATCCTCGCCGTGGTTCCCGGCCGTGACTCCGGCATCGGACGTTTCAAGGAGAGCTGTAACGAGCTGCTTGCACCAATCCGTCGCTTCCCGAGGCGAGTTTGGCGCGCGCAAATTGCTGAATTCATTTCCCAAGTCCCACATGAAGAGAGCCGGATGATTCCGCGTGCGCTCGCCAATTGTTCGCGCTTGAAGAATCTGCGCCGCGAGGATGTCGCCGGAGTAAAAATTGCCGCATCCGAAAGGCACATCGCTTCCGCCGGAAAACGTCCGAAAGCGCAGCTCGGTTTGCGAGCGATCCAGAGCCCATGCCGGCACGAAATTCACGCCGCTCATATGTCCGGTAAAGAGGCTCGGCATCGCGTACAGATTCGCTTCAGCAAGCGCGTCCATGACGGCGTCAAATCTTCGCAGCATCTGCGCATCAATGCGATCCGGTTCCGGCTGAAACGTTTCCCACAGCAAGAAAAAGCGCACGACTCGCAGCCGCAGCTCATGAATCCGCGCAAAATCCTCCCGCAACTCTCCCAAATCGAAGCGCTCCCACATGTACATCGCACTTCGTCGAGGCCAGTAGTTGATGCCGAGCAAAAACTCCGCCACGCCGCGCTCTTCTCCAAAAAGGCGCATCTGCATGCACGAGCGAGGTCGGCAAGCGGCGCGACTCGAAAGCGGCTCGCAATGGCGAAAACCGATGCGCCCCTCGTCGGCATCATCATGGGCAGCGTTTCAGATATGGAAACGATGACTGCCGCGCGAGATCTGCTTGATGAGCTGGCAATTTCGTGGGAGGTGAAGATCGTGTCGGCGCATCGCACCCCCGACGAGATGTTTGCGTATGCCGAGAGAGCGCATTCGCGCGGACTGCGCGTCATCATCGCGGGCGCAGGCGGCGCTGCGCACTTGCCCGGCATGGTCGCTTCGAAGACGCGTTTGCCGGTGATCGGCGTGCCGGTGCAGTCCAAGGCCCTTGGCGGAATCGATTCGCTGCTTTCAATCGCACAAATGCCGGCTGGCGTCCCGGTTGCAACCGTTGCAATCGGCAATGCAGCGAACGCGGCGCTCTTGGCGGCGCGCATCCTGGCGCTGCACGATGGAGCGCTGGCGCAGCGCTTGGATGCATACGTCAAGCGCATGCATGACGCCGTTACCTCTATTCGTCTCTAGGTTCCCTAAACCGTGATCCAAACCATCGGCGTGATCGGCGGCGGACAGCTTGGCCGCATGTTCACGCTGGACGCAAAACGCATGGGCTTCAGCATCGTAACGTTGGACCCGCAGCCGCATTCGCCGTGCGGCCAAGTGGCCGACGAACAGATCGTCGCGCCGTACGACGATTTCAGCGCGATCGATGAACTGGGACGGCGAACCGAGATCGTCACCTATGAGTTCGAGAACATCGCGCTCGCTTCGGTCGAACGATTGGAGAAGCAGGGGAGGCAGGTTACGCCGTCCAGTCACGTCCTGCGAGTCACGCAAGACCGCATGCTCGAAAAGCGATTTCTTGCGGACCTTCGCATTGCAGTCGCGCCTTTTGCCGAAGTTGCGGCGGAGCGCGATCTGCAGGCCGCCGGAGAACGCATCGGTTATCCCGCCGTTCTCAAAACCGTTAGAGGCGGCTACGACGGCAAGGGGCAGTGGCGCGTTGGAAATGCGGTGCAGGCCCAGCAAGCCGTACGGCAAGCTGCGGGCGCGCAGCTGATCTTCGAGCGATGGATGTCATTGGAGCGCGAGATCAGCGTCATCTGCACGCGGGCCGCAACGGGCGACACCATGTCCTATCCTGCGGCTGAGAATGAGCACGATCGCGGCATCCTCGCTTTGTCGATCGTGCCCGCTCGCGTCGAGCCGGGGATCGCGTCGCGAGCGCAGATCCTCACCGAGGAGATCGCACACGCGCTGCGGATCGTGGGAACGTTCTGCGTCGAGTTCTTCCTTTCACATGAAGGCGAGCTGCTCGTCAACGAAATCGCGCCACGTCCGCACAACAGCGGCCACTATACGATCGACGCAGCACGCTGTTCGCAATACGAGCAGCACGTGCGCGCGCTCTGCGGTTTACCGCTCTCTCCGCCGGAGCTGCTGCGCAACGCGATCATGGTCAACATTCTGGGAACCGGCACCGGCAATTACTTGGCCGGCATCGACGATTTGCTGGCCGATCCATCGATCGTGCTCCATCTATACGGCAAGAAACACGCCGTTGAGCGGCGGAAGATGGGTCACTTTACGATGCTGATTCAGGGACCGGTAACGGAACAGCACGTCGCGCGCGCTCGGCGCGCCCATGCATTGCTACGCTGGGTTGCTGCTCCTTCCGTTTGTGCCTAACAGATCCTCAAAGAGCGTTCGATAGTGGACCATCGCTTGGCGGAGGTCCTCGGTGGTCGCTTTCCCCGATTCATTCTGTTCGGCAACGGCGTGAGCCGCGCGATAGTTTTCAACCACTGCCGGATGGTCCGGTGAGAGATCGGCAATTTGCTGCTCGAAAATCATCCATCGGATAACCGCGATCGCGCATGACGTTTGAAACGAGCCGATCGGCCTCGCCAAGCGCACCCTTCGGATCGTCAACGAACCGTGATTGGATCGTTCGCCACTCTTCCGCATAGCGGTCTCGCGCGCCGGCCGGCAACTCGACAATATGCAGATTTCTGACGCGCTCCTGACGTTGCGCAAGATCGCGCTCCGCGCGAGATCTGTCGCCTGTCGCTTCGACCGTACGCTCGTACTCCGGCCCGAACCGACGCTGCAATTGCGCTGACCGCGCGCGTCTTGAGGCCGCGATCGCGATCAGAATGATCGCAATGACGACAATGGCTCCAACGATCCAGTAGACTGCGGCACTCCCGGCTTGCATGCGATCTTCGTTACCCTAGGCCTTGAAATCTAAACTGGCCGGTCTCCGAGAAATCTGGCTGAAGGCCATCGGCAGATCGGCCATGCAATCCACGGTGAATTCGACGGCGTCCTCAACTTCCAGCGGACGCTCTAGCGTCCACAGATCCGATGCGACGGCGCAGAGCCGCGAACTTGCCGCAAATCGGTTCTGTGCTACAATCGCGGCATGCGATACACAATGTTGACTCCGGTCCGACTTCTCGCCACGGCCGCTTTAGCGATTCTGCTGACCCACTGCAGCGGTTCAGGCGGCAACGCTTCCGCAGGTCCGAGGCCAATGCCCAGCTCCTCGCCCGGTACCGGCAATAACTTATACGTGGCAAACGACCTCAACAGCAACGTGCTCAAGTATCTTGCACCAGTGAGCTCCTCCTCCGCGCCCGCACTGTTCTTCCCTTTCAGCCATCCGTTCGGCGTCGCCGTAAACACCGCGAACGTTGCGGTAAACAGCGATCTCAATGGGCGGATCAGCGTCTATAATCAGCCGTTCTCCGCGTCCAGCACGCCGATTGGGACTTTCGGCAGGCAGGCGATCGGGCAGATTACCTTCGATCCGTCTGGAAATCTGTGGGCGACCACGCAAAACAATACCGTCTACGAATACAAGGCGCCGTTCAGCAATGCGACGATCGAACAGCTGATAATCAGCGCTCTCTTCGATACGGTCGGACTAGCGTTCGATTCGAACGGAAACCTTTACGTCACGGACAACGGCACTGACGGAGGTGAGACCATCAACATGTTCGCGCCCCCGTACACCGGTACACCCACGACTGTCGCAATCGGCACAGGTTCCAATGTTGGGGGTGTCGCAGTGCACGGTGGTCAATTGGCCGCGGTAAGTTTTGACTTGAGCGTGGTCGATATTTTCAACCTGCCACTGAGCGCGAGTTCAACTCCCGCCTTCTCGATCAGGACGACAAACCCCAACTACGTTGCTTTCGACAATTTGGGCAATTTGTACGTCTCCGACAATATGAACAGCGACATCGTAATGTTCTCAGCGCCGCTCAGCTCCAGCAGTACGCCCAGCGCGAAGATCACGGCCGGCCTGAACAGCCAGGAAGGGATTGCTACCGGACCTTAGCGCTAGAGCGAAACGTCGAAACCGAAGTACGGCGCTACTCGTACCGTTTCACCCCGGCGCGTGCCCGGGTGAAACGTTCGTATCTCCTGATAGAGGCCGGCGAATGCGCCGATTCGCCGGCCGATCTGCCAACGCGCCCCACCATCGAACGTCACGATCGTGAACACAAGCTGGGAGTTTCCGTATTGGCCGGTCGCAGCCGGATAGTAATAGAGCGCGGCGAAAAGGTCGAACGGTTTGGAAGGATCGGCGAAGCGCTCCAGACCAATGCCCGGTCCCCACAAATGCTTGTATCCTAGCGGATAGTCGTAGTTCGCTGATGTGTGAACCAGTCCGATGCCGGCGTAGAGTCCGGCGAAGCCGATGCAGCGTGCCGCGCGAAGTTCGACGGTCTCGTCCTGCGCGGCGAACCAGGGCACGCGAACGTCCGGTCCGGCAATGGTATGGACGATCGTGTAAATGTTTGCACCCTTGTGTTGGGTGTCGTACGCGCTGTGGTGGCTCTGCAGCGTAAACGCGAAGCGATCGTGCAGCACCGTTGCTTTTGCCAAATATGAAGCCGGCAGTTCGTCGCCGTCGCTGGCGAGTTGATTGTAGTAGTCACCGGCGGATTTCGCCGCGGCGATGGAAGCGTGCGTTCCGCTCACGCAGGCGGCGCTCGTATTACGTGCCGGTACGCACGCAAGCGCAACTGCGAATAGGGCAGCGGTCCGGGCAAACCTCACCTTGCCGGCGTTCGAGCAACGATGCGAACAAAACTCTCGCGATGTTCGGAAAGCATCCTAAATCGGAGATCGCTCCGGCGCCGCTTAGAAACGCAAGCTCGGCGGCTTCGGTGGAATCTCGGTGAACGCCATGGGGCGATCCCACCAGTCCCGCCGGCGCCAGGCGAGTTCCTCGCCACTGGGTTTTCGCGGCAGACGTTCGCGCAGCGCGATTTCGTATGCAGCGGCATAGCGATCGATCATGCGGTCGACGGTGAACTCGGCTTCCACGCGCGCTCGGCAAGCATGGCGGTCGAGGGAATCAAGAAGCGGAACCTTCGAAACTGCTTCATCGAGGCTGTCACATAAAAAGCCGGTCACACCGTCGATGAGGATCTCCGGCACCGATCCCGAGTTCGCTCCTAACACCGGCGTCCCGCAAGCCATCGCCTCGACCATCGTAAGGCCGAATCGTTCGGGACGCGTCGTCATGTGCACCAGCGCCAACGCATTGCTCAGCAAGTCGTCGCGCGCTTCACGATGCACTTCGCCGAGAAATTGGATCCGCTCTCCATCGATGTGCGGAGCGATCTCTTGGTTGAAGTATTGTTCATCGTGCTGAATCGCCGCCATCTTCAACTGTTTTCCGCTGCGCTTTGCGATTTCTATCGCTAAATGCGCTCCCTTCTCAGGATGAAAGCGCCCTAGGAACACCAGATAGTCGCCTGCGCGCGGGGAAAACGTAAATTCCGCCGGATCGATGCCGTTATAGGTTGTCGCGACGTATGAGAGCCCGGGATCTCGGTCGGCATCGCTGATCGAAGCGTAGAAGCTTCGCCATGCGCAGGCATAGTAAGCAGCCAGAATCTGCGGCGAAGAGAAGCCATGAACCGTCGTCAAGAGGGGCGGTCGTTTTGTCCCAAGGGCGTAGGTCATCGGTTTCCAATCGAAGTTGTTGTGAATCAGATCGAACTCATGCGCTCGCTCCATCAACGAACCGATGTGCAAGGCGGAAAAGATATCGCCATCAATCAGGGGATCCTCCGCCGTTCCGATCGGGACGACGCTTCGCAAACTGCCGTCAAACGACGAATCGCCGGTGGCGAAGAGCGTGACGTTCGCACCTCGGCGGCGCATACCGTCGGCGATATTGAACGCCACCTGTTCCCAAGGACCGTAGCCCGGCGGCGGCGTGCGCCAGGTAATCGGCGCAAGCACCGCAAGACGAAGCTGTTGAAGGTTCACGCTGCCGCGGGTCTGCCGTCTTTGAAGACTTCGATGGGGCGCTGCAGCGTTCGCAAGTCCTCGGCGACGTCACGATCCAGCAGAAGAAAATCCGCCGCTTCGCCGGGCTGCAAAACACCGCGATGCAGGCCGATCAGCTCCGCCGCGACATGCGTTGCGGCATGGAGAGCCTGCTGCGCCGTCATGCCGAGCAACTCGTGCATGAGCAGCACCTCCCGCGGATAATCCTCATGGCGATTGAACGGCGTGCCGGCATCCGAGCCGCCGGCGACCTTGACGCCGGCTTCAAAAGCGCGCCGAATGTTGCGCATCATGTGTTCGTTCACGTCGCGCGCTTTGGTGATGACGAAATCGGGTTGCTCCCCACCTTCAGCATGTTCGAGGATGCAGGTCGGCGCGCTCAGCGTCGGGACGAGATATGCGTCGCGCTCCTTGAAGAGCGTAATCGCTTCATCGTCAAGCATATGGCCGTGTTCGATCGAATCGACGCCGGCCCGCAACGCATTCTTGATCCCTTCAGTACCGATGGCGTGAGCGCCAACCCGTAGGCTTTGGCGCTGCGCCTCCTCACAGGCTGCGCTCATTTCCTCCAAGGTAAGCTGTGCGAGGCCGGGAATCGCGCCCTTCGTCAGCACGCCGCCGGTCGCAATCAGTTTGATGCAATCGGCACCGTTGTGACGTTCTTCACGCACAGCTTTGCGCATCTCCCAGGGGCCGTCGACCGCGCGGCCGACGAACCATCCATGTCCACCGGTCATGCAAAGAACGCGGCCGGCCGCGCGCATTCGCGGACCCGGCACGCGGCCCTGATCGATCGCATCGCGCAGTTCGATCGAGATGTTTTCCGAAGCACCCAGGTCTCGCGCTGTGGTGACGCCTGCGCGCAACGCTTTGCGCGCATTTTCTACCGCGTGCAGCAGCCGCTGCATAGGACTGAGCGCGCGCAACGCCGCGACCGTATCGGCCTCACCGTTCATCTCAAAATGCGCGTGTGCGTTGACGAGTCCCGGAGTGACGCACGCCGCCTGGCGATCGCATTCGCCGCTAGCATCTTCGATGCGCGCGATCGTTCCATCTTTAATAATGATATCGGCGTTGCGTCGAGGCTGCGCAAGCGTCCCATCGTAGAGGACGCCGGCTCGAATCCGCACTACGCCGGCGAGACGGCGCGCTCTAGCGCCTGATACGCTTTGCTCGTGAGGTCGTGTCCGAGAACGCCGGCGATGAAGCGCGATGCGGTTCGCACGGCGCTCAAGTCCACCCCGGTTGCGATCCCCATGCCGTGCAGCATGTACAGCAAATCCTCCGTTCCGAGGTTTCCCGTGGCCCCGGGGGCATATGGGCAGCCGCCCAAGCCGCCGCTGCTCGAATCGAAGATTCCGATACCGTGCAGAAGCGCCGCGTGAACGTTTGCCAACGCGGTGCCCCGCGTGTCGTGAAAGTGAAATGCGATCCGTTCGATCGGGATGTCGCGCAAGAGTCGCGGAACGAGATCGTCAACTTGGCTCGGCACGCCGACGCCTATGGTGTCGCCGATCGAAAGCTCGTCGCATCCCATCTCGAGCAGTCTATGGCTGAGGTCGACGACGGTGTGCGGGCTCACGGTATCGCCGAAAGGGGAGCCGAAAGCAGTCGAGATGTACCCTCGCACCCACATCCCGCTCTCCTTCGCTTCCCGAACGACATCCGCAAAGACCGCGAGCGATTCATCAATGGTCATGTTGATGTTGCGCTTAGTGAAGATCTCTGAAGCGGCGGTGAAGACGGCGATCGCTCGAGCGCCCGCGGCTTTGGCGCGTTCGAGGCCGCGAAGGTTCGGAGTGAGAACCGGATAGCGGACGTTCGGACGGCGTTCGATCCCCGTGAAGACTTCCTGCGCATCGGCGAGCTGCGGAATGGCGCGCGGACTTACAAACGACGTCACCTCGATCAGCGGCAGGCCCGAGGCGGAAAGCAGATCGATGTACCGAATCTTGTCCTCAGTCAAAACGCTGACGTGTTCGTTTTGCAGCCCGTCGCGCGGCCCCATCTCGCATACCCTGACGAAGCTCGGAATCATGAGAGCTCCATCAACAGCGAGTCTGCACCGACAATCTCTCCCTCGCGCACGTGAATCGCCTGCACCTTGCCGCTTCCCGACGCCTCTATGCGGTGTTCCATCTTCATTGCTTCCAAAACAAGGAGCAAGTCGTGCGGTTCCACTTCCTTGCCCGTCCGGACGGCAATCTTGGCGATCTTCCCCGGCATCGGTGATGTAACGCGGCCGTCCAACGTTCCAACCTGCGCACGTGAAGCGGCTCTCGTCGAGGAGGGTCGTGCGAAACTGAATACGTACGAATCGCCTTGAACGATTACAGTGACGGAGTCGCTGTTGACGGCAGCGAGCCCTTGGATCGCGCTTCCATCGAGCCGGGCGTCCACGCGATTTCCCTCAGCCGTCGCCTGCAATGCACCCGCGAGGTCGCCGCGGAGCTGCCATGCATGCGGGCTTGAAAGCGCGTTCGCTTCAATCCAATGTTCCTTGCCGCCCGACTCCAGCAGAATCGGGATGCCGACGCCTGCCAACCGCCAGGGTCTCCGAGCCGAAGTCAGCAGCGCAGCTGCGGCGAGCACGACCGCCTCATTCGGTGCAACACGTTCGCGCGTAAAGATCGACTCGTCGAGGCGCTCTTCCAAGAAACTCGTTGAGAGATCCCCGCGCGCAAAAGCTTCATCGCGCGCGATCCATCGCAACAGCGGAAGGTTCGTTCGCACGCCTGCGATCGCAAACTGATCGAGGCCCGCGCGCAGGCGCGCAAGCGCAACGCCCCGATCCTCGCCCGCGACGATCAACTTTGCCAGCATGGGATCGTAATGCATGCTGACTTCGCTGCCGCTTTCGACCCCGCAATCGACGCGCACGCCGGGACCTTCGGGTGGCTCCCACAGCGAGAGTTTCCCGATCGAGGGCAGCATGTGGTTGGCCGGATCCTCAGCGTAGATGCGGCCTTCGATCGCCCAGCCGCGGGGCTGCAGCGCGTCCTGCGAAAACGGCAACCGTTCGCCGCCGGCAATCCGCAGCTGCCAATGCACGAGATCGACGCCGTACACCGCTTCGGTCACGGGATGCTCGACTTGCAGCCGGGTGTTCATCTCTAGAAAGTAAAACGAACCCGCTCCATCGAGCATGAACTCGCAGGTACCGGCGTTGACATAGTTGACCGATTGCGCGGCGCGGATGGCCGCCGCGCCCATTTCGGCGCGAAGCTGCGGTGAAAGCGCGATTGACGGAGCCTCTTCGACGATCTTTTGATGCCGGCGCTGAATGCTGCATTCGCGCTCTCCGAAGTGAAGCGTCGTACCGTGCGCGTCTGCGAGCACTTGAAATTCGATATGGCGCGGTCGCTGCAGATATTTTTCGAGCAGCACGTCGTCGTTTCCGAAAGCAGCTTTGGCTTCACGTTTGGCGGCCTCGAGCGCCTCATCGAACTGCGTCAAATCGTCGACGATCCGCATGCCTCGTCCCCCGCCGCCGGCACTGGCCTTGATTAGCAGCGGCGTCCCGATGCGCTGCGCCTCGCTGCGCAGCCGCTCGGGCGATTGATCGTCGCCGTCATAGCCCGGGACGACCGGCACGTTGAAACGGCGGACGCGCCTCTTGGCTTCAATCTTGCTTCCCATCGCTGCCATCGCTTCAGGGGTTGGTCCAACGAACTTCAGCCCTGCATTGCGAACCGCTTGCGCGAACTCCGCACGTTCGGAGAGAAAGCCGTAACCGGGATGCAGCGCATCGGCTCGCAGTGCCTTAGCGGCTTCCAAGATTGCGGCCGAGTTCAAGTAAGACGCTGCTGCCGGCGCCGATCCGATGCACACCGAGTCATCCATGAAGCGCAGATGATAGGCGCCCGCGTCGGCCTCCGAATGGACGCCGAGCGGCACGATTCCCAATTCCCGCGCGCCTCGAGCGACGCGCACCGCGATCTCTGCGCGATTGGCAATCAGAAGACGAGAGATCACGCGATCCAGCTCGCTTTACGCCGTTCCAAAAACGCGCGCAGTCCCTCTTGTCCTTCCGGCGAAGTCCGCTGCTTGGCGATCGCTTGCGCCGTCAAAGATCGTGAATCGTCATAGCCCGCTGCGCGAACTTCGTGAATCAACGCTTTGGCTGCGGCAGCTGCGTCCGGCCCGACGCTTGCGATCTCGTCGAGAACGCGCTCGATCGCAACGTCAAGGGTATCGGCTACGACGACTTCGTGAACCAAGCCGATCGTTTGAGCGCGCCGCGCGTCGAAGCGTTCGCCGGTGAGAAAAAGCGCCCGGGCATTGGATGCGCCGATCTTTGCTAGAACGAAGGGCGAGATCACGGCCGGAATGATTCCGAGTTTGACTTCGGTGAACCCGAAGAGTGCATCCGCGGCCGCAACGACGATGTCGCAGACGGCAGCCAGTCCGGCGCCGCCGCCAAGTGCCGCTCCCTGAATCTTCGCGATCACGGGCTTGGGACAGCGGTCGATCGCGCGAAACATATCGGACATGGCGGTTGCATCCGCGACGTTCTCTTCAAAGCTGAGATCGAGTGAATCGCGCATCCACGTGATGTCGGCGCCGCCGCAGAAAACGCCGCCCTCTCCGGAAAGGACAATCGCTCGAACTGCCGCATCCATTGCCAGCTCGTTGAAAGTGAAGGTTAACGCTCCAATGAGTTCGGCGTTGAGTGCGTTTCGCACGGCGGGTCGATTCAGGGTGACGAAGGCTGCGAACCCTTTAGTCGATCTCAGCAGCACGGGCTCCATGGCAGGCGGATTCTCTTTTCGAACCAAGGCAGCCTCGCGGGCGTTATGCTAGAGCAGTGAACAAACCCGAAGCGGTCTATCGGCACTCCGCCGTCACGCGTCTGACGCATTGGCTCTTCTTCATCGCATTTCTTGCGCTCATCAGCAGTGGGCTCCAAATATTCAACGCGGCGCCCTACCTTGACGCGTCCGACAAATCGAGTCCCTCGCACCGCGTCTTGTCGATCGCTTCGCCGCAGGATGGAACGGGCGCGGTTTGGCTTTTCGGGCGCGTGTTTTCAACGACGGGCTGGCTCGGATGGGCGGACGACGGCGCCGGCGGCAAAACCGCCCGCGCGTTTCCCGGCTGGATCACTATACCGGCGTATCAGGATCTTGCCGCCGGGCGCCGCTGGCATTTCTTCTTCGCATGGATCATGATCGCGTGCGGTTTGGTGTACGTCGTATGGGGAACCGCCGGCCGCAGCCTACGCGAACTGATCTTGCGCCCGGCGGACGTGCCGAAAATCTGGCGGATGCAGCTGTACTATCTGCGCCTGCGCAAAGATCCGCCGCCGCACGGCGCATACAATCCGCTCCAGAAGTTGGCGTACACGCTCGTGATCTTCATTTTCACGCCGCTGATCGTGCTGACGGGCTTCGCGCTCTCTCCCGGGGTGGACGCTTGGGCGCCGTGGCTGCCGGCGATCTTCGGCGGACGGCAGTTTGCACGGCTTTGGCACTTCGCCTTCATGCTTGCGCTGATCGGTTTTTTCCTCATCCACATCACGCTGGTTGCGCTCACCGGCGTCTTTAACAATCTCCGATCGATGATCACGGGACGCTACCGTCTCGGCGCGCACGACGGGACGGGCATATGAAGCGCCGGCTCTTCTTGGCGACGAGCATTTCGGCGGCGCTTGCCGGCTGCTCGGCAATCGGCACAAAGCTCAACGACAATCGCGCGTTTCACTCGGTCCTTGAAAGCGCCGAAGAATTGAACGAGCGCGTGATTGGCGCGCGCGGAATGGCGCGACTCTACGCTGCTCGCGACATCTCCCAGAATTTTCCGATCGACTCACTCGACACGCCTTCCGACAATGAATATGCGTCGCTGCGCGGGAGCGGATTTCGCTCGTATCGTTTGCCGGTGGTGGGGGCGGTGGCACTGCCGAGCAGTTTTTCGCTCGCCCAACTTTGCGCGATGCCGTTGCAAACGCAGATTACGCGTCATGATTGCGTTGAGGGCTGGAGCGCCGTCGCGCAGTGGAGCGGCGTCCGGGTCGCCGATGTGCTGGCGATCGTCCAGCCCCGCAGCGACGCGCGCTTTGTCGTCTTTCACTCGTTCGACAGTGATTCGAACGGCATGCCCTACTACGAGAGTTTGAGCCTTGCGCAAGCGACGCATCCGCAAACGCTGCTGGTGCTGCGTCAAAACGGCGCACCGGTTCACGTTGATCGCGGCGCGCCGGTGCGTCTTACCGTGCCGCTGCAGCTCGGTTACAAGAGTGCGAAATGGATCCGTCGTATCGAAGTGGTGCCCTCGTTCGGCCGGCTCTACGGCGGAAAGGGCGGCTACTGGGAAGATCAAGGCTACGAATGGTTTGCCGGGATTTGAAGGAGCGTCGCACGATGAAACGCACATTTTTTGCTTGTTCGATAGCTGCTCTTACGCTGACGTGCGGCGGCGTGCGCGCTTCCGTTGTTTTCGACGACAAGCCTCCCGGGACAATCGTGCAAGACGTGACCGCGTACTTGTCAGGCGAAGCGATGAGCTCCGGCTGGCGTGTGGTGACGAGTCGGGTCATGGTCGGAAGGCAGAATGGCAAGGATCCTGCGTACCAGTGGTACGTATCGGTCTATCATTTTCAGCCGACGGGCGTTTTTGCGAAGCTCGTGTATCGTAGCCCGGGCGCACAGAATGATAATGTCCTTTCGCGGGTGGAGAAAGCCAAAGGCGCGCAGCTCTACTTTCCGATCCAAACCGTGAACGTAGCGGGGGCCGGTGAGTTTCGCCGGCAAGGCGTTCAAGACGTCGTGATCGTTGCGCACGAAGCGGGTGCTGATTGCGGCTCTTCAACGGTTTCGGTGATGGGCTACAATGCCGCAGCGCGGCGCATTGAGCCGCGCGTTCAAATTACCAACGGGTGCGAACTTCAGGCGGCGATCGTGAAAAGCGGCTCGATGCGGGCCATTCGTTTAACCGGCCCCTATTATTCCAAGACCGCACCGCTCTGCTGTCCGACGAAGCCGCGCGCCGTCGCAATGCTCGCCTATCGCAACGGCGCTTGGAGCGTGAGACCAAATTACTTCATGATCAGCGCTTCGATAGCGGCTCACAAATAAGCGCCATCGAGCAGCGTCATCGTGATGCATAGAACCATGACCCTGGTGAAGGACGGCGCATTACGGACTTCCAGCTAGGCGCCGAATAAGTATTGCACCGGCGTTATGCGGCCGCCGAAAAACGCCGTAACGTCGACGCCGTAAGCGTCTGCGAGCCGGCCCAGCTCAGTTTCCTCGAGCGCGATCTCGCCGGCCTCCGCGGCAGCTAGGCGATCGGTATCAATGCCGGCCGTTCGCGCTGCTTGCTCAAGCGATACGCCGATACGAGCACGTTGCGAGCTGATCTCTTCGCCGACTATTTCAAGCACATTCATTCCCCGCGTTCTCTGTAACGGCTTATCAGCGAGCTGTCGCGCGGCATTCGGGGGGAGCCTTTCGGAAGCGTTCCGTCGGGATGCCGTTCTAAAAACTGCTCAGAAAGCGCCGCCAGGTACTCGAAGTTCTCCCACGCCTGAGGCCGCGCGGTCGCTTCACGAATCAGCGTGGCGATGGGCGCGGTCGAGCGCCACGCGTTCAGAATGTTGACGCCGAAGAGATTGCAGATGATCTCCTTCTCCAAGATTCCGGCCGCCACGAACGCGCCCATGCTCTCGTACACGTTGGCGACCCGCCGGATGGCGTGGAATTCGCCCGTGAAGCTGGCTTCAGCCAGCGCTCGGAGCTCTTCGAGCGTCAGTTTCCGTTCGGGAAGAGTTTGATTGACGAATTGAAAGGCTCTGAGGAACTCAGGCGAGCCAACTTCCGAGTTGAAGCTGGTGAGGAGCGCGATCTGATTGCTGCGCCCGATGTGGCGCAACTGAACGACTGCGGTGGTCGCGGACGTCGCAATGACCACCAACGTTCCGGCGGTCGCAATCGCCGTAACCCACTCAGCCGACATTGTATTGTTTTCGCATGGCGTTACACCAAAAACGCCTGGTCGATCGCATGATCCTCACTCCATTGACCTCCTTCATCCATCAGTTTTCGCAACTTCGCTGAACCGAGCGCGCGCTGGAGCGCCGCAAGCATTTTCTCGTAGCCGTCTCGCTCGGTGAACTCGCGCCGGACTTCAAGTGCCGCGATGCACTGATCCACGTAGCCCAACAGCTTCGCCGCACGCGCGACATCGGAATCGGCGGACTCACGACTTTTACCGGGCATGAGTGCGGCAACAGCGGCAAGATGCTGGAGCGCGATCGCGATATGCACTTGAGACTGCGCATCGCGTGCAGCGGCGAGAGCGTCGCGGGCTCGTGCGCGCGCTTGATCGTAACGCCCGAGCGAGATCAAATAGGCCGCGATGTTCGAGAGATCCACGTCGGAAGCCGCGCCGTGAAGAGGGCTATCGGCTCCGATCGCTTCGGTGGCTATTTTCAACGCGTTTTCGGCGTTACCGGCCTGAAACTCGACTTCGGCCAGGTTGACCGCGACGATTCCCGCCACTCGAGTAGCTCCCGTCGCTTTGAAAAGCCCGAGCGCTTCAGCCAACAGCGTGCGAGCCGTCGCGGTGTCGCCTTGAATCTGCCTCGCGACTGCGAGATTGCGCAGCACTAAACCGGTTAATCGTTGGGTGCCGAGTGTGCGCGACGCGGCCAGCGACTCCATGAGATGGTTCTCTCCTTCGGCCGTTCGATCGAGATGAATGAGCGCGCTGCCGGCCAGCCGCTGAGCGTCGGCGATCCCGGCGGGATCGTTGAGTTGGCGGTAGAGCTCCAGAGCTTGAACGGCCGCTGCATGCGCGACCTTGAAATCGCCCAACACGCCCGCAATTTGCGCTTCAGCGACGCTCAGTTTGGCTGACGCTCTGGGTGCATTTGCTGTTTGAATTGCCGCCGAGGCGGCATGAATCCAGCGTCTGCCTTCAGCCGGCGCGAACGTCCACCAGACCCACCGAAGCGCGCCTGTAAGGCGTGCACCCTCAATCGGACCGTGGCCCCGGGTCAGCGTCCAATCGAGGGCTTTTCTCCAGTTCGCAAGTTCGGGTTCAGCTTGGGCCGTCCACACATCGTCGGGTCGCGTCGCCCAGTCTTGCTCGAGCTCTTCCGCTAACGCCGTATACGCCGCCGCATGCCGGCCGCAAAGCAGATCCTCCTCGCCGGAACCGACGAGCTTCTCGAGCGCGTACTCTCTGTTCGTTTCCAAAAACCGGTACCGTGTTTGTTTTTCTGCCGCTTCGCTCTGAACGAGCGATTTGTCGACCAGCGAAGAGAGCAAGTCGAGCATGATGTCCTTCGGGATGATCCCGTTGGCGCAAACTGATTCAGCGCTGTCGTACGTGAAGCTGCCCGCAAAGACTGCCAACGCGCGAAAGAGAGCGCGTTCGCGATCGGTCAGGAGATCGTAGCTCCAATCGATCAATGCGCGCATCCTCTGCTGGCGTGGAAGGGCCGTGCGATCGCCGCCCGTGAGAAGGCGGAATCGCTGGTCCAATCGCTGGGCGAGTTGCGCGGGCGCAAGCACGTTTGAGCGCGCCGCAGCTAGTTCCGTCGCCAGCGGTATTCCATCGAGTCTTTCGCAGATCTCTGCTACGGAGGGCGCATTTTCATCCGTCAATCGGAAACGCGCGTTCACCGCAAGCGCCCGATCGACAAAAAGTTGCACGGATCCGCACTCGATCGCAGTAGCAGCCGTCTGCCGAGGCGCATCGCGCGGGACCGGCAGCGATGGTATGCGATACACCTGTTCGCCGGGGATATGCAAAGGTTCCCGGCTGGTCGCGAGGATGCGCACGCCCGCGCAGTTCTTCAGAGCGGCCGCTGCGATCCGCTCGACTTCCGTGATGAGGTGTTCACAGTTGTCGAGAATGAGCACCAGGCGCTTTTTCGCGAGATGCGCTAAGAGAGTCTCGAGCAGCGGCCGGTTCTGCGTTTCTTGCACGCTCAAGGCGTGCGCGATGGCGGCGGCTACGAAAGACTGATCGGTCACCGGCGCGAGGTCGACGAGCCAAACGCCATCGTCGGAACCGGCGAGGAGATCGGCGCCGATTTGCAGCGCCGCGCGCGTCTTTCCCACACCGCCGGTTCCAACGATCGTTACGAGGCGGCTTTGCGCCAGCAGCGTTCGAATCTCCGCCAATTCCTTCTGGCGTCCAATGAAGGAAGTCAGTTGCTGAGGGAGATTGTTCGCCCGATCGCCGAGGGAGTTCAGCGCCGGGAAGAAATCGCGCAGCTCCGGCGCGGTCAACTGATAGACGCGTTCGGGAAGGGTCAGATCTTTTAACCGGTGCGTTCCGAGATCGCGCAGGCCGATACTCGGCGGCATCTGACCTTCAAGCAATTGCGCCGTTGCTTCCGAAACGAGCACCTGACCGCCGTGTCCCAGGCTCAGAAGCCGCGCCACGCGATTGAGTGCCGTTCCGAAGTAATCGCCGTCGCGTTCTTCGGACTCTCCGGTGTGGACGGCCATCCGGACCGCTAAGCCGTCCACGGCCGAGAAGTCTTGAGCCGTAATGGCGCGTTGCGCCTCGATGGCAGCCGCTACGGCGTCACTGGCGCGCGCGAATGCGGCGCAAAACGCATCGCCGACCGTCTTAAAGACGTAGCCTTTGTGAGCTCGGATCGCATGGCGCAGAAGGTTGTCATGGTCGCGCAGGCCGCGCCGCATTTGATCGGGGCGGCTTTCCCATCGGCCGGTGCTGCCTTCGATGTCCGAGAAAAGGAAGGTGACGGTTCCCGCGGGCCGAGAGGGCATCTTACATCCTGAAGACGCCGAACTCCGTTGGCGCGATCGGCGCATGCGCGGCCGCACGCAGACCTATCGCGATCACTCGCCGGGTGTCGAGCGGATCGATAATGCCGTCATCCCAAAGACGAGCTGTGGAATAGTACGGGCTCCCTTCGTGCTCGTATTTTTCCAAGATCGGTTTTTCAAATTCGACCTTTTGTTCCGGCGTCAAGTTGCCTTTGACCGTTGAAAGCACGCTCGCGGCCTGCGCCCCTCCCATAACGGAGATGCGCGCGTTGGGCCACATCCAGAGCTGGCGCGGCGCATAGGCCCGTCCGCACATGCCGTAGTTGCCAGCGCCGAAGCTTCCGCCGATGATGACGGTGAACTTCGGCACCTCCGCGCAGGCTACGGCGGTGACGAGCTTGGCGCCATCCTTGGCGATGCCCGAATTTTCGTATTGCTTCCCCACCATGAAGCCGGTGATGTTTTGCAGGAAGACCAGCGGCGTGCCCCGCCGCACGCAGAGCTCGATGAAATGCGCGCCTTTCAAGGCGCTTTCACTAAAGAGGATGCCGTTGTTCGCGAGGATCCCGATGGGATGCCCCTCGATGCGCGCGAAGCCGCAGACGAGCGTCGTGCCGTAGCGCGCTTTGAATTCATCAAATGCTGAGCAGTCAACGAGCCGTGTAATGATTTCTCGAACGTCGTATCCCGTGCGGCTATCCGCAGGGATTATGCCATAGATTTCGAGGGGATCGGACTTTGGCGGAGCTGGGGGCTCCGTATCCCACTGGCGCGGATGCTCGCGATGCAAGTTGGCAACGATCGAGCGCAGGATTGCGAGCGCATGCAGATCGTCTTCGGCGAAGTGATCGGCAACGCCCGAGATCCGAGTGTGCACGTCGGCGCCGCCGAGCTCTTCTGCGGTGACCTCCTCGCCGGTGGCCGCCTTGACCAGCGGCGGGCCGCCGAGGAAGATCGTGCCTTCGCCCTTCACGATGACCGTCTCGTCCGACATGGCGGGCACATAGGCGCCGCCCGCCGTGCATGATCCCATGACGGCCGCGATCTGCGGTATCGCTTTGCCCGACATGCGCGCCTGATTGAAGAAAATTCTCCCGAAGTGGTCGCGATCCGGAAAGACTTCCGCCTGCAGCGGTAAGAAAGCGCCGCCGGAATCGACTAAATAGATGCACGGCAGATGATTCTGCTCGGCAATTTCCTGTGCGCGCAAGTGTTTCTTGACCGTCATCGGGTAGTACGTTCCGCCTTTGACGGTCGCGTCGTTGGCGACGATCACGCACTGTTGTCCTTCAACGATGCCGATGCCGGTAATGATGCCTGCCGCCGGCGCGCCCCCGCCGTACATGCCGTTTGCGGCTAGCGCCGATAGCTCCAAAAAATCCGAGCTTGGATCGATGAGCCGCTCGACTCTCTCGCGCGCCGTCAACTTGCCGCGTTTGCGATGTCGCGCAACCGCTTCGCTGCCGCCGCCTTCGCGCATCTTCAGCAGCGCCTCACGCAGCTCTTCGACCAAGCCGGTCATGCGCGCGAAATTCTCAGCGTAGCGCTCGCCGCGATGATCTCGTCGCGATTCTAAGACTTGCATCGCAAACGCGTTTCGGCTAACGCCGCTTTAACCCCGTTTGGCGCAGGCTTCGTTATACTGTTTCCATGCCTTCGGCGCTGCTTCCGCACACCGATGTGGCCGGCATGAACCGCCCGGTCGGTGCGCTCGACTCCGCTACTGCGCTTGCGAGATACAAGGGCTCGTGGAACGAGCGGCTCGCAGCGCATCTCTTGCGCCGGGCCGGCTTCGGCGCGCGCCCAGCGGAGCTGCAGCGCGCGGTTGCATCGGGCGTGCAACGGGCTGTGGATGATTTGGTCGAGTTTCCAGCCGCGGGAGAGCTGCCGCCGCCCGAAGATCTCTATGACCCCAGCGGGCAACTAGCAGGTTTTCTGATGTCGGGCGGCCGCTTGAATCGCAACGACGAGCAGCGCCGCGAGCTCTTCAAACAGATCCGCATGAGCGAGCGTCAGTCGATTCTTGCACTTCAGCAGTGGTGGCTCAACCGGATGCTCAACTCGCCTGCGCCGCTGCAGGAGAAGATGGCGCTCTACTTCCACGGGCATTTCACGAGCGCGGCAATACAAAAGGGTGTTAGCCCGCTGATGATCTTCAACCAGAACCAGCTCTTCCGTAACAATGCGCTCGCCAATCTCCGAGAGCTGACATGGAATGTTTCCGTCGATCCTGCGATGCTGCTCTATTTGGACAACGCCCGCAACGAGGCGGCCCATCCCAATGAGAATTACGCGCGCGAGCTGATGGAGCTCTTCACGCTTGGCGTCGGCCACTACACCGAAAGCGACGTGCGCGAATCGGCGCGCGCGTGGACCGGCTGGGTCTTTCGACCGCGCTTCGGTAAAACGCAGTTTCTGCCGGGGCGTCATGATAGCGGGCAGAAGACGTTTCTGGGCCAGACCGGCAATTGGAGCGGGCGTGAGATCATCGACATCATCTTCCGGCAGCCGGCGTGCGCGGCGTTTCTTGCAAGCAGTTTGCTGAATTTCTTCGTCTACAACGATCCCGAGCCGGCGCTGGTGGAGTCCGTTGCGCGCTTGATTCGAAAGAACGACTATAATCTCAAGCCGGTCATTTCGACTTTGCTGCGCAGCAACGTGTTCTATTCCGCACGCGCGTACCGGGCGCTGGTGAAGAGCCCCGTAGAGTTCGTCATCGGCACGTACAAAGCGTTCGATTTGAACGCGATCTCCCTGCCGGCGCAGCGCGCGCTCATGCAAATGGGACAAGTGCTCTTCTATCCGCCGAATGTGGCCGGCTGGCCGGGCGGCACGAACTGGCTCACCAGCCAAACCATGATCGCGCGTCAGAACTTCGTTGCGGCGCTGGTCAACTCAGCGATGACCGGTGAAGGCGCCTCCTGGCTCCAAGAGGTTCCGCTTGAAGCACCCGCGGCCGCGCGCCGCGTCGTCGGAACGCTGCTTCAAGGTGACGCTTCGCGCGCTGCCCTCTCGCAGCTCGCCGGCTACCTGAACGGCGCAGGCACATCGGCGCTCGGAACCCTTTCCGGCGAAAACTACCAAGAACGGGTAAGAGGCGCAGCGTACCTCGCGATGGCAATGCCCGCTTACCAACTGAACTAAGAGTGATGAAGATGAAGCGCCGCGGATTTATTGTTGGAGCCCTGAGCGGAATCACCGTCGTGGCAAATGCCGATCACGTCTTCGCGCGGGCGCTGGCGCAGTCGCCGCTGCCCGGGTTGCCCGGTTCGGCGGATCGGTGCCTGGTGCTCCTCAATTTGCAGGGCGGAAACGATGGTCTGAACTGCGTCGTCCCTCACGGCAATCAGCGTTACTACCAGCTGCGTCCTTCGATTGCCGTGCCGCAGAGCGACGTGCTGGCGATCAATGCGCAGATCGGGTTCAATCAGCGGATGCGCTCGCTCAAGTCGCTTTACGACAAGGGAATGGTCGCCGTCGTGCAGAGCGTCGGCTACCCCAATCCGGATCATTCCCATTTCCGCTCGACGGAGATCTGGCAGACCGCTGCGCCTGAGAGCTATGAGCATACCGGTTGGCTCGGACGATACCTGGACGAAGCGAATCTTCCCAAGAACAATCTCTTCAACGGGGTCGCGATCTCTCAAGTGTTGCCGGAAGTCATGGTTGCGAGCCGCACCGACGTTCCGGCCATAGCGCAGTTGAACGGCTACGGGTTGATCGGCGATCGCGACAGCGCGGCTCGCGCAACGTACGCGCGCCTTGTAGGGGAGGATCGCCTTCCGTTTACCTCGCCCTATCTTGCGCACGTTGCGGAGATTGAGGATCACGCGCAAAAGGGTTCGGAAGAGCTGCCGAAGCTGATTTCCGGCTACAAGACAGCCGCCGCCTATCCAGCGACGCCGCTCGGCCGCAGCCTTTCGCTGGCCGCGCAGATCATCGGCAGTCGCATCGGGACGCGCGTGCTCTACGTCCAGCACGGCTCGTTCGATACGCATGTGGGGCAAAAAGCGACGCAGGACCGGTTGCTCGGTGAGTTTTCGGATGCGATCAAAGCTTTCTACGACGATCTCGAAGCGCACGGTAATACGGGCCGCGTCTTGACTTTGACCTTCTCGGAGTTCGGCCGGCGAATCGCTGAAAACGGCAGCCGCGGGACGGATCATGGAGAGGCCTCGCCTTTATTCTTGATCGGAGGCGGAGTCAAGGGCGGCATCTATGGAACGTATCCCGACCTGAGTGATGCGAACTTGGGCAATGTCCGCTTCTCAACCGACTTTCGCAGCGTTTACGCCACGGTGCTGGAACGCTGGTTGGGCCGCCCTTCGGAAACTGTGCTGCGCGGGCGCTTCGGCGTACTTTCAGCTCTGGAGTAACCCTTCGTGATCGAAGTTCTCTTCTTGGGAACGGGCGGAGCTCGCTTCGTCGTCGCCCGTCAGTTTCGCGCGTCGGGCGGCATGTGGATGCGCTTCGGCGACACGCAGATTCACGTCGATCCCGGCCCTGGCGCATTGGTGCGCGCGCTCTCGCACGTGCCTCCCTGCAATCCGCGCAGGCTCGATGCGATCGTCCTATCGCACAAGCACCTCGACCATTCGAACGACGTGAACGTGATGATCGAGGCGATGACCTCGGGAGGATTCAAGCGACGCGGCGCGTTGTTGGCGCCGCTGGATGCGATCGAGGGTGAACCGGTCGTGTTTCCTTATGCGCGCGCGTTCCTCGAACGAGTCGAGATTCTCGCGGAGCGCGCCGGTCCATATAAAATCGGCGAAGTGGAGGTGCGGACATCCGTCCGGCACGTGCACGCGGTCGAGACGTACGGGCTGCACTTTGCCTACGCAGGGAAGACGGTTTCGTATATGCCGTGCGGGCGCTATTTCGAGGGTCTCAGCGAAGATTATCGATCTCATGCTCCCGATGTCCTCATTATGAATGTGCTTCGCTTCCGCGACGGCATGGACGTCGATCACTTGACGTTTGACCATGCGCGCGAAGTGCTGGCGCGCGTACGGCCGCGTGTCGCGATACTCCAGCACTTCGGAACGAAGATGCTCGAGCAGGATCCGGTCCGGCTGGCGCGTGCTTTGGAGGACGAGTTGGAAATGCGCACGATCGCGGCGCACGACGGCCTGCTGCTGGACGTCGACACCGAGGTCGCTGCGTTTGCCGGTTGAGATCTTTCGCGTCCAATCTGAAGAAGTAGCCGATTTCGGTTTTTTGAGCGCTGCGGCTACCACAAGGAAGCGATGCTGCCGCAGCACACGTTCAAGTTAGATATGGCGATGCTACGGAAGTTGCAGCTTCGCCGTCATGGTTCTATCCATCACCGTGACGGCGATGACGATGCTACGGAAATTTTTGTTGTAGAAGCCTGAGCGTCTTGAACGGCGCGAGGCCGGGACGCCAAGGCCCTCCACGGCTGCCGTGCTGGGAAAAACTGCCGTCATAGAGGTAGATCGCTGCGCCGGACGCCGCGGTAACGATCGGTCCTCCGTCTCCCAGCGTCGCCCGTTCGTCGTTTCGCCCGCCTCGTACGTCTGCGCGCCTGATGAAGTCGGAAAAGATGTGGCCGCTCGCGCTGTGCGCGCCGATCTGCACGCTGGCGTTAGAAACGCCCAAAGCGATAGGCCCATATTGCGATTCGAAGCGCGCAAGCCCCGGGCGAAACGATCCGTCATCGTAAGCAATCGCTCCATCCACGCTGCTGACTTCAATTTCGCGCGAATCGCAATGCGTGAACAGCAGGTTTCCCATCGCCGTGCGCGCGCGCAGTCGATCGAAGGAAGAGTTGGAGGCCAAAATCCGCCCACGGGCGACTTCCACGTATCCGCTGCCGGAGACGCTGCGCAGCGCAATCTGTCCGTTGTGCACGCGGACGACAAACGTCCCGGCCTGATAGTTTTGCAATGCTATCCGTCCGTGGCCCACGTTGGCGATGATGAGGGCGGTCGCCGCTGGAACTGTTGCTACGACATCGTCGGTTTCGGCGCGAACGAAGATCCCTTGATGCTGGGTTGATAGGATCGCACCGAGCGGAAAGCTTTCAGCCGGCAGAACGATCGGCCCGTGCGCGCTTCGCACGACCGTTGAGAAGATCGGAATATCCCCCCGCAGCGCCTGTTCGACGATCCGCGGCGCAAAGCTGCGGCTCTGCACCGGATCGCTCGAAAGGATCCGCACTTGCGGCCGGTTCCACGTGCGCACTATCAACGTCCCTTCTCTGACGGAAATGCGAACGACCGGCGCCGTGCCTGCGGGCATTGTGAGGTTCATGCGCGGCGGCGATGCGGCTATGAAGCAAACGGCGGCTGCCATGGCAGCCGCTCGCGCGCACAAATGCAGCGCGCCGGAAGGCGTCATTTAGGTGCGGCCGGGAAGCGGGCTCGAAAGAGGGTGCCTCCGCTCGAGCAGTTTTCTGCTTCAACGCGCCCGCCATGAACTCGTGCTATCGAGCGTACGATCGCAAGGCCCAGGCCTGTTCCGGGCACGTCGCGATTGCGCGACTTGTCGGAGCGATAGAACCGATCGAAGATCAGCGGGATCTCTTTTGGATCGATGCCCGGACCGGTGTCTTCCACCTCCAAGATCGCTTCCCCATCGCGTTGCGCAGTGCGCACCGTCACGCCGCCGCTCTGCGTAAATTTAATCGCGTTATCGAGCAAGTTGGCAGCCAACTGGCGCACGAGGGAGGGATCGCCCAGGATGCGAGCGGGAACACCATTGGCTTGCACGTCAAGCCGAAGGCCTTTTTCTTGAGCACGCGGCCGCGCCGCCTCGGCGGCGTCGCCGGCTATCCCGGCGAGCGAAATGGACTCCTTCGGAATGTCGTCTCCTGAGTCGGCGCGCGCCAGCGTCAACATCCCGGTAACCATCTGGGCGAGTGAAGCGCTCTCGTTCTCGATCGTTTCCAAGCTCTCTTTGCGCACCGCCTGGTCGCGGTCGCCCCATCGCTCCAAGAGTTGCGCGTTGGCGTTGATCGACGTCAGCGGCGTTTTCAGTTCGTGGGAGGCGTCTGCGATGAACTGCCGCTCGCGAGCAAATGCCTCTTCCAGCCGCGCGAGCAAATCGTCAAACGTCTCAGCAAGACGCCCGATCTCGTCCCTACGGCCCTTCCATCGCAATCGCCGGTTCAGCCGGTCCGACCCTATCTCGCGCATGGCTCGGGCGAGTTGATTGATCGGATTGGTCGCCCGGCCTGCAAGCAGCAGAGAGAGCAAAACGACCGCGGCCGCCGCGATAACGAGGACGATGATGATCGTATTCTGCGTCTGCGCGAAGGCTTGATTCAGCTGATCGAGCGGTTCACCAACCTGTGCAACCAACGCCGAAGCCGGCGTTACGAAAAGGCGGCTGTATAGCAAAAACGGCCGTCCGTCGACTTCAATGCGGCGCGAAATGATCGGCGTTTGCACCGAGAGCGCCGGTGCCGGTGGGAAGCGCATTCGGCCCATGTTGAAACTCTTGGCGAGCGGATATCCGCCCGCATCGTCAACCTCGATGAAGGTTGAAGTAGAAGCCCAGCGTTCCAAATTGTCGGGATCTTCAAGAGGAAGCAGCGGGTCGGAACCGATGTCGCCGATTGCAAAGCCGTTTTGCGTGGGCAGCGTTGCGCGTTCGATGTCCTGCATCGTTTCAAAGACGTGCTGCTGCGCCTCATCGTAAAGAATGGCTTCGAAACGAAACGTGATGATGAGGGCCAGCGCGAGGATAACGGTGAGCAGAAGGGCGGCATACCAGGCGGCGATCCGCCACCGCAAGGAGGTCATCTTTAGTCCTTGATCGTGTACCCGACGCCGCGCACGGTGGTGATCAATTTGTCGTCGAACCCCTCATCCACTTTTCCGCGCAGATAACGGATGTAGACGTCGATGAGGTTGGAATCTCCCAGGAAATCGCTGCCCCATACGCCGTTGAAGAGCTCGTCTCGGGTGTGGACCTTGTTGCGGTGCAGCAGCAGATACTCCAGCAGCGCGTACTCTTTGGCGGTCAGATTCACCGTGCGTCCCGCGCGCGTCACTTCATGCCGGTCCCGGTCCATGACCAAGTCGCGATAGGCGATCGTATGATCGACCGGTTCTCGCTCGCGCAGGCGCGCACGGACGCGCGCCAGCAGTTCATCGGTGGAGAACGGTTTGGTCACGTAATCGTCGGCGCCGATATCGAGCCCGGCGATCCTATCGGGAACGCTGTCCCGCGCTGTCAGCATGATCACGGGCACGCGGCTCTTGGCACGCAGCCGCCGGCAGACTTCGATCCCGTCCATCTTCGGCAGCATCAAATCGAGAATAACGAGATCCGGTTCCTTGAGCGCGCGTTCCAGGCCCGAGAGTCCATCGCGCGCCGTCTCTACCGAATAGCCTTCGTGCTCCAACTCGAGCTGCAGGACGCGGCTAATCGCCGCATCATCCTCGATAACGAGAATGCGATAATCTTTGGAGGCTTTCTCCATGGGATGATCTATCGGCGATTGGCTCGCTGATACCCCGGTGACACGGTTAGATTCAGCTGAGAAAACCATGTCGCTGCTGCGCCGCCGACAGCTGCCCAAAGCAAGACGGCCGGTTGGCCAACAGCGACCAGCGCGGCATGCACGCCGTTCTCTGCATTGATCAGTGCTGGTCCGGCGCCGCCGCGAATCACGAGCGCGCAAAGCCATACGATGAGCGCAGCGATCGTTCCTAAGATCCACACTTCCCATGGTTTGACCGCTAGAGGCTGCCGATAGATCGTGCCCGCCAGAATCGAAGCGCGAAGGTCCGCCGGCGGTTCTTCGAGCGGAAGGGCAAAGAGCGCTCGTTCCAGCTCATCGTCGTTGTCGTAGTATTTCTTCATTCGGCTACTCCAGCGGCGCTGTTCAGCAGTCGCCGCAATTGTTCTTTGGCGCGGAAGAGATGCGTTTTGACCGTCCCTAACGGTATGCCCAGCACTTCCGCAATCTCCTCGTATTGGCATCCTTGAAGGTGGTAGAGAGTGATGGCAGTGCGATATTTTTCAGGAAGACTCTCGATTGCGGCTCGGAGCCTTGTGGCCTCGTCCGCCGCGATCGCTTGCCGTTCCGGGCCTGGAGCCGCGTCCGCTCGGTCAGGAAGTTCTTCACTTGAATAGCGCTTTTGGCGGTTGAGCCTATCGCAACAGGCCTTGCGCTGCTCATTGGATTGTCATTCATCAATCTGGAGCGTCCAGGGCCATGGCTTCTCGGAGGCTTGATTCCTTTGGCCGTCGGCGCTGCGCAAGTGATCATCGCACTTCTTTCCGGAGCAACGCTCGGGCCGATCCGGGTAGAGGCTGGTCCGCGTCGCGAGAGGACCAGCCGTCCCTTCGAAAACCAAACCTACACCGCGCCGCGAGACGTAACACCCGGACCGTATGGCTGGCGTCCCCGGAGCGGCCACCGAACTGGAACCGCCCGCCAAGCCTCCGGAAGTCAAGTAGTTTTCAGCAGGAGCAATAAACGAACGGACCGCCTCAGGCGGTCCGTTTTTGCTTGCTATCCTCGCTTGGGAGGGTTCACTTGCAGGAGACCAGAGCGATTGCCCATCCAGCTGCAGTTCTCGTCCGGACGAGGTACCCGTCCGAAGTGCGATCGTAAACCTGGTAGCCCGCTCTTAGCGCGTCGGCTAGCGATTTGAAGACCATCAGACCTGCCATTTCGTGGACCCTCCTTTCTGCATTTTCTTCATCTATACCCTATAACGGCTTTCGCTGCAAGGAAGTTCTCTCCAAGTATCGCGCCGCCGAGTGGAATGTTTCGTGTCGAAAGTATGTCATGGCGGTTGCGAGAATGGAATTCGCATGCCCACGCTGCAGTCGCCGGCATCCGTGCACGACGTTCGCGTGGTAGATCGCACCGAGCTGGCGCCGGGCATCGTCCTCCTTGGTTTTTACGCTCCGGAACTCTGCCGCGTGACGCGTCCCGGGCAATTCATCATGGCGATTCCGCCGGCGGGAGGCCGCCCGGCGGTTGCCCTGGCAATCTACGAAGCGCAGGACGATCGTGTCAGTCTGCTGTTCTTTGTCTTGGGCTCACGGACTCGCGAGCTGTCGGAGTTGCGCCAGGGGGAGTTTCTTTCGCTCACTGGACCGCTGGGCAACGGATTTTCGATCGATGGGGCGCAGGATGTCGCGATCGCTGCCGGAGGCGTTGGAATTGCGTCCGTCTTGCTTCCGGCACAAGCGCTGATCCGTGCCGGCGCGCGCGTGCGCTTGTATTACGGCGCCCGTACTGCCGATGCATTAGTCGAAGCGCAGCGCTTCGCGCAGGAAGGCTGCGCGGTTTCATGCGCAACCGATGACGGTTCGTTCGGCCATCATGGCTTCGTGACGGAACTCTTGGCTGCGACCGAAGAGAGACCGGATCTCGTGTTGGCTTGCGGTCCCTCCGCGATGCTGCGCGCAACGGCGTTCGTAGCTTGCGAATTGGGCGTACCGGCGCAGCTCTCGCTCGAAGAACCGTTTGCATGTGGTGTGGGCGGATGCTGGGGCTGCGTCGTGCCGGTCGATCGCGCGAGTGCGCAAGCGCCGAGATTTCCGTCAGGCGAATCGGGCGGCTCGGATTTCGTGTTCGCACGCGTTTGCAAAGAAGGTCCCGTGTTTTGGGCGCACGAGCTGCGATGGTAAGCAACGTCGATCTTTCGGTCCGCATCGGCGACTTGGATCTCGCTTTTCCCACGATGATGGGCAGCGGCTGCTACGGTTCGGGAGAAGAGTTCGCGCCTTTCGTAGATCTTTCGCGGTTGGGCGCGATCGTGCTCAAGAGCGTTACGCGCTTGCCGCGCTTGGGCAATCCCACGCCGCGCCTCGTGCCGGCGCCGGCCGGGTTGCTGAATGCCATCGGCTTGCAAAACGCCGGCATCGATTGGTATCTCGAACAGGAAGTTGCAAAATTTGCGCAGCGTCCATGCAAGGTGATCGGGAGCGTCGCAGGGTTCGCGGTGGACGACTATGCCTACGTCGCGGAACGGTTAGCTGCGCGTGACGAGATTCACGCTTTGGAAGTGAACATCTCGTGTCCGAACGTTGCCTCCGAAGGCGAAACGTTTGCTTGCGACCCGTCGTTGACTGCGCGCGTCGTGCGAGCGGTTCGCGCAACGACCGGCAAGACGCTGATCGTCAAACTTTCACCCAACGTCACCGACATTGCGGCAATTGCTCGCGAAGCGCAAGATGCAGGAGCGGATGCGCTTGCGGTCATCAACACGGTGCGCGGTATGTCGATCGACGTCAATTCGTGGAAGCCTCGCCTGGGCAACGTGACGGGCGGCCTCTCCGGTCCCGCGATCCGGCCGATCGCCGTTCTGGCGGTATACGAAGTGGCGCGTGCCGTCACGATTCCAATCGTCGGACAGGGCGGGATTGAAACGCTTTCAGACGCATTGGAATTCTTCTTGGCCGGCGCGAGCGCGGTTGCAATTGGGACCGCAAACTTCACCGATCCCCGCATTCCGATCCGTATCGTGGAGGAGTTGGAACAGTATATGGCCTTGCGCGAGTTGGGTTCGCTCGCCGATCTGATCGGAAAAGGAAATATCGGATTCGGCACGCCGCATCAATATGAAGGGGACGAGGGGTGAGCGCGCAGTTGGTCGTTGCGCTGGACGTTGCGACGCCTGAGGAGGCCGAGCAGCTCGTCGACCTCCTTTACGAGCTCGACGTCCTGTTCAAGATCGGCCTCGAGCCGCTCTTTGGATACGGCGAACGGCTCTTCTCGTACCTGGAGAGCCGCGACGTACGTCATTTCATCGATGCGAAGCTGCACGACATCCCGCGCACGGTCGGGGCCGCGGTCAAGCAGCTGGTGCGCCACGGCACGCACATCGTCAACGTCCACGCGCTGGGAGGAAACGACATGATGCGCGCGGCCGTTGACGCAGCTTACGAAAGAGCGGCGGAACTCGGGATGACCGCGCCGCACGTCTTCGCGGTAACGATTCTCACGAGCATTGCGCGCGAGGAGTTGAACGAACTCGGTTTGCAGGGCGGTCCGGGGGAAAATGCGACCCGCCTTGCGGCCCTTGCCCGGGATGCAGGCTGCAGCGGCGTCATCTGCAGCGCCGCGGAAGTTCGCGACCTCAAACGATTCTTCGGCGAGGATTTCTTGACGCTGACGCCTGGCATTCGTCCAATCGGTACGGCGCACGGCGATCAGAAGCGCGTCACGACGCCGGGCGAGGCGGTGCGCGCGGGAGCGGACTATATCGTCGTGGGGCGGCCCATCACCGAAGCTGCGGATCCTCTGGCCGCTGCCAAAGCGATTCTGGAAGAGATGCGTTGCGCCGCGCCGGTATGCTAGCGATCGATCTCCGCAGAGAGCTCGAGGAGCGCGGCGCCATACAGAGCGGCCATTTCCGCTTGAGCTCGGGACGCCACAGCGATCGCTTCATCCAAAAGTTTCGCATCTTGGAGGATCCTTCGATCGTGGAACCGATCGCGCGATCGATTGCGGATGCTTTTCGTGAGTCCCGTCCCACGCTGGTTGTAAGCGCAGCGGTCGGGGGCATTATTCTCGGGTATGAAGTCGCGCGGGCGCTGGGAACCAAAGCAGTCTTCGTCGAGAAGATTGACGGTGCGCCGGAACTGCGACGGGCCTTTCGCATCGGGCCGCGCGATCGCGTCCTTGTCGTCGAAGACGTCATAACGACGGGCGGCTCCATACGAGAGGTCTTCAAAGTGATGCGAGATGCGGGCGCGGCAATCGCTGGCGTGGGCGCAATCGTGCGCCGCGCGCCCGCGGATTTCGGCGTGCCGACGCACGTTTTGCTCGAGATGCCGATCGTTTCTTATGACGCCGGCGAGTGTCCGCAATGCGTCGCAGGAGAGCCGCTGACCGATCCCGGTTCGCGAAGAGCCGGATGATTCGCATCCGCACCGGTGAAGCGAAGGATCGCGACTACGTGGACGATCTCGGCCGGCGAACGCTTCGCGACAACGTCGCCGCGTTTCGAACGGCGGACGACGATCGGCTCGAGGCAAGCTACGCGGAAATGGTCGATTTCGCATTCGCAACCGGCAGCGTACTCCTGATCGCCGATCGGGAGAGCCGGCCCGTCGGATTCGTGCTGATGCTCGACAAGATGCCGGACGAAGTCACGCGCACGCCCCAAGGGTTCATTGCCTATATGGCCGTCGAGCCGTCGGCGCGGCGACAAGGCGTCGCAAGCCTCCTGCTCGGCGCCGCCGAAGAAGAGGCGCGACGTCGCGCATTACCTTGCATGGGATTGATGGTGACTGAAGACAACGCTGCCGCGCGCGCGCTCTACGAGCGCGCCGGCTACCGAACCGAACGCCGGCTCTTGTGCAAAGCGCTGTAAACTTGCTCAATTGGCGCCGCATCACGATCGTCGTTGTGGTCGTACTTGTCTGCGTGCTCGCGCTGCTCTTCGCAAAGCGCATTCCAAAGACGGTCACGATCTTTGTGATCGCCGCCTTTCTCGCTTCTGCGGTTCATCCAATAGCGCGCCGGCTCGAACGCCGCAGACTGCCGCGGCCCTGGGCGATCGTTACCGTATTCGCGGTCCTGATTGTGCTCGTCGCAGTCTGTATCGTCATCGTCTTGCCGCTGACGATCGCCCAAACGCAAGTGCTGCTCGGCAATCTGCCTTCGTACTTTCAGCTGGTGCAAACCTGGCTTGCCGATGCTCGAAACGCTCTAGCAAGCCATTTTCCAAGTATCAACTTTCCGCCCCAGTTTTTCGACGTTAAGCAGTTCGGCGCGGATCGCGTTGCAGGAATCGTTACCGCTGCGCTAGCGTCGCTCGGAGTTCTCGCGCTAAACGTCGCAACCGCGCTTTTCATCGCGCTCGCCGCTCTCATTCTTTCGTTTTTCATGCTGCTCAATCATCGGCAGCTCGCGGACGGCTTCGCGGCGTTCTTTCCGACGCGCCGGCGGCAGAGCGCGCTACGGCTGGCATCCCAGGTGGTTCACGTCTTCGGCAGCTATATCTCGGGCCAGATTGTCGTTAGCGCGATCGTCGGTTTGCTGATCGCAGGTCTGACCGCGCTCCCTCCGTGGAGCTTCAAATTCGCGCTGCTTCTTGGGTTGATCAGCGCGATCGCATATGCGGTGCCAATCGTTGGCATGCTGGCAGCGCACCTCTTGGGGCTGATCATTGCAGCGCCTTATGGCTGGCCGATGATCGTCAAGGTCGAAGGCATTATGTTCGTAGTTGCGCGCGTCGGCGACAACGTGCTCGTTCCGAAGATCATGGGCGGCAGCGTCGGCGTTTCACCGATCGGCGTCATGTTCGCCGTCTTTGCCGGTGGAGAGCTCTTTGGTTTACCGGGCCTCATCCTCGGCATTCCGGCCGCAGCGTTGATCAAACTCGTCTGGGGCTACTTTATCGGGCCCTGGCTGCACGCTCAGATCGAGATGGCCGACGTAGCGGCCTCTCCGCCCGTTCCGGCGGAGCTCACCGAGATCAACGTCGTCTCGGTCGAACGGTGAGCCGGCGCTTCATCTCCGAACCAATCGAAGCACAAACGGAATCGTTTGACACGGCGGCGATGAGTCACGGCGAGCCGGCCGTTCCTTCGGCGTTTTGCTGGCGGGACGAGGTGCTCGAAGTGCGGCGCGTTCTCAAGGCGTGGCGCTCGACGAAGGAAGATCGCGGCGACGTCTATTTGGCGAGGCATTGGTACGAGTTCGAAACGACCGGCGACCGCCTCGCCACAATCTATTTCGACCGCCATGCGCGTCCGGGCAGGCCTCGCTGGTGGCTTTATTGCTTGCAAGATGCCCAGTCGTGACAACCCATACGCGTGCAACCGCTGGCCTGTTCACGTCCGTGTGAACAAGGCCGCTACGGCGCATTTTCGCGCGGCAAGCTTCGTACGGCGGCCGTCCATGGCCGCCAAAAGCGCGAAAATGTCGCAGTTTGCCCGTGTACGGGTTCTCACGCCTGCGTCTTATCGCTACATCGTATCGGGAGCGCTCACTCCAATCAGGCGTAAAGCGTTCGCAAGTACGCTCTGCGTCGCGATGCACAGCGCGAGACGCGCAAGGCGCTCAGAGCGATCACCGCTGAGGATGCGGCACTCCGTGTAAAACTGATGGAACTCTGAGGCGACGTCGCGCGCGTAGCGCGTCAACCGGTGGGGAGCGAGCTGTTCCACGACGTTCCTGACGAGCGCCGGAAATTCTCCCAGCCGGCGGATCAGCGCAAGTTCCATGGGATGCGTGAGCGGTCTAAGGTCACCGGCGGATCGCGCCGCTGCCAGATCGTCTTGGTTCGCGTTCTTGAAGACCGAAGCGATGCGCGCGTGCCCATACTGCACGTAATACACGGGATTTTCGTTGCTCTGTTCCTTGGCGAGCTCCAGATCGAATGTGAGTGGCGATTCGGGCGCCATCATGACAAAGAAGAAGCGAGCGGCATCGACGCCCACCTCATCGACGATCTCCTCAAGCGTGACGATGTGGCCGGCGCGTTTGCTCATGCTGATCTGCTCCCCGGCTCGCATCAGCGTGATCTGCTGCGCGATCAGGACCTCGAGGCTCTCTCGCGAGTAGCCCAACGCTTCAGCGAGCCCTTTGAGCCGTCCGATGTAGCCGTGGTGATCCGGCCCCAAGATGTCGATCACGAGATCGGCGCGCCGCAGTTTGTCGTAGTGATACGCGACGTCGGCGCAGAGGTACGTCGGTCTTCCGTCGCGCCGAACGAGTACGCGGTCCTTGTCGTCGCCGTATTCAGAAGCCCGAAAAAAGAGCGCGCCGTCCTTTTCGTACGTTGCGCCTTCCTCGATGAGCCGTTGAATGGCCCGGTCGACATGACCGCTCTCGTGCAGCTCTCTTTCGCTCTGCCACAGATCGAAGGAGACACCGAAGCGCTCGACGGTTTGCCGTTGTTGGGCCACGATCGCATTCCGGCCGTAGCTCGAAAAATACGGCAGCCAGGACTCCTCCGGTACTTCGACCCAGCGGCGGTCATCGCGTCGCGCGATCTCCTGCGCAAGCGTCAAGAGATAGTCCCCCGGATATCCTTCCTCCGGAAGGGGATAGCCGGGTTCAAAGATCTGACGGTAGCGAGCGTAGAGCGATCGTCCAAGTGTGTCGAGCTGCTGTCCGGCGTCGTTGATGATCCACTCGACGAAGACTTCGTGACCACAAAAGCGCAGCGCATTCGTCAGCGCGGCGCCGATGCTGCACGTGCGGCCTTGCACGACGACCAATGGCCCGGTCGGATTCGCGCTGCCGAACTCGAGCGAGATGCGTTTCTCTTGCTTGGCGCCGGCGCCGAAGCGATCGCCGGAGCGAAGAATTTCAGCCAGCGCATTTTGCCAGATCTCCGCCGCGACGCGAAGATTGATGAAGCCGGCCTGTGGTTCGATGGAAGTGAACAACTCTGCCATCCGCGGCGCCTCTTGAACGCGCGATACGAGCGCGGCAGCGATCTCTTGCGGCGGCCGGTGGGCAATTCGCGTAAGCGCCAAAGCCGCGTTCGTGGCAAAGTCGCCGAACTCCGGACGCCGCGGGGCTTCGAATGCGATCGGGATCTGCGTGTCGCCGTACAGCTCTCCAATCGCTCCCCTGAGCGCTCGAGAGAATAACTCCAGCGCCGCGCCGGGAAGCAGCGGCGCGCCGTCAGTGATGGTACGGCTCATTGCGCGTGATTTTCGCCGCCCGGTAGAGCTGTTCCAGCACGATCGCTCTAGTCCACTCGTGAAGAAACGTCAAACGCGAGAGCGACCACAGAAAGTCCGCTCGCTCCCGGACTGCCTGCGAACAGCCGAACGCGCCGCAGACGATGAGCCGCCTTCGGCTGCCTTCTCTCAGCAGGCGCTCCAGTTCCACGCTCAGTTCGATGCTGTCCAATTGAGTGCCGCGGCGATCGAGCAGCCACACGCAATCGGCGGGCTGAATCGCGCGCATGATACGCTCGCCCTCCTCCGCGATGGCCTCAGCCGCATCGCGGCGCTGCGATGCGCGGACTTCCAGGATATCGACCCGAAGATAGGGCTGTAATCGCCGGCGAAAATCCTCGCATGCTAGCCGGATATACGCCTCCCGAACCTTTCCGACAGCCACGATAGAAACGATCATGCTCATCGCGCATCTTAGCGCCGCCGATTTCATGGACCCGCTCCGATGAGTTTGCAAATGGCGCTCTTTGGTTCAGGAGAACGCGTTTTCGTCGATGACGAAACCGGCAGAATCGCTTACCACCCAACGCTCTTTGAAGCGTATGAAAGCCGCCGGCTGTTCGAGCGTCTCAAAGCGGCTCTGGCGTGGGAACAGGAGACGATGTGGATGTACGATCACTCCGTTGCGGTGCCGCGTCTCATCGCCCGATTCTTGCCGGGCAGCGAATTACCGGAAGAGCTTCTAGGAGCCCAACGCAGGCTGGAGTCGTTCCTGAAAACCTCCTTCAACGCGCTCTCTGTTCAGTATTACCGAAGCGGCAGCGACAGCGTGGCTTGGCACAGCGATCATACCGAAGATCTGATCGACTTGCCGGTCGTTGCAGTCATTAGCTTAGGGGCGACGCGCGAGATGCAGGTGCGCAGCAAATCTCGTCCTGGACGAAGCTTCCGGTGCGATCTCGAAGCGGGAAGCCTCTTTGTGATGAGCGGACGCGCCCAAGAGTTTTGGGAGCATCACATTCCAAAATCCAGCAAGCCGACGGAGCCGCGCATGAGCATCGCGCTGCGTCAGCGGCGTGCAGGGGCGGAGAGCGCGTAGCGATCGCCTCCGCGCTGTTCGATCGCGCCTTCCAACTCTAAGAGGGAAAGTTCCGCCATCAGCTGTGCCGCGCCGATCGCGCACGGTTGCAGCAATTCTTCAAAGCCGCATTCTCCTTCGCGTAGCGCTCTCAACACGGTACCGGCGATCCCGTTGCGCTCGGTGTGTTCAGACTGTGCGGTCTCGCAGGGTGCGGCTTCCTGCGTCAGCCCCAAATCCCGCAGCACGTCGTCGGCGCTGCGCGCTAGCGTTGCGCCGTCGCGTATCAGCGCGTGCGACCCGGCGAAGTGCGGACGGTCGATATCGCCCGGGACGACGAAGACCGGAATCTGTCCCGCCGCCCAGGATGCGGTATTGAGCGCGCCGCTGCGCGCCGGCGCTTCAATGACAACCACCGCATCGGCAAGGGCAGCGATGACGCCGTTGCGCTGCAAGAACTGCGCGGGTCGAGCCGGCCAGTCGGGAGGAAAGGGTGAGAGCACGGCGCCGCCCGCTTCAAGCATGCGTTCCGCAAGCCCGCGATTGCGGCGCGGAAAGAATGCAAAGTGGCCGCCTCCGAGGATGCCGATCGTCGCGCCGCCTTCTTCGAGCGCACCCTCGTGGGCGGCGGCGTCGATCCCGAGCGCCAATCCGGAGATCACGCAGCAATCCGCCCGTGCGAGCGATCGGGCGAAGCTGCGCGCGGCGTTTCGCCCGTATGCCGAAGCGGATCGCGTTCCGACGATCGCGACCGTCGGCCGCTGGAGCCCATCGAGGCAGCCGGCCGCCCAAAGAGCGGTAAACGCGGCCGGGATGGGTCGCGGCCGCAATGCCTCAAAGGCAGCCCTATCGTGGTGAGAAGGGAGGTCCACCCTCTTGCTTTACCGCGTTCCGTGCGGCGCGCAAGGGGAATGCTGAGGAAGGCGTGGGAATACTGCGCCGCATCTAAGGGGGCCGGAGGAGGGAACGTGGCAGCTGAAGCCTACTGTGTGAAGTGCAAGACCAAGCGTCAAATCAAAGACGCGGTGCAGATAACGATGAAGAACGGACGGCCTGCAACCGAAGGCAAATGTCCGGAGTGCGGAACGAAGATGTTCAAGATCGGCGCCGCCAGCTAGGCGGTCCTGGCTCCTGTGAGCCAAGTATATAATACCCCTCTCTTTTTGCGCCCGCACGGCTTGTGGCTTATAATGTAGCCGCCCACAATATGTGGGTTTGCCGTAAGGAGTTGAGCGCTGATCTGTCCCACCTGCCGCCGCAGCGAAACGCGGGTCGTGGATTCACGCGACGACGAAACGGTCGTGCGCCGGCGGCGCGAATGCTTAGATCTGCGCTGTAAGCACCGGTTCACGACCTACGAGCGCATGGAAGCCCCGCGGCTCTTCGTCGTGAAAAAGGACGGGCGCCGCGAGCAGTTCAGCCGCGAGAAGATCCTTGCGGGTCTGCGCCGCGCGTGCGAGAAGCGGCCCGTTTCGGAGAGCCAAATGGAAGCCGTGGCGGCTCAGCTGGAGCGCGAGCTCTTCGCCCGCGGCGATACGGAGGTCTCCGCATCACTGATCGGCGAGAAGTTGATGGAGACGTTACGCAATCTCGACAAGGTCGCGTACATACGCTTCGCGAGCGTCTACCGGCAATTCCGCGACGTCCAAACCTTCCAGGAAGAATTGTCGACGCTGCTCTCCAAGTGAGGGCCGATGCGCCCGGTGATCGTTTCGCTGCAGCGCCTGCCTGAAGGTCACGGATTATCGCTCCCGGAGTACATGAGCGCTCACGCGGCCGGCGCGGATCTGCGCGCTGCCGTTACTGATGCCGTCACGTTGCTGCCCGGATCGCGCGCGCTGATTCCGACCGGTTTCGCCCTTGCCGTGCCTCAAGGATTCGAAGCGCAAGTTCGACCCCGCAGCGGCCTCGCGCTGCGTCACGGCATCACGTGTTTGAATTCTCCCGGCACGATCGACGCGGACTATCGCGGACCGCTGTGCGTGCTTCTGGCCAATTTCGGTTCGGAGCCGTTTGTGGTGCGCCGCGGCGATCGCATCGCGCAGCTGATCGTTTCACCCGTCTCTCGCGCGGACTTTTCTCTCGCTGAGCAATTGCCCGAAACGGCCCGCTCCGGCGGCTTTGGTTCCACGGGACGATGAAGGTTTACATCGTCGGAGCCGGGGCGGTCGGCACGTATCTTGGCGATCTTCTTCAAGGCGTCAACGTGGACATCACCTACGCTCCGCGGCAGCTCGCCGACGTGATCCCGGTCGATGCGGACGTCGCGATCGTCGCCGTCAAAGCGTATGACACCGATTCAGCGATTGAAACGCTGAAAAAGGCGCTTCCCTTTCCGCAAAAGTGCGTCTTCGTCAGTCCGCAGAATGGGATCGGCAACGAAGAAAAGCTCGGCGCGGCTTTCGGTGAGGACAACGTCGTTGCCGCGGCGCTCACGATTCCCGTAGACCGGCGTGATGGCGGGCACGGCAGAGCGGTTCGTGAAGGCGGCGGCATCGCGTTCGCGCCGATGGGAAAAAACGCGTACAATTGGCTGAACGCCACCTTTGCAAGCAGCGGCATTCGCGTGCACGTCGTCCATGATTGGCGCGGGCTCAAGTGGTCGAAGCTGGCGCTTAACATCGTCGCGAATGCAACCTGCGCGATCCTCAACGTATTGCCGAACCGCCTGGTGCATTTCGGCGACGTCTTTACGCTGGAGATCCGCGCGATACGTGAAGTGCGCGCCGTCATGCATGCGATGAGCATCGCGCCTATCGATCTTCCGCGATACCCGGTGCGGATGCTGCAAAATGTTGCCACGCTTCCGAGCCCGGTCGCCCGCCGTTTGCTTGCGAGCCGGGTGGCAGGCGCACGCGGAACCAAAGCGCCGTCACTCTTGAGCGACTTGCGCGCGAACAAAGCCCAGACCGAGGTGGCTTTTCTCAACGGCGCCGTCGCTTCGGCCGGCCGGGACCATGGCGTGCGCACTCCGGTCAATGCCGTCTTCGCGCGCGTGCTCGAGGATATCGCGCATATGCCGCAGCTGTGGGCCAAGTATCGTGAGCGGCCCGATGCGCTGGCGGCTGAAGTTGAAGCTGAAGTCGCGCGGGTTAAGGCGCTAGCTAAGGCCACCCATGCGCCATCCTGACGTTCCGGAGTCGCTGGAAGGCTGGTGGATTCTTCACCGCATGTTCGGCTTCGATCGGCGGCGTTGGATGGAGCATCCAGCGCCCGATAAGAGCGATGCCGCAACTGAGTTTGTCGCGGCGCTGCTAGATCTGAAAGAGCGCCAGGATGCCGACGCAGGCATAGCAGCCCTTGTTGGTCACAAAGCCGATCTGATGCTGACGCACTACGGCAGAAGCTTTGAGGCGATCGCCCAAGCCCAAGTCAAAGTCGATGCCTGCGCGTTGATTGATTTTCTCGAGCCGCGCGATTCGTACGTTTCGGTGTTGGAGCTGGGCCTCTACGAGGCAACCGCGAAGATCCATGAAGCGCTGCGCCATAAAGAACTGACGCCGTTTTCGCCCCAGTGGAACGACGCCTTCGATGCGATGCTGCGCGAGCAGGCGGAGCATCCTCGCAATGCGGAGCGGCTTTGGGCGCGCATCCCGCAGCGCCGGTACGTCTGCTTCTATCCGATGGACAAGAAGCGCGGGGAATCAGTCAATTGGTATCTGCTTCCCTACGCGGAGCGCGCCAGGCTGATGCTCGATCACGGGAAGATTGGCCGTACTTTTCATGGCCGGATGACCCAAGTGATCTCCGGGTCCGTCGGGTACGATGACTATGAGTGGGGCGTCGATCTCTACGCCGATGACCCGCTGGTCTTCAAGAAGCTCATCTATGAGATGCGCTTCGATGAGGCCAGCGCCCGCTATGCCGAATTTGGGCCGTTCTTCTCGGGAATGCAATTCTCTATCGGCGGGTTTTCAGCGTTCTTGGACGGCGAAATTCCGGCGCTGCGCGAATCAGAACCAGCCGCCGTGTGAGAGGGCTCGCGATGCGGGAGGCCGCTGCGGGCGACATCGGCTTTATCGCATCGCTGTTTCGCCTGCCGCACGCGCGCGAGTTTTTGAACGAGCCGGGACGAGCGGCGATCGAGGCCGCTCTCGAAGATCCCAACGTGGAGAGTTATCTTATTGAAGAAGACGGCGCGCCTGCAGGCCACTTTCTGCTCCGCAATCATGAGTGGCTCTTCGATTTCGGCGTGCTGATCGCGCGCCGGCCGCATCGCGGCTTGGGAACGTTTGCGCTGTGCTGGGGAATTTCGCGCGCGTTCCATGGATGCGGGGCGCACCGCGTTTTCTTAGAGGTTCGTGAGGACAATGTACGTACGCGTACGCTTTGCGAAAGGCTTGGTTTCGTTGCCGAGGGGCTGTATCGCGACGGATTTCGCGATGCGCGGACGGGCCGCTATCACAACTTGGTGCCGTACGGACTGCTGCGAAGCGATCGCCCCGGTGACGCGCATTCCAATTTTCTGGAGGTCCGCGCTTAAGGGAAGCAGGCAGTCGCAAGGCGTAAAGCACGAACGAAATGTCGCGGCGCTCCCTCTGGCTAACGCTTGGGATGCTTCTCTTTTTTACCGCGGTCGTCGTGCTGCTCTATTTCAGCGTGCTGCGCACCGTGCGGTACGAACACGCCGTTAGAAATGCCGACTTGCTGCGCGCGCTGGTCGTGCGCCTTCAGCTTGATGAAGAGACCGGCTTGCGCGGCTACACGAGCACGGGGAGGACCGTCTTCCTGCAGCCCTACGTGCAGGCAAGCCGGCGCTTCGGCACGGCCTTCATCTCCCTGCAAAAGGCAGCCGCATCGTTGCACGACGCCGGCTTGCAAGCGCCGATCGCCGCCGAACGCGAGCTGCACCAGCGCTGGATCGACGAGATCGCCCGGCCGCTCACCGTCAAGCCGCGCAATCGGCGCGCGCCGTGGCTGCAGCTGCGCGGTAAATTCGACACGGATCAGTTCCGCGCGCAAGACGATCGTTTGCAGCGACGCTTGCAGAAGATCGCCCAAAGCGCCGACGACGATTTGGCGCGCGCCCTCGGTTATCTAGTCGTCTTCGGCATCCTGGTCGAAGCCGGCATCTTGACGTTCGGTGTTATGAGCGGCCGCGCTGAAGAACGCGCAAATCGCCAGAGGCAGCTCTACGAGAGCGAAAAACGGATAGCCGATTCCTTCCAAACTGCGTTCTCGCAGCCGTCGCTGCCGCTCGTCCCGCCGCTGGGATTACATGGCAGCTACCTGCCTGCGGAGGAGCAAATTTCGGTCGGCGGCGACTGGTACGACGCTTTTGTCGTGCGGGAGGGTGAGCTCTTTTTCACGATTGGCGACGTCACTGGGCACGGAATCGAAGCTGCGGTGACGATGAGCCGCGTCCGTCAATCGCTGATCGTCGGCGCTATGCGCGAGAGCGATCCGGCGACGATCCTGCGGTGGACGAATGAAACGCTCTTTGCGCAATCCGAGCGCATCGTCACGGCGATCTGCGGGTTTGTCGATCTGCGCACGCTAGAGGTTCGCTATGCGACCGCCGGCCATCCGCCCCCCGTGCTGGCTCGCGTGAACGAGCGCGCGCGCTTCGTTCGGTACGGCGGTGTGCCGCTCGGGGTTGAGAAAGGATCACATTATCAAACCTTCGTCGAACAGGCCGAGGCGGGATCACTCTTAGTGCTTTATACGGACGGGTTAATCGAGTACAAACGCAATCTCGATGTCGCCGAGGCGCAATTGCTTCAAGCGGCGGAAGAGCTCGTGCGCGCTCCGGGACGGCGCGATCCGACGATCTTCATTCGCGAACGGTTCTTCAGCGTGTCCGCTCCCGCGGACGACGTAGCGGTGCTCGCGATCACCTTTGGCGCCGGTGTGGGCAGCGCGACGCGCGACACGCGCGTGGACGCGCTGCAGCTGGCCGGCGAGCAGGTTTCTTAAGGGCGCCGTTAGGGCTCTTTCGCCCAGGTATTGCGCAGCGCTGCATATGGGGGACGCGTTCGGCGTTCCCGCGCTGATCCGGTTGATCCCAAACCAGGCGTGATCGAAGTATCCGCCGGCAAATTTCGGATCCACAAGGCCATCAGGAAAGTCCCATGCTTCGACGCAGCTGCATTACGCTAAAGCCTATAGGTCTTCGGAGACGATTGCGTCGTCAGAATTGGGCGGTCGATCGCGAAGCCGCTGATGTCACTTGCCGTTGTACCGTCCACCACCAGATCGCTGAAGATCCGTCCGATGACCGAAGCGAACTTGAAGCCGTGTCCGCCTCCTACCGCCACGTGAACGTTCGGATGCTCGGGAAGCGAGTCAAGGATGAAATCGCGATCCGGCGGAGACGTGTACAAGCAGGTCTTTACGAGATGCTCCGGGCCCAACGCGCTCGGCAGATGCGTTTCAAGAAATGCGCGCACGCGCGCGGTGATGTCCGGATCGGATTCGAAATCGCGTGCGTCGGGATCGACCCGTTTGCCGCCGGCATCCTGCGTTGCCTTGACCGCCGGCTCCCCAAAGACCGGAAAGCCGTAGAACGACGGATCGTCGATCCAGATCCATACCGGAAAGCGCCCTATCGCGAAATCGTGGAGCAACGGCGAGCGAAAATACATGTGCTGTTCTTTTGTGGTCTCGAGCGGGATGCTTACGTCGAAGTGTGAAAGCGCCCGCGCCGTCCAAGGCCCTGCCGCCACGATGAGCGATCCGGCAGTCCAACGCCGGTGATCGCTTTGCACGACGATTTGGCCGCCGAAGCTTTGTATCGCGCCGGCCGTCGCATGCTCTAGCAGCGTTGCACCGAGCTCGCGCGCAAGCTTCTGATGTGTGGCGGTCGCGCGCTCCGCAGCAACGAGCCCGGTGTCGCTTTGGAAGAGTCCGTGAACGTCATCGGCGATGCGGAATTGCGGAAATCGCCGGCGGATCTCGTGCGCGTCGAGCTCTTCAAACGGCACGTGGCAGGCGCGCATCGAGCCGGCATAGTCCTCGAGCGGGATCGCGCCGTGACGAGGACCGAGATAGAGACCGCCGGTCTTGTAGATCAGCTTTGTGCCGGAATCACGTTCAACGGCGTCCCACGCCGCATAGGCCTCTTTCGCCAGCCGCACATAGTTTGGCGCGTGGTACGAAAGGCGAATGATCCTCGAGTGATCGTGAGAGGCTGCGCGCGCGTGGCCGAATTCAAATTGTTCGAGCCCTAAGACGCGAGCGCCGCGTTTTGCAAGCCAATACGCGGCACCGCTGCCGATGGCCCCAAGCCCCAGGACGACGACGTCGTAATCATGGTTCATCGATCGTCGTATCGGCCCGTTTGCACGCAGCGAAATTTCGTTCGCGCTACGCGGCCCACCTCGCCTTAAGCCGCGCGCGTCTCCAGGCGTTCCAAACTTCGGTAGTGAATCGCTTCGGCGATATGCTCGGTCATGATCTCTTCCTTACCTGCGAGATCCGCTATCGTGCGCGCGGCGCGAGCGATGCGATCGAGTGCGCGGGCTGAAAACTGCCGCTTTGCGCTGGCATGCGCAAGCAGCTGCATGGCCGCGGTATCCAGCCGGCAGTACCGGCGCATCGCATGCGGCGGGATCTCGGCATTGCACGTCAGCGAGGTGCCCAAGAATCGGCGCTGCTGAAGTTCGCGCGCGGCAACGACGCGCGCGCGAACTTCAGCGGATCCTTCACCGCCGTGCGGGCGCACTATATCGTCGAACGGGACGCGCGCGACTTCGATCTGCAGGTCGATCCGATCCAAGAGCGGACCGGAAAGTTTCGAGACGTACTTCGCGACAGCAGCGTCATCGCAGCGGCATTCCGAAGTACGCGTGCCGCGATAGCCGCACGGACACGGATTCATCGAAGCGACAAGCATGAAGCGTGCCGGATATGTGAACGTCCCGGCGGCGCGCGCGATCGTGACGCTTCCCTCCTCGAGCGGCTGACGCATCACTTCGATTGCCGCACGGTTGAATTCGGGAAGCTCGTCCAAGAAGAGCACGCCGTGGTGCGCGAGGCTGATCTCGCCCGGTTTTACCGTCGCGCCGCCTCCGACGAGCGCCGTTTGACTGATTGTATGATGCGGAAAGCGAAACGGGCGCGTTCGCACGATCCCCGGCGTCGCGCCGAGGAGCCCGGCAACGCTGTAGATCTTCGTTACCTCCAGCGCTTCGTGTTGCGTCATTGGCGGAAGAATCGAAGGCAAACGGCGTGCGAGCATCGTTTTGCCGCATCCGGGCGGACCAACGAAGAGGAGATTGTGCCCTCCGGCAGCCGCGATTTCGAGCGCCCTTTTGGCAGCAGCTTGACCCTTGACGTCTGCAAAATCGGCGTGCACGGGATCGACGATCGCCGGCAACTCTTCCGCTGGTGGGATCGCGCGCCATTTCCCGCCGTTACCCATGACGACGCAGACGGCGTCCTGCAGCGAATCGATCGCGTAGATCTCGATGCCCTCAACGAGCGATGCTTCGCGCGCATTTTCTCTTGGAACGATAAGCTTTGAGAAGCCGGCGTTGCGAACGCCGAGCACCATCGGCAGGATGCCGCCGACCGCGCGGAGCGTTCCGTCCAGCGCCAATTCGCCCAATGCAGCGTAGGTCTGGAGCGCCGCGCGATCGAGTTGACCGTCGATGTTCAGCAGCGCGAGGGCGATCGCGAGGTCGAACGCGGGCCCTTCCTTACGCACGTCTGCGGGTGAAAGATTGACCAGCAGCCTTCCGGCCGGATAAGCGAAGCCGCAGTTGAAGATCGCCGCCTTCACGCGTTCGCGCGCTTCGTTCAGCGCGCGATCCGGCAAGCCGATGATCGTGAGTGCCGGCGATCCGGCCGAACTGTCCGCTTCGACGCGCACGACATAGCCGTCGATTCCCAGCATCGCAGCGGAAAAGGCAAGTGAAAGCAACGGCAACCTCCGCCGCGTTCCTTCACGACGACGGAAATCGTCCACAAGCGGAAATGAGAAGCGCGTCGAAAGGCGCCGCCCATGCACCTCACCACCCTCGACTGGGCGATCATCATCGTCTCCGTCGGAATCATGTTCATACCGGCGATCGTCCTGGCGCGCCGCGCAGGGAAGGACACGGCGGAGTTTTTTGTCGCGGGGCGCCAAGCGCCGTGGTGGCTGATCGGCATCTCGCTCGTGGCAACGACGTTCAGCACCGACACGCCAAACTTGGTCACCAACATCGTCCGCCAAGGAGGCGTCGCGGGAAATTGGCAGTGGTGGGCCTTTCTACTCACCGGCATGGCGACCGTGTTTTTCTTCGCGCGCTTGTGGCGGCGGAGCGGCGTGCTGACCGATTTGGAATTTTACGAAGCCCGCTACTCGGGAAAAGCTGCCGCGTTCGTGCGCGGCTTTCGGGCGGTCTATCTCGGACTGTTTTTCAACTGCGTGATCATCGCGAGCGTCAGCCTCGCGGCCTCCAAGATCGCGAGCATTCTCTTCGGCGTGCCGCAATGGATCACGCTGGTCGCCGGCGGCGCGTTTCCGGTGCTCTTCGCCTCAATCTCCGGCTTGTGGGGCGTCATGGTGACGGATATGCTGCAGTTCTGCATCACGATGAGCAGCGCGTTCGCCGCCGCCTACTTCGCGGTCAAGATACCCCAGGTCGGCGGATTGCGTGGATTGTGGCAGCACGTTGCAAACACTCATCCGCAATATCTGAGCGTCCTGCCGCACTTTGCCGATTGGAAAACGACGCTTGCGATCTTCGTCATTCCGCTGACGGTCGCGTGGTGGTCATCGTGGTATCCGGGCGCCGAGCCGGGCGGCGGCAGTTACGTTGCGCAGCGCATGCTTTCGGCGCGAACCGAGCGCGATTCGGTCTTCGGCACGCTCCTCTTTCAAGCCGCGCACTACGCGCTTCGGCCTTGGCCGTGGATCGTCGTTGCGCTGGCCTCACTGATCGTCTATCCCACCGTCGGCGACATCGCGCATCGTTTTCCGCACGTGCAAACGAAGCTGCTCGGCGACGACATTGCCTATCCCGCGATGTTGATCTACCTGCCGGCCGGCTTCGCCGGATTCATGGTTGCGGGACTCTTCGCCGCATATCGATCGACACTGGAAACGCATTTGAACTGGGGGACGTCGTATCTCGTGCACGATCTCTACCGCCGCTTCATCGTGCAAGGGCGCTCGGAGCGTCACTATGTGCTGATCGCGCGATTCGTAACGGTGGCGATCATGATCTGCGGCGGGCTCTTGACCACCGTGCTCAACACCGCCAAGGAAACGTTCGACTTGATCCTCTCGATTGGCGCGGGCACCGGACTCGTGTATCTCCTGCGGTGGTTTTGGTGGCGCATCAATGCTTGGACGGAAGTGAGCGCGATGGGAGCGTCTTTTGCAACCTCGGCGACGTTCTTCATCCTCGCGAAGACCGGACACGTCATCGAGCCGAGTATCGTTCTCGTCGGCACTGTCGCCATAACGACCATCGTCTGGCTGATGGTAACGTTTGCAACGCCGCAAGTGGACGAGGCGACGCTCGAGGCGTTCTATAGAAAAATCCGCCCACCGGGGGCAGGCTGGGCGCGGATTCGCAGAGCCAGCGGCGCGCCGGCCTCGCCGGACAGCCTTCCTATGGGATTGCTCGGATGGGTCCTTGGATTGCTTGCGGTCTATTCCGCGCTGTTCGGAGCCGGTGCATATCTCTACGGGCGATCGGCGGCCGGCGTGCTCTACACCGCAATCTTCGTAGCGGCAGTGGCGGGGCTCGTAAGGATTACGACGCTGGTTTGGCGTCCTTCGATAACCTCAGGACAAGCCTCGTGATGTTGTCCACAGCGTTCACAGGCACGTAGGAGCGCGCTGTGGATAGCCTAAACCACGGTCGGAACGCTTTTTTCATGGAGGCATAAGGTGAAGAATCCTGGCGGGCTCCTGCTCTGTGCCGCAGCGATCGCTGCGGTTGCGGCATGCTCTTCGAACGGCTCGAACGGCAAGACGACGACAACGACCACGACGGCTAGCGGCGGCGCAAAGACGATCGGCGTTTCGATTCAGGATCTGGAAGCGCAGTTCTATCAGCAGATGGAAGCCGGCATGCAGTCGCAGGCAGCCAAGTACAACTATAAGGTGATCTTCGTCGACGCCAATCGCGACAGCTCGAAGCAGCAATCGCAGGTCGAGGACTTCATCTCCAAACGCGTCGATGCGCTGGTTCTGACGCCGTACGACTCGCAAGCGATTGGCAGCGCTATCGCGGAGGCCAATCAAGCCGGCATTCCGGTGTTCACGGCCGACATCGCGAACGCGAGCAGTCGGGGAAAAGTGATCTCGCACATCGCCTCAAACAACGTGCAAGGCGGTCGGGAAGCCGGGATGCTGATGTGCAGAGCGCTCGGCGGATCGGGCGACGTGGCGATTCTCGATGAGCCGGAAGTTACCAGCGTGCAGGACCGTGTCAAAGGCTTCAAGATGGCGCTGCAGCAGCACTGTCCGAACGTCAAGATCGTCGGCGACGTCGATTCGGGCGGCAGGCGCGACAAAGCGAGCTCCGACATGGGCGACGTGCTGCAGCGCCACAAGGGCCTCAAAGGTGTTTTCGGCATCAATGATGACTCGGCGCTGGGCGCCGTTTCCGCGCTGCGCGCTGCCGGTGCTGCAGGGGTGTTCGTCGTCGGCTATGATGCCACGCCCGAAGCGCGAACGGCAATCAAGAACGGCGCGATCTATGGCGATGCTATTCAGTACCCAGCGCAGATAGGCCAGAAAACCATCGATGCGATTCACGACTACTTCAACAGGAAGAAAGTGCCGCCGCGGATCGACGTCGTCGTGGGAACGTTTACGAAAGCCAACGCCGCTAAGTAATCAGCCCTGAAAACCGCACCGCTCCTCGAGATGCGCGACATCGGGAAATCTTTTCCCGGCGTCCGTGCACTCGAAGGCGTGAGTCTTACGCTTTACGCCGGCGAAGTGCTGGCGGTCGTCGGGGAAAACGGGGCCGGCAAATCGACGCTGATGAAAATCCTTGCAGGCGCGCACCCTGCGGATGCGGGCGAGATCTTCGTTGACGGACGGCGCGTCGCCATAGAGACGCCGCGAGCCGCCGAGGATCTGGGCATCGGCATGATCTACCAAGAGTTCAATCTCGTGCCCGCGCTCAATGCGATCGACAATATCGTTTTGGGCAACGAGCCGGTGCGCGGGGTCTTCATCGATGAACGCGCCGCTCGAGATCGCGCCACGGCGGTCTTCGCGGAACTCGGCATCGTCCTGCCGCTCGATACGGAAGTTTCGCATCTTTCCGTTGCGCAGCAGCAGATGGTGGAAGTAGCCAAGATTCTCTCGCGCCACGCCCGCATCATCGTCATGGACGAGCCGACCGCGGCGCTCACCGAACGCGAAACCGATAGGCTCTTTGAGATCATTAAGCGGCTGAAAGCAGGCGGCGCCGGCATTCTCTACATCTCGCATCGCATGGAAGAGCTTCCGCGCATTGCCGATCGCGTGGCCGTGCTGCGTGACGGACGGCTGGTCGAATCGCGTGCCGCCGCCGATTTTCCGCCCGAGGACGTGATTCGCGCGATGGTGGGACGGCGGCTCGAGGCACATTTTCCGGCGCTTCCGGCGGTCAAGGCGGATGCCCGCGTCATGCTCGACGTGCACGATCTTCGCAGAGCGCCGGCGGTCAACGGCGTTTCGTTTGCCGTTCGAGCGGGGGAGATCGTTGGACTTGCCGGTCTCGTAGGCGCCGGAAGAACCGAGATCGTTCGGGCGATTGCGGGCGCCGACGTGCCGCAAGAAGGCGCGATCGAGGTCGGTGGGCGTGCAATACGGATCAGAAACCCTTCCGACGCTATCGCCTGCGGCATTGCTTTCATTACGGAGGATCGCAAAGCGCAAGGTTTGGTCCTGGGCATGAGCGTCCGCGAAAACATCACGCTTGCGCACCTGCGAGATTACGTGGACCGCGATCTGCTGATCGATGCAAAGCGTGAAGAAGCCGCGGCCAGCGAATCGATTGCCGAATTGCGCATACGCACGCCGAGCCCGGAGCAACTGGTGCGCAACTTATCCGGAGGCACCCAGCAGAAAGTCGTGCTGGCGAAGTGGCTTCTCGGAGAAGCTCAGGTCTTTCTCTTCGACGAGCCGACGCGCGGGATCGATGTGGGCGCGAAATCCGAAATCTATTTCCTGATGGTCAAGCTGGCCGAGCGAGGAGCCGCTATCGTCATGGTCAGCAGCGAGCTGCCCGAGGTGTTGGGAATGTCCCATCGCATCCTCGTCGTTCGCGGCGGACGGATCGTTTTGGAACTTCCGCGAGAACGGGCGACGCCCGATGCAGTCATCGCTGCCGCCGCCGGAGCTGCAGCTTAATGCAAGAAGCTCGCGTCAAGGCCGATCTCGCTCAGGCGTCGAGCGCGATCCGCCTGCACCAGACGCGGGCGTACTGGCTGCGCATTCTCGCAGCGATCGCTGCGCTCATCGTCATAGCCGTGGCAATCAACTGGGGAGCGCACGGCGCATTCCTGCAGCCGGGCAACATTCTTCGCGTGCTGCGGCAGATCACGTACAACTGCATCATGGGCGTCGGCGAAACGTTCGTGATCATCACCGCCGGCATCGATCTCTCAATCGGTTCGCTGATCTCGCTCTCGGGCGTCGTGATGGCGCTCTTCGCCAATGCGCTGCCGCTGCATGGCTTTGCGCTGATCGCCGCGACGCTCATCGTCGGTTTGAGCGTCGGCGCGCTGGCCGGTTTCGTCAACGCGGTGCCGGTCGTCAAGTTGAACCTGCCGCCCTTCATCACCACGCTCGCGATGATGCAAGTGGCACTGGGGCTTTCGTTCATGGTCTCGCATGGAAGACCGGTGCCGCTGCAGAGCACCGACTTTCAAAATACCGGCTTCGGCGTTCTTCTAGGCGGCATTACCGGCGCGATGCATCTGCCGGGCATACCCGTTCCGGTCATTTGGATGATCGTCATTATCGTGGCCGGCTCGGTGCTGCTGATGCGTACGCCGTTTGGTCGCTACGTCTTTGCACTTGGCGGCAACGAAGAGGCGGCGAGGCTCGCCGGGATCTCAGTACGGCGCGTAAAGACGATGGTCTACGTGATCAGCGGGATGTGTGCGGCAACCGTCGGTTTCTTGTATATGGCGCTTTTTTCATCGGGATCGCCGCAAACGGGAACCGGCGATGAGATGCTGGAGGCAATTGCCGCGGTCGTCGTTGGCGGAACGAGCCTGATGGGCGGTCGCGGAACGATCGTCGGAACGTTCTTCGGCGCTCTGTTGATCGGGTTGCTCTACAACGCTATGAATCTGCTCAGCATCGAATCGTATCTGCAGAAGGTGGTGCTGGGCGCGGTGATTCTGCTGGCTGTCGTCCTGGACGAATTACGCAAGCGCTACTTACGCCGGACGTAGTCCCGGAATGAAGACGCGGCCGGAACCGTTGGGTGTGCTCTCGCTGGCAGCGCTGGGCGTTGTCTTCGGAGACATCGGCACGAGCCCGCTCTATGCGTTCAAACTCTGTTTTACCGGCGAATTCCCGGCCTCCGTCGTGCCGTCAAACATCTTAGGCATCGTCTCGCTGATCTTCTGGGCGCTGGTCGTCATCGTCTGCGTCAAATACGTCGGATTCTTGTTGCGAGCCGACTATGATGGACAAGGCGGGACGATCGCACTTCTCGCGCAGCAGATTCCGGCCGGCGGACGCGCTGCAATACCGATTGGGCTCTCTACGCTCGCGCTGATCGTCCTTTTCGGTTCGTCGATGCTCTACGGTGATGGATCGATCACCCCCGCGATTTCAGTGATCTCCGCTGTCGAGGGACTGGACGTGTGGACGAAGGCGGCGCATCCTTTGATCGTCCCGCTCTCCGTAGTCATTCTGGTCCTCTTGTTTGCCGTTCAGCGCCGCGGCACTGAACGGATCGGCAAGCTTTTCGGACCTATCATGCTGACCTGGTTCTCCACCATCGGAATGGCCGGCGTATTCGCCATCGTTCGCCATCCGAAAATCCTGGGGGCAGTCAACCCAGCCTATGCGATTGAGTTTTTTGCGCACAATGGCGTGCGAAGCGTCCTAATCTTCGGAGCGATTGTCCTTTGCGTCACGGGCGTCGAAGCGCTCTATGCGGATTTGGCGCACTTCGGGCGCAAGCCGATCACTGCAGCGTGGGTTTTCGCCGTTTTTCCTGCGTTACTGCTGAATTACTTTGGGCAGGGCGCCTACGTGCTCTCCGATCCGCGGGCTATCGCGTCGCCGTTCTACGGACTCGTGCCGCGGTGGGGATTGATTCCGATGGTCCTGCTCGCGACCGTTGCCACCGTCATCGCTTCGCAGGCGTTGATCTCCGGAGTTTTTTCGCTTACGCAGCAGGCCATGCAATTGGGATACGTCCCGCGCTTTCGCATCGTTCACACCTCGCGCCATTTCGCCGGCCAAATCTACATGCCGACCGTCAACGCGGCGTTGGGACTGGTTTGCATCTTGCTGGTGATCACATTCCGCTCTTCCGAAGGATTGGGCGGAGCGTACGGTTTGGCGGTGACGATCACAATGCTGACCGACACGATTGCCTTCGCGGCGCTGCTCCGAACGCGCTGGAAATGGCCGGCTTGGGAATGGGTGCCCCTGATCGGCTTGTTCTTGGTTTGGGAGATACTCTTCGTCACCGGAAACGCGTCGAAGATCCTCTCCGGGGGCTGGGTCCCGCTGTTGATAGCTGCAACCCTGTTCACGTTGTTCATGACTTGGAACCGGGGGCGGCGTCGTATGATGGGGCGTCTGGCAATGCAGACCGTGCCCGTTCAAGAGTTCTTAAAAGAGGTCAAAGAGCCGACGTATGTCAGCGGTACGGTCTTTTTCCTCACGCCCGATCCGCGCGGCATTCCGTTTATCTTGGAGCACCAATGGATTCGAACGCATATCATTTTCGACACGATCGTGCTGCTCACGGTCATGCATGCGTCTCGGCCGTTCGTGCATGCTGAAAACCGGGTGGAGGTTGAGGATCTGGCGCCGCGGCTGCTGCGCGTGAAAGCTTGGTACGGCTTTATGCAGGAGCCGACGATCCACGACATCCTCAAGCACCTGCGCAAGCAGCGGCCTTCTACCGACTTTTCGCATCCGACCTATTACCTCGCCAGCCCAAAGATCGCGCCGGACCCATCCGCGCACGCGCTGCCGGCATGGCAACGCAACCTCTTTCGCTGGATGACGCGTAATGCGCGTCCGCTCACCGACTCGCTCGGCTTGCCGCCGAACAGCGTCATCGAGTTCGGCGTCGAAGTGCGGATCTAAACTCGAAGACGTTCCGCGCGCGACGTTTCATCGACGAGCAGCGTTCCATGCTCGCCTTCCACGCCGATCAAAACGTCGCATTTGGCGTTGGCGGCGATCTGCTCGATGGCGCGTCCGAGCGGCGCTCCGGTATAGCGCCCTTCGCGATAAGACCCCATCACGATGAGATCCGCCTCTTCACGCTTTGCGAGATCCAGGACCGCTTGCGAGGTTTCACGATGGTGGATCACTTCGGTTCGTGCTTCGATGCCGTAGCGTTTTGCGATGACTTCGGCTGACGCCATCACGTCGAGCGCGTCGCGGTCCTCGGGTTCCATGACGGCGCTCGTCGGCAGCGTAAAAGGCACTTCGATAACGTAGATCGCCAGCAACTCGGAGCTCTGGCCGCGTGCAAGACGGGAAGCCAAAACCATCATATGCTCGGAGGCGATATCGGAAGAAAAGACGACGATGACCGTCCCCAGCCGCCGCTTGAGCGTTTGCTCCGCCGCTTTGGCGACGATATCGGCCTTGGTCTTCGGGGGATGCAGCATCCAGTAGAGCGTCAGAGCGACCAGGGCCAGCAGCGCGAGCGAGACCGCGATGCCGCCGCCGGTCAAGGTCAGCGGGGCGTTCACGTCTGACGGCGCAAATTGAATGTCCGGTAAAGGCCGAGCGCGATCAGGGCAACACCCAAGATCGTGCCGGGCAAGGCTTCGAAACGGATCCCGGCGGCACGTACGATCTGCACGATGATGGCTGCGCCCAAGATGATAAAGACCACTCCGTTGACCGACTTGAACGTACGCACGATCGCTAGAAAGCGTTCTTGTGAAGCGTCATGCGATCGCCGTCGAGCGCAACGACGTCGAATCGAATCGGTGCGGCGGGTGCAACGATCTGCGCGTACTCTTCGGCCACTTTGCGGAGGCGCGCGCGCTTACGGGCGTTGACGCCGCTGAGCGCGCTTCCAAAGCTGCGGCTCCATCGCGCCTTGACTTCAACGAAGACGACCGTGGGCCCGTCGGCGCAGAGCAGGTCGATCTCGCCGCCGGGAAGCTGTAAATTTCGCCGCACGATGCGATAACCGGCTGCCGCGAGCAGCGCCGCAGCTCGCTGCTCGCCCGAGCGGCCCTTTTCAAAGTTTCTAGACAAAGCCGAAGGCGAGTTGCGCCTCGCGCACGCGCCACCAGTTCGATCGATGGTGCAGCGACGGGCCATGTTCCTTGAGCGCCGCGATGTGATCCGGCGTGGCGTAGCCCTTATTTTCGGCGAAGCCGTAGCGTGGTTCGATCCCGTGCAAGTCGACCAGCAGTGAGTCGCGATAGACCTTTGCGACGATCGACGCGGCGGCAACGGTCGCGCTTCGCTCGTCGCCTTTGATCAGCGGTTCTTGCGGTCCTGAAAAGCTGCGCAAGCGAACGGCATCCGTGATCAAGTATTCAGGCGAGACGTCCAGGGCAGCGATCGCGCGTTCCATTGCCAAGACGCTGGCCCAGTAGATGTTGAGGCGGTCGATCTCCGCAACGCTGGCGACGCCGACAGACCATGCTGCGACGGCGGCTTTGATCGACTCGGCAAGTTCGATGCGAAGCTCGGGGCGCACTTGCTTGGAGTCGTTGAGACCGTGAAGCATCAAGGGCTGATGAGCGACGACGCACGCCGCGACCACCGGCCCTGCAAGCGGCCCGCGGCCGACTTCATCGATGCCTCCTATGTAGCAGAAGCCTCTCTCGCGAGCGCGTTTTTCAAAGACGTGAATGCGGTGCAGCCGCCGGCGCTCGCGTTCGTAAGCGTTCTTGGCCTTACGCTGCTTGAGCGTCATCAGGGGCCGGCTCCAAAGTGATGCGTCCGAATGTTCCTTCGTTGAACTCTTTGATGTACGACTGAGCCGCGTTGTGCATCGCGATTTCGCCACCCTTTTGGCGAAAACCGCGCGCCGAGGCAAAGCTTTGCAAGGTCGGAGCGTCCCGGTGGTGGTTTTCCTGCAGCCATCGGCTCAAGCGTGAAGCGACGTCTTCGGGATCGTAGCGAGCTCGCGGGACGGCTCCGACGAGAGCCAGCTTCCACTGCGCCTCCGTGCTCGCTATTTTGGGAACGAGCACGCCCGGCGTGTCCATCAGCTCTAACGAGGGCCCCAAGCGAAACCACTGAAGCGCGCGCGTCACGCCCGCGCGATTCTCGATCCGCGCAACCGAGCGTCCGATCAAACCGTTGATCACCGTCGATTTGCCCGAATTCGGCACCCCGACCACCATCGCGCGATGGGGGCCGCCGTTTTCGCCGGCGCGCTCGAGCAAGCGGCGAGCTTCATGCAGCGAACGAGCGTTGCGAGCGTCCACAGCTGCAGCATTTGACGATCCAAATGCGGCGATCCAGCGTTCGGTCTCTCGCGGTTCGGCGAGATCGCCGCGCGTGAGGAGACGCAGCCGCCGCTTGCGCTCGGCCATCTGATGCAAAGCCGGGTTGGAGCCGCTTGCCGGAACGCGCGCATCGATTACCTCGATCACCACGTCGATGAGCGCCATGTATTGCATGATGCGCCGCACGGCGGCGGCCATGTGACCGGGATACCACTGGATGGTCCTATCACCGTCCGCCACGTCAAGCCTAGAGCGAGCCGAAACTTTCTAAGGGCCAGATGCCTGCAATCGCTTTGCCGAGGACCCGATCTTCGCGGACAAAGCCCCAAAAGCGCGAATCCTCGCTCGCCGCACGATTGTCACCCAACACGTAGAGCGATCCTCGAGGAACCATGATGGCCGCAAAGCTGCGCCGATCGGAAAAGCGAACGTACGGCTCGCGTAAGGCGACCCCGTTGAGCAAGACGGCGCCCCGGTCGATCGCGATGCGATCGCCGGGCAGCCCTATGATCCGCTTGATGAAGACTTCGTGCGCCGGCGCGTCGTGGTGAAATGCGATGATGTCGCCGCGGCGCGGTCCATGCAGGCGATAGGAGATCGTGTCGATGAGCACGATTTCGCCGGGCGAAATGTGCGGCGCCATGGACAGGCCTGAAACTTGCGGCGTGCGGAGAAAGAAAGCCAGCGCGACCGCGCCGAGAACCGCGACTTGCAGCGTTGCGCATGCGACGGATCGCCAGTGCAGTTGCCGTTGCACGGACCCAATTCTTCGCCGCCGGCGACGGAATTCCTAACGCTATAAGATCCGCGCGTGATTGAAGGGCCAGAAGATGACGAATGCGCGGCCCGTAAAACCGGCTGCTTTTCCAGACTCCGGACCGCTCGCGAACCTGCCGCGGACTTGGGCGAAGCCCCATACGTGTGAATCTTCGGAGTCGTTGCGATTGTCGCCCATCATGAAGTAACAGTTCTTTGGAATGCGGTTTGGAGAGCTCCAAAAACGCCTGGGCGGGATATTTGCTTGCGAGCTTTCGAGGGGGGCGCCGTCGTAGTAGATCCCGTAGTTCTTGACTTCGAGCGTGTAGTCCGGCGGAGCGGCGACGTATGGCTCCTTGAGCGCCCTTCCATTGAGGTAGACGACGCCGTTTCGAACGCGCAGCGTATCGCCGGGGCGTCCGATGACGCGTTTGATGAAGTCATCGGTCGTCGGAAGGGGCGGCGGAAAGACGACGATATCGCCTTCGTGTGGCGCATGGAAGCGGTACTCAAATTTGTTTACCAGCAGAACGTCGCCGACTTGGAGCGTAGGAATCATCGAACCTGACGGAATGTAGTAGGTGCGGGCGACGAACGTGATCAGCAAAAACGCCGCAAAGCCCGCGACGATGAACGGGTCGAGGTACTCGCGCGCGAAGCTTCGAGACCGCCCGTGCGAACCGGCGGCGACCGGCCGCAGCGTGAGAACAACGCGCGCGATGAAGAACGCGCCAACCAGGCCTAGGAGCTCAGCGGGCGTCACCGGAGAATGCGCATGCGATCGAGCGGCCACACCGTGAGAAATGCGCGTCCCTCAAACTCGGCCCGTGAAGCGAAGCCCCATATGTGCGAGTCGTCCGAATCGCTCCGGTTATCTCCGACCACGAAGTAAAATCCGGCTGGAACTCGATCCGCGGCCTGCCATCGCCTGCGCGCCGGAATCTGCGCCCGGTTCGAAGCGAGCGGATCGCCGTCGATGTAAATGCCGTAATTGCGGACCGCGAGATCGTAGTCCGCGCGTTGCGGCGCGGAAGGTTCCGATAGCCGCTTTCCGTTGACGTAGATGAGACCGTCGCGAATACGCAGCCTGTCCCCCGGGACGGCAACGATCCGTTTAATGAACTCGCCGTTCGAGGTGAATGGTGGATGGAAGACCGCTATGTCTCCGCGCTGCGGCGTATGCATGCGGTATTCGAACTGATTGACCAGCAGCACGTCGCCCACGCGCAGCGTCGGCGACATCGATGCGGAAGGGATCGAATAGGTGCGAAGCACGAACGTGGCGAGAAAGAGCACAGCCAGTCCGGCGGCAATCAACGCGTCGAGAGAGCCGCGCAGCCTCTGAATGCCTTGGACGGAGCTCGAGGAGGAAGAGGGGCGCAGCGTCAGCGCGAAGCGCGCGAGCGCGAAGACCGAAACGACGCCAAGCAGCTGTAGTGCGGACAGAGGACGTTATCGGGCCGGCTTTTTCTCTTTGATCCGGGCCGCCTTGCCGATCTTTTCGCTGAGATAATAGAGCCGGCTGCGGCGCACGACGCCGCGTTTGCTGACTTCGATCCGTTCGACGCGCGGACTGTGCAGCAAGAAAGTCCGCTCGACGCCGACGCCGTGCGCAATCCGCCGGAGGGTGATCGACTCCTGCGCGCCTCCGCCTTTACGGACGATCACGACGCCCTCGAACATTTGAACGCGCTCTTTGCCGCCTTCGATGACCTTCGAATAGACCTTCACCGTATCGCCCGGGCGGAACTCCGGAACGTTTTCCTTGCGTTGCTCGCGGTTCAAAACATCGATCACATTCATGGTCGTACTTTCGTCAGGGTGAATATGGAAAAAGCCGGCTGCGCTCCGCGGCAACCTTGCAATACTAGCATGCTGGCTCGCCGGGTCGCAATGTTTTTAACAGGCGTATCCGGTCTGCCCTTCGACAACGCTCAGGGCAAGCTAACCCTTCACGCCCCCCGCACCGGTGATGGATAGTACCGGCGTGGGCCCCGGCAGTTCTATCCATCACTGCCCCTCTGCATCACGCTGAGAAGAACGCGTTTCCGTTCTTGGACCTTTGTGCTCTTATTGTGGCGCCTCGTCCGTAACAAGGTCCGGGCGACGGGCCGCGGTCCGCGCACGTGCCGCGTCGCGCCGCCACCGAGCGATGGCGGCATGGTTTCCCGAGAGCAACACCGGGGGCACTTCGATCCCGCGAAAGACGGGAGGGCGTGTGTAGCTCGGATAGTCAAGCGTTCCTTCGCTGAAGGATTCGCTCTTGAGCGACTCGCCGGCGATCGAGCCCTCCAAGAGCCTGACCGTCGCATCGAGCATGACCAGCGCCGGCAGCTCGCCGCCTGTGACGACGAAGTCGCCGAGCGAGTACTCCTCGGCGCCGTAGAGGGTGACCAGCCGCTCATCGATGCCTTCGTAATGGCCGCAGACAAAAATGAGCCGCTCGAACTCGGTCGCAAACCGCAACGCATCCCGCTGCTCGAAACGCTTCCCCGCCGGGCTCGGCACGACGATCAGCCGCCGTTCCTCCGGCGGCGCGGCCGGGATGATCCGGTCGAGAATGCGCGCCAACGGCTCGATTCGCATGACCATGCCGGGCCCGCCGCCGTACGGCTGATCATCCGCGCGCTCGGTGCCTTCGAGCGCATCCAAAACGTGATGGTAGCGAATGTCGACGACGCCGGCCTCGACTGCCCTGCCGACGATCGACAGACCGACGAAGGGTGCAAAGATCTCCGGAAAGAGCGTCAGAACGTCGACCGTGAACATATGCGGCTGTGTTCACCTTGCGCCGGTTTCTGGCTCTTTTCCGATCCGATATGCTCACGCCGTTCGAGCTGGCGATCCGAGATTTGGCGCAGGGCCGAGATGAGGAGGCGCTGCGGCGGCTTGATGCGCTCAACGCCGAAACGGCGCGGCCCGCCTCCGAACGGGCGGCGATCGCGAACAAGCGCGGCGTCGCTTTGATTCATCTCAAGCGCTCGAGTGAAGCTCGCGCTGCCTTCGAGGATGCGCTGAAGGTCTTGCCCGCATACGCACCCGCGCTCGTGAACCTGGGAAACCTGCAGCTCGAATCCGGAGACCTCGAAGCGGCGATCGGCACCTATCGAGCCGCGGTTGCGAGCGACGATGAGTACGCCCTAGCGCACCATAATTTGGGCGTCGCGCTCAAACGTCAGGGACATACCGCTGAAGCAGTTCGCGAACTGCGCCGGGCGCACCGGCTGGAAGGCCGAGTTTTGGTTACTTCACGAGGTCGGCGTTCGTGATCTCTTCCAGGTACTCGAAGAGCTGCGGCAGAGTGATCTTTTCAAGCGCCGTGCGCTCCTGCTTACGCGATCCGTCTTCACCCTCGTCGCGTAGGTAACAGCGCGTTTCAACTGCCGCCGAACTGTCGCTGATGAAGGAAACGGCAAACCCTTTGCCGGGCATCTCGTCGTAGATGCGCATCGTCGCCGGATTCAGGATCTCGATCGAATGCGTTGGATTGTGCGCATCGAAGATCGTTATCGTCAAATAGTCGCGGTTCACGACTTCGATCGATTCCACGACGAAAATGTTCTTTGCAGAAAAGAACTCATGACCGCGCTTATTGCGGCTCGACATTTCATAGAAGACGCGGTGCGCGACGAAGCGGTTCAGGATCTTTTTCAGCGTCGCTAGGGAAGCGAGCGTCTCCGTACGATTGCCCCGCGTGTAGATGATCTTCACGGGCCGGCGAACCTTGCACGGGGTCGCAGGAGAGCCCTGCCGAAAGACGCTCGCGCCGATGCTCTCATTACCCGACATGGCCATCCTTGGCGTACTCGCATTGCTTGTGTTTGGCGAACAGCGCCTGCCGAAAATAATGCGTCAAGCCGGCCGCGTCGTCCGCGACGTTCAGAACACCTCGCAATCATTCTTGCGAGAAATGGAACGCGCCGCGGATCTCGACGAGCCGCCGCTCGACGCGCCTGCGCCGTTTTCTACCCCGCTCGGCGCCGAAGATCAACAGCCGGCGGAGCGAGAGGTTCCCTAGATGTTGAAGTTTTGGCGAATCTCATTGACGCGTTGCTGCACCAAATCTTTGGCTTGCCGCTGCAGGCGCGCTTTTTGATCCTCGGGCAGCCGCTGGTAGACCAAGTATCCTGCAGCGGAAAGCAGTCCGCCTAGAAGGCCGATCAAGAGCGCTTTGCCGGCCTCGCCGCTCGCTGAATCATCCTCTTGCCGAAAATTTGAACCCGTGTTCTCACCGGCGGCCTTGTAGCCGTCGCTCGTGGACCAGGGCTGCTCCGCGGGCGTCGGTCGGAACGTTTCTGACATCGCTGCCTCCTACTGCAATTTCTGGAATCGGTCAGTTCGCGCTAAGGTCTCTCTTACCCACGCCAATCGATCGGCACGTGCTACGGTTCAAATTCCTCCGTGACGCCGATGTGCTGGGGATATTGCGAGCCGATCTGCATGATACCCAAGCGCGCGGTGTCGACGATGGCTTGCACGCGTTGATCTTCGCGCGAAGAATGCGGCCACCGCAGGTTCAGATCGCCGCTTCGCTGTGTGGCGTCGAGCGGCACTTTGACGTGGGCTTCCAGGCCTAAGCGAGCCGACTGCAAGATCGCCGAAACCGCAGCGCAGACCAGCGAGTACTCGTCGGAACTGGTGGCCGAAATTTCGACGTGCCCCGAAGCGAAAACGGAGGACAGCCGGTTGCGGCTGTCCCTGCGGAAGACGACTTGCAGCATGCCTTACGGCAGCGCGATCTTGGTGATCTTTACTTCCGCGAATTGCTGCCGGTGGCCGGTCAGTTTGCGGACGCGCTTCTTCGGTTTGTACTTGAAGACGAGGATCTTCTTGCCTTTGCCCTGACGCAAGACCGTTCCGGTCACCCTCGCGCCGCCGAGCGTGGGCGTGCCGACAGCTACCTTCGTTCCGCCACGGCTGCCCAAGACGACGGAGTCAAAAGTAACGTCGCTTCCCGGTTCGCTCCCCGGGAGGTCGCAACGGATCACATCGCCCTCCGAGACTCGGTACTGCTTGCCCCCGGTCTCGATAATCGCGTACATAACTTCCGAAGATTAGCATCGCGCCGGAACGCCTGTCAACGCGGACTTGACGGCGATGCCCGGGCGGCCGTACAGTTTTTGTTAGACCGGTCTATTGCGTAGATTGCTCTAGTTGGAGAACCACCCGTGGATGAGGTTCTGCTCTCGAAGATTCGGCTCGGCGTAATCGCGCAGCTTCTAAGTGGCCAGTGGCTGACGTTCAGTGAACTCCTGCGCTCGACGCAGACGACAAACGGCAATCTCGGCGCACATCTGGCGAAGCTCGTCGACGCGGGCTATGTCGTTGAGGAGAAGAGCTTCGTGAAGCGCCGTCCGCAGACGCGCTATCGTCTCACGGAAAAAGGCCGGGCCGCGTTCGCCGATCACGTCCGTCAGATGCAAGCACTTCTCGGTGGCGCTTTAGGGTAGCGGTTTCAAGAGCAATACCTCGCGCGTAGCGCGGCGAACCGCGGCATCGCTAAAGGGAAGCGGTAGCAATCTTTGCGCGATCCAAGCGGCGCTTTGATCGATGTAGTGCTTCGATCGCGGCTCGCCCGATTCGCCGCTCGGAATGACGATGCCGCCGGCATCCCAGTTCCCTACGTCCCACACCGCACGAAAACTCTGTCCGTGATTGCTCGTTTGCACGTGAATGCTGTACGTATCGCCATCGCCGGGGAACGTCGCGCCGTTGAGAAAAGTCAATCCCAAACTCGAGAGCGGATGACGAACCGTCACGGCGCCGAAGTCGCTCCAGGGCCGCAGCAGCCGCGATTCTTCGGCGCGCACGACTTGGCGCAGCGAGCGTACCAGCAGGTCATCGTAGTCGCTTCGATACCACCATCCGCGCGGATGTTCGCGCAGCAAACGCAGCAGCAGGACGACTTCCGCGTTGTTGGCGCTTGCAATATATGGTTTGCCGTCCGGCGGGGCATTGAAGCGCGCGACGTTTTGGGCGGCTTCACGGCGGAGTTGCCATGCCAGGGCAGCGCCACGTGATTGCGGATCGAAGCGGCCGTTCCAGGCCGCCAGCGCTGCGGCGTATGCTTCGAGCGAGCGATCCGATTGCAAGCGTTTTCGCCGGAGTGCCGCAACGGTCGCTCGAGCGATCTCGAGCTCCGGAGCGGAGAACGTGTCGCCCTGAATCTTGGCAAGATCCGCGATCGTAAACCGCTTTGGCTGCGAGAGAAGCGCTCGTATGCGAGCCGCGCGGTAGGGCGCCGCAAAATTCGGCGAGAGGCGATACCGGTAGCCGACTCCGTACGTTCGATTGTTGGCCGTGAAGAGAACCGCTGCTTTTGAAGGCGCAACGCGCGGCATTGCACTGAACCCAATGAAACGGTAGGGCGGATCGCGCGCATCGTGAACGCCCAGACCCCAAAGCGGATCGTCCGGAACAAGACCGGCCATTTGGTAAGCGATCGATCCGCTTCGATCCGCGAGCATGAAGTTCTGCGGCGGTCCCGGATAGCTTCGCAATGCTGCTGCCGCTTGCGCGATCGATGCGGCTCTGTCAAGACCGTAGAAGGTGTCCAGCGGCGTGCGCGGCGTCTTGTCGGCGTTCCAATCAACGGCAAACCCCGTACGTCCTTCGGTCTTCACAACGAACCCGTGCACGGTTCTGTAGTAGTCCGAAGTGGCGTCGTTTTCGAATCGAACGTGAAAGATCTCTCTTCGCATCTGCGCGTGCCCGAGCGAGTCGCGGTAGACGCTTTCCGTCGCAACGGTCGCGTTCGTGGCGCCCCAAGCCACGTCGTCATTGTGGCCCAGTATCACGCCGGGCGTGCCCGCGAGCGAAGCGCCCGCGGCATGAAAGTCGTTGGAGCGCAAATCGACCAGATACCAAACGCCGGGAATGCCGACGCGCAAGTGCGGATCGTTTGCGAGCAGCGCGTTTCCGTCGTGCGACCGGCGTGCTCCGACGGCAAACTCATTGCTGCCGTCCGCGCTTTTCTCCGGCAAGCTCAGCATTACGCTTTGTTTTGCCGGATTGCGCAACGCTCGAGCACCCAAGCGAGGAACAGCTACGGGGTCCGCCGGCGCGATCGGTGCGTCGTACGCCGGATCGGTGATCGAGTAAAGATCGAGCTGCGGCGCAGAACCTCGTTGCCGCGCGACTTCATCGCGCCGAAGCACGTCGTCCCATGAGTCGATCAGATCGAGTGCCGTCGCCATTCCAGCTGCAAGGGAATCCTGCGGGCGCCATGGCCGCGGCCGGTAGAGCAGCAGTCGAAACTCGACGGGTAGCGGTTCTCGCTCCATCGCCGCGTTTACACCGTCGGCGAAGGCCTGCAAGAAGACGCGGTCGCGCGCGTTCATCGCGGCCCATTGCCGTGCGACGATGTGCTCGACGTCTACGACGCGGGCATGCATGTCGGCGGCGAGCGCTTGCGGCCCCATCACTTCGGAGAGATTGCCGAACACGAATCGGCGCAGCAGATCCATTTGGAATAGGCGATCGGATCCTTCGACGAATCCCTGCGCAAAAAAGAGATCCGGATCGTCGGCGGCGCGAATGTGCGGTATGTCGCGACCGTCCCTAAAGATCTGCACGGGCTGGCGCAGCCCTGTCACCTGCAGCGTGCCGCTCGTTTGTGAAACGTCGACGTACCCGAGAAGCACGTTGACCGCGTAGACGACGATCGCGAGCAGAAGAGCGGCCAACAAGGCAACGATCACGCGAGCCGCAATTCGTGCGGCGCGCGCGTTAGACCGTGACGAAAACGTCTTCGCCCTCGACTCGTACCTCGTACTTCGCGACCGGCATGACGGCGGGAAGCGTCAGCGCCTCACCCGTGCGCACGTCGAACGTCGCGCCGTGGCGCGGGCAGACGATTCGGTATCCCTCCAACTCGCCTTGGTCGAGCGCGCCGCCGTCATGGGTGCAAACGTCCTCGATCGCGTAGATCGTGCCGCCATAGTTGCACAGCAGCACTTCGGCGCCGTCAACGACGACGCGCACGGCAGCGCCCTCCGGAATATCGGTTGCGTTTGCGACTCTATGCTCGGCCATCGTTTACCGCTATTACGAAAAATAAAGGGACCGCCCTTTCGGGCGGCCTCACCGGTGACGATCTCGTAAGCGCGGTCTGTCGTGGATTCTATGCATCACCATGACAGACCGCGTTCACCATGACGCGCGGCTGGGTCCTAGCCGACTGCCCCTTCCATCTCCATCTTGACCATGCGGTTGAGTTCGACGGCGTACTCCATCGGCAGTTCCTTGACGAAGAAGTCGAAGAAGCCGTTGACGATCATCGCCGTTGCATCCGCTTCGCTCAAACCGCGGCTCATCGCATAGAACAGTTGCTCTTCACCGATCTTGCTGACGCTGGCCTCATGTTCAACGGTCGAACGCTGCTCGTGAATCTTCATCGTGGGCTTCGTATCGCTCGAAGACTGCTCGTCCATGATGAGAGCATCGCAGCGGACGCGCGTCTTCGCTCCGACAGCGCCTGGAAAGATTTCGACCAGCCCGCGATAGGTCGTCTTGCCGCCGTGCGCGCTGACCGATTTGTTCGTTACCACGGACGTCGTGTTCGGTGCGGCATGAATGACCTTCGCACCGGCGTCCTGGTGCTGTCCCTCGCCTGCAAAGGCCATAGAGAGCACTTCGCCGCGCGCTCCTTCGCCCATCAAGTAGATCGACGGATACTTCATCGTCAGGCGCGAGCCGATGTTGCCGTCAACCCATTCGACGGTAGCGTTGCGGTGCGCGTACGCGCGCTTGGTCACCAAATTGAAGATGTTTCGATACCAGTTCTGGATCGTCGTATAGCGGATCGAGGAATCTTCGTGCGCGATCAGTTCGACGACGGCGCTGTGCAGCGAGCTGGTCGAGAACTTCGGCGCAGTGCAGCCCTCGATGTAGTGAACCTTCGAGCCTTTCTCCGCGATGATCAGCGTGCGCTCGAACTGCCCCATGTTCTCGGCATTGATCCGGAAGTAGGCCTGCAGCGGCATCTTCACTTCTACGCCGGCGGGAACGTAGACGAATGAGCCGCCGGACCAGACCGCCGAATTCAGCGCCGCGAACTTGTTGTCGGCCTGCGGAATAATCGTCGCCAGATATTTCTGGACGAGCTCCGGATAGTCGCGAACGGCGGTATCCATGTCGCAGAAGAGAACGCCAGAACCCTCGAGTTCCTTATTGACGTTGTGGTAGACGACTTCGGACTCGTACTGCGCCGAAACGCCGGACAAGAACTTACGCTCGGCTTCAGGGATCCCGAGCCGGTCGAAGGTGCGCTTGATATCGTCGGGGACGTCGTCCCACGAACGCTCAGCGCGGTCGGTCGACTTCACGAAGTAGTGGATGTCGGCAAAGTCGATCTCGGAGAGCAGTTTCGTATCGCCCCAAGCCGGCATCGGCTTGCTCTGAAAGATTTCGAAGGACTTCAAGCGGAACGCGCGCATCCACGCCGGCTCGTCCTTCATCTCGCTGATCCGCTCGACGATCTCGCGCGTCAGGCCCTTCTCGGACTTGAAGACGTAGTTTTCCTCGGTGTCGTGGAAACCGTGGCGGTACTCCTCGACGAGGGGGGCGGTCTTCAGTTGCGTGGCCATTCTTTTGCTTGTTGCTTCCTCTTAAAGTAGCGTTTCCAACGCCTCGGCTCGACTCTGAGGCTACTTTGCCCATAGCCGATAGTCAAGATTGTACAGTTCGAACTTCACTATGTCAGACCCCCTCGCGCCGCAATAGGTTGCCCCTTGGTGCTCGCCTCCTTTACAGAGGGGGGTGCAGGGGCTATTATGTTCGCCGTAACCCTTTTTGGAACCGGGGTACACGGTCATGGGAGGCGCGCCCTTACGCGCCATCGCGGCGGGCCGCACGCGCACCGGAAAAGCGCCGGCAAGAGTTCGCCGATAGGTCGGGGACGTGACTGCACCGCAGGCGCCAGCCGACGAAGTCCGGAGGTGGGATTCCCCCAAGGTCGAGGAGAGATCAGAAAAATTGAAGGCACTCGGTACGCACATCGTGTGCGAACTCTCGGGGTGTGACTCGCAAGCGCTTACCAACGTCGACGGCGTGCACGCCATGATGATCGATGCCGCACGGGCAGCGAACGCGACGATCATGGAAAGCGCATTTCACCGGTTTGAGCCGCAGGGCGTTTCCGGAACCGTCATCCTCGCCGAGTCGCATCTTTCGATCCACACTTGGCCCGAAAAGGGATATGCCGCAATGGATTTTTACACGTGCGGCGACCACACCGACCCATGGCTCGCTTGCCAATATGCTGCCCAACGATTGGGCGCGAAAAGCATGCTCACGACCGAATTCAAGCGCGGAATCGAAGCCAAGAACGGCCGCTTTACGCACGTCGTCACGGCGACGGAGTCAGCCGACCATCCGTTGATCGCGTAACTCCGCCACACGGCGCATGCCCAAAACCGAACGCTGGCAGTGGTACGTCGAGGAATTCTCGCCTGCCGAACTCCACCACCATGCCTTGAACCACGTACACTACGCGGGGCGCACGGCCTTTCAAGATGTCGGCGTCGTCGAATCCGCGGCGTTCGGCAAGATGCTGATCCTCGACGGCGACACGCAAAGCTCGCAAGCCGACGAGCGAATCTACCACGAGGCGCTCGTCCACCCCGCGATGGCTGCGGCCGCCGATCGTTCGCAAGTCCTGATCTTAGGCGGCGGCGAGGGGGCGACGCTGCGTGAAGTGCTGCGGCACGCCGGCGTCCAGCGCGCGACAATGGTCGACATCGACGGAGAGGTCGTCGAGCTCAGCAAGAGATTTCTGCCGGAATGGTCCGCCGGCGCTTTCAACGATCCGCGCGCAAACGTCATTGTCGGCGACGCGCTCGAATTTCTTGACGAGGATCGCGGCAGCTACGGCGTCGTCATCTCGGATCTGACCGAGCCGTTGGAGGGTTCGCCGAGCAATCCGCTCTTCTGCGACGCCGTCTTCAAACAGATCAAGGCGCGATTGCAGCGCGGCGGGGTCTATGTGCTGCAAGCCAGTACCGCCGGATTTCACAATCTTAGCCTGCATGCGAAAATGGCTCGCACGCTGCGCCGGCACTATGCGCATGTCGTCTCGTACGTGACGCACGTTCCGGCCTTCGACAACGATTGGGCGTTCTTGGCATGCAGCGATGCCGCGGACGCCTCCCACCTCGAAGAGCGCGCAGTTGCAGAGTATTGCTCGCAGCTGAGCGGCGAGAATTTCTTTTACGACGCCGAAACGCACCGGCGCATCTTTGCATTGCCGCTCTACCTTCGGCGGGCGTTAGCCAAGGACGGAGAAACGTTTTAGCGCGGTGAGCAAGGCAACGCCGGTCGATCAGGACTCGATGCGTCGCCAATGGGACAAGGAGAAGTCTCATTTCGTCGAGCTACTCGATTTGAAGTTGGAGAGCGTCGAATGCGGTAAAGCGGTCATGCGCATGCCGTACCGTTCGCAGATAGCCAACGGAACGGGCGCCGTGCATGGCGGCGCCATCGTCAGCCTCTGCGACACCTGTTTCTACGTCGCGCTGGCTTCAATCTACGGACGCGATCAAGATACGACGACGGTTTCGCTGCAGTGCAACTTCCTGGCGCCGGCGCTGCCGCCGCACGATCTAATTGCGGAGGCGACCGTGCTGCGCGGCGGACGCCGCATCGTCTATGGAGAAGTGCTGGTTCGCAGCGGCGAGAAAGTCATCGCTCACGCCACGCTCAACTTTCTGAATTCATACGCCGAGGAGAAGCCCAAGAAATGACGGCATCGCAGACGGCCGCCAAACGAACGGCGCTTTACGACGAGCACGTGCGTCTCGGCGCGCGCCTGATTCCGTTCGGCGGCTTCGATATGCCGGTGCAGTACGCGAGCATTCTCAAAGAGCACGAAGCGGTCCGGCATCGCGCCGGCCTTTTCGATCTGTCGCACATGGGGCAGTTCATTCTCGAAGACGACGATGTTGGTGCATGGGCCGATCGGTTGACGGTGAACGCCGTCTCGTCGATGAAACCTATGCAAGCTCGGTACAATGTCTTCACCAACGAACAGGGCGGTGCTCACGACGACGTCATCTTCTACCGCCTCGATGGGCGATGGCTCTTGGTCGTGAACGCCGCCAATACGCGGAAGATGTGGGATCATCTCAGCGCGCAGGCGCGCGGCTCGTCAGTCACGCTTTCGCATCGCGAAGGCGCCGGCGCGCTGATCGCGATCCAAGGACCCAAGTCGGCGTCGATGCTTGCGGTTCACACGAGCGCGGATCTGAGCGCGCTCAAGTACTACTTTTCGGTTGAAGGCACGGTCTACGGCAAGCCGTCGGTCATTGCGCGCACCGGGTATACGGGGGAAGACGGATTCGAACTCTTCGTCGATGCGGGCGACGCGCCCGAGATTTGGAATCGTCTGCTCGAGGACAATCGTGATGCGGGACTCGAACCCGCCGGACTCGGTGCGCGGGACGTTCTGCGTCTCGAGGCCGGCATGCCGCTCTATGGTCACGAGTTGAGTGAGCAGATTACGCCGCTGCAAGCCGGACTGCAGTGGGTCATCAAATTCAACAAGCCCGAGTTTGTCGGCAAAGATGCTCTGCTGGCACAGAAGGAGAGTGACGATTATGCGCGCATCGCCGGAATCGTCATGGATGGGCGAGCGCCCGCGCGCGAAGGTTATCATGTCTTTTACGGCGAGCGCCGCGCCGGAGAGATTCGCAGTGGATCGATTGCGCCGTCGGTCCAGAATAAGAGCGTAGGGACCGCGCTGCTCGAAAAAGAGGCAGCGGCGCCGGGCACGGCGGTCGTCGTCCACATTCGCGGAACGGCGTACGGTGCGACGGTCGTTGAGATGCCGTTCTATAAAAGGAGCTACTGACGCGTGCCTGATTCGAGCGATCTACGGTTTACGAAAGAACACGAATGGGCGCGTGTCGACGGCGATGTGGCAACGGTCGGCATCACCGATTACGCTCAGCAATCGCTCGGCGACATCGTGTACGTCGAATTGCCGAAGGTCGGCGCGCAAGTCAGCCAGTTCGGAGCGGTCGGCGTCGTCGAGTCTGTCAAGGCGGTCTCGGATCTCTTCTCTCCGCTCGGCGGCGAGATTACCGAGATCAACGGGACGCTGGAAAACGATCCTGCGGCAGTCAATCGCGAGCCGTACGAAGGCGGCTGGATGTTCAAGATACGACTCTCCGACGGCTCACAGACTTCGCAGCTGCTCTCGGCCGAGGAGTACGACCGATTAACGATGGCCTCTTAGGCAAGAGCCGGCGGCACGCCGCTCCCTACGCTCCACACACCGAGCGCGACATCGGCGAGATGCTGCAGGCGATCGGCGTGCCGTCTTTGGAGAAACTCCTGGAAGTACCCGAAGCGGTGCGGCTGCGCGAACCGATCGAGATCGTGCCTGCGCTTTCCGAAGCCGCTATCGTAAAGCGCTTCGAGCACTTTGCCGCCAAGAACGCGTTCGGATGGCCGTCGTTCCTTGGAGCGGGAAGTTATCGCCACTATGCGCCGCCCGCGATCGCCGCGCTCGCAATGCGCGGAGAGTTTCTAACGGCATACACTCCATATCAAGCCGAAGTCTCACAAGGCTATCTGCAAGCGATCTATGAGTGGCAGACGTACATCTGTTTGCTGACCGGAATGGATATCGCCAATGCATCCGTGTACGACGGCGCAACGGCGCTGGCGGAGGCGGCGATCATGGCGATCAACGCCAACGGGCGCAGGCGCGTTTTGGTTGCACGAGCGGTTCATCCAAACTATCGCGCGGTGCTCAAGACATACTGCGATGGTCTCGACGTCGCGATCGACGAGCTGCCGATCGCATCGGACGGCCGCACCGACGTCAGCCGTCTGCGCGAAACGCTCGCCGGAAAGAGCTATGCGTGCGCGGTTTTTGCATCGCCGAACTTTTTCGGGATCGTGGACGCGCCCGACGATGCAGCGCAATCGGCGCTTGCAGAGAGCGAAACGATCGGCATCGCGGTCGTAGCTGAAGCGCTCTCACTTGCAGCGCTTCGGCCGCCCGCGAGTTGGGGCGCGCAGATCGTTGCGGGGGAGGCGCAAAGCTTCGGCATTCCGATCGCTTACGGCGGACCGTACGCCGGCTTCATCGCTGCGAGCAAGGAGCAGATGCGCAGAATTCCCGGCAGACTGGCCGGCAAGACGGTAGACGCCAACGGAAACGAAGCGTTCGTTCTGACGCTTCAAGCTCGCGAGCAGCACATCCGGCGCGAGCGCGCGACGTCGAACATCTGCACCAATCAAGCGCACTGCGCGCTGATCGCCACAATTTATCTTGCGCTTTTGGGCAGCAGCGGTTTGCGCGACGTCGCCTCAGCCAATCTGGCGCGTTCGCGCGAACTGGCGACCCGTGTCGCGTCGATTCGGGGCTGCCGTTTAGAGTTCGAAGCGCCGTTCTTCAACGAAGTCGTGGTCAACGTTGGCGCTCCGGCGGCCGGCGTTCTCGAACGGCTCGCCGAGCATCGCATCCTAGGCGGCGTCGATTTAGGCCGCTACTATCCCGAGCTGAGCGACTGCATCCTCATGGCCGCGACGGAAGTTACCACCTCCGCGGAGATCGCAGCTTTGGGCGCCGCGCTCGAAGAGATCGTCAATGTCCCGGCTGGCGTCTGATCACACCGCGTCGCCGCTGATCTTCGAGCAAGGTCAGAAGGGGCGCGCAAATCGCTACGTCGACGCGGGAGGTGCGCTGACCAACTATCTTCCGGTCGAAACGCTGCGCGACGATCTGGAGCTGCCCGAGAACAGCGAACTCGACGTCGTGCGTCACTTCACGCGGCTCTCCCAGCGCACGTTCGGAATCGATGTTGGATTTTATCCACTCGGCTCGTGCACGATGAAGTACAATCCTCGCGTCAACGATGCCGTTGCCAACCTCCCCGGTTTACGCGATCTGCACCCGTACACACCCGATGCTTTTGCGCAGGGCGCGCTGCAGATCATGTGGGAGCTGGAGCAGACCTTCTGCTCGCTCTTCGGCATGGCTGCGTTTTCTCTCAATCCCGCAGCCGGAGCACATGCGGAGCTGGCGGCGCTTCTGATTGCGGCGGCTTGCTTTAAAGACCGCGGCGAGACCCAACGCGACAAAGTGATCGTTCCCGATACCGCGCATGGCACGAACCCGGCGTCGGCCGCGATGTGCGGCTTCAAAGTGATCTCGCTCAAGAGCGATCCCCGCGGGCGCGTCGACGTCGACGAACTGAGCCGGGCGATCGGTCCCGACACGGCGGTGTGCATGATGACCAATCCGAACACGCTCGGCTTGTTCGAGGACCGCATTCACGAAATTGCGGAGGCCGTACACGGCGCCGGCGGGCTGATGTACTATGATGGCGCAAACGCAAACGCGTTGATGGGTAATGCCCGGCCGGGCGACATGGGATTCGATCTCATGCATCTCAACACGCACAAGACTTTCACGATTCCGCACGGCGGCGGCGGCGCGGGACACGGCCCGGTCGGCGTCGCTCGGCAGCTGGTCGAATATCTTCCAATCCCATACGTGCAGCGAAACGGCGGCGAGTTCACGCTCGACTTCGATCGTCCTAAATCGATTGGACCCATGCGATCGTTTTGGAGCAACTTCGCGCATGCGGTTCGAGCGCTCGCATACATCTACGCCAACGGCGCCGAGGGGTTGCGTTCCGTTTCCGAGCTCGCGGTTCTCAACGCTAACTACCTTCGCGTGCGCGTTCGCGAGTTTTTGGAAACGCCGTACGACGAACCGTGCCGGCACGAATTCGTAGCCTCTGCCCAAGAGCTGAAACGCCAAACCGGCGCGCGCGCGCTCGACATCGCCAAAGCGCTGCTCGACCGCGGTTTCATGGCGCCGACGATGTATTTTCCGTTGATCGTCCCCGAGTGCTTGATGATCGAGCCGACCGAAACTGAATCGAAGGAGACGCTCGATGCGTTCGTCGATGCGTTGCGCGACATCGTCGAAACCGCAAAGCGCGATCCCGCCGAACTGCTGGCCGCGCCGCAAAACACCGTCGTGGGGCGCCTTGACGAAACGCGCGCGGCGCGACAGCCCGATCTGCGCTGGCATCCAGTGCCTGAAGAACTGTGACATCCGCATCTTGGACATCGCGCCGGTGCCGCTTTTTACGTGACACCTGGTGGCACGAGTGGTAGCCTAGTCGGCTGAGTCCGCAGACTTCTCCCGCCGAGCGTAAATACAAATCGCGCCCGCAAGGCGTGAGCCCGCCCGGAAAGCCTTCCAGCAGCCCCTGGTTTACCGCTGCAGCCATGTTCGTTAACCCTATTAGCGAAATTGCGACCGGCTGCGACGACTCGGACGCTGCGAGCGATTAGGCTGCCGTCGCGGACTGCTGAATGGACGCGACTTCGCCGTCGGAAAGCATGACGGTATGGACCTCGCGCATCAGGGAAGCTTCCTCCCGGACCCGTTTCCAGTCTAGGGTGTCAATGGGCACTTCTTTTTCCTCGAAATAGCGCCGCAAGAAGTACGCAACGATCTCCTTGCCAGCCACCTCCCCCATCATCACTCGGGCAAGCGGCGTATTCTGCGCCGGATAGTCTGGGTGCTCCCCTAAGTACCGTTTGATTGCGGAATGGGTGGTGTTGATTTTGATAAGGATCTTTCCGTCAGGCTGAATCTCCACTTGCGCGCGTTGCGGGCCATCGATTGGCTCGGGCTTAATGTCGATCGTAGGTCGCTCGTCTTCATCGGCGACGATGACACGGCTCACGGCGGCCAGCTTATCGAGGCCAGCGACCAGCTTTGCCTTCGCGCCGACGGACGACGACGCTACAGTCGTGGAACCCATGTAGAAGAGGCCGTCTGGCCGGAGCTTTAGCCGCAAAGTTAGCTTTTTGAGCGAGAATTCTGTAGAGTTGACCCGGAGCGACACATCAGCCCCATACCGATCGACTAGGTGAATCGGCGCCTCTATCGTGATACCTTTTTGCTTACGGGGCCGCACATTGTAGCGGTCTTGCGTGAACTGTAGCGTTGAGGGGATTGAAACCGGTTGCGGGAGCGCAACACTGACATCGAGCTCAGCGCGATCGCTACCGCAAGCCGCTTCGATCAACGCCTCACCGGCTGCCTCACGCGCAGATACTCGGAACGTTCCCCGGTAACGTTGGGAATCATCGGGATCTGCCTCAAGCTTCAGCGTCGTTTTTGAGACCCGGACGACGTCCTCGGGCTGGCTTGCGATCACTTCAAGCGTGACGCTCGGCGGCGGCACCGAATCTTCACGGTAAGCCTCAACAGTGAAGATAGCGCTCTCTTCGGGATCGATCCGTTTACGCGGCGGCACGATGCGCAGCGGCTCCTTCGAACGGTCGCTATCAGTATCAAGATCCGGCGACTCCTCCAGCTCGTCGTTCTTCTGCTTCCAGTAGTCGCCCAAGACGTTGCCGAGCGCTCGCAGCCGTCGCCTCGTCTCTTCCGACTCGCGCGCCGGCATCGATTTGGCAGAGCTCTCGAGCCGTCGCACATGGCGTGCAAGGATCGGCATGACTTCATGCTTGAGCGCGACAAAGGCCGGGTGGGTGCTTTCCAGCCCTTCTCGCGACCGCTTGATGATCGGAAACGGGTTAGAGGCCGGGTGTTGCCGGTGCGCGGCTTCATCGTCGTCGTACTCCTTCGCCAGCAGATCGAGACGATTCCAGTTAAGCTCCCCGGAGAGCCGCTGCGCGCTCGGATTATTCTCAAAATCGAAGAGCGTCGCTTGATGCACGGATCGACCACTCGAGATGATGATCCCGCCGATTCGCGCAAGCTCGCTCGGTGGCTCATCGAAAGGCTGCGCCGACTCATACAACGTCAATGTCGCCTTGTCCGCATAGCCGGGCACTGTAAAGGTAGCTTTGTCAATCAGCGTGCGCAGTGGTTCGGTGAAGGTGACCTTTTCAAGAGCCTGATCACCATATTGAAGTGTAACCTTCCGCTGCTTGTTGCGCATAATATTGCGCAAGGGTACGAGGTTACTTAGCTTGTCTAGCATGGCTTTATGCGGTGGGAGTGGGGCGGTAGTGCATTCAACCGCGACGCGGGTGCCATGCTTGCCAAGTCCGACGGTTGAGACCTGGTCGTCGTTAAGTTTCATCGGTTTGCTGAGCCGTACGTTGCCATTGCGATCGATGGAGATTTTTGTGTATACGCCCTTGTGGACAGTTTCCCAGATTGCGCCGCCCAATGACGGGACGTCTCGAGCACCTCGGCCACGATTACCCCGTGTTTGCCGTCCTTCTTCCAATCCGCTCGTCCGTGATCCTAATTTGACGAGCTTCTTATTAATCTCAGTATGCGGTATGCCGTTGGCATCATCGGTAACGGTGAAGCGCCAGGGCTTTCCACGCTTCCCTTGTACGTGAACGGTGATCTTGCCCGGCCGAGCACCCATATCGTCGTCACTGTTCGTCATCAGCTCGATGAGCGCAAGGTACGCGTTGTTTTTCATTGCCTGCTCGGCATCTTGGCGATAGGCGCGCTCCGTGTATTCCAAACGCGTTTCTTCTTCCAACGGAACGTTGATCGCGGAGAGGTTGTCCAGATCTTTCAGGGTCGGCTGATGCTTTGTCATGGCTACCTCGCTATAATGATTGACCGAGCGCTTGAGCAAGGGCGCTCAGGAACTTGGAGAATTCCGGTCGATTCGCCCACTGAGCAAGTCCTTTGTAGTACAGCAGGCGCTCGCGTATGACGCTTTGCGGTGCGTCAGGTAGGCACTGAAGAACGTCTGTCAGCCGCCAGCGCGGCAGCGAACCTAGTCTTCCGCTTTGCCAAACGCGATAGGTCGGGTGCTTTACGATCAGGCGCAGCGCGGCGGCGACTTCTCGGCCTCCAACGTCGACCCCCGTAGCCTGCCCGGTGGGTTTTCCAGAAGCGGAAAACGCGCCACGCAAAGCCTGCACGAGAGCGCGAGATGATCGAAACGTCTTGCCAAGCATCTGCTTGGCGAGCTCCATTGCGCGTTGCAAACCCTTGTCCGTTAGGCGGTATTGCGTTGTGTTCGCCCTGGGCGAAAGGATGTAGCCCGGGCCTAGCATCTTCCTAATTCGCCGTAGCGCGTCGAGCACAGCAGCCTTGTCGGGATAGTCGTATTTCACCCAGCGGAACGCTGATGGGTTCATTTGGTAGCACTGCGCTGCAATATCTTCGGCATCAACAAAGCGGTCGATTGCGCCTAGAAGAAGCATGGCGAGTAGAACGTAGTCGTACTTCGGAACGCGATCAATCGCGAGCCGAACGTTTCTTCGCCTCCCCTGGATCTTGCGGGCCTTCTGCACAGACTCAACCGCGGCCACTGAGCACACCTAAGGCGCGTGCGACCTTACGCTTCCGTTTCTTCCGTCGGCGTTGGGGCGAAAGCTCTGCGTCGCGCTCTGCAGGCGTCGTTTCACTCCCCTTGCGCATCGCGTATATGCCACGGCCAATCCGTGCGAAACGTTCGCGCCCCTTATGGAGATACGCGATTAGGGTATTCGCGCGATCGCGGCCACCCAAATGCACGTGACGTCCGACGAAAGCGGCAAGGTCACGGTAGTGCATGCTCTCTACCCGGCTGAGCACGGCCTCGGCCGCGGCCAGCACGGCCGCCTCGCCACGTCGGGGGTATACTCGCGCGCCTTTGAGATCGGTTTCAATCTCCTCATCGAGAAGCGTCTTATCGTCATCAGGCGGGCTTCCGTGATTTGGCTGAACGAAATGATCTGCGGAGGCTGGATTCGCCAAGAACGAAACTTCGGAAAAGCCTTCACCTAGCAAGCGCTGTAGAAGCTCGTGCCTGGGGCGGAGCTGGCTCAGATGGCGGTCATCCCTGGCGCGGCATTCCTCGAAATGGCGGATGTCCGCCGCGGTTGACTCTAGCCATTCTTGCACTTGGTGGCGCATGTCATGGTCGCGGGGCTCCAACACTTCAATCTGCTCGCGGCTCGCTTCGTCCGGGCTACAGCTGTCAATCATATGTGGGGAAATACTACCAGTTGGTAACAAATCCTTCGTAAGTTGGTAACAGGTTGGTAATCTCTTATTGTAGCAGGCGCCAGGGTGGGTGGCTGCCTGACGGACGGGCACATCTTTCCATGTGCGTGCTCAACGCGCGGCAAGCATCATCGAAGTGGTCGTTGCGATCGCGATTGCGGTGGCCTTTACGCTTGCCGCGCTCGGTGGATTCGCGAGCGCGCAGCGTGCAAGAGCGCACGCCGCAGCGATCCAGTTCGACGGTCTCTTTGTCTACGCGCAGGCGCTCGCCGCGAGCAGCGGCAACGGCGCTACGGTTCTCTTTAGGCCAGACGCTTCGGGATGCGAGGTGCGCGTCTACGCCGGCCGGCCGACGAGCCCTCAAAGCGTTACCGTCTCCGCTGTAGCGCCGCAGATGCTGCCGGCTCAGATTTCGGAAGCATCGCTCGGGCAGCCGCCGTTCGCGCTCTTTCTCGACAGCGCCGGATCGGCCAGCGCTCTCGCGGGCTATGGCCAAACGAGCGGTGGGCTCTTTCCGGTGATTCCACGCCAGCCTCCCTGCCCGAAGCCCGGCGGCTTCACGCTGCTTCTCGAGGCGGGCGGGGCGACCGAACGCCGGGCGATCCCGTGCCGGGACCATTCTTAGATAAGTTCCTTCGAGAGCCGAAAATTGGGCTGCCCGGGCAGGCCCCTCTTGGCTGGTTCCGCTATAATCGAAGTAATCAGGAGGCGACCCAAAGCGGGGCGCCTTTGCGGTCCTTTAGGGGCTTGTTCAGATGCGAATCAAACACGAGGTTTCGGCGGGAGGGCTCGTGCTGCGCCGGCGCGATGCTTCGTATGATGCTTTGCTTATCGGCCGGGGCGCACCGCCGCGCATCTGGACTTTGCCGAAGGGCCACGTCGAGCCACGTGAATCGCACGAGCAAGCCGCGCTTCGCGAGGTCCGCGAGGAAACCGGCTGCTGGGGTGAGATCATCACCAAACTGAACGACATCTCGTATTGGTTTTACCTGAATCGCACCAAGCACAAGAAATCCGTCACCTTTTATCTGATGCGCTACCTCTCAGGCGACACGGCCAACCACGACCATGAGGTTGAGGAAGCCCGCTGGTTCGATGTGCAAGCCGCGAAGAAGTCGCTGAAGTACGTGAACGAAAAGCGGCTGATCGATCTGGCGCTTGACCATCTAGTGATCGATCCCACTGCATTCGGCGACGTTCCGATCGTCGCGAGGACGGCAGAGCAGAGAACCTCTTGACCGAAGGTTCGGAGCGCGAGCTGCACGTCAGCTTCGAGGTCTTCGACGGCCCGCTCGATCTGCTGCTGCACTTGGTAAGAGAACGGCAGCTCGACATCGCCACCGTTCCGCTCGCCACTGTCGCCGAACAGTATCTGGCTTACGTCTCTGCGATGGAGGCAATCGACGTCGAGGTGGCCGCCGAGTATCTCGTGATTGCGGCAACGCTTCTCTTTCTGAAGTCCAAGGCGCTACTGCCGCCGATTCCCTCCGAGTTCACCGATGAAGACGTCGAGTCGCCTGAAGAGGTGGAGGAGCGGCTTCGCCAGAGACTGATTGCGTATTCAAAGTATCGGGAAGCCGGCGAGGCGCTGCGCGCGCGCCAACTCGAAGCCTCGTCATTCTATTTCCGGGATGCCGGCGATCCGGTCAGTGAATTGCGGCGCCGCTATCGCATCGACGCGCAGAAACTCACCCACGCGTTCATCGTGATGCTGCAGAGCGCGCGTCCCGAGAAACGGACGATCGCGCGAGAACGCCTCTCACTGGTGGCTTCGATGGACTACATCGCTCGGCGCGTGCGCGAGGAGGGTGCGCTGCTCTTTTCGAGCATCTGCAAAGAGTTGGGCATGACACGCGAATCGGTCATCGTGGCGTTCCTTGCGATCCTGGAGCTGATCCGCCGGCGGCGCATCGGCTACGAGCAGAGCGAACTCTTCGGCGACATTCGCTTGGTATCGTCAAGCGCGGCGGCTATTCGCAAGTGAGCGTTGAGGAACGCGCCGCTTCGGACGGCCAAGGGCTGGAGGGCGCCGTCGAGCAGCTCCGGCGACCGATCGAAGCGCTGCTTTTCGTTGCCAATGAAGCGCTTTCGATCAAAGAGATCGCCAAGGTTACGCATGCGAACGAGATCCAAGTCGCTGCGGCGCTGCAGCGGATCGAGCAAGACTTTGCGGATCGCGGGATCGTCGTGCGCGAAGTCGCCGGCGGCTATCGCTTTGCGACCGCGCCGCTCGCGCGCGACATCGTCGAGGCCTACCTCTTGCCTGCCCGTACCAATCTTTCGACACCGGCGCTGGAGACGTTGGCCATCGTCGCTTACCTGCAGCCGGTGACCAAAGGGGAGATCGAAGCGATTCGCGGCGTTGCCTCGGACAGCGTCGTCTCGACGCTGCTCGACCGCAACTTCATCGTTGAGGCGGGCCGCAAAGAAGTCGTCGGCCGTCCGTTGCTTTACAAGACGACGCCGGAGTTCTTGGAGTCCTTTGGATTGCGATCGCTCGACGATCTTCTGCCGATGGAGCTCGAAGCGGGGCAGCCGCTCGAACTCGATCTGCTCACCTCCTCTATTAGCGCGAAGCCTCCCGAGGCGTAACGCTCCATGTGGATCGGCGTCCACGTGCGCATCGGAACCGGGTACGCGAAGGCAATTGAATACGCCAAGCGTCTGCAGTGCACGGCGATTCAAATCTTTTCAACCAATCCTCGCAGCTATCGAACGAGCGCAATCGACGAAGCGGCGCTTGCAGCATTTCGAACGATGCGGCACGAAGCCGGCATTGAAAAATGCCTCATCCATGCGCCGTACTTGATCAACTTGGCGAGCGACGATCCGAAGATCGCGAACGGGTCGCTCAATCTTTTGAAGTACGATCTGGCGGTCGCCAAAGCGGGCGGGATCGACTACGTCAACACGCATCTCGGATCGTACGGAAAGCGCGATCGCAACGAGGGGTTCGTCGGCGCTTGCCGGCTTCTCGAAGCGGCGCTCGAAGAGATCGGTCGAAACGTAACGCTGATCCTGGAGAACTCCGCCGGCGCGGGATCGCTCTGCGGCGGCACGCTCGCGGAGCTTGGCCGATTCGTGAAAGCGCTGGATCATCCGCAGCTCGGCATTTGTTTGGATACGGCACACGCATGGGCCGCGGGCTATCAAATCGACTCACAGCGCGGGGTGGACGACTTTCTCTACGAAGCGGCGGAGCAGATCGGACTCGATCGGATCGCGGCCTTTCACTTCAACGACACGGAGGTGCCGCTTGGCGGGAACCGTGACCGCCACCACCATATCGGTGAAGGCAACATCGGCGTGGAAGGGTTTCGCGCTTTGGTGCTGCGTCCCGAATTGCGCGAGAAGATCGCGATCCTTGAAACGCCCGGAGAGGAGGCGGACGATTTGCGTAACTTGCAGACGATTCGCTCTCTGGTGGCTTCAGCGGAAGTGCCGCAGAGCGCTGGAACGCCCGCGTCATGGTGATGCATAGAACCATGACTCGGAAGAGCACCGCACGACTCGGCGATCCATCGCTGCGCAACCGCTCGTCATGGTGAGTTTATCGAACCATGACGGAATGGAAATGGCGCCTTGAAAGCGCCCCGAAAAAGCCGTCATGGTGATGGATAGAACCATGACGGAAAAGCATGGTGGTCTACAGCGTAGGCGCGTCGCACCGATCCTCGAATGAAGCAGTGAAACATGTTAAGAACTGACGTGCTTCTTTGGGAGCTATTGCTCAAATGGCGTGATGCCCGCGCGGAGCGGTTTGGAAAGGGCCCCCATTCTGTTCTAGATGACAATACGATGGCTCGAATTATCGCGGACAAACCGACGACGGAGTTGGGCTTTGCAGCAAATTGATGGCATTTTGGTGCGTCGACTGAAAGAGTACGGGCATGAAATCATACAGATCCTTTATGTGGTCTGTTGGCCTGCTCAGCCGCTTCCAGGGCGCCCCTACTTCGCAAGCTGTAACGGGTGCGCAACCGATATTGCGTTAGTCGAGCAACCTACAGTCGAAAGTAAGTACTTTTGCATCGCCTGTCGGCATAACAAGAGCTTGCAAGTGCGCGAATCAAGATCAGGTTTTAAGGTTCGGCTGCCGCGGCAAAAGGACTTCGATTAGCTCAATAATCTTTTGCGAAGTAAGCCTTTGAAAAGCGCGCCGTATCAGTCACCGTTCGATAACCTTACCATGACAGCGCCATGATCGCCCACTTTGACGTCGACGCCTTCTACGCAAGCGTCGAAATCCGCGACAATCCGGCGTTGCGCGGCAAACCGGTCGCCGTCGCGGGATCGAGCCGCAGAGCGGTCGTGCTCACCGCCTCGTACGAAGCGCGGCCCTACGGCGTAAAGTCCGCCGTGCCGCTGTGGCGCGCGCTTGAAGCGTGTCCGCACTTGATCGTCGTGAGACCGAACATGCAGAAGTATCGCGAAGTCTCCCGACAGATCTTCGAGATATTCGGCCAAAAAGATCGCGCGGTGGAAGGCCTTTCAATGGACGAAGCCTTCGTTGATCTCGGCAATTGCTCGATGGAAGCAGCCGTTGCGCAAGCGGAAGCGATTCGCCGCAAGATTTTGGAATCGGTCGGGCTGACTGTGAGCGCCGGCGTGGCGCGCGGGAAAATGGTCGCGAAGATTCTCTCCGACACGGCGAAGCCGAATGGTTTGCGGTCGGTAGAACCAGGCGCCGAAGAGGCTTTCCTTGCGCCGCTTCCGGTCGGACGCTTGTGGGGAATTGGTCCGAAGAGCGAGACGCGATTGCGCGAAGAAGGCATTACGACGATTGGAGACGTCGCTGCTCTTCCAGAAGAGCGCGCATGCGAAATCTTCGGTTCCAGCGGATCGCATCTGCGCGATCTAGCGACCGGAATAGACGATCGCGCTGTCGAGAGCGACCGCGAAACAAAGTCGATCTCGACGGAAGAAACATTTGAATATGATGTCGCCGGCGAGGAGCGCCTTTTACCGGTGCTGCGCGAACAGGCAATCGAATTAGCAGAAGCGCTCCGGCGGGAAGGTCTGTGCGCTTACACAATTGGCGTAAAGATCAAGCGCGCGGACTTCCGAATCATCGGAAGGCAAACTCACTTAGCCGAGCCGACGGCCGAGGCTCGGCGTATCTTTCGAGCCGCCGTTCACTGCTTGAGGCGTGCAGAGCTGAACGGCGCGCCTGTTCGACTCCTAGGAACGAGGGTTGCTTCCTTTGCGAGCGGTGAGCCGCTTCAGCTTTCGTTGCGGTAAGAGCGAGGTTTAGGCTTGACTGGAGTCCCTTGTGTAGTAGCCGCAGGGATCACAACTCCAATCACTGTGCTATCTCGGATCGAACAGCGGCTCATCGGGGAAACAAGACGGGGAGCTGAGTGCCGTAAGCACATAAAACTACGGCAAATCGGTGCAGCATTGCTGTTCCTTCAGAATTCCAGTTACCCTCGACGTGCGAGACGAAAAGTGTGCCCCATATTACAAAATAAACCAATGTGGTGCCTATGGCGAAGCCGGGCGAGCCAATGATGCGATAGGTAGTGCGCCCCGGATTCGGTACAGAAAGTTAAGCTGGAATTCTCTCGAAAGAGGAGTTCCATGCCAAGACGCAAGTCCCGCCGAGTTTTCTCCAAAGAGTTCAAGCTGCAAGTTATTCGCGACGTCGACGCCGGTATGTCGATCGCTGAGGCCGCTCGCACGCACGACGTCCATCCCGAAACGCTTCGCCTGTGGCGCAGGACCGAGAGGACGTATGGGAGCCGCGCCTTTGCCGGCAACGGCCGCGCGTACACCGACGATGCCAAGGTCGCACAGCTCGAGCGGACACTTGGGCAAGTCACGCTCGAAAACGCCCTTTTAAAAAAAGCTATAGCCGTCTTGAAACAATTGGAGCGAAAGAGCGGCGGAAAGCGATGATCGCGCTGGCATTTGAAGAGCGCGATCGATTGCCACTGTCACGCCTTGCGCGCCTGTTCCGCTTTTCTCGGACGGACTTCTATCGAAAGACGACCGTTGATCGCGATCGCCTCCTGCGTGACGCAATCCACGCGATCGCGCTCGATTGGCCCACCTACGGCTACCGAACGATCACGCATGAATTGCGCCGGCAAGGCTGGCGGGTCAACGAGAAGCGCATTCGCCGGCTCATGCACGAAGAAGGCCTCGTACGCTAGTCTTCAAAGCGACGCGGCCTCAAATACCGTAAGCACAGTCATGCCCCGTACCCAAACCTCACGCGCAACCTCGTCCCGCAGCAAATCAATCAACTGTGGGTTGCGGATTTTACCTACGTGCACTTCCATGGCCGCTTCATCTTCGTGGCCTTCCTCCTCGACGCATACAGCCGTCGTTGCTTGGGCTGGTCGATTGCGCCGCACTTTCGCACTTGCCTGATCATCGGTGCCGTTCGAATGGCCTTGGCGAACCGCGTTCCACCGGCTGGCTTCATCCACCATTCCGACCGCGGCGGTGAGTATTTCGATACCGAGTACCTGGCGCTGCTCAGGGAACACGGCGCACAGATCAGCATGAGCCGGGCTGCGACGCCGTCGGACAACCCGAAAATCGAACGCTTCATTCGAACGATCAAAAGCGAGGAGGTCTACTTACGCGACTACGGCGGCTTCGATGAAGCAGCCAGATCGATCGCACGATTCATCCATCGCTACAACACCCGACGCTTGCACTCTAAACTCGGTTACCGACCGCCGGAGGAGTTCGAGCGCATCTATAACCAACTCAAACTACCCACTCCAGCTTAACTTATCGTTCCAAAAATGGGCGCACTACCATATGGCAGTGGTCCAGCGTATCCGAAGGCGACGGAAAACAGGCAAATCGGCAGTAGCGCAATACCGATCCACAAGGCGCCCCGCTGAGTTCGTGTTTTACGCAAGACGGTCAGGATATCGAAATAGTAAACAGGCAGCCAGACTATCATTAGCAATTCCGCAAGGATGTAGAATCCTTGCGATCGCATGGCGTCGTGCCGAAATGGATCAAACGCTATTTGCTCAATGGCAAAATACCCGAAGGTTAGATACGTTATTCCCAATAACGCGGCGAGCTGGAGCCTGCGCGTCATGGTTCGATAATGGTTCGATGACTCATCATGACGGTCGATTATATGGCCGCCTTCATGGTTCTATGCATCACCATGACGAGCGTTTGGCGTTTGCGTGGCGCGTCATGGTTCTATCCATCACCATGACGGACGTTTGCCCGCCGCGTCATGGCTTGATGATGGTTCGATAATCTCACCATGACAAGCAATTCGTTGACGTAGCGCGCGCTCATGGTTCTATGCATCACCATGACGTGCATCACCATGACGGATCTACCCCGTTACTGCCTGGCCCGTAGACCAGCGATCCGTCAAATCGATCGCGCCGGGAAGCTTCGCCGCCTGCAGCTCTTGCAAGAATTCCGGAGCAGCTACGCCGCGCGTCGGACGTTCGCAAGCAGTGACGAGCGCCGTGCGCCGAGCGCGGCGAAGCGCATACACGAAAGCTCTGCGCTCCTCGCGATTGTACGCTTCGCGAGCTTTCGTTCGAAACATATAATAGGTGAACTTCGCCGTGCGTGAAGCGCGGGCGTCGCCGACGTTTTCTTTTGCGACCATGCCGAGGCTCGGGCTGTACATGAACGTATCCGGCACGTACCAGCGCGGAAACGCGCCGGCGCGGGCGCGCGGAATGACCACGTGGTCAAATTCATGTCCTCGGGCAGAGTCCAAACTCAGCAGGCGCACCACGTCCGCGGGCTGAGCGATCTCGCACGACTCCAGTTCGCTCTCCATCCGTTCTTCCGCATACGAAAGGAAGCCGCCGAGCGAACCTTCGGGATGTTCGCGAGCGAACCGTACCGCCCGATCGTATAAGCGCTGCAGCGTCAGCTGCTGATACTCGGCACGCGCCGAACCGGCAGCGCCCCTTTGCGCTAGACCCTCGCTCCAAACGTTGCGTATCAGCTGCGGAAGCTCTAAGCGCTGCATCGCCTCAAGCCACCCCAGACGCTTCACGCGCAGTGCTTCCAAACGCTCGCGCGCAACTGCCGAGAGCCGCGCATCCTGATCGCCGCGGATGACGCTCCACCCCAAGCGCACCGTATGGATGGGATCCCAACGGCTCGCGCGATCGAGTGCGGCATCGCCTTCGGGAAGTTCGAGCAGCGGAACTTGCGCATCGGGCGGTTCGGCGCAGAGCGTCTGCAGCGTTGAGTCGGCCAGCGCGAGCGCCGCTCCGGAGAGCACGCGCAGTAAGTAGTCGTGGCGAAACGGATCGTAGAGAAACCATAGGATTGCGAGCGCGTCTACGGCTTCCGGCTCCGAGAAAACGTTCAGATCGCCGGCGACTTGCACGGGCACATCGCGATCCAGCAGAGCATCGCGATAGAGCTGCACCTGCGCGACGGATCGGAAGAGCAGGGCGATCCGGTCGTGCGATGATCCCTTGGCGAGCAACCCGGCGACGTGATCCGCGATGCAGCGCGCCTCCGCGCGGCGCGTCGTTGCGCGAAAGAGCGTAAGCGCTATCTCGGAATCGGAGCTGCGTATCGTGCTTGCGCTCTCTCCCAAGAGATGGCGGCACGCCGCATCGATTGCAAAAGGGCTGCGCCGCTGCTGGATGCACTCCGTGCGCTCCGCTTCGACGGCGAAGACGTTCTCGGGACGCGCTCCGCGGAACGTCGAGATCGCCGATTGCCGATCTCCGGCAGCGGTTACCCCCTCCAGCGACTCTCCGTAAAGCGCTTGCAGCAGCTGGAGCTCGGCAAGAGTCAATACTTGAACGTCGTCGATGAAAGCGAGCGGATAGCACTGGCGAAAGGTCCGCCCGAGCTCCGCATCACTTTGGGACGCGTTCACTGCTTCGGCAACCGCGTCACGACTCGTAAGACAGCCGGCACGCACGGGATGATCCAAGTACGAGCGATAGAGCCTCGCAAGGATGTGCGCCAAATCTACCTCACGCCGGTACTGCCGCTGGAGCTCGTTTGGATCGACGTTGAGCGAATCGCGATACGAGTCTTTGGTATAGTAAAGCAGCTCCGGTTGCGCAAGATTCGGCGGCTGGCCGTAAAACGACGCGGCGCCGCGCAGAGCGGTCTGAAGAAACTGTTCGGGGCTGATTCGCGAGTCGCGCAGCTTGCAGAAAAGCCGGAAGGCCGCGTCGAGAAAGCGTTGCGGCATGCGCAATCCCGAAACTTCCGGATCCACCTGCGCCTCGAGCAATTCGCTCCATTCCAGGCTCAAGAGCGGCTCAGCCGACTTATAGAACAGAAGCGCGGCGCTCACATCGTCGACGATCTCGTTTTCCTTGCCGTCGCCGAGAACGGTCAGCGCAATCTGCTCCAGGGAAAGCAGTGAAGCGGCGGAGCCGCTCAGCCGATTGCGCAAAACCTCGAGCGACGCAGCATTCGATGCGGTAACGAGCACCGGCCCACACTGCGCCGCTTCTCGTGCGCGTCGAACCAACTCCGTCGTTTTGCCGCTTCCCGCGGCGCCCACGATGAACGTGCTCACCGCGAAAAGTGATCTTCCAAGGGAATCGGCTTGCCGGCGCAGGCGATCGCGTACGTGCAATACGCGCACGCATCCGCGTCGGCGGTGACGGCGAAGCTCGTTTTCGTTCCGGAGGTCAGCTCCGCGCATATCTCGATCATGCGAGTGCGGGCGCGCTCCAGCTCGGCGATCGGAATGACGCCCGACTCGCCACCACCGGAAAATGGCGCCGGCACCGGTATCACTTCGAGCGCGACGGGAGAGACATCGAGCAGAGCATCCTTGAGCGGGATCAGCGCAAGACGCGTCACGCGATCCCCTTGAGCCGTGCGCGCCCAGTAGTAGAAGGGGAGCTGGAAATCTTTGAAGGCGCGAACCTGTTCGCGGTATTGCGAAGCGCTCGCGGCGATCGTGCCGGTCTTATAGTCGAGAACCGTTACCGAACCGGTTTGGTCGTCGCGATCCAGTCTGTCGATGAAGCCGACGAAATCGTATCCTTCGAGCTGCAGCTCGGCGGAGAGTTCGCAACCAACGACGGTGAACGGCGCGCGGCGAGCCTCCGCGCAGAGCCATTCGACATACTTGCGGCCGGTGCGCAGTGCGCGACGGCGCTGGAGTTCATGCTCAACCGCCGTTTCGAAGCGCGCGCGATCCTGGCTGAAGGCGGCATTGAGAAAACCTTCGAGCTTCAAACGCAGCTCATCCGGTGACGCGTCGCCCGGGCGCGGATACGCCGCGTGAAAGTGTTCGAGCGCCCGGTGAAAGGCGATACCGTAATATGAAGCGGCGGAGCCTTTGTCTTCCACGGCGTTGCAGAGATAGCGGTAGAACCATTTGCGCGGACACTCGACGTACGTATTGAGCTGTGAAGCACTAAACCGCGGCCGCTCGGCGCGCAGCGGCTCGCCCTCTTCGCGTTCGACGCTGGCGCGGAGCTCGAAACGCTGCTGTTCGGGCGTCGCAAGGTCCCCATCGGCGTTTTCCAGATCGAAGAGGCTCTCGATAAACTCCGGGAGCGCTTCGTCGGCACTTTGTCGATCGGCGATCCTTGCCAGCTTCGAAGTGAAAGCGAGCAGCGGTTCGCGAGCTTGACCGCCCAAACGCTGAGCGGCGATCAACTCCAGCAGAGCGCCGTGAACCGGCGCCAGCGCGGCATAGGCTGCGCCCACTTCCTGCGGCACGCCGGAAAAAGCCGAACGAAGCATCGCCGCAGCATGCCTTTCGTCGCGCGAACGATGCCAAGCCAAACCTGCGGCGACGAAAGCCCGTGCTTCAGCCGAGTGCACTCCGTTCTTTTTAGAACGCGACAAAGGCTGCCCTGCCGCCCGCGTGTAACGCCGCAAGATGCGACGGATCGTCGTCGGCATCACGGGTGCGAGCGGCAGCGCGTACGGCTACGCGACGCTGCGAGCTTTGAGTGAAATGAGCGATGTCGAAACGCATCTCGTGATCAGCGATCAAGGGCGCCGCACGATCGAATTGGAGACCGGGATGACCGTGCGCGACTTCGCAGCGTTGGCGCACAGCCTCTACGCGGACGGCGATCTCGCTGCATCGATCTCGAGCGGGTCATTCGTCACGGACGGTATGCTCGTCATTCCCTGTTCGATCAAGAGCGCCGCGGCGATTGCGTACTCCATGAACTCCAATTTGCTCGTGCGTGCCGCAGACGTTTGCCTCAAAGAGGGGCGAAAAGTCGTCCTGTGCGTGAGGGAAACACCGCTGCACCTGGGACACCTGCGAACCCTGACGCGCCTGGCGGAGATTGGAGCGGTCATTCTTCCTCCTGTACCGGCGATGTACGCCAAGCCCCAGAGCGTTGAAGACGTCGTTCGTCACGCCGTCGGAAAGGCGCTCGATCAATTCGGGCTTCCGCATGATCTCTTCAAGCGCTGGCATTCGCCCGAATCAGTTCGCGAGCCAGACCCACATCGCTCAAGCGGTCGACGTTGACGGCGATTTCAGGATAGCTCGACACCACCGCGCGCACCGGAGCGCCGATGACGGCGGAAGCGCGGGCTTCGGCCTGCGCGATGGAGAGCCGCTTGAAGATAAATCTCAGCAGAACGTTCCATCCGAAGAGTGAGGCCAAGCGAAGCGGATTCTTGCGAGCCCCTCCGAGCCGTTCGATGAAATGCTCGAGTGCCGGGTAAACCGCAGGTTTCAACGTGATGAAGCCGCTGCCGCAGTAGGTGGCGTCGCGCAATCTCGCCCAGGTGTGGGGAACCCTCGGAAACTTCGCTTCGTGTGCGCGCCGTTCAACGCAGCCGTAGCCGATCGCCGCATCCTTAGCGAGCGCCTTTTCGAGGAAATCGTCGATCGCCGGGCCATTCAGGATCGGCAGATCGGATGCGCTGACGAGAACCTCGCACTCCAAAGGAAGGCCGGCTAGCCCGCTGCGCACGCTGTCGCTGATTCTGCGGCCATCGGGTCTGCACTCATCCGCGAGGTGCAGCGCTGCATCCTCGTGCATGCTCGGAGGAGCAACGGCGATGATTCTACCCACGGTTTGCGCTTCACGCAAGCCGCGAAGCGTGCGTTCCACGAGCGTCACTCCTTCGATTTTGGTAAATGCTTTATTCGGCGCGCCCGGCGTCAAGGCGGCGATCTCGTCCTTCGGACCGCCGGCGAGCACGATCGCGGCGATCGGTTTCATGGACTCTCGCGCCAGACGTTCGAGCACCAGAAAGCGCAGGAATAGATGCCGTAGTCTTTACCGCGAGGCAGCGCCGCAGCTATGGAGTTGCGTTCGCTTTCACTTCGCGCAAGAGCGTAAACCACGGAGCCAGATCCGGTCAGCATCGCGTGGCTTGCGCCTGCGGATCGTAAGGCTGCCGCCGCGGCGGCGATTTCGGGCGTAACCTTCATCAACGCGTCAAAAAAGTCGTTGTGCAAGAGGGATACGACTTTGTCGAACTCGTGGCGCTGCAGCGCCTCAGCCATCTGCAAGCTGACGGAAATGCCTCGAGATCGCGTAGGACGTTCGATTCGATCGATCATCCGGTATGCCTCTGCCGTCGAGACCGATGCGCTTGGCTTGACGACGACCGCATACCAATGCGGCGGTGCTCCGAGCGCGGTCACCCGCTCGCCAGCGCCTTCCACCAAAGCCGCCGTTTGGACCAAGAAAAACGGGACGTCGGATCCGAGCGATCGCGCCAGTGCGAGATAATCGACACTACCGGCGAGCGGCAGTTCGCCGCGCTGCGCCGCCAGCAAGACCGATGCGGCGTCGCTCGATCCGCCTCCCATGCCGGATTCGGGAGGAATTCGTTTCTCCAGTTGTATCCGAAGAGCGTGCGACGACAGTGGAAGCGCGCGAAGCGCCCGCTCAACCAAGTTGTCACTCTGCAAAGCGGAATCCGAGCACGTGAAGACCAGACCATCGCCATCGGGACCGATCGTCACCTCATCGAACAGATCGATCGGAACGATCACGCTGCGAATTCCGTGTAGACCGTCATCGCGCCGGCCGAGCACTTCGAGCGTCAAGTTCAGCTTCGCGGGAGCGCGCAGCGAAACGCTCGCTTTCATCGCTGCATCACCTTTAGCCGCGGGCGGGACATCCCTGCGCAAGGTCGTAGTCAAGACCGATATGCGTCCGAGCTACGACGCGCAGCACAACGAATATTGCGCTTACGTCTTGCCCGAGGCGCAGACCCCTTACGGAATGCTTCTCGGCAACTTCAAGTCTTTCGCGCAGTCGACTGCAAAAGGAGGCGTTCGCGGGCTCTGGGATGCCGACACCGATCAGATCATCTTCGGCACGCACCAGATCGCGTACCGTCTGCGCGCTCTCGAGCGAACCTTCTTCCCGCACGAGATCATGCGCGAGTTCACCTTCCTGCCGTATGCGCAGATCTCTGAGTTCACGCTGGCGGACCGCCTCCACGTTACTGAAGCGTTCTACGTACCGCACGGTCCGGCGTTCTCATCGGCAGTAAGCTTTGTCGTCGATCTCACGCTCTACAATCCGGGCGGTGAAGCCGTCGAGCTGACCGTATTTCCATGGGCGCTGCTCGTAGGACAACGTTTCTATGGGGAACCCGAGCATGAGGTTCACGCTTGGGTCGAAGGCGATCACATCTGCTCGCGAAACGAGCAAACCGGAGCCGAGCGGTGGTGGGGCGGCTCGTGCAAGCCGCATGCCGCCGTCGTGGGCGTTCGCGAGCAGATCATGCTGCACAGCATGCGCCTCGGTTCACTGCGGCCGGAGCACCACCTGGAAGAGGTGACCCCGCAACTTGCCGAGTGCGTGAGCCGGCGCATTTTCGGAGCGTTTGAATACCGAATGACGGTCGCTCCGGGCGCCCGAGACTCGCTGCGGCTCGCCGTCGTCTTTCACAAGGACGGTCAAACGAAGTCGCACCCCGTTCTGGTGCAATTGCTGGCGGATCGCAAAGCTTTGCACGACACGCAGCGGTATTACGCGCAGAAGCTCGGAGACGGGCGATTCATGACGCCTTCGCCGGCGATCAGCCGCGCCGTGGTGTGGGCCAAAGCGAATATGCTGCGCATTATCAAGCAGTATCCCAACGGGTGGGGAGCGACCAACTCGCCGCCTTCGGACATTTTGGTCTCTCGCGACACGTCGTGGTTCGTGCACGGCTTCGACTACTTTCTGCCCGAGTTCAGCCGTGGTGCGATCGAAGTTTTCAACCGGTTTGCCGAAGAGAGCGGCGAGATGATCGAGTACGTTCGCGGCGTCAGCGGTTTCAAGACCTCGTACGACCTCAACATCAACGACGACACGCCGCTGCATCTCATCGCGATGCTGCACCACTACAACGCTTCGTTAGACGATCAGTGGGTGCGCCGGTGGTTTCCGCTCATCTGCAAGATCGCGGATTACATGCTCGCGCAGCGGGACAAGAACGGGCTGCTCTTCTGTCGGGCGCGCGGCGTGGATATGTTCGGCATCAGTTCGTGGCGAAACGTCATTCCGTACTACACGCTCGATGGCGCCGTCACGGAAATCAACGCAGAAGGCGTCTTCGCTCTGGAATCCGCCGCGATGCTCTCCGCCGTCGTGGGCGACAGCGAGCGCTGGCAGATATATTCCCGCGAAGCGCAAGCGCTGCGCGAAGCGATGATGCAGTACCTCTTCAATGACGACACCGGCGCCTTCGTGCTCAACTACGACCAGGAGCAGAATTATCAGGACAACTTTACAGCCGACGAAGTCTTTCCGGTGCTTTTCAATGTCGCCGACGGCGAGCGCCGGCGCGCCATTCTCAATCGCCTTTCGGAAGCGGACTTCATCACGCCGGTGGGATTGCGAACGATTTCCACCGCCGATTCATGGTATTTTCCCTCACACGGTTTCGGGCTTTTGGGCGGCGTCTGGCCCGATCTGACGATTTGGTATCTCGTCTGTTTGGCGCGCAACGGCAGCGCCGACGCAGCGGTTTACTGGCTCGAGGCGATCTACGACGGGATGGAAGCCGGCGCGGCGCGCAACACGGTACCCGGCGAGTTTGCGGAGTGGTTCGACGGCGGATCGCTGACCAATCGCGGCATGTACCTCTCGCCATGGACGAGCGCGAAGTATCTTTGGGCGGTGGCGGAAACCGTCGGAGGATTGGACGGTTATCGTACCAGTGGCCGACCGCATCTCGTACCGATGCGCGCGCGCAGTTGGAAGTGGACGGCAGGTGTGCGCGTACGGTGGGGAGGGCGCAGCTGTACGTACTTGATCGATTTTGAGCGAAACATGGTCTTCGGAAACATGCGCGAGCTCTCGGCAGAAGAGCCTTTCGTTTGTCTGTATGCAGGCACCGATGTGACCGATGAAGTGACCACTTCACCGGTCGAAGTTGGAGCGGTGGCCTTCGAGGACGACGAGGGAGCCGTGCGAGTCTTCATTTGCAACCTCAACGATCAGCCGCGGAACGTTTTGGTGGAGTTCCGCGGAACGACCGAACGCGCGCACGTCGCCGCCGGCGAGCTGCGTGAACTGCATCTGGTCGGACGCCCTGCCGCTCGCGCAGCGCGAGCCGCTACGCGCGACGTTCCAACGGAGGCCTTGCCGGTTTAAATGCTCGATCCATCGAAGCGATTCTTGACGATCACGCTCATCCTCGGGATCGTCGTTCTCGTTTCCGCGATAGCGATCGGCGAACGCGCGGGTGATCGCGTGATCGGACAAGTGACCGAAAAGCGTTTGCAGAGCGTCGCGCCGGTGACCGTCACGCCGCAGCCTTCTGAACCGAGCGTCGTTCCTTACGGACCGAACTGGAAACGCACGGACGTAATGGCCGCGACCGGCGATCCGGGATTTCCCGATCCGCGCGTTCCGCCGGCTCCCCTTCCCACGCCGCCTCCGCCGCCTAAATTCGTCGCACCGAAGCTGGTTCGCACCCCGACGCCCACGCCGGTTCCGACGCCGACGCCCAATCTCAACATTCCGATTTGGCGCCGGGGCCCGTTCTCTACCGCGACGCCGCGCGCAACCGGCAGCCCCTCTCCGTCGCCCAGCGGTTCGGCCGCGCCCGCGCCCGCACAAAGCGCTTCACCGCAACCTTAGACCAACGGCCAATCGCCTTTAACAGGCGTATCCGCGCTGCGCCCTTCGACAACGCTCAGGGCAGGCTCGCCCCCACGGTGGTGATGGAAAGAACCACCGCGGGGTCCCCCCGGCCTTCGGCCCTCATGCAATAGCGTGTAGTAAAGATCTTCGCTTCAGAGAATAGATGCACTCATGCCTGAAACAGGGACGGTAACGGTTAAGCGCGGCCTCGCGCAAATGCTCAAGGGCGGGGTCATTATGGACGTCGTCACGGCGGAGCATGCGGTGATCGCCCAAGAAGCGGGTGCGGTCGCCGTCATGGCTTTGGAGCGCATTCCGGCGGACATTCGGGCCGCCGGCGGCGTCGCGCGCATGAGCAATCTCGAGCTGGTCCAGTCGATCATGGATGCCGTGACGATCCCGGTGATGGCGAAGTGCCGGATCGGTCATTTGGCAGAGGCGCAGGCCTTGCAGCAGCTCGGCATCGATTTCATCGATGAGTCGGAGGTGCTCACGCCCGCGGACGAGCGATATCACGTTGCGAAGGAAGGCTTCACGACGCCTTTCGTTTGCGGCGCGCGCGATCTTGGCGAAGCGCTGCGCCGCATCGCTGAAGGCGCGGCAATGATCCGCAGCAAGGGCGAAGCGGGAAGCGGCAACATCGTCGAAGCGGTTCGTCACATGCGCGCGATAACGAGCGCGATCGGGGAGCTGACCGTTGCGCCGCAGGAAGAATTGGTAGTGCGAGCTCGCGACCTCGGGGCGCCGCTCGAGTTGGTTCGGGAGGTAGCGAAGAACGGCAGACTGCCGGTCGTGCTTTTCTGTGCGGGCGGCGTTTCGACGCCGGCGGATGCCTCTTTGATGATGCAGCTCGGAGCCGAGGGGATCTTCGTCGGCAGCGGCATCTTCAAGTCAAATAATCCGCGCGCTTTCGCGAAAGCGATCGTCGATGCAACGACGCACTACGCCGACGCAGCCGTTGTCGTCGGCGCGAGCAAGTCGCTCGGCAAAGAAGCAGTGGCGATGGAAGGTCTGGACATTCGCAAGCTCCCCGAATCGGAGCTGCTCGCACCCCGCGGATCCTAGCGTGCACACTGCAGTGGTCGGCGTCCTCGCGCTCCAAGGCGATGTGGCGGAGCACCTCGCGGCCCTCGATCGTTCGGGCGCACAGGCAACCCCGGTCAAGACTTCCGATCAGCTGGCTCGAATCGACGCGCTGGTCATTCCCGGTGGCGAGTCGACAACCGTCATCAAGTTGCTCGATCGCTTCGATCTCGCGCAGCCTTTGCGGCAGCGCGTACGCAACGGAATGCCGCTCTGGGGAACATGCATGGGGATGATCGTCGTCGCGCACGACGTTGTCGCGCGGCCGCAACCGACGCTTGACTTAATCGACATCTCCGTGCGTCGCAACGCCTTCGGCCGCCAGAACGATTCGGCTGAAGCGCCGATCGCTATTCCGGCGCTGGGCCTCAAACCGTTTCCCGGAATCTTCATTCGAGCTCCATGGATCGAACGAGCCGGCCCCGATGTCGAGGTGCTCGCGCAGCGCGACGGACATCCGGTGATGGTCCGGCAGCGCAATGTGCTGGCAACCGCGTTTCATCCCGAGCTGACCGCCGACTTACGGATCCACCGCTACTTCCTCGAGACCGTCGGCGGGGCGCGCATAGGGAACCAGCGCAGCGTCGCGTAAGGTTTGAGGCGATGAGCCCGGAAGCACCGCCGCGGGATGCGCATGCCGCGGACCTTGAGCATGTTCCCCCGGTCGAGGTGTTGCTCACGGACGTCATCGCGCGCTTGGCGCTTGCGGCGCACGTCTACCTCGCCGAGGAGGAAGGCAAAACGACCGATCTTTCATCTGCGGAGGCAGCCATCGATGTCGCCGCCTCGACTTTTGAAAGGATCAAGGAAAGGTTGAGGCCGCAAGAACGGTTGACGATCACCCAGTTGTTGACCGAAACGCGACTGACTTTCGTGAGAAAGCGAGGCCTGTAAGCCTCGTTTTCGGTTGAGGCTCGGCGGATCGGAGGAAGGAGAGGGTTTGAGCGAAGTTCTGGTCTTGAACTTTACGTATGAAGCGCTGAACATTACCAGTTTTCAGCGTGCAGTCAAACTCATCTTCGCGGGCAAGGCCGAGCTGGTGCACGGTCGCGACCGGATCATCGCTTCAACGACGTTCGAGATGCGCATGCCTTCGATCATCCGCATGCTGTACTACATCAGGCGGCCGATGCAGAAAGTCGCCCTTACGAAGAAAAATATTCTGATTCGCGACGATCACATGTGTCAGTATTGCGGCGCGCGCGGCGATCGCATGATGACGGTCGATCACGTCATTCCGCGCAGCAAGGGTGGCCCTTCGACTTGGGAAAACCTCGTGTGCTCCTGCATGCGATGCAACAATCGCAAGAACAATCGTTCACCCAAAGATGCGAATATGGAACTTCGCCGCAAACCGCGTCAGCCGAAGTACATCCCGTGGATTCAGATCAAGCGCAATACGCTGCCCGGGGAATGGGCGAAGTTTCTCTTCCTCTACAACGTTTCGATTGAGGAGCGCATCGAGGCATAGCTGATCTCCGCACGGCTGCCGGCCCGCTCTGGCTGCCGTTTACGCAAATGCAGGGGTTCAGCCCCGACCGTCGCCGGTTCACCGCCGCAGGCGGCAACTACCTGATCGATGCGCAAAGGCGGCGTTTTTTCGACGCCGTCAGTTCTATTTGGACGACGATTCACGGACACTCCCATCCCAAGATCGTCGAAGCGATCGCGCGCCAAGCCGCCGTGCTCGATCACGCAACCCTGCTCGGCGCGACCCATCCGCTCGCCGAAGAGCTCGCGGCTCGCCTCTGCGATTTGCTCGGCATGGACTTCGCGTTCTTCGCCTCGGATGGAGCGAGCGCCGTCGAAGCCGCGATCAAGATGGCGATCCAATTCTGGCAAGAGAGCGGTGAGCCGCACCGCACGCGATTCGTTCACCTCGTCGATGCCTACCATGGCGACACCGCCGGCGCCATGAGCCTTTCAGGGATTCAAGTCTTTAAGTCGCGCTTTGGCGCGGTGAGCTTTGAGACGATCGCCTATGACTCCGATCCTTCGATCCTCCGCTCGGACGACGTTGCGGCGGTGATGGTCGAACCGATCGTTCAGGCCGCCGCGGGCATGCGCATCGTTCCGGCGCAGCGATACTCGGCGTTGATCGGGATCTCGCCCCTTTTGATCGTCGATGAGATCGCAACGGGGTTTGGGAGAACCGGCACGCTCTTTGCGCACGAGCAGCTTTCGCTCCAGCCGGATATCGTCTGCCTGGGCAAAGGTCTTAGCGGCGGCACTTTACCGCTGTCGGCAACCGTTGTGCGATCGCGTATCTACGACGCCTTTACCGGAGAACCGGCCGAACGCAAACAATTCTTCCATGGGCATTCGTACGCCGGCAATCCGATCGCTTGCGCTGCGGCGCTCGCCAACATCGATCTCTTCGCTTCCGAAGGAACGCTCGAACGCGTTCAGGCGCTGGCGCGGCACATTGCGCCGACGCTGCAAGCGCTAGGCGCGCATCGCAGGATGCTGGGGATCCGCCAAGCCGGATTGATGATCGGCCTTGAAGTCGACGCGCCGCCCCAGCCGTTGACGGACGCATTGTACGATCGAGGCCACTTCACGCGCCCGATCGGGAACGTCATTCAGCTCGTGCCGCCGCTCTCGAGCACCGCGCAAGAGCTGGAGGGTTTCGTCGAGGACCTTCGTGTCGCGCTATCTTGAGCTCGCTCAGCGGGAACTGCAGCGCATTCACGAGCAGGACCGCTATCGCGATCTGCCCGTCGAGCGTACGCGGTTCACCGCCGATTTCTCGACCAATGACTACCTGGGGCTGGCAACCGATTCACGGATGGTCGAAGTGATGCGGCACGTCAAGCGCGTCGGATCGGGCGGGGCGCGACTGCTTGGCGGCGCGCATCCCGAGCATGCTTTTCTCGAAGAAGATCTGGCGAGATGGCTCGCGCGCGAACGCGCGCTCCTCTTTTCGTCCGGCTATTTGGCGGCGCTCGGCGCGATCGCCGTCCTTGCGCGTCTCACGCGCGTCATCTACTCAGACGCGCGCAATCACGCCAGCCTCATCGACGGCATTCGAGCTGCGGCTTTGCCGCGCACGATCTATCAGCACAATCAGCTGCCGCCGCTCGACGAGCGCATTCCTTCGGCGCTGATCGTCACGGAATCGCTCTTCAGCATGGACGGCGATCTCGCCGATATCGCATCGATCGTGGCGCAGCTCGGGGAGGATGACGTCTTGCTCGTCGATGAGGCGCATGCGCTCGGCGTCTTGGGACGCCAAGGCGGCGGGTTAGCGCACGGTTTGAACGACGAGCGGATCATCGTGCTGGGAACGCTCAGCAAAGCGATCGGCGCAGCCGGCGGATTCATCGCCGGACCCGACAAGGTTATCGATCTGCTGATCAATACGGCGCGCACGTTCATCTTTGATACGGCAATGCCGCCCGCGATAGCATTTGCAGCCCGGGTCGGCGTGACGCTGGCGCGAAACGCGGACGACGCCCGCGGGCGGTTGCGATCCAAAATCGCGCGCACGCGTTACGGTCTGGAAGGCCTCGGCGTGCCGCAAATGCCGCTCGACTCGCCGATCGTTCCGGTTCCCGCAGGGGACGAAAGCCGCGCGCTCCTGATGATGGATCGCGCCATCGAACGCGGCGTCTATGCGCCGGCAATTCGGCCGCCGACCGTACCGGAAGGATCGTCGTGCCTCCGCGTGTCGGTTCGGGCAAACCACGCCGATGAGGAGATCGATCGCTTGATCGAAGCCCTCACGTGCACCGCTATCTCGTAACCGGAACCGACACCGGCGTGGGCAAGACGCGCGTCGCGGCTTGCATCGCTGTCGCGTTGCGGCAACGCGGTGAAGCGCCGACGATCGTAAAGCTCGTGCAAACCGGCGCAACGGGCGATCGCGTGGGCGATGCGCAGTTCGCCGGCTCGCTCGCTCAGTGCAATTACGCCGAACTTGCGCGCTTCATCAAACCGGCCGATCCGTGGTCCGCCGCGCTTGCCGAAGGGCTGCCGGCGGTCCACGCGGAGGATCTCGCGCTCGAGCTGGAGCGCTTCGAGGGCGCCGTGGTCGCGGAGGGAGCCGGCGGACTTGCCGTGCCGCTGAACGCGTCGCAAGATTTCGCCACCGTGGCCGCGTTGGCAAAGTTGAGCGTTGTGCTTGCGGTCGGCCTGCGAGTCGGATGCATGAACCATGCGCTGCTCACCCTTTCGCTCTGTGAGGAGCGTCGCTTGGCCGTTGCGGGATGCGTTCTGGTCGATCGCTGGAAGCGTTCGGATGAATCCTATGTCGCGGACGTTCGGCGCGTGTTGCAGGGAAAAGCGAAGATGCTTGGCATTCTGCCGTTTGAACCGGACGGCCGGCGCGGCGTTGAAACGGGAGCTCGTCTATTCGAAGAGCTGCCGGCGGAAGGAGAAGCTTGATCCATCCCCCGATCGAACGCGCGCGCGAGCGCGTCCTCGAACAGAGAGAACCGGCGCAGCGCCCGCTGCTGAGCGAACTTTCACGTTTGCCCGCGAGCCAAATTCCCGACTTGCTGCAGCTCGCCGATGAAGTGCGCGCAGCTTTTTGCGGTGATGCGATCGCGCTCGAAGTTCTCTACAACGCAAAACGAGGCGGATGTTCGGAGGACTGCAATTTCTGCTCCCAGAGCGCGCGTTACTCGAGCGACGTTGAAGCGGAGCCGCTCGCAACCGTCGAGCAGTTTTTGGAAGCTGCGCGCGATGCGCACGAGCGCGGAGCGGGGGAGTTCTGTCTCGTGGTGGCGGTGCGCGGACCGTCGTCCCGGCTTTTGGAGCGCGTCTGCTCCGCCGTACCGGCGATAAAGCAGCGCTATCCGCTCACTGTCGCGGTTTCGCTCGGGATCCTCCGCGAAGATCAGGTGCGCGATCTGGCGGCCTGCGGGGTCGACAAGGTTAATCATAATCTGGAGACGTCGCGCCGCTACTTCCCGTCGATCTGCACGACGCACACGTACGACGAGCGCTGGGAAACCTGTCTGCTGGTCAAACGGTACGGATTGGAACTCTGCTGCGGCGGCATCATCGGTATGGGGGAGACGCTCGAAGATCGCGTCGACTTCCTTTGCGAGCTGCAGGCTTTGAAGCCGTATGAAGTCCCGATCAATTTTTTGAACCCGCGTCCGGGCACGCCTTTTGCGGATCGGTCGCTGATCGAACCGATCGAAGCGTTGCGCTTTGTTGCCATGGCGCGACTCGCGATGCCGCAAGCGCTGATCCGTTTCGCTGGCGGCCGTGAAGTGACGCTGCAAGGACTGCAGGAGTTGGGGATGCGCAGCGGTGCGAGCGGACTTGTGCTGGGCGATTACCTGACGACCGGCGGCCGCGCGGACGAAGAAGACTTTGCGATGCTCGACCGCCTCGGATTCGAGGTTCTGGCGTGAGGCATTTTGCGCTCAGTCGCGCCCTGCGCCTCGCGGCGTGGCTCATCTCGCACCACTCGCATACCGCCAAGGGACTCACGCAAGCTTAAAACTCTTTAGCTTGCGTCATTCCGGCGAGCAGCGCTCGCGGGGAACCCTTTGGAGCATATGCACCGTGGACCAATCCAAGACACCCTACTTTCAAGCGCTGCTCGACTATGTCGATTCCGGCGTCATTCCGTTTCACACGCCCGGTCACAAGCAAGGCATCGGCATGGATTTAGCCTTCCGCGAATTCATCGGCGACAATATCTGCTCGATCGATTTAACGCCGATGCCGGGCATCGACGATCTGCTGCAGCCCACGGAGTCCATTCTCGAGGCGCAACGATTGGCGGCCGAAGCCTACGGCGCGGATCGCAGCTACTTTTTGATCAACGGCTCGACAAGCGGCAATCAGTGCATGATGATGACCGCGATCAATCCAGGCGATCAGATCGCGGTCCCGCGCAACGCGCACAAGTCGATGCTCGGAGGCCTCGTAATGAGCGGCGGGAGCCCGATCTACATGCATCCCGAAATCGACGAAGGACTGCATATGGACCACTGCGTCACCCCGGAGACGGTACGCCAGACGCTGCGGGAACATCCCGACCTCAAAGCGGTCTACGTCGTCAGTCCCACGTACTATGGCGTTGCCGCCGACATCGCCGAAATCATTCGCATCGCGCACGAAGCCGGTAAGATCGTTCTAGTCGATGAAGCCTGGGGGCCGCACTTTCACTTTCACCCCGCCTTGCCGCTCTCGGCAACAGCGGCCGGCGCCGACTTGTGCATCAATTCGACGCACAAAATGCTTTCGGCGTTCTCGCAATGCGCGATGCTGCATCAGAAAGGCAATCGCGTCCCGATCGATCGGCTGGAGGCGGTGCTGAAGATCTTCCTCTCCACATCGCCCAATCTGCCGATGGTCGCGTCGCTCGACGTAGCGCGCAAACAGATGGCGACGGAGGGCCAAGCGCTGCTCTCGCGGACGATCGAACTGGCGCAGGAAACGCGCCGGCGGCTCAACGCGATCGAGGGCGTTTACTGTTTCGGCGAGGAGCTCAAAGGCAACCCGGGCGTCTTCGACTTCGATCCGACGAAGGTAACGATAACGGTGAAGAGTCTTGGATACACCGGCTACGAGGCTTCGGAGATTCTGCGTAAACGCTACAACGTGCAAGTCGAGCTCGCCGATCTCTTCAACGTCGTGGCGCTCTTCACGATCGGAACGTCGCAGAGCGCCGCTGAGCGGCTCGTGCAAGGCGTGACGGACCTCGCACGGGAGGACCGTCCGGTCGATATCTTTTCGCCTTCGGGCATTCTCGAACGGCGCCTCGAAAGCGGCTCGTACAAACTGCCGAAAATCCCGCCGATGCGCATGCTGCCGCGCGAGGCGTTTCTTGCCGAATCGCAGCCCGTACGGTTTCGGACAAGCAGAGGCCGCATCTGCGCGGAGACGATCTCGCCTTATCCGCCCGGGATTCCGGTGATCGCACCCGGCGAAGAGATCACGGCGGACGTGATCGACTACCTGGCGCTCGAGCTCAAAGCCGGAGTCCGCATGCAAGGCCCCTACGACAGAGAGCTGCGCACGATTCGCGTCGTCAAGGAGTAGGCTTCGCCGCTGGGAAAAAGCAATAGAACCGCTTTCGAAGCGAGGGTCAGTATTGGCCGTTAAAGCCGAACCAATGGGTCCCAACTGGGAACTCACGCAACTTCTCGACATCTTTCCGCTTCCCATAAGGCAATCGCTCGTCCGTCTTCCTAACCTCGAAGACGTCATCGAGGTGGTCCTCGATCTCGGGCGGCCGCCGGAAGCGCGTTTTGAGAACGATTTCGTTTATCTTTCCGACACGGCGGTTTCGCCGGAAGACATCGCGCACGTTTGTTCGCGCCTCTCGCCCTTCGGGCCGGACAATCGCGCCGGCATCGAGCAGACGCTCCATCGGATCAGCGCAATCCGCAATCGCACGGGAAAGATCGTCGGACTCACGTGCCGCGTCGGACGCGCCGTCTACGGTACGATCGACATCATCCTCGACATCCTGCGCAGCGGAAAATCGATCTGCCTGCTGGGACGTCCCGGCGTCGGCAAGACGACGATGCTGCGCGAGTGCGCCCGCGTTCTCTCCGAAGAACGCAGACGCGTCGTGATCGTCGACACTTCAAACGAAATTGCGGGCGACAGCGACATTCCGCATCCCGGAATCGGCACGGCACGGCGCATGCAAGTCGCCGACCCCGCGCTGCAGCATGCGGTCATGATCGAAGCGGTCGAAAATCATATGCCGCAGGTGATCGTCATCGACGAGATTGGCACGCATGCCGAAGCCGAAGCCGCGCGAACGATCGCCGAACGAGGCGTAGAGCTGATTGGCACCGCGCACGGTCAAACGCTCGAAAACCTCTTGATGAATCCGACGCTCTCCGACCTTGTCGGCGGCATCGGCGCTGTGACGCTCTCGGATGAAGAAGCGCGCCGGCGTGGCACGCGCAAGACTGTGCTGGAGCGCAAGGCGCCTCCTACGTTTGACGTCGTCGTCGAAATCCGCGATCGCGATCGGCTGGCGATTCACAAAAATGTTGCCGACGTCGTCGACGCGCTCTTGCGCGGCTATCAACCGCAACCCGAACTGCGCGAGCGGACGGCAAGCGGCAAAGTGGCGATCGTGCAGGAAGCCGACATGGAGTCGATGCCGCAGTTTGCAGCCGCCGCATACCATCCCGACGAAGGCGAAGCGGAGAGCCGCGACAGGCCGCTGCTGATCTTTCCATACGGCGTATCACGCAACAAGATCGAGCGGGCGATCCACAACCTGCGCGTCAGCGCAGCGATCGCGCGCAACTGGGACGACGCGGACGTCGTGCTCACGCTTAAGACACTCGAACGCAAGGAGCAGCCGAAGCTGAAACAGATCGCATCTGAGAACGTGCCGATCTATTCGATCAAGACGAATACGACGACGCAGATCCAAGCCTGCCTCAAAGACGTCTTCAACCTGCCTTCGATCGACAATGAAGAGATCGCGCTGCGCGAGGCGGAGGAAGCGGTCTATCAGGTGCTGCTCGATAGCCAGGCGATCGAACTCTCTCCGCAAACTTCGTACGTTCGCCGAATGCAGCATCAGCTTGCGGAGAAGTATCGCTTGCAATCGCGCAGCACCGGCCTTGAGCCGAATCGCCGCGTGCGGATATTTAAGGGCTTGGAAGCCTAGGGTTGCTGATCACCTTCGAAGGCATCGAAGGCAGCGGCAAATCCACGCTGCTCGCCGGATTCAATCGCGCGCTTCAGTCGATGGGCCGCAAGACCGTCGTCACGCGCGAGCCTGGCGGCACGGCAAGCGGCGATGCCGTGCGCGAGCTGTTCTTGCGGCCGGGCATGGAGTGGAGCGCGTTCGCGGAGACCCTGCTGATCAACGCCTCGCGTTCGCAGCTTGTTAAGGAAGTCATTGCGCCGGCGCTAGCTCGCGGCGAGATCGTTCTGTGCGACCGGTACATCGATTCGACGATCGCCTATCAGGCTTACGGCCGCGGATTACCCGTTGAGACCGTACGCGAACTCTGCGCGATTGCAGCGGACAGTGTTTTTCCGGATCTGACTTTCCTCGTCGACATTTCCTACGAAACCTCGCGAAAGCGGTTGGCCGCAAGAGATGCGCAAACCGATCGGCTGGAGCAGGAGAGCGCCGCTTTTCACGAGCGCGTCCGTCAAGGATACCTTCGCCTCGCGGATTCCGAACCGCGAATCGTGCGCATCGACGGGGAGCGGTCGCAAGAGGAGATGCTGGATGCAGTGCTGGCTGCCTTCTCCGCGTTCGCGCCATGATCGAGTTTGAAGTCGTCGGCGCAGAAGGGCCGAAGCTCTTTTTCTCCCGACTTACGAGAAAAACGATAGCGCACGCGTATCTCTTCACGGGGCCGACCGGCATTGGAAAGAAAACCTTCGCGCGCCGGCTCGGGCAGTCGCTGCTCTGCGAAGCTTCCAAGCCGACGCTTCTCGGCTACGATGGAACGTGCGCCTCATGCACGTTGATCGGCAAAGAAGAAACACGACATCCCGATTTGCTCGAGAGCGTGGGAGCGCTCAAGATCGGCGAGACGGGCGGCGAACAGGTGACGTTCCATACCGCGGAGGCGACGACGTCGCGCGATCTCGTTCGTCAGCTTTCACTTCAATCGTATTCAGGCGGCCTGCGAATCTTTATCTTGGGCGACATAGATTTCGCCTCGCCTGCCGCCGCCAACGCGCTGCTCAAGTTTTTTGAAGACCCTCCCGAGCACGTGGTGCTGCTGCTCACTACCGCGACGCCGGAGCGCTTGCCGCTGACGATCCACTCGCGTCTGGTCGAAGTGCGTTTTCCGATCCTAAAGCGTGCCGAAGTGGCGGAGATTCTGAAAAAGGCAGGCTTCAATGAGGAACAAGCGCAGATCGGCGCCGCGCTTTCACAGGGTTCCGTTCGAAAGGCGCTAGCGGCGCTGGACGAAGACGAGGACCGATTGCGCGAACAAGTCGCTCGTTGGTTTTTCGAAGTGGTGGCCGGCGAAGCGCCCGAAGAGTCCTGGGCCACGCGCGAAACGCTGGACGAAGGATTGGAGATCGTCAAAACGCTGTTGCGCGATTGGCTGGCGCTCTCGTCCAGCGCTACGGCGCCGGTGCTGGCGGCTGACTATACAGCCGACCTGCGCGGTTTGCGCAGCGTTGATTCAGATTTCGGTGCTCGGGCGCTCGGCAAGCTTTCCGATGCCCAGCGTTTGGCCGGAACGAACGTCAGCCCGCAGCTGGTCGCGGAGTTCGTACGCATGGCTTTGAGCGGCAGCGCGGCGTAAGCGGTCGCCTTTACCAATACGGGCGAAAAGCAAGATCGCTGTATTGGCGCGCAGCGATGAGCGCGACGTACCCCAGAGCGATTGCCATCAGCAAAATGCGCGCCACGTCGTAACCGATGCCCAGGTACTGGCCGATGAGATCCGGCACGATCAGCCCGAGCCCATAGTAAACGGCGATGCTCACTATTGTCAGGATTGCCGTCGCCACCGGATGGCGGCGGGCGCCCTGAAGGGAAGCAGAAAACGACGCCCCGCCCGGGACACCGCCGATCGCAGCCGCGGGAATCGCATAGATGAAAGCCCAGACCGCCAGCGCGCCCAGGACTTTGGCGCCGTAGTCGCCTGCGAGTCCGCCGATCAGTTGCGCGACGTAGATCAAGAACAAGAAACCGATAACGGCGAGAAGGATGTTGCCGCCTTTACGGCGCGCCGCCGTCCACGCCGCGCCGATGCGCGCGCGCCCGTGCCGCCATGCATCGTCCGCAAAGATAACGGCAACCGCGAACGCAAAACCATACAGGATTGCAATGATCAGCGCGACGATCGGATAGAACGCTCCGCCGACGGGCGCGAAGAGCGGTCTGCTCGCGTAGTCGAGCCCAAGCGCGATCGCCGCCGCGATGAGCGGAAAGACCAGTACGCCCACATTGCGCGCGTAGACGACGAGGGCCTGAGCGTAGAGCGCCAGATCGACCCGCCGATTGAGCCGCATGCTAAGCCCGCGCTCCTTCCAGGGCGCGGTGGCAGGAGCACGGCGCATCGACGTCGACCCGCTCGATGATGCGGAAGATCGCCTCCCGCAGCTTGGCGTTGTTTTTCTTGAAGAACTCGATCACTTCGTGATGTGAGACCGGTTCGACGCCGGCTCCTTCAAATCCGACGTCGTAGTCGGTGATGAGGGAGATGTTGACGTAGCAGATCTCGACTTCGCGGGCCAGATTGCATTCGGGGTACTGCGTCATGTTGATCACTTCCCATCCGGCCGCGGAAAACCAGCGCGATTCGGCGCGGGTCGAGAAGCGCGGCCCCTGAATCACTACGATCGTTCCGCGCTCATGCGTCTCTATTCCCAGGGCTCGCAGACATTCGATCGCGATGGGCCGCAGCGTCGGACAAAACGGATCGGCGAAGCTGACGTGCGTGGTGATCGGACCGTCGAAGAACGTGTCTTTGCGGCCGGTGGTCCGGTCCACCACCTGATCCGCGACGACCATCGACCCCGGTTTGACCTCGGCGCGCAGCGATCCGCATGCCGTTGGAGCGATGATCCGCCTGACGCCGAGCATCTTCATCGCATAGACATTTGCGAGATAGTTTATCGTGTGCGGAGGAAAGCGGTGGTCTTTTCCATGACGCGGGAGAAAGGCGATGCGCTTCCCCGCTATTTCTCCCAGAGCGATCCGGTCGCTGGGCGGACCGTAAGGGGTTTCCAGCGCGATCTCGCGCGCGTTATCGATGAGCGAGTAGAAGCCGGTTCCGCCGTAGACGCCGATGTCGGCGCTTTCTCTGGTCTGCACAGCGGGCGGGAGCATTCTGGGAAAACGAATCCACCCCTCGAAAGTCTGCAGCGTGAAGGGACGATCGCCGGCGTGGCTTCTCGCGTTGGCATTGCTCGCCGTTGGATGCGCGCAGCGCTCGGCAGGAGTGCCGCACTACTCCCACGTGCTGCGCTTTGCCGACGTGTCGGATCCGGATCGGCTTAACCCGTACCTTTCGACGATGGATCTAACCTACGATCTCTCGTCGCTCATCTTTTCCTACCTCGTCATTGCAGACGCCGATGGAAGTTTGCAGGGCGATCTTGCCACCGGCGTGCCGACGCTTCGCAACGGCGGGATCTCGGCGGACGGCAAGACCTACGTCTACCGGCTGCATCGCGGAGTGCGCTGGCAGGACGGAGCTCCATTTACGTCCGCGGACGTGAAATTCTCGTGGCAAGCCGTCGTCAACCCGTACAACAACACGCTGCACCGGGAAGGATACGACGAAATCGCGCGGATCGACACGCCCGATCCGTACACCGTCGTCGTGCATCTGAAGCGCCGCTATCCGCCGTTTGTTTCGAAGTTTTTCGCGCCGCTCCAGGAAGGCGGCAAAGGCATTCTTCCGCGGCATCTGCTGGCGCGCTATCGTTCGATCAACACGATTCCGTTCAACGGCGCGCCGGTCGGCACCGGACCCTTTAAGTTCGTGCGCTGGGATCGCGGCCGCCGGATCATGCTCGAGCGCAACGGCCGGTACTTCAGAGGCCGGCCGAAGCTCGCGCGGATCGAATTCCTCGTTATTCCCGACGATCAGACGATGCTCAACGAGCTGCGTCTGCACGACATCGACCTCATCACCTCTCCGCCCTCGACGCTTTACGAGCAGTATCGCGCGGTGCAGGGCGTGCGCGTGCAGCTCTCGCCGTGGAATGCCCAAGAACTTTTCATTATGAATCAGAGCAAGCCGGGACTGAACGATCCGATCGTGCGCCGAGCCATAACGATGAGCTTGGATTACGACGGACTCATTCGCAAACTCACGCACGGCGTCGCGCAGCGCGCCTTGGACGTCATTCCGCCGACGGCGATCGGGTACGTCCGAAATCCCGCCTATCGCTACGATCCCGTCGGGTCAAACGCGCTTTTGCAGCGAGCGGGTTGGGTTCGCGGCCCCGACGGCGTTCGCAACAAGAACGGCGTCCGCTTGGAGTACACGCTCGACGTCATCGCGGGTTCGGACAATCAGCGCAAGCTCTCGGTGCAGCTGCAGCAATACTTGGCGGCGATCGGCCTGCGTCTGACGATTAAATCGTTCTCGTACAATACGATCTTCACGCCAGACGGGCCGATCTACGGCAACCGTTACGGCTTCGCCGTGTACTCCCAAACGATGCCGTGGGATCCGGACAACCTATACTATTTAGGCTGCGCCTTTTTCTATCCGAAAGGTGAGAACGTCTATCGCTATTGCTCGCGGGCGGTGGACCGTTTGGAAGAAGCGGGCCTGCAAACCGACGATCCGGCTGCCCGAGCGCGCATCTACCATCAAGCGGAACGGTTGATCTGGCGAACCGTGCCGTACGTGCCGCTCTGCGAGCTGCGCCGGCTCAGCGTCTCTTCGCAAAGCCTGCAAAACTTCACCGTGAATCCCGGAAGCACGCCCTGGTACAACGCCTGGCAATGGGACATTTAATGCTGCGTCATGGTGATGCATAGAACCATGACGCGGACCTATCTATTAAAGTCGCTCGGTTTCAGCTCGTCGATAAACTTCTTGAACCGCTCGACGTCGGCTTCGTCCCCTTTTTTGTCGCTGACGGACTCTTCAAGAACGATCTTGTCCGAGACGTAGATCGGGGCGCTCATGCGCAGCGCCAGCGCGATGCCGTCTGAAGGACGGGCGTCGATCTCTTGCAGCTCGCTGTCCGTGCGCACGACGAGTTTGGCGAAAAACGTCGATTCTCGAATGTCGTGGATGACGACTTGTTCGAGACGACCGTCGAGCGTTTCAAGGATCGTGCGCATGAGATCGTGCGTTAGCGGGCGCGGAACCGGCGCGCCTTCCATCGCCAACGCGATTGCCGTTGCTTCAAATGGGCCGATGAGGATCGGGAGAAACCGCTTGCCGTCCGCGTCTTTGAGGATGACGACGGGGTCGTGGGTCAGCAAGTCGATGCCCAGCTTATCCACCTTCATCTGCCGCATGGTGATGTATCCTACGCAGCTTGGGCCGAGTCATGCCTGTCCAAGCGCTACGAGGGCGCGGCGGAACGCCGGCCGAACCGACGGCGCTTCGACATGGCGCTTTCCTGCGGCATCGTCGGCTTGCCCAACGTCGGCAAGTCCACGATCTTCAACGCTCTGACCCGCTCGGCGCAAGCGCTTGCGGCAAACTATCCCTTTGCGACGATCGAGCCGAACGTCGGCGAAGTCCCCGTGCCCGACGACCGTCTCGCCGTTTTGCAGCAGCTGGCACACTCGAAGCGCGTCGTGCCTGCCACGATGCGTTTCGTCGACATCGCGGGCTTAGTACGCGGCGCGAGTTCGGGCGCCGGGCTAGGCAATGCGTTTCTGAGCCACATTCGCGAAACCGATGCGATTGCGATGGTGCTTCGATGCTTTCACGATCCGAATGTGAGTCACGTTGAAGGAGAGCCCGATCCGCGGCGCGATGCCGAGATCGTCGGGTTTGAAATGGCGCTGGCAGATATCGCCACTTTGCGCAAACGTCTGGACAGATTGGAACGTGAAGCACGCGCGGATTCGAAGATTCGGTACAAAGTTAAAGCTGCGAACTCACTTATCGCAGCGTTGGAGCAGGGCAGGCCCGCGCGCTCCTTTGAAAACGGCTCGCCGGAGCGCGAGGTCGCAGGTGAGTGCTTCCTGTTGACCGTCAAACCGCTGCTCTACGTCGCGAATGTCGACGAAGATCAGATCCAGGCGCCGGGGCCGCTCGTGCATTCGGTTCGAGAGTTCGCCGCCGCGGAAAAAAGCGGCGAGGTCGCTATTTGCGGCAAGATCGAAGCGGAGCTGGCCGGCCTCAGCGCCGAGGATGCGCGTGCATTTTGTGCCGAGCTGGGAATCGAGCGCCCCGGCCTCGAGCAGCTCGTGGTTTCCGCTTACGACTTGCTGGGATTAATGACGTTCCTCACCGCGGGCGAGAAGGAGACGCGAGCTTGGACGATCGAGCGCGGCACCAAAGCGCCGCAAGCAGCTGGGAAGATCCACGGCGACATTGAGCGCGGGTTCATTCGCGCGGAGATCGTCGATTACGACGACTACGTGAAATATCGCACGATGGAAGCGCTTCGCAACGCGGGCCGCGTACGCAGCGAGGGCAAGGACTATGTGATGCGGGAGGGCGACGTGGTGAACTTTAGGTTCAACGTTTGAAATGCGTTGCCTAAGTGGAGGCACTTTCAAACGGGTATCAATAGGAAAAGCCTGCGTTGCACTCCAACCCTCTGGGTCCAGCTTACGGAGGCACTAAGGCTCAATGACCACTGCCGTGCGCGAAATATCGGTGTTTGGCGACGCCATCGCCTACTTCAACGAAGCAGCCGATCTGCTCGAGCTGAACCCGTCGATCCGCGCAATTCTCACGCACCCCTCGCGCCAGATCATCTTTTCGATCCCATTCCAGCGCGACTCGGGACAGTTCGAGGTCTACACCGGCTATCGCGTGCAGTATAACTTCGCGCGCGGTCCCGCGAAGGGAGGCATTCGTTTCCATCCCGGCGTGACGCTGGACGAAGTGACCGCGCTCGCTTTTTGGATGACGTGGAAATGCGCCGTTGTGGATCTTCCGTTCGGCGGAGGCAAGGGCGGCGTCACATGCGATCCAGCGACGCTTTCGCAAAACGAACTCGAGCGCATCACGCGGCGATATGCGGCTGAGTTGGTCGAGGTGATTGGCCCCGACAAAGACGTACCTGCGCCCGATGTCAATACAAACGCCCAGACGATGGCGTGGATCATGGACACATACTCGATGCACGTCCGCCAAGCGACTCCGGGAGTGGTCACCGGCAAGCCGCTTGCGATCGGAGGTTCGAAGGGTCGCGTTGAGGCGACCGGCCGGGGCGTTGTCATCACTGCGATGGACGAGCTTGCGAACATGGGAATCAACGCGGCGAAAGCTCGCATTGTCATCCAAGGATTTGGAAACGTCGGCATGTATGCCGCTAAGCACTTTCGTGAGTGCGGCTGCAACGTCGTGGGAATCTCCGACGTCACAGGCGCCTATTACAACGAGGCCGGCATCGATATCGCCAACGGGATCACCTATGCTCAAGAGCATCACAATCTCGATGGATTTCGCGGCGGCGAGAAGATCAGCAACGGCGAGCTGCTCACGAGCGCTTGCGACGTCCTCGTGCCTGCGGCGCTCGAGAAGGTCCTAACTGCGGAGAATGCGCCGAAGATTCAGGCGCGGCTGATCGTCGAAGGCGCGAACGGCCCCACGACGCCTGATGCGGATCGTATCTTCAACGATCGGGGTATCACGGTTATTCCCGACATCATGGGAAACGCAGGCGGCGTCACGGTTTCATACTTCGAGTGGGTGCAAGACCGCATGGGCTACTTTTGGAAGGAAGCCGAAGTCAACGAACGGCTCGAGGACTTCCTCTTGACGAACTTCCACGAACTGCGCGGCATGAGCGAGAGGCATCGCATCCCCTATCGCACCGCGGCCTACATGCTGGCGATCGACCGCGTCGTGCAGTCGCTGATGCTGCGCGGGGTGTACGCCTAGTTATTTCGCCGGAGCGAACCAGATAAACGCGATCTTGCCGTTTTGGACGACGATTGACTCAACGGCGTCGCCTTTTTCACCGCTAAAGAGGTACTGATCCGCCGTTACGCCCTGCACCGAATTCCGACCGAGGTATCGGACGCTCTTGACCGTGCCGATACTTGAAAGGCCTCGCTGCACTTGTGGGATGACCGCGGGCGGAACCGGGTTCGCGTAACGGCTTGCGTCGATCTTGCCGGTTTGCCATGCGCTAAACTCGGCAACGGCGATCTTGGTCACGGTGGCGTCTTCAGCCGGCGACGGCGCGGGAGCTGCGGTCGCTGGGGGTGCGGGTGGCGTTGAGTGCAGCGGCGTTGGGGCGGCCTGCATCTGCATCGCCGCTGCGATTATTATTGAAAGTGCGAAGAAGTTCATTGCATCAACTTGATTGTTCGTTCAAGGCGTAGCGCCCTTTACGGCACTGAGGCAGGCGCCGGCTCCGTCGGCTCGACTGGCCCAACGACCTCGCCGTTGCCTGCGGCCCGCGCGTTGCGCCGGTGCAGCACCCACGACTTGATGATGACATAGAGCACCGGCGTGATCGCCAGGTTCAAGAACGTTGAAACGATCATGCCGCCGAAGACCACGGTTCCCAGCGAATGTCTTGCGGCACTGCCCGCTCCGGTTGCGAAGACGAGCGGCGTCACCGCGATGATGAATGCGATGGAAGTCATGAGGATCGGCCGCAGACGCGTTTGAGCGGCACGCGCGGCCGCCGTTACGACGTCGACGCCTTGCGCTAATTGCTGATTGGCAAACTCGACAATCAGAATCGCGCTCTTGCTCGCCAGGCCGATCAGCATCACGAATCCGACCTGCGCGTACGCGTCGCTGGCGATGCTGCGAATATTCAAAAAGGCGAGCGCACCAAGGAGCGCCAGCGGAACGGCGAGCAAGACGATCAACGGATCGATGAAGCTCTCGTACTGCGCGCTCAAGACCAAGAACACGAAGATGATGCCGATGCCGAAGATCAGCACGGAAAGCGTTCCGCCTTGAATCTCATCCAGCGAAAGGCCGGACCACTCATACGAAATGCCGGGCGGATCGATCTGTGAAGCGATCCCCTCCATGGCGGCGATCGATTGACCGGAGCCTTTGCCCGGCGTGGCGCTGCCGTTCAACTCGATCGAACGGAAGAGGTTATAGTGATTGATGATTGGGGCGGTCGGCGCGACTTTGCCGCCGGCGAGGCCGCTGAGCGGGATCATGCCACCGCCGCTCGAGCGGACGTAGAGATATTGCAACGACTGGAGCGTGCTTCGGTAAGGCTCTTCGGCTTGCACGTAGACCCGATACGCGCGGTTGAGGTAGTCAAAATCGTTGACGTAGAACGAACCGAGGTCGGTTTGCATGGTATTGAAGACGTCGGTCAGCGAAACGCCGATCGATTTTGCTTTGCTCCGGTCGACATTGACCGTCAGCTGTGGGGAGTTGATCCGAAAGGTCGTAAAGACGTTGGCTAGGTTCGGGTTCTTATTGCCGAGCGCCATATACCCGAAGGCGGTTCGCATGAGCAAGGGCAGCCCGACGTTGCCACGATCCTCGAGTTCGTATTGAAAGCCGCCGAAGTTGCCGACGCCTTGAATCGCCGGCGGATTAAAGGCGAAGACCTGCGCGTTTGCGATGCCGAAGAACTGCATCTGCAGGCGCTGAAGGATCGCATCAAGCGAATGCGAGCTGCCGTGGCGCTGCGACCACGGAAGCAGCTTGACGAACATGATTCCGCGGTTGGGCCCACTGCCGGTGAAACTGAAGCCCGAAACGTCGAAGACGTGCTGCACCTCAGGTTGAGTCCGAAGGATCGACTCGACGCGCGCGGCAATGCGCAGCTCGTTGGAAAGCGATGTGCCTTCCGGCGCTTGAACCGTGACGATAAAGTAGCCCTGATCTTCGTTGGGAATGAACCCCGTCGGCGTGGAGCGATAGAGAACCAGCGTTACGAGTAAGGCAACCGCAAACAGGCCCGCGACGATCCAGCGTGCAGCAAAAAGGCGGGGCAAAACGTCCCGATACCAGGCGCGGAAGTTCGCCAACCCGCGATTGAAAAGCACGAAGAGCACGAAATGCGATCGCTGTTCGGCGTTAAGAAGCCGGGCCGACATAACCGGCGTCAAAGTGAGCGAGGCAAAAAGAGATATCGAAATCGAGGCAGCGATCGTGAGCGCAAACTGGCGGTAGAGCTGCCCGGTCGTGCCGGGGAAGAACGCAACCGGTATGAAGACTGCGAAGAGCACGAGCGAAGAAGCGACGACCGCGCCCTGCACCTCGCGCATCGCCGCAGCAGCCCCTTCGATCCCCGACATTCCTTTCTCCAGAATGAAGCGGGCGATGTTTTCGATCACCACGATGGCATCGTCCACGACAAGACCGGTGGCAAGCGTCAGTCCGAACAGCGTGATCGTGTTGATCGTAAAGCCGAAGACTTTCATGACCGCGAACGTGCCGACAAGCGAAACCGGCAGCGTTATCGCCGGAATCAGCGTCGATTTAGGATCTTGCAAGAAAAGATAGATCACGGCGATAACGAGCAGAATCGACAAGATCAACGTGATCAGCACTTCACGGATCGATTCGTGAACGAACTCCGTCGTGTCGAAGGCCATATCCCAGCTCACGCCCGCAGGAAACGATCTGGCAAGCTGCGTCAACTCCGCGCGCACGCCTTTGGAAACTTCGAGCGCATTCGCGGTCGGAAGTTGCAGCACACCCATTCCGACGATGTTCTTGTTGCCGTCGAAGGCGATGACGCTCGAATAGTCCTCTGCGCCCAATTCGACGCGTGCGACGTCGCTTAGGCGCGTGAATCCGCCGCTGGGATCCGCGCGCACGATAATGTTACGGAACTCCGCGGGGTCGCTCAGCCTTCCTCGCGCGCCGACGGTAATGGTGAAGGGCTGATTTGCCGGCTCGGGAGCGGCGCCGATGCTTCCCGCTGCGACCTGCACGTTTTGCTCTTGCAGCGCGCCGATGACGTCGCTGATCACTAAACCACGCGCCGACAGCTCGTGCGGATTGATCCAAATGCGCATCGCGTACCGCCGCTGCCCGAAGATGCGTACGTCGCTGACGCCGGGAACGCGTTTGAGCGAGTTGACGACGTTGAGCTCGGCGTAGTTGCTCAGGAAGAGCTGGTTGAACTGCGGATTCGTCGAGCGCAGCGCGATGGCGAGGACGAAGCTGCCGGCATTCTTCGAAACGGTGACGCCGGTCTGCTTGACCTCATTGGGCAGCCTGCCGGTCGCGGACTGAACGGCGTTTTGCACGTCGGTTGCCGCGATATCCAAGTTGGTCCCGAGATTGAACGTGCACGTGATGGAACTGCTGCCGTCGTTGGAACTGGTCGAAGTGATGTAGCGCAGCCCTTCGACGCCGTTAACGGCTTGCTCCAGCGGCGTCGTGACCGCGGACTCAACGGCTTGGGCGTTCGCCCCGGTGTAGTTGGCATTGATAGTCACCACCGGTGGCGCGATATGCGGATACTGCGCGATCGGAAGCGTCGGAATCGTGATTGCGCCCGCCAGAATGATGATCAGCGAACAAACGGCGGCCAAGACCGGTCTGCGGAGGAAGAAAGAGGTCATGCGAAGGCTTGTTCGGCGTGGTAGGAGCTGCGCGAAAGCGGGCTCGAGACCACCTGATGAAACCCTTTGCTCTTGGCAAGTGCGCCCAGCTCGCCAAAGCGCGCCGGCGTTACGAAGTTCTCGACGGGAAGATGACGTTTCGAAGGCTGGAGGTATTGGCCCATCGTGAAGATGTCGACGCCAATGCCGCGCGCGTCATCCATCGTCTGCTCCAGCTCCGCTTGCGTTTCGCCGAGACCGAGCATGATCGAGGTCTTCGTGAAGCGATCGGGAGTGCGCTTTTTGGCATGCTCCAAAATGCGCAAGGATTGATCGTAGGAAGCGCGTTTGTCGCGTACGCGAGGCGTGAGGCGGCGGACCGTTTCGAGATTATGCGCGAAGACTTCGGGTGAAGCGTCCAGGACGATATCGAGCGCGTTGAGGTCTCCACGATAGTCTCCGCTCAAAATCTCCACGCGCGCGCTGGGAACATGCTCGTGAATCGCCCGGACGGTGTTCGCAAAGATGAGCGCACCGCCGTCGGCAAGATCGTCGCGATCGACCGCCGTGACGACGAGATACCGCCATCCCAGTTCACGAACCGCTTCCGCGACGCGCAGCGGTTCCATCCAATCGACGATTCCGCGCGGATTGCCGGTCCTGACGTTGCAGAAGCGACAGCCGCGGGTGCAGAGGTCGCCGAGGATCATGATCGTCGCCGTGCCCGCGCCCCAGCACTCCGCAAGATTGGGACACATCGCTTCCTTGCAGACCGTGTTGAGCTGCAGCGCACTGACCCGATCCTTGACGCGCTCGTAAGCATCGCCCGCAGGCAGTCGAACCTTGAGCCATTCCGGCTTGCGAGGACGTTCCACCGAAATCACGATGCCAGCGCCAGCTCCTCGAAGCAAAGTTCGAATCGGCGTTCTATCGCGGATCGCAACGCGGTCTTGACTTGATTCATGGTCACCGCGCGCCCCGCTTCGCGCGAGAGACTTGTCAAACCGCAGCCTTTCAGTCCGCAAGGATTGATGAGGCGGTCGTAGCTCAGATCGGTAGAAACGTTCAGCGCGATTCCGTGCAGCGAGGTCATCGCTTTAATGGCCAATCCGACGGCACAGAGCTGATTTGGTCCAACCCAGAGGCCCGCGTGATCCGATCGCTGCGTTCGAACGCCAAAAACGCGACATGCATCGCTCACCGCATCCTCGAGGGCGCGCACCAGCGGCACCACTTCTCGAAAACGTTCGAGCCGGCATATCGGATAGACGACGAGCTGGCCGGGCCCGTGGTATGTGACGTCGCCGCCGCGCTCGATCCGCACGAAGTCGATGCCCTGCGCAGCTAATGCTTCCTGGCCGAGCAGCACATTTGCATCGCTCGCATTGCGGCCCAGCGTCACGACGGGCCGATGTTCGACGAAGATCCAAGTCTGCGGATCAACGCCTGCGCTAACCCGATCGTGAAGCCGGTGCTGGAGATCCCAGACCTCACGGTAAGCGCGCATCTCGAGATCGATCAGGCGAGCGCGCGATGCCGGCATGTTTCTTATAGACCCTGCAGCCCTTGCCGCCGTTGCGCCCTACCTTGCGCCGACCGGCGCTGCCGGCTTACGCGGCTTGGGGTTGACGATGTGGATCGCTTTCCCGTGCGATGCCTCGGCGGCGTCCATGATGCTTTCGGTCAGCGTCGGATGCGGATGGATCGAAAGTCCGATGTCTTCGAGAGTGGCGCCCATCTCGAGCGCGATCACGCCCTCGCCGATAAGCGATTCCGCTTGCGGTGCAACGATATGCATCCCCAGAAGCATGTCGCTCTTAGCGTCACCAACCAGCTTGATGAGTCCGTCGCTTTCATTCATCGTTCGGGCGCGCCCGCTGGCTGCAAGTGGAAACTTGCCGATGCGAAGTTCGTATCCGCGGTCCTTGGCTTCTTCCTCGGAAAGCCCGACGGTCGCCACTTCGGGATCGGTGTAGATGCAATTGGGGATCGCGACCGGATCGAAGGCAGCGGAACGATCGCCGGAGATGACCTCCGCGGCGATCACTCCCTCTCTCATTCCCTTGTGTGCCAGCAGCGGCGGCCCGGTGACGTCGCCGATTGCAAAGATGTTTGAAACGGAGGTGCGGCGTTGCGGATCGACGGCGATGAACCCGCGATCATCCGTGCTGAGTCCGGCAGCTTGCAAGTTCAGATGGTCCGTCACCGGCCGCCGTCCGACTGCAACCAAGGCGCATTCAAATTCGCGCGTCTCATCTTTGCCGCCGGTTCCGTCGCCGGTGAAGGTCGCTTTGACCGCGCCGCCCTCTTTACGGAGAGCCCCTACTTTTGTGTTCAGTATGATCTCGACACCCTGCTTTTTCAAGATCCGGCCGAGCGTCTTGCCGATTTCAAGATCCGTTCCGGTGAGAATCTGCGGCAGCGCTTCAACCACGAGCACGCTGCAGCCCATGCGCGAATAGACGGTCGCAAATTCCAGACCGATGACGCCGCCGCCGATGACGAGCAGGGTCTTCGGAATGCGCTTGAGCATGACCGCATCGTCGGAGTTGATTATCTGCTCGCCGTCTCGCGGCCAGGCCTTCACGTCGATCGGCGCGGAGCCCGTTGCAATGACGACGTTCTGCGCCTTGATCGCATCCTCTCCGCCGTCTTTCTTCTTGACGGCAACCTCGTTCGGGTTGACAAACGACGCCTCGCCGTAGATGAAAGTGACGTCGTTTGCTTTGAACAGCGTTTTGACGCCGCCGACGTTGGCATTGACTACATCGGTTTTGAACTTGGCGACGCCTCCCCGATCCACTTTGGACTTCTGCGCCTGCAGCCCGATCGCGTCGGCGTGATCGATCTGCCGGATCACTTCACCGACATGAAGCAATGCTTTGGTCGGGATGCACCCCCAGTTCAAGCAAACACCGCCGACTTCGTCGCGATCCACGCAGATGACTCTCTTGCCCAGCTGTCCCAGACGAATCGCTGCATGGTATCCGCCCGGGCCCGCTCCGATGACGACCGCGTCGACCTGGTGTTGTGCCATGAAAACTCCTTTACGACCCGTCCAAGGTTCGGAGCGGGCGAACGGCGTGGCCTGCAGGAACCCTCGCGAGATGCGCTCGTTGCCGGCCGGGTTTCGCGCGAGGGTACGCCGGCGGCTTCTCTCGTGGTATGCGCGGAACGGCCGCAGTCATCTGCCGTGGCGCCGCACGACCGACCCTTACGCGATCCTGATCAGCGAAATCATGCTCCAGCAAACCCAAGTCGATCGCGTGACTCCGAAGTACGAGACGTTTTTGGCGCGGTTCCCAGATTTTCAAGCCATAGCCGGCGCTACGACCGCGGATCTGCTTCGCGCGTGGGAAGGCCTGGGGTATAACTCGCGTGCCGTCCGGCTGAAGAGGCTTGCGCGCACGGTTGTCGAGGGGCACGATGGAGAACTACCGCGCGATCGCAGCGAGCTGCTGCATTTGGCGGGTATCGGGCCGTATACGGCTTCCGCGGTACGAGCCTTTGCGTTCAATCTGAACGATGCGCCGATCGACACCAACGTGCGCAGAGTGGTCGATCGCCTATTGACGCCGGCGATGAAGCGCGCAATCGGCGTCGATCGCGCGGCTCGCGAGCTGGTGCCGCCGCGACGCTCCCACGACTGGAACTCCGCATTGATGGACCTGGGCGCCGCGGTGTGTTTGTCGCGCAATCCGAGATGCGCTCGCTGCTCTTTACGGCCGGTCTGCGCTTCAGCCGGCAAGCTGCATCGCCGCGATGCGAAGCCGTTGCCCTCAACCGGCCGTTTTGAAGATACGGATCGGTACGCGCGCGGGCGGATCGTGGAAAGACTGCGGCGCCTTCCGAGCGGTCAGCGAATCCGTTTGCTCGATCTGCACGGCGAGCTACAGCCTCTTCTGAAGCGGTCTCCCCAAGAATTTGACACACTCGTTGCGCGGCTCGCTGGCGATGGTTTGCTCGAGCGTCACGGTGAGGAGGTTGCCTTGAGCGGCGAGCGGTAGAATCGGCGCATGCGCGTCTTCGCGATTCTTTGTGTTGCATCTTTATCGCTTTGGCCCGTAAACTCGTGGTCTCGAACAATTGATTTTTCTACTCTGCGCCGGCTGGTAGCGGTAAGCGAGCCGCAAATTTCGCCCGACGGTTCGAAAGTGATATTCATTCGAGCTACGTCGGACTACGACAAGGACCGGCGCCGCACCGATCTGATGATGGTAAACGTTCGCACCAAACAGCTTCGCCAATTGACGTACGGAAGGCGGGGGATCAGCCAGCCGCGATGGTCGCCGGACGGCTCGCGCATTGCGTTCATCGCTCCCGATACGGCCGATGAAAGGCCGGAGCCGCACGATCAGATTTTCGTGATGCGGCTCGATGGCGGCGATCCGAAGCCGGTCACTCATAGCGAACAAGGCATTGACGGTTTCGCTTGGAGTCCCGCCGGAACGCAGTTCGCGTACATCGCTCAAGACAAGAATCCGAATGCGAAGCAGATCGAAGCGCATCTCGACGCGTTCGAGGTGGGAAGCAACGATTATCTGCATCGCGAGGCCGCCATTCCATCGCACCTGTGGCTCGTTTCTGCTAACGGCGGAAGGGCTCGACGGTTAACTTCAGGTTCGTGGAGCCTCGCAACGGTTGACCCCTATCAAACGTCGGACATCTCCTGGTCAGCCGACGGCCGGATGATCGCGGTACAGCGCTTTCCGACGCCTTACATCGGCGACTCTCTTGCATCGAGGATCGTTTTGATCGATCCGGCTTCCAGAAGGCTAACGCCGCTTACCCGCAATGGAAATATGGAGGCGGACCCACTGTTCGCGCCTTCGGGGAGCGCCATCGCGTACGCAAGAAACACGAACGGTGATGCGATGAACGGCGTAGCCGTGTACGTCACAAAACCCGGCGCCGCGCGCAGCCGCGACGTCAGAGCGGCGATCGACCGCAATATCGTCGCGAAGACTTGGAGCGGCGACGGCAGAGCGCTGTGGCTCTTCGGTGAGGACGGGGCGCGCAACACGATTTGGTATGTCCTTCCGGGCGGGCAATATAGGCGCGTGGATCTCGGCGGCCTCTCGCCAAACGTGTCCGGCAATGCGTCGCAAAAGACCGACGCATTGGTCTTTGCGGCAACGATGGCGAACCACCCGAGCGAACTCTACCTGTTGAGCTCTCCGAGCTCGGCGCTGGTTCGGCTCACGAATTTGAACGGCGCGGTCTCGAAGTTGCAGCTCGCGCGCATGACTTCAGTGCGCTGGAAGAACGACGGGTTCGAAGAGGACGGTGTCGTCGTCTTGCCGCCGTCGTTCGACTCGCTGCGCAAGACCGGCCGCCGCTTTCCCCTCGTTTTGCTCATCCATGGCGGACCGCAAGGCGCGTCCACGATTGGCTGGAACAGTCAGGCGCAGCTCTTCGCAAGTCACGGCTACATTGTATTCGAGCCCAACTACCGAGGCAGCACGAATCTGGGCGATCGGTACCAGCATGCGATCGCGCGCGACACGGGCGATGGCCCCGGGCGCGATGTGATGGCGGGAATCGCTGCGGTGAAGCGAGCTTACCCCATCGACTCCGGCAAGATTGCGGTTTCCGGATGGTCGTACGGCGGATTCATGACTTCGTGGATGATCGGCCACTACGGCGGATGGAGAGCGGCGGTATCGGGTGCGGCGCTCAACGACTGGTTCGACGATTACAACGACGCTTTTTACGTCTACACCGACATCCCGTTCTTCGGAGGTTCGCCGTGGGATCCGCGCTATACGGCGATGTGGCGCGCGCAATCGCCGATCACCTATGCCCAACGGATAAGGACTCCGACTTTGATCATGGGCGACATCGGCGACAACAATGTGACGATCACCAACTCGTTCAAGATGTATCATGCGCTCAAGGACAACGGCGTCACGGTGCAGTTCGTAGCCTATCCGGTGCATGGACACTTTCCGGGCGATCCAGTGCGGTCCGAAGACGTCACGCGGCGTTGGCTTGCTTGGCTCGACCGTTATCTGCAATGAGCCTCGGCATGCGTAAACGCACGGCATTCTTCACGATCGGCCTTGTCCTGGCGCTCGCCGCGGCAGCTTCGGCGCGGCCGATTCTCCTCGACGACATCAAGAAGATCGCCGGAATCTCTGACGCCGCAATCTCTCCGGATGGAAGAGCTGTAGCGTTCGTTCTTAGCCGGTCCAACTATTCGGCCGATCGCACCGATCGCACGCTCATGCTCTACGATTTGCGCACGCGAACGCAGCGCGGGCTGACGTTCGAACGTAAAGGCCTAGCTTCGCCGGCGTGGTCGCCGGACGCAAGCCGGATCGCCTTCTTAGCTCTGCGCGGTGAGGGGAAGGACGCTCAGGAGCAGATCTACGTCATGGATCTGCGGGGCGGCGATCCGATTCCGATCACCAACGCTTCACAAGGCGTTCAGCAGTTCGCTTGGCGCCCGGACAGCGGCGCTATCGCCTTCGTGACTCCCGATCAACCGCCGAACAAGAAAGCGATCGAGCATCACCTCGACGCGTTCGTCGTCGGCGATCAAGCTTACAATGAAGAATCTGCGCCTACGCCGCGCCACATTTGGCTTGCGGTCCGCAGCGGCGACGAAGCGTGGAAGAGCTATCGGCTAACGCAAGGATCGTGGAGTCTGCCGTCTGCTGAACCCCCCAGTTCGCCTGCTTCCCCGCTTTCATGGTCGCCTGATGGGCATTCGATCGTCTTCACCAAGATGCCCAATTCCTATGATGCCGATGGCGATCTCGCGAGCGTTGCGGTTCTCGACGTACAGACGCGTACGATCCGTTCGCTTACTTCGCACGGCCGCTTTGAAGGTTACGGCGACTTCTCGCCCGACGGCACAAAGATCGCGTATTGGTATCCGTTCAACGGCGATCCTAACGGGCAGAACGACGTCTTCGTCGCGCCGGCGGCCGGCGGCGACGGCACGGATGTAACGGCAAGCGATATCGATACCAATGTCGTGCGCGCCATCTGGATGGCCGACTCCAAATCGCTGCTGATCGCGGGACACAAGGGAACCGACGCCGCGCTCTGGCTCAAGCCGCTCGACGCAGCTGCGCGGAGGATCGATTTGGGTTCAGCGCAGCCCGCTCAGGCGTATTGGCTCGATGCGAGCGTGAGCAAGACGGGCGCAATCGCGTTTGTTGCTTCGCAGCCGCACCATCCCTCGGAGTTGTACGTCATGCGCTCGCCGAATGCGGCGCCCGAGCGCCTCACCTCGTACAACGATGCGCTAGCGGCGCTCGATTTGGGACGCGTCGCCCCGCTCACGTGGCAAGGGCCTGACGGATTTACAGAGGACGGCGTCCTCACTTATCCGCCGGGATACGACTCTTCGAAAAGCTATCCGCTCGTGCTGGTCATCCACGGCGGCCCCAATTCGGCTTCTATCGCTTCCTTTAGTGCGCTCAATCAGCTGCTCGCCTCGCACGGCTTCCTGGTCTTCAATCCGAACTATCGCGGCAGCGACAACTTGGGGGAACGCTACTGGCACGCGATCGCTTTTGATGCAGGCGCCGGTCCAAGCCGTGACGTGATGTCAGGAATCGCGGCCGTTGAAGCCGCGGCGAACGTCGACCGTTCGCGGATTGGAGTTTCGGGATGGTCGTACGGCGGCTACATGACCTCATGGATGATCGGTCACTACCACATCTGGCGCGCCGCTGTCTCCGGGGCGGCCGTCAATAATCTGGTCGATGAATACGCGCTTGCCGACAACGGCGTGGAGGACCGCTACTCGATGGGCGGATCGCCGTGGAAGGGCGACCTGATGAAGATGTACGTCGAGCAATCGCCGATCACGTATGCTTGGCAGATCAACACGCCCACGCTCATCATGAGCGATACGGGAGATTCGCGCGTTCCGATCACGCAATCCTATCAGATGTTTCGAGCGCTGAAAGACCACGGCGTGACGGTGCGCTTCTTCGCCTACCCGGTTTTGGGGCATTTTCCCGGCGATCCGGTTCGATCGCTGGACGTCACCCGGCGTTGGGTCGACTGGATGGTCCGTTACCTGAAATGATTTCCGTGTGATCCCATTTCCGCGGCGCAAAGTTTCAAAAGAGATTGCGCGGCGCGAGCTCGCACTTTTAGAGCAGGCCTATCCGCACGCCGTGACGGCGCTGCACTACACCAACCCGTACGAATTGCTGATCGCGGTCATTCTCTCCGCGCAATGCACGGATGCCCGCGTCAACATGACGACGCCCGTGCTTTTCAAGCGTTATCCGACGCCGGCCAAGTTGGCGAAAGCGAGGCAAGCGGACGTGGAACGCATCGTTCGCTCGTGCGGCTTCTTTAGAATGAAAGCGAAAAATGTTATTGCTGCGGCAAAAGCGCTCGTGGGCGAACATGGCGGCAATGTGCCCTCCGAACGGGAGCAGCTGGAAGCGTTGCCCGGCGTTGGGCGCAAAACGGCAAGCGTCGTCATGTCGGTCGCCTTTGAAGCGGCCGCGATCGCGGTCGATACGCACGTCTTCCGCGTCGCTCATCGTCTGGGTTTAACGACGGGCAAAACGCCGCGCGAAGTGGAGGCCGATCTCGAAGCGCTCGTGGCGAAACAGAAGTGGCGCCATGCGCATCATTGGCTGATTCTGCACGGCCGAGCGATCTGCAAAGCGCCGGTGCCGCGCTGCGCGGAGTGCCCCGTGAACGCCCTCTGTCCGACGCCGACAATTATGGCGAAGATGCGTCCACGATCCACCGCAGCAGCGCCCTGACATGCGGCAGCAGTCTACTGCTTTTTGCGCGTTCGTGGCGTTTGCATTACTCTGCCGGATGCCTGCGGCGGCAACGCCGCTTACGATGGACGAAGTATTCGGCGCGACGCCGCCGTGGGGTCCGCAGCCTTCTCACATCGTTTGGTCGCCCGATGATTCATCGTTCCTCTACGTGCAGACGAGTCAGGACGCTTCCGCCGTATTGCCGGTATGGCAATACGAGCTGCGCGCGCAGCGCGCTCGCATCCTGATCGATCCGCGGCGTTACGGCACCGGCGCAACGACGCCTGCGAATGCGATCTGGTCGCCTGACGGCAAGCGGGTCGCGTTTGTGGAACGAGCTGCGCTCTACGTGCGCGACGTGGCGAGCGGTTTTGAGCGCCGAGTCGACACGCGCGTTGAAGATCCTCAGTGGTCACCCAAGAGCGACGCCATCGCCTACGTGCGGCGGGCGGATCTCTATGTTGCCAAGCTGGCCGGCACGGCGACGATTCAGCGTCTTACGCGCGGCGGCGTGACCGACACGATCCTCAACGGCGGCTTGGATTGGGTCTATCCGGAGGAGCTCGATACGCGCCATGGTTTCGCGTGGTCGCCCGATGCCAAGACGATTGCGTATATGCGCATGGATGAGCGCCGCGTCACCAACTATCCGATCGTGGATTTCTTGCCGGGCAACAACGCCGTTTCATACGAACGGTATCCGCTTGCCGGCCAGCGCAATCCCGGCGTTTCGCTGCACGCGGTTTCACCGGGAAGCGGCGATAGAGTGCTCTACGACGCATCAGCCAGAGACGAGTATCTGCCGTTCTTCGACTTTGCGCCCGACGGGTCGCTGATCGCCGAGGTGCTCGACCGCTCCCAGCGCAGCCTTCGGATGATGAGTTGGAAGAATGGATCGTGGCGCCTGCTATACGCGCAGAGCGATCCAAAATGGATCGACGACGTGCCGCTGCCGGTTTGGACGAACGGACATGGATCCCTATGGGTGCTCGATCGCGACGGATCGAGTGGGCTTTACCTGCGTGATGGACGCGGATCGTTGACGAGATTGACTGGAGCGTACCATGTCTTTGCACTGCTCGGCACGGACCCCCGTGCCGATGTCGCTTACGTCTCCGCCGCTTATCCGAATCGGCGCGATCGTACCGTCCTCGCAGTTTCCCTCGACGGCCGCCGCGTGCAACGCGTAACGTCTGCCGAGGGCACGCACGCCGTGACCTTCTCCCCGACAGCGTTGGCGTTCGTCGACACGCACTCCACGTTCAACGATCCGCCTCAAACCGACGTGGTCGAGCTCGCCGGCAAGCGAACGATAACGATCGCGCCGCGCGCGGAGTCGTTGAAGCGGCGATTGCTGCCGGCTGAAATGCTTTCCGTTCCTTCAGCTTACGGGCCGCTCGACGCGTGGATGATCAAGCCGGCCGGTTTTTCGCCGCAACGGCGTTACCCCGTCATCGTCTACGTGTACGGCGGTCCCGCAGCCCCGACGACGAGCAACGGGTTCGGCGAACAGCGCGCTTTGTATCACCAGCTGCTGGCTCAGCGGGGATTTATCGTTTTCAGCGTCGACGGTCCGGCTTCGCAGCTCGACAGCGATGCTCACGTGCGGCTCCTGTACCGCAACTTTGGACCGGGTTCGCTCCTCGGGCAAGAACTCGGCGCAGCGTATCTGCGCTCCCTGCCTTACGTCGACGCAAACCGCATCGGCATTTGGGGGTGGAGCTTCGGCGGTTATGAAACACTGTACGCGCTTACCCACTCGCAAAGCTTTGCAGCCGGCGCAGCCGTCGCCCCGGTCACCGATTGGCATCTCTACGACACGATCTACACCGAGCGCTACATGGGAACGCCGCAAACGGAAGCCGCTGCTTACCTGCAGAGTTCCGTCCTGCCTGCAGCCAAGAATCTGCAGGCGCCGGTGCTGATCAGCCACGGCACCTCCGATGACAACGTGCACATGTCAAACACGATCGCATTGCTGGAAAAGCTTGTCGAAACGGATAAGACGCGCGTGGACTTCATGGTCTATCCGCGGCGTTTGCACGGCATCGCGGGGCTCGCGCAACGCCGGCATCTGTACGGGCACATGCTCGAATGGTGGACGAAACATCTATGAGCGACATGCCGCGCCAGGAGGCCGGTGAGACGAAGGTTTGGCGAACCGTCAAACCGCGCATTCCCGATACGCCGCAGCGCCGGCGTCTGGAACGGCAGCGCCGCGTTCGCGAAATCGTTTTTGGCGCACAAGACGGCATTCTCACGACGCTCGGCATCGTGACCGGCGTCGGCGTTGCGTCGGGACGGCTCGCGGTGCTCGTGAGCGGGCTCGTGGCCTTGATCGCCGGCGCGCTTTCCATGGGAGTCGGAGAGTACCAAGGCGGAAAGTCCGAGCGTGAAGTCGTTCAGGCATCGATCGATCTGGAGCGGCGCGAAATGGCGGCCAATCCTGAAGACGAATTCGCCGAGCAGGTCGCGTACTATCGCGTGAAGGGCTTCAGTCAGGAGGAGGCTCACACGATCGTGAGCCGGCTCGCAAAGAACCCGGAGATCTACTTTTACGAGATGATGCGGGATGAGTTTGGGATCGATCCCCGCATTGCTGAGACTCCCAGCACGATTCCGGCGATCTCTATGGGGCTTTCTTATGCCGCCGGTTCGCTCGTGCCGATCCTTCCTTACTTCGTCGGAGCGTTCTCACATCTTAGTGCGATCATCATCAGCGTCGTGCTGGCTTTGATCGGCCTTTTCGGCATCGGCTTCTACGCCGGTTCGCTGGGCGAGCGCAACAAGTGGCTTCGCGGTCTGGAGATCGCGCTCTACGGCTCGGTGGTATTCGGATTGTCGTACCTGGCGGGCCAGTTCATTCCGCCGCTCTTTGGCCAGCGGACGACGGGGTTCTGAAGGCCGGCTAGAGCTCTCCCCTGTTGCAACTCTTAATGCATTGATTCAAGGTGAGGCACTTCACGCGCCCGGCGTCCTTGATCTATCTGCTGAGTGAACCGCCGATATAGTAGTCGATTAGACGCTTTCGCATTCCGTCGCCGCCAAGGATGATGTAGGCGCGAGAAAAATCTTGATTCTGTTCCAGAAGATCCAGCAGTTTGATCACCTCAAACGGGATCTTTTCGTCGGTTGTTCCGCCGACTTCTTGCCATTTGACCGATATGAGGATTCGTTCTCCGCTGGGCGCGACGGCAAGTTTATCGATCCTGTGTTGTCCTCCACCGATTCCCGAGCCCACTGTTCTCACGGTGGTAATCACATAGCCGTTGCTTTCTAACGCCGGCGCGACTACATTTTCAAAAACCCCTCCGGTGCGGGTTCCGCGACCGCCCGGAGGAGGGCTCACGTCAGACCCTTTGTGGCCAGCATCTCAAGAGCGTCGTCCCGATTGCCGTCGCAGCTTATGCGGCGAGGGGCTGGAAGGATCGTAATCTTAAAACCGTGTTTCTCATATAGGATGCAAACGCGCTTCGTCGTTGCCTGATTCGAAGCGATAACCGGCCCCGCGTGCGCCCCTAGCCACTTCACGAGCCTCATCTGATCGTGCCAGCTGAACCCGCCCGGCGCGTATTGAGTAAACTCTACGTCGTATGGAGGATCAGCGTAGATGAGATCATCTTTTCGAATCGGAAGTTTTTCGAAGTCCCCTGTGGTGAACTCATAATCCCGGAGCACTGAACGATAGTCCAGCAGGTTCTTGCGGTACGGAATCTTCTTGTATCGACCGAAAGGCACGTTGAAATATCCGCGGTTGTTAAACCGGCAAAGGCCATTATATCCTGTGCGATTGAGATAGTAAAAAAGTGCCGCCGCTTCAGCGGTTTCCGCCTTGCCGGTAGCTATTAGATCGTTGAACCGGCTTCGGTTACGTGCGAACACTGAAGCCTTGTTCTCGAAGGTAACCCCCAGTTTTTCGAAATCAAGGCCCTTCTGTAACCAACGGTAGAAAAAGATCAAGTGCGCGCTGGTGTCATTAAGCAAAGCGCGTTCGGGTTTGAGCCCTAAGGCTACAGCTAGGCCTCCAACGAATGGTTCCACGAGCCGCCGTCTCGCGTGGCGCTCCCAATATGGAAGAAGAAGCGGAACGAGCCAACGTTTACCGCCCGCCCACTTCAGCGGCGGCGCGAGTTGCGGTGGCTGTGCGGGCGTTCCGATCGCAGCCATTCTTGCCTCTATTGTTTGCAACTTTCGTGCATCCTTGTGAAGAACTTCGCACACGACAGTGCCATACGTTCTGGCATCCTTCAAAAAAAAAGAGGCACGACGCAAATCGCCGTGCCGGTGATTGATAAAGACGGATCTTTGTTTACTTGGACTCTGGTGGCCGCCAGCGGCCCACGAGGGACCTGGAAATCACCAGCCGCTGAATCTGTTGAGTGCCCTCGTAAATCTGCGTGATCTTGGCGTCGCGCATCATCCGCTCGACCGGATACTCGACCGAATACCCGTAGCCGCCGAGGATCTGCACGGCGTCGGTCGTGACGCTCATCGCCACGTCGCCGCACTTGAGCTTGCACATCGCCGCCCAGAGCGTTACGTCCGAGGCGGCTTCGTCGCACTTGCGCGCCGCTTCGTAGAGCAGCAGGCGCGCCGCCTCGACTTCCGTCTTCATGTCGGCCAGCATGAAACCCACGCCCTGCTGCTGACCGATCGGTTTGCCGAACGCCATGCGCTCTTGCGCGTAACGCGCGGCATAGTCGAGCGCTCCTTGCGCGATCCCGAGCGCCTGCGCGGCGATGCCGGGCCGCGATTTATCGAGAACCTGCATGGCAATCTTGAAGCCTTCGCCTTCCGGACCAATGAGGTTTTCGACGGGGACCTCGCAGTTCTCGAAGGCCAGCTCGACCGTCGGTGAACCGCGAATCCCCATCTTTTTCTCCAGCTTACCAACGTGAAATCCGGGAAACGTCTTCTCGACCGCAAATGCGCTGATGCCGCCCGCGCCTTTCGACGGATCCGTTACGGCGAAGACGCAGACCAGATCGGCGACGCTGCCGTTGGTGATCCAAATCTTTTGGCCGTTGAGAATGTATTTGTCGCCGCGGCGCTCGGCTCGCGTGCGCATCGATCCGGCGGCATCGGAGCCGCTGCCCGATTCGGTCAACGCATATGCCGCTATCCACTCGCCGCCCGCGAGCTTGGGAAGATACTTCGACTTCTGCTCGGCGCTCCCGGCGATGAGGATCGGAAGCATGCCCAGCTCCTGCACCGCGACGATCAGCGAGCTGGAAGCGCAAGCCTTGGCGATCTCCTCAACGACTTTCACGTAGGTTGAAAACGTGCCGCCGAGGCCGCCGTATTCGGCCGGGATCGGGATCCCCAGCATATCGTTCTCCGCAAAAAGACGCCGAATGTCTTGAGGGAATTCACCTCGTTCGTCGATCTCGGAGGCGCGCGGCGCGACTTTTTCGGCGACCAGCTCGCGCACAGCGTCGAGCATCATCGCTTCTTCTTCGGAGAGAGCATGATGCGGAGTGACAACGGCCATCTAACGTGCTCCTGGGAGAGTGCTAATGCGGTCCGGACTTCGGGGCGGGAGCGAGCCTCCCCGCCATAGCATAGAAGCTACGCATGGACAAAGTGGTTCCTTCATGCGCGCAAGCCGTTGCCGACATCGGTAACGGCGCGTCGATCGCCGTCGGGGGATTCGGCCTCAACGGCATACCGCACAATTTGATTCAAGCGGTACTCGAATCCGGCGCGACCGACTTGGTGACGGTCTCGAACAATTGCGGCGTCGACGGATGGGGCCTCGGCGTTCTCTTGGACAACAAACGCATTCGGCGCACGACGGGCTCGTACGTCGGCGAGAACCGCGAGTTCGAACGCCAGTATCTTCATGGTGAGCTCGAAGTCGAGCTCGTTCCGCAAGGCACGCTTGCCGAGCGGCTGCGCGCAGGCGGCTGCGGCATCGCCGCTTTCTTTACGACTGCAGGAGTGGGAACGCAAGTAGCGGAGGGCGGCCTTCCATGGCGGTACGCATCGGACGGCACGATCGCGAAGCCTTCACCGAAGAAAGAAACTCGCACGTTCGGCGGCCGCGAATACGTGATGGAAGAAGGCATCGTCTGCGACTTTGCGCTCGTGCGCGCAAGCGTCGGAGACCGTCACGGGAATCTGATCTTTCACAAAGCGACGCGCAACTTCAATCCGCTCTGCGCCATGGCGGGAAAGATCACGATTGCCGAGATCGAGCAACTCGTCGAACCGGGCGAGATCGATCCCGAGGCGGTGCACCTTCCGGGGATTTTCGTTCAGCGCGTGGTTGTCGTGGGCGCCGAAGGGAAGCGCATCGAACGCGTTACAACGCGCGCAAGAAACAATCGCGGCCCCACGGGGAGCGCTCATGTTAGCTAAGACATTCAGGGCCATACAGATCGATGGGGGCCCCGTTGCAATGCGACGGGGGGCGCGGAGGTCGGACCGGAGCGCCTTTAGACGGAGGCGCCGCCAAACAACATGCTAACGCGTACCCAACTCGCCGTGCGCGTTGCGCAAGAGCTGCGCAACGGTCAATACGTCAATCTCGGCATCGGGCTACCTACATTGATCCCCAACTATGTGCCGCCCGGCGTGACCGTCGTTCTGCAGAGCGAGAACGGCATTCTAGGCATGGGCCCATATCCGTACGAGGGAGAGGAAGATCCGGATCTGATCAACGCCGGCAAGGAAACGGTTACGGTTCTGCCGGGCGCCGCTTTTTTCGATTCCGCTACTTCCTTCGGCATGATTCGCGGTGGTCACATCGATCTGGCCGTGCTCGGCGCGATGCAGGTTTCCGAACGGGGTGATTTAGCCAACTGGATGATTCCGGCGAAAATGGTCAAGGGAATGGGCGGGGCGATGGATTTGGTGCACGGCGCGAAGCGGCTCATCGTCATGATGGAACACGTCGCCAAAGGCGGAACGCACAAGATCGTCAAGGAGTGCACGCTTCCCCTGACCGGGAAAGGGGTCGTGCATCAGTTGATTACGGATATGGCGACGATCGACATCACGCCCGAGGGACTCGTGTTGCGCGAAGTTGCACCCGGCGTCAGCGTCGACGACGTGTGCGCGGCGACCGGTCCACCGATCCACGTCCCATCGGAACCGGTCACCATGCGGATTCCGGAGGGCGTGGCTTAAGTCGCCACCGTCCGGGCGCCGTCCGCAGACTGCTTGTGATAGAGGCGCGCGTACGATCCGTTGCGCGCCAGAAGCATTGCGTGCGTTCCCGTTTCAACGATCCGCCCATCTTCGACCACGAAGATGACGTCGGCCGAGAGAATTGTCGAAAGCCGGTGCGCGATCACGAGGCTCGTTCGCCCACGCATCAGCGGCACCAGCGCGGCCTGAATCGCCGCTTCGTTGTGCGAATCCAGCGAACTGGTCGCCTCGTCGAGGATTAAGATCTTCGGATCCTTTAGGAGCACGCGCGCAATCGCCAAGCGTTGACGCTCTCCCCCGGAAAGCTTGTGGCCACGCTCTCCGACGATGGTTTCGTACCCTGCAGGAAGCGAAGCGATGAAATCATCGATATTGGCGGCTCGACCCGCCGATCGCAGCTCGGTTAGCGTTGCGTCGGGTTTGCCGTAGCGCAGATTATTGGCGATCGTGTCGTGGAAGAGATAGGTCTCTTGCGAAACGATGCCGATGTCGCGGCGCAGCGATTCCAAAGTCACGGCGCGCGCGTCGTGCCCATCGACTAGTACACAGCCCTGCTCGGGATCGTAGAATCGCGGAACGAGTTGCGTGATCGTCGTTTTTCCGGCGCCGGAAGGCCCGACGAACGCCGCAAGCTGCCCCGGCAGCACATGGAACGATACGCCGCTCAGCGCACGCCGTTCGCCGCCGTATGAAAAGATAACGTCTTCGAACCGGATCTCACCGTTGACCGCCGGCAGCGCGATCGCTCCCGGCGCGTCGTAGGTTTCGGCCGGCATGTCGAGATAGTCGAAGATGCGTTCGAAGACCGCGAGCGCGCTGACGACTTGCACCTGCACGCCGGCGAGCGCAGCGGCTGGTCCATAGAGGCGCGTGCCGATGAACTGCACGAACGCGACGATGACGCCGATCTGCGCTTGTCCGAGCACCGCAAGCCAGCCGCCGCCCAGCCACACCAGCGCCGGGCCGACGGTTACCATCGCGGTGATCGAAGCCAGGAACCAGCGCCCCACCATGGCGAGATTGATCTCCAGGCGCATAAGATCCGTGCCGACGCGATAGAAACGATTGCGTTCCAAGTTTTCGCGCGCAAACGACTTGATCAGCGTGATGCCGGAGATCGAGAGCGTCTCCTGCGTGATCGATTCGATCTCGTCGCGCTTTTCGCGCGTGCGCTTGCGAACCTCGTACATCTTGCGGCCCACAGGCGAGAGCGGCAGAATCATCAGCGGCACGATGACGATCGACATCAGCGCGAGCTTCCAATTCCAAACGAACATGGCCACCAGGGTCGTCGCAATGATGACCACGTTCGTGAGGATCGAAGTCAGCGTGCCCGTTACGACGTTGTCGATATTGTCGACGTCGTTGCTGACGCGGTTCATGATCTCGCCGGTTTTGGTGCCGGTGAAGAACGAAAGCGGCATTCGGTGCAAATGAGCGACCAGCCGCGTCCGGATGTCCCGCATGATTCCTTCACCCACGAGCGAGTTCAGGTACCCCTGCAGCACGCCCGTCAGCGCCGCGACCAGCCCCGATCCGACAATGACGCCGACGTCTAAGAACAGCTCGCGCAGATCGCGATCCGGGATCGCGCGGTCGATAATGCGCGCCGTGACGAATCCCGGCACGAGCCCGAGCAGCGATGCTAGCACGATGCAGACGAGCACCAGCGCCTGCTCTTTCCAATAAGGAGCAAAGAGCGCGCCGATTCGTTTCCAGTCGACGCGCCCTTTGACTTGCGGTTTGTCGGGCTGGTACATCGACGACCACATCAGCCCGTGGGGAGAGAGCATGGCTTAGGTTATAGTGTATGGCTCGAAGCGATGAGTTGCGTTCCGTGGCTTATTCGTCATGGTTCTATGCATCACCATGACGGCGAAGATCAAGACAAGGACATTCACGGCCCCACGGGGACCCTTCGACAATGCTCAGGACTCACGTTAGCTGCAACGTTGAGGGCCATTGAGATCGTGGGGGCCCCACCAGTGTGGGGGGCGCGGAGGTTAGACCGCAGCGCCTTTAGATTGATGCAGCGTCACCTTGTTGCCCTCGGGATCGCGAAACGAGCTGATGAAGCAGCTGGGAATGTCGTGAACGTCCTCAAATTCCGATCCGCCTCGCTGCTGCCGGACTCGGTCGATGGTCGCTCTGATGTCGTCGACTTCGAAAGAGATCCCGCCTGAGGGGATTGTCTCCAGCCAGTCGGTCGTCATCACCGCGAACCATGAGTTGCCGACCTGCGCTTCAGCGTATTTTTCGACGCCGTCTTGCACGAAAGGCTCGCCGAACTTGATGCCCAGCGCATCTTCGTAGAATTTGCGCAGCGCCGGGACATCTTTGGCGGGATACGCGCTGTAGGCGATGTCTTTGACCATGATTGCTCCCTATCGTTTACCGTTTCGCACGCTGGCGAGCTCGCGAAAGAGTTTCTTCTCTTTTTCGGTGAGGTTTGTGGGCAGCCGGCCGATGAGCCGAACGTATTCGTCTCCCGCGCCGCCGTCGCGCACTTTGGGCATTCCACGGCCCGCGAGCCGCAGCAGCCGGTTGTTTTGGGTGCCGGCGGGAATCGTCATCGTCACCTCGCCCGCCATCGTGGGAACGGTCACGTCGCCGCCCAGAACGAGATCGTAAAGACTGACTGGAAGGTCGACGTAGAGATCGTCGCCTCTTCGGGTGTATGTCGGATCTTCGACGATACGCACGATCAAGAACAGATCGCCGTTGGGACCGCCGGCTGCTCCGCTGCCGCCTTGACCGGCAAGGCGAATGCGCTGCCCTTCACGGATGCCTTTGGGGATCGTCACTTCGAACTTCTTGTTGCTCAGCTGTCTGCCGGTGCCGTGGCAGACCGGGCAGAGCGCATTGCGTTCCGTTCCGGTTCCGTGACAGCGGGGGCAGACGTCCTCGATCTGCAGCGAAACGCTTTTCTTGCCGCCTCTGTAGACGTCTTCGAGCGTCAGCTCGATCGTCGTTTCCAAATCCTGCCCGCGCCGCGCGAATCCGGTGGACTGCGTCGTGCTGCGGCGGCCGATTCCGGAGAAGAACATGTCGAAGAAGTCCGAAAAGCCGCTGGGACCTTCGCCGCTTCCCATGTCTCCGAAGTCGAATTGGAACGTTTCGCCTTGCGCCGTGCGATAGCGGCGCTGCTGCTCCGCCTGACCGGCGGCCTGCTGCCAGTTGCTTCCCAGCACGTCATACTTGCGCCGCTTTTCAGGATCGCCAAGAACCTCGTAAGCTTCTTGAATCTCCTTGAACTTCTCTTCGGCCATCTTTTGATTGGTGGGATTGGCATCGGGATGCCACTTGCGCGCGAGCTTGCGGTACGCCGACTTGATATCTTTTTCCGGCGCATTCTTCGGAACGCCTAGGAGCTGATAGTAGTCCTTGTAGTTCATCGCGCAGCGGGATGCTTGGCGACGATCACCTGCGCCGGGCGCAGAACATCGCCGCCGATCGTGTAGCCCTTCTGCGTTTCTTCAAGCACGGTATCGTCTTCGACGTTCTCCGCCTCTCGCGTCCCGATCGCTTCGGCGATCGCGGGATCGAACCGCTGACCGATCACGTTGAGCGGTTTGACGTCTTCACCGGCGAGAACCGCTTCGAATCCTTTGAGCGTTTGCTGCACGCCGTCGCGAAGCGCGCTCGAACCATCGTTCCCGAACGCGAGCGCGCGTTCGAGGTTGTCGACGACCGGCAGAATGCGTTCGAGGATGCGGCGCCGTCCGGCCGCGGCCATCTCGGAAAACTGACGATCGATGCGCTTCTTATAGTTTTCGAAATCAGCGGCCGCTAGGAGAAACTTGCTGTGATTCTCTTCGGCGCGCGCGCGTTCGGCGGCGAGCTGATCCTTCAGCTCGGCAACCGCTGCTGAATCGGCTACACCATCTTCTGCCGCCGGAACGTCGGCTTCTGTAATGTACTCGTCTTGCATCTGCATTCGAGCAGAGCCCCTTGGCCGGTGTGACCGGCTAAGGGACCCTGCAGATTCTCTTTACTTGGACTCTTTGAATTCGGCGTCGATGACGTCTTCGGAGGGACCGCTCTGTGCGGTCTCTTCTTGCGTCTGTTCGCCGGTTGCGCCGTTGGAAGTCGCGCCGTCGCCGGACGGGCTCGTCTTCTGGTAGAGCAGTTCGGCCATCTTGTAGCTGGCTTGCTGCAGACGGTCGATCGCGGGTTTGATCTCCGCAATCGTACCGTTCTCGCTCATGCGCTTCAATTCGGCCAGCGCGTTTTCCACGTCGCCGCGCGCGCCCGCTTCCAACTTGTCGCCGACTTCCTTGAGGGATTTCTCCGTCGAGTAGATCAGGCTCGAAGCTTGGTTGCGGACTTCCGCCTCTTCGCGCTTGGCCTTGTCGGCAGCCGACGAAGCTTCGGCGTCACGCACCATCCGTTCGACTTCTTCCTTGGTGAGATTCGTCGTAGCGGTGATCGTGATCTGCTGCTCCTTGCCCGTACCGAGGTCTTTGGCGCTCACGTTGACGATGCCGTTGGCATCGATGTTGAACGTGACTTCGATCTGCGGCACGCCGCGAGGCGCAGCCGGAATGCCTTCCAGCCGAAAGCGTCCCAGCGTCTTGTTGTCCGGGGCCATTGGCCGCTCGCCCTGAAGAACGTGAATGTCGACCGACGTTTGGCCGTCCTCGGCGGTGGTGAAGATTTGCGATTTCTTCGTCGGGATCGTCGTGTTGCGCTCGATGAGCGTCGTCATGACGCCGCCGAGCGTTTCAAGACCGAGTGAGAGAGGCGTGACGTCGAGCAGAACGACGTCGCGAACTTCACCGGAAAGAACGCCGGCTTGAATCGCCGCGCCTACTGCGACCACTTCATCCGGATTGACGCCCAGGTTCGGTTCCTTGCCGATCAGCTTCTTGACCAGCTCCTGAATGACCGGCGTGCGCGTTGCGCCGCCGACCATGATCACTTCCTGAATCTGCGACACGTCGATCTTGGCGTCCGCAATGGCGTTCTTAAAGGGCTGCACGCAGCGATCCGTGAGATCGCTGGTCAGCTCTTCGAACTTGGCCCGCGTCAGCGTGATATCGAGATGCTTGGGGCCGTTTTGATCCGCGGTGATGAACGGCAGGTTGATCGTCGTTTGAACGACGCTGCTCAACTCGATCTTGGCTTTTTCGGCAGCTTCGGTCAGACGCTGCATCGCTTGACGATCGTTGCTGAGATCGATGCCTTGCTCTTTGCGGAACTCGCCCACGAGCCACTCGACGATGCGGTGGTCGTAGTCGTCGCCGCCCAGGCGCGTGTCGCCGTTGGTCGCCTTGACTTCGAAAACGCCGTCACCAACTTCGAGGATCGAAACGTCGAACGTTCCGCCTCCAAGGTCCCAGACGAGAATCGTCTCGTTGCCCTTCTTGTCCAGACCGTACGCCAGCGCCGCCGCCGTCGGCTCGTTGATGATGCGAAGCACATCGAGGCCCGCGATCTTGCCGGCGTCTTTGGTTGCCTGACGTTGTGAATCGTTGAAGTAAGCCGGAACGGTGATCACGGCCTTGGTCACGCGTTCGCCGAGGTAGTTGCTTGCGTCGTTGACCAACTTCTGAAGGATCATCGCCGAAATCTCTTGCGGCGTGTAATCCTTGCCGTCGATCTTGACGTGGAAATCGGTTCCCATCTTCCGCTTGATCGAAGAGATCGTGCGGTCGGGATTGGTGATTGCCTGGCGCTTGGCGAGTTGACCGACGAGCCTTTCGCCGGTCTTGGTGAATGCCACCACCGAGGGGGTCGTTCGAGATCCCTCAGCGTTGGCGATAACTACGGGTTGTGAACCCTCCATAACGGCGACGACGGAGTTCGTCGTGCCGAGGTCGATGCCGACCACTTTTGCCATTGTTGTAACTCTTTCTCCCTTTCCAAGCCCAGGGACCAGCTCTTCGCGCGCGGCTCAACGGTTGACGCGAGCCGCAAAACTACTGGGCCTTGCCTCTTACTGGGCGATAAGGATACGTGCGGTCCGACTATAGTACGTCAAGGGCCGCAGTCTGTTCCAGCATTTTAAAACAGTTTTGCGGCCCCCGGAGTTGCAGGACTGACCTGTCTCTTTATTGGTTTACGGCTGCCCATCTTGAGGCAGCTGCTCCTGACTTTGACCTTGCTGAACCGGCACGGCTGCGGGCCGCTCCGTGAGCGTCATACCCACGAGGCGCTTGCTGCCCTGCGACCACACCTCTAGGTTGGCTCGCGAGCCGGGACGGAGTTTCTTGGTTGCATCGGAGAGCGACGAAGAGCTGCCGTACGCGGTTCCGTTGAGCTTGAGGACGACGTCCCCGGGTTGGAGGCCGGCCTGGTCGGCAGGCGAGCCGCTGATGACCTGAACGATTCCGACGCCGCCCTGGCCGTGATAGCCGCTCTGGTTGCGAAAGCCTTGGGTCACGTCTTGCAAGAGGACGCCCATGTACGCTTCATTCGTCCCCTGCGACAATCCAGGATGCGCGATGATCTGGTCAACGATCCGGCGCACGGTGTTGGACGGAATCGCGAAACCGATCCCTTGCGCGCCGCCGCGCAGCGTGGACTGATTCACGCCGATCACATCGCCGTTGACGTCGACGAGCGGTCCGCCGGAGTTGCCCATGTTGATCGGTGCGGAGGTCTGCAAGAGCCCTTTGAAGTCCATCTCCTGGCCCTGCTCGTTAATGATCGGTTCGCTGCGGTTAAATGCCGAAACGACGCCGACGGTCACGCTTTGCTGCAGTTCGTAGGGCTCGCCGATCGCGATCGCCCATTGCCCCTGCTGCAGGTGGTCGGAGTCTCCCAGCGCGAGACTGGGCGGCAGACGCGCCGATTCAACACGCAGCACCGCCAGATCCGCGCCGAGGTTCGCGCCGATCAGCCGCGCCGTGGCTTTCTGTCCGGTCGGAAAGAGCACCGTGATGGTATTGACCGATGCGCCCTGAACGGGCGGACGAATCACGTGAGCATTCGTGACGATGTAGCCTTGATAGATGAATCCCGAGCCTGAATCTCTGGCCCGGAACGGCTGCATCACGCCCGGTCCCTGTTGTCCGAAAAACTGTTGGAGGAACGGATCGATCGGCTGATAGACCTGACCGTTCACGGTAACGTCGATGGCCACAACCGACGGCTTCACCCGTTTGACCGCGTTTACGATCCGTTCTTGGTCGCTGCCGCCCGAAAGCGGCGCGGCAATGACCGCCGGCGGAAGATGACCGGAAGGATCGCCATAATGCGAGCTCGCGTAGAGCATCATCACGAACGATCCGATAATGGCGCCCACCAAAGCGACTATTGCTGTGGGGAGAATTCGATTACTCAACATGCCTCAAACACTGCAAGCGAAGGGTTCTTTCCAACAAATCTACCCGCGAGGCGCTCAAAAGTAGCGCGTGGGTATTAGTGAGGGGTTAAGCAAGGGGGCGCCGCGACCTGGCGATGCTTGTTTTTTTTAGAGTTCTTTAAGGAGCTGATCGATCGGTATGCGGCGCTCGAGGGCCTTGCGGATGCGTTCGAGCCGCTCCTCGCGCAGCGAGAGCAGTTCCAGCTGCAAGATCGTGCGCGCGCGGCGCAGGGCGCGACGGGAGTAGATTTCTGAAGGCGCCGGCATGGTTCTATTGACGGGACCGCGGGGCGCCCGGGCAGCGTGATGCGGGCGTGCTTGCAGGCATCCCAGGAGCAAAAGCGAGGTCAGCGCCAGCGCGGCGCGGTATCGGGACGCCATAGTACAGTGCTGATCACGACGAAGCGCTCCAGCGCAAAGACGTTGCCGTGAACGCCGACACGCTGACGGTTCCTCCCGCGCCCGGCGAACCGTACGTCCGGATCGTGCCGCTGGGCGGCTGCGGCGAGATAGGCCGGAACATGACGGTGATCGAGACCAACGAAGATCTGATCGCAATCGACTGCGGCCTCATGTTCCCTGATGAAGAGATGTACGGCGTCGACATCGTGATCAACGACTTCACGTACATTCGGGAACGCCGCGAGAAGTTTCGAGCGCTTCTCGTCACGCACGGCCACGAAGATCACATCGGCGGGATCCCGTACCTTCTGCGAGAGTTCGACGTTCCGGTCGTCGGAACGCCGCTGACCCTCGCCCTCATAAAGGCTAAGGCTCGGGATCACCATGCCGTTGCATCGTCAAAGTTTGTGACCGTCCAGCCGGGCGAGCATGCGCGGTACGGCACGATCGATGCGCAATTCATCCACGTCAATCACTCCGTTGCGGGGGCCTGCGCGCTGGCGCTGCACGTACCCGTCGGGCTCATCTTTCACACAGGCGACTTCAAGTTCGATCAAACGCCGATCGACGGAAAGCCGGCCGACTTTGCCGCTATAGCGCGCGTCGGAGATGAAGGCGTGCTTTGCATGCTTTCGGACAGCACCAATGCGGAGCGTCCGGGACATACGCTTTCGGAACGCATGGTCGGCGAAGCGTTCGGCAACGTTTTCTCGCACGCAAAAGGGCGGATCATCGTCGCTTCGTTTGCGTCGAACGTGCCGCGCATCGCTCAAGTCGTCGATCAGGCGATCCGGTATGACCGGAAGATCGCTTTCCTCGGAAGGTCGTTGAAGAACGTCGTGCACTACGCTTCCGAACTCGGCCATCTGCGGGTGCCCGCGGAGCGCATCGTTCCGATTGAGGACGTGGACGAGTATCCCCCCGAGCGCATCGTCGTGATGACGACCGGATCGCAGGGCGAGCCGATGAGCGCGTTGACCCGCATGTCCGTGCGCGACCACGCCAAGTTCAAAGTCGTTCCCGGCGATACCGTGCTGATCAGCGCGACACCCATTCCAGGCAACGAGAAAGGCGTCTATAAGACCATCAACAACCTGTGCCGGCTGGGAGCAACCGTCGTCCATGGAACCGATGGGCGTTCGCACGTCTCGGGGCATGCATCACAAGAAGAGCTGCTGCTGATGCTCAACCTCGTGCGGCCTGAATTCTTCGTGCCGATTCACGGCGAGTACCGCATGCTCGTGCAGCACGGAAAACTCGCCTCGCAAACCGGCGTCGATCCGCGCAACGTCTGCGTCGTCGAGAATGGCGACGTTCTCGAGTTCACCGCGGAGTACGGGGATAAAGTCGGCAAGACTTATGGCGGAAACGTCTTCGTTGACGGCTCGGGCGTCGGCGACGTCGGCGAGGCCGTGCTTCGCGACCGCCGCCTCCTGGCCGCCGACGGTTTCATGATGGTCGTCATCACGATCGACAGTGAAGAGGCGCGCGTCGTGGCCGGACCGGATCTGATCTCACGCGGAGTGTTCTACATGCCTCAAGGCGATGGCGTGCTGGAAGAGCTGCGCGGCGAGCTTGCGACGTCGATCGGCGAGCTCTCCGTTGAAGCGATGCGCGATCCGAATACCGTCAAAGAGCATATTCGGCGCGGTTTGGCTGATGCGGTCGCCGCCCGCTACAAACGGCGGCCGGTGATCGTTCCCGTCGTCATGGAAGCCTAGCCCCCTTTCCGATGGACGTCACGCTGGCTTCGGCCGCGGAAGACGTTGCGCCGATTGCACGCAGCTATTTCCACGGCGTTCGGCGGCGCTTCTCCCGGATGCCCGGCGCCGTCGCCGGCTTTGCGATCGTTGCCGTAATCGTCTTGGCCGCGCTCTTCGCGCCGATTCTCGCGCACTCCGATCCGCTGGGTCAAAACCTGCAGGCGCAAGCCCAAGCGCCGAACGGCGCGCATTGGTTCGGAACCGATAAGCTGGGCCGTGACATGTTCGCACGGATCGTCTACGGTTCTCGCATCTCGATCCGGATCGGCTTCCTGGCAGTCGGGATCGCGATCACGTTTGGAACCATCCTCGGTGTGCTTGCGGGCTATCTCGGCGGGGCGTCCGAGAACGCCATCATGGGGCTGATGGATTTGATGCTGGCCTTTCCGTCGATCATCTTGGCCATTGGAATCACGACCATTCTCGGACCGAGCGTCAACCATCTGATGATGGCCGTCGGCATCGTGTACATTCCGCAATACGCGCGGCTCTCGCGCTCGTCGGTGCTTTCCGTCAAGGAACTGGAGTACGTCGAAGCGGCTCGCGCGGTCGGAGCGCGTACAGTCCGCATTCTGCTGCGCTACGTGCTTCCCAACATCATGGCGCCGCTGATCGTTCAGGCGACGCTCGGCATAGGAACTGCGGAGCTGGAAGCGGCGGGGCTTTCGTATTTGGGCTTAGGGGCTCGTCCGCCGGCGCCGGAATGGGGCGCAATGCTCAACGACGCGCGCGATTACTGGCTCTCTGCGCCATGGGCGCTGATCTTTCCCGGCGCCGCGATCACGCTGATGGTTCTGGGGTTCAATCTTTTGGGCGACGGCTTGCGCGACGCTTTGGATCCTCGTTTGCGCTAAAGCGTGGACCAGACATCCAGTTTGCGCTTCACGCGTTCCAGTACCGCATCGGTGAATTCAGACGTGGAAGCGTGCCCGCCGAGATCGCTGGTCGCCAGCCCATCGTAGACGGTCTCCAGCGTGGATTCGTAGATTGCGCGCGACGCGTTCTGCGCGCGCTTGTCATTGACGTACGAGAGGAGCGCGGCGCAAGCCAAGATCATCGCCATTGGGTTTGCGATGTTCTTGCCGAAGAGCCGCGGCGCGGTACCGTGCGGAGCTTCGGTCATGACGACCGAGGGTGAGAAACCATCGGGCGGCGTTTCGCCGGACGGCATGGAGAAGGCGAGAAGAATCGATTCAGCACCCGCAACGGAACCAAAGAGCTGCATCACCAGATCGGAGAGGCAATCGCCGTCGCGATTGAGCGACGGAATCACGAGTGAATGCTCGCCATCGCTGCTCAAGAGAAGGGCATAGGTTGCGTCGATCAGTTGCGGATCGTAGGCAACGTCTGGATAGCGCGCCGCAGCGGTATCCATTTCTTCTTTGAGCATCCCTTCGTACACCGGACTCACGGTGTATTTCGGTCCGCCGAAGACCTTTGCGCGCATTCGGCGCGCGTGCGCGAACGCGTACTCGGCGACGTAGCGGCAGACGGATCGTTCGATCGCGTCCGTCCGATAGGCAATCTCGTCCGCACCCTCTCCCTCGCGCCATTCTTTTGCGCCGTAGGAGTCGCCCACCGCCATGCGCACAACGGAGATAGGTGCATGGATGCCGGCCACCGGACGTACGCCGGGCAGCCGCCGGCCGGTCCGAACGATCACCTTTCCATCGATTGCGCTTCGCAGGATCGCGTTGGGCGAACCGACGTCGTCTGGTCCCTCGGGCGTGATCGTTGCGGCTTTGAGTCCGTAGCCGCTGCGTTTCATGGCTTGCGCCGCATCATAGACGACGGCGTTGCCCGTGCTGCGGCGATTCTCGAGCGAAAGATCGTAGCGCTCCAATGAGAGCTCGATGTCGATTACCGATCGATCGAGGACGCGCAGCGCCTCAACGAGCAGCTCTTGTCCGGTCTGGTCGCCTTCGAGAACGACGATGGTTGGCGCGCTCAAATGAACTCCTACAAGGACGACGAATCTGATCGTTCCATGGCACGCGTACGCCGCAAGGCGACCGCGAAGGCGCGTCTGAACTTTGAGATCGCGGGCATTGCCGCCATGGGTCTCGCCATTCTGCTCGGGATCGCGCTGGCATCTCCGGAACGAGCCGGATCGGCCGGCGCGGCGACGGCACGCGCCTTACACGCCGTCTTTGGAGAGGCAGCCGGATTTTTCCCGGTGCTCGTTGCACTCTTCGGCGCGGTCGTTTTTTTGGAAGTCAACCTTCCTCGAACGATTGCCCGCGCAGGCCTTGCAGCGGCGTCGATCTTTCTCATCATCGATGCATCGTACGCCACCCATGGGGGAGTGGTAGGCACAGCACTCTGGCATGGTCTTCGACGGCTCTTCGGCATCGCTGGTGCGCGCGTTGTCCTTGCGCTTCTTGCCGTGATCGTGCTCGTATGGATCAGCAATATTTCAGTGAAGAAAGCGATCGGGTGGATCGCCATTGCGCTTTCCAAACTGCGTTCGCCCAAACTCCATGTTGCGCTTCCGAGAGGACATGAAAACCTGCGCCAAGCCTTTGCGTTTCCGGCGCCGGTAAAGCAGGCTCGCGTGGAAGCGCTGGCGCCGGCGATTGCCGAGCCGCTCCCGGTCGAGCCTGTTGAGCGGCACGACTACGAAACGCAATTGGCCGAAGACGAAACGCTCGAAGACGACGGACCCGCCGGCGTTGCTGCCGCCCCGGAACCAGAGATCGCAGGCGACTACGAAGCGCCGTCGCCACCGTCGGCTGCGCGTCCCCGAACGTATCGCCTTCCGGACCTTGCGCTCTTCGATCCGCCGCAGGCTCGGGCGAGCGACGACTCCACGCGTTCGCATGTGCTCGAAGATACGCTCGCGTCGTTCGGCGTGGGCGCGAAAGTGGTCCACATCGAACGCGGGCCTTCGATCACGCGATACGAGTTGAAGCCCGAACGGGGCGTCAAGATCTCGCGCATTGCATCGCTGGCCGACGACATCGCGCTCGCCCTAGCCGCGACGAGCGTCCGCATCGAAGCGCCGATCCCCGGAAAATCCGCAGTCGGCATCGAGATTCCGAATAAGACGATCTCGATCGTGACCGTGCGCGAGATACTCGAAGCGCTGCCCCAGCGTGGAACGATTCCGCCGCTTTGGATGGCCCTGGGCAAAGACATTACCGGCCGTCCGCTCTTCAGCGAATTGGGAAAGATGCCGCACCTCCTCGTTGCCGGCGCGACCGGTTCGGGCAAATCGGTTTGCCTCAACACGATCATCGCGTCCCTCTTGGTGAGCGCGACGCCCGATCAAGTCCAGATGCTGATGATCGATCCCAAGCGTGTTGAATTGACGGTTTACAACGGCACGCCGCACCTGATTCGCGACGTGATTACCGATCCGCGCATGGCCGCCGGCGCGCTCCTGGAAATGACGAAGGAGATGGACGCGCGGTACGAGCGTTTCGCACGAGCCGGCGTGCGTAAGATCGAGGAGTACAACGCAAAGTATCCCGACGAACCGTTGCCGTACGTGCTGATCGCGATAGACGAACTCGCCGATCTCATGGTGGTCGCGCCGGCAAAAGTCGAAACGACCATCATGCGTTTGGCGCAGCTGGCGCGGGCGACCGGCATCCATCTCGTGGTTGCGACGCAGCGTCCATCCGTTGACGTGATCACGGGACTGATCAAAGCCAACATCCCGTCGCGCATCGCTTTTGCGGCCAGCTCGCAGGTCGACTCGAGGACGATCCTCGACATGGCCGGCGCGGAGCGGCTGCTGGGGCGCGGCGATATGCTGTACCTGCCGATCGACGCTCCCAAACCGATTCGCGCGCAAGGCGCTCTCATCACCGGCGCGGAGATTCACCGGCTCGTTCACTTTTGGGCGCGGCAAGCAGAACCTGAGAACCGGGTGATGGTCGAAGTCACGCCGATCGGCGACGAAGACTTGCCGCAACCCGAAACCGATCCGCTCTGTTACGAAGCGGCGAAGTACATCATCGAAACGAATTACGCCTCAACGGCTGCGCTGCAATCGCAATTTTCGATCGGGCATCCGCGCGCGGTGCGCGTGATGAAACAACTCGAAGAGTTCAAGGTCGTGGGGCCGCACGAGGGCACCAAACCGCGCCGCATTCTGCTCGGTCTCTCGGAGCTCGAACGGATTGCGCCGCGGCTCTTTGCCGGCGAAGGAGGAGAGCAAGATCTCTTTGCGGCCGGCGGCTGACCGCCCGCTCGCAGGATTCGCCGCCGCGCTGCTTCTTTTTGCGGTTTTCCTTTGGCTCGGTGCGTACGTTACCGTCCATCACGAACCGCCCTTGCTGCTTCAATTTGATCGCGCCGCGCGGGGGCACGCAATTGGCTTGGCGTGGATCTTCACCGAGGCCGGGCGGGCATACGTGCTTGCGCCGCTTTACTGCCTTCTGATTCTCGTCGCGATTGTCAACCGGCGCTGGCGCGTGCCGGCGATCTTCGCCGTATGCATCGGTCTGGCCGGCTGGGGAGCCGCAGACTTCTTCCAGCATGTCTTCGCGAGGCCGCGCCGCGCCGATTGGATTCTTCGCCACGAAACAGCGTTCTCGTATCCGAGTTCTCACGCGGCGATCGCGACCGGGTTTTATTTCTTGTCGGGAGTCTTAGTCCTCAAGTCCAATGTCGCAAGTTGGTTTCGATACTCGGCGTTTTGCGTATTGACGCTTTTCGCGATCGGGATCGCATGGTCGAGGCTAGCACTGGCCGCACACTACGTCACGGACGTGATCGGCGGGGTGCTTCTCGCTCTTGCCGTGGCGTGCACGGGCGCCGCGCTTCTCGCCGGCGCGGGCGCGCCGCTCGGTGAACGCGCAAAGTCGTTGGTGCGCCCAGGGCCGATGCAGTAGATTCCGAATGTGGACCGGTCCATGGATGCGCGCCTGCACGAGATCGAGCGAAAAATTGACGCTGCCGTCCCGCTCTCGCTGCAGGACGGGCTAGCGCTTCTTACCACTCCCGACATCCACGCCCTCGGCCGTATGGCGCGCGCTGCCAAAGAGCGCAAGAGCGCCAAGAAAGTCTTTTACATTCTCAACCGTTACGTCAACTCGACGAATGTCTGCTATGCCGGCTGCACGTTCTGTTCATTCGCGGCGGACGAATTCAAGGAGCGGGACCGCGTGGTGCGCATGTCGGCGGACCAGGTGATGGAACGCGCGCTGGAGAGCGGCGAAAACTTCAATCAAATACATATCGTCGGGGGGCACGATCCGCGCCAGCTTTCGCTCGATTATTGGCTGCCGCTCATGCGGCGGTTCAAAGAGCGGCTGCCGCACGTGCAGCTCTCGCTCTTTACGGCTGCGGAACTCGACTACATGGCCAGACGCCATCGCATGCGCTATCCTCAGTTGATCGCAATCCTGAAAGAGGCGGGTCTCGATAACGTGAACGGCGGCGGCGCCGAGATCTTTGCCGACGGGACGCGCAGCAAAATCTGCCCCAACAAAGTATCGTCTGCGAACTGGCTCGAGATCCATGAAGAGCTGCACCGGCAAGGGATCGCCTCGAACGCCACGATGCTTTACGGGCATATCGAGTCGCTCGAAGATCGCTTGGACCATCTCATCAGGCTGCGCGAATCACAGGACCGCGCGCCCGGCTACAACGCGTTCATTCCGCTCGCATTTCATCCCGACGGCAATGCGTTGAGCGCTTGCGGCTGGACGGCCGGTTTGGACGACATCCGAATGTTCGCGGTCTCGAGACTCATGCTGCACAACTTCGATCACATTAAGGCCTATTGGATGATTCAAGGCCTTAAGGTTTGCCAAGTCGCGCTGCAGTTTGGGGCGGACGACATGGACGGCACGCACGGCAGCACGGACGAAGAGCTGATCTATCACAGCGCCGGAACGCAGTCGGGGCAGCACGTCGACGATCGCGAGTTTCGCCGTTTGATCGAAGAAGCGGGCTATGTCCCGATTCGACGCAACGCGACCTACGATGAATTCGCGTGGGACTGGCGCCCGCGCAAAGAGCTCGTCGAAGCGTGAGCCTTCGCTGCGGCCGCATCGGCTATACCAACGATTTGCCGATCTATGCCGCGTTCGATGAGGGCGCCGTGCCGCATTCCGGCACGCTCCACGCGGACACGCCTGCGATGCTGAATGCAATGATGCGGCGCGGCGACTTGGATGCAGGGCCAATCAGCGCTTTTGCCTATGCCGCTGAACCGCAGCGGTACGCGCTGCTGCCGGAGATCTGCATCGGCGCGCGCAGCGAAGCCTGCTCGGTCGTTCTCGTGTCGCCGACAGCGCCCGCGCTCTTGGAAGGAGCGCGCATCGCAATTACGGAGGAATCCGCGACCGCGCGCAAACTGTTGCGCATTTTGCTCGAGCGCCGGTATGCCGTGCGCGCGCATTATATTGACGATCGAGATGCGCTTCGCGCGGCCGAGAACGGGCAACCTGCTTTACTGATCGGCGATACGGCGATTGACGCCATCTTCAAGCTGGATCCGGCAACGGTGTACGACCTGGGAACCCTTTGGCACGAGTGGACGGGCGAAGATTCAATCTTCGCAGTTTGGGCTGCTCGGCGCGAGATCTACGAAAGCGATCCGGGCGCCGTTCAAGCGTATGTGCAAACGCTCCGGGAAGCCTACGCTTGGGGCCAGGCCAACATGCCGCGTGTCGTCGCACTGGCGCAGCGGTCGCGCTCGCGGCCTGCGGGATTCTACGAAAGCTATTACGCGAAGCTCAATTTCAGCTTCGATGCGAACGCGCAAGCCGCTTTGGAGACATTCTGCGGCCAGCTCCTGGCCATAGGCGCGATCGCTTCCATTCCATCGGTAACGCCGGAGGCCGTCCTTGCACCGAGCTGAGCTCTTGGAGCGAGCTTCCCAGGGCGGAAGGCTGAGCTTTCAGGAAGGCGTCCGGCTCTACAACGAGGGCGACATTCACGAGCTTGGTGCTGCAGCGCACGCTCGCCGCATGCAACTCTACCCGTCGAATGAAGTCACCTATGTGATCGACACGACGATCAACTATACCAACGTCTGCAACGTGCACTGCAGCTTTTGCGCGTTCTTCCGTCCGGAGCAGCATACGGAAGGCTACACGATGTCGCATGACGAGGTACTCACGCGAGTAAAGCATGCGGCCGATCAGGGAGCGACCCAGATCATGATTCAGGGCGGCGTCAATCCCGCCTTGCGCCTCGAGTGGTTCGAACGGCTCTTCGAACGCGTAGCGCGTAAGTATCCGGACGTGGACTTGCATTCGCTCTCCGTCTCCGAGATCGTCGGACTCTCCACAGTGGAAGGGCTCCCAATAAAGGAGATCCTCGTGCGTTTGCGAGCCGCCGGCATGAAGTCGCTGCCCGGCGCGGGGGCAGAGATCTTGGTCGAGCGGGTGCGCAAGCGGATCAGCGCGCGCAAAGTGAAGCCCGAAGAGTGGCTGGACGTCATGCGGGAGGCGCAGACGCTCGGCATGCCGACGACCGCGACCATGATGTTCGGATCGATCGAAACGCCTGAAGAACGGATCATGCACCTCGATGCGATCCGCTCGCTTCAGGATGAAACCGCAGGCTTTACCGCATTCATTCCATGGTACTACGTGCCGTGGAAGACACCGCTGCGCGGAAAGGAAGCCACCGGACTCGAGTATTTGCGCGTCTTAGCCATTTCGCGGCTGTATCTGGATAACGTCGCGCACTTGCAAGCATCGTGGCTGACTCCGGGGCTCAAACTAGGTCAGTTGGCGCTCTTCTACGGCTGCGACGACATGGGCGGAACGATCATTGAGGAGCAAGTCGTCCATGACGCGGGCTCTACGAACGAAGCCACGCGCGCCGAACTCGAAGAGTTGATTCGCAAAGCCGGCTTCGTGCCCGTGATTCGCGATACGTACTGGAATCGGCGGCCCGAGATGGCGCTGGCGACGGCCTAGAATTCGTCCACACAGAGGTCCAGATTATTGGACGTTCACGCGACAGGCGGCATCTTTCGCCTCTTGAACAGCCACCGCAGAGTGTCGCTGCAAATCAGCGAGGGTTTCTCGCTTGGATGACTTCAAAGTCGTCTCTCCTTCGCAAACTCGCGATGAAGATGCTCAAGAATGTCAGCCGCTGGTCACCATACCGGCCTGGTGGAGCGTCTTTCTTTTCCACGTTCTGAATCCACGCCAGCTCTGCATGTATATCTACTTGACGATGCTGGCGGACGACCACGGCTTCTGTCACCCGACGATCGATCAGATTCGCAGGGACTTGGGGCTGCTCAGCACCACGATGGTCTTCGAATCGCTGACGGTGCTGGAAGAGTACGGATTCTTTCTGCGCTCGCGTCAAACTCTGCCGGAGTCGCGCTCGCGCCGCAATGTCTATCGGCGAACCGCATGCGAATATACCATTCTGCGCCTCTTGGAAACCAACCGCATCGACGCCGACATGCGCCCTACTTCGGCCGTTGCAGAACCGTCCGCTGAATCTCAGGTGCTGCTGCGCGAAGGGCTGGGCACGCTGCTCGAAGCTGACTACGCAAAGTACTCCGCCGCACGTCCCGAGAACCGGCGCGAGATCTTGCTCGGCATTTTGAACGAGCTTTTGAAGAACCGGCCGAACGGCATTTACTGTTGAAAAGGCGTATGAGCGCTGCGCGCTCCACGCCCCCCACGGGCAAAGCCCGCGGGGCCCCCGGCAGTTCTATACATCACTGCCCTCGCGCATCACGCTGAAGAGAACGCGTTCTTTAGTAAAGAAACGTGCTTACGCGGCGTCGCGAATAGTAGCCGCGCCCAACACTTCCTTGCCGCCAACGTCATAGAGCGCCAGCAACTGGCCCGGTGCGACGGCGCGCTGCGGCTCTTCGAACTGCACGTGCATCGTCGCCCCTTCGATCCTCGCGCGTGCGGCGGCCGCCGGAGAGCGGTAACGCGTCATCGCCAGCACGCGCGCGTCACCTTCTGCGAAGCGCTCCGCGCGAATCAGGTTGACACCGTCTGCGACGACGACGCTTCGCTCCAGCTCCATTTCGCCGCCGATGACGATTGTGTTGCTCTTCGCATCGATGCGCGTGACATAACGCGCGCCGCCCTCAGCCGGCAGTCCGCGGCGCTGACCGATCGTGTAGCCCGCGATCCCGCGATGGCTTCCCGCGCGAACGCCCTCTGAGGTCATAATGGCGCCGGGGCGCGATCGCTGCGGAGCGACGCGCTCCAGCACCTCGCGATAATCGCCTCCCTCAACGAAGCAAATGTCTTGCGATTCGGCTTTGTCATGAACCGGCAGACCCAGGCGGTGAGCGTGATCGCGGGTTTCCGATTTGTCCAGTCCGCCCAGCGGCAGCAGCAGGAGCGCCAGCTGCTCCGGAGTGAGCTGTGCGAGAGCGTAGGACTGGTCTTTGCCGGAGCATCCGCGATAGAGATGCGCGCCGTCGGCCGCATGCTCGATCCGCGCGTAGTGCCCGGTCGCGATGTACCGAGCGCCCATCGCTTTTGCGTACTTGCGAAGCGTTCCAAGTTTAACGAAGTTGTTGCACGAAACGCACGGGTTCGGGGTGCGCCCAGCGAGATAGTCCGAGGCGAACCTCCCGATGACCTCACGCCGAAACGTCTCTTCGAAATCGAGCACGTAATGCGGGATTCCGAGCACCGCAGCGCTGCGCCGCGCGTCGTCAAAGTCCGCACTTCCGCAGCAGCTTTTCGCATGCGCGGGGCGTGAAGGCGCATACATCTTCATCGTTACGCCCACGACGTCGTAGCCGGCTTCGAGTAAGAGACCGGCGGCCACGGCCGAATCAACGCCGCCGCTCATCGCCGCAATCACGCGCATTTTGCTCATCGTTCTAAAGGGACAGGATAACAGGATGCGGACGCTAACAGAAGCCCCGATGCCGCTGGGAGAACGGTTTAAGGCCGCTCGAGAGCAGCGCGGCTTGACGCTTTCCGACGTTGCAGAGCAAATCCACATCCGTTCGGTCTACCTCGCTGCGATAGAAGCCCAAAACTGGAAGGCGATCGGCGCCCCGGTCTACACCCGCGGTTTCCTTCGTACATACGCGCGCTTTCTAGGGTTGGATGCGGAGGAATCCGTCTCTGAGTTCAACGCCGGGCTGCCCCCGGAACGCGCTGCCGCCGGCGCCGCCGGTCCTGCGCCGCTGCTCGGGGAACGAAGCCTTGGACCTTTGCTGTGGATCGCCGGGGCGGTGGCTGCGGCGTTGGTGGGTTTGGTCATCTATCTCTTCGTGTCGCCGCCGCGCCAAGGAGGCATCGCGCAAAACTCGGTGCCGCCCCAGACTCAGGCGACCGCGCCCGTCTCCCCCCTCCCGGCAACGCCGTCGCCCGCCTCCGCCATGCAACTCGCGCGCACGCTCAGCATTCATTTGACGGCCCCGGTTTGGCTGCGGGTCGTCGTTGACGGCAATGTTAGTATTGAGGGAACGTTTCCGGCCGGCACGACCAAGACATTTCACGGCAAGTATGCACTGATTCGAGTCGGCAATGCCGGCGGCGCGCAGATCGTCGTGGACGGCAAATCGATCGGCCGGCTGGGCGCGACGGGGGACGTCGTGGAAAAAAGTTTCGCGCTGTAGGGAGTAAAGTTGGCATCCGAATCATCGTTTGATGTCGTGTCGAAGATCGATCATCAGGAATTGGATAACGCTCTCAATCAGGCTCGTAAAGAAATCGCGGGCCGGTTCGATTTCAAGAACAGCAAGACGGAGATTGCCTTTGACGGGAAAAAAACGATCACAATCCTTTCCGACGATGAACTGAAGATGCGAAACGTCGTGGACATCCTTCAATCGAAAGCCGTCAAACGCGGCATCGATCCGAAGGTCTTCGATTGGGGAAAAGTTGAACCGGCCGCTCAAGGGACGGTTCGTCAAACCGTCGAGCTTCGCTCCGGCATCGGGAAAGAGCAAAGCAGGCGCCTCATCGAAGGGATCAAAGGCCTGAAGCTCAAGGTGAGCGCCCAATATCAGGACGAGCAGATACGCGTTTCGGGCAAGAACAAGGACGATCTTCAGAAGGTCATCGCGCATCTGCGCTCCGTAGAGTCCGAGGTTCCCCTGCAGTTCGTAAACTATAGGTGATTCCCAGGATAAATTTAGGATCGCGTGCGCTTATATTGTAGGGCGAAGTGAGAGGAATTGAGTAAGCATTCGGCGCCCAGCGCGGGGCGGGGTTCGGGTCCGGTTCGAAGCGTTTTCATCGCGCTGCTGATAGCGATGCTTGGCGCGGCCGGCATCGCAGCGGGCATCGCCTATTCGCAACATCGCTCACCGTGGGCCGCGGTGCTTTCGCCGTTCGTGCCGCCGCCCGAGACGCTCTTTCACAAAGACCATCTCCTGGTGCTGCTCGAGGGTCTGGACTACGACTATAACCCGCAGGACGAAGAGAGTTCGAAGCGATCGCGCAGCGACGTCATCAAGGCGATCAATCTGGACTTCATCACGCACAACGCCTACGTCATCGACGTCCCGCGCGATATGGACGCGATTTTGCCTACGGGGCGTGAAACCAAGATCAATGAAGCGCAATCTGAGGGCGGCGTTCGGGAGGCGCAGTCCGTCATCGCCGGATGGCTCGGCATCCCCGGATTCGACAGATACGTCATCCTTCGTATCAACGCTACCAAGGATCTGATTAACGCTCTGGGCGGCGTGGATGTAAAGGTCATGAATTCGGACTGCATCACGCATCCACATGGATGCGTAAATGGTCCGCTGGACTACGACGACACTTGGGGCCATCTCGCGATTCACTTGAAACCGGGTTTTCAGCACCTAACCGGCGAGCAGGCCGTTGGCTACGGACGTTTCCGCCACGATTGGTGCGGCGATCCATGCCGCATCCAGCGGCAAGATCAAATCGTGACTGCAATCATAGCGAAGCTGCGCGACGATAAGATAAATACGCTGCTGCACGTGAACGATTTGCTCGGCGTCGTGAGCCGCGACGTCGAAACGAATCTCAACCGAGCGGAAGAACTGAGCCTGGCGCTCGCGTTTGCCGATATGCCGCAACATGGCTTGCACATCGCCCAAGTGCCCTACGTCGACGACAAGATTGCAGCGGACGGCGGTCAAGTCCTCATTCCGGACCTCGTGAAGAAAGCCCGGCTGGTGCAGTCCATGCTGGTAGCTCCGCAGCGTCCGCAAACGATCGCGTCTATCGGACAGCTCAGCGTCAGCGTGGAAAACGGCACCGGTGTCCCCGGCATGGCTCGCCGCGTTGCACAGATTCTGCAGGGCAAAGGTTTCATGATCGGCGAGATCGGCACGGCTGCAAATTCAATCGCAACCACCCAGGTTCGCGATCATTCCGCGCAGCAGAACGCCGGCGCACGCGTCCGCGATGCGCTCGGAAGCGCGGCGAGCGGAGCGATGGTCGTCGCAGACGTTAGCCCGCCGCAAGGCGCCGCCGTGCATAGCGACGTGACGGTGATCGTAGGTCAGGATTTAGTTCCCGCGCTGACGGCGCAGACAGTTTCGCATTAACTTCCGCGTCCGCGCAATCGCGATCGCGGTTCTCGTCGCCGCGGCTGCGTATGGCGGCTTTCGTTTCTACAACCATGTAAGCCAGATCGAACCCGCGATCGTTACGCCGCGGATGGACGCCGAACTGGCTGTTTCGACGTCCTTCGTTGCGCGCGTCAAACGGTTCTTCAACGACCGCGTGGCGTACGGAAACCGCAGCGGGCGCCCGCGATTGATCGCGCTGACCTTTGACGACGGACCGTATCCAATCTTTACGCCGCTGCTGCTGAACGAACTGCGCTCGCTGGGAGTGCCCGCGACTTTTTTCTTCATCGGACAGGATGCGAAGCAGTGGCCCGAGCTGACGCAGCGCACGCAGCGCTACGGCGAAGAGATCGCCGATCACACGTTGACGCATCCCAATCTCGATCAGGAGAGCGCCCCGCAAGTGCGGGCGGAGATTCTCCAAGGGCGCGACGCGATCTCCGCACTGGCCCGCGATCCCGCCGTGCTGAAATTCTTTCGGCCGCCGCATGGGCGTTACAACGTGGAGACGATCAGGACGGCGCAGTCGATCGGCTATACGACGGTCCTTTGGACCGACGATGGCGGAGATTGGCGCGTCGCGATAACGCCGGCGCGTCTTGCCGCCCATCTGGAGCGGTATGCGACGGCGCCCGAAATCGTTCTCCTGCACAGCGGCAAGCTGGCGACCATCCAGATGCTTCCCGAAGTTGTGAAGCGTTTTCATGCGGCCGGATACCGCTTCGTCACCGTGGGAACGCTCTTGACGCTCGCGAGCCCCGCGGATCTGAACCATCCGTTAAAACAGGCGCTTCGCTCTGAGCGGAGCCTGCCCTGAGCGTGCGCTTGTTAACATCTGCAAGCCGCGGAGCGTTATAGCTCACAATGCCCCGGCAGATCATTGACACGGAGCGTAGCCGCCCGCGCTACGTTCGCCGCGCGGTGGGCGGTGCGTTCGCCCTCGTGCTCGCCTTGCTCGCCCTGGCCGTTTTAGTCTTCCTGACCATGGGCAGGCCAGGAAAGTAGTTCGTGATGGGGGTAACCTGCCAAGCCGGAGCCCGATCCCATCACTTAAAAGGAGATTTGATGCTGCGACGCCTCGCCGTCGGTTTGTTTATCCTCGCCTGCGCCGGGGCCGCTGCCGCTTGCAGCAGCAGCACTGCGACGCCCTCGAGCGGCGGCGTGCCGGGCATCGGCCCGAACTTCTCTACCAACACGCTCTACGTCATCAACCAGAGCCAAAATGCGGTTGAAATCTTTCTGCCGAGTCCCGCATCGGGCGCTAAGCCCAAGTATCTGATCGGCGGCGGCAACACGCAGCTCAACGGACCTCAGTACGATACCTTTGACAACAAGAAGCTGCTTTTCGTCACGAACTACAACGCCGGGACGCAGGCTGCTTCGCTGAACGTGTATGCCGAGTTCGCTACGGGCAACGTGCTGCCGCTCTTCACGACTCGCAGCGGCTTGAGCCAGCCTCACGGTATCGCCACGCTCCAAAACAATACCGGGTTTGCCGTGGCCAACACGAATCCGGGCGGGTTCTTTCCGAGCGCCGTCCTTCTTTACGGACCGTCGATCGGCGGATCCGTTTCATTTGTAAACCTGATCGCCGGATACTTGACGAAGTTGAACGTTCCGTGGGGCGTGGCGGTCAATTCGAAAAGCTTGATCTACGTTGCGAACCGCGGGAACGGCACGATCACCGCGTATGCCACGCCGACGCCCGGTCCGTCACCGACGACCAGTCCTTCGCCTTCTCCCTCGCCGACGACGTCACCGAGCGGCTCGCCGTCGCCTTCGCCGACTCCGGTCTCGTTCAATGAGCCACCCGCCCTGACCATTGCCGGGCCGAACACAGGCCTGGTAGCGCCGACGGGAATAGCGATCGACTCTTCCGACAGAGTCTACGTCGTCGATCCGGACTCGGGAAGTCCGAGCATCCGGGTCTTCGCCGCGAATGCTGCCGGCAACGCAGCTCCGGCATTCGTGATCGCCGGACCGGCGACGCAGTTGACCAATCCGTTGGACGTCAAAGTCGACAGCGCGGGCAACATCTACGTCACCGATTCGGGAAACGGCGTTACCGTGCCGAGCAAATTGCTGATCTTCGCGCCCTCGGCTCGCAACAACACCGCGCCCGCAGTCTCGATCAGCCTTCCCTTTACCGTCGGCGGTGTGGCGCTTTCGCCGTAACCGCGGCGCCCGAAAAACGGTTTACCTAACGTATGGCATTCTTCAAGTCGTTTTTCGACGGTAACGAACGCGAGCTCGTTCGGCTTCGGCGCACCGTTGAACGCGTCAACGCCCTCGAGCCTCAGGCAGAACGGCTAAGCGACGACGAACTGCGCGCGAAAACCGCCGAGTTTCGCGAAAGGTTCGGTTCGGGAGAATCGCTGGAGGCGCTCTTGCCCGAAGCTTTTGCGATTGTCCGGGAAGCCGCAAAGCGATCTGTAGGAATGCGGCACTTCGACGTTCAGATCATGGGCGGACAAGTGCTCTACGAAGGGCGCATCGCGGAGATGAAGACGGGCGAAGGCAAGACGCTCGTCGCGACGCTGGCGGTCTACGCGCGCGCATTGGAAGGGCGCGGCGTGCACCTGGTCACGGTCAACGATTATCTGGCTCGCCGCGACGCGGAATGGATGGGGCCGATCTACGCGGCCCTCGGTCTGACCGTCGGCGTGATCCAGCACGATCTCGACAGCGCCGCGCGGCGCGCCGCCTATAACTGCGACGTCACGTACGTCACCAACAACGAGGTCGGGTTCGATTATCTGCGCGACAACATGGCGTGGCAGGTCGAAGACATGGTGCAGCGGGAGCTCTCCTTTGCGCTCGTCGACGAAGTCGACTCAATTCTGATCGACGAAGCGCGCACGCCGCTGATCATCAGCGGCCAGGGGACGGAGCCGACGGAACTCTACGAGAAGTTCGCGCAGATCGTTCCGCGGCTGAAAAAAGGCGAAGACTATACCGTCGATGAGAAAGCGCACGCCGTTCCGATCACCGAAGACGGCGTCGCAAAAGTCGAGAAGATGCTCGGCATCCAGAATCTGTACGAGCAGCGCAATATCGAGCTCACACATCAACTCAACGCGGCCCTCAAGGCATGGAATCTCTTTCATCGGGACCAGCAGTACATCGTCAAGGACAACGAAGTCATCATCGTTGACGAGTTTACCGGGCGTCTGATGTACGGAAGGCGTTACTCGGACGGCATCCATCAAGCGATCGAAGCGAAGGAAGGCATCAAAGTCCGCAGCGAGGATCAAACGCTGGCCACGATCACCTTCCAGAACTACTTCCGTCTCTACGATCGGCTGGCGGGCATGACCGGCACCGCGAAGACTGAGGAACGCGAGTTTCGCGACATCTATGGCTTGGATGTGGTCGTCATCCCGACCAACATGCCGATGATCCGAAAAGACCAATCCGACATCGTCTATAAATCGGAGCCGGCCAAATTCCACGCCGTCGTCGACGAGATCATTCAGGAGCACAACAAGGGCCGTCCGGTGCTGGTCGGGACGCGTTCGATCGAAAAATCGGAGCTGCTCGCAGGCATGCTCCGGCGTCAGGGCGTCGGCTGCAACGTCCTCAATGCGAAGTATCACGAGCAGGAAGCCGCTATCGTCAAAGATGCCGGTCAGCCGGCGCAAGTGACGATCGCTACCAACATGGCGGGCCGCGGAACCGACATCAAACTCGGCGACGGAGTCGCGCGTCTCGGCGGCTTGGCGATCATCGGTACGGAACGGCACGAATCGCGGCGCATCGACAATCAGCTGCGCGGACGATCCGGACGCCAAGGCGATCCCGGTTCGACGCGGTTCTACGTTTCGCTCGAAGATGAAGTGATGCGCCTTTTCGGCGGCGAGCGCATGAATAACATCATGGAGCGCGTCGGTTTTACCGATGAAGCGCCGATCGAGTCCGCGCTGGTCACGAAGTCGCTCGAGCGCGCCCAGAGCAAGGTCGAAGCGCACAACTACGAGATCCGCAAGCACGTCCTCGAGTACGACGACGTGATGAACAAGCAGCGCGAAGTCATCTACGGCGACCGGCGCGCAATCTTGAACGGAACGTTCGATTCGCGGGAGTTCATGCTGCAGACGCTCGAGGCCAAGGTCGACAGCGCCGTGCAGGGCAACGCGCCGGAGAACGCTCATCCGAGCGAATGGGATTTGGGCGAAATACTCAACGAGCTCGACTTGATCTTCCCGGTCAAGAAATCCGTTTCGGAAGCGGATCTGGAGAAAAAGGATCGTGAAGAGATCCGCCGCCTGCTCCAAACCAAAGCGCGCGAGGCGTACGAAGAGAAAGAGGCGGAAGTAACGCCCGAGCTGCTGCATCTGGTCGAGCAGCGCTATCTTCTCTTGCCGATCATCGATCGGATGTGGGTGGACCATCTCTACGTGATGGATCACCTCAAGACGGGAATTGGACTGCGTGGCTACGGTCAGATCGATCCGCGCGTCGAATACGAGAAAGAAGCCTACGAGATCTTTGAGGATCTCAAGAGCAACATCGCCGACGAAGCGATCAAGAGCGTTTTCCGAGTCGTCATCGAGCAAGGGCCGCCGCCGGAAACTGCGCTGACGGCTGCGCGGCCGCTCGCAGCCGCCGTGCCGGCAGCCTTCGAACAAATCCCGAGCGGGGCGATGCTTCCGCAGCCTGCGATGGCCGCTTCACGTCCTCGCGCGCTGCACACGAATCGCGACGGTGAAGAGCTCTCGAAACCGATGCATCGCGATCAGCCCAAAGTCGGACGCAACGAGATGTGTCCGTGCGGCAGCGGTAAGAAATACAAGAAGTGCCACGGGGCTGCGGCGTAAAAGCCGACGGGCGCCGCGCGCCTCTTCCGTGAGTGCAGCGCGGCGCCGGGTGTCTTCGCTTCCTTAGTAGATCCGTTGATTCTGAAATTGGTAAGCGAAGGGATCGTTTTCGAACGAGTTCCCAAACGGATCATTGAACGGCTGCGCGAACGGAGCGTTGAACGGTTGCGCAGCTGGTTCGTTGACGAGGTCGCCGCCTAGGTCCACATTAGCGGCCTGGACACCGACGCTTACTCCTTCGGTCGTGTTGGAAAGGGTCGTGGTGATTTTGCCGCCTTGCGTGTTTTGGTCAACAATCTTGACGGATCCGTCGGTGGAGCGCATTACTGTTTCCCCATTGCTCAATTTGATCGTCTGACCGTCCTGGAGTGAAGTCTTCTGACCGTTCTGCAAGATCATGGCCTCGCCATCGTTGTCGAGTGAGACTTGGGTTGCACCGCCATCCGTGCTCACGGTCGCGCAGCGATTGTATGTGGAGCCGTTTGGATTGGGTTGCGTGACGGCGGTCGACAGCTGATATCCTCCAGCAAATGAATCGGAATCTAGAAGATCGGGGTGGTCGCTTTGACTCTTGAAGACGTTCTGGTCCCACTGGCCATTTGCGGTTCTTCCGTCGAAGCGCATGTGCGGATCACCAACCGATGCTCCGTTGGCACTAGAGAAGTACGATTGGCCTTGGCACGGCGACTGATTCCCGCCGGATCCGCCCAAGAGCGAAAGCAGCTGTTGAATCGCACTCATCAGCTGTGCGAGGATTGCGCTCCACGGTCCCTGTTGCGTGCCGGGTGTCTGCACCGGATTCCAGGGCACGATCGGCGGTGATGCTACCGGCGGCTGTGAAGCCGTTTGGACTTGCGATGGCGATGCTAGGAGGCGAATGCTATCCGAGGATGCGCCTGAACCATCCGCCGTCGAGTTTGATGAGAGCGCCGTCAAAGTTTCGCCGGCGGCGATGGGGGTCGAGGGGCCTGTCCCGAAGGCGACCGGGCGTTCTTGTACGTTCAATGCGTTCCTCCATTCATGTCGTGCTCCACTCACGCGCTTGCGGTCGACGGAAAGAGGCGAGGCGCGCTTCGCAGAACGGCACGCGGCGATGAGCGACTCCCAATTGACGGCGATTGCGCGGCTCTCCGATCGCTTGAGCGCGATCAAGGAGCGGCTTTGACTATGCGGGTAAGGCCCGGCTTCTAAGCGAGCTCGAGAACCGCTCTCGCAGCCCGTCCTTTTGGGACGATCCGCAAAGCGCTCAGCGGGTCATGAAACAACTTGCCGAGTTGCGCGCGGACCTCGACGAAATCGACGCCGTTTCGCGCGGCCTCTCCGATGCGCGCGAGCTGCTCGCGCTCTTTGCATCGGACTCGCATGCCGAATCGGAGATCGATCAATCGATCGCCCAAGCGGAGCAGCGCCTCGACGTGCTCGAGATGGCGGCGAACTTCGACGGTGAGTTCGATGCGCACAACGCCATCGTCAGCATCTTCGCAGGCGCCGGCGGAGTCGATGCGGCCGACTGGACGCAGATGCTGGCCCGGATGTACCTGCGTTGGGCGGAAACGAAAGCGTACGATGCGCGCGTCGTGGACGAATCACCGGCGGAAGAAGCCGGTCTCAAGTCGATCACTTTTTTCATTCGCGGGCGCAACGCGTACGGGATGCTGCAGAGCGAGCGCGGCGTGCACAGGCTGGTGCGCATCTCGCCTTTCGATGCCGCGCATCGCCGGCACACCTCCTTTGCGGCAGTCGACGTCATTCCGGAGATCGAAGCCGGCGAAAACGTTCAAGTCGAGATCAAGCCGGAGGACCTGCGCATCGAGACTTTCAAATCGGGCGGCGCCGGCGGGCAATACGTCAACAAGACTGAGTCCGCGGTGCGTGTGATCCACGAACCGAGCGGGATCATCGTCGCCTCACAGCAAGAGCGATCGCAGGCACAGAACCGCGACGTCGCGATGAGCATTCTTCGCGCGAAGCTCGTTCAACGCGAGATCGAAGCTCGGAGCGAAAAGCTCGCCCAGCTACGTGGGGAGCGAAGCGCGAACGAGTGGGGGTCGCAGATCCGATCGTACGTGCTCAATCCGTACCAACTGGTGAAGGACCATCGGACCAACGTCGAAGTCGGCAACACCGCGGCGGTATTGGACGGATCGATCGATGCATTCATCTGGCCCTATCTTCAGCAACGCCAGAGCGCGTGAATGGTTCTGTCCATCACCACTCCGGCGCCGCACGCTTGCGCGACGTCTGGCTTTGGATCGGCGTGTCGCTTTATGCTGCGCTCTTCTTTAGCTTAGGGGCGCTGCGATACGCAGCTCATGCGAATTTCGTCGACTTAGGGATCTTCGCGCAAACCGCCTCGAGTGCGTTTGGGTGCTTTTGCAATGCGGTCGAAGGCAGTCACTGGTCGTATCACTTTTCGCCGATTCTCTTTCTTGCCGGCGCGCTTATGCGCGTGTGGCCGTCCGCGCTTGCGCTCATCGCGCTGCAGGCGGTTGCGGGCGCGTTGGTCGCGCCGCCGATCTACGCGATCGTCGCCGTCAGGGCGGGACGCCCTTATGCGCGGCTGGCCGCGGGCGTCGTCCTGCTCTATCCGCCGCTGGCCGGCATCGTTTTCAACGATTTTCACGAGAATGGACTAGCGCCCGCGGCGATTGCGTGGCTGCTGTGGGCATTCGACGCAGGCTATGGCCTCGCGACGGTGCTCTTCGCGCTGCTCGCGCTTAGCATCAAAGAAGATCAAGCGATCTTCTTGACGATCGCCGGAATCGGCGGAGCGATCGCTTTACGCAGCGACCGAAAACGCGCCGCGCTTTCGCTGGCAGTCGCGATGCTCGCAGCCGGCACGCTGGCTGCCTATCTGATTGCGTTTCATCCGCGAAGCGCGCAGCGCTTCTACGCTTGGAGTCCGCATGACTGGGCGCTGCTCTTTCCGGGCGGCGTGCTGGAGCGCATCGGTTTTCTGCTGCTCGCGTTCCTGCCGCTGCTCTTTCTCCCGTTCCGCGTATGGGCTGGAGCGCTGCTAGCCACGCCGCTGGCGGAAGTCTTGTTCTCGCGCATGTCCACGACATACACTCTCGGATCGCATTATGCAGGCGTGTGGGCCGGCTACGCGCTCTTTGCGTTTGGGCTCGCCGTTGCCGCGGTCGCTTCACAGAGACCGAATGCCTCCAGAGTGCTCTACGCGTGCCTCGCGTTGTGCATCGTCGAATTCGCCGTCGCCGATCCGCTGCATCCGCGAGCCTTTCTGCATTGGCCCGCTGCCCGGGACAGCGCACTGGACCGCTTTCTCGATGCGCTTCCCGCACGGATCGACGTGGCGACGCAGGAGGAAGCTTATACGCATCTCGCCGCGAGGGATCCGTCGGCCTCGCTCTTGCCGGAGCGGCCGCAGCCCCTGCACGCCTGTTTCATTTTGATCGATCGCGATTTTCCGGCTTCGGTGCGCCTGCTCGAGGCCGGTCCCGCCGTCAAGCGAGCCGCCGCAGCGGGAGCGTATGCAATCGCAAGCCATCAGGGCGCGATCATCCTTTATAAAGCGCGCTCGTGCGCACCGGCGCCGCGCTGAGCAGTTCGTCGAGCGCATCGAGCGCGACGAGGGGCCACGTTTCTTCGATGCGCACCGCGTGAAACGGCGCCGCCCAAGGCGACCAGCGCCGGCTCTGCACGCGAAAATGCTGCGCGGCAAAAACCGGCACGGCAGGCGTCCCTACCATGCCTGCGATGTGAATAGCCCCCGAATCGGGCGCGACGATCGCGCGCGCCGAATCGATGGCGGCTTTCCACGGCTGCAGCGAGGCAAAGCTTTCGACTTCAAAGTGCGTCGCCTCGACAAAGAGCTGCGTAAATGCACTCTCCGAAGCAGCCGCGACAAAGCGCGCAGGACTGCGCTTGGCGATCGCTCGCGCCACTTGAATGACGGCGTCGAACGTTGCCCCGATGCGCATCCATTTATCGGTAACCTGCATCGCTATCGCGTCAGCCGGCGCACGAGGGCCTTCGATGAGATACCGGCGCAAGAGCGCCGGATCGTGCGACGGAATCGCGGCGGGCAGCAGCGGCCGGACCAGCTCGAAGAGCACTTCGCACTCGTGCGGCGCCTTTGGGTCGAGTCCCGCGCTGCGGCGGATCGTCTGCGTGCAGAGACGCCGAACCCAGAGCGTTTTCAGCGGTTTGCCCAAGCCGTTTTCAAAGCCGATGCGCGTTGCAATGCCGGCGTCGCGCGCCAGGCGGTAGCCGGCAGGATCTTCCGTGGCGATCAGTGCGGCGGAGTAATCGCGGACGGCGAGCGAGCGCCCCATCGCGCGAATGGCGCGCTTATTGGCCGGCGTATCGTTGCGCAAGGCAAAATGGGCGACTTCAATATGTTGGAGCGCCTGCGGCGAAAAGATCTCGGCGTTTTGCGGAAGCAGCACCACGGAGGGAGGCATCTGCGCGCTTGCGAGCGCGTGGATCAGCGGCACGAGCGCTACGGCGTCGCCGAGCGCGTCGAGACGGACGATCAGCACGGAAGGGGAAGTACGCAGCACTGCGCTGATGATTGCAAAGGAGAATCTCGTAACCCTCGACCGGCCGGATGGCTTTCGCATCGTGCGCAGGCTCGGCGCCGTCACCGGAGCAGGAAGCCGTCCGCAATCCATGCTGCAGGCAACTTTCCGCAGCATCGGCGCGTTCGTCGGGCTTGCGCCGTCGGAATACTTGAGCGGCGCTGAAAAAGCTCGCGAGGAGGCTTTGGAGCACTTGCGGCGCCAGGCGGCACAGCTCGGAGCAGACGCCGTCGTCGAGCTTCACTTTGAAGCAGCCGAAGAAGTCGACGGCTCAACGCGAGTCGCCGCGCACGGTGAAGCGGTCGTCTTGGAACGCGGCACGACATGACGCTCCGGGAACGCGCGCGCCGTGAGAGCATTCTGAAAAAAGCGGCGTCCGTCGCGGCCGCGTGCCGCAAATGCGAGATCGGGTACGAGCGACGCAACAACGTCTACGGCGAAGGCGATCCGTGCGCGCGTTTGATGGTGGTCGGCGAAGGCCCCGGTGAAACCGAAGATCTGCTCGGAAGACCGTTCGTTGGCAGGGCCGGAGAACTGCTCGACAAGATGTTAGCTGCCATCGACTTGCCTCGCGAAGACGTGTACATTTGCAACACGGTCAAATGCCGGCCGACGCTCGACGAAAACGGAAAGCTGCGCAACCGCGCGCCGTCAGCTGAGGAAATGGCCAACTGCCGTCCTTACCTCGATCGGCAGATCGAAGTGATCGAGCCTGCCGTCATCTTGGCGCTGGGCGCGCCTGCCGCGAAGTCTTTCCTCGGCAACACGTTCGCGATCACGCGCGGGAGAGGGCGCTGGTACGAGGGGCCGCGCGGCATTGCGCTGATGGTGACGTTCCATCCGGCGTACGTGTTACGGCAAGGCGGTTCCGCTCTCACCGAAACGAAGCGCCAAGTCTGGTCCGATCTCAAGAAGGTGCGCACGAAACTGAGCGAGCTCGAACGGAGTCGCGTAAGCAGCCGTAAGGATCCCGAACAGGCCGGCCTCTTCTCGTGATACAATGACCGGCATGACTCGCGACGGTCAAGCGATTTGGATTGCTGAAAAGGCGCGCGCCGCCGGTTTTTCCGATGCGCACGCCTTTGCGACGCATTTTGAGCTGCGGCAATATCGAATGGCGCAAATCTATCGCGCGGCGGTGAAAGAGCTGCTCGGCGGCTTCGACGCCGTGACGACGCTTCCAAAAGAGATGCGCGCGCGTTTGCACGAAGCGGGCATCTCGTTCTCGAGCGTCGAGCCTTCGGTCGTGCAGCACTCAGTCGACGGACAGACGACCAAAGCGCTCTTCCGTCTAAAAGGCGTATCCGCGCTGCACGCTCCACGCCCCCCGGCGGCAAAGCCGCCAGGGCCCCCGGCCTTCGGCCCCTCTGCAGCGGTTCATTCCGAATCGACCGGAGAGGCTCAAGTTGAAGCGGTTCTCATGGAGCATCGCGGCGATCGCACGACCGTCTGCATCAGTTCGCAGGCCGGCTGTGCTTTTGCGTGCGCTTTCTGCGCGACTGGGCAAGGCGGCTTCAGCCGCCACCTTCGTGCAACCGAGATCTTCGATCAGGCGCGCTTCTTTGCCATCGAATTAGCGAAGAAGGGCAAAAAGATCACCAACGTGGTCTTCATGGGCATGGGCGAACCGTTTCACAACTATGAAGCGGTGATGGACGCGGTAGCGCTGTTCAACGATCCGCATGGATTCGGGCTCGGCCACCGCCACATCACGATCTCCACAGTCGGCCTGGTCGACAAAATCGATCGCTTCGCCGAAGAACGGCTGCAAGTCAATCTTGCGATCTCGCTGCATGCCCCCAACGACGAAGTGCGCGGAGCGCTCATGCCGGTCAATCGAAAATTCCCGCTGGCCGAGCTGATGGCCGCGTGCGAGCGCTTCGTGCGCAAAACGAATCGGAAAGTTTTCTTCGAATACGTCCTGCTGCGCGGCATGAACGATTCGGAGCAGCATGGGCGCGAGCTGGCGCGGCTGATGGCGGGAAGGCTTTACCACGTCAATCTGATCCCGTACAACGCCACGCCGGACGGCGCATTCTCCGGAACGGACAACGAAGCGATCTGGCGTTTTGCCGGCATCTTGGATGCAGCCGGCGTGCCGGTAACGGTGCGGCAGAACATGGGTCGCGACATCGCCGCCGCTTGCGGTCAGCTGCGCGTCGAAACGCAGCGCAAGACGCACAAAGCTGCCGCGCTCTCATAGCGGATAGTAGTCCCCGGGCCGTATGCGATTGTAGCAGAGCAAACCGGGGGCGAAATGACTGAGGTCGAAGGCATACGATCTGTCGGCTCGGCGATGCAAGGGAACCCTCCACGTGCGGTTTGCCAATTTTGTAAAGCAGATCGTCCATTGGAGCTCGATTGCATCGAACGTGTGGGCCGGTATCGCAAACCCGAACGTTCCGGCGTAGGTGACTGGTTGCAACTCGATGAAATCATGTGCATCTCCAAATGGTCGAAATGAGGCGGCAACCGAATAGAGCAGAGAAGAGCCCGTTGGCAACAACGTCCGATTGAATTCAGCGTTTCCGTTTCGGGGCGGCTCATCGTAGTCCGTCGCTTTATTCGCAAAGCGAATGCCGTAGACGTTTTCGATCATCCCGGCGAAGTAGATGGTCGACTCTCCAGCGTTTTTGTCTGCGGTGTCGATTTTGACGAACTCTTTGTCTCCGCGCATAGGCGTATGCTCGACGCTGAACGCCGGTTGGAGCTCAGGAGGTTCGCTTGTCGGCTTGATTCGTTCCTGATAGACGAAAACGTAGAGAGCCCACGCAGCTGCGCCGGCCAACGCCACAATTTCAATGAGGTGCCGCCAATGCTCGACACGCGATGGATGCGAATGGACGTGAAGCTCGCGACCCATTCGGTGGTTCTCCGCCGGACAGAGGGTAGACGCCTGCCGTCGATTAACACGCGCACTTGCGGTCAACTGCGCGCAGAAACGCAGCCGAAAGCTCAGAGAAGCCCTTTTATAGGTGAGGCCACGTAGGCGGCCCGACGCGGGCCGCTGTACGTTGCGAGGTGTTTAGAGTTTGGCAGATGCCCCCGACTTACGCGTTGTGCTCAAGAAATTCGAATCGCCTGATGAGATTCGAGAGTTCGAAAAAGGACGATTCGAACTGGTTCGAGTTGGCGGAATGGCGATCGGGCGAGCGACGCCGTTTTGCAACGTTGAGCATGTGGGTTTCGTTCTTTCAGGCTGCGCTACCGCGGCAATGGAAGACGGCAGTGTGGTTGAGATGCATGCCGGAGGAGTGTTTTACGTGCCTCGGGGGCACGACAGTTGGGTCGTGGGAAATGAACCGTACGTGTCCCTGCACTTTCTCGGGGCCGATCAATACGCGAGCAAGGCGTAGACGGCAGCCGTTGCTCCTCCTGTAAAGCGTTTGGCCGTAGGTATCACGAATCTGCCGCTGATGCTTCAGGGGGCTGCAAACAAAGAAGTCAGCATGGACGAGATCGTCGCGCTCGCCAAGCGTCGCGGCTTCATCTTCCAGTCCAGTGAGATCTACGGCGGCATCGGCGGGTTCTACGATTATGGACCGACGGGAGCGGTCCTGAAGCGCAACGTCAAGGAAGCGTGGTGGCGCGAAAACGTCGAGCTGCGCGACGACGTCGTCGCTTTCGATTCGACGATCGTCATGCACCCGTTGACTTGGAAAGCTTCCGGGCACATCGATGCGTTTCACGATCGAATGGTCGACTGCAAGGTCTGCAAACATCGCTTTCGCTACGACCAGCTCGCTTCGCTCGAGCAGTGCCCCGATTGCGGCAGCAAGAACTCGTTTACTGAGCCGCGCAACTTCAATTTGATGCTCAAGACCTTCGTCGGCCCCGCCGAAGATTCGGCTTCGATGACCTATCTGCGCCCCGAAACCGCGCAAGGCATCTTCGTAAACTTTAAAAACGTCTATCAGACGGCCCGCAAAAAGCCGCCCTTCGGGATCGCGCAGATCGGCAAATCTTTCCGCAATGAAATTACGCCGGGCAATTTTACGTTTCGGCTGCGCGAATTCGAACAAGCCGAGCTGGAATACTTCGTTCCGGACGACGGAAACGATCTTGCCTGTTTTCAGGAATGGGTGGAGCGGCGCAAGGAGTGGTATGCCGCGTACGGCATCAAGCCGGATCGCTTGCGCTTCTACGAACTTTCCGATCAGGAGCGCCCGCATTACGCCAAAGCGGGCATCGACGTCGAGTACCTCTTTCCATGGGGATGGGGGGAGCTCGAGTCGATCGCGCATCGCGGAACGTACGATCTCGACGCGCACATGCGGCTCTCGGGCAAGGACCTGCGGTTCTACGATGAAGCGGCCAAGACGCACTATACGCCGCTGCTGATCGAGAGTTCCGCCGGGATGGATCGAACCGCCCTCACCTTCTTGATCGATGCATTCGACCGAGACACGGCCGAGGATCCGAACGGTAAGCCGACGGAGCGCGTCGTGCTGCGTTTTCATCCCAAGATTGCGCCCGTTCAAGCGGCGGTATTCTCCCTTGCGCGCAACAAACCGGAGCTTGTCTCACTCGCTCGCTCAATCGAACGCAGGCTCCGTCCCGATTTTCGAACGCAATACGACGAAGGCAACATCGGGCAGCTCTACCGCCGGCAAGATGAGATCGGCACGCCGTTCTGCCTGACGGTAGATTATGAAACGTTGGACGATGCCAAAGTGACCGTTCGGCAGCGCGACTCCATGCGGCAGGAACGCGTCGCGGTCGACCGGCTCGAAAAACATTTGCGCGAGCGCATCGGATGAAGGCGCAGCGCCCAACGACGCCGATCCCGGAAGCTGCAGCCGCCGCGAAGCCGATCTGGTTCTTCGACGAGGACGGCGCGGGCATGCGCGAGCTGCTCGGCGGTAAAGGAGCCGGCCTCGCCGAGATGACGCATGCAGGTTTACCGGTTCCCGCCGGTTTCACGATCACAACGGAGGTCTGCCTCCAATACTATGCTTTAGGCCGTGAAACGCCGCCGGGATTTTCGTCTGCGCTTCAAGCTGCAATGGACGAGCTGGAGCGGCGCACGGAGAAGCGATTCGGCGATCCGGCCAATCCGCTCTTGGTCTCGGTTCGAAGCGGCGCCCGCATATCGATGCCGGGCATGATGGATACGATTCTCAACCTGGGCCTCAACGATCAAACGGTTCGCGGCCTCGCCCAACTGACCGCAAACGAACGCTTCGCGTGGGATGCGTACCGCCGGTTCATCATGATGTACGGCTCGGTCGTGCTGGCAATCGACAAGGAGGCATTTGAAGAGCTGGTCGACCGGCGTAAGGAGGAGTTGGGCCTTTCGATCGATTCGGAGCTGGACGCGCAGAGCTGGAAAGAGCTGGTCGAAGCGTTCAAACGGATCGTTCGGGATCGCACCGCCCGGCCGTTTCCATCCGACGTGCGCGAGCAGCTCGATTTAGCGGTCAAAGCGGTTTTCGACTCATGGAACTCAAAACGCGCGATCGACTACCGGCGCTATAACAAGATCCCCGACGACTGGGGAACGGCGGTCAGCGTCGTTTCGATGGTCTTTGGAAACATGGGCGACGATTCGGGGACTGGGGTTGCATTTACGCGCGATCCCAATACCGGCGAGAAGGCCGTCTTCGGCGAGTATCTGCGCAACGCGCAGGGTGAGGATGTCGTCGCCGGCACGCGCACGCCCGAAGACATCACCGATCTGCAACGCTCGCAACCCTCGATCTACGAGCAATTCCTTCAGATCGCCGGCAGGCTCGAGCGGCACTACCGGGACATGCAAGACCTCGAGTTCACGGTCGAACGCGGTAAACTCTACATGCTGCAGACGCGCAACGGCAAGCGCAGCGCGCAAGCTGCCGTGCGGATTGCGTGCGATCTCGTCGATGAGGGATTGATCGATCGGCGTGAAGCGCTCGCGCGAGTCTCTGCAGCTTCGCTCGACCAGTTGTTCCATGCGCGGATCGATCCGAAGGAGTCCTTTACCGTTGCGGCTCGCGGCTTGAACGCTTCACCCGGCGCGGCATGCGGTCAGGTCGTCTTTGACGCGGATACGGCGCAAAAGTGGGGCGAGGAAGGCAAAGCAGTCATTCTCGTTCGCACGGAGACTACTCCGGACGACGTGCACGGCATGATCGCTGCACAGGGCGTGCTCACGGCAAAAGGAGGCGCAACGTCGCACGCGGCCGTCGTCGCGCGAGGCATGGGCAAGCCGTGCGTCACCGGATGCGAAGCGCTGGAGATCGAGCGCGGCGAACGACGTGCAAAGATCGGCCTCGCCTCCGTTGAGGAAGGCGACTGGATCACGATCGACGGCACGAGCGGCGAAGTCGTTGCCGGAGAATTGACATTGATCGAACCTCCTTCGAAACTTCCGGAATGGCTGGCGCGCTTCTTGAGCTGGGCCGACGAAGCAACGTCACTTCGCGTATGGGCGAATGCTGATACCCCCGAGGATGCGCGAAAATCGCGCGAGCTCGGCGCGCGCGGCATCGGACTCTGCCGAACCGAGCACATGTTCATGCAGCAGGATCGTCTGCCGATCGTTCAGGCGATGATCCTCGCCGAAACTCCGCAAGAGCGAGCGGCCGCGCTCGCGCAGCTGCTGCCCTTTCAGCGTGAAGATTTCAGCGGCATCCTCCGAGCGATGGCTGGGTATCCGGTGACGATCCGGCTGCTCGATCCGCCGCTGCACGAGTTCTTGCCATCTTTAGAGTCGCTCTTGGTCGAAACGACCGAGCTCCGCCTCCGAGGCGGTGAAGATTCGGCGGAGTATCGCGAGGCCATGCGCACGCTGCGGCGCGTTGCGCAGTTGCACGAGCAGAATCCGATGTTGGGCCTGCGGGTTTGCCGTCTCGGCATCGTCTATCCGGAGATCTATGCGATGCAAGTGCGCGCCATATTTGAAGCGGCGTGCGACCTGCGCGCACGCGGCATCGAGGCTCTACCGGACGTCATGATCCCGGGCGTCGTGACCGATCCGGAGATGCGCTTCACCGCGGACGCCGTGCGAAGGATTGCGTCGGAGGTCATCGCCGCGACGGGGACGCGGGTGCCGTACCACGTCGGCACGATGATCGAGCTGCCTCGGGCCTGCGTGGTCGCGGACGAGCTCGCGAAGACTGCGGAGTTCTTCTCATTTGGAACCAATGACCTCACGCAAACGACGTACGGATACAGCCGCGACGACGCCGAACGCAGCTTCATCCCTCGTTACCTGGAGTTGAAAATTCTTCCCGACAATCCGTTTCAGGTCTTGGATCGGCGCGGCGTCGGCGCGCTCATGCGCGAAGGCGTGCGCCTCGGCCGGTCAAGCCGGCCGGATCTCAAGATCGGCATCTGCGGCGAGCACGGGGGAGACCCGTCCAGCGTTGCATTTTGCCACGAGCTGGGTCTGAATTACGTGTCGTGTTCGCCCTATCGCGTGCCGATTGCGCGTTTGGCGGCAGCGCAGGCTACGATCGGCGCGTTGAGCTGAGCAATTGCCTGCAGATCATCCGCGCTTCTTTGAGATCGACTTTCGCGGTTTCGACGAAGAGTTTGCGCCAGTAAGCCTTTCCGGAAAGCTTGGCGATCAAATCTGAGGCTTCGCGCGCGTCGATGACCCCGTCGGCCACGCCGACCCAAACCGTGCGGCTGCCCGCATCGGCCTGCATCGGCAAGCGGTGGAGCAATTGCGATTGTTCGTCGCTCCAAACGGCATCGCCGTAGCGCTCCCGAAGGGAGGATTCGCAGCGCTCGAAATCGCTCAAGTCGCGTTCGGCGTTGAACTCGGCCGCCACGCCGTAGATGCGAATGCGGTCTCGCAAGGCGCGCGCCGCTTCAGAGTGCGTGTCGCGCAGATCGTTGAGCACGCGAAAATCATCCCATGGTAAGAACTCGTCGATCGAATCGAGTGCGCGCGGCTGTGGCCAGAGCTGGCGCAGCACCCGCTGAAGCGTGCGCTCGAAGACGCGCGTCGTGTGGTGAAAATAGACGGAGGCGAACATCATGTAGCGCGCCAGCACGAACGATTCGAGCGCTACGACGCCTCGCCGATCGATGCCGAGGGCCGGCTTCCGGGCGACGGCAAAGACGCGCAGCGATGTGACGAGTTGTTCGACATCGTATCTGCCGCTTGAAACGCCCGTAAAGTAGGCGTCGCGCAGCAAATAGTCCATCCGGTCCGCATCGAGATTGGGACCGCTCACCAACTCCGCGAGTACGGGAAAGCCTGCGTCCGCGGATCCGAGAATCAGCTGGAGCACGTCGAGCGGATCGACTTCGAGATCGGCAAGGTGCGCCTGCAGCTGCGGCAAGGCCAGCAGATCCCGCGTGCGATCTTCGTGGCGGATGCCGAGCACGGCTTCACAAGCGTGGCTGAAAGGACCGTGGCCGATGTCGTGGAGCAGCAGCGCGGCGCGCAGGAGCTTTCGTTGGTACGTTCTATCGGCGTCGTCGCGGCAAAACTGCGCGCCGTGCGCGACCAGTTGATCGAAGGCGCGCGAGCCCATCGCCAGAGCGCCCAAAGCGTGGCTGAAACGCGAATGCTCCGCGGATGGAAAGGCAAGATACGCCAAGCCGAGCTGTCGCAGGCGCCGAAGCCGCTGCAGCACCGGCGTATCTAAGAGGCGCGCTTCGGCGTCCGTCAGCTCGATGAAGTGGTGGACCGGATCGAAGATGCGTTTCATGCGAACAACCGCAGTCTTCGGGCGGCGGAACGATTTTCCGGCGCTCCGGCGAAATAGAGCAGGCGGTAGAGAATGCGCTTCGACTCAGGCATCACGCGCGAGATTCGCGCGCGCACCGATCTGGCGGCCTTTGTAGGCTCGTACGTCGCGCTGCACAAGCGCGGAAACGATCTCGTTGGCTTATGTCCTTTCCATAGTGAGAAGACCCCCTCGTTTTACGTCCATCCCACGCCCGACAAAGCCTTTTTCAAGTGCTTCGGCTGCGGCGCCGCGGGCGACGTGATCACGTTTGCGCAGCGGATCGAGAACATGACGTTTCCCGATGCGGTTCGCATGCTGGCGCAGCGCTCCGGAATCGCCTTAGAAGCCGAAGCTCCGGGCGCCGCGCGAGCCCGCACTCAGCGCGAAGCCATATACGAAGCCAACGCCGTGGCGGCGGCCTTTTTCGAACGCATGCTGCGCGACCCGCGCGGAGCGCGGGCCTTGACGTATTGCGAGCATCGCGGCATCTCGCCGGCATCGCTGGAAAAGTTTCGTTTGGGGTATGCGCCCGGCGAGTGGAGCGCGCTCTCCGATGAGTTCGGAGCGCACGGCATCGATCGCGCCGTCGCGGCGGCCGCCGGATTGCTGAAGGTAGGCGAACGGGGATATTACGATTTTTATCGCGACCGGCTGATGATTCCGACGTATGCCAACACCGGCGAAGTTATCGCGTTCGGCGGCCGCGCGCTGGGAGACGCAGAACCGAAATATTTGAATACCGCCACGACGCCGGTCTATACGAAAGGCAAGCATCTCTTCGCTCTCAACATCGCCCGTCGAGCCGCAGCGACCGACCACACGCTCGTCGTCGTAGAGGGCTATCTCGATTGCATCGCCCTGCACCAAGCGGGTTTCGAGAATACGGTCGCCTCTCTCGGCACGGCGTTCACGGAAGATCAGGCGAGAGAGCTGCGCAAGTATGCCGACGGCATCTTTCTCTGCTTTGACGCCGACGCGGCAGGCGACGCGGCCGCCGCCAAAGCAGCAGAAACGGCGGCGACGGTCCTTGAGCATGCGGGCACTGCCGTGCGCATCGTCGCATTGCCTGCCGGCACGGATCCTGACACGTTGGTCCAGGAAAAGGGCGCGGAAGCGTTTCGCGATCTTCTCGATGCTGCGAAGCCGGCGATAGAACGCCGGCTGGAACGCGAGGCCGATCGGCTGAGCCGCGGCTTCGATTCGCGCGCCGCAATCGCGCGTGCCGCCGAAGAGGCGATTCGCAGACTGACGCCTGCGCAGGAGTGGGATCGCTGGCGCGTCTGGATTGCAAAACGCCTGAAGGTCAGCGTAAACGACCTCCGGAATAGCCGCTTCCTCGCAAACGCAACCAATTTTGCTCCTCGTGCGTTCATAGGTTCGGCATCCACACGTCACGCGGGACTTCAAGCGCGGCCGTCGCCGTTCGAACGCGAGGTCTTGGCCATTTTCGTCGAACATCCGGCTCTCATCGCGGAGTATCGCACAGAGATACCGGTGGAGTGTTTCAGAGATGAACGGTACCGCGAAATCTACGCACGCCTTTGCAACAATGCTGAACGACTGCGCGAAATGGTCGACGTCTTCGAGCTCTTTGAAGACGATCCGGAAGGCGCCGAAGCGCTCGCGTCGATCGGGCGGCGCGACCGCAGTTCGACGATGCAGTATGCCAACGACGAAGAGCGCCGGGCGCACCTGGAGCGGGTGGTCGAACGGCTGCAGCAGGACGCGCAGCAAGTGCGCTACCAAGAATTGTCCCGGCGGATAGATGAACTCTTGAGCGCCGGGCAAAACATCAGCAACGAGATGCGCGACGAGTTCGACGCGCTGGTTGCAAAACTAAAAAAGTGAAAAACGTACTGCGCGAGGCGGAGCGCGCAGCGCGGATACGCCTGTTAAACGAAGGGGGGTGAGCAAAGAAGCATGCCACGCAAGAAAGCGCCGCAATCCAACGGCGCAACGGCAACGGTAGAGGCGGCGCCGGTTTCGCCGGAGGAGCTGCGCAAGCGCATCCTCGAGCGCGGCAAGAAACGCGGTTCCGTTACCCTGGATGAAATCAACGTTGAAGTGGGACGTCTCGCTGAAACGCGGGAGGATCTCAACGAAGCCGAGATTTTCGAAGATTTGATGACGGAACTCAACGCCGCGGGCGTTGAGGTGCTGGAGGAAACCGAAGAAGAGAAGTCCGAGCCGGAGGCAGAGGCAGAGGAGGAAACGATTCCCGCCGGCTTGGCGCTGGACGATCCCGTTCGCATGTATCTGAAAGAGATCGGGCGCGTACCGCTGCTTTCGATGGCCGACGAGAAGTATTTGGCGATGAAGATTGAGGCCGGCGAAGAGGAGCTGGCCAAGAACGGCGAGGCACACTCACCCACGGTCTTATCCGGCGAGGAAGCCAAACGGCAGCTGACGGAAGCGAACTTGCGCCTCGTGGTTTCGATCGCCAAGAAGTACGTCGGCCGCGGCATGCTCTTTCTCGATCTCATCCAGGAAGGCAATCTGGGACTCATCCGCGCGGTCGAGAAGTTCGACTACCGAAAGGGATACAAGTTTTCCACCTATGCGACGTGGTGGATCCGTCAAGCCATCACGCGGGCGCTGGCCGATCAGGCGCGCACGATACGCATTCCGGTTCACATGGTGGAAACGATCAACCGTTTGATCAAAATTTCCCGGCAACTGCTGCAAGAGCTGGGACGCGATCCTTCGGTGGAGGAGATCGCCGCCGAAATGGGCTTGACGCCGGAGAAGGTCCGCGAGGTCATCAAGATCAGCCAAGAGCCGATCTCGCTGGAGACGCCGATCGGCGAGGAAGAAGATTCCCATCTGGGCGACTTCATCGAAGACCAGGAAGCGGTAGCTCCGGCCGAAGCGGCCTCAGTTATGCTGCTCAAAGAAAAAATGCAGGACGTGCTCCAAAATCTCACCGACCGGGAGCGCAAGGTGCTGGTTCTTCGTTTCGGGCTTGAAGACGGTCATCAGCGAACGCTGGAAGAGGTCGGCCAGGAGTTCGGCGTCACTCGCGAGCGCATCCGTCAGATCGAAGCCAAGGCGCTGCGCAAGCTGCGCCACCCGTCGCGCGGAAAAGCGCTCAAGGATTATTGGAGCAACGAGTAACAGGCGTGCCCCAGGCCGGAGCCTGTCCCGAGCCGGGTCGAGGGAGCCCTCTCGCAATGCGTTGATCTTATTGGGCTCACTGCTGTTGCTGGCCGCAGCGCCCGCTCCATCGCCGCCGCCCCTGAAGACGATCGCCAACGTCCGGTCGACGCCGTATTGCACTTCTATGGCGACGCACTTCAACGGTACCGTGACGCCGATGCTTGCCAACGATCGCACGCTGGATTTGGTTAACGTCCAGCTCGACGACATCAATGCGGTCTTTACGAAGCCCGACTACCAGATCCGGTACGCCGGCGAGCGCGCTAAACTCGTCAAATACGTTGGAGACCTTCAGAAGAACTTGCCCTTTATGCAAGACCAGATCAACAGTCTGCGGCACGGCGAACAGCTCACGAAGGACGCACAGCAGGCGCGCGACATTCACCAGCTCGCCGAAAAGCTGCAGCTCGCCTACAACAAGCAATACCAGCTTTCAGCGGACCTCCTGGGCGTCGCGCAAGCGATGATGCAGTACCGGCCGAGCGGCGACGCGGACAGCTTCGCCAACCAAATGCAGACGCTCAATATGCCCGCAGAGATGCGGGATATCAAGAGCTACTTGAAGTTCAACGGTCAGCGCGACGTGATTGCGGATGCAGAAGACAAATCCGCCGATATGGCGCTCGATATCGTTTCGAAATACTGCGGCGTAACGCCGTAGGCGCTACATTTCCCCTTTTCCCGCGTTCGCGGATGGATGCACGAGCGGATTCGCGTCGGCGAAAGCTCCGCTCGGATTGGGCTTCACCCAAACGATCAAGTCCCAGATTGAGGGGAACGTGAATACCTTCACGACTTTGCAAGCGGTAGTGCATGGCGCTAGGCCGCCCACTTTTTTCGGATCGAGTTTCGCAAGAACGGCCGGTTGAGGATTGTTGAGATCGCCGCCCGCAGCGACGAACGTCGAGCCGCGCGTGGCGACGGTGTATTGAAGCGTGCCGTCGGGCCGCTGCAGGACGAAGTGAACGTGCGGCGCTCGAAACTTGAACCAGCGTTGCGGGTTGATCCCCCAAAGACTCGGCGCTGAAGCGTACGCGCTCGTGGGAACGGAGAAGTCCGCGCCCAGCAAGTTTCCATGCACGTCGTACCAGAGCTGGCTCGGATGGCGCGGGTCGCTGCTGGTCCACTGCAGGTTGGCGTAGCTGATGGCGCCCGTTTTGTCCTCGTTGGTATAGCGGAAGTAGCCGGCTTTTTCCGCTGCGGCGGTCGTCGGAAAGCGGGCGTTCAAATCTTTTTGGATCGACTGCACGAACGCTATTTCGGCTCCAATAGGTTTATCTGAGAGCTTAGTTTGCGCGAGCACACTCGCGCAAAGCGCCACAATCACGCAACACAGAGACGCCGAAAAGTTTAACAGGCGTATGCGCGCTGCGCGCTCCACGCCCCCCGCCGGCAAAGCCGTCGGGGCCCCCGGCCTTCGGCCCCTCTGCATCACCGCTATACAAAACCCACGCCATATCATGGCGTGGGCTTCGGCGTAGGCATATGGAATCCCGGAGGCGATGCGAGCGGTGCGGGAGAGAAAGCAGGATGCGGCGTGTCGCCGACAATCGGAAACGGTCGTGGCGTCGCGATTGCGATTGAGCCGCTCGAGACGTCGAGCGCGGCAGCCGTGCGGCCCCGAATGACCGTGCCGGGACGCAGCGTCACGTCCATTCCTTTACGCAGCATGTGATACAGAAGGTGATATGGGATGAAGATATCTCCCACGGTGTCCGTGACGTCGCGCGTCGAAGCTTGACCGGCTGTCAAATGCGGATCGATGCGGGCCGTCGGAGTTGAAAGCGGCAGCGTCTTTCCTCCCGCGAGAGGCATCGGCTCCAGATAGATTTCGACCGAGCCGTCCTCGTTTGCCATATGCGCAGGCTGCGCTTGCACGAGTTGCACTTGAATCGGCGTGCCGGCTGCGGCTACCGTGATCCCTTTCAGGATCAAAGGATCGCGCAGGTGAGCGCGCACGTAGCTGCCGGCCTTGGACGAGTGTGAGCTGATCGTCTCGTCCAAAACGAAGAAAAGGCTCGAGCCGAGCGGCAGGAGCGTTGAATTCGGAGTGCTCGAGGGCGTGGCCGCGGGAGCCGCATTCGGTCCGGGCGGCGGCGTTGGCAACACAATAGCGCGGGCCGCTTGAGGGCCCGCAACCGTTGCCGCTATCGCGCAGCTGCCGGCAAATGCCAGGAGCGCGGGCAGAAAGCTTTTAGCCGGCTTTCCTTTCGGCCGCTGCCCGCTTGCCTTCTTCGATGAGCTGTTTGACTTTTTGGCCACCTTTTTGTCCGATCCGTTCATAGAAGTTGGGCCCGTAACGGTCGCGCGTTGCCTCGCCGCCCTTCTTGCCGCCCTTCTTGCCGATCTGCTCGTAGAAGGCGTGGCCGTGCGCGTTCTTCGTCGCCTGACCGCCCTTCCGTCCGATCTGCTCGTAAAATTCGGGGCCGTATTTTTTCTTGACGGTTTCGCCGCCTTTTTGGCCGGCTTCACGAACCGTCATTCCGCCCGCCTTCTTAGCCCGCATGCCGGGGACACTCATGGACTGTAATCAACCTCGTTCTTGCACCGCCCCAGAAGGACGGCATACTCATACTCCATATACTAGAACGCAAGTTCGACCCAGAAAGTTGGAGCCGGCTGTGACGAAGATTCTGACGGGCCTGCTGCTTTGTGCGGCTCTTTTGATCGCATCCCTCACGCGTGGGTCAAGCGCGGAAGGCGAGCCTTTTGTGACGATCCAGCGGCTGGAAATGGCGAGGTCGCTCGGCGGAAGCACGCTGGCGACGCTGCTGAGATCGGGCGATCGCCTGGTAGCGCTACGGGCCGCGTTAGCGATAGGACGGACGAAACGCCCGGGCGGCACGCTGCTTCTGATGGGTCGTGCGTCCGACCGGGATCCGGCCATGCGGGCGATGGCTATCTATGCCCTGGGCCTGATCGGCGGAGCGCCTATCGTCGTCCCCGTGCTTCGGGCGCTCGGTGATTCCAACAACACCGTGAAGGCCGCTGCGCTCGACGCCCTTACTCGAGCCGAACTCGCGCATACGCTGACGCCGCCCGAGGAAACCGGCGGCGTTCGTCGCGTTCGATCGCTACTGCATCACGCCGATCCGCTGATTCGATCGCGCAGCGCCACTGCGCTCGAAGTCTTCAACGATGGATCTGCTTCAGCCGGCGCGCTGTCCGCTTTGAGCGCGGCTTACGCTAGCGAACCCGACGCTTTCGCTCGCTGGCACATCATGTGGGCGGTATTTCGCGGCTATGCGAAGACGGCGCCCGCCGCGCTCCTCGAAGCCGGTTTACGGGACTCCGACGAGACCGTTCGCATTGAAGCGGTGCGCGCGTACGGCAGACGCGGCGATCGATCGGCGCTTGCGCTCTTGAAGCCGTTGCTCTTGGATGCCTCATGGCGGGTTCAAGAACAAACGCAAGAGTCGGTTACGGTCCTGCAGGGCGGAAAGATGGCTGAACATTTGAAGTCCATCCCATCCTTCGTGCATCTGCCGGCCATGCAGGCCGATCCCTTCGATGCGATGCCGCCGGCCGCGCGCACGGCCACGACCGGCAAACCCGCCAAGCCGGGCGCCGAAAGCGTTATCACGCAGCCGAAACTCGATCCGAACTCCGCCGCTGCGTTGACGGGCCCGGCTCCCGGGCCGCACCCGCGCGTCCGCCTCGTCACGACGAAAGGACCGATTTACCTCGAGCTCTATCCCGAGTGGGCGCCGGTCACAGTCGAGAACTTTTTGAATTTGACGAATCGCGGCTACTACGACAATAATCCCTGGTTTCGAATCGTGCCTGACTTCGTTACGCAGACGGGCGATCCGACCGGGAACGGCAACGGCGATGCGGGATACTCCATTCCGGCAGAAGAGAATCCGATCGAGCAGGATTCCTACGTCGTATCGATGGGCTTGAATTATACCGATCCACCGAATGCGCACGCGATCCGTGACTCTGCCGGCACGCAATTTTACATTACGCTGTCGCCGCAGCTTCATTTGAACAGCGACTTTACGGTTTTCGGAAAAGTGATCGCCGGTCAATGGGTCCTCGCAAGGCTCGTGGAGTCGGACAGAATCGTGCGCGCAGAGCGCATCGCGGACGCGCCGGGGTGAGGCGATGGCTCGCTTTAGCGGCGCTGGCCTGTGCGGGATGCGGCCATCCGCAGCAACTGCCTGTCGCGATTCCGCGCTGTGACGCAATCACGACGCGGTCCGGTTCCCGGATCACCGCCGTGATCGAGAACCGGTCCACCAAACCGATCTCCGGCGTCGATCTCGCGGTCGATTTCTATTACGATTTTCGCTACACGCGAGTCGCCGCGACCGCGATCCTCGCGAAGGCGTTGGATCCTGAAATGCGCCGAGCCGTCACGTTCGCCGCAGCGGCACGACAAGGCACCGGCGGGCAAGCAATGCGCTGCCTCGCGACGCGCATTCAGTATTTGGACGGAACGAGCGAGAGTCTTACGCCTGCGCGCTGAACCATCAAAACGCTCTTTTGGTATCGAGCAGGATCGTGACCGGGCCGTCGTTGACGAGTTCGACGTCCATATGTGCTCCGAAGACTCCGCGTTCCACAGGTATGCCCGCTGCGCGAATCGCTTCTGCGACGTGCTCGTAGAGCGGAAGGGCGACTTCCTCGCGGGCCGCTGCGATAAACGATGGCCGCCTTCCCTTGCGCGCGTCGCCGTGCAGCGTGAATTGCGAAATCAGCAAGACGCTGCCGCCGGCCTCACTCACGTCGAGATTCATCAATCCGCCGGCATCAGGGAAGATGCGTAAGGTCGAAATCTTTGCGGCCAACTGATCGGCATCCCCCGTCGTATCTTCGTTCCCGACGCCGAGAAGCACGACCATTCCGCGCGTAATCTCGCCGCTGACCCGATCCTGCACGATCGCCCGCGCTCGCGAAACGCGCTGCACGACGGCACGCATACGTCACCGCCCGAACATGGACGACAACGCGAAGAGGGCGTTCTCGCGGCGTTCCGCCACGCGGCGGTAAAAATACCCTGCCCAGTGCGTTCCGAACGGAACGTAGATGCGCAAGCGGTAGCCCGCATCGACGAGCTGCCGCTGCACCGCTGGACGAACTCCGTAGAGCATTTGAAACTCGAAGCGATCCGAACCGATGCCTCGATCGGCGGCGAACGATCTGACCGATGCGATCAGCCGTCGATCGTGCGTCGCGATGCCCGGGTAGTTGCCTTCAACGAGCAACCTCTGCGCGCACCGCAAATACTGCTCGCGGATATCGTGCATCGCTTTGAACGCAATACTCGGCGGTTCGTTGTAGGCGCCTTTGCAGAGCCGCACGCGGGCCCCTAGCGCGATCGCGCGCTCTACGTCGGCGGGCGTTCTTTTGAGGTACGCCTGTAGGACCGGACCGACGTTTGAATGCCGAGCAAAGGCCCGTTCGAAAACGCGCAGCGTGGCTTCCGTGACTGCGGAGCCTTCCATGTCGATCCGCACGAACGGATCCGGAACGACCGATTGGGCGCGCTGCAGGATTGCGCAGAGATTCTCGAAGGCTAAGTCTTCGTCGATCAACAGACCCATCGCGGTCAGTTTCACCGAGACGTTCGTTTTAACGCCGCTTTGGGCAATGGCATCGAGCATGGCGAAGTACACTTCGCGCGCGTGCGCGGCGGCAGAGGCATGCAAGACGTCCTCGCCCAGAAAGTCAAGCGTTGCCGTCATGCCGGACGCGTTGATTCGCCGCACCGCTTCGATGGCGGTCTCGATCGTCGCTCCGGCAACGAAGCGTTTTGCCAGAAAGAAGAAGCGCTTCGAGAAGAGCGAGTCAGCTGCGAAGAACCGATCGAGTGCGGCGTTCATACCATCCGCCGCCGTATCGCCCACTGCAGCGCGACGATCAGCGCTGCCAAGAGAATAAAGCCGTATGCCAGCGCCAGTGCGGCGCGAACGCCCTGCGCCGAGAGCGCGACGTACAGCTGGATGGGAAGCGAGGCGGGATGATATGCCACGATGGAGGTTGCGCCGTACTCGCCGATGGCGCGCATCCAGGCCAAGAGCATTCCGGCGAGAATGCCCGGCGCCGCAAGAGGAAGGGCTATGTGAAAGAAGACGCGAGTCGGTCCGGCTCCCAACGTGCGCGCGCCCTCTTCATAGATCGGATCGATCGCAGCGAATGACGCGGCGGCGGTAATGACGACGAAGGACCCGGCCACGAAAAACTCTGCCAGCGCTACGCCGGCGATCGAATCGATGAAACGGATGCCATGCTCTGCAAGGAATGCGCCGAACGGCGTGCGAGTGCCGATCGTTCCAAGGAGCATAATCCCCGAAGCGATCGGAGGAAAGGCCAGCGGAAGCGCAAGCGCGCCGAGAACGACGTTGCGCAGCCAAGGCGCAGCGTGGGTGAGTCCGAAAGCTGCGGGAACGCCCAGGATCGTCGCTAACAGAGCGGCGCACAGCGATGCGGCGATCGAAGTGATCATCGCTGCTTGGGCCGGTTGCTCCGCGAACGTGGAAACGACTTCCCGCGGCGAAAGAACGGCAAGCGTCACGACGATCGGAGCGATCATGATCAGCAGCAGCAGCGTTGCCGCAACGGCGAAAGGCAGGAATGCGGCGGTGCGCGAGGCGGTCACCGGTTCACCACGAATGGCGTGGCCCTTGCGGGTGCGGATTCCCTCGTGCCCATTCTAAAGATCTTTCTCATCGCTGTTTCACTAGGCCTAGACGTCTTCGCCGTCGGCGTCGGCGTCGGCATGCGCGGCGTGCCGACGATCGTCAAAATGCGCATCGGTGTAGCCTTCGCAAGTGCAGAAGTAAGCATGAACCTGATCGGCGCAGGCGTCGGCAAAGTTGCGGGGGAGCTGCTGGGGAGCGTCGCGGGATACATCGGCTTTTCGGCGTTGATTGGGCTCGGTATCTTCATGATCGTGCAAGCCGTTCAGGAAGCCGAAGAGAGGAGGCCGATCGACATGTCGCGCGGCTGGGGCCTGCTGGTCGCTTCGCTTTCAATCAGCGTAGATTCTCTGGGCATCGGCTTTTCGATCCTGTACATCGGCGTGCCGCTTCTGCTTTCGCTGACCGTGATCTTCGTCGTATCGATTGCATCGACCGCACTCGGCCTATGGTTTGGACGCGTACTGGGCCGAACCGTGGAAGAGCGCGCCGAACTCTTTGCGGGAATCATCCTTGCTTTGACCGGAGTCGTATTTATTGCGGCGAAGGCGTTGCATCTAGGATGAACGGTTCAGTTGGAAGCGCCATTTTGGATCTTGCATCCGGCAGGCGGCTGCGATCCATTTGCGTCGTCGGAACCGGCAAGAATGCCGGGAAGACCGTGACGGCGAGAACGATCGCGCTTGCCGCGTTACGGAAAGGTCTTCGTGTCGGCATAACGTCTTTGGGCCGCGACGGTGAAATCGTTGACGCGGTAGACGCGCGGCTGAAGCCGCGTCTCTACCTTCCCGAAGGTGTCCGCATTGCGTGCGCGCGCGACGTCCTGCCGGCCCATCCCGCCTGCGAAATTCTCGAGAAGACTTCTTGGCAAACGGCCGCCGGTCCGGTCATCATCGCGCGCGTCCGGCATCTGGGGTTCTTTGAAGTAGCCGGTCCTGCGACTTCCTCCGGCGCGAGAGCATGCATCGCGCGGTTTTTCGAGCTCGGCTGCGAGATCGTAGTCGTGGACGGCGCGGTCGATCGTGTCGCCGCGCTAGCGGGCGGCGAGGATGCCGTCGTAATCGCAAGCGGCGCAGACGGCGCAAAAACGATGGATGAAGCGGTCGAGGAAGCGCGGGCCCTCGCCGTACGGCTGGGCACTCCGCCCTTCGATTCGCAAGAGCCGTTCATCGAGGTCGATGGAGCTCTTTTACCTTCCCTGGCTGCCGAGCTGATGGCGGCGGGAGAGCGGCGGCAAGTGGTCGTCACCGATCCAACGCAGATCGCGCTGCATGGAAAGGCGATGATCGCTATCGCGGATCGTTTGAAGCTGCGCTGCCGCCGTTCGCTGCACGTCGTGGCCGCGACGGTCGCGTCGGTTGGTCGCGATCGGTGCTTCGAACCGCGGACTTTTCTTCGTCGTGTCGGCCGTGCCGCGAATTTGCCGGTCTTCGACGTGTACGCGAACGCCGCCGCGTGAACTTTTCGGCGCTCGTAGATTCCCTGACGTTTGATGCGCTCCAGCTCGAGTGGCTGAAGGATCAACTGCGCCCAGCCGGCGCTGCGGGGCGTCGAGCAGCGGCGCATTTTGAACCGTACGCCTCCGGCCGGGAAGAAGCTGCCGCAGCGCGGCTCTCCGCAATCTGGACTCTTGCGCAGAATCTGCAGGTTTCCCAAGCGGATGCCGTGGCCTCAGTCTTCCGTTCACTGCCTGATGCGCTGCCGATCCTTGCGCGGGTTTGCGTCGGCGAGGTCTTGGAAGATGCGGATCTTCTCGAGCTGCAGCGATTCTTGGATGGCGCAAAGAGCGTCTCCGAGCTGCTTGCAGACGCCTATGAGCGCAAGTATTTCGGAAGTGCGGCCCGAGAGGTCGCGGAGATGTTGGAGCCGGGGAGAACAGCCGAAGGGTTCTACCTTGATTGCGCATTCGACGAAACGCTGCGCGCCGAACGCGCGAAGGCGCAGGGCGCGGCGGCGGAGGAAAGCGCGGCGCGGGCCCGTTTAGCGCAGCGGGTCACGGATGAACTCGGGCGGCCGGATATTGGAAGCGGCGAGTTTATCATCATGCGCGATGAGGTTCCGACTTTGCCGCCGGGCCTCCGCGTGACTCGCGAAGCTCCGACGTACTACCTCTGCGAGCTCGAACTCGACGAGGCCGCGCTCGATGCGCTGCAGCGCCGCGAAGAAGCAGACGCTTCCGTCGCCGGCGCGGAGCGAAGCGTGCGCGAACGACTCAGTGCGACCGTGCGCGACCGGGGAGAGGATCTGCGAGAGCTCTCCGGCGCGCTCGGAGATCTCGATCTTCTCATTGCGCAAGTTCGCTTCACGCAGCGTCATCGTTGTATCGTACCGGAGATCGTAGACGACGGATCGCTCGACCTTGAGGACGCGCGGTACTTGCCGCTCGCGGATGCTCTCGAACGAGAGCACCGGCGTTACGAGCCGATTTCAATTTCCTTCGATCGAGTCTGCGTAGTGACCGGACCCAATATGGGCGGGAAAAGCGCAGCTCTGCGAACGTGCGGTTTCTTGGCGCTTCTTTGCGCTTTCGGCATTCCCGTTCCGGCACGATCTGCGCGCATCGGCTTGATGGACAGGGTCGGCTGGCTGGGAATAGCTTCGCTCGAACGGGAGGAAGTATTGCTTTCAACGTTCGCGCGTGAAATAGTGCGGCTCAACGAGCTCCTCAACGACCCGGCGCATCGGATGCTGCTGCTCGTGGACGAGTTCGCGCGAACGACGACGCCTCGCGAAGGTCAAGCGCTCTCGAGCGCTCTCGTGTTAGCGCTGCGCCGTCGCAAGCGGACGGCGATCTTGGCGACGCATCTTTCCGGTGTCGCGAGTTCCTCGAAGGCGCCGCACTTCGCCGTCCGGGGGCTGCGCCGGCTTCCCACCGGCAAGGCGCACGATCTCAAAGCGGCACTCGACGAACTGACGGATGCGATGGATTATCGGCTGGCCGAGATCGACGAGGACGTCCAGCCTGCGGGCGACGCGATAGCGCTCGCCCGGCTCTTGGGAACCGACGACGCATTGATCGCGGACGCGACGCAGGCCTTGGAGAAGACCGCCGCATGGAGCCTTTGATCATTACGGTTGCCCCGGTGGGCGCAGAGATAACTCCCGAGCAGACGCCGCACCTTGCGACGACGCCGCTCAAGCTCGGCGAAGTCGCTGCAGCGTGCCGACAGGCCGGCGCTTCCATCATCCACGTCCACTGCCGAAACGACGACGGCACGAACACGCACGAAGTCGAGCGCTTCGCGCAAGCTTATGAAGCGATTCGATCCTCGAGCGATCTGATCGTGCAGTTCTCGACCGGCGGGGCCATAGGGATGACGCCGCAAGAGCGCTCGGCCGTGCTGCAGCTGCGTCCGGAAATGGCGACGCTCACCTGCGGCACCGTGAACTTCGGCGACGAAGTTTTCGAGAACAGTTTTCCGATCATGCGCGGCATCCTGGAAAAGATGCACCAATACGGCGTTCGTCCGGAGCTGGAGATCTTTGACAAAGGCCACCTTTCGAACGCGCGCCGTTTGCAGCGGGAACGCCTGTTAGAGTTTCCGCAGCACATCGATTTCGTGTTGGGCGTGCCGGGCGGGCTGGATGCGACGGTGCCGAATTTGTGCGATCTCGTTGGCGATCTGCCCTCCGGATGTACGTGGTCGGTAGCGGGAATCGGCCGCATGCAACTACCGATGGCGATGGCCGCGATCGCCATGGGCGGTCATGTCCGCGTAGGGCTCGAGGACAACATTTTCTATTCGAAGGGACGCCTCGCCACCAACGAAGAGCTCGTTGCGCGCGTGGCCCGAATCGCTGCCGAGCTGGGACGTCCCGTCGCGACGCCTTCGCAAGCTCGCGCGACCCTGGGCCTGGCACAGGAGAAGACGGCCGGCGCCGTAAACTAGCGCCGCCTTAACTGATGTTTACCTACGTGGTCCGGCGAACGCTCCAGGCGATTCCGCTGCTGATCCTGATCTCCGTCATCCTTTTTACCATACTGCATGAAATGCCGGGCGGCGGTTTGGGACCATACCTGCAGAATCCGCACATCACGGCCGCCGACATCGCTCGGCTCAAGCACAATCTCGGTCTGGATCGTCCGCTGCCATTCCAGTACGTCGCCTGGCTCGGACACGTGGTAACGGGTGACTTCGGCTACTCGACGAGCAACTCGGAGCCGGTCTTCAACGCGATTGTCGAGCGCCTGCCCGCCACGCTCACGCTCATGCTGAGCGCCTATGTTCTCGCATGGGTTTTCGGCGTTTCGGCGGGACTCTTCGCAGCGGTGCGTCCGTACTCGCTGTGGGATTACTTCATCACGACCTTTGCTTTCTTCGGTCAGTCAATGCCGGTGTTTTGGCTCGCGCTGATGATGCAACTGCTCTTCTCCGTGCATGGCATTCCACTGCCCGGCGGTTACATGATTCAACTCCCGTCGGCCGGCATATCGAGTTCGGACACGTTCGATTTTGGCGATCGATTGATCCATTTGATCCTTCCGGCTACCGTCTTGGCGTTTCTCAACATCGCGCTCTTCAGCCGGTTCATGCGAAGCTCGATGCTCGAAGTGATCAAGACGGACTATATGCGGACCGCATTCGCCAAAGGGCTGAGCTTTCGCACCGTCTTGTTCAAGCACGGCTTAAAGAATGCGGTTATTCCGCTCGTCACTGTGACTGCTCTGACGTTACCCGGACTCTTTGGCGGCGCCATCATTACCGAATCGATCTTTGCATGGCCGGGAGAAGGCCGTCTCTTCATCAACGCGCTCGGTCAGCAAGACCTAGCGGTGCTTCTGGGTTATTTGATCATCACCGCATTTTTGGTCGTCTTCTTTAATCTGCTTGCCGACGTTTCGTACGCGTGGCTGGACCCGCGCGTGAAGTACGACTAGAGGAAGCCTATGGCGCTTTCGACGCCGATAAACCAGCCGATCGTCGTAGAAGAGACCTTCGTCGAATCACGGCACATGGTGTGGCGGCGGTTCCGGCGCCACCGTCTGGCGATCGCCGGAGCCGTTGTGCTGTGCGTCATGGTTGCGGTCGCACTGCTGGCGGCGAAGATAGCGCCGTTTGACCCCAACATGATCGACCAGGTTCATTGGCAAGGCAACCCCGTCGCACCGTGCTTCCAGAACACCGCGCAATGCGGCGGCCATCTGCTGGGTCTCGATGAAAACGGCCGCGATATTCTTTCGCGCCTGATGTTCGGCGCGCGCATCTCACTGACTGTTGCGGTGACAGCGGTGATCATGGAGCTGATCATCGGTACCTTGCTCGGCGCGTTGGCCGGCTACTACGGCGGCTGGGTCGATTATCTGCTGATGCGCTTGACCGACGTTTTCTTAGCCATCCCGCTGCTGCCGCTGTTGCTGGTGTTCACCGCGATCGTTGCGGCTTCGTCTAGCAAGGCAGCGCTGGGTTTCGGAACGCTCGTGCTGATCATCGGAGGTCTTTCATGGCCGGGCGTGGCTCGTTTAGTTCGCGCTTCGTTCTTATCACTGCGCGAACGTGAGTACACGGAGGCTGCGCGCGCGGTAGGGAATCGGGATGGGCGCATCATTGTGCGGCACTTGCTGCCTAACGCGATGGCGCCGATCATCGTGCAGGCCACGCTTGACATTGCCAACGTCATCATCCTCGAATCGACGCTTTCATTCTTGGGCTTCGGCATACAACCGCCGACCGCGTCGTGGGGCAACATGCTCTCCAACGCCGAGGCGAACCTGGAGGTCGCTTGGTGGGCGGCCGTTTTCCCCGGCCTCTGCATCCTGGTGACAGTGCTGGCGATCAACTACATCGGCGACGGATTGCGCGATGCGCTCGATCCGAATATGAGGTAGTGCTTGACCGGGCCGCGGGCCAGGGATAGACTCTTGAGGCTCTTGCGCGAGTGGCGGAATTGGTAGACGCACTAGCTTGAGGGGCTAGCGCCCGCAAGGGCGTGCTGGTTCGAGTCCAGTCTCGCGCAAATGTTCTTTTTAAGGCAAAGCCGTCGGGGGTCCCCACGCAATTTTCCGCAACAATGCATGCCGAAAATTCGTCACTCTGCCCGTTCCGGCTGCGATAAAAGGCATAGGCCATCCTGAAACCATGAGGCCGGAAAGCCCGTATTGAAAAGAGTGCCCCGGCTTTTCTAGGAGTTTTTCGTCGTGTGGTTGACCCGGTTCGCGATTAATCGTCCCGTTATCACGTCAATGGTGTTCATCGCCTTGGCGGTGTTTGGCATCATCTCGTACTTGCAGATGGGACGCAGTGCGAACCCGCCCGGCACCGCTTTTCCGGTCGTAGTCGTTATCGCGAACTACCCGGGCGCCTCGCCGCAAGACATGGAGAAGCTGGTCGTCAAGCCGATCGAAGATCAGATGGACGGCATCGACAACCTCGATCAGATGTCGGCCACGGCTCAAGAAGGCACCGCTTCGGTGGTGGCGCAGTTTAAGATCGACACCAATCTGGATCTGGCAGCAGTCGACGTGCAGCGGCGAGTGGACACCGCGCGCGTCTTCATGCCCACCGATCTCGACCCGCCCTTCGTTTACAAAAACGGCGCGGCCGAACCGTTGCTCGACGTTGCGGTCAGTTCCAACTCGCTTTCTCCGACCCAGTTGGCGGATGTCGTCACCAATCAAGTTGAGCCGCTGCTCAAGCAGATTCCTCACGTGCAGACCGTCGACGTCTACGGCGCGCAAACCCGCGAGTTTCACGTCGAGCCCAGTCCGACGCGCTTGATCGGCGTCGGGGGCACGCTCTCGGACGTCTTCAACGCAGTCCAAAGCAACAATGCGAACTTGCCGGGCGGCTTGATGACGCAGCCCACGCAGGAGACGTCCGTATCCGTTCACGCCGACATCCAGAGCGCTGCGGACATCCAAGCGATTCCGCTGCCGGTGATCGGTCAGAACACCAAGGCTTTACGCATCGGCGACGTCGCGAACGCATACGACAGTCATGCCGAGCAGCGCACGATCTCGCATTACAACGGGCTTCCGCACCTCTACGTCGAGCTGACCCGCGATATCAATGCGGACGAGATCAAGTCGACGGTCATTGCGCGCAAACAGCTCAAGCAGATCGGCGCGCAGTTTCCGCAGCTGCAGTTTCACGAGATCGATGCGCCGGCCAACTACACGCAGGCGTCGCTGAACGGCGTTTGGCAATCGCTGACGGAAGGCATCTTCCTGACGGCCATCGTCATGATGCTCTTCCTGCACGCCTGGCGCAATGCGGCGGTCGTCATGATCTCGATACCGACGTCCATTCTCTCGACCTTCGTCGTTATGAATTTTCTTGGGTTTCACATCGACACGATGTCGCTGATGGGCCTCTCGCTCATCATCGGTATCCTCGTCGACGACTCGATCGTCGTGCTGGAGAATATCACCCGTCATAGAGACATGGGGCAGGATCCCATGAATGCCGCAATCAGCGGGCGCACGGAGATCGGCAGCGCGGCAATCGCGATCACAATGGTGGACGTTGTCGTCTTCTTGCCGATCGCGTTCCTCTCGGGCATCGTCGGCAAGTACCTCAAGGAATATGCGCTCGTGGTCGTCGTGGCGACGCTCTTCTCGCTTTTCGTCTCGTTCACCCTGACGCCGTTATTTGCCGCGAAATGGAGCGTAAAAAACCGCTCCGAGGGACGTCCGAAGTGGATGGACGCGCTCAAGAACATCTGGCTGGATATCGGCCTAACGGCGCTGGGCGTGGGACTCTGCCTCATTCCGGACAGCATCGGCAATGCGATCCACAAGGCGGCGAGCTTCATCCCGGCGGAGTTGCTGAAGATCCTCGGCATCTTCCTGATTGCCGTCGTGCTGCTGAACATGTTCGTGCAGCGCTACGACCGGATCCTCAACTGGTACCGTACGACGGCGCTGCCGTTCGGGTTGGCGCACGGTTATTTCGTCGTCTTCCTTTGCGCCATGCTGCTCCTCAACGCGTTTATGCTGCTGAGCGGCGGCCTGACGACGACGATATTCGATCTCTGCATAGCAGCGGTGCTGGGCGCCGCGGCGATCGCGGGGTTGCTGCTGCGGAGCTTCATGCGCAATGCCGATCTCGTCGCGCGCAACGGCAGCGTCGGCAATGCCATCATGAGCGTTCCCCGAATGCTCGTGCGCAGCGTCCGCGCGTTCGGAACCAACCTGCGCATGACGGCGGCGACGTTTGCGATCCCGCTGGTTCTTGCGCTCGTGATGCCGATGCTGGGCCAGATCACGTTCGACTTCGTGCCGGCCGTCCAGACGGGCGAGATCAACATGACCCTCGACTATCCGCCGGGCACGCCGATTGCAACGACTTCCAAGTACGTCGCCCAGCTCGAGAACGGGATCATGAAGGTCGACGGGATCAAATCCGTCAGTTCGACCGTCGGTCGTAAGCCCTCGGGGTGGGGCCACTCAACCGGCGGCAATTTCGCGCAGCTCAATGCATCCACGCTGGACAACCGTCGCAAAGATACGAACAAGATCATCGCACAGATTCGCAAGCTTACATATCTGGCGCCGGGCGGCCAGTTCCAGGTGTCGGGCGATACCGGCGGCGGCTCAGGCGCCGCAATCTTCTATTCGCTTTCCGGCCCCGACGCCGTGCTGAATTCGGCGGCCGAAAAGGTTGCGCGATTCTTGCGCAGCGTGCCGGGTACCGTCAACGTTCAAACGAGCGCCGAGGTAGCAGCGCCGCGCCTCAACGTGCAGGTCGATCCGGCGCGGGCATCGGTGCTAGGCGTGGCTCCCGGCGCAGCGGCGCTCGCCGCGCGCATCGCCGTCGACGGCGCCGTCGCGACCAAGGTTCGAACCAGCAACGGGCTCGTGGACGTTCGCGTGCAGTTCCCGCGCGCGCAGCGCAACACGGTCGAAGCACTGCAGAACGTGCGCGTGCGTGCCGAAGACGGGACTCTGGTCCCGCTCGCGGACATCGCTACCTTCAGTTGGACTAAGGCACCCACGCGCATCGAGCGCCTCAATCGGCAACGCGTCGTCAACATCTACGGCGACGTGCTGCCCAACTACTCGCTCGGAGCCGTCACCGCCCCGCTGCAAAAGAAATTGAAGGAGCCCGGCTTCTTGCCACCAGGCGTCACGCTGACGGCGCAGGGCGACAGCGAGTATCTGAATCAGACGATGTCTTCCATGGGCGTCGCCCTCTTGATGTCGTTCATGCTCGTCTACATGCTCATGGTGATCCTCTACGGTTCGTTCCTCGAGCCGCTGATCGTTATGTTTTCGGTGCCGCTTGCGATCATCGGCGCTTTCGTGGCGCTTGCGCTGATGCACAAGATCGATCCAACGGGAGGCCAGTCGCTGAACCTGCTCTCGATGCTCGGCATCGTGATGCTCTTCGGCTTGGTCGCCAAGAACGGCATTTTGCTCGTCGATTACTCGAACACGCTGCTCAAGCGCGGCATGCGCGTGCAGGACGCCGTTCTGCAAGCCGCGGCGACACGATTTCGTCCGATTCTCATGACGACCAGCGCAATGGTCTTCGGTATGCTGCCGCTGGCGCTCGGATTCTCCGAAGGCGGCGAGTGGCGTCAAGCGATGGGAACCGTGATCATCGGCGGCCTCATCAGCTCGCTTATCCTGACGCTCTTCCTGGTGCCGATGATCTACAACACGTGGATCGGCTACCTCGAACGCCGGGCCGACCAGAAGGCCGTGCGAGCCGAGCTGCAGCCGGTTTCCGCGAGCACCTAAATCAGCTCCGGGCGCCCGCCTGCCTGGTAGGCGCCCATTCGGGTGCTCGATTCTGGGTAAGGAGCTTTCCGAAGCGGGTTTCGTTACACCCTTCGGAGGTAATTGGAGAATGCAAGCAATCAAACGCATCGCCGCGGTCGGCCTCGCACTCTCGTTGTTCGGAGCGCCGGCGATCGCACAGACATTGGCCGTTGTTGTCAACGGCACACCCGTCAGCTTCGACCAGCCCCCGGTCGTCCGTGCGGGCCGAGCCTTTGTCCCCTTGCGGGGTGTCTTTCAGCAGCTCGGCGCTTCGGTCGTTTACGCCAACGGCGTGATCAACGCGCAGGGGAACGGACGCAGCGTTCATCTGACAATCGGCTCGACGCAGGCAAGCGTCAACGGCACGCCGGTTGCAATGGATGTAGCGCCGTTCTTGATCGGCGCTCGCACGCTCGTGCCGCTGCGCTTCGTCGCGCAGGCACTCGGAGCGACGGTCAATTGGAATCAATCAAACAATACCGTCTACATCCAAGGACAGGGCGGCGGCGGTGGCGGGTCTCCTCCTGCAACCGGATTCGGATTCGTCACGCACTCGCCGTACCCGGTCGCGTTCACCGTTTCACCGCCGATCCGCGCGACTTTCAATCAGCCGGTCAATCGCGACTCGCTGCAGGTCAGCATCGACGGCAACAACGTCACGCAGTACGTCTACGCCAATCCGAACGGCTTTGACGTGACGCCGAACTTTGCTTTGAATCCGGGCAACCACACGGTCACGGTGACCGGGACGACGCAAGCCGGCCAACCGTTCAGCCGCAGCTGGGCCTTTACGACTCGAAGCGGCGGCGGCACGAATTACATCCAGAACGTCGGTCCTTCGACCGGCACTACGGTCGGCAGTTCCTTCCGCTTCTCGGGATACACGCTGCCGGGATCGCGCGTGCATATCGTCGCGCAGGCTTCGCAGAGCACCTTCGGCGGGCTGCTGCAAATCGGCACGGGAACGTATCAAACCGATGTCATCGCGAACGGCAACGGGTATTTCACCGCGCAGATTAGCGTCAATGAATCGAGCGGTGGTCCGGTACGCGTGATCGCTACGTCCGTTTCGCCCAGCGGTTACTCGGTTGAGCAGATCTACAACTACACCGGAGCCTAACAACTCACGTAGAGCGATACCAAGCGGCGCCGGGAAACCGGCGCCGCTCTCATTAACAACGGCAACACATGCGTGTTTTGATCACGGGCGGAGCGGCAGGACTCCCCGCCGGCATCGCGGTTGCATTGGCTCGCGACGGATACGACGTGAGCTTCACGTACCGTCCGGGCGGGACGCCTCCCGATCGGACCCGCCGGCTGATCGAAGAAACCGGCCGCGCGGCTGGCGCGTTTCCGGTAGACTTTCTTGCGGCCGAGGACGCACTAATTGCGGCGCTGCAGACCGCGGTCGCCCTTCCCGTTCAGGCGCTGATCCATGGCGTCGGCCCCATGGCGGTCCGCCGATTCGAACGTGCGACCACGAAGGATTATCACGAGATGATCGACGGAAATTTTCGCAGCGCCGTGTTTGCAGCTGAAGCAGTGCTGCCGTCAATGCGCGATTCGCGATACGGGCGCATCGTCTTTTTCGCTCTGAACAGCTCGCACAACGCCGGAGGTATACGCGGCTTGGCGCTTCATGCGGCCGCAAAAGCGGCACTCGTGGCGTTTGCACGCAGCCTGGCGCTCGAAGAAGCGCATCGGGGCATTACCGTCAACGTGATCGAGCCGGGCGACCTTCGCGACAAGACCGCAGATCGATCCGAAGCGCTGCGGCGCACGGCGGCCAATCCGCGCGGCCGTCCCGGCACGTGGGAAGACGTTGCGGATGCGGCGCGTTTTTTTCTCGATCCATCGCACGACTTCGTTAACGGCGCCGTCCTTGCCGTGACGGGCGGGTTGATCGAGCCGTACGAGCGAAGCGCCCCGAATTCATGATTGCGGACGAAGCGCAAAGGATCCGGCCCTTTCCGCTGGCCGGCTCGATCTTGCAGTACGGGCCGGACAAGATCGTCGAAGTTCTCCACATCGATCTCTTCGTCAAACCGGATCTCAGAGCGAAACGGCTGGAGGGGATCTGCACGACGACCGTTTGCGCGCTCGACGAAAGCGTCGAACAACTGACGCTCGACGCCGTGGATCTTCAAGTCTTCGAAGTGACGGCCGAAGGGCGCGCGCTGCGGTTTCGCCGCTCGGGCGACGAGCTGACGATTTACTTCGACCCGCCGTTGGAAGCTGAAGCGACGACGACCTTTTCGGTGCGCTACGCCGTCGAGCGGCCGCGTCACGGCCTCTTCTTTGTCGACGCGGATCCTCAGCATCCGCAAAGAGTTCCGCAAGCTTGGACGCAGAGCCAAGATCAAAATGCGCGTTATTGGTTTCCCTGTCTCGATTACCCGCACGAAAAGCAAACGACTTCGGCAACGATCGTCGTGCCGCGCGGGGAGTTTGCCATTTCCAACGGCGCGCTCGTCGAGCGGAAGGACGATGGCGAAGAAACGATCTTTCGCTATCGTCAAGATCTTCCGCACCCAACCTATCTCGTAACGCTGGTCAGCGGTCCGTTTGTCGAGAAGCGGCAACGCGACAACGTCTTTTACTACGTGCTGCCCGGAAGAGAGGCCGACGGCGAACGGTCGTTCGGCAAGACGCCGAAGATGCTGGACATCTTTGAGCAGCGCCTCGCATTTGCGTATCCGTACGCGCGGTACTCCCAGATAGCGGTCCAGGAATTCATCTTCGGCGGCATGGAGAACACGACCGCAACCACGCAAACTGATCGCACCCTGCACGACGAACGCGCGCATCTCGACTTCTCGAGCGATCCGCTGGTTGCTCACGAGTTGGCGCATCAGTGGTTCGGGGATCTCTTGACCTGCCGCGATTGGGCGCATGCATGGCTCAATGAAGGATTCGCAACCTTCTTTGAAGCCGTTTTCCGCGAAGCCGATCGGGGCGCGGACGAATATCTCTATGACATCTTCGAGTGCATCCAGCGCTACCTGACCGAAGATGCCGAGCGCTACCGGCGCCCCATCGTCTGCAACCGTTTTCGCGATCCGATCGAACTCTTCGACCGCCATCTCTATGAAAAAGCAGCCGCAGTCTTGCACATGCTGCGCGGCGAGCTCGGGGAACGCAGGTTTTGGCGTGCCATGCAAGCGTACGTTCGCGACAACGCGCACCGCAACGTCGAAACGATCGATTTGATTCGCGCCATCGAGTATGCGACCGGCCGCAACATGCGCGGTTTCTTCGACCAATGGGTGTACCGCGGCGGACATCCCAAGCTCAAGGTGGCGGCGCAGTTCGATGCTGTGCGACGGATAGCCACGATCAAAATCGAACAAACCCAAGCAATCGATCCGGACAACCCGCCTTTTGCGTTCGACGTGAGCCTCGTTCTCGTAGGCGCGGCCGGCGAGCAGGAGGTTCGCGCCCATGTCGAGCGAGCGTATGAAACGGTCTCCGTTCCTTGGGACTTCGACCTGCAGCGCGTGCGTTTCGATCCCGGCGCCTTTATTTTGGCCGATGTGACGTATGACTTCGGATCTTCCATGGCGGCCGACATCTTGACGAATGACGGCGATCCGATCGCGCGCATTCGCGCGGCGCGCCAACTTGCCAAGGACGGTTCCGTTGAAGCCCGCAGCGCGCTGGAACATTCTCTGCGCAACGAGCGGTTTTGGGGAGTTTGCGCTGAGATCTGCGCCGCACTTGGAAAGACGCATGCAGCCTGGGCGCGAGATATGCTGCTCGCAGTGCTCGCCCACGAGCATCCGAAGGTTCGCCGCGCCGCAGCCGCTGCGCTCGGGGATTTTTGCGGATCGGGCGTGGCGCAAATGCTGATCGAGCGCGCGCAAACCGATACATCGTACTTCGTCTGCGCAGCCGCGTGGCACGCACTCGGCAAGACGCGCGAATCAGCCGCCTTCGATGCATTGAGCGCAGCTCTGGAGGTGCGGAGCTGGAACTCAACGATTGAAGCCGGCGCTGCGCGAGGGCTTGGCGAATTGGCCGACGCGCGAGCGACGTCCTTGCTGCTTCGCGCGTGCGATGCGCGCAATGAGGAAGGTTTGCGAAGAGCCGCCTTGGCTGGGCTAGCGATGCAGGGCGAGAAACTCTTCTCGGAACGGCAGGCAGCGGTTGATGCGATTGGCGCCGCGTTGGACGATCCCGCGTTTATGGTGCAGCTCGCCGCGACCGAAGCTGCGAAGAGTCTTGCCGACACGCGCTTCCTCTCCTCGCTGGACCGTTTAGCGGAAGATGCCTTCGATGGGCGAATTCGGCGCGCGGCTGCAGAGGCTGCAATCCACATTCGATCGTCGGCCGCGGTGCCGGCGCAAGTGACGGGACTACGCACCGATCTCGATGCCCTACGTGAAGAACAGCGCAAACTTCAGGAGAAGATCGAGGCGCTCTCGCGCGCGTAAGCGCGTTGCCCTCTTGAGCGCCGCGGCCCTGGCCGTTTCCGCTGTTTTCTTCGCGCTCGCATTGCGCGAGCGGCCGCATACCCTTACCATTCAGCGAAGTGCTGTGGTTCGCATCGTTCGTGCTTATCACGAACGTCCGGCAGCGTGGGATCCGCAAACGCGCCGCCGGTTGCAAGAGGAGCTTTCCGATGCACTGTCGCCGGCTTTGGCCCGTTCGCAAGACTGGAGTAGTGCGGTTCTCGCCCAGGATGGGTCTCTGCTGTATGCGGATCGCCCCGATAGCGCCGTCATACCCGCTTCAACGCAGAAACTGATCGTCGCCGACGCCGCCCTTGCGCTTCTGGGAGCGCAGTATCGTTTCAGCACTTTGCTCGCGGCCGAGCAGCCGCCGCAGAACGGTCGAATCGCCGGCGATCTCTGGCTAATTGGATCGGGCGATCCCTCGCTGCGAAGCAGCGCTATCATTCGCGGCGTGCGAGCGCTGCGCGCGCGATCCATCGACGCAATCGCCGGCGGCGTGGCGGTTGATGGCAGCTCGATTGCCGGAGATGAGATCAATCCCGCTTGGAACGCAACCGACGCCAATGAAGATTTCATGGCTGCGACGAGCGGAATGTCGCTCGACGAGGACACCGTTGAATTTCATGTGAGGGGGACGAGTGACGGTTCGCCGGCCGAGATTTACATCAATCCGCCGACCGCGCCGATCACCTACGAGGGAGCCGCGGTTACCGGCAGTTACGACGACGTCGTCATCGCCGGCACGCAGGCGCCCAACCATTTTCGGATCTATGGAACCATTCCACCGGAGATCAAGGAAACGTTTTACTTGCCCGTCCACGGCATTCCGCAGTATGCCGGCCGAGTAATGACCGGGCTTCTTCGGCGCAGCGGGATCGAGGTCGCTCGCAATCCGGTCACCGGTGCGGCCCCGCTCGATGCGGTGGCGTTATGGAATCATCGCAGCGGCCCGCTCGTCGAACTGCTGCGGCATATGCTGGTGCTTTCCGATAATCATTACGCGGAACAGCTCATGCGAACGTTGGGCGGGGTCGATGGGGCGGCCGCAAACGATGCCAACGGCATTGCGGCAGAGATGCACGTGCTGCAAGCGCAGGGCATTCCGCTTTCCGGAATTCATCTGGTTGATGGCAGCGGGCTTTCCGAACAGAACAGAATCTCGGCAATGACGCTCGCGCGCGTGCTTTCACATCTCGATGCCGATCCGCAAGGCAACCTGCTGTATCCGCTCCTTGCGCGCGGCGGCCGCGACGGCACGCTGCGCATGTATCGCTTTACGTCCGCCGCCGGACGGGTGCGAGCCAAGAGCGGTCATCTCGCCGATGCGTCCGCGCTGGCAGGCTACGTGCAAACTCGCGGGCATGGCCGCGTCGCGTTCGCATTTTTGATCGACGGTTCATCGCAAGACGCGGATGATGCGGTGGTTGCCGCGGTGGATAGGCTGGCGCTGCAGTGAGCAGGCGGAAATCACGGCGCCCGCGGCAAAGGCGCAAATAGTGGCTCAGGGAACGATCGGCTTCAACTTGATTATGCGTCTCGAGATGGCGAACAGTCCAGGCGCATTCAATCAATTGGCGTCCGCGGTCGGCGATGCCGGGGGCGTGATTGCGGCGATCGATATGGTTTCGGTCGGACGATCGCTGGTCGTGCGCGACGTAACCGTTAACGTCAGCTCCGACGTCATCGGTCGCGTGGTACGCGAGGCAGTCGAGAATCTCGAAGGCGTGACGGTCGTCTTCGTCTCCGACAGCACGTTCCTCGCGCACGTCGGCGGGAAAATCCGCATCGAATCAAAGATCCCGGTGAAGACGCGTCAGGATCTCTCGACTGTTTACACGCCGGGCGTTGCCCGCGTTTCCATGGCGATCGCCGCAGATCCGAGCAAGGCCTTCAATCTTACGATCAAACGCAACACCGTTGCCGTGGTCAGCGACGGCACCGCCGTCTTGGGATTGGGCGATATCGGCCCGCTGGGCGCGCTGCCCGTCATGGAAGGCAAGGCGATGCTCTTCAAGCACTTCGCCGGCATAGACGCTTTTCCAATCTGCTTGGATACACGAGACGTCGACGAAATCGTCGAAACGGTGGTTCGGATCGCGCCGGTGTTCGGCGGCATCAACCTCGAAGACATCTCCGCGCCACGCTGCTTTGAGATCGAGGAGCAATTGATCGAAGCGCTCGACATCCCGGTGATGCACGACGATCAGCACGGCACGGCAGTCGTCATCCTGGCTGCCCTGATCAATGCGGCGAAGGTCGTCGGCAAGGCGATGAGCGATCTGCAGATCGTAGTCGCGGGAAGCGGAGCTGCGGGAACAGCGACGATCAAGATGCTGCTTAGCGCGGGCGTGCGCGACGTCATTCCGGTCGATCGCGCCGGCGCGCTCAACCGAAGCGATCGCTATGAAAACTCGCATACGCGCTGGCTTGCCGAGCATACGAATCGGGAAAACCGCCGAGGATCGCTCGGAGAAGTCCTCAAGGGGGCCGACGTCTTCATCGGCGTCTCCGCGCCCGGGATCTTGCAGGTTCCGGACATCAAGAGAATGGCTCCCGATCCGATCGTATTTGCAATGGCGAATCCGACGCCCGAGATCATGCCGGATGTGGCCGCTCCTCACGTGGGAATCATTGCGACGGGACGGTCAGACTTTCCCAATCAAGTCAACAACCTCTTAGCCTTTCCCGGCATTTTCCGCGGAGCGCTCGATGCGCGCGCTCGCACCATCACCGGGCACATGAAGCTTGCGGCCGCCGACGCGATCGCTTCGATCGTGGCAGATGAAAAGCGCAGCGCGGAATACATCATTCCAAGCGTGTTTGATGCTCGCGTCGTAGATGCGGTCGCCAAGGCGGTCGCTTCGGCGGCTGTGGAAGATGGTGTCGCGCGACGGCACCTGCTGCTTGTCGAAGGTGAAGAGGCAAGCATGCAAAAGCCCCCGCCGTAGGCAGTGGCTAGGACATTCACGGCCCCACGGGGCGCGGTCATGCTAGCTGAAACGCTGAGGGTCATGATACTGCGTTATGCGGCAGCCTTTTTGGCGTTCGCAACAATCGGCGCCGCGCCGCAGTCCTTAACGGTGTATTCGGCGCCCGCCGGAGATCGGCCGGCGGGCATCCCGGATGCGGTCGTTCCCTACGATGCTATTCTTCCGAATGGCCGCATTGTCGCGCCGATTGGAGCCAACGTCGTCGTTGGAATGAACGCGCTGGGCGTCGCTCTTTCACCGGACGGACGCTACGCGATCGTAACGAATAACGACGAACGCGACGCCGGCGCGACGAGCAGCATCGTCAGCGCAGTTCGAGGCGGATACTCGATCGCCGTCGTGGATACCGCGAGGATGCAGGTGACAGACGTTTACGCGCGCCCTAACGAGTCGTTCTTCTTGGGAGTGGCCGCTTTGCGCGATCCGGCGAATCTCGCCGCTACGCTCGTGCTTGCATCAGGCGGCGCGAGTAACGATTTGCACTTTCTTCGTTTGGATGCGGCCGGCCATCTGAACGAGGACGGCGTCCCGCTCGGGCTGCCGCTCGCCTCCGATCCACGATACGCGAACAGCGGCCACGCCTTTCCGGGATCGATCTCGCTCTCTTCCGATCATCGCACCGCGTACGTCGTGAACAACCTCGCGAACACCGTGAGTGCCGTCGACATCGGTTCGCGGCGGGTCCTTCAAAGTGTGGGCGTCGGTTATTTTCCGTACGCGGCTGCGATTGCGGCTCAACGGCTCTACGTAACCAATGCTGGGCTCAGTCTCTACGGTAAGCTGTCGCGGCCCATCCCGATTCCGCGCTTTGCAACGGTCAATGCGGTTCCGTCGCTCGCTGCAGCGCTGACGGCCGTACCACTCGATCGCAATGGAAACTTTGCCGGAACGCCCAGCGCGATCGCAATGGATCGCGGGCCCGATCCGGTGGAGAACGTCGGCGGCGCGCAGCCTACCGCGATCGCCGTTTCCAAGACCGGACGTTACGCCTACGTTTGCATGACGAACGTCGATCGGGTAGCAACGGTCGATCTGTTACAAGGGCGAGTTGCGGGCGGCATTCAATTGCGGCTCTTCGATCGAGCGCCGTTCGGAACGCAGCCTGATGCGATCGCGCGCAGTCCTGACGGCACGCGCCTCTACGTTGCGCTAGCCGGCATCAATGCGATCGCCGTGCTCGATGCGCGCGATCCAGTTCATCTCCATCGCCTCGGCTTGATTCCGACTGGATGGTATCCCAGCGGGATCGCGGTTTCTCCGACCGGGCGCTTCCTCTATGTCACCAACGCCAAAGGGTTCGGGCACGAAGCTCGCTTCGAAGGCGGTCCGGGCCTGGACAGCAACACGATTTGGGCGACGCTGCAGCGCATCGATCTGCACAAGCTGCCTTTGCTGCGTGCGACGCTTTCGGCGCTTCGCTACACGCGAACCGCAACGCGGGCCGTGAACGATCCGATCGTGCCGCCGCTGCGGTCGCTGCAGCGAAGCAGCACGATCCGCCACGTCGTCTTCATCCTCGAAGAGAATAAGACTTATGACTCGATGCTGGGCGATCTGACCGATGCGCAAGGCCGGCCGTACGGCAACGGCGATCCTTCGCTGGCTTCATTCGGTGCCGCGGTAACGCCGAATCTGCATGCGCTCGCGCTTGAATACGCGCTTGCAACCAATCTATATGCCGACGCAGAAGAGTCGGATGCCGGCCATCAGTTTGCCGCCGCAGGCATCGCGACGGCGTACTCCGAGAAGACCTTGCTCGTAAAGAATGGGCGCTATCCGATGGTCAACAAAAACGAAGATCCGGAAGACTATCCGCGCGCCGGCTACATCTTCAACGCTGCTGCGCGCGCCCGATTGTCCTATCGCGACTACGGCGACCTCATCCGGCTTTCAGGTTACGATGAGGGTAATGCAGCCGCCGCGCACACCGACGACCCGAACTTTAGCGACGTCAATGACGCGCTCGCGCCGACTTCCGGCCTCGGCGGTTTGTACAGCTTGGACGTTCCGGCGCTCGAAGCGCTCGGCGGACATATCGATTTGAATTATCCGGGGTGGAATCTGCGTATTCGCGACGTGCGCCGAGCGAATGAATTTATTCGCGACTATGGCTATCTGGAGCGGCAAGGCCAAACGCCCGATCTCGCGTATGTCTGGCTTCCCAATGACCACGGAGGCGCCGGTCCAAACATTCCGCCGCTGCCCGAAGAAGTCGCGGACGGCGATCGAGCTCTCGGCATGATCGTCGATTTTCTTACGCATCAGCCTTCCTGGAACGCTTCGGCGATCTTCATCACGCCCGATGATGCGCAGAGCTCGCGCGATCACGTCAACGAGCACCGCACCTATGCAGTCGTTGTCTCGCCTTTTGCGCGGCGGCGCTCGACCGGCGCGATGCATCTCTCTACGGTAAGCATTCTCAAGACCGAAGAAGAGCTGCTGGGGCTGCCAGGACTCTCACTCGGCGATCTGCTCGCGACCGACATGGCGCAGTTTTTCACGCCGGCGCCTGATTACGCCCCGTATTCGGCGATCCCCGTGCCGGTTCAGCGCGCAAGCATCGAAGGGCAGCGCATTGCGCAACTGCTCTTGCGAACGGATCAGAGTGCGCCGGACGCGGACGTTGAGCGTTCGGCAAGAATCATCGATCTTTCGCGCCGCGCCGACGCGCTTGCCCTGCGACGCTCGCGGCTTTCCAGCGGTGCGCATGCTTCGGCTGAGCGGCGACTGTACCAAGAAGCTTTACAGACGATGGCACAAACCGATGGCAGATAGCGGCCTGCAGTTTGGCCCACGACTGGTCTCGCATCCGACGGGTGCGCTGCGCGCGGTAATGCTGGCACGGCCGAGCCGCGCGATCGAAGACGCGCGACCCTTGCCGGGGGAGCCCAACGCGATTCTGTCGCGCGCCCTTGCGGAACTCGACGTATTCGCCTCCACGCTCCGCTACTTCAACTGCGCAGTGTCGCTCATCGATGGGCTATCACGCGATCCTTGGGCTTGCGCGCTTGCCGATCTCGCCGTGATCTTCGAGAACGGCGCGGTGATGATGCGCCCTTCGGCGATGAGACGGCGCAGCGAGATCGCCGTTTTTGTGAATGAGCTCGAGCGCCGTGACATTCCGATCGCCGGCCATATCGCTGCGCCGGCGCTGATTGGCGGGAGCGACGTGCTGATGATGGGCGATTGCGCTTTTATCGGACGCAGCGACAGAAATAACGCTCTGGGGCGTACCGGCTTCACGCAAATCGCGCAGGCGCACGGGTTGCGAGCCGTTGAGGTGCAGCTCTTCGAGAAGAACGCTTCACTGCGCGCAGTTGCCGGCGCCGTCGCGAGCGACACCATCGTCTTTGCGCAGGGAGGTCTCGATCCGGCGGCATTTGAGGGATTCAAGACGATCGCGGTGGAGCATGAACAGAGTCTCGGTGCGGGTGTCCTCAATCTAGGCGAACACCACGTGCTGGCCGATATACGCTTTCCCCGCTGCAGCGATCGTCTACGCGCGGCGGGAACCACCGTCGAGGCGATCGACCTCTACGACTACAGCCGCGTCGGTATCACGCCTTCGATGCTCGTCATCGACTTGAAGCGCATCTAGGAACGCGTCGCTCGACGTGCGGATCGCGATCCTTTCGGACATCCACGGCAACCTTGTCGGCTTAGAAGCGTGTTTGGCCGACATCCAAACGCAAGGCGGAGCCGACGCCATGGTCGCTGCCGGGGACCTTTGCATGGACGGACCCAAGCCGAAAAAAGTCTTGCAGCGCCTTTCCGAGATTGGTGCGCACTGCTTGCGCGGAAACGCCGATCGTTTCATCGCTGCGGAGAGCGATGCCGATCTCCGAGGCAGCGATGACGCGGATCGAAGGCAGATCGCTTGGCAGCGCGGCGAGCTCGGCGAGAAATGGGTCGGGTGGTTGAGGGGACTGCCGTTTTCGCTGCGTTACGGCGCGCCGGAGAATCAGCTGCTTGTCGTTCACGCGAATCCTTCGACGGACGACGAGCACATCTGGCCCGACGCCGACGATCCAACGCTCGAGAGGTTGATCGGCAGCGAGCCCGCGACTGCAATCGCCTTCGGCCATCTGCATATTCCTTACGTCCGGATGTGGCGTGGAAAGCTCTTGGTCAACGTCTCGTCTGCCGGTCTGCCCAAGGACGGCGATCCGCGCGTAGGCTATGCGTTCTTGGTCGAGCGTTCCGGAGGCTGGGAGGCGAAGCACCGGCGATTGCCATTCGACGTCAAACGGGTTGCAACCCAATTGGCGGATTGTGGGATTCCGGATAGTGCCGACCTCATATCGACACTTCGCCGCCACCGGTACAAACGATTAAAGAACGTCATTCCATAAACAGGCGCTCCGCTCCAAGCGGAGCCTGTCCTGAGCGTTGTCGAAGGGTCCCCCGAGGGGCCGCGAATGGCCCCGTCATGTGTCATGGTGAGGTTATCGAACTATGACGTGCAGTCATCCGCTCATGGCCGCGATGCGGAAGCGTTGTCCCCGTCATGGTGGATGCATAGAACCATGACAGGCGACGGCGCACATACTCCTGCCCTCCAACTCTGCCACGTCGTCAAGCGCTACGGCGAATTCACCGCCGTGCAAGACGTTTCGCTGCAAGTGCGAGCGGGCGACTTCTTTGGCTTCCTAGGTCCCAACGGCGCGGGAAAAACCACGACGATCAACGCTATTGTCGGCCTAGCGAAACTGACTTCCGGATCGATCCACGTCTTTGGCCACGACAACGTGACGGAGTGGCGCGAGGCGCGCCGTCTGATCGGACTCGCGCCGCAGGAATATAACTTCGATCGGTATCTTTCGATCCGCGATGTCCTGATCTATCAAGCCGGCTACTTCGGCTTGCGCCCGCGAGGCGTGCGCGAACGCGCCGATCTGCTGCTCGAACGTTTCGGCTTGGCGTCCAAAGCGCGTCAGGACTACCTAAAGCTTTCCGGCGGCATGAAGCGTCGGCTCACATTGGCGCGCGCCTTGATCCACTCGCCGCGCCTGCTGATCCTGGACGAACCGACCGCCGGCGTCGACGTCGAACTGCGTCTGGAACTTTGGGATCTCTTGCGCTCGCTCAACGGCGAAGGCATGACGGTGTTCTTGACGACGCACTATTTGGAAGAAGCCGAATCCCTCTGCCGCGACATCGGCATCATTCACGCCGGCCGTTTGGTCGCCCTCGAACCGACGCGCACGCTGCTGGAACGCGAAGGAAAGCGGCTGCAGGACGTCTTTTTGGAGCTGACGCGGTCGTGACTACCGACATCAACTACGTAGGGCTTCTCACGCTCGTCAAGCGCGAGATCGTCCGCAGCGCCAAGATCATCAACCAAGTCGTGTGGCCGCCGATCATCACGACGCTGCTCTACGTCTTCATCTTCGGGCTTGCGCTGGGAAGCCGGATCAAACAAGTGCAGGGCGTTTCGTATGCAGAGTTCTTGATTCCGGGGCTGATCATGCTGCAAGTCATCGACTCATCGTATGCGGAGTGCAGCAGTTCCGTCTTTCAGGGACGCTTCATGAACTCGATTCAGGAGATGTTGATCGCGCCGATGTCCGCAAGCGAGATCGTTTTCGGCTATATCGCAGGCAGCCTGGCCCGGGCGCTCATCATCGCCAATCTGATCATGGTACTCGGCTGGATCCTGGTGCACGCCGTGCCCGAGAATTGGCTGCTCTATTTCGGCGTCATGACCGTCGTTTCGGTGCTCTTTTCCGCGCTCGGTATCATCTTCGGGCTGATGGCCGAGAAGTTCGATCATTTGGCCGTCTTGACGACCTTCGCCATCACGCCGCTGGTCTTCATCGGCGGCGTCTTTACGTCGGCGCAGCTGCTGCCCCCGCCGATCCGCAACCTCGAGCTCTTCAATCCGATGTTCTACACGATCGACGCCTTCCGGTACAGCTACACGGGGCAGAGTTACCTGCCGCTGTGCTTATCGCTGAGCGTGATCGCGGCGCTTGCGATCCTTTGCTTCGGTGTCGCGCTGCGCATGGCGATCGGCGGCTACAAACTTCGCGCTTAGGGTTCGTCAGGAAAGAACGGATTGTGTTCCTTCTCCCAGCCGATCTTGGACGGCGGACCGTGCCCCGGCATGATGACCGCATCGTCGGGCAGCGTGAAGATCTTCGAGCGCACGCTGTTGAGGATGTCCTCGTAGGTCGTGCGATCGCCGTACGCTCCTCCGACGCTGCCGGCAAAGAGCGTGTCGCCGGTAAAGATTGTGGACTTGAAGAGATACGACGACGAGCCGTCGGTGTGCCCGGGCGTGTGAAGCATCCGAATGCGCGCCTCTCCGAAAGGCAGCTCCTCGCCGTCGCGCACCATCGTCGCTTTGCTCGCAAGCGCGCCGATTGCGTGCGAGTCGGATTGGTGCATGACGATCTTTGCATCCGGAAACGCTTTGGCGACGTTGGCCGTTGCGTCGCAATGGTCGGGATGCTTGTGCGTGATCAGGATGTACTCGAGCCGGTACGCTCCTTGACGCAGAATGCGCAAGAGATTTATCGCGATGCCGGCAGGATCGACGAGCGCCGCACGTTCGGAGCCGGGCAAGAAGAAGACGTAGCCGTTGCTGGGATGCGGATGTTGCGGATGATGGCGGACTTCGGGCGATTCGATCGCTTCCGGATGCCACCGGCGCGCCGACGCATCGGCAAGCTTTCCTGGATCGAGTTTCAGAAAGGTGGCGATGGCTCGCGCTTGTGCATCGTCGGGGGCGGCGCTTCCGCGCGCCCACGCGGCTACCTCCGACTGCGCCAGGCCCGTACGCTGCGCAAGCGCTGCGGCGCCTATTCCGGTGCCGCGCATCGCCTTGCTCAGAACGTCGCAGAAATCGTCTTCTAGTGCCATGCGAACAGAGAAGCTTTCCCCTTTGGCGAACGGAGGCCGCGTGGAACGCCTGATCATCATCGGTTCCGGTCCGGCGGGTCTAACTGCGGCGATCTATGCGGCGCGAGCGAACCTGAAGCCGCTGGTGCTTGCGGGAGGCATGTACGGCGGCCAGCTGATGCTTACGACCGACGTCGAGAACTATCCCGGTTTTGCGCAAGGCATCTTAGGCCCCGATTTGATGCTGAAGTTTCGCGAGCAGGCGCAGCGCTTCGGCGCTAGCATCGATGACATTGATGCGACGAGCGTCGATTTTTCCGGTCGACCGCTGATCGTGCGAACGGACGAGACGGAGTTTCGAGCCAAGAGCGTGATCGTTGCAACCGGAGCTGGTTCACGTTGGCTGGGCATTCCGGGCGAAGCGCTTCTGCGCGGCCGCGGCGTCTCGACGTGCGCTACCTGCGACGGCGCCTTCTTCGGCGGCCAGCATATCGTCGTCGTCGGCGGCGGCGATTCGGCCATGGAAGAGGCGCTCTTCTTAACGCGCTTCGGCCGGCGCGTCACCGTCATCCACCGCCGCGACTCGCTGCGCGCCAGCAAGATCATGGCGGATCGGGCGTTGGCGCACGCCAAGATCGATTTCCTCTGGAATACGATCGTCGAAGAAGCGATCGGCGACGGGAAGTTGCGCTCCCTTCGCCTGCGCAACGTCGTGGACGGCAGCGACTACGAGTTCGAAGCCGACGCCCTCTTCATTGCCATCGGGCACGATCCCAACACGGAAATCTTCAAGGGCCAATTGGAACTCGACCGCGCCGGATACATCATCTCGCCCGACGGCGTTTCGACGAATATCGAAGGCGTTTTTGTTGCAGGCGACGTCAACGACATTCGCTACAAACAAGCTGTCACGGCTGCCGGTGCAGGCTGCCGCGCCGCGATGGATGCGGAGAAATACCTCGAGGCGCTGGAGTTTTCGGTGGAAGAGGTGGCGCCTCAACGGGCTTAGTATGCGCTCGATCTTGGACCGACCCGACCCGTTTCGCGCCAATTTGATTCCTTACCGAGAGTTTGATCATCGCGCCACATAAGATCTTACCGGAGCGGATTTGCGCACGGCCTGAGCTTTCGCTGATTTGGGAGAGAACGCTCCGGCCAGCGGCAT